>Ga0164243_10000190_pt1 | contig 140534 bp, 124 predicted proteins | sample OricompcompostOP_FD_108781 | JGI IMG/M metagenome (GOLD analysis project Ga0164243, IMG submission 108781) | Organic Plus compost microbial communities from Emeryville, California, USA - Original compost - Organic plus compost (OP) | ecosystem: Engineered > Solid waste > Mixed feedstock >...
TAACAGTAGATGTCGGGCTGGCGGGATTGGTGATATTGGCATTGGGGCCATATACCACGGTCCACCTGCCAGTGCCTACAGTAGGCGTATTACCGGCCAGTGTGAATGAAGTTACATTACACAGGCGCTGGTCAGGACCGGCAGCAGCCGTAGTAGGCTGGCGGTAGCTCACCAGGGTCACCTCGTCGCTGCTGGGTGTACATACGCCATTGGAGACTGTCCAGCGCAGTACTACGGAGTCGCCTGCATTTACGGTAACGGTAGATGTCGGGCTGGCAGGATTGGCAATATTGGCGTTGGGGCCATATACCACGGTCCACCTGCCGGTGCCTGCTGATGGCGTGTTAGCCGCCAGTGTGAATGAAGTCACGTTACACAGGCGCTGGTCAGGCCCAGCAGCAGCCGTAGTAGGCTGGCGGTAGCTTACCAGGGTTACGTTATCGCTGCTGGCGGTACAGGTACCGTTGGAAATGGTCCAGCGCAGCACTACAGAGTCGCCTGCATTTACGGTAACAGTAGATGTCGGGCTGGCGGGATTGGTGATATTGGCGTTGGGGCCATATACCACGGTCCACCTGCCGGTGCCTACTGTGGGCGTATTGCCGGCCAGTGTGAATGAAGTCACGTTACACCGGCGCTGGTCTGGTCCGGCAACCGCGGTAGTGGGCTGACGGTAGCTCACCAGGGTTACGTCATCGCTGGCAGCAGGGCAGATGCCGTTTGTAACGGTCCAGCGCAGTACTACAGAGTCGCCTACGGCTACAGTAACAGTAGCTTTTGGATCGGTTAGGCTGCTGATAGACGGTGTGGCGCCGGAGGTGTGTACCACGCTCCAGGTACCGTTGGCAGTGGGCACGCTTGATATGGTAGTGGCGTCCAGTGTAAAGTTGGTAACGTTGCACAGTTTCTGGTCCGGGCCGGCATTGGCCAGGTTGGCCGGATTAATATAGTTGGTGAGCGTTATCTGGTCGTCCTTGCCGGGGCATACACCGTCCGGCGTACCCCAGTTAAGGGTGGCGGTAGCGCCTTTAGGTACAATGACCCTGGTGTTCTCCCTGGTCACATCTTCAATAATGATCTGCGAAACAGGTACGGAGGCACTGATAACGCTCCACACTGCTTTGGCCGTATTGGCGCTGGGCTGGTTGGCCACCATAATAAATATGGAGTCTTCGCAGTGTTGCTGGTCGGGGCCTGCGTCCACATTGCCCGGCATCGGGTATACATTTACGGTAACAGATGCGCAGGTAGTGGCAGGGCAGGGGCTGCCGGTATTTTCAGCACGCACATAGAAAGTGGTGGTAGCGCTGATATTTACGGTGATAGTATTACCGGTGCCAAGAGGCGTACCGCTGCCGCAGCCACCCGCGTACCATACCCACTGGGCGCCTGCCGCCAGGTTGCCGCCCTGCACGGTGAGGGTAACGGCGCCGTTTACGCAGATCTGCGTAGTGCTGGCCGCAATGCCGGTAGGCGGCGTAGAAGGCGCAGCAATGGTTACAGAGAACGGTTTGGTCCTTTCGCAGCTCAGGGCCGGGTTCTTCAGCACCAGGTTAAAGGTATAGGTGCCGGGTGCTACGCCAACCGGGTAAGCCACAGTTATGGAAGTACCGCTCAGCGCCTGGTTGGTAACGGTGGTAAAGCCCGGCATCGGGTTGGCGCCTGCCGCAATAATGTCGTACGTCTGCGGATCATTCACCGGGTTGCTGAACGGAATGGTAAAGCTGCCGGTGCTGCTGCAGGAAGCAGGGATAGTGCCGAGCGTTACATCCGGCTCGTCCCGCACCACAATATCAATGCTGTCTTTGGCCTCGCAGGCGCCGTTGAGAACGGTTACCTTATACTCGTGGGTACCGGGCGTGCCGGGCGTGTCATGTATATCTGTAGTGATATCGCCGGTAGGTTCCCACACAATATCATATATAATATTGGACCCGTCTATACTCAAGTCTACGGACTGGCCGATACAGATAGGATTGGGACCGGTAAGGTTGAGGTTGAGCACAGGCATGGTGTCTACTATCACCGGGGCGCTGGCCTCACGGTAGCAGGTACGGCCGTTACCATAGTCCTTTCTGCCGATCACGGTATATTCCGTAGTAACAGTAGGGGATACGGTTATGCTCTCATTCTCTGTATTGTCCGGATCGTTCCAGGTGTAAGTATCATAACGACAACAGGCAGTAAGCGTGGCGCTGGAGCCGATACATATCTGCGCGCCTGTTACGCTGATCCTCGGGTTGGGAAGGAGCGTAACTTTGATCGGAACGGAAGGCTGGGCGCAGGTAGTGTAGTCATTGCCGCCCTCGTAGATCATTAACCTGAAAAACCGTTCCGTAATGACCGAATCATTTCCCAGCAGTAATGCGGCATCCTGTTCAAAGACCAGTACTGAGCTGTCGTAGCCGCTCAGGCCATCACCGTTACCAACAATGGTGGTCCAGTTAGTGCTGTCATCGCTGTATTGCCAGTAATATTGCGGATCGTCAAAATAATCTGAAGGCGTATAAACGGAGGTCAGCGTGGTTGCGGCACCGGCGCACATCGTATACTCGCCGCCCAGCTGGTCCATTTGTCCATCAAAGAAGGAATAAATATAGGGGGCGCAATAGCTAAACGAAATATCGTCAATAGCAATGTCATTACCACAGCCGCCAGGGTTGTTGTTACGGATCTGCACGATCACATCGCTTACGCCGGGAGGCGTTTTAAAGCTACCGCCGTATTGCTGCCAGCCCCGATTGATGGGGTTTCTGTGCAGAGGGGCGGATACATCATAGGTATTAAATGAATCCAGCACCACACCGGTGTTGGCATCCAGTATCCTGAAAGTAACACCGGCATATATCATCCCTCCTGCGCAGGCCCCTTCAATAACGTCTCTACCATCTGCATTCCTGAACCAGGCGCTGAAATTATAGGTGGCGCCGGCGCACAGGCCGTTTACCCGTCTGCTATAAAATATCATAGGCAGATATGCAGAGTTAGCCACGAGCATAGCGCCATTAGTGTTGCCGGTATGGTCCCGAGATGTATCCCATTCCGGGCGTAACTCAAGTTGATTATAAATACTATAATAATCATCATTCAGGCTACCAGTTCCCTGGAAGGTATATTGAATGGTACCTCTGTTGGGGTCCAGTTGTATACGGGTAGTGGTGGTGCCAAAATCCTCTGTAAAGCCGGCCATACTGGTGTTCTGGCCTCTACAAATATCCATCGGGCAACTAACAACTACAATGCGCCTGGTTAAATTGGCTACCTGATTGCCATTGGATCTTTCACCGCGGGCACGGAATATATAGGTACCTGGTTTCAGGAGCTCAATAGAGAGGGAGCGGTTGGCACCGGAGGCATTCTGGCCTCCGCCATTGGAGAGGGTGCCCACTTCCCCATATAATACATTATAGTCAACACCTTCTACTGCTACCGGTCCGGTTGCGCTCCCTATGGTAATGGTCCATTGGGTGCGGGCCAGGTTGTCTGCATTCAAACTTACCGTGGCCCAGCGCGTATTGGTACCCCCGAGGGACGCGCACACAGTATCCGGCGCCACAATATTCTGTCCCAGGGCGGTTCCCCAGGCAAAGCCTAAACATATAAATAGGAGGGCTAGTATCTTTTTCATGTTGCTTGTAATCAGTTGAGTGAAAAAAGTAATAGTCCGGCTGTTATTAAGCATACCGGGGTACGATCGGACTACAATTCTTTACAAGCGGAAAAAGCGCTACAACCTCCTGCGGGCTGGCATTTTGAGATAAGTAAACTAGTTTCATAGGCTCGGTGTTCATCGGTTTAATAATATATGATATGGATAAAATATGATGATATTTTGGAATTAAAATTATGAATAATATAGAAAATAAAAAATGTGTCCATGTCAAAAAGGCACATGGGGTAAGCAGCGGTACCGCAAAAAGTCAGGAGGCAGATTTGATAGTCAATTGTTTACCGAAGCGGCAAAAAGCAGAAAAAAGTGTGAAAAAGTTATCCACATTGGGCAATAGGAATAACATCGTGAATAAATAATTGGTACTGAGTATGGGTAGTTTGAAATATTTCCCTACCTTTGCAGACCAAATTTGACTTAAGATGCCCAAAGTAAAGACTCATTCCCGTGCTAAGAAAACGTTTAAGGTGACCGGGAGCGGACAGATCAAAAGGTACAAGGCTTACAAAAGTCACTTGCTGACTAAGAAGGCCACCAAAAGGAAACGCAGCCTGAGAGGCAGTACGCTGGTTAGTGATGCTAACCTGAACCTGGTAAAGAGAATGCTCTGTCTCCGGTAAAAATAGTCAATAGTGAATAGTGAAGAGTTAATTCACCGTTCACTTTTCACCATTCACACAATTATTTATTAATCTGATCAAAAAAAGCATCATATGCCTCGTTCAGTAAATGCAGTAGCTTCCAGGGCCCGGAGGAAGAAGATATTAAAACAGGCCAAGGGCTTCTACGGTAAAAGAAAGAATGTATATACCGTAGCTAAAAACGTATTGGAGAAAGGCCTTACCTATAGCTATGTAGGCCGTAAGCTGAAGAAAAGGAATTACCGCCAGCTGTGGATCGCGCGTATCAACGCTGCTGTTCGGGCCGAAGGGCTGACCTATTCTGAATTCATTCACAAGCTGTCTGAAAAGAACGTGGACCTGAACCGTAAAGTGCTGGCAGACCTGGCTATGAATGAACCCGCTACTTTCAAGAACCTGGTAGCCTCTGTGAAATAAGTCAATAGTCGAAGGTGAAGCGTGAAAAGTTGCAGCAACTCTTTCGCTATTCACTTTTCACTTTATAAGAAACTCCCGGTAGCCGGCGTCCCACGAGATGCCGGCTATCTGATTTTTAGGGAAGATGCCCACCATGGCAGATCCGCTGCCGCTCATAGTTGCATATAAAGCCCCGGCCCCGTACAAGGTTTCCTTTATTTCCCGTAATACCGGATGGGCGCTGAATACCGGCGCTTCAAAATCGTTCTGTATAAGCTCTTTCCATGCCTGCACCGGCTGCTGTATGCTTTGCCGCAGCGCCTGCGCAGGCTGTCCGGGCGTGATCTGGCCAAAGGCCCAGCCCGTGTTCACATGAATACCCGGGTACACCAGCAGGAGGGAGTACCCGCTAAGGTCCAGTGCCAGCGGCTCCAGCACTTCCCCGCGGCCGGTGGCGTAGCAGGGCTGGTTGCGGATAAAGAAAGCACAGTCGCTGCCCAGCTGCGCGGCATAAGCGATCAGCTGTTCCGTGGACAGCCCCAGCTGGAATTTCCTGTTCAGCAGCTGCAGCATGAAGGCAGCATCGGCAGAGCCGCCACCCAGGCCGGCGCCTATGGGAATATGCTTGTGCAGGTGAATATTAACAGGGGAAAGGTCCGGAAAATCCTTTTTCAGCAAATGCCAGGCCCGCAGGCACAAATTATCCAGCGCATCGCCCGGCACCGCTATGCCGCTGCTCTGAAATTGCAGCCGGGCGGCGGGCAGCGCTTCCAGCGCATCTGTTACCGGTACAGGATAGAACACGGTTTCCAGGTCATGGAATCCATCCTGCCGGCGGTGCAGGATGTGGAGGCCCAGGTTAATTTTACAATTTGGAAAAACGATCATTTGCTTTTTCTGCTGTTGATCTCGTCGCGTATGGCAATGGCGCGGATGTAATCCTCCTGTTCCAGCACTTCCTGCAACAGGGTATTCAGCTCTTCCAGGCTCATCGCCTTGAGGTCGTCCTCGGCGCCTTTTTCATGCTCGGAGATAGTGGGGGTAGCTGGCTTGGTGCCTTTCTTGCCGGTGGGGTCGTCCAGCAGGATGCCGGCGCTGTTCAGGATATTTTCGTAGGTATAAATGGGGCAGCCAAAGCGTACCGCCAATGCCAGGGCATCAGAGGTACGGGAGTCTATTTCAATGGTTTCGTCGTTGTTATTACAGATGAGCTTTGAATAGAAAATGCCCTCCTGGAGATTGCTGATGACCACTTCTGAAAGCTCTATGCTAAAGGCGTTCATAAAGTTCTTCATCAGGTCGTGCGTAAGGGGGCGGCTGGGTTGCATCTTTTCCAGCGCCACGGCAATGGCTTGCGCTTCAAAGCCACCTATCACAATGGGAAGGCGGCGCAATCCGTTCACTTCTCCCAATACCACGGCGTAAGAATGTGTTTGCGTAATGCTGTGCGATAAAGCAACTATTTCCAGTTCTATTTTTCTCATATTTGTTATCTGTCTCGCGTTGTCGGCTGATAATTTTGTAAGACCGTGAAGTTAGAAAAATATTCCCTATCTAAAAAACAAGTTGGCAGTCTGTAAGGAACTTTTGTCAGCCGCGACTGCCCCTTACAAACTGCCGGTCGCTTGTTATTTCAGCTTTTTCACGGCTTCCGTCAGCTTGGGCACTACTTCAAAAGCGTCTCCCACAATGCCGTAGTCGGCAGCCTTAAAGAAAGGTGCCTCCGGGTCCTTGTTGATCACCACGATCACCTTGCTGCCGTTTACCCCGGCCAGGTGCTGTATAGCACCGGAAATGCCGATCGCAATGTACAGGTTGGGGCGTACGGTGAGCCCGGTCTGGCCTACGTGCTCATGATGCGGGCGCCAGCCGGCATCCGCTACCGGCCTGGAGCACGCGGTGGCGGCACCCAGGGCTTTGGCCAGGTCCTCTACCAGCCCCCAGTTCTCGGGGCCTTTCAGCCCGCGGCCGCCACTTACGATGGTCTCGGCCTCGGTGAGCGGAATTTCCCCGCTTACTGTTTCCACACTGGTCACCTTCACCCTGAAGTCGGCGTCGCTTACCGGCGCCTGGAATGCCTCTACTGTGGCGGTGGCATCTGTTTTTTCCAGCGCAAAGGTGTTCGGCATTACGGTGATCACTTTCCTGGCGGAAGTTATATTTACATTAGCAAAAGCTTTGCCGGAGAATACGGTTTTCTTGACCGTAAAGCCATTGGCGGTATCGGGCCAAGCAATGGCCCCGGTTACCAGCCCGGCCTGCAGGCGGGCCGCTATGCGGGGGGCAATGGCGCGACCGTCGAAATTGTGGGAAAGGATGATCACCTGGGCGTTTTCTGCCTCTGCAGCAGCTGCCACTACTTTGGCGCCCACGCTGCTGTCTATTTCATTCAGCCTTGCGTCTGCTGCATGGAGCACCTTCCCGGCGCCATAATTACCCAGCGCGGCCAGCTCTGCATTATCCACTTCTCCCAATACTATAGCCGTGGCAGTGGTACCTGACAGCTGTGCTGCTTTGGCCCCGTATTGTACGGCCTCAAAAGCAGCTTTCTTTATTTTTCCCTGGAATTGGTCTGCAAATATTAAAACGGACATTGTTTTTCCTTTAGAGTTACGTAAAACAGGTATTCATGTGCTGATGTGCTAATATGCTGATGAATTGAAGGGGGATTAAATTAGTTTAATGTTTTGCTGCATTCCCGTTAGCAAATCAGCATATCAGCACATCATTAAATTACTTTCGCTTCTTCATGCAGCAGCTTTACCAGCTCTTCCACATTGTCGGGGCTGATCATCTTTACGCCTGCTTTTGCCGGGGGCAGCTCAAAGCTGACGATAGTGGTGAGGGGCGTTACCGCTACCGGCTCTACTACGGTGAGTGGCTTGGTGCGGGCCGCCATAATACCGCGCATATTGGGAATGCGGGCTTCCGCCATTCCTTTCTGGCAAGATACTACCACCGGCAGGTCTACCTGTACAATTTCCTCGCCGCCCTCTATTTCCCGGTTAATGGTGGCGGTGTTGCCGTTCAGCTCAAACTTTGCAGCAATGGACACAAAGGGCAGCTCCAGCAATTCCGCTACCATGCCGCCAATGGCGGAACCGTTATAGTCAATGGTCTCCTTGCCGGTAAAGACCAGGTCATACCCCTGCTGTTTGGCATGCGCAGCGATCTGCGACGCGATATAATAACTGTCCTGGCTATCCGCATTGATACGGAAGGCCTCATCGCCGCCCAGGGCCAGGGCTTTGCGGATCACCGGCTCGGTATCTGCCCCGCCCACCGTTACCAGGTGCACCGTAGCGCCCAGGCTTTCCTTCAGCTCCAGGGCACGCACCAGCGCATACCATTCATCATAGGGGTTAATAATGAACTGTACGCCGGCCTCACTGAATTTCGTGTTGTTGTCCGTGAAAGCTATTTTTGCAGTGGTGTCAGGAGTTTTGCTGATACATACTAGAATCTTCATAACCTTAACTGTTTGGTTTGGAAAAGCGGTATCAGCAAATATAACGGATTATTGGCTAACTAATAAAACCCACCAATGGACAGGATATCAAAACTGAAGGGCTTCCTGGAAAGCAGCCCTGACGACAGTTTTCTGAAGCATGCGCTGGCGCTGGAGTACATAAAGCTGAATGACGACGCAACGGCGCGCCGGCTGTTTGAGGAGGTGCTGGAGCACGAGCCCGGCTACGTAGGCTCCTACTACCACCTGGGCAAGCTGTTGGAAAGGGCAGGAGAGCAGGCGCTCGCCGGCAGCGTTTATGAAAAGGGAATGACCGTGGCCCGGGAGGCCGGGGATATGCACGCCTATAACGAGCTGCAGGCGGCTTTTATGGAAGCGGGTGACCAGTGAATAATGAATAGTGACGCACGCGCGCCTGTTTACTATTCATCACCTACTAATCACTAACATGACTAAAGACCTACTGACAAGGCTCAGGGAATATATAACGCGGGAGAGGTTATTGGCCGTAGAACAGCCGCTGCTGCTGGCAGTAAGCGGCGGCGCAGACTCGGTGGCCATGACACACCTGCTCCATAAAGCGGGCGTACCGTTTGCCATTGCGCATTGCAATTTCCAGCTGAGAGGCCCGGAATCGGAACGCGACGAGCAGTTTGTAAGACAGCTGGCGGAAAAATACCAGGTACCCTTTTATACCATCCGGTTTGACACGGCGACCTATATGGAACAACAGCGTGTATCCCTGCAGGTAGCCGCCCGTGAGCTGCGCTACCAGTGGCTGGAAGATACGCGCGCTGCCCGGGGGTATGCATTTATCGCTACCGCGCATCATATGCAGGATAACGTGGAAACCGTGCTGATGAACTTCTGCAAAGGCACAGGACTGGCCGGCCTGCACGGCATCCTGCCGGTACAGGGCAGGATCATCCGCCCGCTGCTTTTTGCGCAAAAGGAAGAGCTGCTGGCCTATATCCGGGAACAGGGACTTTCTTTTGTGGAGGACAGTTCCAATATAACTGACAAGTATACACGCAACTTTTTCCGCCACCAGGTGCTGCCGCCCATCCTGGAAGCCTACCCGGCCGCGATACCCCACATGGCCGGCACCATTGAGCGGGTAAGGGAAGCTGAGCTGCTGTACCGGGAAGCCGTGCAGCGGTACAGGAAAAAACTGCTGGTGCAGCAGGGCAATACCTTTATGGTGCCCGTGTTGAAGCTGCAGCAGGCCTCCCCGCTGCATACCATTGCCTACGAGCTGTTCCGCGAATTCGGCTGCCCGCCGGCGCAGGTGAGCCAGGTGCTGGAGCTGCTGCAAAGCGAGAGCGGCCGGTATGTAGCTACGGCCACGCACCGCATTATCCGTAACCGGCAGTGGCTGCTGATTACGCCGCAGGCGCAGCAGGATGCTGCGGTGATCGTTATTGAAAAGGAGCAATCCCATGTGCATGCGGCCGGCGGCCATTTAACGCTGCGCACGCAGGAAAGGACGGCGCTGGGCAGCATCCCCGTTGCGCCCAATACAGCCTGCCTGGACAGCAGGAATATCCGCTACCCGCTGCTGCTGCGCCGCTGGAAGCAGGGCGACTACTTCTATCCCCTGGGCATGGCCAAAAAGAAGAAGCTGAGCCGCTTTTTCATTGACCAGAAGCTTTCCCTGCCACAGAAGGATAACGTATGGGTGCTGGAATCCGACAAACGGATTATTTGGGTAGTAGGCATGCGCATAGACGACCGCTTTAAGATAACGGAAAGCACGGAAAGGGTGTTGTGTCTGGATTGGGAGTATTGATGTGCGGATGTGCAAATGCGCACACTAAAATCACCTTCCCAGCGTACCGATCTGCTCTATAAAATACCTGGCCAGCTCCGGCCGGATGATCAACGGGAACACCACGCCGAATACAGCGCCCCAGAAGTGCGCGTCATGGTTGATGCCATCCCCGCCACGGCGCGACATGTACACGGAATATCCCAGGAAGAGCACGCCGTACAAAATGGCCGGCATGGGTATTACAAATACCACGATCCTTGCCCAGGGCTGGAAGAGTATAAATGCAAACACCACTGCAGACACCGCGCCGGATGCACCGATGGAACGGTAGCCATAGTTGTTGCGGTGCCGGAGGTAGGAGGGGATATCGGATACGATGAGGGCCAGCACATAGAACAGCAGGAAGTAGAGCTTGCCGCCAAACAGCTGCTGGAAGATCATCTCAATATACTTGCCAAAGAAGAACATGGTCAGCATATTAAAGCCCAGGTGCATATAGTCCGCATGCACCAGTCCGCCCGTAATAAAACGGTAGTATTGCCTGTGCTCCTTTACCATGTAAGGCCACATGCTCAGCTTGTCAATTTCTCCGGGCCTTCTGAAGGCCGTAATGGAAATAATACACGTGATAATAATGATCACCAGGCTCAATGTCAGCATAAAAACGTTCTGTCCGGTTAAAAGTGTAAATGTAACTATTGATGATGATATTTCTCGTTATGCAGCACAGAATATGCCCGGTATAGCTGTTCTGTCATGATCAGCCGGACCAGCTGGTGGGGAAAGGTGAGCGGGGAGAGGGAGAGCTTCCACTGGGCCCGCTGCAGGATGCTGGCGTCCAGGCCAAAGGCGCCGCCTATGAGCAGCACCAGCTGCCGGGTGCCTGCATTGGCGCGCTGCTGCAGGAAGCCGGCAAGCTCCAGCGTGGTCATCATTTTTCCATGCTCATCCAGGGCCACCAGGTAATCCTGCGGCTGCAGCAGGTCCAGCAGGATGCGGGCTTCCTGCTTTTTCAGCTCAGGAATGGAAAGGCTGGCTGCCTGCTTAACAGAAGGGATCAGCCGCAGCTCAAAATCCACATAATGCCGCAGGCGTTTCTGAAAAATAGCTATGCCTTCCCGGATGTAGGGATCATGCTCTTTGCCTATGCTCCAGAGTTGTATCTTCATTGAATCTTTTTAAGACCTGGCCGGTTTTCAAAACCTGCCAGGTTCATAACAGGTGTAAAAGTAAATGTAAATCAGAAAATCGCAGAAATTTCCGGAAAACTGTTTGTTTGTTTCAAAAAAACGCCTACTTTTGCAATCCCAATTCAAACAAACGGTACGCACCAAAAATGAAAAAGGGAATGGCTCCGTAGCTCAACTGAATAGAGCATCTGACTACGGATCAGAAGGTTTCAGGTTTGAATCCTGACGGAGTCACAAAAAGAGCTTCAACGAAAGTTGAGGCTTTTTTATTTGTGGGGAGTGAGAGTGATCCGAATTTAAATAACATTTAAGCTGTTTATTTTCAATTATTTACAGCAGTTCTTTTCCAGCAAAAGCAATCAGTCTTTTTGCGTACTGATTGATCCCTTATGAAGGTAATTTTTACTGCTTCACTTTGCCGTTTCGACCCTGCTGTTTGAAAATTTGCAAACAATTTGCAAACAAATGTTTTCTCCGGTGGTGTTAAAGAGCTTTTGTTCTCAAATTTAACCAATTTTATTTGCTTCCCTCTTAGCCCAGAAAAAGGGGTTAAATGATAAGGAAATTATCGAAATTGTGAAAAAACACATCGCAGGTAAAGCAGGATCAAAATGTAAATAAAGGCAATGAAGAAGAAACCATTTTTCTATATAATGTTCATGCTTCTCTTAATTTGGACTAATCTTGTTGCACAAAATAGTAACCAGGTTGATGTGTACTTCCTATGCTAAGATATGTTGTTAGTCCGCCATTTGGTTATAGCCGTGAACAACTTTCACATTGACGGGAATGTATAAACTAGGCTGCTCGAATTTGGGGGGCCTTTTTATTTCTTATAAAGCATGGTAGTTAAAAATCTATCAGTATTGAAGGTGGTTTGTAGATTACACAAAACTGATTCTATTTGTGTAATCTGCTGTGCAGTTCTTGTAATGCCGGTTGTCGGGTTTAATGCGTTTGCGCATGATGCTGCGAACTCGTATTCTGTTGCAAAGGACAATTCAGGTTTCAATTTGCTTGCGACGACGAGAAAAAATTATGCTCCGGTATTTACCGACAGACACAAACGGTACGTAAGGTGATATCAGATACGGATTTTGGGATATTCAATTCAAATGCCTATACGGCTGTTTCCGTTAGCACACTCGCTTCAAACAATTTTTTATCTGTGCGGCAATTTCTCGCAGCCAAGGGATCAGTCCAACTTACTACACCTACAATATCAGAATTACCAACCTTCAACGTACCTGGATATAATTACCATTAATTCCCCATCAATACTATTTTTTCTCGTAGAGCAATGAATTAATACTGTCATTCTGTGTCTCTTTCATGATATCTGCTGCATCATATGGTGTTGCTGCTGGACCTGCTGCAGTCAGTATAATTATCTGCACTTCTTTATCCTGGGTTGTCGCTTTTTTTAATTTGTCGATTTTTCCGATGTCTGTACTTTTAAGAATCTTTAGGGTATCCTTACTATATTGACGCAGTTCATTACCTATCGCAATGATTCCATCTTCGTTAACGAAGGGCATTAACGTATAGTTGTCAATATTAGGTTCATAGTAGCTGCTTCCATCCTTGAAGTACATAACAGTAACGTGGGGGTGCTTCTTAATTAAATCCGGGTGTTTGATAACGCCGTCTTTCACACGCTCAGGATGTTTTGCTTCCTCGTCCGCAATTGCGGTCTCAGCAGCGGCTATTTCCTCGAAACACTCATACATTGACTTAAAGGAGCCGGGAAATAGTTTCGGTATGCCTCCCTTCAATTTTCGCTTCTGATAATCAAATATCCTGCACAGACTATCAAGTTGATCAAAATCTGAAACATGTAGTATGCCATGCTCTGTGTAAACAGCCTCTCTCTTGTTCGCAGTTTTATTATCGCTTGCCAGACTTTCAGATATATTCTTTTTACTTAAAAAAAATAATACAGCTATCAGGGAAGGGATAATTAAACGGGCATAGCGTATCCTCATAGAAAATTCTTTTTGTTGCCTCTACAATTTAGCATAGATAATTTTCTGTCACCCGCCCATATAAGACTCTTGCCTGTTCCTGTTGGCTCTATTATTTTCTAATGTGGGGCTATTGCCCTGGTCAGTTCCCGATGGGTATAGCTGTGCTGTCATTACCATATTGGGTCAAAAGCCGGGAACCTGCAACTTTCGATGCTGTACAACTATGAGGATGCGTACAGCCGGAATTATTGTATGCAAGTGGCACTATTGTACCGGCTGCGTGGCGGGGCAGCCTTCAGAATATCTGTTTAAGCAGGGCAAGGCCTTCAGGGGGCATCCCATTGCCAAGCTAAAGGAACAGTCAGCAATCCGTGCCTTCCATTCGCTTTCACAGATAGGTGTATAGGGTAGCAAAAGGGGGGAAGGGACGCCCGGGAAATTTGGCAGGAAGCAAAGCGCTGAATCAGGTTCGATTTTATTGTTTTTGAATAGCCTTAATCTGATAATTTTTGCGTAAATTGGGGTATCAAATACCGGTATGAACATAAGCTTTCTTTGTTGCCTATTGTTACCTCTTGTTGTTGCCTGTAAAAAACAAAGTACTGTAACCGCATCAAATCTGCCTGCGCCAGATACAGCTATTATTGACAACTCTTATGCGCTTGTAACTGCAGCCAGCAGCATATCGCTGGATACGGGAACCGTATACAGGCTGGGCCTGGTACAATATGCATCCTTTTTTAAGTTTGACCGGAGCGTAAAAAACGGTGATCTATACTACCAGGCCATCCTGGAAAGCACCAGGAAATTCAGCCCATTAAAATTTTTTATATCAGGCAATGGAACCGGAGAGGTTGTTGCAGTTGCTAACCCCTCAAAAGCCGAGGTTGAAAGGTTCAATAAAGAATGGCAACGATAACCAGATAATGACTCTTCCCTATTTTAAAGCAAACATCTTATGAAAAAGAGACGACTAGCGTATTCCCTTACAAAGAAATTCTGTTACCTCCCGCTGATATTTCTAGGCGCCGTAATTTTTGGACCAGGGTGCCAGAAATCACCACAATCCAATCCCTGCGAAGGCGTAGTTAGTGAAGGAACGCCTACCCTGGTAGGGCTGGTGTTGATAGACGGACAAACCGGAGAGAATATTCTTTTGTCAAACGATATTGATACTTCAACTATTACCATCACCCCGGAGGCAACAGATGTGCCTGCAGAACGAGGTATGATCGTAAATGAGCCTGGTTCGCCTATGCATGGATCATTGGTGTTCCATATTGCGGATACAAAAAAAGGGGCTTTCAAATATAAAATAAACATTCCCGATGTAGCCAGTGCTACCCTGTCCTATACCAACAAGGAAGAGCGGTCAAACAATGAGTGCAATCCTTATTATATCGTTGTAACTGATCCTGTGATCGAGGACCATCCGTTTACCGTTTCACGAACAGACTATAGGCTGCTGTTTAAAGTAACGCTTTAAGTTTTATTCAAACATGGTATAACCGGTAGCACCTACCGGTTTCTTTTTAAATGTATCAGCCGGAGCATATTCCAGGTGGATATCCTCCGGCTGAACTGTTTGAATTATATCAGTATATCCTGACGATGTCCGGGTAGAGCTTGAAGCCCTGGGAGAAGGTAGCAAACCCTGTCTCAAACCTGTTGTCTCCCATCAGATAATAGCCATTGTACGTTTCACCATGTCCCATATTGGTATGGATAAAGTTGAAGTCCGGTGCCACTGTTCCTGCTATACGGGTCACCATGGCTCCGTCAATCAGCCACCAGTGACCTTGTGACTGCGCGGTTTGTCCATACATCAAAACAAGCTTGAAATCCGCCACCGAGTTCCTGATAGCATTGAAGTTATAGGACGTTTCATTGCCCAGGGTTATGGTTTTGGTAGCCAGGAAGTTCCTTATGTTATTGATGTTCGTCGTACTTCCTGTACAGGTATAGGTAATGCCGGCCTGCTGGGTTACGCCGCGCATCAATTCCGCAACCATATTGCGCCTTTCAATCGGGTCCTGGACGTAGTTGCCGAAATAGTCCGTCTCCTCCCATATCTCCTTGTTTACCGTGAGGTAAGGCCAGTCCATGGTAGTGCCATTCATGGTCACAGGAGGTTCATAAAAAGCCAGGATCTGTGCAACCGCAATAGCTGCAGAGCTGATAGGGTAGCGGTAATCCCATAGCCAGTTGTCAGGGCAGCTCTGCGGCATCAGCCGGTTATAAGGCATGCCCTGTCCCCAGGCTGTCAGCATAATAGGAAGATAATTGGAAATAACTTGATGGTTAGGGCGGGTGCTGAGCGGGTTCTTCTCCATGGCATATTTTGTAGTGGGAGTTCCTTTAACCGCAATTTTTGATTTTACCTCAGCGAGATTAACATCAGATTTAGCTATGGAAAGGGATGCCGCGATCTTTTCTATTGCGCTAACCTTGAGCGAATCTGTTATGCTGTTAGCCTGCTCGTAGAAATCCTCGTACGCCAGCAAAGACGAGTTTAAAAGCAGCTTTACATTCTCCGGGGTACCGGGATCGCTCAGGCTTTTACTGCCATTAACAAAAGCAACGATCTGCGGACATCTGGCATAGGCCGAAACTACAGCGGTGGCAGTATCCCCGGCGCTGCTAACGGATGTCAGGCTATAAAGCGGAATAGAAGCCCCCGCTGCCGACTTGGTGCGTATGTTGAAGGGTTCAATAGTATAGTGTTTAATGCTTACAGCTGATTTGGTAGATGGTTCCTTCACCGTGTTATTCATAAAATCGCTCAGCATCGATACCAGCTGGTCTTCGGATATTTCTTTCAGGCTGTCGTTGTAAAGACTGTTATACTCCTGCTCGCTCAGCGTGATCTTATAGTTGGGGGCAATGTGCTCAACTGCTGCGTCCTGTTTGTTACAGGCAAATAAACCTGCTGTGAATGCCGATATTAAGATGAGTGTTTTTTTCATGATCATAAAACATTTAAATGTGCTTGTATGTTTTGAAGATGTCTATTGGAAAAGCATATACCAGTTACTGGCAGATGCCCAGCCTAAAGTGCTGTAATAATCTTTCAGTGGATCATTCGCTACCGGGGGATAAATACTCAATCCACAATAACTTTTTATGGGCTTGTCAAAAAAGCTGGCGGTATGGTCCTTGAACAGCACAACCTTTTTCAATTGTTCTTTCAGGGACTGCAGGTCGGCTTCCGGGTAATTGTTCTCGAGAAAGCTCATGAAATCGTAAGCAGCAAGTCCGCCTTCATCAAAGTCCATAGGCTGTACCTTGTCAAGATGATAAGGGTATGCCGGTTTTCTCCTTTCCAGCAGGTCTTTGGTCAGCGCCGCCATGTTCTCCATTTCATCCACCTTGATCAATGCCACGGTGGCAGAGGCGTACAGGCCGGGTTGTTCTTTGTAATAATCGATGAACTTCCGGGCCGCCGCTTTAAGTCCCTTTTCATCCTCAAACAGGTGAGGAAGGATTCTATCATAGGGAAAGCTGCTGCTTAACACCTCTGCGGGGGATGCCAATATATATCTTGCGTTCTCTTTCAGCTCGTATACCACTTCCATTGCAGACATGGAACAGGCGTCAAACAGGATATAGTCCCAGTCTTCAGGCAGGGCATTCCTCAGGTCTTTGATATCCATTTCCTTAAAATCGTCCGAACCAAATGATTCGGTATGGACCCTGGCCGCAGGCGCCCAGGAGGTTGCATGGGACCATAATACCAGCCCGTATGATTTTGCAGGGGCGCAGGCTCTTGCATCTCTGATCACTTCGCTCAGGAAAGCAGGATCAGAGGAATTACCTGAAAGGTATTTTTTTACCGTATCAATCCGCACCGTTGATCTTCCTGTACTTATTTTCAGGAGGCAGGAATTGAACTGGGTCCTCAGATAAACTACCAGGTTTCCGTCTCGAACGGACTTTGCCCCTTCAACTATATTTTTTACAGTGGTCAGCGCATCATCATGCAGGTTATTATTCGCACCAATATAGATTAGAACGGATCGCCCCGGCAGAACCGGCTCCTGGTCTGCAGGGTTCTTTTTACAGGCCAGGAGGGTCAGTAAAAGCAGCCAGGCTGCTACCTGTTTATACGTTTTCATTTGAGATCAGTTATTTGAATTTTAAGGAACCGGCTACGGGGAGCCGGTTCCTTAAAACCAGGAGAGGTATTAGATCATTTTTTACAAGCCTTTCCTTACCAGCTACAGGCGCCGGGAGGAGGGGTAATGCATCCGCCGCTCAGGCCGGCATATGCTGCCAGCGTGCAATTTGTTTTGACAAAATTGTCGTCTCTTGAAATGGCTCCGTTAGGGGCCCTGTTGTACACATATGGCTGTGCCAGGAAAGTGGCTCCTATATTTGATCCCGGGTAACAGGTGCTTCTACATTTGTTGAACCATTCCTCCTTGGTTACCGGTGTGGAGAATAGGGAGGGGTCAAACACCCGCACTTCGGCTACGCCGGATGCATTCTTGAACCTTACCAGGGGCGCCACATGGAAGCTCCATTGCTGGCAGCAGAAGGAAGAAACATCAACTGCTAATGGCGTAGAAGAGGCATAGATAAACAGCTTCCCGCAGCCGTACCCGTTCATGGCTATTACCCTGGCCATTTCATGCGCCCTGGCATAGCAACCGTCAGACTTGAACGCAAAAGTTTGTACAGGATCAGTTGCACAGGCAGAGAATATGAGATTCATTGTTGCCTCGTTCGGCATAAGAGGAATATCATCCTCCTTGGTAATTAATGGCTTTTTCGGGGCGTATTCAGCTTTGAACCTGTCAATAGCCTGCTGCGAGGCTTCCTCTACAGCAGCTATCTCTATTTTGCTGTCCAGTATGCCATTTTTGTAAACAGATACCGCAACAGGTATCTCTTTTTCTACTGCGGTTTTAAGCAGGTCAAGGTATTTTTTGCTGTTTTGCTCTCTCAGGTCCAGGGTAAAGACCAGTGGCGTCTGGATAAAATAGATATCAGCCCTGTTGTTCCTGACGCTTACGTTGGTGGGGGTAAGGTTTCCAAACACTTTTGAAGAATCGGTCCTAACGATCGTTTCGGGCGGTGGCGGCTCATTTTTATTTTCCTTTTTACAGGCAACAAAGGCGCAACCGGCTACAATGAGCAAGGCAAACAGGTAAGAGACATTTTTTCTCATGATGATGATTTTGAGGGTTATAGGAACTATTTTCTGCTGATATGGGAGAAGAAGGTGAGGTTAATTTTATATTCCTGCGCAAGGTTGGGCTGAAATGTTAAAGAGCCGATATTGTCTTTACCCACCAGGTACCAGCCTGTTCCGGCAAAGAAAGACCCCCAGCCCATGTTACAATGCAGATACATATTGTAGCGCTGCCAGACGGCATTTCCTACTATGGATTCGCCAGGATTTAATCTTGTTACTGCATACCCGTCTATCACCCAGGCATGACCGACTTTGGGATCACCGTCATTATTCGGTTCCCGGTACCCGGTAGCCAGTACCAGCTTTAGCTGGTCCAGCGAGCTTTTTATATCCGTCATATTTAAGGGAGCACCGTTGTTTACATTAAGCGTCTGCTTTAAATAGGCAATGCCTTCCGAGCTGGTGGTTTCCGAGCCATCACAGCTGGGCGTTGTCTGGCACCCGTCAAAAACAGTTTTGATGAACCCGGTGAGGTGATTGAAAGTAGTGGGGTTCGTGGAATAATCCCCACCATATTGGTTAGCTAATATGAGATCCCACTGCAGCGGAGTTGAAACACCGTTGATGTTCACTTGTACATTGGGACGATAAACGGCCATGATCTGGGCGGCCGCAATTACAAAACATCCTGCAGGGTAGGGCGAGGTGGGGTCAGAACAGTTTGTGGCCAGGGGCATTTTTGAATTATATGGAGAATGCTGGTCCCATGCGGTTACCGACAATGGCCCCACCTGTGATATTACGCTGCTGATGAAGTACTCAACCTGGCTTTTGGATCTGGGGATGCCGTTCCTGGACACAATATTGTTCTTTACATAGTCGTAAACATCGTTATCGGGGAGTTCTCCGAATTTCAGCTCCAGCTTGCGGACAGTAGGTGCATATAATGAATCCACTATTTTTTCAACTGCTTTTACTTTATCTACCAGCGATAAGCGGGAAACAAGCAGCATCGGGTCTTCGTTTTCCTTCACCTCCGGTATGTAGGCAATAACCAGGGGCGCCCGTTCGTCGCCGGAAACAACGGCTACGCCACTTTGCTTCCCTTTCTTTACGGCAACATTAAAAACAGGAACCCTGGTTGCTGAAGTACCCTTGGTGGGTAGCTGGTCAAGTCTTCCCTGTTCGTCGACATACGATTTGCCGATAATCTCGAAAGTTGGTTTGCCTTTTGTTTCGGGGGCTTTGAGGACGGAATCCTCGAAATTCCGGACAATCCTCAGTACCTCATCAGGGCTTAATTCCCTGGGATTGGCATAAGCGATACTGGCAATTTCATAATCAGTTAATTCAATTGTCCCGTCAGGACTTTTTGTTGTGATGTCTTGTTTGTTGTCAGTTTCCTTCCGGCAGGAAATAATGGACATTACTGTTGTAAGAACAAGGACATAGGGCAAAGCAGTTATTCTTTTCATAACAGAAAATAGGGGATCATTTGAAGGTTAAAGTTGAAAATACGGGTTTTCTAACAGGCTATTATCGGGGCTACAGAGGCAAGGGTTAGGCTAACGTCAATTGCTGATGCTATCATTCAGGTATAGTTAACTAATTGTTCTGCTGGAAATTTGGTGATGAAAAAAATTGTGATGCCGGAAATAAGGGGTGTTTACAATCAATGGTAAATATTAAAACCTTCAGCACTGTTACCACTTAAATCATAGCAAAAATAATATTTAAACAATAAGATTTTCCTTGTCTTCTATTATTAACAATTCTTTAACATATGGTGTCTTTATATATTCCCTGCCATTACCGGGCACGGGGTTGTCCTCCGGGAATAGTATATCTATTCTCAGCCGCTTTAAATCCCGGTTCATCAGTTTGGGCTTGCTCCACGCCATGAATTATTTTAGCTTTAAAGGATACTTATCTAGGATGTTATCTATGACCGGCCATTTTGCTCAGCTGCTGTTTTTCCTGCTCTGCTTTACCTGCATTTTATGTGAACCGGCGGGCGCGCAGCACCAGGGATATATTTACGGAGAAGTGGTATTGAAGAACAGGCAAACCTATACCGGGCCTATAAAATGGAGCGGGGGGCAGCGGCTCTGGAGCGATGTGCTGTCCGTTTCCAAAAGCACCAATAAGAACATATTTAAATACCTGGACGGGTCCCAGATCAAGCGATTGAGCAACGAAGAGGGAGGCCGGGAAATCAACTGGCAGTTCATGAGCCTGTGGGAAGACAAGTATCCCCGGCGAAAGAAGGAGATCCTGTGCCGGTTCGGGGATATTGATTTTATTCATGTCACCGGCCCCGATAAAGCGCAGATCTATTTCAGGAACGGGAGCAAGGTAAGGGCCGTGCCTTACAAGGATGATGCCGCCCAGCTGGGAAAGAACATTGTTGTTTACCTGGCAGGCGATTCAAAGACCATTAAATGGGACGACATCAGCAGGGTGAACTTCAGGAGTACGCCTGGCGATCCCCAGCTCCGGCGGTGGGCGCCGCTTTATGGCACCGTGTACACATCCAACGGCCCGGTAACGGGGTTCATACAGTGGAACCGGTATAAGTACCTGAACGCGCACAAGCTGGCAGGGAAAACCCGGGACAATGTATCCGCCAGCTATGCCTTCGCATCCATTGCCCGCATAGAGAAGCAGGACAACCGGGCGCTGGTGCGGCTCCGCTCCGGCGAAAGCGTCCTGCTGGGCGCATCTGATGATGTCAGCGATACAAACAAGGGCATCATCGTCATGCATCCCCTGTATGGAAGAGTGCTGATAGAATGGAAGGCGTTCCGGTCTCTCACCCTGCAGGCGCTGCCTTCAACCGGGCTGGCCTATGATAATTATCCCGAACCGGCCCGCCTGTACGCCACCGTACATACTACGGATAACAGGACCTACAAAGGCACCTGCATGTTTGACCTGGATGAGGAGTGGAACGTGGAAATGCTGGATGGAAACAAGGACGGGCTATATTATCAGATCCCCTTTTATTATATTAGCAGCATCACGCCCTACCGGCAGCGCTATTCCAGGGTCAGGCTAAAGAACAATAGCACCCTGCTGTTAGGCTGGGCCAATGATGTAAGCGACAAGAACTGGGGGGTGATCATATGGTTGCCTAACAAGAAGTACCAGTATATTCCATGGAACCAGGTAAGGGAAATTTCCTTCAGATAGATCATGAACAGCTTTTATATAGTGGCCATGGCCTGGATCATTACAGTGATCCTGCTGCTGTGGTTCGGGAACAAGTACATTTACTTCCTGCTGGACAGGAGCATTTCCTGGATGGCCCATACTACCCGCCGGTTTTTTATCCAGCTGACGGCAAGCACCCTGTACTCCCTGTGCTGCATCAACCTCACGTATTATCTCTTTAAGATCACTACCAACAGCACGCCGCCCGATCTTGCGCAGGTGATGGTGCTGAACGTATACGGCCTGCTGTTTACCATCCCCGTGCTATCCATCAATTTTGGCATCTATTTCATGATGCAATGGAAAAAGGCGCAGCTGCAGGCCAACCAGCTGAAGGAAGACAACCTGCAGGCGCAGCTCAGCTCACTGCGGATGCAGCTGGACCCGCACTTTCTGTTCAACAACCTCAATGTGCTGGCCAGCCTGATAGACAAGGACCGGCACGAGGCGCAGGATTTCCTGGACAAGTTTGCAGATGTGTACCGCTACGTGCTGCAATACAAAAAGGAAGAGCTGGTGCCGCTGTATACGGAGCTGGAGTTTATTAAAGCCTATTGCCATCTCCTGAAGAAACGTTTCGGGGACGGGCTGATGATCGATATTCCCGGTGTGCCCGGGAAGGCAGCTGCCAGCTGCATCCCGCCGCTGTCCCTGCAAATGCTGATGGAGAATGCGGTGAAGCATAACATTATCTCCAGGGATATGCCTTTGCGCATCCGGGTTTACCTGCAGGGAACGCAATGGATCACCGTGGAAAATACCTATCAACCCTTGCCCAAAGAGCAGGCGGTAAGATCGGAAAGCGGCCTGGAAAATATCCGGAAGCGTTACCAGCATTTGTCTGCATTGCAGATCCATGTCAGTTGCGATCGCCATTTTTTTAAAGTAGATTTACCGCTACTGGAGATAGATGAATAAAATTACTGCCAATGGAAGTATTGATCATTGAAGATGAAGAACCGGCTGCGGAGAGGTTGGTAGGGCTGTTAAAGCAATATGACGCCCGTATCCGCCCTTTGGCGATCCTGTCCTCCGTGGAAGAGGTGGTAAAATGGTTTGCGGATCACCGGCAGCCGGACCTGGTATTGTTGGACATTCACCTGTCAGACGGGTTGTGCTTCGACATCTTTAAACAGGTAGAAGTCCGCTGCCCGATCATTTTCTGCACAGCCTACGATCAATATGTGCTGGATGCTTTCCAGGTGCACAGCATTGACTACCTGCTAAAACCGGTGCAATACCCGAAGCTGGAAAAAAGCCTGCAAAAGATGGAGGCCATCCGTTCCCGGATGGCGCCTGCCGGCAATGACCTTCACCTGAACGAGATCATGCATATTATCAGGACCAGCCAGCATAGCTATAAATCCCGCTTCATGGTAAAAACGGGCAACCGGATCAAAGCCGTTAAAAGCAGCGATATTGCCTATTTCAATTCCCGTAATAAGGTTACCCTGCTGGTAACCCGGGAAGGGCAGCGCTTTCCGCTGGACTATACCCTGGACGAGCTGATGGCCATGCTGGACCCCGTTATGTTCTTTCATGTGAACCGTAACCTGATCATACATATAGACTCCGTAAAGGAGGTGCACCCTTATTTCAAGGGCCGGCTCAAGCTGGTATTGTCGCCGGAGCAGGAAGAGGAGATCGTGATCAGCAGCCAGAAGACCCCGCTGTTTAAAGCCTGGCTGGATCATTGACCCGTTTATTCAGGATGCCGTAATCCCGCCTCATCCGTATAATATCCGTTTACGTCGGAAATGGTTTCTTTTCTCCGGGGAAATCTGTTTTTTTTGAAAGCAGCCGATGGCTTATTGTAAAAACTAATCATAAAAGAAGAAGTTACTGATGAATTTCACGTATCTGAAAACGGTTATATTCCGGCGCTGGGGCCTGGTGCCCGCGCTGGTAACAGTATGCGGACTGCAGCCTGCCTCCGCGCAATACCCGAAAATACCGCAGGAAGTAGCGCACGCCAGCCGTGCATTGATGGAAGCGGCAGAACGCCATTCTGATTCCGCCTGGCAGCAGGCATGGCCGGTGATCCAGGCAGAAGCCAGGAAAGGCAAACCCTATATTCCATGGGCGCACCGGCCCACTGATCTGCCGCAGGCCGATATCCCGGCTTTCCCGGGTGCGGAAGGCGGCGGCAAGTACAGCTTTGGCGGTCGCGGAGGGAAAGTGCTGGTGGTGACCAACCTGAACGATGACGGGCCGGGCAGCTTCCGCTGGGCCTGCGAACAGGGCGGCGCCCGCACAGTAGTATTCAACGTGGCCGGCATCATTCACCTGAAAAGCCCGCTGATCATACGCGCTCCCTATATTACTATTGCCGGGCAGTCGGCCCCGGGCAATGGCGTATGCATAGCCGGGGAATCCGTATGGATCAATACGCATGATGTGATCATACGGTACATGCGCTTCCGCCGCGGCGAAACCAATGTAGGCCGCCGCGATGACGCCATTGGCGGCAACCCCATAGGCAATATAATCATAGACCATGTTTCCGCCAGCTGGGGGCTGGACGAGAATATGAGCATGTACCGGCATATGTATAACGACAGCACCGGCTCCAAGGAGCAAAAGCTGCCTACAGTGAACCTCACTATCCAGAACTCCATCTTTTCCGAAGGGCTGGATACCTGGAACCACGCCTTTGGCAGCACGCTGGGCGGCGAAAATGCCACCTTCATGCGCAACCTGTGGGCGGATAATACCGGCCGCAATCCCTCCATTGGCTGGAACGGCACTTTCAATTTTATCAACAACGTGGTGTTCAACTGGGTGCACCGTTCTGTGGACGGCGGCGATTATACCGCAACGTATAACATGATCAACAACTATTTCAAGCCCGGCCCTGCCACACCCAGGGACAAGCTGGTGGGCCACCGCATACTGAACCCGGAATCCGGCCGCAGCAAGCTGAAGTACAAGGTATTTGGCAGAGCCTATGTGCATGGCAACATCATGGAAGGATACCCGGAAATAACGAAAGACAACTGGGCCGGCGGCGTACAGGTAGAGGATGAGCATGACCAGGATCAGCCCGATGCCGGGAAGTATATGCCCTATATGCGCTGGACAAAACCGTTCCCCATGGCTCCGGTGACTATTATGTCTGCAAAAGAGGCTTTTGATCATGTGCTGAAGAACGCAGGCGCTACGCTTCCTGAAAGGGACCCCGTGGATGCACGCGTTGTTGAGCAGGTAAGGACCGGCAGGATCAACTACCCGAAGAATGTGAAATTGCCCGCAACGCAGTTTGAGCACCGCCGCCTGCCTATTGATTCCTACAAGATGGGCATTATTACAGATGTAAGCCAGGTAGGCGGGTATCCCGAGTATAAAGGCACTCCCTATAAAGATGCAGACAATGACGGCCTGCCGGACGCCTGGGAAAAGCAGCACGGGCTGAATGCCAATGATGCAAAGGATGCCAGCGGAGACAAGGACGGAGACGGCTACACCAATATCGAGCAATTCCTGAACGAGATAGCGGCCGGGAAATAGCGGAACCACCGCACGGCCCAAACAGCAATATATGCGGATCAGCTGGATCATATTCTTTTTGCTTTTATCCATTGCTGGTTATGCCCAGAATACCAGGAGTGTGGAGGGACATATCCGGGACAGCACCGGCAATCCCCTGCCTGGCGCCGTGGTGATGCTGGCGTCTGACACGGACAGCCTGGCGCTTGCTGTGGATACAGCCGGCAGGTTTATTTTCAGCAACGTCAGGTCACCCCGGTTCAGGCTGCAGGTCAGCTTTATCGGTTATAAAACCTTTATCCGGCAGTATCATGTGGCAGACAGCGCCACAAGCATACTGCTGGATAATATCATCCTGACAGATGCGCAGACCCGCCTGGGAGAGATCGTGGTGCGGGCCACTGTGCCGGTAAAAGTAAAGGAAGATACCATTGAATACGACGCTAAAGCCTTTAAGGTAAGGGAAGGCGACGCCGTGGAGGAGATCGTGAAAAAGCTGCCCGGCATGGAAGTGGACAAGAACGGCAACATGACCGTACAGGGCGAGCCCATTACCAGGGTAAAGCTGAATGGCAAGGACTTCTTTGGGGATGATGCCGCAGCCGCCATCCAGAACCTGCCCGCTGATATTGTGAAGAACCTACAGGTAATTGACGACTACGGCGACAAGGCAGCGGTGACGGGCGTTAAGGGCACCGCCTCCGAAAAAATACTGAACATCAACCTGGAACCGGATAAGGAACATGGGTATTATGGCAAGGCAACCGGCGGGCTGGGTACGGAAGGCCGTTACCTGGGTCGCCTCCGGGCCAATATATTGCAGGGGAACCGGCAAATTGCGCTGGATGGAACTGTTAATAATACGGAAAGCGGGGACGGCATCTCCGAAAGAAGATCGGCAAAGGTCAATTACCGCGACAACTGGGGCGCAACGCTGGAGTCGTACGGGAGCTACCGTTATAACAACCGGCAGCATGACATTACGGCCGCCACGTACAGCCAGAGTATTTTCCAGGATTATACCAAAGTAGAGGATGAGAACAGGAACAGCCATTCCGGCCAGGAGCAGCACCGGTTTTCCTGGAATCTGGAGTACCGGCCGGATTCCAGCAATTATCTTAAAATAGAGCCGGACATTGCCTACAATGTCAATTCCTCGCATAATACCGGCCTTACAAAAACGTTCCTGCTGGGTGGCTCTTCCATGAAGGACAACCGGTCTTTCAGCAACGCTACCTCGTCTGACATAGGTACAGAGCTGTTCTACAACCATAAATTCCGCAGGCGCGGCCGCAACCTTAGCCTGGAAGCAACGATCGGCGCTTCCGGCGGGGATACCTACAGTGATGTGAAGAACCGGTACACGATCACCGATTCTTCCGGCAACGTCACCAATGAAGACCAGTTTCAGCTGACGGCCACCAGCAACAAAGTGGTCCGTACCGCCATCGAAGCGTCCTATATGGAGCCGCTGTCCGCATCTTCCTATGCTGTGCTGGAATACGAGTGGGACCGGTCCGGTACGGAAAACACCCGCAACACCAGCGATGTGGACCCCATCAGCGGTGAGCAGAAGCCCAACCGGCAGCAAAGCAATCATTACAACTACCAGTTCATCACCCACCGGGTAGGGCTTACCTACCAGTTCAAACAGGAAAAGCTGAAATACATGATCGGGATGTCTGCCCAGCCGTCGTTGCTGAAAGGGCAGGACCTCAGCCGGGATAACACTACTGCCAGGCATATGTTCAACCTGGTTCCCGTTGCCCGGCTGGTGTACCGTTTTTCCAGGAAAAAGACGTTCTCCGCCAGGTATTACGGCAGGAGCCGGGCGCCGGGCTTTACCCAGCTGCAGCCGGTCACAGACAACTCCGATCTCCAGAATACGGTAACCGGCAACCCTGACCTGAAGCCGGAGTTCTCCAATGATCTTTACCTGGAATACAAACAGTCTGACTGGTCGTCCGGCTATACCATGCTGGCCAGGCTGGCCCTGAACCAGACCCGGAATAAAATTGTGACCACCAGGGTGATCATTGCAGACAGCCTGAAGGAAAGGACCAGCTATGTAAACACCGACGGGTTCTACCATGTAAGAGGCTTTTATACCTTTTCCAAGCCGTTTGCCGGCCGCCGGTATACCCTTACCTACTTTGGCAATGCGGCCTTCAGCAACAACATTGCTTTTACCAATAACGAACGGAATGTGGGCAAGGACCTGGATATCCGGCAGGGGCTGAAGTTCCGGCTGGACCTGGAAGATATAGTGGACGCCGAGCTGAATACGGCGTACTCGTTTAACCGCACCAGCTACTCCTCCGCCGCATTTGAAGGCAGGCAGGTACATCGCATTTTTATCCGGCTGGGAGGGAGGAACTACTTTTTCAGCAACTGGACCCTGGGATATGATCTTTCACACACCATCAATAACGGGTACAATACTGGCAATGCCAATCCCACCTTGCTGAACGTGTATGTAGAACGGCGGTTCCTGAAAGGTAACAAGGGAACGCTGCGGCTGGCGGGCTTTGATCTGTTCAACCAGAATACCGGAATCTCCCGGGATGTTTTTGACAACAAGATCATCGACCGGCAGAATAACCGGCTGGCCAGGTATTTTATGCTTTCATTCAATTACCGGCTGCAGGACTTTGGCGGGTGATACCGTTTTTTAAATAAAGCCTGTTTCGTTTTCTTAATAAAACAGCCGGGTGAATGGCGGCGGAGTTCTGCTTTATTATGAATTTTACCGGCGCTGCCGGCTTGGGTTGCTGCTCCGCGCCGGCTGCCCATGCACCTGCATAGGCGGTCCGTTAGTCCCGCCAGCAGCCGCAGATCTACCGTTCCTCACTGGCCGGTTGCAAAAGCGCCTTTTTTTAGTTTAATTTATCCCCGCACAACAGGAATTCTAAAAAAACTAACGAACTACAATGAACAACCGCATGGTATTAATGGCAGGCGTAGCGCTGGCCGCACTGGTGGCATCCTGCAAAACCGCCACCGTCAATAACAGCCAGGCCGCTTCCGGCTATACGAAGTACGTAAACCCGTTGATAGGTACGGCACCGCTCACAGATCCCAAAGTGATCGGCTATACGCCGCCGGAAAACTGGCGGGTATGGGCCGGGCTTACCTATCCCGGCAGCTCCCTGCCCAACGCCATGGTGCAGCTAAGCCCCATTACCGAGTATCACTCCGGTGCAGGGTACGAATACGAGGATACGGTTGTTTATGGCTTTACCCATACCAACAAGGGACACTGGAACCTTTGCTACATTCCCGTGCTGCCCGTTTCCAATACCGGCAGCGCCGTAAAGGATTTCGGCGCACGCTTTACGCATGACCGGGAGACCGCTTCCCCCGCATTTTATCAGGTATTCCTGGAGGACTACAAGGTGGATGTGCGCCTTACCTCCACGCTGAGATGCGGCTACCACCAGTACCGCTACCAGGATGTGCATGACCGGCGCATCCTGTTTGACCTCGCTAAGTCCAATGAAAGAGTGCGGGATTGGCGGATCACGCAGGTGGGCGATACCGCGGTGCAGGGCTACCAGCAGTTCGGGAGAAGCTATGTTTATTTCCATGCAACGCTGAACAAACGTATTGAGAAGCTGGAAAAGCAGGAGGAAGGCAGCAAGGAAGGCTTTGCCATGCTGCATATCAGCGACCAGGACACCGGTGCCGTGGAGCTGAAGATCGGTTTGTCCTTTGTAAGCGCGGCCAATGCACAGCAGAACCTGGCGCAGGAGATCGGTAATAAATCGTTTGACGATGTGCACCAGGAAGGCGTGGACACCTGGGAGACCCTGTTGTCAAAGGTCCGTGTGAAGGGCGGCACCAAAAAGCAAAAGGAGCTGTTCTACTCCTCCCTGTACAGGGCCTTCCTCTGGCCGGCCCTGCGCAGCGATGTTAACGGGGAGTATACTGATGCAGAGGGGAAAACGGTAAAGGCCAACTTCAACTACTATACCGTGCCTTCCCTGTGGGATACTTACCGCAACAAGCTGGTGCTGCTGGACATTGTTGCTCCCGGGGTGGCGGAAGACGTGATCCGCTCCCTAATAGACATGGGGGAGAAGCGCGGCTTTATCCCTACTTTCTTCCACGGCGATCATGCCGCCTCCTTTATTGCCGGCGCTTACCTGCGGGGCATCAGGGGATTTGACGTGCAGCGCGCCTACCAGCTGTTGCTGAAGAACGCGCATGAGCCCGGCACCCGTCCGTACATAGAGGAGTACATTGCCAAAGGCTATATCTCCGACCCGGATGTAGCGGCCCCGCATGTAGAGACCAAGGCAAAGGCGGGCGTGTCAAAAACACTGGAATATGCTTATGACGACTACTCACTGGCGCAACTGGCCCGGCAGTTGGGAGACAGCGCCCACTACCGGACGCTGATGGAACGGTCCAGGAACTATAGGAATGTATTTGACCCTGCCACGAAATTCATGCGCGGCCGGCTGGAAAACGGGGACTGGATCCAAAACTTCAACCCGCAGTATCCTTATTACGAGTATATGTACCGGGAGGCAAATGCCTGGCAGGTATCCTTTTTTGCACCGCATGACATGAACGGCCTGGTGGCGTTGTACGGCGGCAAGGAGCACTTTGAGGCCAGGCTGGACTCGCTCTTTTCCGTGCCCTGGAACCCGCAGTACATTGCCCGGAACGTGTCCAGCTTCATCGGGCAGTATTGCCACGGCAACCAGCCGGATCATGAAGCGCCGTTTGCCTATTATTTCATTGGCAAGCCGGAAAAGTCACAGCGGATCATTGATCATATCCTGGACAGCCTCTATGGTATAGGCCCCGAAGGACTGGCCCTTTGCGGCATGGATGATGCCGGGGAAATGTCCTCCTGGTATGTGTTCAGCGCATCCGGGCTGTATCCTTTCTCCGCTACGGACCCGGAATACATTGTTACGGTGCCGGTTTTCGACGAAGTGGAATGGCAGCTGGACAACGGGAAAGTGCTCACGCTCAAGAAACCGGCAGCGGGCAGGAACCTGGACGCCATTCAGGTAGATGGCAAGACGCATGAAGGCTATTTTGTACCGCATGACCTGTTCAGGAACGGAGGCAGCATAACGGTCCTTACAAAATGATCCTCCGCTTTTTTATTGCCTCCTGTGATCGCTACTGGAGGTAGCGGAATATAAGGCTGTCGGCAAGGCCGGAGCTGTGCTCCATCATTTTCCTGGTCAGCCGGTGGTAGGTGTCATATTCATTGTAATAGGCGCTGGTTTCCGTAATGGAAGCATCACGAACAGGTTGTTTATATAATACAACGGGTTATTGCCGGTATCATAGAAACCGCCGGCGAATGGAGCTGGATACTACTGCTCCGTTCTGCACCAGGCTCACGGAATCAATTCTTTTTCCGTGGCGCGCTACCCGCCCCCTTAAAATAAAAGACGACAAGCTCCTTTATTGTTATCTTTGCCGGGGCGCAGCTATAAAGCGCCACATTTCTCACGATCAAAAAGATGCGTATGACACCTGAAAATATGGCCGGTATGGCTACCGCCGCCATCCACGGGGCTGCGGATGCCATCCCCGGGCATGCCCACCTGGTGCCGGTTTTTGCCACATCTGCCTTTACCTTTGACAGCGCCGAGCAGGGAATGAATCGCTTTGCCGGCGCAGAAGAAGGATATATCTATTCCCGCTTCGGGAATCCCACTTCGGCAGCTGCGGAAAAAGTAATAGCCGCGCTGGAGGCTTTTCAGCTTACGGATGAGCATCAGCAACCCCTGCAGCTCAGGGCGCTGCTGCATGCCAGCGGGCAGTCCGCCATGGCTACCATGTTCATGTCCAACCTGGCGGCCGGCGACAGCATATTGTCCAATCATGCAGTATACGGGGGCACGCACGAGTTCCTGGCCGGCTTTATCCCCAGGTTCGGCATCCGTTCCCGTTTTGCGGACATGAGAGACCTCAATTTGCTGGAAGACCTGCTCCGGAAGGATGCTTCCATTAAATTGCTCCACCTGGAAACGCCTGCCAATCCAACCATGCAGTGTATTGACATCGCAGCAGTATGCGGGCTTGCCAGGCAGTACGGCAAAAAGGTAACGGTCGATAATACCTTTGCCACCCCTTACCTCCAGCAACCTTTCCGGTATGGCGTTGATTTTGTCTTTCATTCTACTACCAAGTTCCTGAACGGGCACGGCAGCGCCATTGGCGGCGTGCTGATCGGTAAGGACATCCCTGCCATGAAAGGGAACATTTACAATACCTATAAATTACTGGGCGGCAACAGCAACCCTTTTGATGCTTTCCTGCTGATCCAGGGCATCAAGACGCTGGCTCTGCGCATGGAAAAGCACTGCAGCAACGCCATGACGGTAGCGGAGTTCCTGAGCGCCCACCCGGCTATAGCGCAGGTCAACTACAACGGCCTTCCCAACCACCCGGATCACGCCACCGTTGTAAAGCAGATGCGGCATGCGGGAGCGGTATTGAGCTTTGAGCTGAAAGAAGGCTTTGGCAGCGCGGTAAAATTCATCAATAAGCTCCATATTTGTGTAAGGGCGGTATCGCTGGGTACGGTAGATACGCTGGTTTCCCATCCCGCCTCCATGTCCCATGCAGGCATGTCCCGGGAAGACCGCTACAGCTCCGGCATAACAGACGGCCTGGTACGTATGAGTGTGGGTCTGGAAGATATTACAGATATTCTTAATGACCTGGACCAGGCGTTGATATAGATCATACAGAATTTTTTTTGTAAATTTGTCTACATGAGGGGAAATGTGAATCATATGGCAAAAAGCAATGTTGTTGAGTATACTATACTCGACATGAGCGATTGCTATACCTGGTCCTTCCCCGAGTTTGTGCCCTTCTGTGCCCAACTTTACTATTTCTCCAACTTTAAGGACTTTAACACTTTTGCCCAAGCCTAACTGCTGCAGGCTTGGGGACAATTTGCGATTTACTTACTGATTAAGTAAATGTTCTCGCCATGCACTATGGTCTGTAAACGATCAGGGCAGGTAGAACTGCATTATTACTGATCTCTCGGGCCGGTAATTACCGGCCAGCGTAAATGGTACTATGAACGAACAAGCATGTCGGCCATATTGGTTTTCACGGTTTTAGCAGGGTTTACGGCAGCCTCCTGGCTGCTGCTGGCGATTATTGATAACAAACAAAAACGAAAAGCAATGAACCAGTTACTCCAACAGTTTAATGGGCTGGGCAGTGCCGGTAACCTGGCCTTTTCCAGCCAGGAAGTGCTAAAGGATGTCATATTTGGACTGGATGGCTTGCAACGTAAGATACTGGTATTAAGGAAGCTGGACAATGCCGCCTTTCATTCCTGTGTCATAGACCTGAATGAGGTAAAAAGCTGCACGGTAAAGAAGTACTATGGAACCATCAGGGGAGGGGAGCTGGCGATAGGAAAGCTGGACCAGTACCTGAAGAAAATGGTGCTGCATTTTGAGCTGAACAAGGGGCTGCCGTCTGTGGAGATCCTGTTTTACAGGGATATCAGCAATACAGTGGAGGAAATTCCCGGGCTGGAGAACAAAGCCAGGAACTGGGAGATCATTTTATCCAAGATGTGCGCGCCTGTAAGGAAAATTGTATAAAGTAAGCTATCGCCGCAGATGCGGCGCATATATAACAACAGTTTAAATCTTTGAAAAATGAAAAGAGGTCCTGAGCAGGCCTCGCTCAATGGAATGGTGATAGTAATATTGATATTACTGAACTGTATCATTATACGAGCGGCCTTTACCGGTAATGACAGCACCTATTGGTGGTTGCTGCTTTCCTTACCCTTACTGTTCCTTGCCATGCGGGATGCTGACCGGAAGAAACGGGCGGGGTCGGGGCCGGGGAAGGCCGCGCGTAATACCGGGAGGAAAAAAGGACCACCAATAATCATTTCTAAAATAAGTAACTATGCAAACCAGGGAAGAACAGGTGATACTGACCAGGAATGACTATGACATTATTATGGCGAACCTGAAGAACGGGGTGGCAGGCGCCACCTTTAACAGGCAAAACGCGGAAGAGCTGGAAGCTGAACTGAAAAAAGCAAAGCTGGTGAACAGTGAGGATATGCCGGCAGATGTGGTCCGGCTCAATTCCAGGGTTACCGTGAAAGAGGAGAATACGGACAAGTTGATACACCTGACCGTGGTAACCCCGGAAAAAGCCGACATAAAACAACGGAAAATATCCATCCTGTCGCCTATCGGCACAGCGCTGATCGGGTACCGGAAGGGAAGCAGCATAAGCTGGGAAGTGCCCGCAGGACGAAAAACCTTTACCATCCTGGACGTGGAGTAGCCTGCCGGCGCTAACCCCGTGGCTTTACGCAATGAGGGGCCTTTTAAAGGCCCCTCATTTATTTTCCTTTTGTTTGGACTGGATGTATTCCGTAGGCGTCATATTGAACTGGCGCAGGAAATTCCGGGCAAAGTTGCTCTGGGAGCTGAATCCCGTCATGTCCGCCACTTCGTAGATCTTGTGCCTGCCAATGGCCAGCAGCTCGGCCGCCCGCTTGAGGCGTACAATATTGATCAGCTCAATGGGCGTAAGGTCTGATACCGCCTTTATTTTCCGGTACAGGGTAATGCGGCTCATGTTCATGCACTTGGCCAGTTTTTCCACGTTCAGCTCCGCATCCTCGATATTGTTATGGATCGTGGTGTTCAGCGCTTCCAGGAAACGCTCGTCCTCCCGGGTGTGCGCCATGCTTTTGATATGCACCAGCGGCGAGTTGGCAAAATACATCCGGAGATTGTTGCGGTTGGCCAGCAGGCTGCCGATCTGCGCCTGCAGGTGCTCTTTGGAAAAGGGCTTTTCGATATAGGCGTCTGCCCCCAGCTCCAGCCCTTCTATCTTGGACTGGATGGTGTTCTTGGCAGTGAGCAGGATCACCGGGATATGGGAATACTCCACGTTGGATTTGATGCGGCGGCACAGCTCGAAGCCGTCCATTTCCGGCATCATCACATCGCAGATCACCAGCTGCACGCTTTCCCTGTCCAGCAGCTGCAGGGCCTCCTGCCCGGTTTCGGTTTTCAGTGTCTCATAACGGGAAGACAGTATCCGCTCCAGGAATTCCAGCATGTCTTCTTCATCGTCCACAAGTAAAATTACGGGTAGCATACGTAAGGGTTTTATTCAGTTTTTAACGGGATATGTAAAACAAAAACATTGACGGTTTCGGTATTCCTGATATATAGTATGCCATTGTGCAGCTCTGCCAGCGACCGCGCCATGGTAAGCCCTATGCCGGTGCCTTTCTGCCGGGCGGTTTCCTTCAGCCGCACAAAAGGCTGGAAGATCTTTTCCCGCATGTCCGGCGATATTACAGGACCGTCGTTCAGGAACTCCACGGTAAAGTAGCTGTCGTCTTTCATTACCGGGTGAAGTTTCACGGTTACCAGCCGGTCCGCGTATTTAACGGCATTGCTGAGCAGGTTGCTGAAGATCCTTTCCAGGGCCTCTTCATCTGCAATAGCATATATGGAGGAAGGCGGCAGGTCCACCTGGTAGTCCAGTCCTTTTTTCTCTGCAGGTATGGCAAAATCCTCGCAGCTCTGCTGCAGCAGCGCTTTTACATTCACCCTGCCAAAGTCCAAGCTGTAGCCCCTGGCCTCTATCTGCCGGAAGTTCAGGATATGGCTGATCAGCCCTACCAGCCGGTTGGTATTGCGCTCCATCATCTGGATGTCTGCTTTGAAGCCGGGCAGTTCGTCCGCTCTTTCCATCAGGTTTTCCAGCGGTCCTTTAATAAGCGTAAGCGGGGTGCGTATTTCATGGGCTACGTTGGTGAAGAAATCGATCTTGGCTTCATAGGCCTCTTTTTCCTTTTTCTTCTGGGTGCGCCGGTGGTAGCTCCGTACAATATAATAGCCGGCCAGCAGTACCAGCAGCACATACAGCAGGTAGGCCAGGGGGCTTGCCCAGAAAGGAGGCAGCACCTGTATTACCAGCTCCCGTGCTGGCTGCCCGGCCACGCCGTTCACTGCCGCTTTTACCTTAAAGGTATATTCTCCCGGCGGCAGGCTGGTATAATATACCTTGCGGTTGGGCTGCACCGTGGTCCAGGTTTTCTCTATCCCTTCCATCATATAGCTGTAGGCCGTCATGTCCGGGGATACATAGCTCAGCGCCGCAAAGTCCAGGCTGATGGAAGAGCGGTCGTAAGGCAGGGTTACCTTGTCGGCGTACACAATGGAAGTAGGCAGCAAGGTGCTGTCCCGCAGGGCGGATACCTCCCGGTTGTCTACCTGCAGGCCGGTAATGTACACCGGTGGCTGCAGGAGGCGGCGCACCCGGTCGCAGGGCCGGAAGGTGACCAGGCCCCGGATGCTCCCGAAGTACAGGGTGCCGTTCGCATCCCGGAAGCCGGAATTATAGTTGAAATGGTCGCTCAGCAGGCCGTTGCTTTTCGTATATACATACATGCGGCGGCCGGTAGGGTCAAAGTTGACCAGTCCTTTGGAGGTGCTGACCCATAGCTGGCCATCGTCATCTTCCACCACTTTAAAGATGTAGTTGCTGGGCAGGCCGTTCCGGGTAGTGAAGCGCGTAATGCGCCGCCGGTCGGGGCTCAGCTGGCAAAGCCCGCCGCCTTCCGTGGCTATCCACAGGTTGCCGGCATGGTCGCCGGTAATGGCGTTGATATAATCGGTGGACAGGCTGTTGCGGTTGTTCCGGTCATTCACCAGCCGCCCGCTGGCGCCGGTGCGCCGGTTAAAGTAAAAAACGCCGTTGCTGTGCGTGCCTGCCCAGATGGTTTGCCGGCGGTCCTCAAACAGGCAGGAGATCATCACGCCCCCGGGTATCTCCGGCACCCGCTTGAAGCCGTCTGTATCCGGCTGGTACTCGTACAGGCCATTGCCGGTGCCTGCAAATATCCTTCCGTCCGCAGTGCAGAGCAGGCTGGGAATGAAGTCGCTCTTCAGGTCATTGGGCCCGCGGCCCGCAGCATAGTGCCTGCGCACCTTGCCGGTACGGATGTCCAGCACATCCAGGCCATGTTCATGCGTGCCTATCCACAGGTCATTGCCTGCTACGGCCAGGCCGTGGATGTTGGAGTAGGAAATATCCCCCGGCTGCCTGCCCGGCTCAAAATGAACGATCTTCCCCGAAGCGGGGTACAGCTTGTTCAGCCCTGCATCCTCGGTGCCTATCCAGATATTGCCGTCGTTGTCCTGGCAGATCTCCCGTACCGCGCTGCCGCTGATGGAGTTGCTGGAATAGTTGGGATAATATTTTTTGAAAAGCAGCGGCTGGTGCGCGTAATAGTTAACACCGCCGAAAAAGGTGCCCACCCACATATTCCCCTCCCGGTCCCGGTACAGGGAGTAGATGGCATTATCCGACAGGGAGTAGGGGTCCAGGAACTTCTTTTTCAGGTTGGTCACCTCCCCGCTGCGGGTGTTTAGAATAAATATTCCCGACTCCGTACCGAACCAGTACTCCGCTTCAGAATACCGCAGCATGCTGCGTACATAGATGGTGGTTTTATCCGGGTTATAGGTAAGAATGTCCTGGTAGGTACGGGTGGCTATATCAAACCGTTTGACACCCTGGCAGGAGGTGCCGATGAAAATGGATTGGGGCCCCGCAGGTATAAGCTTTTCAATAAAGCAGGTAGTGACCGGCGGGGAGTGCGAGAATATATTGTAGCCCCGGAACGTTTGCGTAGCCTGGTCGTAGTGCTGCAGGAGCCCCCCGGTTGTGCCTATCCAGATATCGCCATCCTCAGAAAGGCAGAGGGTGTTGGCGCTGAAATACTGCTCCGCCGGGAACCGCTGCAGCCGGTGGGTAAGGAAGCTGTAATAACAGAGCGTGTGGTCTGCTATGAACCACAGTCGTCCCCGGCGGTCCATGACGATGTTGGAAACATTCCGCAGGGTGTCAATGAACTGCACAAAACGCTCCTTTTCCGGCTCGTAGCGGTACAGCCCTTTCTGTGCGCCTACCCACATTACCTGCTGCCGGTCCACGAAAATGGAATTGATCAGGTCTTTGGTCAGGGAGCGCTCATAATCCTCGTCCAGCTGGAATGACCTGAAATGATAACCGTCAAAGCGGTTCAGCCCCTCCTTGGTGCCAAACCACATGAAGCCGTCCCTGTCCTGCGCCATGCAGATCACGGTATTGTTGGACAGGCCGTCCTCCACCTGGTAATGCCTGAAATAATAAGGTTGCGCCATTCCGCGCAACGACAACAGTAAAAAGATAATGGCTTGTAAACGCAGCAGGAATCGCATCTCCACGAATAGATTTTGGTGCCCCTCAGGTTGGCAGACCTGAAACAATTTGAACAAATAATGATATTCCCGGAATAAAGATATTGGCCAACAAAAAGTTATTTCGTACCAGCATTTAAAAGTACAAATCCTTTTGGATTAATTACGTAAACGTTTACGCTCTTTATTAACCAACTAAATTGCTATATGAACCGGCATGATACCACGTTAGTGCAAGGCTCCATGTTGCAATAGTAACAACCAAAAAATTTTCATATGAAATTTCGCGTTAAACGCCCCCCGGCGGGGGTGGGGGCATCTCTTGCCATGATATTTCTCCTGCTACTTTCCCTTTATCATCCCCTTGCCGCACAGAACAATGAAAAATTCACGGTAAAAGGAACTGTTACAGACAGCGCAGGCAATGGCCTGGGCCAGGTGAACATTATTGAGAAAGGAACCAACAACGGGGCTTTTTCCACCCCGGACGGTAATTTCTCCCTCTCGGTGAAAAATGAAAATGCCGTACTGCTGTTCTCTTATGTAGGCTTTATTCCCATGGAGGTAGATGTAGCCGGCAGGTCTTCCCTGCAGGTAAGGCTCCAGAAGGACAGGACCGACCTGGGAGAAGTGATCGTGGTAGGCTACGGGCAAAAGCGCAAGAAAGCCGTTACGGGCGCCATGTCCAGCATAACGGCCGACGACATTGGCCGGGTGCACGGCGGCTCCACGGTGAGCAGCACCCTGGCCGGCAAGCTGCCCGGCGTGTCCTTCCGGATGGCCGACGGCAGGCCCGGCGCCAGCGCCAATATACAGATACGCAACATGGGCAACCCCCTGTTCGTAATAGACGGGATACAGCAGGACGCCGGGCAGTTCAACAACCTGGCGCCCAACGATATAGAAAGCATTACCGTGCTGAAGGATGCCTCTGCCGCCATTTACGGCGTGCGCGCGGCCAACGGCGTGGTGGTGGTGACCACCAAAAAAGGCAAGCTAGGCACGCCCAATACCTTCAATGTGGACGCCTATACCGGTATCCAGAACTGGACCCGCTTCCCGGACGTGCTCACTAACGCTTATGACTATATGCGGTACCGCGCAGAAGCGGAGATCAACCGTTACGGCAGTACCACCATTACGCCCGAAGAGCTGGAAAAATACAAGGCCGGCACAGAATATGGCTATCAGAGCTTTAACTGGAAGGATTTTATTATCCAGAAGAACGCGCCCATCCATTCCGCCAACCTGAGCGTGACCGGCGGATCGGACCGCATCAACTATTACCTCTCCGGCACCCACCTGTACCAGAACTCCGTGCTGGGCCGGGAATTCCTGTTCAAGCGCACCAACATACAGTCCAACGTTACCGCCAGGGTGGCCAAGGGCCTGCAGATAGGCGTGCAGATCAACGGCCGCATAGAGACCCGGGACAACCCCGGCGTACCATACGGGGACGACTACTGGCTGGCGCGCTTTGCCATCCTGCGTAACACGCCGCTGGAACGGCCCTACGCCAACGACAATCCCGCTTACCTCAATGACATCAAACACAATGAGACCAACTGGGCCTATCTCAACAAAACGCTTTCCGGCAAGTACCGCAGCGACTGGCGGGTGCTGCAGACCAACTTTACCGGGGAATACGAGATACCCGGCATTAAAGGCCTCAGCATAAGGGGTATGTACTCCTACTACCTGGCCGACCATATGCTGAATAACCACGAATACACCTACGTTACATACACCTACAACCCTGCAGACGACAGCTATACGCCCACCGGCGGCAGCACCAACCCCTGGCGGGAGCGCGAGCAGGTGAAACAGATCAACATCACCTCCCAGCTCCAGCTGAACTATAACCGCACCTTTGGCCTGCATACCATTGGCCTTACGCTGGTGAACGAACGTATCAAGAACCAGCGCCTCCGCAACTGGATACATGCCGTGCCCACCACCAACGAGCTGTCGCTCATCTACTTCAGTACGGCAGATACCTACGAAGACAGCGACGACCGGGAGGCCCGCATTGGTTATGTAGGACGCATCAGCTACAGCTATAATGACAAATATTTCCTGGAAGTAGCGGCCCGCCGCGACGCTTCCTATCTTTTTGCGCCGGACAAAAGGGTGGGATACTTCCCCTCCGTATCTGCCGGGTGGAGAATATCCGACGAAGCCTTTATGAAAAAATGGACGGGCAACAGCACCGTGCTGTCCGACCTGAAGCTCAGGGCCAGCTACGGCGTGCTGGGCGACGACGGTACCCAGCTGGGACTGCCGGCCTACGCCTATATAGAAGGGTATGACTACAACCAGCCCGTGGCCATCATCAGCGGCCAGCCCATTGTAGGCTCCCGCGACCGCGGCGTGCCTATCACCAACATTTCCTGGTTAAAGAGCAAGATGACGGACATAGGCCTCGACTTCAGCCTGATGAACGGCAAGATCACCGGTACCTTCGACTACTTCTACCGCAAACGTACCGGCCTGCGGGGGCGCAAGACAGATGTGCTGGTGCCGAATGAAATAGGGTACGCCCTGCCGGACGAGAACATTAACAGCGACGCCCAGTACGGCGAGGAATTTTCCCTGAACTACAATGGCTCCATTGGAAAGGTTACATTCAAGGTGGGCGGCAATATCGCCTATTCCCGGCAGAAATTCCTGCATGGCTACAACCCCGTGTTCTTCAACTCCTGGGACCAGTACCGGAATTCCATGGAAGAAAGGTTTACGAGGATACAGTGGGGACTGGAAACCATCGGCCAGTTCACTTCCCAGGAGCAGATCAACAGCTACCCGGTGAATATTGATGGAAGAGGCAATACCACCCTGCTGCCGGGCGACCTGATCTACAAGGACCAGAACGGCGACGGCAAGATAGACGGTATGGACGAGCGCCCCATTGGCCTGAGCACAGACGGTGATCCCAATACCCAGCCCAATATCAACTTTGGCTTTAACATTTCGCTGGCCTGGCGCAGCTTTGATTTCCATGCGGATTTTTCCGGCGGTGCAGGATATACCTGGTTCCAGAACTGGGAAACCCGCTGGCCTTTCCAGAATGATGGTAACCTGAACACCATTTTCCTGGACCGCTGGCGCCGCGCAGATCCCTATGATCCGAACAGCGAATGGATACCAGGCAAATATCCTGCGCTCCGCTTCAATGACGGTGGGCACAGCAATTACCGGAATTCCGACTTCTGGGCGCACAATGTAAAATATATCAGGGCCAGGACCATTGAGCTGGGCTACGCTTTGCCCGCCCCGCTGCTGAACAGGGTGAAAATACGCAGGGCCCGTTTTTACCTGAATGCCTATAACCTGTTCTCCATTGACAACCTGAGCGAGTTCAACATAGACCCGGAAGTGGCGGATGCCAACGGCCTGCAGTTCCCGCAGAGCCAGGTCTTTAATGCAGGCGTAAACCTTACTTTTTAAATATGCAACAGATGAAGAGATATTTTCCACATATACTGTCAGCCCTGCTGCTAGGCGCAACAGGCTGTAAGAAGGACAGCGAGTTCCTGAATGTAAAGCCTACCTCCATTCTCACGCCCGAACAGGCTTTTGCCAGTCCTGCACAGGCATTATCCGTGCTGGCAGACCTGTACAACCGGCAGTTGGACTTCAGCAGCCTGGATGGCGGCTGGGTCACCTTTGCCGATTTCAGCGAGAGCTTTCCCTCGGAGAACGGGCAGGCGGGCATTGTACAGCGCAATAGCTGGGACTTTGGCGCCTGGGGCACCTGGGACTATGGCTACATCCGCCACCTGAACCTGTTCATTGAAAGGGCTACCGCAGCGCCGGCCCTGTCCGATTCCGACAAGAAACGGTTCCTGGCAGAAGCCCGCTTTTTACGCGCCAACTACTATTTTGAAATGGCGAAAAGGATGGGCGGCGTGCCCCTGATCCTGGAATCCCTGGAGTATGATTTCAGCGGCGATCCTACCTACCTCCAGTACCCGCGGGCAAAGGAATCCGAGATCTATGATTTTGTGATCAGCGAAGCAGAAGCCATCAAGAACGACCTGCCTGCAGATCCTGCAGAAAAAAGCAGGGCCACCAGGGCGGCCGCGCTGGCCATGGAATGCCGGGCAGCCCTGTATGCCGGCTCCATTGCCAAATACGGCGCCAACACGCCCCAGGTATCCCTGCCGGGCGGCGAAGTAGGCATTCCTGCCGCTATGGCAAACGACTATTATACCAAGGCATTGCAGGCGGCCCAGGAGATCATCAGCGGTAGCGCCGGCGTTTACGCCCTGTATAACCGGAAGCCGGACCTGTCCGATAACTTCGCCAACATTTTCCTGGACAAGAACGGCAACCCCGAATCCATCTGGGTAGAGGACTTCAAGCTGAAAAGCGGCAAGGTGCACGGGTTTACCGTGGCCAATCAGCCCCGCTACGGCGCGGAAGAAGAGGAGGGAGGCCGGCTCAATCCTTCCCTGAACCTGGTGCAGGCCTTTGAAAAGCTGGACAATACCTTTGCGCCCCTGCCCGTAGCAGATGCAGACGGCAACCCGATCTATTATGACAACCTCCTGGATATTTTTGCCGGCAGGGACGCCCGGCTGGCCGGTACGGTGATCCTGCCCGGCTCCGCTTTCCGCGGCCGCAACGTGGACATCTGGGCCGGTTACCAGCTGGCAGACGGCAGCATTGTGACCGGCGACGACCGGGGCGCGCAAAAGGAGCTGCCCGGCACCAACACGCCCGTACAGGTAGTGGGATTTGACGGGCCGATCAACGGCAAGGAATTTACCGCGCAAAGCGGCTTTTACATCCGCAAGTACCTGGACCCCGCACCCGGCGCAGGCTCCCGCGGTACCAACAGCGAAGTGCCGTTTATCCGTTACCGCTATGCAGAGGTGCTGCTCAATGCAGCAGAAGCAGCCTTTGAGCTGGGCCAGCCCGGCACCGCAGCCGGCTACATGAACCAGGTGCGCGCCCGCGCCGGCCTGGTCACTCCCCTGGACGCAGCAGATATCACCTTTGACAGGATCGTACATGAGCGCCGCGTGGAGCTGGCCTTTGAAGGCCATATCCTGTTCGATATGAAACGCTGGCGCCTGGCCCACGTGGTATGGGACGGCGCCCAAATGACCGTGAGCGATCTTACCAGCAATATCGGGAAGGCCAACAAGCGCAGCACCCAGCCCTATGCCTTATGGCCTTATAAAATATATGACCCGTCTGGTACCAACAATGGAAAATGGATATATAAGATTATACGGCCGGCATTGGTAACAGGTACCAACCGCTTCCGGCTCGGTAACTATTATTCATTCATTAATGACGAGATCAGGTCCAACAATCCCAAGATCGTAAGACAACCTAACCAGTGACGAAAAAAAATTGAGCACATGCAAATAAAATATCACCATATTATCCTGCTCCTGCTGGCCGTAGCGGCAGGCGCCTGTAAAAAGGACAATTATGACCCTCCCACGGCCCAGCTGACCGGGCGGATCGTTTACAATGGCGAGCCCATTAACGTGGAGTACAACCAGGTATCCTACCAGCTGTACCAGTTCGGCTTTGGCAAGGTAGGGCCCATTGAGGGCACCTTTAACCAGGAAGGCGTTTATTCCCAGGTGCTGTTCAACGGGGAGTACAAATTCATTATCCCTAACGGCCAGGGCCCGTTCCGGTGGAAGCAGACAGCCGCCGGCGCACCGGACTCCGTTACCATCAACATGCAGGGCAACCAGACCCTGGACATGGAGGTAACGCCGTACTACATGATACGCTCGCCGCAGCTCACAGCCGCCAATGACCAGGTGACCGCTACCTGCAGCATTGAGCAGATCATTACCGATGCTGCCGCCCGGGACCTGGAAAGTGTGAGCCTGTACGTGAACAAGACCCAGTTCGTATCCGGCGCAAACAATATTGCTGTGGCTACGCTGAATGCAGCCGATATTGCCGATCCGGGCAATGTAACCCTGCAGGTGGACGTGCCGGCCATAACGCCCGCGCAGGATTACGTGTATGCCCGTATCGGCCTGAAAATTGCCGGTGTGGAGGACCGCATCTTTTCCCCGCTGGTGAGGCTGGACCTCTAGGCGCAGCCGGAGCAGCGGCCTTTCCTTCCATTGTTTGTTACAGGTGTACCAGCTGCTAAAACCGGATTTTTAACAATAAACAAGTGTTCATGAGACGAAACGTATTTTTTGTATTCTTTTTACTGACAAGCCTGTGGAGCTATGCGCAGCGAAAGGCACCTGCTTATCCCCTCATCACACACGATCCGTATTTTAGTATCTGGTCCATGGGCGATACGCTGACAGCCACCCCCACCAGGCACTGGACCGGCACCAACCACTCCCTCACCGGCATACTGAAGGTGGACGGCACCCTGTACCGCTTCCTGGGCAATGAAGGAAAACACTACGAAACAGTGCTGCCGGCAGGAGATGAGGACAATTACATCGCCGCCTATACGGAAACAGCGCCGGCGGAGAACTGGATGATGCCGGACTTTAACGACCGGCAGTGGAAAAAGGGACAGGCCCCCTTCGGTGACGTGAAGGGCATGGTGAAAACGCTGTGGCAGGGCAGGGACCTCTGGGTACGGAGAACCTTCATCCTGGACAGGGCAGACAGCCGCGAATTATACCTGAAGCTCCGCCACGACGATGATATTGTTGTATACCTGAACGGGAAAGAGATCTACAAGCGCAAGGGCCATACGGACCACTATGTGTACCTGCCCCTGGATGCCGCCATACGGCAGCAGCTGAAGTCCGGCCGGAACCTTTTTGCCGTGCACGTGAGGAATACCGGCGGCGGCGCCTGGCTGGATATTGGGCTGGCAAGGGAACCGCTGCCGCCTGCAGGTCCGCAGGTACTGGTAGCACAGCAGAAAAGCGTAACCCTCAACGCCACGCAAACCATCTATGAGCTGGCCTGTGGGGAAACGGATGTCACCCTCACCTTTACCTCCCCTTTATTGCTGAACGACCTGGACCTGCTCTCAAGGCCCGTTTCCTATGTAAATGTAGCGGTAAAGGCCAATGACGGCGCGGCCCACGATATGGAGCTGTACTTTGGCGTATCTACCGATCTGGCAGTAAACCAGCCCTCGCAGGAAGTGAAGGCAGAACAATATACCGCTCAGGGTATGGCGATCCTGAAAGCCGGCACCACCGAGCAGCCGGTGCTGCAGAAAAAGGGCGATAACGTAAAAATTGACTGGGGCTACGTGTATGTAGCCGTTCCCGGCGCGCAGCAGGTGTCCCAGTTTGTAACGCCGGCCCGCCCCATGATGCAGGCATTTGAGCCCGGCAAACAGCGCACCCTCACCGGCAAGCACCTGCAGCTGCACACCATTGTGCCCCTGGGCAAAGTAGATGCAAACGGCAAGGAGCAGCTGATCCTGCTGGGGTATGATGACCTTTACGCCGTGCAGTATTTCGGGCACAGGCTGCAGGCCTGGTGGAAGGAAAAAGGCGGTACCATAGAAGACCAGCTGGCAAAAGCAGCCGGCGCCTATAGCGATATACTGCAGCGCTGCGAGGATTTTAACAGGCAGCTGTATGCCAGCGCCGCGGAAGCCGGCGGGGAGAAGTATGCAAAGCTGTGCGAGCTGGCCTACCGCCAGAGCATTGCTGCGCACAAGCTGCTCAAAAGCCCCCAGGGCGAGATACTGTTCCTGTCCAAAGAGAACTTCAGCAACGGCTCCATCAATACCGTGGATGTAACCTATCCTTCCGCGCCGCTGTACCTGGTGTACAACCCGGACCTGCTGAAAGGTATGCTCAACGGCATCTTTTACTACAGCGAGTCCGGTAAATGGACCAAGCCCTTTGCCGCGCACGACCTGGGTACCTATCCTATTGCCACCGGGCAAACCTATGGCGAGGACATGCCGGTGGAGGAGTGCGGTAACATGATCATTCTCACGGCTGCCATTGCCAAAGTGGAAGGCAATGCAAACTATGCCGGAAAACACTGGAAAACCCTCACTACCTGGGCGGAGTACCTGGCCAAAGAAGGATTTGATCCCGCCAACCAGCTGTGCACAGACGATTTTGCCGGCCACCTGGCCCGCAATGCCAACCTGTCCGTAAAAGCGATTGTGGCCCTGGGCTGCTATGCGGAAATGGCAAAGGAGCTGGGCGAGCAGGCTACCGCCGATAAATACCGGCAGCTGGCAAAAGGCATGGTGCAGCAATGGATGCAGCTGGCAGATGACGGCGATCACTATGCGCTGACCTTTGAAGGCAAAGGCAGCTGGAGCCAGAAGTACAACCTGGTATGGGACAAGCTCCTGGACCTGGACCTGTTTCCCGCATCCGTATATGAGAAAGAGGTAAAGTATTACCTGACAAAGCAGCGCCCGTACGGCCTGCCGCTGGACAGCCGCCGCACCTACACCAAATCCGACTGGATACTGTGGACCTCCGTGCTGGCAGACAAGCGGGAGGATTTTGACGCTCTGGTAGCGCCCGTGTACCGCTACGCGCTGGAAACGGAATCCCGCGTGCCGCTCAGCGACTGGCATGAAACCACCAGCGGCAAAATGGTAGGCTTCCAGGCGCGCAGCGTGGTAGGCGGCTATTTCATCAAGCTGCTGGCGGAAAAGCTCAGGAAATAAATAATGCCAACAATATCCTGACTGATAACCCAAAAACCCTTCGTTATGAAAACAACTTTATTCCCTCCATTATTGGGTATGTTGCTGGCATGCGGCCTGCAGGTACCGGTTGCCACTGCGCAACCGGTACCTGACCGCGTGCAGGGCAGTCCTTACCCTTACACCGCCGTGCCGGACCGCCTGTACCTGACCTCGGAGCACTATTCCCCCTCGGAGCGGGTAGCCCTGCAAACGCTGATGGGCGTTATTGCGCAGGTGAAGCCGGAAATCCTCCGGGACATTTCCGGCCACCGGGGCCTGGTGGAAAAGGCCGGGATCACCATTGACGACACCTACTACACCAACTTTCCCGGGCTGCTGGCCCATTTTGCCGGGCGGCTGGACGGCTACATCCTCTGCAATGCCCGGGACCGGTCTACCAACGTGGCCATTTCGCTGGCCGGCGTAATGAATGCCGTGGCCATCCCGGCAGATATTGAGCAGACCGCCATCAACGCCGGGCTTACCAGGCTGCTGGATGTGCGGGGCCGGGACGAGGCCTGGGCGCTGGCCAACTATGGCCACCTGTTCAGCCAAAGCATAGCCTCCTACCAGCAAAGCTCCGACGACCGGGTAGGCTTCCTGGCCGACTACAGCACCTATACGAAAGCTTTCCAGTTCTGGGACGATTCGCCCACCGGCCCACTGGCCAGCAGCGTGTATAACCGCATGAACAAAGGCGCCGCCTTTTTTGGCTGGGGCCCGCAGGAATATGAAACGGTAGAGGAGCTGTCCCGGCACTCCATGATGATACTGCCCTCGGACTGGGCGCCCAATATGTCCGCCCTTACCAATATCCCGGCCATTAAAGATTCCTTTCGTCAGAAAGACCCCGTCAAGCCTTTTGAAGTGGTGCCCAACGTGCACACCGTCTGCTTTGTGATCAGCGACGGGGACAATGTGCAATGGCTGCTGGGAACGCACGATAACATGAACAACTGGAACAATCCCAACCGCGGCCGCGTGAACCTGGGATGGACCATTTCCCCCTCCCTCACAGAGCTGGCCCCCCTGGTGTACGAAAAATACATAGATAACTGCCTGACCACGCCCGATGGTCGCAACGTGCTCATAGCCGGCCCTTCCGGCAGGGGCTACCACCTGCCCGGCCGCTACCCCGATGCCGATCTTGAAACGGAATGCGCATTGTTGAACAGGTACATGAAAAAAGCGGACCTGCGCATTGTGAACATCATTGATGCAGACGACAGCGATAACGACCCCGCCGCTTACCTGAAGCAGGACAATATTGATGCGCTGTTCTACTACAGCTACGGCGCCAACTATACCGGGCGCGCCGGGCAGATAGACTGGTACGGCGACAAGCCCTCCATAGGCGGCCGGTATACCTTGTGGGGCACCCTGTCTTCCCCGCAGTCCCTTGCGGACAAGCTGAACCAGGCCTCCACGGATATTCACTCGGAGGACGGTTACAGCCTCATTCCCGTGCATGTATGGTCCAGGAGCGTGAATGACGTGCTGGACTGCATCAGCCGTTTAGGCCCCAACGTAAGGGTGGTGGCCCCGGATGAATTTGTATGGCTGATCCGCAGGAACCTGAAAGGATTGCCCGTCGGCACCGGCAACGGCCTGAAAGCGCGGTATTACGACGGTTACCATCATAATACCCTGAAATACGAGCAGACGGACCGCAACGTGGATTTTGACTGGGGCACCGGCTCCCCCAACGATTCCCTGCTGGGCGTAAACCAGTTCTCTGTTAAATGGTCCGGGCAGGTGCAGCCCCTGTACTCCGAGCAGTATACCTTTTACGTGTACTCGGACGATGGCGTGAAGCTGACCGTCAACGGCCAGACCCTGATCGATGATTACGATACGCAGGGTGCCTATACCCGTAGCGGCACCATTGTGCTTGCGGCCGGGCAGAAATACGATATAGCGCTGCGGTATGCCGAAGGCAACGGTGATGCCTTCTGCCGCCTGGAATGGCAGAGCGCCTCGCAGCAGCGCCAGGTGATCCCCCGGGCGCAGCTGTACAGCCGGCCCGCCCCTACCGAAGGCCCGGTAACCGTGTACGAGCACGCCAACTACGGCGGCTTTCATGCCGGGCTGTCTATCGGCAGCTACAAGCTGGCCGGTATGGCGCTGAAAGGCATCCGCAACGATGAAATATCCTCCCTGAAAATTAGGGAAGGGTACAAGGTGGTGCTGTATGAGCACGAGAATTTCCAGGGCGATTCCCTGGTGCTGACCGGCAACACCATGTACCTGCCAGGCTGGAATGACTCGGCAAGCTCCATGCGCGTGCTCGCCAATGGCGATCCCGGCCTGGCCGGCACCTATACCATTAGGAATGTGAACAGCGGCCTGTTCCTGGATGTGCGGGGCGGCCTGGGCGGCCTGGGAGACGGCGTGAACATACAGCTGTGGAACGGTACCGGCGCAGCCAACCAGATCTTTAACCTCCGGCACCTGGGCGAGGGGCGCTACACCATTACCGCCTACCACAGCGCCAGAAACCTCGATGTGGCGCAATCCGATACTTCGGAAAATGCCAACATCTGGCAATGGACCGGCACCGGCGCAGCCAACCAGCAGTTCATTGCCCTGCCGGCCGGTAACGGGTATTATAAATTCGTTTCCGTGCTGAGCGGCAAGGTGATCGCTATACACAACGAAAGCACTGCGCCGGAAGCCAACGTAGAGCTGCATATGGACACAGCCCAGGCTTCCGCCCGCTGGGAGCTGATCGCGCAGCCGCCCGTGGGCAACGGCAACGGCCTCACAGCGGATTACTACAACGGTATGAACTTTGAGTCCTTTGTATTGTCCCGGATCGATCCCAAAGTGGATTTTGACTGGGGAGAAGGCGCACCCGCTGCCGGCATTAACGCAGACGGCTACTCGGCAAGGTGGACCGGCAAGATAGAGCCGCGGTACTCCGGCGAATACACCTTCTACATTACCAGCGACAATGGCCGGCGCCTGTGGATCAACAACCAGCTGATCATTGACAAATGGATAGACGACTGGGACGTGGAATATTCCGGCACCATTATCTTAACGGCCGGGCAGCAGTACGACATCCGGCTGGAATACTTCGAGAATTTTGGCGGGGCCAACTGCCGCCTGCGCTGGTCCAGCGCTTCGCAACCCAGGGAGATCATTCCGAAGGAGCAGCTGTATGCAGCGCCATCAGCCGCTTCCGGCGCCCGCATGATGATGGTGGGCAGTAAAGGAACGTTGGAGGAAGAGCGCAACAGCAATGTTGTGCTGTATCCCAACCCGTCTTCCGGCAACATCCGGCTGCAGTTCAAAGGCAAGCAGGCAAAGATGGTCATTTACGATGTGTCCGGCCAGGTGGTAGTGCCCGCAAGAACCATCAGCCCCGGGGAGGCAGTGGATGTCTCCACCCTGCAGGACGGGCTGTACCTGATCCGCCTGGAAGTGGATGGCGTGATAATAACAAAGCGTTTATTTAAGGGATAGATAGAATGACGCCTGATGTGACAGTCATCATGGCAGGGCCGCCCCTTTACGGGAGCGGCCTTTTTTATGCATAACGTCAATCCACGAACGACTGCAGGTCATGCGCCGTGCCAAAGATCAGCAGCGTATCGTCCGGCAACAGCACGGTATCCGGTTTTACCGGTCCCATGGCATGCGGTACAGCGCTTTCGCTGCCAAAGATATTCTTCCCCCGCTCGTCGCGGGTAATGGTTACCAGCACCAGGCGGTACTTTTCCGCAAAGCGGATGGATTCTACGGTCTTGTTCACATACCGTTCCGGCACCTGCACTTCCAGCAGGCGGTAGTCGTCCCGGAAACGGTAGGAGTTGAGCACACCCGGCAGGTCCAGCTTAAAGGCCAGCCGCTCTGCGGACGACGCTTCCGGGTATACGAATTCCTCGATCCGCATGGCTTCCAGCACGATCTGCTGCAGGGGAGAGGTAACCCGGCAGATGATCCGCTTTACGCCCATCTGTTTCAGCAGGGCCGTTACCATGATGGTGATGCCTTCATTCTCGCCAATGCCTACAATGGCGGCATCCGTATCATGCAGGGGCAGCTGCTGCATGCCCTCGCGGTGCGTGGCGTCCAGCGCAATGGTATGGGTAATGGTGGAGCTGTACTTGTCTACCAGCTCCTGCTGCTGGTCCACGCCGATCACTTCATGCCCCAGGCTTACCAGCTGTTGCGATAAGGCGGCGCCAAAATTGCCCAGTCCGAATACAATGAATTTCATCGCTTTGTTTTTTTAGAACGTAATATCTTCTTTAGGATACCGGTAATACAGCTGCTGCTGCTGCTTTACAAAGGCCATGATCAGCGTGAGCGTGCCCACCCTGCCAATGAACATGGTAAGCACCAGCACCAGCTTGCTCAGGCCGGACAGCTCCGGTGTAATACCCAGCGTAAGCCCCACGGTGCTGAATGCCGAAAAAGCTTCAAAGGCGATCTGGACCAGCCCTTTGTCGCCATCCTGTATGGACATCAGGAATACGGCCACGCCGATCACCAGCAGTGACAGCAGCATAATGGCAAAGGCCTGCCGTACAGACGAAGGGGATATTTCCGTGTTAAAGAACTCCGACCGGTCCTTTCCCCGTACCACGCTGGCCATGTTCAGCACTGCTACCGCAAAGGTGGTGGTCTTGATGCCGCCGCCGGTAGAGCCGGGAGAAGCGCCGATCCACATCAGCAGCAGGTAGATCATAACGGTGGACAGGTTGAGGCCCGAAATATTCACGGAATCAAATCCCGCGGTGCGGGGCGTCACTGATCCGAAGAAAGCCGTTACCATCTTGCCCCACAGGCTGGGATGCTGCTGCAGGGTGCCGCGCCACTCAAACGCCAGGTAGGCAATAAAGCCGGTTACCAGCAAAAAGAAGCTGGTTACCAGCGCCAGGCGGGAATTGATGTTAATGAGCCGCGGGATATGGATACGTTGGCCCTTCCGCCGCAGGCGCCACCAGGCATTAGTAGCTTTTACCCGGATGTAGGAGAACAGGTTAAAGGTGATCGGGAAGCCCAGCCCGCCCAGGATGATCATTACGGCGATCAGCAGCTGGAAGGAGTAGTTGAACCGCAGCCCCTCGTGATACAGCCCGTTGGTATAGGTGGAAAAGCCCGCATTGCAAAAGGCCGATACCGAATGGAACACGGCGAAGAACACCTTATCCGGCTTTGTTTCAAAAAGCTCCGGCCCCGTGGAAAAATAGATGCCGGCAGCGCCGATGGCCTCAAAGAAAAAAGTGACCAGCACAATACGCGATACCAGGTGCATCACATTACCCAGCTTGTTGCTGACGAATATGCTCCGGAAGGCCAGCTCGTTGCGGAACGATATGCTGCCTGTAATGGCATAGCTCAGAAGACCGGTGAAGGTCATAATGCCCAGGCCTCCGGCCTGTATCAGCAGCAGCAGGATCACCTGCCCGAATACGGTGAACTCCCGGGCCGTATCTGTTACCGTGAGGCCTGTTACGCATACGGCGCTGGTGGCGGTAAACAGCGCGTCTGTCAGGGAAAGGCCGTGATAGGTGGCATACGGCAGGCTTAATAGCAGGGTGCCCAGCACCACCATCAGGGCAAAGCTGGCCACGAACAGGAAAGCGGAGTTGGGCGCCCTCCCCGGGGAAAACCGGATGACCAGCGACAGCTCTGCCAGCGCTACAAAGGAAATGCAGAGGTATAACAGGATCTTGTACAGCAGGTACAGGTCGGGATCATGCGGAAGGGTAGCGCTTTTCTGCGGCAACAGCACCACGTAGCAACACACCATGATCAGCCAGAACGCCAGGGAGATAAGGCGTGCGCGCAGCTTCCGCTTTTCAAATATCCCGGCCAGCCAGCGCAGCCCCATCATGATCACCAGGCCGGGCAGCAAAAGCGACAGCCAGTAATTGACCGTGGCGTTATTGGTCAGGAAGTGGTTGAAACCTGCATCATACAGGATCCAGCAGAAAGCGATCAATAAAAAAACAGGTATCAGCACCTGGCATATCTTGTTGATAGCGGTAACGATCCACCAGCGCTGGCCGCCGTTCTTATCGGGTCTTGTCATAACGATCTTGCTGTAATTTCCGTATCAGTGTGCGCTGAAAATACCGAAAATTTTTTAACAGCCTAAAAATACCAGGTATCCTGCTCCCGCAATGCCACGTACACCGTATCTCCCTTTTTAACATCACAGGTGATCATCCTGGCGGTGACCACCGTTTTCCCCGGCAGCTGCACCGCAATATCATAATAGCCGCCCCAGAAGGTGACCGCCAGTACGTATCCTTTCAGCGCGTTTGCCTGCGGGGAGCTGAGGGTAAACTGCTCCGGGCGTGCAAACAGGCTTTTGCCTGTGGGCACTATGCCGGGCAGCGCGGAAAAATGCCGCAGGCGGTCCGGCGGCACCAGGTTGTACCTGCCCAGCAGGCCTGCTGCATAGGCATTCACGGGCTGGTAATACACCTGCTGCGGCGCCCCCCGCTGCAGTATCTGCCCGGCTTTCATGATGAACAGCTCATCTGCCCAGGAAAGGATATCCTGCGGGTCGTGGGATACCAGCATGCAGGTGAGCTGCAGGCTTTCGCCAATATCGTGGATCACGGACTTCAGCAGCTGCTTGTGGATCATGTCCAGGTTGGAAAAAGGCTCGTCCAGCAACAGCAGGCGGGGAGCGGTGGTCAGCAGCCGCGCCAGGGCAATGCGCTGCGCTTCGCCGCCAGACAGCTCATCCGTGCGGCGGTGCAGCAAATGGTCTATCCGGCAAATGGCATATATGTTCTTTGCATCTTCGTCTGCCAGCTGGTTGGCGTAGGAGAGGATCTCTTCCACGCGGTAGTTATGGCGCAGCTCAAAATACTGGGAAAGGTAGGCAATGCCTGCATGTCCCGGTATCAGCACCTCGTTGGGGCCTTCCACGCGTTTGTTCTCGAACAGCACCTGGCCGCTGTCCGGCTGGGCCAGCCCTGCAATTACTTTCAGCAGCGTGCTCTTGCCGGAGCCGGTCTCTCCCGCAATGGCCATTTTGCGGAACCGCGGTAATGTAAAGCTGATATCCTTCAAAATAAAAGCGCCTGCCTGCTGCTTGCTAATGCCCGATACTTTTAACAACTCCATAACGGGTTAAAAGTAGCTAATATTTGCCTGTTTACAACGGGTTAACTCCTGGTATAACGGATAAGCATTAATTTCCTGTAATAAACCCAGTGGCTTATGGATTATATGATCACCCATTACCAGATTACCCCGCTTGTGCATGGTGTAAGAAAATGCAGGTTTATCTATGCAATGGATGATGGAACGATTACCGTAGTATGTGCAAACGGGCGGAAAAAAATGCAGGACTTCCTGGCTAACTCCGGCGCCATAGCGTTGGACGAGGACGACAGCATCTATGAGAAGGCCGGCGAGCTAAGGCGCATGCTGGAAAAGCGGCCTGCGCCGGCACAGGCGCCGGAGCCGGCAACGGTGGAGGAGGGGCAGCAATAACGGCCATTACGCCGGTGCTGCATACGCCGCAAAGGCCGCCAGGTATTTGTCTACGTAGGCTTGCTTGGTTTTGATCCTGTACTGCATCACAAAACGGGGGTGCTCCAGCGGTACGATCTCTTCAAAGAATTTTTCCCTTGCATTCAGGGCCTGCAGGAAAGCCGCATTTTTGCCAGTGCCCATGCAATAGCACACCTTCCTGCTGACGCCAAACTGCAGCTGCCTGCGCAGGCTGTCCACGATCAGGTCCTGCACTGCCGTTGTCAGTGCCTTGCTGTCGTAATAGTTGTAGTTCACTACCCGGCCATTGCCATTACCGGCTGTAAAGCCCAGCGGGCAGATGGAGCTGATGTAAAAATCCCGGTAGAATTTTTCCACGCCCCCGTAGGCGTGGATCACATCGTATACGAATACCGAAGAAGGCTCGTGGGTCCGGAACCCCCGGATGTGGATGCCGCACTCCTCCGCCAGTCGCCTGGTATCGCTGAAGGGCACGCCTGTAGCGCCGGAGCCCAGCCGGCCGGGATTAATGCCCAGTATCATCCGCCGCGTATGCGTATCATCATAGAATTTCTTGTAGAACTGGCGCATCACGTCCAGGATATGTCCCTGCTCCCGGAAAGGGTTCATGAGCTGTATGCCGTCTGGCAGGGGGCCTTTAAAATCCAGGGAGCTGTTGAACTGTATCACCTGATCTGCAAAAGTGCGCATGGGCTAATCATTTAATCCCTTTCCATCGAGAATTTGCTGCATGCATTTTTCTATCCTGGCTTCCCGGGTCTTGGATTGTTTGGGAGCAGAAAAATGAAGCAGGTAGGCTCTTTGCCGTCCCGGCGTTAATGCTTCAAAAGCTTTTTTCAGCGCGCGGTCCTTATCCAGCCTGCTTTTAAATTCTTCCGGCATCTCGAATGCTGCGGTTGGTTTGAAATTCACTTTCAAACCGGCTTTTTCCACCTCAATGGCTTCATAGATGCAGGCCTTCAGAACAGGGGCCATCCTGGCTATTTCCCTTGCATTGGTAAAGCGGGCCTGGCGGGCCGCCTGCACGTTCTTCGTTTGCTGGACCAGGATGCCATGAGGGTCGCTTAACAGGGCGCCTTTGAAGAGCAGCAGCGCGCAGTATTCCTTAAACCCGTGTATTAAAACAACATTGCTGTCCCCCAATGTGTAGCAGGGAACGCCCCATTTCAATTCCTCGGTCAGCCCGCAGTCCAGAACGATCGCTCTCAGCTGCTCCATTTCCTGCTGCCACTTTTCGTTGCGGCTAAAGAATTTATCAACTTTAGGATTCATATTGCGTTTTATTGTAACCGGTGGATCGTATCTGTTCCCTACACCCTTAGTGCGCCACGGAAGCCCCTGACGCCGTAGTAGGAAGATGCACCGTTGTGATACAGGAAAACATGATTGTAGCGCCGGTCGCAAAAGAGGGCGCCGCCAAGCTCCCTGATAGCGGCCGGCGTTTGTACCCAGCTCGACGTTTTGGTATCAAAGCTGCCCAGCTGCTGCAAGGCGCGGTATTCTTCTTCCGATAAAAGCGTAATGCCCATGTCGGTGGCCATGTCCACCGCGCTGTTTTCCGGCTTGTGCTCTTTCCGCGACTCCAGCGCTTCCCGGTCGTAGCAAACGTTTCTGCGGCCCTTGGGCGTTTCCGCCGCGCAATCGTAAAAAAGGTACTCGCCTGTTTTCTTATCCTGGCCCACCACATCCGGCTCGCCGCCGGTGCTTTCCATCTCGTTAAGCGACCACAGCTTTCCGGCGTTTGCTTCCAGCCTGGCCGCTACTTCCGCCCATTTAATGCCTTTGTGGCGGTCCAGGTGCTTTTCAAAGCGGGCTGCTAATATACGGAGCAGTGCTTCCCCTTGTGCTGCTGATAATTGCTTTTTACGGCTGTTCATATGGTCGATGCTTTTATATCATTTTGTGGCCGGAACCGGCTTTTTGTCCGCAGGCCTGAAATACCAGGATACCACCGTCAGGACCAGCAGTAATAACGGGGGAAATATTTCAGTCACCGGGTTGCCGGAGGCCATGTGCGAAATGATCGCACCGGACATGGCAAAGAAAAAGCCTGCATAAGCCCATTCCTTCAGCAGTGGAAATTTAGGAATAAATATGGCTATAACGCCCAGTATTTTCCAGGCCCCTATTATTGTCAGGATATAGGCCGGGTAGCCCAGGCGGGTGATGCTGTCCACTTCCTCCTTTACTTTCAATAACTGTACCACGCCTGTTGACAGCATGCCCAATGCCAGCCAGCAGGTGGCGATCCAGTAGATGATTCTGTTCCTTTTAGTCATAGTCTATGCTTGTTTTATTTTAGTTTACGGGCAATTTTTTCCAGTTCGTTATGCGCCCAGTTGATGCCCTGCCTGAACGGCAGCTGCAGGTTTTCGTCCCTGAGCGCATTGGAGCGGTAGATTGTATGGATAGTAAGTTTGCTGGTGTCGTCAGTAAGCTTTTCGAATTCCATGAACTCAAGCTGCACACCAAAATGTGCATTCGTCATTTCAAAAGTACGGGTGATTTTCTCGTTCGGTACAAACTCGTGGATGGTGCCATGGGCCTCGAATACCACATTGCCCTGGCCGTCCCTGGTTTCGAGCTGGTAGCCACCATGCGGCCTGTTTTCCATCTTCAGCACCCTGGTGCCCATCCATTGCGCTACAAGATCGGGCTCTGTGCAGGCCCTGAACAACAGCTCCAGGGGCAGCTCGAATGCTCTTGTGATCACCAGGTCGTTTTTGCCTTCTTCGGCATTCACTTTTGTTTTCAGTTCCATGTAATGTTATTTTTTTGATCTGTAGTTTTTCATGATGACTTCTATTTTATTGAACCGGTCATCCCACAGTTTCCGGAAGGGTTCAATGAAGTCGGCTATCTCTTTCATTTTCCCTGGATTGAAGTGATAGTAGATTTCCCGGCCTTTTTGTTTCTGCTCCAGCAATTCGCACTCGGTGAGTATTTGCAGGTGCCTGGAAACAGTGGGCCTGGCAGTGTCAAAGTTGGCGGCTATTGCGCCGGCCGTCATGGATTGCGAGGCTACCAGCAGAAGTATGGCCCTTCTCGTAGGATCTGCTATAGCTTGAAATACGTCTCGTCTTAACTGCATCGCGTAGCTATTTAACTACAAATGTACGTGTAGTTATTCAACTACGCAATTTTTTTCCGGGAATGAATTAATTGTTTAATTTCCTTTTCCAAATAAATACACCGATATGCGTACCCGTAATAACCTTATTGACCGCAGGAATTTCCTGAAAGCTACCGCCACCCTTGGCACCGGCGTTGCCGGTATGGGCCTGTTACCCCTGGCCGGATGCGCCGCAGCAATATCCGGCGCAGAAGCGGACGATAACATTAACATTATTGGCCCCAAAGCCGGCTACTCGCCCCAGGTAGGTACCCTGGTATCCATGATGAACTGGATGCGCCGCACCGTGCTCCTGTCTTTAAAAGGCCTGCAGCAGGAGGACCTGGATTACCTGCATGATGCCGGCGCCAACACCATCGGCGCCATGCTGATGCACCTGGCCGCTACCGAACGGTTTTACCAGATACACACTTTTGAGGGAAAGCAATGGGGCGACTGGGATGAGCAGGACAAGCAGCGCTGGACTGTGGCCTCTGAGCTGGGCGAGCCTGCCCGCAAAACCATCAGGGGCCATAACCTGCAATATTACCTGGACGCCCTGCAGGAAGTACGCCAGCATACCCTGGACGAGCTTAAAAAAAGGGACGACCAGTGGCTGCTGTCCGTGGATAAAAAATGGTTCTGGGGGCCTACCAATAACTATTGCAAATGGTTCCATGTTTGCGAGCATGAATCCAATCACAATGGGCAGATCAAGTGGATAAAAGGAAGGCTGCCTAAATAAATGAATGAACAATGATCTTGCAACAATGTTTTATTATAACATTGCAGCGCTAAATATTAATGTTTAATTATTAATTGTCATGGAAGAAGAACTGACGGCAGGACTGGGCTCCCGCGTGCAACACACACGGTACGGGCCCGGCGTTATTATCGGTGTTAAATATGCACAGTACGTGGTCACCTTTCTCAACAGCGGTATTGAGGAGATAGACAAGACCGATCCCCAGTTTGAAGTGCTGTACGCAGAAAACCGCAGCGTGGAAGTAGAGACCGCATCGCAGGTGGAAACCTCCCTGCTGAAGATACTGCGCCTGTGGGGCAACATTACGGAAGTGGTACCCCTGGGCGACCGCTGGGTGAATGGCACCCTGGTGCTGAAACCGGCCGACCCTTCGCTAAAGCCCAAGGAGGTGCCGATAGCAACTTTCTTTCACAAGATCGTGATGGTGAGAGACCGCCTCCGCGTGCTGGAGCAGCAGATCAACGGCCACAAGCTGCTCAGCGACGAGGACAAGGTGAACCTCCAGCAATACATTACCCGTATCTATGGCTCGCTCACTACCTTCAATGTACTGTTCCGCGACAAGGAGCACTGGTTTATCGGCGAAAAGGGAGGGAAGGACGATTAGGACGGCAAGCCTTATGGTGTGTGCGCAATGCAGAACAGGGTTTCACCCTTGTTTACCGGCGGCGTCCCTACCTTGTAAAGGATAATGCCATCCACCGGCGCAATCACATCGCCCAGGCGGCGCCCGAATAGGTCGGTGCAATAGCCCAGCTTCATGCCTTTTTTCACATAGTCATTGCTGTGAAAGCTGCTGTAGAAAATACCGGTATGCTCGCTGCTCACGTAGCTGCGCTCCCGTATGATAAAAGGATTTTCCGGCTGCAGGGGCTGGCCCGGCAGCATCTGCAGGTGCTGCATGAGGCTGCGCAGCGCCCGGTTTATTTTCTCCACTTCCCCGGGGCGCACCATGCCCAGGCGGCCGCATTCAATGGCTACGGTGGGAATATTGCGGGACATGGCTTCGCGGGTGCCGTACAGGGTGGGGGCGCCCGGCTCCGGGTTCCAGGCAATGGGAATGATATAGTCAAAACCCAGTGACCAGGCCATCTCCCGGCTTTTTTCCGTTAATGCCGCGTGGCCCTGGTAGTCATAGTAACCTGCATAATCGTGCAGGTCCTCGTTGCCATCCCCGGCATGTACGTCGACATAATAATCGCAGCGTTGCATGATCTCGTTCGCCAGGGTCCAGGCCATGCGGTCGGTAAGCGTGCCGCCGGGATCGCCCGGGAAGGAGCGGTTCAGGTTCTTGCCGTCCACGGGATTGGTATAAATGCTTCTTCCCAGGAAAGCCGGTACATTGGCTACCTGCACCAGTATCACCGTGCCGCTCATATCCGCCGCCTGCAGTTGCCCGGGCAGTTGCTGCGCCGCCATAATGGGCGGGTATTCATACCCGTGCACACCGGCGGTAATACCCAGCACGGGTCCTGCCTTGGCGCCATGGATAATGGTGACCGGTATCACCGTACTGTCCGTTTCTCCTGCCACCGGGATCTCCAACTGCCGCTGCTGTCCCGGCGGAATGGTTTGTCCTGCAAAAGAAAAAGGCCGCGTTTGTGCAAAAGCGGCCAGGGGAAAGCAAAAAAGCAGCATGATCCGCAATAGGTATTGTACGTGCATGTATCACTTGTTTAAAATGGTTCCGGAAACAAAAGTAATACAATTACGTGTAAATGCAACATTGTTGCGAATAGTAGGAACAGGGAGTTAGCGCTCAGCCAGTACCACTGCCGGTTTTACACCCATTGCCTTCATTAACCGGAAATGGGACCTTACCGCGGCTACCATGGTAGGCATGCTGTGGTAGGGCAGCCCGAACTCCGCGCATTTGGCCGCCACTATTTTGCTAATGGCCGGGTAATGGATATGGCTGATGCGGGGAAACAGGTGGTGCTCTATCTGGTAATTAAGACCGCCGGCCAGCCAGGATATCACCTTGTTCCGGGGAGAGAAGTTGGCCGTGGTCTTTACCTGGTGAATGGCCCATTCATTCTCGATCACCTTGTCTTCCTGCGCCACGGTCTCAAACTCCGTTTCCTCCACCACGTGCGCCAGCTGGAAAACAATGGCCAGCGTAAAGCCCAGTACCAGGTGCATGGCCAGGAAGCCAAGCAGCCAGCCCTGCCAGCCCACGCAAAGAACAGGAATAAGGATGTAGAATACCAGGTACAGCGCCTTGCTGGCCCAGAAAACGATATGATCGCCCAGCCGCATAGGCTGCAGCGGCGTTCTATGCACTTTCCGGCTCAGGTATTTCATGAAATCCGTCAGGAACACCCAGGCCAGGGAGGAAATGCCGTACACCAGCGGCAGGTAGAGGTGCTGCACGCGGTGCGCCGGCTTCCAGGGCTGTGTGCTGCACTGCCGTATCAGCGGGCTTTTGGCAATATCGTCGTCCAGCCCGTCTACATTGGTGTAGGTATGGTGAATGATATTGTGTTTCTGTTTCCACAGAAAGGCATTGCTGCCCAGCGCGTTCAGGGTAAGGCCCAGGGTCTCGTTCACCCAGCTTTTCCGGGAGTAGCTGCCGTGGCAGGCATCATGCATCACGTTGAAGCCAATGCAGGCCAGCACAAACCCCAGCAGCGCGCTGAGCAGGATACCGGCCACTGCCGGCAATATCCCCGTCAGCAGGACAATATAGATGGCCAGTGCCCCCGGTATCAGCACCGCCGTTTTCATATAGAGCCGGAGGTTGCCCGTCTTTCTCAGCTGGTTTTCCCTAAAATAGGCTTCCACCGCTGCTTTTAAGGACTGGAAGAAGAAGGCGTTCTTATTGTTGAAAGTTACTTTTGGCATACGTTTTAATAAATAAATTGATCCCCGTAAAAAAATGATGGCAATTGAATATCGACTGAGAAGGAATTATGCGAATAAATGCAAATCAGCAAAAGTTAAAGTGCCAGTTCCGGCTGTAAGGTAATATAATTTTGGTTTATTCAATCGTTAAGCCTACCTTGCACCTTTACATTCTTTTAATAATTAACCAATGAACACAAAATTTCAAGGAACTGTAAAGTTCTTTAACGAGACAAAAGGCTTTGGCTTCATTAAACACGATGAATCTAACAAAGAAACTTTTGTACACGTAAACGGGCTCATCCACGAGATCCAGGCCGATGACAGGGTTGAATTTGAGCTGCAGGAAGGCAGAAAAGGTATGAATGCTGTAAATGTTAGACGCATAGATTAAGCTTTCTTTTAAATACCTGTTTAAAGGTCCCGGCATTCCGCCGGGACCTTTTTTTATGCAGTCCCCCTATAATATCAGTCGTATCCGCTTCAGCGCCTGTACCACCACAAAGCTCCCCACGCTGAAGGCAGCCACCAGCAGCCAGTCCTGCCGGTCCATAGCCCCTACGCGCATCACTTTTGTCAAGGCAGGTATAAAAAGCGTGAGCAGGGTTAGCAGGGTGCTGATGCCGATGGATATCCATATATACTTGTTTCGCCATATCTCGTTGTTGAACAGCGGCTCCCTGGCAGATACCATGTTCAGCACATGCAGCAGCTGTGAGAATATCAGCGTGAAGAACAGCACATTATTAGGCGCCTGGTCATTTCCTGCGCCGGCATCTACCACGGCTGCGCCCAGGGCGGCGGCAGCAATTACGGCGCTGTAGCTCCAGATAGCGATCCATCTTTTCCTGTCTATAATGGGCTGCTCGGGGTTCTTGGGCGCTTTTTCCATGACCGCTTCGCTGCCTTCTGTTACGCCCAGGGCCAGGGCCGGCAGCACATCCGTAATGAGGTTGATGAACAGTATCTGCAGGGCTACCAGCTGGAAGGGCAGGTTCAGCGCAGCGGCCATGCCTATTACCAGCAGCTCGCTCAGGTTGCAGGAAAGCAGGAACATGATAAAGCGCCGGATGTTCTCGAAAATAACGCGGCCCTGCTCAATGGCCTTTACAATAGAGGTAAAGGCGTCGTCTTTCAGCACCATGTCCGCCACTTCCTGGGATACCTGCGTGCCGCGTATGCCCATGGCAATGCCAATGTCGGCCTTTTTCAGCGCAGGCGCGTCATTTACGCCGTCGCCGGTCATGGCCACTATATGCCCGCGCTCCTGCAGCACGCTAACCAGGTCCAGCTTCTGCCGGGGATCTACCCGGGCAAATACGGCGGCCTGCGTCCAGCGTTCCTTCTCTTCGGCAGACAGCTGCTCGTAGCTTTTCATGTCCCGCCCGTTGATCACGGTATCCTGGTCCTTTTCGCTGATGCCCAGCTGCCGGGCAATGTTGCGGGCCGTGGCCGGGTGGTCGCCGGTGAGCATGGTCACCTTGATGCGGGCGGATCTGCATTCCTTGATCACCTGTTTCACATCCTTCCGGGGCGGGTCCAGGAAACCGGTCACGCCCAGGAACACCAGCTCCTCCAGCAGCTTGTCCGTTGGCTGCCCCGGCTCCCGCATGGCAAAGGCCAGCGGCTTCAGGCCGTGGCCGGCCAGCTCCTCGGTCTGCTGCAGCCATTTTCGTTTATCCGATTCTGTTAATTCCTTTGTTTCGCCGTTGTCCAGCACCTGCGTGCAGTATTCCAGCAGGTTTTCCGTAGCGCCCTTGGCGGCAATGAACCAGCCTTCGTCCTTTTTGTGGAGGGTGGCCATTACCCGTGTTTCGGAGCTGAAAGTGGCTTCTTTTTCCTTGGGATAGCGCTGCCGGTATTCCTCCACGTCCATATCCGTTTGCCAGGCAAATTTCAGCAGGCTGGTCTCCAGCGGATCGCCTGTTTCTTTCCAGCTCCCGTTCTTCTTTTCCAGCGAAGCGTTGTTGCACAGCACCGCCACGTCCAAGATATAGCGGTAGCTCCTGTCTTCCCGCACCTGGTCCGGGATGCTTTCCGCCAGCGGCTGGCCCTTGTTGTGGTCCTTTTCCAGCACCTGCTCCGGGGGCATGGCCAGGGCTGCTACTTCCAGGCTGTTCTCCGTGAGCGTGCCGGTCTTGTCCGTGCAGATCACCGTGGTGGCGCCCAGGGTTTCAACGGCCGACAGCCGTTTTACGATCACCTGGTGCCGGGCCATGCGCAGCATGCCCCGCGCCAGCGCCAGGGTGGCCACAATGGGCAGTCCCTCCGGGATGGCGGCCACGGCCAGCGCAATGGCAGTGGAAAGCATTTCCAGCAGGTCTACCTTGTTGAGGATACCCGCTATAAATATCACCAGCACAATAATGAGGGTAATGCCCATCAGCCGGCGGCTGAAGCCTTCCAGCTTCTTTTCCAGCGGGGTGGAGCCGGCCGCTGCCTCGCCCACCATGGTGGCAATGTGGCCCAGCTCCGTTTGCATGCCGGTGGCGGTGCAGATCATGCGGGCATTGCCGTTGCTGATAAAGGTGCCTTTGAACAGCATGTTGCTGCGATCTCCCAGTGGCATGTTGCCCTCCAGGGGTTGTGTATCTTTTTCCACAGGTACGGATTCGCCGGTCAGGGCCGACTCGTTCACCTGCAGCTGCGATGCCTCCACAATCCGGCCGTCAGCCGGGGCCAGGTCGCCTGCTTCGAGGAACAGCAGGTCGCCGGGCACAATTTCCTCCACGGGTATCTCTATGGTGCGGCCGCCGCGTATCACCCGCGCCTGCAGCTGCGTCATTTCCCGCAGGGCCTCCATGGAATGCTCCGCCTGGAACTCCATGATAAAGCCAATGGCAGTGTTCACCGCGATCACCAGCAGGATGGCAATGGCATCCGCCCATTCCTGGAAAAAGGCGGAGAGGGCCGCAGCTGCCAGCAGCAGGTACACTACGGCGCTCTTCAGCTGGTGCAGCAGGATCAGCCAGGCAGAACGGCGCCGGGTAGCCTCAATCACGTTCCAGCCATACTGCTCCAGCCGTTGGGCGGCCTCTTCCGGGGAGATACCTTTGGCGGCATCTGTTTTCCATTGCTGGCTGACGGTATGGATATCCGATTGATACGGTGGCGTTTGTACAGGTTGTTCCATACCGGGAGCAGTACAAGCATCATGCCTGCTGCGGGTGTTATGTCAACTGCGCTCCTGCAGGGCCGTCCCCAACGTACTGTTGACGCGACGCTAAAACTGTACCCGGTATAGGAGGTCCGGGAAGAAACCGATCTGGTACGCCGTGCCCACCGCGTTTTTGGCCGTATTATAGCGCTGCATCAGCACGTTCTCGTTGTTGGTAATGTTTTGCAGGTCCACGTAGATGGTGTGCGACATTTTGCGCCGGGCGCTGTTCAGCCGCAGCCCGAAACGGGTGTCCAGCCGGAAGTAATCGGACAGCCGCTCGCTGTTGTAGCTGGTCTCGTCCAGTATTTCCTCATCCGCTACCAGGGAGGCCGCCAGGTCTACCGGCGTGTAATAGCGCCCGCCGGAAAAAGCGGCCTTTACATCTACCGTAAAGGCATTGCGGCCGTTGCGACCGATCTTCCATTCCCGTCCGCCCAGTATGTTGAACACGGTGCGGTTGTTAAAGGCGCTGTTCCGTTCTATGCCGTCGCTGCCTTTGTAGCGCGCGTCAAAGAAGGAGGCGGTGGTGAGCAGGTAAGTGCCTTTGCTGAAGAATTTTTCCAGCGTCAGCTCCAGGCCCCGGTTGCTGCCGGTGCCTTCGTTCACCAGGTTGGTCTTTTCCGGGAACTGGAAATCCGTACCGATGTTCAGCATGGAAAAACCGCTGGGCGTGCGCTCCACCGGCACGTTGAACAGGTACTGGTAATATGCTTCCGCCTTCAGGCGCCAACTGGGCGCAAAGCGCCAGTCGTAGCCCAGCACATAGTGTTGTGCTTTGGTAAAGTCCAGCTCCCGGTTGGACTGGTTAAAGCCTTTACCATCAGGCAGTTCCTCCTGGTAGAGGTACACGGGCAGGGGCTGCAGCTGGCTGTGCAGGCCGTAGCTGAAGCTGACGGTTTGCCGCGGCGCTATATCATAGCTCAGGGATGCACGTGGCTCCACCGCATAGGTATCATTCAGCCCGTAATACATGCCGTGCACGCCGGCCGTCAGCGCCAGCTTGTCCGTAAAGCGGTAACGGCCCTGTATATACGGCTGCAGCAGCAGGTCGGCCCCCTCATAGTCGCGCAGGTACACCCAGGCCGGCCGGTTGTAGCGGTCGCGTGTATACATGTCCGTTTGCAGTATCTCCGCCAGCACGCCGCCCCTTACGGACAGGTGCACGTTCACTTTTGAGTTTACATAGGAGGAAAGCCGCCAGGAAGGGTTGGTAACGGACTGGTCAAACACATGCGTTCTTTCCGTGAGGGAATCATAGTACTTGTACAGGTTACCGGTATAATTGGTGTAGGCATAGGACAGCACGGTGCGTACATAGGTGCTGCTGCCCAGGTCCAGCGTATGTTTCAGGCCCAGCACGCCAAAGCGGGAGCGCACCAGTTGGTCCTCGTCCGTATTGGAAAAGAAATCGGTGGAGTCAATTTCCTTCCCGATAAAATCGATGCTGCTGATACCGCCTAAACCAAAGAGGCTCAGGGTGCCCAGCCGGCCGGGTGCAAATTTGATGTGCAGTACCAGGTCCTGGTAATTGGGCGTGGCAGTGGTCAGTGAATTAAAGCCGAGCGACTGGGCGATGCTGGTAAAGGAATAACGGTAGCCAATTAAAAAGGAAGCGCCATTCTTCTTTTTGTTCAAAGGTCCTTCCAGCATGGCTTCCAGGCCGCTCAGCAGGTTCAGTTGCAGTGTTTTCTCAAACCGGTCCTTGTTGCCGTCGCGCAGCGCAATGTCAAACACGGCGCCGGTCACGTTACCATATTCCGCGGAAAAAGCGCCGGTATAGAAATCCGAATTTTTCAGCGCATTGGTGTTCAGCGCACTCACCGGGCCGCTGGCATTGCCGGCCACGGCAAAGTGGTTGGGGTTGGGAATGGGGATGCCCTCCATCCGCCAGAGCACCGCGGTAGGGGCATTGCCGCGTACCACGATGTCATTCCTGGAATCGTTGGTAGTAGCCACGCCGGCAAAATTGCTTACCAGGCGGGCAGGATCGTTGCGGCCGCCGGAGTAGCGCATCACCTCTTCCATGCTGAAGGAGCGGGAGCTGACACTGGCAAATTCATTGCCGGCCATTCCCTTGCTCACCTTCTGCGCCGTTACCGTTACGTCCTTTAATGCGCTGATGCTTTCCTCCAGGGAAATATCCAGCACCACTTCCTTGCCGGCGGTGACCAGCACCTCCGGTATCAGGGCGGTTTTATAGCCCAGGTATTGAAACACGATCTGCTGCCGCCCTATGGGCACATTACGCAGCACATAATGCCCGGCGGAATCTGTAAGGGCGCCTGTCTGGCTGCCTGCCAGCGTCACCACGGCATGCGCCAGCGGCCGTTCGGAGGCTTTGTCCTTTACGGTTCCTTTTACGGTTTGCAGTTGTTGCTGTCCTGAAGCGCTGGTGGCAAGGCCCAGCGCCAGGCATAAAAACAGGGATCTTTGCATGGCAGGTGGATATTGATATGCTTCAAAATTGCAAACCTGCCCGGGCCTTTGAAAATAAAGTATACGCCTGCTGTTAATGTTGCGATGGAGTGACCGGATGTGTAGATAAGCGCTTCAGGGCTGCTGTCTCATGCGCCAGCAGGGCCTGCAGCTCTGCCAGCGTCAGCTCGCAGCTGGGCGCGGCGGCAAAGCGGAGCGGCACGGCACCGCCATAGGTGTTGCAGAAGACAATACCCGCCCTGTGCAGGTGATAGTCGGAGGTGATGACCGTTACACGGGAAGGCGCATACGACAATACCACCGGTAGCGACATCGTGGCGTCTTCCCCGGTATGGCTGCTATCCACCCCCTCCAGCAGATGCGCTGCCGGCACGCCTTTGCCGGCCAGGTACTGGCGGGCGTACCAGTGGTGCGGTTTCCCGGAAGTGTTGAAATGCGGGCCATAGCCGCCCGTGAGCAATATCAGCCCGCCTTCCCGGCGGTAGAGCCGGAAGCAGGTATCCAGCCGGCTGATGGCCATGGGGCTCAGCAGCCCTTCGGGAGAGTTGGGTGATCCTAATACCAACAGTATGCGTTTACCGGAAGTGTTCATTTTCCAATGAATTAATAATTAACAGTTAATAATTAATAATCAGGCGCGGTGTTACACGGAACAGGGTTGTAACAACTATTAATTATTCATGCTGGACTATTAATTAAAACGGGGCAACAGCGAATGTTGGCCCCGGTTAATGATTCTACATCTTTAAATTAAACCTACAACTGGCTTAAATCCTGTTGTCATCCCAAAGTTGCGGCGCCGGCGGCATTCACGGAAACAAACTATACTTATGCACCGTATGTTGCGATAGAATGGCGCAATGTGTAGATAAAGGTCATTTCAGGTTCTGCGGGCCGATGATCCGGAACAGGCCCTCCCGGTGGGAATCACTGACCGGTATGATATGATGGCCGATATAAATACGGTTCTTCCGGATGGCGGTGATCTTTTCTACCGCCACAATGTATGATTTATGCACCCTTACAAAGCGTGCAGGAGGCAGGCGGTCCGCCAGCACTTTAATGGCCAGCCGGGTCACCAGCGGTTTTTCCCCGTTGCAGGAATAGATCTTGATATAATCCTTCCAGCCTTCAATATGGCTGATCTCGTCCACCACCACTTTCACCAGATTGTATTCCACGTTCACAAAAAAATAGCCGGCGCTGTTATCCGCTGTGGGTGGGGGAGCAGGCTGCTTTTTGAAAGCATGGTATTCCGCCGCCTTGTTCACCGCCTTCAGGAAACGGTCAAAGGCTACCGGCTTTATCAGGTAGTCCAGCACATCCAGCTCAAAGCCTTCCAGCGCGTACTTTTTGTAAGCGGTGATGAAGATCACCATCGGCCGGTTGGGCAGGCTTTGGAGGAACTGCGTGCCCGTGAGGCCGGGCATCTGTATGTCCAGGAACAGCAGGTCCACCGGCTCCTGCAGCATCATGCTCATGGCTTCATACGCATTGCTGCAGCGGCCTGCCAACTGCAGGAAGGGCACCCGCCGGATGTTGTCCTCCAGCAGGTCCAGGGAAAGGATCTCATCGTCTACTGCCAGGCACCTGATCATGTAACTGTAATTTTAGGGAAGCGTTAAACCAATGCCCGTTCTTTACCGCCAGCATCTCGTGGCGGTCCGGGTACAACAGCTTCAGCCGGCGGGTAAGGTTCTTGAGCCCGATACCTGCCACTTTGTCTTTTACCTCTGTTGTATAATGATTGTATTTGTTGCGCACCTCCAGGGTCAGCCGGTCGCCCTCCACGGCCAGCGATATATTGATCTCCGGGTCGTCTATCAGCCCGATGCCGTGCTTGAAAGCGTTCTCTATCAGGGGAATCAGCAGCATGGGCTCAATATAGCGTTCTTCCGGCAGCGGCTGCATACTGAACAGGATGCGCACCCGGTTACCAAAGCGCAGGGTTTGCAGGTCAATATAGCTCTGCAGGTAATTGACCTCCCTGGTGAGGCTTACTTTTTCCTGGTCCGATTCATACAGCATGTAATGCATAAGGTTGGACAGCTCTATCAGCGCCGGCTCCAGCTTGTCTGAGCCTTTGCGCGCCAGGGCCACCAGGCTGTTCAGCGTATTGAACATGAAGTGCGGGCTTACCTGGGAGCGCAGGAAGGACAGCTCCATTTTTAGCTGCTCCCGCTGCAGGCGCTGGTCCCGGATCATTTTTTCAATATAGGCGTAACCGGTGGCGGTGCCAATGATCATAATGCTCACGAAGAACTTGAGGATGGTGTTATTCAGGGTCTTTTCCGGCGGGTAGCTGCTGTAGCGGTATTCCAGCACCGCCATCACCAGTGTGATCGCCCCGCAAACGGCCGCTATCCGGCCTACGTAGGCCCAGGCCCTTTCCCGCAGCAGGTAGCGGGGAAACAGGTAATACACGTTCAGGTAAAAAGCGCCGATATGCATCAGCGTAAATATGATCCTGGGCACGCTGGCATAGTCCGGCTCCGCTTCATTTTTTGCCGGCAGTATGACCAAGGGGATTCCCAGTGCCAGTACCAGCATCAGCAGATGCCACAGCACGTAACTTAAATTCCTGGAAGGCATCTTTTTAATGAAGAATTAATCATCAATCCAAGCTGCATTGCACCTCCACACGCATCCTGCACTTCGTTCCCCGCAATGACGCAACTTGAGCTAACTATTGTAAAATTAGCGGTTTAATCCGCCAAAACCCAGCAATACCGCAAAAAACCCCTTTCCTGCGATGATCAGCCCAACTGTGCCGACCATTAACCGCCTGACTGCGGTAAAATATGCAGTGGTAATAGAAAAGCTTTCTGCGGACAGGCGCTGTCCGGCAGTAAAATAGTGCGGCATACCAATGCGCCCGGCAGGCGGCAGCTTTTATATAGACCCGTACAACGCGTTCAGCCTGGCCCCGCTGGTGAAACAGTTAGTGGAAGCTGCAGCGCCGGCTGCAAAAGCCTTGCCGGGTATGCGTATATATCCTAACCCTGCGCGCGACCAGTTGTATATCGACTACGGTACTACGCTGAACAAAGGGAATATCATGGCCCGGGTATTTTCAACGGATATGCGCCTGGTAAAAGAAGTGGCGCTGCCGGGCGGCAACCGCAACGAGCTGTTGCTCAGCGGCCTGGGCAGCGGGCTGTATTTCCTGCAGGTGCAGTATAAGGGAAAAGTGCGCATGTTCCAGGTGAGGAAGGAGTAGGAGCGGATAGGAGCGAACAGCAAATGTCCTGTGTCTGCAAAGCAGCACAGGACATTTGCTGTTGAGGGTAAAATGTTTTCTTTAAGCGGCCGCCCGTACCCGCACCGGTTTGGCTGCCGGCATCCGGATGATACGCAGCCATTTCAGGAAAAGGATTACCGGGTATACGGGATCCAGCTCATGCCACTTCACGCCGAAATTAATGGAGGAAGGGTGCTTGTGGTGGTTGTTGTGATAAGACTCCCCGAGCATAAGCACATCCAGCTTGAACAGGTTCCTGGCAGTATTGGCCAGCTTGAAATTGGCGTCCCCGTATTTGTGGGCAAACCAGTTGATGATCGCGCCATGTACGGCGCCCATGGGAATAATGACAGGCAACAGCAGGTACAGCCAGGGCGAGGTGGCAAAAAAGATAAAGAACGTGATATAAGCCGCTGTCCATAATATACGGCTGATGCCGGAACATGCCCAGCGGTCAAAGGCCGGCCAGTCCGGCACATTCCTGGTAAAGCGCGGTTCAACGGCCACCTTGCCCTCGTAAATGTCCTGGTATATATTCCGGGTGCGCCACATCATGGCAAATACGTTGCGGGAATACTGCGGGGAATGCGGGTCTTTCTCCGTATCTGTAAAGGCGTGGTGCATGCGATGCATTACGCCATAGGCCCGCGGGCTCATGTAGGACGATCCCTGCGTGATATACGCAAATATATAGAAGAACCGTTCCCAGCCTTTGCTCATTTTAAAAGCGCCGTGCGCAGCATACCGGTGCTGGAAAAAAGTTTGGGAGAACAGGGATAAATACCAAAGTGCTATAAAGAAAATGAGTATAGCAATCATAATAAAACAATTGTACTGGAATGAAAAAATGAAATAAAAGTGCGGAAATCAAATTGATAAAAGCTGCGGGGGGTATATGGCATTATACGATAGGGCAGCAGACATGAAATGAGAAAACGCTTTATTCCTGTGACCGTACAAAGGTACCCATTATTATGTTAAGGAAATCACAAGAGAGAGAGAGAGCTTTATACCTGTTCTTTCCCCAATACAGGCATCAGCGGGAATACCAGTGCGGCTATGGCAGGGCTGGCATGGGAATACGCGCAGCGGTCGCGCAACTGCTGCCAGTGCGCCGGCGGCCATGTCCGGTTGGCGGTGGTAGCTACTGTTTATTGATCGCTATGATGCGGTAGCCCTTTCCTTCCTGGTCCGCAAACCATAGCTGGCCGTCGCCCAGCATGGCGCCCTCGTAGTTGCGGAAGATCCGGTCCAGCCGTTGCTGCGCCACTACTGCTTTCAGGGAGGAGTCAAATACCGTGGCGTATTGTGCCTTGAACTGCGCCGCCGTTTTATACCCCTTGATGGGAAAATCAATATAGGCCGCCACGCTGTCTGCATTATCCGTGCGCACCCATTCTTTGAAGCGCAGCAGGAAACGCTTGAACCCGGCAGGATCATTAAAACCGGCGTCCTGCCAGGAGGAGGGAACGGTGCCATCCTCAAATACCGTATCCTGGGCCTGCAGCTGCAGGGCATAAGGGGCTGCCTGCGAAACATCGGGCGGTACGGAAACAATCGTGTCCGGTATCAGCGAGTCCACTGTTTGCGCACTGGTATCCGGGCGCTGGCCGGACTGGCAGGCAGCCGCCAGCAACAGCACGGGCAGGAGGGAAGCATGGTAATATCTGTACATAATCAGCCTGTTTTGCGTTACTTATTATACAAATAACCGGCTAAATGGTTTATTCATCACCTCATTAATGCTGCCATAACAGGGCAGCTATGTTTTATTCAGTCCCAGCTTGTTATATAGCTGGAATTGCCATAGCCCTGTTATTTCCCGTAACATCAGGTAAGTGAATGCGCAATTATAGGTATTGGGAAATATGGATATCTCGGTAGTTATAAGATCAGCGGGAGCAGGAGTACAGGTTATCCCGAAAGCTTGGAACATAGCAACAGCACGCCTCATATGAAAACCAGAGGTCACCATATATACATGCGAGACACCAGCTTCCTTTAATATCTTACTGGAATATATTACATTTTCATAGGTATTCCGGCTCTTGTCTTCCATAATAATATCCTGGTCCGGCACTCCCATATTTTTAAGGATCGTACTGAATAACAATGCTTCACTGCTGCCGCCATGATTTCCCTTCCCTGAAACAAGGATCTTGCAGAGCTGCTTACGCTCGCGGGCTTGATGATACAGCTGATATCCCAGCCTTACCCGGGAATAGGATAGTATGTGGGGTACTTCCACCTGATCAAACCTGGTGATACCTCCCCCCAATATAACGATCATGGATGGAGGAGGCATACTGTCTGTTGTAAAGGTGCTGACATAATTCTCCTGTAAGTATCGCGCTGTCAGCTTCCCCAGCAGTCCGTTCCCGGTCAGGATTATTGATAATACCAACAGGAGCATAGTAGCCAGGGCTGCTTTATGTCGCTTTTTCTTTTTCAAAAAAAGAAAGATGGCTATTAAGAAGAAAAAGAAAAAAAGGGGCGCAATAAAAAGTTGAAGGAATTTGAAGAATAAATTGAATAGTATTTTCATTATCTGAAGTTCTGCTTTTCTGTTAAAAAAATGTGCCTGTAAATGACAGCGTTGTATCCTTGTTTATTTTATCACAAATGGGAACCCGGCGTAATCTCGCTGATAAAAAATACGTTGACAGCCTGATTGTCATTAACATCCAGCTGGATATCCTGGATAAAGCTGGACAGGTCTATCTGCTCGCTGATGAAGTAGTGCGGCAAGTTATCGCGCTCCATTATTGATAACAATCTCCGTCTTAAGTTCCTTTGTTCTTCCGATAAAGGATAAAGGGAGAAGCAGGGGCTGAGACCGGGCACCCAGGACATAAAGACTTGAGAATAACGGTATCCTGGCGGCGCCTCAGCGGTTACTGGTGGTGGTGGTACCTCATCTAACCGGTTGTAGGGTGGTGGAAACGCATCGTAAGCCTCGAATCCCGGTAGTATTCTTGGTAACTCGGCGCAGAGACACCGTAACTGCCTTAGTGGCGGGCCTTCGTGTTTGGGTATGTATATACGCTTGTATCCCGGTAATACAACGTTGGGTCTCGGGCCGCCGGTTTTGATCATGCCTCCTGCAAATACCACACAGATATTTGAATTAAGGCTGGTAGCCCAATGGCCTATAGGCCTGTAGCCTGTGCTCTCTGGCATATCTTATATAGATTTGTCACTTGTGTAAAAAAAGCTAAGCTATAGTTTTATTCATGTAGCGAGCATCATGCAAAGGCCAGCCCTTGCTTCTAACGGACATTTCTAGTGCCGGGTACGGTGTGGCTAATTTTTCTTCACCATGGCGCACTGCATCCGCCGGTGCTGTTCAGGCCGGGTCGCCAGGCGCCGTTTTCCTGGTGCCGGCTACCCTGGTGTTTTACTGGCAGAGGGGTTATGTACCGACCAAAGGCCTGGGATACAAGCGCATCAGGTGGTGCCTACCAGCATTACCGGCAACGGGGACCTTGAGCACGTGCAGGAACTGCTGAAAAGCCGGCTAGCCGGCAGGCCGGGCATACGGGAGCTATCCTTTGGCGGCATCCGCGGAGGCGCATCGGCGGTAAAGGCCGGAACAGCACGGTAATGGCCGTGCACCGGGTTGATAGATGAGCATTATGGGATTTGTTATTGCCTCGCCGGTAGCCTGGAGTGTATTGAATGGCTGGCTGCAGCGGTTCGCCTACCGGGTGGAGATAAACGGGTGGATATTTATAATAGCAGGCGCATTTGTCCTGGGCATTGCAAGCATCACTATAGCCCCCATGTAATGAGTGCCGTGCTGACAAACCCTTCCCGGCATCTGAACGCAGCGTAAACCCGCAGTCGGTTCCTCAAAACCAGTTTGCTACCTCCTCGTCCGGCGGGGGGGCTTCCTTTTCGCTCACCGGTGCGGCGGCTTCCTCAGGCTTGTCGGTTTCCGGCGCCTGCCGGGCCGCCACGTTTTTGCGGATGGCGCCTTCTATCACGGCGCCTTCCTTTACTTCCAGCACCAGGGCGTTCACATCGCCTTTTACATAGGCCACGTTGCTGATCACCGCCTTGTTGCTGATGTAAATATCGCCGTATATCTTGCCGTAGGCCACCAGGTCCGTAGCATATACGTTGCCGCGTACGCTGCCCTCCTGGCCTATGATCAGCAATCCTTCCGTTCTTACGTCACCCTTTACGCTGCCGTCAATACGTCCGGGGATAGTAGCTTCAATGCCGCCCTGCACTATTACCTGCCGTGGTAACAGGAACCGGTTCTTGCCGAGGGCATTCCTGAATAGATCGGTTATTGTGTTCATTAAAGATTAGCGCTGCCTGATAAATTTAACTTTTCTTCCTCAAAGATAGAAATGATGGACGAAGCATTTCCCAGGTCCACGCCTACGCTCCTCTGAGGTTTGTCATCGGATATGCGCAGCGAGTTGTACAGGTAGCCGATACTGATAAGGTTTTCGGGAGAAGGGGCTACTTCCACAGGTATAAAATCCCGGAACTCATCTACAAAAGCATCCGTTAATTCACGGTAATACGCACCGCCGCCCATGAGGTAGATCTTCTGGCATTGCTCAAAATCCAGGTCGGTAAAGTAGTTGCGCAGCAGGGGAGATACCACCTCCTTGTAGTACTGGGTCAGCACTTCCTTGCGGGCTTCTTTCAGGTCTATTCTTTTACGGTTGGTGAAGATGGAGCCTTTCATGAAAGCGTCGTCCAGCTGGTGCTCGTTCTTCATGTCCAGGTAATATTTTTTGTTCAGCTCGCGGGCCAGGTTGTTGATCGCGTACTTGATGCCGTGGGAGCTGAAGCAGGTGCGGTTGATCAGGCCGTCGCCGGTGGCCATGCCGCCTTCAATGGTGCCAAAGCCAAAGCTCACTGCAATGAAATTGTCCAGGTTGGGATCGCCAATGGTCTTTTTCAGGCCAATGATGCCGCCCACGATCTCCGGGATGATCTCGAACTTCTCGATATCCAGCATTGCCTTTTTTATGCTGCCCTTGGTATTGAAGGTCTGCGTATCATATTCTACCAGAAAATGCCGTTTGCCCAGGTACTGTTCGGCCGCCTGCTTGTAAATGTTGTAGGTAGAGAAGGGAAAGCCCATGGTAATGGACAGGGGCTGCTGCACCTTGTCCGCCACATTGATCATGGCAGCTTTGAAAAGAATATCATAGTCGTCTTCCATAGGCGCCGCATTGGTGATACGTCCGGGATTGATGCCCCCGCGCTTTGCCAGGTTGCCCACGATGTACCAGGTTTCGTCTTTTTTCACTTTAATGCCGTTCAGCAGGTCTTTGGAGGAGTTTTCGGTATTGCCGAATGCGGTCTCAAATACACTAGGGAAGCTAATAGTTGACGCTTTCATGATAGTCCTTTATATAATGCAAATTAGTTAAATATATAGAATAGTTATAAGCTTTGCACTCCGTTGGGCGTACAAGATATAAAATATATTGATTGTTAATAACTTCCAACCTTAATAAAATAGGAAATTTTAATAACTGGGGAGGTGGGTAACGCCTGCTGGCAGCTCGCCCAGGCGGAAAAGGTTCACCACATTATGGGCCAGGCGTGTAGGTTCCGGCAGGCGGTAGCGCCCCGTGCATTGCATGATCAGCGACAGGCTGCCGCCCACATCCATGAGATGCCCGGGCGATACGAACACCGGCTTTACATGGGCTTTGGTGCGCAGCACGCTGCCGATCACCTCCTCCTGGTGCAGCAGGGGTGTATGGGCGCCGCGCTCCATGCCCGGCTCCGCGTAGGTGCCAAACAGCAGCTTCTTGGCGCAGCCTATGCTGGCCTGCCCGGACAGTGCGCCAAAATGCGCGGCAATGCCCATGCGGCGCGGGTGGGCAATGCCATGCCCGTCCACTACCAGCACATCCGGCTTTTGGGGCAGCTGCGCCCAGGCTTCCATTAAAGCGGGCACTTCCCGGAAAGCCAGGTAGCCCGGTATGTAAGGGAAATGCACATCCTTTTTCACCAGGGAATACGTGAGCGGCTGCAGGTCCGGGAAGCGGAGCAGCACAATGCCGGCGTATACCGTGGGACTGAACCTGTTGAAGGAAATATCGGCGCCGCCGATAATATGTACCGGGAGATCGCGGGGCTGTATCACCAGCTTTTCCCGCAGCAACCGCTGCAGGCGGGTGGCCTCCGGTATGGTAAGGGTATCATAGTGCATGGCGCTCATCAGGCATGCGCTGCTTTTTTGCTGGCAGCCTTCTTCTTTGGCGCTGCTTTCTTTTTGGTAGCTGCTTTTTTTGTAGTGGCCTTTTTGCGGCTGCTGCTCTTGCTGTCCGGCTTTTTAGCGCTCTTTTTTGCACTGGCAGATTCTTTAGGCGGCGGCACCTTGGCGCCTTTTTCCCGCGCTTCAGACAGCCCGATAGCGATGGCCTGCTTGCGGCTCTTTACTTTAGGTCCCTTGGAGCCGCTTTTCAATTCGCCGCGTTTTTGCTTGTGAACGGCCTCTTCCACGGTTTCCTGCGCTTTTTTTGAATAACGTGCCATATATCAATGTTTTAAAAGAACACTTCCAAAAAGGGGACCAATTGGCGGGAAAGGCCAAAGGTATTTCACCTTTTACCCTTCCCGCCTGGCACGATCTTGGCAGGTATATAAGTGAACGTTTCTTTTACTTAAAAGGGGTGGTTATTGAAAAATAGCCTGAGAACAAACCCTCAATACCTGAACTGGACAATGCCAGCGTAGGAAGTAAGCAAAAGAGACTAAAGGGGTTGTTTCGCAAGAAGCAACCTCTTTTCTTTTGCCCCTGCTGCCAGGTGTTTTCTATATGTTTTCCGGTATTTTCCCTCTGCAATCCCTGTCAAACTCCCGTTAAGATCCTGGTATCAACCTACTGTTTCCTGCCGCCCGTCTTCTCCATTCCTCCTCACACTGTGTAATTCCCGCCTCAAAATGAGCGGCGGTTCCTGCTGCGGCTCAGAACAGCTCCAGCTGCCGGCCGCCTTTTTCCCGGGCAGGAGGCGCGGCTCTGCCCATTACGGTGCGTCCGCCGTATTGCCAGGAATCCGCCCTTTCCCGGGCAATAACCTGCTCAAAACGCTCATTGGGGATAAAGTCCTGCTCCAGCCTTTCAGACAGCGCAGATAGCTTTTTAATGGCCTCCTGCTTGTCTGTTTGCCCCAGCCGGGCCTTTTGCACGGCATTGCCCAGCACCCGGATGGTTTCGTCATATACATTCATGGGCACGGGAAAAGGGTGCCCGTCCTTGCCGCCGTGTGCAAAGGAAAAGCGGGCCGGGTCCGTAAAGCGGGAAGGCGTGCCGTATATCACTTCGCTCACCAGGGTAAGGGATTGCAGGGTGCGCGGGCCTACGCCTTCCAGCAGCAGCAGCGATTCAAAGTCATGCAGCCCCCGCTCATGCGCTACTGCCAGCACGCTGCCCAGCCGTTTCAGGTCCACATCCGGGGCCTTTACTTCATGGCGCCCGGGCATTACCAGCCGGCGTATTTCCGGCAGCATGCGGGCTGGGCCTTCCTGCACCACCTGCAGCAGCCCTGTTTTGGTAGATGCCGCAGCCGTATCGGTGAGGTTCAGTATCTGCCCCTGGTTCCGCCCGTAAATGAAAGTATGGGGCGTTTCCGTAAAAGCGGGCATGGTAGCGGAATGCCAGTGATAGCGCCGGGCCATGCCATTGGCATCGTTCATACCCTGCTGTATCACAGCCCATTCTCCCTCATCGGAAACAACAAAGGAATGCAGGTACAGTTGAAACCCGTCCTGTATGGCCGTGTTGTCCACCTTGGCGGCCAGCTTGCTGCTGCGCACCAGTTGCTGCCCCGGCAGGCCGGTACGTTCCGCAATGGCCAGCAGCTCTGCCGGCGTTTCGCGGGAGTGCCGTCCCTTGCCGCCGCAAATGTAGATGCCCAGCTCCCGGGCTTTGGGATTTACCGCCTTTTTGAGCGCGCCCATCACGCTGGTGGTAATCCCGGACGAGTGCCAGTCCATGCCCAGCACACAGCCCAGCGCCTGGAACCAGCACGGATCGCTGAGCCGCCGCAGCACTTCGCCCTTGCCGTACTCGCCGGCAACGGCCTCTGTAATAGCGCCGCCCAGCAGGCTCATACGGCGCGCCAGCCAGGGCGGCACATGCCCATAATGTAGAGGAAGGTCAGCATACGAACGGCTCATGCAGCAAAGGTACGAAATGGGCCTAACGCTGCATGTGTACCGCAGAATCCCTGGCACTGCCTGCATTATCCGGCCGGCGCCCGGCCTGCCGGGGCTGTACTCCGCCCAATTGGCATAATTCTTTCCATGGGTTGGGCAGGACCATACTTTTATTGTTTAACTATAAATGTTTCGAGATATGAATAAGATAAAAATAGAAAAGGCCTCGCTTTACAAACTGGGTATCACCATTTGCCTGGCTATGATCATCAGCATGTTCCTGTTTGCCTGCGGCAGCTCCCGCAACAGCGGCACCGGCAGTGATATGGATACCTCTTCCGGCGTGATACAGGATACCTCCGGCGCTATGCGCGACACCTCCATGTATCAGGATACTTCCTCCATGAACCAGGTGCCGCCGGATTCCATGCGATAAGCCACTAAATTGTTCATTACTGTAACATAAAACTATTATTGTATGAAAAGCAAGTTTTTATACCTGCTGCTGGCAGCCGGCCTTTCCGGCGCACTGCTAACTGCCTGCGGCAGCGGACAGAATACCAATACGGATTCCTCCATGCTGGAATCGCCTGATACGGCCCTTACCATGCCGGATACCACTATGAGCAGGGATACCGCCCCGGCAGCAGTGCAGCCCCCGGGAGCTATCAACCCCGGCACTGACTCTGCCCGGTATGGCACGGAAAGACGTACTGATCAATAAGGATTATTTTACCCGTCAATTGTGAGAAAGGAAAAGGATTACAGGGCCCGCCAGGCTTTGTGATCCTTTCTTTTTTAACGCCTCCTTTTTTATGTCCCGGATTTAAAATATATTGCCCCGCCTGTTCGTCCTATATCCCTGAATGAACAATATCAATTAACCCTTATCCGGACCAATGCAATACGTCGACTTTAAGAAAAGCTTCCGTAAGAACTTCAATATACATTCCCTCCGGAAAACGTTGCGGCTGTACAAGTACGTAAAGCCCTACTGGCCGGAGTTCAGCCTGGGCATGTTCTTCCTGTTCATTTCCAGCCTCACGGGGCTGGCCTTTCCCAAGCTGCTGGGCGACCTGGTAGACTCCAGCGCACAGGGCCAGCTGATGGAGAACATCAACCGCCTGGGGTGGCTGCTGGTAGGCGTGCTGGTAGGGCAGGCCATCTTTTCCTATTTCCGGATCATGCTGTTTGTGAATGTTACGGAAAAAACACTGGCCAGCCTGCGGCAGCATATCTACAACCACCTCATCAAGCTGCCCATGAAGTTCTTCCTGAACAGGAGGGTGGGGGAGCTGGGCAGCCGTATCTCCTCGGACATTTCCCTGCTGCAGGAAACCTTTACCACCACTATCGCAGAGTTTATCCGGCAGATCATCATGATCGTGGGCGGTGTGGCCCTGCTACTGCATACCTCCGTGAAGCTCACCGGCTTTATGCTGGCCATATTCCCGGTCATCATGCTCATTGCGTATTTCTTTGGCCGTTTCATACGCCGTTTTTCCAAGCAGGTGCAGACGCAGGTAGCAGAAGCCAACACCATCGTGGAGGAAACCCTGCAGGGCATTCTCAACGTAAAGGCGTTTGCCAACGAGTTCTTTGAAATGAAGCGCTACCGGCAGAAGACCCTGGAAGCTGCCGCCACCGGCATGAAGAGCGGCAAGTACCGCGGCGCCTTTTCCTCCTTCCTGATCATGGGTATTTTCGGGGCCATGGTAGCCGTTATCTGGAAAGGAGCCCTGCTCATTTCCACCGGCGAAATGTCTTCTGCCGGCGAGCTGTTCTCCTTTGTCATTTATTCCGGCTTTATAGGCGGCTCCGTTACCGGCCTCGCAGAAGTATATACCAGCATCCAGAAAAGCATGGGCGCTACAGAGAACCTGCTGGAAATACTGGACGAGCCGGCAGAGCCTATCATGGACAGTTCGCAGATCGCGCCGGAGCATCACCTCAGCGGGCAGATCACCTTTGAGAACGTAACCTTCCACTATCCCTCCCGCGAAGATATTCATGTGCTGACAAACGTGTCCTTCCAGGTGGAAGCCGATCAGCAGGTAGCCCTGGTAGGCCCCAGCGGCGCGGGCAAAAGCACCATCGTATCGCTGTTGCTGCGCCTGTACGAGCCGGTGGGCGGGCATATTGCCTACGACGGGAAGCACAGCGCAAACATACCGCTGTCTGCCCTGCGCGCGCAGATGGCCGTAGTGCCGCAGGATGTGTTCCTGTTTGGCGGCAATATCCGCGAGAACATTGCCTACGGCAAGCCGGGCGCCACAGATGAGGAAATTATAGAAGCGGCCAGGAAAGCCAATGCCTGGGAGTTCATACAGCGCTTCCCACAGGGGCTGGATACCGTGGTGGGCGAGCGGGGCATACAGCTTTCAGGCGGACAGCGCCAGCGCATTGCCATTGCGCGCGCCGTGCTCAAGGACCCCCGCATCCTGATACTGGACGAAGCTACCTCCGCCCTGGACTCGGAGTCCGAAAGACTGGTGCAGGATGCCCTGGAAAAGCTGATGGAAGGCCGTACCTCTATCGTGATCGCGCACCGTCTCTCCACTGTTCGCAAGGCAGACAAGATCATTGTGCTGGACAAAGGACACATTGTAGAAGAAGGTACCCATAAGGAGCTGATCGGGGTAGCCGGCGGCCTGTATAAGAACCTCAGCGAAATGCAGTTCACACACTAGCAGTTAGCTCCTGGCTAATTACAAATACGGTTTCATCTCCTCTTCTATATTCTTTCTCAGGTCCATCAGGCGCCGTGCATAATTCTGCATATGCAGCTCTTCCGCGGTTTGCGGCGTCCATTTGGGCACGGTCACGGTCTTGCCGTTGTCGTCCACGGCCGCAAATACCATGATGCAGTGGGTGGTTTTAATGCGGTTGCTTTCCCGCGGGTTGGACGCATACACGTTAATGGCAATATGCATGCTGCTGTTGCCGGTGTAGATCACGGAAGCGGTGATCTCTACCAGGTGGCCAATGGCAATGGGCTGGTAAAAGCGGATGCCCCCAACGTATACGGTTACACAGTATTGCCCGCTCCACTGGGCGGCACAGGTATAACCTGCCTGGTCTATCCATTTCATCACGGCGCCGCCATGCACTTTGCCGCCAAAGTTCACATCAGAGGGCTGGGCCAGGAAACGGAGGGTAATGGAATGGTTGTGGTGCATATTTTTCTGCTGCATTTAATCTTCCATCTGCTGCTGCTGATCGCCTTCCCCGCCCCGGTTTACACGGCGTTTGAACAGGTTCACATCCATTTTGCCGAAGCGCCAGGAAACGTTCAGGCGCAGCTCGCGCGAGGCGCGCTTGCGGTACCGTTCCTGCTCTGCAAATTCGGTATAGGTCCAGCTCAGGTCCCTGTCCTGGTTAAAGATGTCTTCCAGGGCCAGGGTCACGGAGAGGGATTTATCCTTGAGGAAATCTTTCCGGAGGGCCATGTCTATCTGGTATTCTGCGGCTTCTTCACCCTGCGGCTGTATCCGCTTGGATTCGTAATTGCCCGTTACCTGCAGCAGCATGCTCCAGGGCAGCTTGGTATTGCTGTTCACCTTGCCAAACCATACAAAGCCGCTGTTGGTCAGGTCGCTGCCCAGGTTATCGGCGTTCACCTTGGTCTGGGCCAGGTTCAGGTTACTGGTAATGTCCCAGCCGGGCAGTATCTGGTTGCGCACGGTAAATTCTGCGCCCCAGGAATTGCGGGTAGCAGCGTTCACCGGGTAGGAGAGCACCACTTTCTGCGGCTGGTCATTAAGGATCAGCGTGGTATCTGTGTAGAAATCGGTAATGGCGTTATTGGTGTTCCGGTAATAGAGGGATGCCATTACATTGTGCTTCTGCGCAAACGTTTTCAGGTAAGACAATTCAAAAGAGTTGGTGAACTCCGGCCTTAATGCAGGGTTGCCGCGGCTGGCGCTCTGCGCATTGTATTCCAGGTTGGGCAGCAGGTCGCGGAACCAGGGCCGTCGTATGCGGCGGCTGTAGTTGACCTGCAGCTCATGGTCGCCTTTCAGCTTCTGCGACAGGAATACGCTGGGAAACAGGCTCACCGGGTAGTCTATCTCGTACTCGCTGTTCTTGGCGCTTTGCATATTACCGTTGTAAAAGGACTGTTCGGCCCGGATGCCAGCCTGGTAGCCAAAGTCCTTGATGGTGCCGCTATAGTTGATATACGCGGCATTTACATGCTCCTTGTAGTGGTAGCGGTTGGAAAGCGCGCTGTCCAGCTCGAACTCACCGGTCTGGTAGTTCAGGCCCATGGTGGTCATCTGGTTGTTAAAGGTGCGGGCCGTGGTCCTCAGGCCGGCCTCCAGCTTGGAATTTTCCGTGACAGGGTCTACGTAGTCGATCTGCCCGGTGAAATAGGTGGTATTACCATCCCCGCGCCCGTAGCGTAGCTCCGGCTGGCGTGGCTCGGTAATGGGCTCATGCGCCATATTGTAATACTGGAGAGAGTAATCCGTGGTGTTATCGCCATTGGCCCGGTTATAGTTCACATCTGCCGTCAGCTCATGTCCTGCTTTGGCAAAGGTATGCCGGTAGCCCAGCTGGGTGGAATAGTTGCGGAAGCTCCGGCCGCTGTTGTCAATACCGGTGCCGTAGCGGATGCGTTGCTGCCCAGCGTCCAGGTCATACAGCGTCTGGTCGTTGGTATTGTCGAAATTGCCGGCCACAATGCCCTGTGAAATGGTGAGGGTATTGCGGTTGTCAATGAACCAGTCTACTCCTACGCGGCCAAACTGGAAGCGGCGGGAGCGGTCGCCGTCCTGGTACTGGTCCAGGAAGGTGGTGGTATCGGAGCTGATGTTCTTCCGGAAAAGGTGGCTGTTTATCCAGCCTTTGCGGCTGCGCAGGTTGTAGCTCAGGAAAAAGTTGAAGCGGTCCTGCCGGAGGTTCAGGTTGGCCCCGGCATTTACGCCGCCCAGGGAGGAAATGCCGGCATTGGCGGTGCCGTTGATCCCCGCTTTGCGGTTTTTCTTCAGCACAATGTTGAGGATGCCGCTGATCCCTTCCGCATCATATTTGGCAGAGGGGTTGGTGATCACTTCTATGCTCTCGATAGCGTCTGCCGGTATCTGGTCGATGGTAAGCGTTGTAGGGCGGCCGTCCACGAAAATGGTGGGACTGCCGTTGCGCACCGTTACATTCCCGTCAATATCCACGTTCACGGAAGGCACCTGTTTCAGCACATCCTCCGCAGTGCCGCCGGTAGTGGCCAGGCTCTTGCTTACATTGAACACTTTTTTATCAATGGCCATGGTATAGGTGGGTCTTTCGCCCACTACCTCCACGGCACTCAAAGATCTTACATTGGCTTTCAGCGCTATGTTGCCTACATCCTTGCTGTTATTGCCCGGGGTCAGCTGCACGCTTTTATAGATGGTTTCATAACCTATGAAATTCACTCTCAGCAAATAACGCACCGGGGGCACCTGCTCAAAGTTGAAATCGCCATTGCCCTTGGACAGCATGCCGGTAACCAGGGAGGAATCTGCCTGGCGCAGCAGCGCTACAGAAGCATACTCCACGGGCTTGCCGGCCTGTGCGTCCACCAGCTTTCCATAGATGGTGCCGCTGCCGCCGCCATTTGCCCTGCCGCGCTCCTGCGCCATAGCCGTGGTAATGCCTGCAATGAACAATAGCCCTAAAAAAACAATAATCCGCATATTTATAATTCTTCTCAGTTTTTCTACTTCAATTCCTGCTTTATCTGGCCTGTAAAAGTAATAGGAATTCAACCGGTTGAAAAGCTTTTATGATGAATGGGAAATAAGGAGTAAGAACGAGGATACAAACTTCGTACCTTTACCTGCACTTCCAATTCATAGCCATATGCACCGTGATTACCGACCAGACTGGGACATTTATACCTGCTCTATAGAGGACAATCCCGCCATTATCGGCTTAGACCTGGACCTGCGCCGCTTTGCACCCTTGAAGGACAAGCCGCACGCCATTTTTATTTCCGTGTACCTCAACCATCCCAGGGCAGACGGCTTTCCGCAGGGAGACGAGTTTGAGATGCTCGGCGAGATCGAGGATTCCCTGGTGGAGCAGCTGGAGGTGAGGCTGAACGCCTACTTTGTAGGCCGCACCATTTCCAACGGCGTAAGGGATTTCTATTTCTATACCGGTAATACATTGCTGCATGATAAAGCCATTGCAGATGTAATGATCAATTTTCCTGCCTACCGCTATGACTTCGGGGTAAAAGAAGACCGTACCTGGGAGCTGTATTTTGACTTCCTGCTGCCGGACGTGCAGGAGTTCCAGCGCATCCAGAACCGCAAGGTGCTGCGCATGCTGAAAAAACACGGGGACATTGGGGAAAAGGAGCGGCAGATTGACCACTGGATCCATTTCAGCCGTGAAGGGGAGCGGGAACAGTACTGGCTGCATGTAAAACAGGATGGCTTCCGGCTGGAGGAAAGCGGCCGGAGCAAGGACCCTGAATATCCCCTGGTGTTGCATATTTCCCGTACAGACCGGGCAGACGAGTACAGCATAGACCAGGTGGTGATGTACCTTTGGGAGCTGGCCCGGGAGCTGAATGCCCGCTACGATGGCTGGGAAACAACCATTATCAGCGGTTAGCTGTTCTGGAATGATAATTGCTTCCGCACTTATATCACCAAAAAACTGTTATTATGTTACGCTGGGCACTTATCTTCTTTATTATTGCCATTATTGCGGCAGTATTCGGTTTTGGCGGTATTGCAGCCGGGGCGGCATCCATTGCCAAGGTGTTATTCTTCATTTTTGTAGTACTGTTCGTGATCTCGCTGTTAGCCGGCCTTTTAAGAAAATAGCGCCGGCGTTTTCCTTTTTCGTTTCGTCTGTCGGGTTTCATCTGTTTAATGGGGAGATAAACCTGCCCGGATATTTCCGGAAGCGGAAATTTCTGGCGCCCGGTTTCCCGTTTTTTTAATAGATTACAGCCACTGTTACACGTGATTTAAGCTGCCTGAAACGATTGGGAAGACTCATTAAAATAGTATGCCGGTTGATCTGCTGTTGCTGCCTGGTGCAGCCGTGCATAGTGCAGGGTGAGACAATGCGCGGAGGAGATCATCCGCTGCAGGAGCAGGACACTACGCCCAGGCCTGCCCGTAACGGGTTATTTAAACGCCTGGGCGAGTACAGGGATTCCATACGCAATAAAAGCTACCGCGATTCGCTGATCCGGCGCCTTACCCGGCAGGACGCGCCGGAGCCGGTAAGTGCCGACAGTTCGCTCGTAAAGAGTGAGCGCTATTTCCAGCCTTTTGCCGGCAGGGTGGTGCGCGATATCTATTACCGGCAGGTGGCGGTATTTGGCCCCCGCAACATCAACGATACCACCTTCTCTTCCAGCATGCGGCTGCTCAAGCTGGCCAACCGCCTGCACTACAATACGCAGGAATGGGTGATCCGGCAATCCCTGTTCTTCCGGGAGCATGATACCATTGACCCTTACACCATGGCCGACAACGAGCGCTACCTGCGTAACCGGCCTTTTATCCAGGACGCCCGCCTGTACATCATCAACGCAGCAGCCTCCCCCGATTCCGTGGACCTGCTCGTGGTAACCAAGGACGTGTTCGAGTACGGGGCAGACCTGTCCAACCTCACCACCACCTCTTTCAGGGGAGGCGTTTCCAACAACAACCTGTTTGGCGCCGGGCAGGCAATAGACATAGGCGTCTCCTGGCGCAATGACTGGCAGCCGCCCTGGGGCACCTCCATCCGCTATACCAAGTACAACGTAGCCGGTTCCTTTATTGACGCCTCCGCAGGGTATACTACCCTGAATGACTATACGCCGGTGGCGCTGGATACCGGCGTGCTTGAAGGGTCTTATTATATCAATATCAACCGACCCCTGTACCGCAACAGCGCAGCCCTGGTAGGCGGCCTGTTCCTGGCAGAAAACTTTTCCATTAACCACTGGAGCCGCCCGGACAGCCTGTACCGCGATTACCGCTACCAGGTAATAGACGGATGGATAGGCTACAACTTCATACGCCCCACCAAAAGGGAGCTGGACGAAAGCCACAAGCCCAACGTGGCCATCCTGCTGCGCCACTATAACCTGTTCTTCCAGCGCAGCCCGCAGCAGCCCAAATTCCAGGCAGACCCGGTGTACAACAACCGGCGCTATTACCTGGCGCAGCTTACCGCCTTCCGGCAGGACTTCTTCAAGGCGCATCATTTCTTCGGCTTTGGCAGAACAGAGGATATTCCCCTGGGATATAACATCGCCCTCTCCTCCGGCTGGGAAAGCTGGAAAGGGCGCAAACGCCTGTACACCGCGCTGGAAATGCAGAAGTTCTGGAGCACCCGGCGGCAGGGGCTGTTTAATACCATGCTGGGGCTGAGCAGCTTCTGGCGGTACCGGGCTTCAGAAGATGCCGTCATACATGCCCGCGTGGAATATTACAGCCGGCTCATGAATAATTTTGCCGGCGGGTACCTGCGGCAGTTCGGCAGCATCGATTACCTGGGCAATCCCAATCATTTCTTCTACAAGCCCCTGAGCATTGATGTGGAGAATGGCATATGGGGCTACCGCGGCACCCGGATGACGGGCTACCAGCGGCTGAACGTACGGTCGGAAACGGTGTATTACAGCCCCCTGAAAATACTGGGCTTCAAGTTCAATTTTTCTTCCTACCTGCAGCTTACACAGCTCACGGAAAGCACCAACAGCCTTTTCAAGAACCCGGTGCGCAGCGCCGTGGGCCTGGGCGTGCGCATCCGCAACGAGAACCTGTCATTCAACACCCTGCGCATAGCCGCCTTTTATATGCCGGAGGCCCCGCCGCCCGTGAACCCGCTGTTCTTCGAGATTACCACCGTGGTAGACTTCCGCTTTGATATTTCCGCGCTGCGCTCCCCGCAGTTTTTACTGTTCAGGTAAGTAAAAGCCGCGGGCTGCTGCAAAAGTAAATTATGGAGCGGAGCGTTTTACATGTTACATTTGTTTACATTTGTAAAAACACCCTTCTCTCATGCGTTGGCAAAACAAAAGACTAAGCGGTAACGTGGAAGATCGCCGTGGTGGTGGTGGTATGCGCACCATCGGCATTGGCGGCGGTATCGGCGGCATTATTATCATTGTGCTGGCCCTGCTGTTCAACAAGGACCCCCAGCAGGTGCTGCAGCAGGTGCAGCAGGGGGGAGGCGGCGTAGCGGAACCCTCGGCATCGGTAACAGCAGGCAGTGATGAAACGGCACGTTTTGCATCTACCGTGCTGGCCTATACGGAAGACGTATGGGCCGAACAGTTCCAGGCCATGAACAAAACCTATGTACCGCCTAAAATGGTGCTGTTCAGCAATGCTACAGAAGGCGGTTGCGGCTTTGCCCAGTCTGCCATGGGACCTTTTTATTGCCCGGCAGACAGCAAGGTATACCTGGACCTCACCTTCTTTGACGAAATGCAGCAGCGCTTTAACGTGGTAGGCGATTTTGCCATGGCTTACGTGATCGCGCACGAAGTAGGCCATCATGTGCAGAACCTGCTGGGCATCAGCGACCGGGTACAGGCCATGCGCTCCCGCCTGAGCCAGACGGAATACAACAAGCTGTCCGTAAAGCTGGAGCTGCAGGCCGATTTCCTGGCCGGCGTATGGGCGCACCATGCCCAGCGTATGGACAACATACTGGAAAGCGGCGATATAGAAGAAGCGCTCAACGCCGCCAGCGCCGTTGGAGACGACAAGCTGCAGCAGGCCACCCAGGGCCGTGTGGTGCCCGACGCCTTCACCCACGGCACCTCCGCGCAGCGCATGCACTGGTTCAAAAAAGGATTTGATACCGGCGATCTTAGCCAGGGGGATACGTTTCAATGATGTGCTAATGTGCTGATATGCTGATGCTCAAAGCGAGCAACCGGATTATACATTTCGCTTCAATTATCCGCTGCATTTTCATCAGCATATCAGCACATTAGCACATTCAGACACTTGCCCATCAGGTGCGGTACCCTCTTCCGACAACGGCACTGTAAAATAAAAGCTGGTGCCCTGGCCAGGCTGGCTCCTGAACCAGATGCGGCCCTGGTTCCGTTCCACGAAATCCCTGGAAAGCGGCAGCCCCAGGCCGCAGCCCTTTTCATTCTGGGTGCCGGAAGTGGAATAGTAAATGTTGGAGAATATCTTATGCTGGTCCTTCTCGGGAATGCCGATCCCTTCATCCCGGATACAGATCTCCAGGAAAGCGCCCTTTACCTGTCCTGAAATATGAATGCCTTTACCCGCCGGCGTGAACTTGATGGCATTGTTGATCAGGTTGCGTAGCACCATCCTGATCATGTCCGGGTCTGCATATACCAGTACCGGCTTCACCAGCTGGTGGGTCAGCTCCACTTCCTTTTGCCGCGACAGCACCAGCAGCAGCTCAAACTCCCGGTTGAACACTTCCGTGATCTCGAAATCGTCTGCCTTTACCCGGATGCCCTTCATCTGGCTGCTGGCCCAGTTCAGCAGGTTGTCCATCATGTAGGCCGTGTTCTTCACGTCCCGCCACAGCTCGTCTGTGTACTGCCGGAACTGTTCCGGTGGTATTTTCCGATCGCGCAGCAGGAACAGCATCCCTTCCAGGATGGAAAGGGGGGAGCGCAGGTCATGGGAGATCACGGAGAATATCTTGTCCTTCACCTGGTTCAGGCTCTCCAGCGTGGTGTTCTGCTCCAGTATGATGCGGTTCTGCAGGGATACTTCCCGGTTCCGGCTGTTCAGCTGCCGCGACAGCACCTGCTGCCGCCTGTACAGACGGTACAGCAGCAGTGTGATCACGAACAGGATGAGCAGCAGCAGCGAGCAAACGGCAACGAGCACACGCTGCTGGCGGATGGTGGAAAGGTGCGTTTGCTGTTCCTTTTTCAGCAGCTGGTTTTCCCGCTGCCTTTTCTCTGATTCGTATTTCTCCCGGGTATTGGTAATGATCCGGGATCGCTCTACTGCAAAGAATTGATCCTTCAGCTCCGTATACCGGTTGTAGTGCCGCAGGGCAGCAATATAGTCCTGCCGGGAGGAGTCTAGTTTGGCCAGGTACTGGTAATAGATCATTTCGTTCTTGGCATTCTGCTGGGAAGTATTGATGCGGGCGGCTTCCCCCAGCTGTGCTGCTGCCGTGGCATAGCGTTTCAGCAGGGTGTTCACCTTGCCCAGGTTCAGGTAGGCCTTGCCCATGCCCGGTTTATTGCCGGTAATGGTATAATAATGCAGGGATTGCTCCAGGTAGTGGAGCGAGGCGGCATACTGTCCCTTCAGCTCATAGATCAGGCCGATGTTCTCATACGTAAAGCCCAGGCCCCGCTCGTCGTGCAGGGCCAGCTTCAGCTTTTCCGACTCCTGCAGGTACAGCAGGGCGGAGTCCGGCTTGTGCAGCTGTATATAGGTGGAGCCGATATTGTTCAGCGTTTTGGCTATTTCCGCATGTTCCCGGAAGCGCTGCTTGATGTGCAGGGAGCGTTTGAGATAGGGCAGCGCCTGGTCAGGATGTTCCTGTTCTATGAGTATGTTGCCGATATCATTGTTCAGGATGCCGGCAGCGTGCAGCTGCCCGGACCGTTCTGCCAGCTGCAGGGCTTTCATGGTGAGGTCCATTTGTTTGTCCAGGTTGCCCCGGGTGTTCTCTACCAGTGCCAGGTTGCGGGTGGCCCATATCAGGCCCTCGGTATACTGCAGGCTGTCGCTCAGGCGCCAGGCGTCATGCGCATAGAGGGCGGCCATCACGGCGTCTTTGGTGAAGTAGGCCCGCCCCAGCTGGTTCAGCAGCCGGATGTGTACCGTATCATGTTGCGGATGCTGCTGCAGGGCCAGCAGCAGGCTGTCTACAGGCGGCGGCTGGGCGGACAATGTCCGCCGGCCCGGGAATAATAATATCCAGGTAAGGAAAAGGAATAGGAATAGCGGTACTCTCATGTTATGCCGGCATACATTGTTCAGTTGTTGGCGTATAGCAGCGGCAATGGGGGGCTTGCCGCTGCAGCAGGGTTAAAAGTAATGCTAAAAGGCGAGGAATCAAAGTGATGTGCGGATCTGTGAATATGCACATCTGCACATCATAATCATCTTCCCGTAAGATGTATCACATTCCCCTCCGGGTCCTCGAAATACGCTACGCGCTGGCCCCAGGGCTTGGTAACGGGCGGCACCAGCATGCGCACGCCCTGCAGCTCCAGTCGTTCGCAGGCCAGGTCCACGTTGTCCGTGTACAGGCACAGCTCAAACTGTTTGTTGGCATTGAGCAGGATATTCTTTTCCACATGCTCCTCCGCAGCCTCGTACCGGGTAAGGCCCAGGGCCGCGTCACCCAGCTTCAGGAATACGTAGGAAGGGCTTTCCGGGGCAGCCGGCCACTGGCGGATATGCCCGAAGCCCAGCACCCGGCAATAGAAATCCAGGCAGGATGCCAGGTCCTTTACATAAATAATGGGGAAGGGGTTGCGGAACATCTTCAATCAACAATTAAGCATTAACAATTAATTACATACAACAAATATGCTCGCCGGGACATGATTATTCAAATTTATTAATTCTTAATTATTCATTATTAATTAAATAACTTGCGCCAAATTTTCCGGATCATATGACTGTTAAACGGAATGCCGCCCTGGGATTCATTTTTGTAACGGTATTGATAGACGTTATCGGCTTTGGCATTATTATTCCCGTAATGCCCAGCCTTATTGAACACCTTACAGGAGAGGGGCTGAGCGAGGCCTCCCGGTATGGCGGGTGGCTGTTGTTCGCCTTTGCTACCATGCAGTTCTTCTGCTCCCCCGTGGTAGGGGGCCTCAGTGACCGCTATGGCAGGCGGCCGGTGCTGCTGCTGGCCTTGCTGGGGTTTGCGCTGGATTATCTTTTCCTGGCCTTTGCGCCTACTATCGGCTGGCTGTTTGTAGGGCGCATTATTGCAGGCGCCACCGGTGCCAGCTTTACTACCGCTACCGCCTATATTGCAGACATCAGCGAGCCGGAAAAGCGGGCGCAGAACTTTGGCATGGTAGGCGCGGCCTTTGGGCTGGGCTTTATCATAGGGCCGGTGATAGGCGGGCTGTTCAGCCACTGGGGACCGCGGGCGCCCTTCCTGGCCGCAGCTGCGCTTACCTTCCTGAATGTGCTGTACGGCTATTTCATACTGCCGGAATCGTTACTGCCGGAGAACCGCCGTGCGTTTGACTGGAAGCGGGCCAATCCCATAGGTTCCCTGGCGCACCTCTGGCGCTATCCCATTGTAACGGGGCTGATCGCCTCCCTTATACTGATCTATGTGGCGGCGCATGCCGTGCAGTCCACCTGGAGCTACTATACCATGCAGAAGTTCAACTGGGACGAGAAATGGGTAGGTTATTCCCTGGGCTTTGTGGGGCTGCTGATAGCGCTGGTACAGGGCCTGCTTATCCGGTTGACCATTCCCAGGCTGGGGCAGAAGTGGTCCATTTACACCGGCTTGCTGCTGTATACCGTGGGGTTGACCCTGTTTGCCTTTGCCAGCAAGGGCTGGATGATGTTTGCGTTCCTGGTGCCCTATTGCCTGGGAGGCATTTGCGGGCCTGCGCTGCAGGGCGTTATCTCCACCCAGGTGCCGGCCAGCGAGCAGGGAGAGCTGCAGGGCGCGCTCACCAGCCTGATGAGCGCCACGGCCATTATCGGCCCGCCTATCATGACCAACCTCTTTGCCTGGTTCACCGAATCCGGCGCACCGGTATATTTCCCCGGCGCTCCTTTTCTGGCCGGCGCGGTACTAACGCTGATCAGTATACTTTTATCCCGGCAATCGCTGGAAAAAGCTGCCGGAGATGCCGTGAAGCATAAATAGCCAATAATTGATAATTTTGATCGCCTGCTGATCATTTACACGCAATTACGAAAGCATGAAACCTGGTATCACAATAGAATATTGCCCTAAATGCGGATGGCTGCTCCGCGCTTCCTGGATGGCACAGGAATTGCTGACCACGTTTGCCGACGACCTTGGCGGTGTTACCCTGCGCCCCAGCGAGGTACCCGGCAGCTATATCATTTACGTGGAAGGGGAGAAGCTGTTTGACCGCAAGGAATACGGGCATTTCCCGGAAATAAAGGAGCTGAAGCAGCTGGTACGCGACAAGGTAAACCCCGGCAAAAGCCTGGGCCATGCTGACAGGAAGTAAAAACATGCAATGCAGAACAGATTACTCGTTACCGTTATACTGCTGCTGTCTGCGGGCATACTCAGGGCCCAGGACCCGCAGGACACCACCACCATGCCCCCGGATACGGCCGTGGTGCACAAGCGCAGCTTCTTTGTGCTGCCCGTGCTGGGCTATTCACAGGAAAAAGGACTGGAAATAGGCGCGGCCATGCTGTATTCCTTTTATACGGACACGCGGCGGCCCAGCCCCCTCACGCGCAACTCCACCATCAACCTCATACCTTCCCTTACTACGGAAAACCAGTACAAGATAGACCTGAAAGCGGATATCTGGACGCGCAACAATGCCTGGCACTTCAAGACCCAGCTGCGCTACCACGACTACCCGATCTATTTTTACGGCATTGGCGATACCACCCATAAAGCCGACCAGTCGCTGCTGAACAACCAGCGCTATAAAGTGCAGCTGGAAGGGGAGCGGCGCATTGGCGGCCATTTCTATGCCGGGTTGTCACTGCTGTACCAGCACGATACCTACAGCTCCGGCGACAGCAAGGGCGTATACCCCGGCATGCACCTGGTGGCCAAGGAGGGCGGCCATGTAACCTTTATTGGCGCTACCGGCATTTTTGACAACCGGGACAACCAGAACTACACCACGCGCGGTACCTGGCTGCGGCTGAACGTTTCGGTAGCGCCGCCGTTCCTGAGCACCAGCGCGCTTGCCAAATATGAGGTGCAGGGGCGTCATTTCATTCCGCTGTCTCGCAAAAGCACCCTGGGGCTGAATGCCGCTTTCACCTCTGTACAGGGAGACGAGATACCGTTTTACCTGCTGCCGGAAATGGGCAACGACCTGCTGATGCGGGGTTACTACACCGGCCGCTACCGCGGGCAGAACTACCTGGCCATGCAGGCGGAATACCGCTACTTCCTGGACCCGAAAATTCCCATCAATATCTGGTTTATACATATGCAGCCCAAATTTGCGCTGGCTGCCTTTGCCGGCGCCGGCACCGTATATGCCAACAGCTATTTTGCCCTTTCCCGCTTCAAGCCCAATTATGGCGTTGGCGCCCGCTGGTTCTACGACGAAAATGCAAGGCTCACCATCCGCATAGATTATGGCTGGGGAGAGAAAAAACCCGGCGAGCCACGGCAGTCGGGGTTTTATTTGTCGTTGGCGGAAGCGTTCTGATGTGCGGATATGCAGCTATGCAAATGTGCAAATGGATTGATGCAGGTAAGTGCATGAATAAATTATTCCAATGCTAAAATTCACTGCATTTTCATCTGCACATCTGCACATCAGCACATTAGCATATCCGCCTATCCACTACTGCAACCTGCTCCAGTCAAACTTCGGGCTGGCAGAGGGCGTAACAGATGTGCGCATCAATGCACGCAATGCCTGTACCCGCCTGGGGTAGCGGGCGGCCAGGTTATGCGCTTCGCCGGGGTCCTGGCGGATATTGTACAGCTCCAGTATCTCGGGCTGGTTCTCTTGCTGGAAGCGCACCAGTTTCCAGTCGCCCTGCAGCAGCGCCTGTTTAAGGCGTCCTTCGTTGAACTGCCAGAACAGGTGGTCATGCTGTTGCACCTGCTCTTTGCCCTGGATGGCGGGCAGAAAGGACAGGCCGTCAATATTCCCCGGTGATGGCGTGCCTGCCAGCTCGCACAAGGTGGGCAGCACATCCCAGAAAGCCCATATATCTTCACTGCTGCGGCCGGCCGGCACCTGGCCGGGCGCCCAGGCGATCATGGGCACGCGGATGCCTCCTTCATACAGGTCCCGTTTAATGCCCCGCAAGGGGCCATTGCTGTCAAAATACTCCGGGTCTCCGCCGCCTTCCTGATGAGGTCCGTTATCGCTGGTAAAGAGAACATAGGTATTGCTGTCCAGCCCCAGCTCCCGCAGCAGCTGCACCAGGCGGCCCATATCCCTGTCCAGCCGGTTGATCATGGCAGCAAAGGCGGCATGGGGCTGCGCCTGGCTGTGATAGCCGTTGCCTTTCCGTACAAAGGGTTTTTCCGGGGGCAGCTTGCTGCTGCCATCCTTGTTCAGGAAAGGCTGCATATCCTCCCGGGGCAGCAGCAGCTCCGCATGGGGGATAGTGACCGGCAGGTATAAAAAGAAGGGCTCCTGCCGGTGGCGGCGCACAAAGTCCAGCGCATGGTCCATGATCAGGCGGTGGCTGTATTGGGAGTCGGTGCGTACCTGCTGCAGCTGTTTGTTTTTCAGTTCAAAAAGGTGGTCTGTGAAATAGTAATGCGCGTGCCGCTGGTTCAGGTAGCCGTAAAACTCGTCGAAGCCTTTAAGCTGTGGCGCGCCGGCATCATTTTCCTGGCCCAGGCCCCACTTGCCGAACATGCCGGTCGCGTAGCCCCTGGCCTGCAGGCGCTGCGCCAGGGTGGTATCTTCCGGACGCAGGTGCTCCCGCGCATTACCGCGTATATAGGCGTGCCCCATGTGGTAGCCCGTCATCAGCGCGCAGCGGGAGGGAGCGCATACCGTGCTGCCCGCGTAGAACCGGGTAAAGCGCGTGCCCTGCTGCGCCAGGCTGTCAATATGCGGCGTTGGTATTTTACTCCCCGGATTGTAGCAGGTCAGGTTACCATAGCCGAGGTCATCTGCCACTACGAGAATAATGTTCGTGGGCCGCTGCCCGTTAGCCTGCTGGGCAGTAGCCGGCAGGCCCGCGCCGGCTGCCAGCAGCGCCAGCAATGCGGTGTGGAAGCGATTTGTACCAGTTTGCATGGGCAACAAATTAATTATTAAATTTTTGATTTTGAAACGGTTTACGTAACTTCCGGTACGCCATATCTGTTAACCAAAACAATCTTGTATGAACCGTATTACCATGCTTTCAACGGTTATGTTCCTGTTAACCGGTTTGCACCCTTTATTTGCCCAAAGCCCGTCCACAGCTCCTGCATCAAAGTTCTACCTCAAAGCCGGAGGCGGTTATTTCTTCAGTGTTTTTCCCGGGCAGTTCCCGGATGTAGGGCCTTACCCGCCGCATGACATCCGCCAGTCCTACAACCCGGCTAACGGTCAAACCACTACGATCTCCGACAAGGTGCTCACCGGCTCCTACGGGGCCGGCGCCCGGGGCGGTATCGCCTTTGGCTGGAACATTAACCGGTATATTGCGCTGGAAGGAGCAGTGAACTACTATCACAGTAAAAAGAACCTGATGACGCGGCAGATCACCACCGTGGAAGGCACGGGCCAGGAAGCCGGCAGCATTGAGTCGCACGGGTATGCCAACGCGTTTGATTTTGCGCCCGGCATCGTGATCAACCCGGGGCTGGAAAAAATCAATCCCTACGTGCGTTTCGGGATGGTCATTCCCTTCTGGGGGCGGCTGCATATTGAAACTACGGCCAATACCAATACACCTGTCTCTACCGGCGCGGTGGCCCAAACTGCCATTCACCGCGAGGAAGAAGTGCACCCTAACATTACGCTGGGCTTCCAGGGCGCGCTGGGCGTAGCGATCCCGGTGGGCAGGCGCCTGGATATTTACGTGGAAACGGAATACCGTAATGTGCCGGCAGAAAGCAAGAAAAAGGAGGTGACCAGCTACGACGAGAACACCCGGGTGATCAATACTGCCAATGGCCAGGTGATCAGCACACAGCACCGGGGGCTGGAGGACCTGTCTACTGCGGAACGCCATACAGATTACGTGACCACGCTGGACCAGCGCTCCAATACGCCCATAGGGCAGGAGGGGGCCAGAACGGAATACAGGGATAACAACCGGCCTTCCAATGACCTGAAATCCTACATCAACATCGGGGGCCTGGGCGTAACGGCCGGCATACGGCTCCGCCTGTAGGCGGTTATTCCTGGCCTTTGGTGAGCCGCTGCTCCAGGAAGGGCTTCAGCAGGTCTACCGGCACGGGGAATATAGTGGTGGAATTATTTTCAGTGGCAATTTCCCGCAGGGTCTGCAGGTAACGCAGGGTGAGCGCGCTGGGCTGCTCGCCCAGGATCTGGGCCGCATCCGCCAGCCGCTGGGAAGCCTGGAACTCGCCTTCCGCGGCTATCACCTTGGAGCGGCGCTCTCTTTCCGCTTCGGCCTGCCTGGCCATGGCACGCTGCATTTCCTGGGGCAGGTCTATCTGCTTTACTTCCACGTTGGACACCTTGACCCCCCAGGGCTCTGTATGCGCGTCTATGATCTGCTGCAGCTTCTGGTTGATCTTTTCCCGCTGCCCCAGCAGGTCATCCAGCTCGGACTGGCCCAATACGCTGCGCAGGGTGGTTTGCGAGAGCTGGGAGGTGGCCACCAGGTAATTTTCCACTTCCACCACGGCCTTGCCGGGCTGTATCACCCGGAAATACACCACGGCATTTACCTTTACGGACACATTGTCCTGTGTGATCACATCCTGCGGCGGCACATCCATCACCACCGTACGCAGGCTTACCCGCACCATTTTATCAATAACAGGAATAAGCAGTATCAGGCCGGGCCCTTTTATGCCGGTGAGCCGGCCCAGCCGGAATACCACTGCGCGCTCATACTCGCGCAGAATACGGATGGCGCTGGCCAGGATTATAACTGCAAAAACAATGATCACAATAGACCATACAGAAAATGTTTGCATAAAGCATATTTTTAGTGAAGGGTGAATATTCAATAACAAAGGATGGAATCCCGCTCTTCACTCATCACTTTTCACGACCTCTACCTGCAGGGTCAGCCCCTGGATGCCTGTTACCCGTATCTTTTCGCCCTTGTCAATAGCGCCGCTGGTGGAAACGGCCCGCCAGATCTCCCCGTGTACCCGTACCGTGCCTGAAGGGTTCAGCGGCTCCAGCGACTCTCCGATCTCGCCGGCCATGGCTTCCTGGCCGGTAGCGGGTTTAGCCCGCAGGGCCCTCACGCCCAGGCCCAGTATCACCAGGAAGAAAAGCGCGGATACCGCTACCGCCGCAATGATCACGCTCCTGGATATACGTACCGTTTCCTGCATGCCATCCGAACGGATCAGCATCAGGGAGCCCAGCAGGAGAGAAATAACTCCGCCAATAGCGAGGATACCATGGCTCACGATCTTTATTTCCAGCAGGAACAGCACGATGGCAAAAACGATCAGCGCCAGCCCCGCGTAATTGACAGGCAGCGTGTGCATGGAGTAGAACGCCAGTATCAGGCTGATCACGCCCACCACGCCGGGGAGGATGGCGCCGGGATTGTACAGCTCAAACAGGATGCCGTACATGCCCATCAGCAGCAGGAGGTAGGCCACATTGGGATCGCTGATAAGGTCCAGCAGCTTTTCCAGCACGCCCATTTCCACGGCCACCACTTCTGCACGGGCAGTGTGCAGCGTTTGAGCGCCCCCGTTGATGGTAACGGTGCGGCCGTCCACCTGGCGCAGCAGGTCCGTGATATTGGTGGCTACCAGGTCTACCACATCCATTTCCACAGCTTCTTTTTCAGTGATCGAGAGGCTGTTGCGCACGGCTTGCTCGGCCCATTCCAGGTTTCGTTCCCGTTTTTGGGCAATGGCGCGGATAAAGGCCGCTGCGTCGTTGGTAGCTTTGGCGCTCATCACGGAATCCAGCTGACCTTGCATATTCACGGGATGCGCCGCCCCGATATTAGTACCTGGTGCCATGGCCGCAATATGGGCCGCCATGGTCACAAATACACCGGCAGACCCGGCATGGGCGCCACCGGGCGCTACATACACAATTACAGGCACCGGTGCTTCCAGCAGGTTGCTCACGATCACCCGTGTGGACCTCAGGAGGCCGCCGGGCGTATTCAGCTGGATGAGCAGGCATTCCGCCTTTTCTTCCTGCGCCCGCTGTATACCGCGATGTATATAGTCTGATGATACGGGATTAATGCTGCCATCCACTTTAATGACGATCACCTTTTGCGCGAAAAGGAGGGATGGGATAAAACACGCTACCAGGGCCCAAAAGAGAAAAACTTGCTTCATAAATAGCCGGTTGTGGAGGAAGCCGATCTGTAAAAACGCAAAAAGCGCTTTATGTAATTTACATAAAAGCGCTCACATTCACCGGGTTTTCCGGCCTGCTGATCATCCTGTCGATCAGATTACAACTTTTTACTGACACATTTTATGAAACAGTCTCGACCGGCATCGGTCAGGACCAGTGTTTCCCGCGGCCAGCTACCACCACAAAACCCTGGTACCGTTTACTTGTTTCAGGACGCATATCTATCTCGTCCAGTATTTTACTTAATGTTGTTGTCCGGCCCCGCCGGGGCAATATCAGATCATACTTCTTATCATAAAAAAGCGCTTCCTCATCACGGAAGAAAAGCTCGGCAAAATCATTTTCTTTATTGCGGAGCTTGACATCCAGATACGACGGATTAAACCAGTGTATTACTCTATTAGTCCTGTTTGCGGAGTTATAGATCATTTCAAACATGTTACGCCTGGGATAGTCCCAGACCAGGTCATTTCTTTCAGGGGCGGCAAAAGCCAGGAATATTTCAGTCAAGAATATATCCTCGCCGACTATCTGGCGACTAATGGGAATGCGCTTAACGGCTTCATCTCCCTTTCCTGCCGCATAAATGATTCCACGCCTGGTCCCCGGCCATGGGTTGGACACGGTTGTTCCAACAATACATGAATCAAGTTTGTATTGCTTTACGAAGTTAGGAAACATATTCATGTAATAATGATAGTGGTGTTCAAAAAGCCAAAGACTATGAAGCGGTTGAATAGCTCCCGCAAGATAGCAGACATTTAATTGCAAAGCAGTGGCTTCCAAGACATTTCCTTAATCATATCCGACGGAATTATTTTCATCTCCAGGGGGAACAGCGTGTGTTCCACTTACTCATCCCACCAGCCAGGTTCCTGGCCGTTCCTGGATGCAGACAGCCTTGTGCCGCCGCCGGGGTAGCAATCAATGGTGGCGGCATCATAAAATATAACATATAGTGACCGGTCTTCTTTAGACAGCAGCACTACAAAGCCATCCTGGTCGGTTTCAATGGAACATTGCTGTATTGGAAAATCGATAGGTTCCTGGTTGCCATAGGGAATGATCTCCACGGTTGCATTTTTTTCATCAAGACGGTTGATCTGAATGTCAATACCGAATCCATCTTCAGGGAGCTTAAAGATCTCCCCATTCTGTTCGCCTTCAAAGCAGCCGAATTTTCCACCAATTTCAGCGGGATCTACGGAATCATCGTCTTTGCTACAGGCGGACAATAGTGTCAGGAGCATAAGGAAGCACAGCACATTCCGGAAGGCATTCGCTATTGGAATGTCAGCATGTGCCAAATTCTTTTTAGTCAGGCCGTCCTTAAGTACCCATTCATATTCATCATGATCTGTCATGTCTTGCAGATCGCTAGCTGATCAGGGACCTGCATCCTTAAAGGATGAGTGATTGCTGCCGTACTGGTATTTTAGTCGTATAATTTACATTATGTTAAATAGAAACCAACAAAACCTCCACCCATCACCGCAAACAACAACAGCCGGACAGTACTCCTGCCGCCCGGCTGCTCAATCCACCTCATACCTCAATGGAAGCGTAACCGTAAACGTACTGCCTGCACCTACCTTGCTCTTTACGGTAATTACGCCTCCCATGGCTTCCGTTAATTTCTTTACAATAGAAAGGCCCAGGCCAATGCCACCCAGCTGGGATTTAACCCCCTTGGCCAGCTGCCGGTATTCCTGGAAAATGAGCGGCAGCTCCTCGGCGGAAATGCCGATGCCCTGGTCTGCGATCTCTATACTGAACCGGTCTGTATCTGCAGTGCAGGTAACAGATACCACCGTGCCGGCCGGACTGTATTTCAAGGCGTTCATCAGCAAATTATACACGATCTGGGTCAGGTACACCTTATCAGCATAAATAGAAGGCGGAAAATCCCTGGTTACCTGCTTTACTACCGATATCGTTTTGTCCATAAAAAGAGCCGACATGGATAACAGCACATTATCCAGCCACTTTCTGAAATCAAAATGGGTTTCCATAATTTGAAAATTTTGCTGGTTTTCCTGCCTTATCACCTCTCTTACCCGCTCAAAGATCTCATTCAGGTTATTGGCAGCAGAAAATATCATTTGTAAAAGCTCCTCTACAAACTCCTTATCTCCGCTCTCCATCTCCCGTTTCAGAAAAGTGGCTGCGGTCACTACTCCGTTAATAGGCACACCAATTTCATGCAGGGCGGCATGAAAAATGGATTTCAGCTCCTCGTATGAGGGTTGCTCCTTTGTTTCTTTTTCGGGCAAACGCATGGGATGTTTTTTGATTCCACAGATGGCGCGCTGGTTCCCTGTGCGCAGAATGAGGGCAATTTCATGTCCCGGAACGGAAAAGGCAATAAGGACTTGGTACTATTTTTATACGTATAAATCAGTAGTATCCCCTGCCAGTGCGGGTTTTCGGGAGGGCCTCCAGGGCCTGGGGCCGGTTAGATTTTTCTTGCAATGGATAACAAGCCGGGGTAAGGGCTTATGCCTGTAGCTTGTTTATTAACTGTACCTTATTAGACACATTAGCCTTTTCAAATATATTTTGGACGTGTTTTTTTACCGTCCGCTCGGCAATGAACAGGTTATCTCCTATTTCTTTGTAGGAATGCCCTGCGCAGATCAGCCGGGCTATGTCCACTTCCCGGCTGGTGAGTTTGTACTGGCTGCAGTTGAACTCAAAACCATTGGCAACCGGCTTGGGCTCCAGGTGCGCTACATGCTGCAGGGCCCTGATGGTATTGTTCAGCAGGCTCTTTTTCTGCCGGAGGCCATTATCCAGCACAGCGTTGATCTTCTGGATCAGCTCCTCCATGCGGAAAGGCTTGGGTATATAGTCCAGGGCGCCCAGTTTCAGACCCTCCAGCTTGTCTTTACTGGTGAACCTGGCCGACAGGAAAATAAAGGGAATGTGGTTATAGTCCGGGCTTTCGGAAATGATCCGGGCAAATTTGAACCCGTCTACCTTGTCCATCATCACATCGGAAATGATCAGGTCAGGGGGAACAGGGTACTCCTTTACTTTCCGCAGGGCTTCGTTGCCATTGAAGGCCACGCATACATTATATTTTTCCTGCAGCTTTTTCAGCAGGTAGCTGATCATGGCCTGGTTATCCTCTACCAGCAGAATGGTTTGCCGGCGCGGGTTGTAGCTGGTATCGCGGATGTTGAAGCCCGGCAGCTCCAGCCCCGGGGAGATGCTTGCCTTAAAATCTGCCGCCACCGCTTTGCCGGCAAGCACATGCCGGTTCAGCAGCACAATGACACGGGTGCCCTTTCTTTTCCGGGGTTGGCTGTCGATAATGATCTTTCCCTCCAGGCTGTCCACGATCTTCTTGACCATAGGCATACCCAGGCCCATCCCCTGGGCGCTTTTCTTCTGCACATTGATCTGGTAGTAGGGCTCAAAGATCTTTTTATGCAGCCCCGGCTCAATGCCAATACCATTATCCTGCACGGTAAAACGCAGCTGGTTGCCGGATGTTTCCAGGGAAACGCTTACCTCCCCTCCTTCCTCTGTATATTTAATGGCATTTTCCACCAGGTTCACTACAATACGGCTTACCGCTTCGGGATCGGCCTTCACAAGCACGTCTTCCGCTATGGTTTCTTTCAGGGTCAGCATCTTTTTGCGGAAGTAGTTCCGGAACAGGGCCAGGTTATCGGTTACCACCTGGCTGAAGCTGATCACCTGGGCATAGTTATAGATGGGCAGGCCCTTGTGGTACCGCTCCAGGTCGAACAGGTTGCTGATATCGTTATTCAGCTTGGCCAGGTTGCGCTTTACGATCAGCAGGTCCTCATTGTAGCCATGCTGCTGGATATACTCTTCCAGGTAGTTATTCATGAGGGTAATGGGTGTTTTGGTCTCATGCACCAGGTTCACAAAGGCGTTGGTCCTTTGCTCGTTGGATCGCTTAAGCTCGGCCGTTTGCTTGTTCACTTCCTTCTCCAGGTTCAGGGCGTATTGTTGCAGCTGCATATATTCTGCTTTGGACTTTTGCACGGTTTGCCGCATCAGTATTATATTCAGCAGCATGAATACAATGTTATTGAACACGCCCACCACCCAGTTGGGCTGTCCCAGGAAAACGCCTATCACCGGGGAGCTGCACCAGAAAACCAGGGAGGCATATATCCAGGCCCTTTCCCAGAAAAGAGGCCAGTTCCTTTCCCTGCGGTGGGTCTTTATAAGCACCCTGGCCACGTCAAACAGGGCGTAGCAGGCATAGCAGGCAGTGATAATATAGGTGTATAGCAGGGTATTGGAAAGATCACGGGTAACAGGAAAATAGCCGACATAGAAAATGAAAAACGGTACTACCAGGAACAGGAACCCGTATTTGCGGTGAAACGCCAGCCCCTGGAGCCGGGTTGTTTTTACAGTATAATAAGGCATGTAAGCGGTTACCAGGTACCCGAATCCCTGGTTGATGATGATCTGCAGGGTAATGGGTACGGGTATACGCCGGTCCGGCAGGATAACGAGATTCTCGGCCAGGTTATATAATATCAGCAACCCTACCAGTATAAGATGCCATAACCTTTCTTTCTCATGGCGCCTGGCCAGGAAGGACTGTAACTGGTTGCAAAAGATAATGATCTCCAGCAGGATAATACAAAAGATCACAGGGTTCAGCCGGATACCGGAAATTAACATATACTACCATTTAGGAGGCGCAGTCGGCACGTGAAATTACGATATTTTCACCCACACCATTACTATTACCTGTACAAATCAAATATCCCCCAACACTTTCCAACTGCCCGCGTTATTTAAATAAATGTAAAAGCCAGCTACTATGCACACACCCCCAACGCTCGATCGCAGGCAGTTTCTCCGCAACGCCGCTATGGCTGCCGGCGGACTGGTGATCGCCTTTACAATACCGGCTGCCGGCGCAGCCAGGCGTATAAGCCCTGCCATTGCCACCCACCTCGCCCCCAATGCTTTCCTGCGTATAGGCGCAGACGATTCCGTGACCGTTCTCCTTGCGCGTTGCGAAATGGGACAGGGCATCTGGACCTCCCTTTGCATGCTGATAGCCGACGAGCTGGATGCGGACTGGAGCACCATACAGCCGGAACATGCGCCGGCAGCGCCAGACTATTATCACACGCTGTATGCCACACAGCGCACCGGCGGCTCCACCAGCCTGCTCTCGGAGTTTGACCGCTACCGCAGGGCCGGCGCCACTGCCCGCTACCTGCTGGTGCAGGCGGCTGCCCACCGCTTCGGGGCAGCCATACAGGACTGCCGCACGGAGAACGGCCACGTTATCATGGGCCGTAAAAGGGTCCGCTATGGCCAGCTGGTGGAAGATGCCGCGGCCCTGCCCATTCCTGCCAACGTGCCCCTGAAAGACCCGGCACACTGGAAACTGATCGGGCAGCAGGTAAGGCGGCTGGATACGCCGGCCAAGATCAACGGCCAGGCTGTTTTTGGCATGGATGTGCAGTTTCCCGGTATGCTGACGGCCGTAGTCGCCCGTCCGTCGGTACCGGTTGCCGGCGCCAGGGTAAAAAGCTATGATGCCGCTCCTGCCCTGGCAGTCCCCGGCGTTCGCCAGGTGGTGGCCATTCCCGGCGCTGTTGCCGTGCTGGCGGATCACTACTGGGCGGCAAAAAAAGGGCGGGATGCGCTCCATATCCGGTGGGACCTGGGCGCCGGCACCGGCATAGACAGTGATGCGCTGCTGGCCGAGCTGCAGGAGCGCGCGGATAAAGGCGGACTGGTAGCGGCCCATGCCGGTAACCCGGACGAGGCCCTGCGCCGTTGCGCGCACGTAGTGGAGGCGGAATATTACCAGCCCTTCCTGGCCCATGCTCCCATGGAACCACTGAACTGCACCGTGCAGCTAAGCCCGGACAAATGCGAGATATGGACCGGCACGCAAACACAGACGGACGACCAGCGCGCAGCTGCGGAGATCACCGGCCTGCCGGTGGATAAAGTGCGGCTGCACACCATGTTCCTGGGCGGCTCTTTTGGACGGAGGAACATTACCCGCTCGGATTTTGTGCGCGAAGCTGTGGAAGTGGCCAAAGCCTCCGGCCGGTTTGTAAAAACCGTGTGGACCCGCGAAGACGACATCAGTGGCGGCATGTACCGGCCGGCCTTCCTGCACCGGTTCAGGGTTGGGCTGGATGCAGCCGGTGTGCCGGTTGCCTGGAAACAGGTGAGTGTAGGCCAGTCCGTTATGACCGGCGGCCCCTTTGAGAAAGCGGCCGTTGTTAACGGCATCGACCGGTTCTCTATAGAAGGCATGCACACGGCGCCCCATGTAAAAGCGATCCCCCATCAGCGTATAGAGCTGAATACGCCTGTATGGCCCATTACGGTAGACAACTGGCGCTCGGTAGGCTTCAGCCATACCATTTTTGCCATGGAAAGCCTGTCGGACGAGCTGGCCCTGGCTGCAGGGAAAGACCCGGTAGCCTACCGCCGCATGCTGTATAAAGATGCGCCCCGGCTGCTGCATGTACTGGACCTGGCTGCCGCGAAAAGCGGATGGGGAACTCCCCTCCCTGCAGGCCGCGGCAGAGGGGTGGCAGTGTTTGAGGCGGTGCGCAGCTTTACCGCTATGGTGGCGGAAGTGTCCGTGTCAGACAATGCATCCGTCAGGGTGCATAAAGTAACCTGCGTGATAGATTGCGGCCTGACGGTCAACCCCGACGCAGTGGTGGCGCAGATGGAAAGCAGTGTTGGGCATGGATTGTCCACCGTCCTGTACAGCAGGATCACCTTCCGGAACGGCCAGGTGCAGCAAAAGAACTTCCATAACTACAAAAGCCTGCGCATGGAGGAAATGCCGGAGGTGGATACCTATATAGTGCCCAGCCGGGAAAAGCCGGGCGGCGTGGGGGAAGCAGCGGTAGGCCATATCATGCCGGCCCTTACCAATGCGATATTTGCCGCTACCGGTACGCGCATCCGGCATTTGCCGGTTATGCAGCCCGCTTCGGCCAGCTCGCCCCTTATCAGGGATGCTGGCCGGGGTTTAACCGCCCGTACCTCCTCAGTATCTCCATCACCCGCTCCACCGGCAGCGCCGCTATCCGGTGCCCATCCCTGCCCGTGATAGTAGTAGCGGCAAACAGGGAGTTGATAATAGCCTCCTCCGTAGCTTCAATAGCCGCCATAAAGAGCGGGGTCACAAATTCATTATGCAGTACCGGCACCGTTTGCACCGGTTTGTCCGGTACATAGGCAACACGCGCGGAGTCTGCCGTGGAAAAAGCGATCACGTAGTCGCCGCTGCCGTTGGAGGCAATGCCGCCGGTTCTGGCCAGCCCCATAAAGGCTCTTTTGGCCAGGCGTTCCAGGTTCCGGCTGTCCAGCGGTGCATTGGTAGCCACTACCATCATGCAGGAGCCGTCCACTGTATTGTTCAGTTGATCGCTCAGGTAATATTTACCCAGCTCCTGGCCTACCGGCGCACCTGCAATCTGCAGCACGCCGCCGAAATTGGTCTGCACCAGCACGCCCACGGTATACCCGCCCAGCCCGGGAGGCAGCTGCCGCGATGCGGTGCCAATGCCGCCTTTAAAGCCAAAGCAGATGGTGCCTGTGCCTGCGCCTACGCAGCCTTCCGCCACCGGGCCGCTTTGCGCGCCTTGCAGCGCCTGCAGCACATCTGCCTTGCTGACCGGCCTGGATCGGATATCATTTAACCAGCCGTCGTTGGTTTCCCCTACCACGGCGTTTACGGACTGCACCTGCTCATTACCCGGCTGCTGCAACGTGTATTCGATCACCGCTTCCACAGCAGTGGCTACATTCAGCGTATTAGTAAGCACCACGGGCGTTTCCAGGTTGCCCAGCTCTTCCACCTGGGTGCTGCCGGCCAGCTTGCCAAAGCCGTTGCCCACAAAGATGGCGGCCGGCACCTTTTGCTGGAAGATGTTACCGCCATGCGGCAGGATGGCTGTTACCCCGCTGCGTATACGTGCTCCTTTCACCAGCGTGGTGTGCCCTACCCTTACGCCCGGTACATCTGTAATGGCATTCCATGGCCCGGTGGGCAGCACGCCTATGGCGATACCCCGCTCCCTGGCCCGTTGGGCGGTTTGGGCATGGAGCGTATGTGATAACGCAAACAACAACAGGCCGGTTAAAATGATGCGCATGTGCCTTTATTTTTCCAGAAGATAGGCATTAAGATCTGAAAAAAGCAAAGGTTTTTCCTACTCCCGCACGGTCTTCATGCCCGCGGGCGGCAGCACTTCCTTTTCCGCTACCGGCACCAGCTCCAGCCGGGTGGCCCTGAGGGTAAACAGCCTGCTTTCCAGGCCCAGCACCACTCCCCTGTCTGTATACACGCCAATGGGACTGCCGGCCCTGATGGGCAGCGCCGTGGTGTACCATACTGTTTGCGTACTGCCTTTTTTAGCTTTCATTACCAGCTTTTTGCAGGTGTAGCCCAGTATTTCCCGGGTACCGGCGCTTTCGGTTACCTTCTCTTCCGCGGCGGCCCCGCTGAGCTTTTTCTCCACCAGCACGGGCGGCTCCTGCGCTTTATTTACCCACCACAACATGCCTTTTTCCAGGTCCATGTACCTTTCAGTGCCTTCGGAGGAGGATACGGTTATTTGGGTATTTACGCCGTCCTGCTCTTTGTCTACGGCATCGTCCAGGAAGGTTTTTACGCGCTGGCCCCGGTATACCAGCACCGCGCTTTCGGTGGTGCTTTCCGGCACCAGGTCCTTGTACTGCAGCTGGTCCGGCTTAAGGGCGGCGTGCAGATGGTACGTGATCTCGTAGTGGATCCTGCCTTGTGTGCTGTCCTGCGCAGCGCCGGTTTTAAAAAGGAGTCCCAGCCCTGCTGTAATGATCAGTGTTCTGTACATACGTATATGATTTAGTGTGATGATTGGCCTTTGGCAAAATGCCGGAGCTTGCAGATAAGGCTTAGCAGGAAATAGCGCCCTAGCACATGGTTGCGGCGGTCTTCCGTATAGCCGTTCCGCGCCAGGCGGGTAAAGCTCCTGTTCTGGTTCAGCAGGTCCTGCGCTTCCAGCCGCAGCGCGTAGCGCTTCCCGATATCTTTGGTAATGCCGGCGCCCAGCAGCGCAATGGTGTTGTTATATGCCGCGCTCAGCCCCGCGGTGGTATAGCATTCCACGGCGGCATCTGCTGTCAGCTGTCCCGGCAGGATGGCCGCCAGCTCCAGCCCGTAGTCCAGGAACCAGTACTGCTGCGTAAGGTCGGTGTTGGCGGCATTATAGCGGCTGTTCCAGGCAGCATTGCCCCTGGCTGTAATGCTGAGGGCATTGATGGGGTAATAGCTAAGCTGCAGGTCCGGTGTAACAGACCATTGACGGATTTTGTCCGCCACGCCGTTAAAGAAGGCAGGATACTGGTCATATGCCAGCGCTGCGCCGAAGGTAAGGCTGGAACCGTTGTCCCACAGCGGCACCGATCTTTCTGCATGCAGGCCGCCGGAAAAGTTATCACTGGCATTAATGGGCGTGATCAGCTGCCGGCCGCTACTGTCCGTGGTATAAAGGTCGGTGAACTGATCCCTTACCGTGGACAGCCGTAATTGCACGCTGGTAAAGGTGTTCCGGTACGTATTGGTGGAAAGGTACGACAGGGTTGCATGGTGCTCTACTGCCCGCCGCAGGTAAGGGTTACCCCTGCGCACATACAGCGGGTCTGTAATATCCTCCAGGGGCCTTAGCCGGCTGAGGCCGGGCAGCACTGCCAGGGTTTTGTAATGCAGCGTCAGGTGCCTGGACCTGGTAAAACGGTAACGGGCATACGCATGTGGCAGGAAGCTGCCGTAGCGGCCGTTAATATGATAGTCCTTGTATACAGAGCTGCCATCCAGCCGGCTCTGCTCCCAGCCTGCGCCTACCGTATAGTTAAAACGGCGGTAGCTGCCGGCCAGGGAAATATCCGTCAGGATCTTAACCGTGCTGCTCTCGTACCGGTCGCTGTAGCGCGCATCCTCCAGGCTGTAAGTGCCGCTGGCAGGGCTGAAGTTGCGGGCCAGCTGGCGGTACCGCCCCTGGCTGAAGAACAGCGCTTCATTCAGCTTCAGCGCCAGGTGGCGGGACAATTGCTCCGTATATACCATACTGTTATGCAGCGAATAGCTTTCCGAACGGGCCCTGGTCTGCTGCCGGATGCTGTCTGCAACCTCCCTGGCCCCGGTGTTATAATACTCGTTGCGGGAGGTGTTGAAGGAGATGCTGCGCATGTTGAAGTAGGCCGGCGTTACCTGGAGAGACAGCGTGCGGCCGGCGCGGGGGAAACGGTGCCGGTACAGGATGTCCGTACCCGCCCGGGTGGTATGGCTGCTGGTACGCAGCTCCTGCCAGCCCTGGTTCAGCAGCGGCTTCCCGTTGGCGCCGGTAGAGCGGTACCGGCGGCTGTCGGCCTGCTCCGTGGCGTTGAAGACCGCCTGGGGCGATATTTTCAGCGAATGCCGCTCGTCCAGCTGAATATCTGCGCTGGCATTGAGGCGGTGGTTATTGCCGGCCTGGTAGGAAGCGCCGTCCTGCAGGAGATCATACGCCGTGTCCGGCAGCAGGTAATGGCGGTGGTACGTATAGTCGTTGCTGCTGGTAAAGCGGTTGTAGAAATAGCTGCTGCGCCATTTCAGCCGCTTGCCCCAGTCGTGGTTATAATTGGCCCCGCCGTAGCGGGTATTGTTCCTGCCTGCCGGCCGGGCCAGCTCCGCCTTTTCCGCAGGATCGTCGCTGTTGATGCGCACGCCCTTCATTTTGCTCAGCTCGGAAATGGCAAAGGCCGGCAGGTTGTTGAATAGCTCCGGGTTGGCGGCCGCTATCCTCAGCAGCTCCGAAGCGGAAAAGCCGCTCTTGTTCACGTTGTTGGCCTTCAGCAGCAGGGACAGCTGCCGGTTGCCGGCAAAGCTGTTTACATTCAGCCCGCCTTCGTATTTCCCGTCCGGTCCCCCGCCGGCAGATATATTGCCGAAGTAGCCCTTTTTGCGGTCCTTTTTGGTAATGATGTTGATCGTTTTGGTCTTGTTGCCGTCGTCAATGCCGGTAAATGCCGCCTGGTCGCTCATCTGGTCCAGCACCTGTATCCTGTCCACCATATCGGCCGGCAGGTTCCGGGTAGCGATGGCAGGATCATTACCAAAGAATTCCTTCCCGTCCACCAGCACTTTCTGCACGGTCTCGCCCTGCGCGGTAATGGTGCCGCCCTTGTCCACCTTTACGCCGGGCAGCTTTTTCAGCAGCGCTTCCACCACGGCATTTTCCGGGGTTTTGAAGCGTGAGGCGTCGTATTCCAGGGTATCGCCTTTCATGCGCACCGGCGGCCTGCTCTCCACCACCACCTCTTTCAGCGTGCGCACCTGCAGGAGCGGTCTGCTTTGGCCGCTGTCTGCCGGCAGGCTGTCCCTGACCTGCGCGACAGCGCCGGTAACGATCCATTGTAATAAGAAAACAAGACATCCGGTAGTAAAGCTTCGCATGGTCTGCTGGTATTTTGTTTGACCATGCAAAAGTATCGGGCGGGGCTACCGGGCTGCGTTAAGGAGTGTTGGTATATCCTTAACGAGTGTTAAAATACCAGCTTGTAGCCCAGCCCTCTCACATTTACCAGCTGCACGGAAGGATCGTGCTGGAGGTACTTGCGGATCTTGCTGATGTATACGTCCATATTGCGGGCATTGAAGAAATTGTCGTCGCCCCACAGCTCCAGCAGGATGTTCCTGCGGTGGGTGGTGGCGTTGGGCCGCTCCGCCAGCATTTTCAGTATGTCTGCTTCCCGCAGGGAAAGGCGGATATGCTCCCTTTCATGCCGCAGCTCCTGCCGGTTATGATCAAAGGTATAGCTGCCCAGCAGGTAAATGCCGGTGTTATTTTTAGCGGCGGCGGTCTGTCCTGCGCGCTTCAGCAGGGTTTTGATGCGCAGGATCAGCTCCTCCAGGCTGAAAGGTTTCTTCATATAGTCGTCTGCGCCGGTCTGCAGGCCTTTGATCACGTCCTGCGTTTCACTTTTGGCTGTCAGGAAAATGATGGGCGTTTGCTCGTCCACCGCGCGGATGTCCCTTACCAGGGAAATGCCGTCCTTGCGGGGCATCATGATATCCACGATGCATACTTCCGGCCGGAAGGACAGGTACTGCTCCCAGCCCTGCTGCCCGTTTTCCGCATGGCGGATATGAAAGCCGTTCATTTCCAGCGTTTCCTTTACCACGCCGGCCAGTATGATCTCATCTTCCACCAGCAGCAGCTTGATCTTTTTCATCTGTTAATATTTGTTTTCTCAATGGTCAGATGGAACCTCGCATTAACATGCCCTCGTGTGAAAAGGTTTATCGCGCCCGGTTTCCTATTTCGGCAATTGAAAGGTAAATGTAGTGCCTTTGCACGGAGCGCTGTGCACGCTGATGGTTCCCCGCAGCTGCAGCAGCAGGGCCTTTACGTGGCTCAGCCCCAGCCCGTAGCCCCTGGTATCCTGCCGGTCGCCTGCTGTTACGCGGTAAAATTTATCGTACAGGAAGGGAAAGTGCTGTTTCTCAATACCGTTCCCATTGTCTGTTACGGCAAAGCTCAGGTGCCCTGGCAGTTCGCGCACCGTTACCTGTATCTCCTTGCAGGGCTTGTCATTGTACCTGATGGCATTGTCCAGCAGGTTGCTAAGGATGGTATGAAAGGCATGGGCATCTGTCAGCAGCTGCTCCTGCTGCTGGTCAAACCGCAGCTGTATATGCACGCCCGGCAGGCCGGAAAACCGGCCTGCCGCCTCCTGCACCAGCGCCCGGATGCCGGCTGGCGCTACCTGCAGCGGCAGCTGCTCCTGCCCCTGTTCCAGCCGGGTTACCTGCATCACCTTGTCTATCAGCTCCTGCAGGCGGTCCAGCTCCCCTTTGGAATGACGGAGGTAGCGCGCTGTTTTGCCCGGGTCGTGCATGCCGCGGAAGCTGAGCAGGGCCTCATTGGTGGCTTTCAGGATGGCCACCGGCGTTTTCAGCTCATGCGTAACATGGCTGATGAAATCCCGTTTCATGCGTTCCAGTTTTTCCTGCCGCAGGATGATGCGCCATAAGGTCCATATGCAGCCAATGATCAGCAGCACAATGCATCCCGAAAGCAGGATGGCGCTGCCCATCTTCCGCAGCAGGTATCCCGGCAGGCCCGTAAAATGCACACCGGCTACCTTGGCGGGATTGTTAAGGGTGGGATTGATCACCAGCACCGGCGCAGGGTTGGCGCCAGCTACCGCCCTGCTGCCAAGGAAGATGGTAAAAGGCAGGTCAATATGCTTGTGCCGCAGCTGTGCGCGGTAATATTTATCCAGGCTGTCCCTGTCCGGCGTTATATTGGTAAAGGAGGCAAATAGGGTGGACACGAAATGCGAGTAGGGATAATCGTTCTCGATGTTCCGGTCTCCTTTGGGCAGGTGGACGGTGTCCAGCTGAATAGCACTGGCAGCTGCGGTAAGGCCGGCCAGGTCCTGCGTTTCGGCGGTGTCGCTGTCCAGGTTGATGTGCGCCTGGAAGTTGTAGCGGCCCTTACCGGCGGCGCTTTCCCCGGCTATGATCCGGGTGGTGCGGATAATGGCCAGGTCATAGGCTTTCTGGAAAGCTTCCGTGGCGGTGGCCACAAACGCCTCCTGCTGCGAGCGGTACGTTTGCCGCAGCCAGTACAGCTGGAACAGTAAAGCTGTGAGCACGGCCGGCACCGCGATCCACCATATCCTTTTCCTGACATTGTGCATATCCTGCAAATTTAACCCGCCGCTGCTTTGGGCCGCCCATTCTTTAACAATCATTAACGTTTGGGGATATTTGAAAAAAAATTGTCCAAATTTGAAACCCTGTATTCGTCATGGAAGTGTACACGCAAATTATTCATCATTAAAAAGGGAAAGCAAATGAAAGATTACCTGTTATTATTCCGGGGCGGGCCGCAGTACCTGCCTTCCACAGACCAGCCGCAGGAACCCATCTCGCCCGACTGGCGGGCCTGGATGGAAACACTGGTCAAAAAAGGTCATTTTGCGGAAGGGCAGCGCCTGGTAGGCAATACCGGCGCCGTGCTGAAAGGCCGGAAAACCCAGCTCACAGACGGGCCTTATGCCGAAGGCAAGGAAGTGGTGGCCGGCTACCTGGTCATCAAGGCCCGCGACCTGGAAGAAGCGATCTCCCTGGTAAAGGACTGCCCTATCTTTGCGCATGACGATGCCAGCACCGAGATACGCGAAGTAGCCGCCGTGTAAAATGCGAAACCACTTAAACCAAGCAACCATGAAGGATTACTTATTGTTATTCCGGGTGGGGCCGCGCTTCCTGACGGCCTCTCCCGAAGAGCTGCAGCAGATCATGCTGCGCTCCCGGGACTGGATCGCCGGGATCTCCCGGGCCGGCAAGCTGAACGGTGTGGTGCGCCTGCAACGCAACGGGGCGGTATTAACAGGCCCTCGAAAACAGCGTACAGACGGGCCTTACACCAACGGGAACGAGATCATTAACGGCTACCTGGGCATTAAGGCCGGCAGCCTGGAGGAAGCCGTAGCCATTGCGAGGGAAAGCCCTGTTTTTGATTACGAGGGCATGATGGAAGTAAGGGAAGTAGCCACTAATTAATATAACATTGGCGCAGTCACCCGCACATATCAATACACTCACAGACCATCTTTTCCGCCGCGAGGCGGGAAAGATGGTCGCAGTGCTGACCAAGATATTTGGCACAGAGCACCTTGCCATGGCCGAGGATGTGGTGCAGGATACGCTGCTGCAGGCCATGCAGGTATGGAGCGATAAAGGCATACCCGGCAATCCTTCCGCCTGGCTGTACCGCGTGGCCAGGAACCGGGCCATTGACATTATCCGGCGCAACCGGCATGCGGTGCAGTTCGACTTCAGCGACCCGGAAAGGATACTGCTTACTTCCAGCTACTCCTTTACGGCCACCATGGAGCATTTCTGGCAGGAGGAACCAGTAAGGGACGACATGCTGCGCATGATGTTTGCCTGCTGCCATCCCGGTATTTCAGAGGAAAACCAGCTCTGCATCATCCTGAAAACGCTGTGCGGCTTCAGCACAGCGGAGATCGCCAAGGCGTTCCTTACATCGGAGGACACTATCTCCAAGCGGCTGTACCGCACCCGGGAGTTCTTCCGGGAAAACAGGGTCCGCCTGGCCATCCCCTCCATCCCGGAAATAAAGCAAAGGACTGATGCGGTGCTGAATGCCATTTACCTGCTTTTTAACGAAGGATATAATTCCACCCACGCCACTGCGCTCATTCGCCGGGACGTGATGGAGGAGGCCATGCTGCTGTGCAGGCTGCTGGCAGAGAACACGCACACCCAGGCGCCTGAAACCTTTGCGCTGATGGCCCTCATGTGCTTTCATGCCTCCCGCACGGAAAGCCGCCTTTCTGCAGCAGGCGAGATCATCCTGCTATCAGACCAGGACCGGGGCAAATGGGACCAGCAGCTGATAACTACCGGCAATGACTATATGAACCGCGCGGCATCCGGCAATACCATCAGCCAGTATCATATTGAAGCCGCCATTGCTTATGAGCACTGCGTGGCAGAAAACTACACACAGACCAACTGGGAGAGCATACTGACGTACTATGACCTGCTTTGCCAGATGTCCCCCTCTCCTGTTACGGAACTGAACAGGGCCGTTGCCATCATGCAGCTGCACGGGGCAGCCGCCGCGCTCACGGCCCTGGAAAAAATACCGGCGCAGCAAAAGCTGAGCTCCTTCTACCTCTACAACAGCCTGCTGGGCGAGCTGCATGCGCGCCTGCATAATATCCCGCTGGCAAAAAAACATTTCGGCATCGCCATATCGCAAACACAGTCCGAAACCGAGCAGCGGATACTGGGCAGCAAGATCAGCGCCCTGGATAGTGGACAGCGCAGGTAAGCTAGCGCGGCTCCGTATGCCAGCAATGCTCCTGCCCGGCAGGTCCGTGCCCGTGCCTATGCCCGCGGCCAGGCCCAAAGAACAGGATATTGGCGGATATGAACAGCAGGATGGTGAGTATGGCGGCTACCCGGGTAATGACCGTGAGGGTGCGGCTCCTGGAGAAAGACCCGAACACATACCCGATAATGAATACCATACATGCTATGAACAGCAGCCGCAGAAAGATCATCAATGCAAAGATCATGGCGTTTTGTTTTTAAAGGTTTAAAAAATGATGCTGTAACAAAGCTACCATCCTGCAATGGTGCCGGCGGCGCTGTATAGATCAACCCCGGAAATGTGGATACCAGCCGGAAAATTCCGGCAACTTTACTACAGGATATGCATAGAATACGGAACTTTAGGGGCTGATATGAAAAAACTGGCATACGATTTTTATAACCGGGCGGATGTGCTGACCATCGCCCGCGAGCTGCTGGGCAAGGTGCTGGTAACGCGGTTCAACGGTGTTGCCACTGCGGGCCGCATCGTGGAAACCGAGGCCTATGCCGGTGTGAACGACCGCGCTTCCCACGCCTACGGCGGCCGGCGCACGGCCCGCACGGAGGTGATGTACGGCCGGCCCGGCACCGCATATGTGTACCTGTGCTATGGCATACACCATCTGTTCAACGTGGTCACCAACCGGGAGGAGGTGCCCCATGCCGTGCTGATAAGGGCCATAGCGCCCCTGCAGGGTATACCGGGCATGCTGCTGCGCACCGGCCGGTCCAAACCGGATCATTCACTGGGAAGAGGCCCGGGCAATGTGTCCAGGGCCCTGGGCATCACCACCCGCTATACGGGCTGGAACCTGGCCAGCCGGGAAATATTCATAGCGCAGGACGGCTGTACGCCGGCAGCCGGCGAAATAGCGGTAACCCCGAGAATAGGCGTGGATTACGCGGGAGCGGACGCCCTGCTCCCCTACCGTTTTATACTGAAAGACAGCCCGTATGTGAGCGGGAAAAAGCAGTTCAGGAGTTGATCACGGCTGTCAGCCGCTCGTTTTTGTTGCGCAGGTCAATGCCTCCTTCCAGCAGGGATTTGAGGTTGACAAGGTAAAACAGCCAGCCGCCCTGGCAGCCGATATGGAATTTAAACCTGGACTCCTCGTCCGTGGGGATCTGCTCCTGCACCAGTTCCACCAGCGATTCCTCTTCCTCTGTTTTGATGGTGACGCTCACGGTGCCGGCTGTCCCGAAAGTGAACTGCAGGTGGTCCTTTCCATTGGCGGCCAGTATGGCGCCGCGCTCGTTCACCTCATCAGGGTAGCCGTGCCAGCGCCATAAATAGGTGTCGCCCTGCTGCACCGGAGCGCTGCTGTCCCTGGCAGCGCCGTTTGCGGTGGAGAACAGGGCCTGGCGCAGGAACCACTTTTCGATATAGGCGGGGATGGTCCATGCGTCATAGATATCCTGTATGCTTGCTTTGATAGGGAGCCTCAGGGAGAACCGGCTCCAGTCATGCCTGGCCATATGTTGCTGTTTTAGGTATTCGCCCCCGAAGTTAGGGCAAAAAAATTACTCCCGTGATCAGCCCGGCGCGCCTGGCACCGGTCCGTTACGGGAGCAGGAAATTTGGGTGATGAGTCCTGTTGTATGTTTTATTTATCCGGCAGGTAAGCCCCTGTTGCAATCCAGCGGGTAAACTGCCGGGCAAATTCCTCGTGGCTGACGGGTGGCAGCTCGCGGCCTTCGCCGGGGTTCCAGCCGGCCTTTACCAGCGGGTCGTGGGTAACGTGCTCTATCAGCTCCTCTTTTGTTTTACCGCCGTTCTGTTCCGGGTCCAGCAGCTGGGCGGCCAGCTCCCTGGGCGACTTGCCCTGGAATACCATCTTCATGTTCTCCGGGGGCAGGTGCCAGTTAGGATTGCCCGGCGGCATGTGCAGGCCGGGCGTATTTTCTGCCTGGTGGCAGTTGGAACATTTCAGGGCGTACAATCCCTTGCCATCAGGCCCGCGTTTTACGCCCTGCATGTGCACATGGCTGTCCTCGCCCTGCAGGGGCGCGTCGCCGGCGGGGTGGCAGTTCATGCAGCGCGGGTGCATCAGCACCTCGTAGGCGGCCAGGAAAGCTTTCTTGGAGGCAACGCTGTCATTTTCCGGAGCGCCGTATGCCCGTTGCCGGTGGTAAGTGTCTGTATTAAAGGACAAGGCTGTTATGGAAACGGCTGCGACAGCCAGCAGCAGGTAAATGGTCCTGCCCACAGACAGGATGGTATGTTTTTTTGAGCTGGTCATTCCATCATGCATGTTCATGGCTTACCTCCTTCCTGTTGTAGCCTGGCGGCCAGGTGTATGGCCCTGCGTATGCGCGGGTACGTGCCGCAGCGGCAGATGTTGCCGCTCATGGCGGCATCAATGTCCGCATCGGTAGGCTGCGGCTTTTCGCGCAGCAGCACGGCGGCAGACATGATCTGCCCGGACTGGCAGTAGCCGCATTGCGGCACATCCTCCTGTATCCAGGCTCGCTGCAGCGGGTGGCTGAGGTCCGGCGACAGCCCCTCAATAGTGACGAGCTCCTGGCCTTCGGCCCTGGAAAGCCGCGTTACGCAGGAACGTACCGCCTCCCCGTTCAGGTGCACGGTACAGGCGCCGCACTGGGCCATGCCGCAGCCGAATTTTGTTCCTGTTAATCCTAAAATATCACGGAGCACCCATAAAAGCGGCATATCGCCAGGGGCATCTACCGCCTGCTCCCTGTGGTTGATCGTGAGCCTGATCATAAGACCTGTTTTTCCTTGAAAGATATCAACCGGCTTCTCTCCCTGTATCCAACAGCGCTGTATAAAGTTAGTGCACCTGCTAATATGCCGGCTAATAAAAATCAAAGAAAAAGTTATGAATTTCAAAGAGCGGGCGTGTCCCCCTGCGCCACCGGCCCTGGACATTTCATTTATCCCTTCCAACATCTCATTTTAGGGAAAGAAGGCCCCTTACCTCCCGGTATGCAGGGATGGCATACAGCCTGCTTACCCGGTCATTGCCGGGTCCGCCATGACCCTTGCAATTGTATGTCCCCCCCAACGGTTTTAGCCGTGCTTTTTTAACCATTCCCTATACCCGTGTACCAATGCTGGCGGTAACACGCTTTTTATGACCGGCCACGCTACTGCACTGCGCTCAGCAGCTCCGCAATGTTCCGGTAGAAGGGGCGCACGGAGCGGAAATAGCCAATGCCGATAATGTCAAAATGGTCGTACCCGTTGTACACGCCCATATGATTCCACACACCTTTCTGCAGGGGCACGGCAGGATCATAGGGTTGAATGATGCTGCCGGCCGGACCGCTCATGCCGTATGTGTTGGCAGCGCCGTCGTTAGGCCACCATTTGGCGTCGATCACGATCCTGCCCGGCTCATTGCGCCGGTAGTTGCCGATGCCCATCAGCACCGGCATGGGATAGGCTACGGGTATCACCAGCGGGAACACGTCCGGGCGCGGGTACTCCCAGCCGGTGATCAGGCCCCGCAGGGAAGCCTTGGTGCTGAAAGAGAAATAGTACACATTCCTGGAGTCGGGGTCCAGCCGGGCCGGGTCCATCAGCGCTTCGGGCGTAACGTCGTGGCCGCAGTAATCTTCCGTTTGCCATACCACGCTGCGCTCCACGCGGTTGGCGTAGGACTGCCAGGTTTCACCGGGCTGCTGCACCAGCCCCCATTGATCCAGGCTGAAATCGTAGATCCTTTCAATGCCGGGCACCACGCCGGCCAGCGCTGCTACAGCAGTTACCAGCTGCCGTACAAACGGGATGTAGCCGTCCAGTAATATATACGACAGCGTGGCGCCGTTATGCGGGGTGCTGATAGTGGTCACGGATTTTACCCAGCCGGTTCTGCCGCCGTTGAAAAGTGATGCGTGGCCAGGGGCCTGCCGTTCGGCAGCATCTCCCTGCTCCAGTAGGGTGACCAGCTTCCTGACGGTAAGGCCGCCCATGCTGTGCCCCAGCAGGTGCACCGGGTGCTCCGCATCCCATTGCGGATAAACGCCGGGATAGTAGCGGGTGCGTCGCTGCGCATGCCCGTATCTGGTGCTGTGGAACTTCCCATAGTCCACGTACCCTCCTTTTATATAATAGTACAGCTCCACTGCGCGGTCCCAGTTGCTGCTGACCGGGCCTACCTTGGCCTCATAAGCGGGGTAGCCGCTGCTGGTAAGGTACCGGGGGATGTTGTCTACCCCGCCCCAGTAATGGTAAAGTCCCAGCATTTCGCCGGGGCCCAGGCCGCCCATGCCATGTACCATGATAACGGGGACCGGCTCTCCGTCTGCGCTGCGGGCTGCTTTCCGCTGGCTGCCGGCAGGCAGTGGAATGGGCTTGTCCAGCGGGGTGACCGGCTCTGTAGCCAGGGCCTCCTTCTGGCCGGGCGGCAAGGTGCGTTCATCAGGCTGCGTGGTCTCCTTTTTACAGGCCATGGTCAGCAGTAGCAGTATAGCGCAGACAAGCGCTACAGATTGGTTTTTCATAAGCAATGAAAAGGTTTTGATTTTGAGGAAATAACGGTCAATAACATTTCAGGTAATAGCAACTAACTGGTCAGTAAGCGGGTTAAAAAGCGAAAACGGAACGAACGGCCGCAATAATATGATTTAAATATCGATGATATGCTAATCATATGTTAACGTGGAAAATATCCTCCGTAGCTTTGTGGTCATGATCACACTGAATGTCAAGCGGCTGCTGGTGTACATGGGCAAATGCGTGGCCGGCGCCGGGCTGGTGTTCCTGCTGTCCTGGTGGCTGCACTACGAGGATTATATCTGGTGCCTGATCTCCGTGATGCTGGTGCTTTCGCCGGACGGAACAGATGCCGTTTCCCTGGCCATGAGCCGCATCAAGGCCAACCTGGTAGGCGCGGGCGCAAGGCTGCTGATGCTGCTCGTGCACCCGTTGCCGGTATTGATGGTGGCCGGCGGCATTGCCATTACCGTGGCGGTATGCACGCTGCTGAAGCTGGAGCCTTCCACCCGTACGGCGCTGGCCGCCACCATTATTGTAACCCTGCACGAAGCAGGCCGGCATGTATGGGATACCGCGTTGGAAAGAGTGCTGTCTGTGCTGGCGGGCTGCCTGCTGGGACTGCTCATTACCTTCATTTTCCATTCCCGTTTTACCAACCGCCCGGCAGAAGCGTCCGCTCATCACGAAGCCTGAGCAAAACGTATATTTTTTCTGCTTAATTAAGTACCTTGATCGCTTATAAAAAACCAAGGTCTATATTCAGTTTTATGAGAGTCAACAGCATCTTCCTTTCCCTGCTTGTCCTGTTCAGCGCAGGCTGGCAGGCAGCCAGCGCGCAAACGCCGGCAGCATACGATCAGCATGCCGCGTTCAGCCCGCTCTTTTACACCCAACACGGCAACGAGTTCCGCAGCGCCAGCGGCGCACCGGGCCCCAGGTACTGGCAGAACCGGGCGGACTACGACATCCAGGTGACGCTGGACACCGCGAAGCACCGTGTGAGCGGGTCTGTACAGATCAGGTATACCAACAACAGCCCGGACACCCTGTCTTTTATATGGCTGCAGCTGGACCAGAACATTTACCGGGAGGATTCCCGCGCAGAAGCCGCCTCTGTAGTGACCGGCGGGCGCTTTACCAACCGCAGCTTCACAAAGGGGTATGAAATAAGCAGCGTATCCCTGGTGCAGAACGGCCGGACCTACGAGGCGGACTACCGGGTTACCGATACCCGCATGAAGATACAGCTGCCCCAGGTCATGAAAGCCGGCGGCGGCGCCGTAACCGTAAAGATCCGCTATGCCTTTGACATCCCGCATTACGGCACGGACCGTATGGGCCGGCTGGAGACCCGCTACGGATGGGTATACGAAATTGCCCAGTGGTATCCCCGCATGGCGGTGTATGACGATGTGCTGGGCTGGAACAATATTCCCTACATGGGCGCCGGGGAGTTCTACCTGGACTACGGCGATTTTGAATATGCCATCACAGCGCCGGCGGATATGGTGATAGCAGGCTCCGGCGAGCTGGTAAACCCCTCGCAGGTGCTGACCGCCAACCAGATCAACCGTCTGGCCCGCGCCCGCGTAAGCGATCACACCGTGACCATCAAGGACAGCACGGAGATCATTACCCCCACGGATAACCGTAAGGGTAACCTCACCTGGCGTTTCAGCTGCAAGAATACCCGGGATGTGGCCTGGGCCGCTTCCCGCGCCTTTATATGGGATGCTGCCCGCATTAACCTGCCCGGCGGCAAAAAAGCCCTGGCGCAGTCCTTATACCCCATAGAAAGCGCGGGGCACAATGCCTGGAGCCGCTCTACGGAATATGTAAAGGGTTGCATAGAGCTGTATTCGCAAAAATGGTTCCCCTACACCTACCCGGTAGCTACCAATGTGGCCGGCATTGTAGGCGGCATGGAATACCCGGGGATCGTGTTCTGCTCTGCCCGTGCAAAGACCACGGGGCTCTGGGGCGTTACCAACCACGAGTTCGGGCACAACTGGTTCCCCATGATCGTAGGTTCCAACGAGCGCAAGTATGCCTGGATGGATGAGGGCTTCAATACCTTTATCAATTCGCTGGCAACCCGGGCCTTCAACAGCGGCGAGTACTACAAGCCGCAACAGGTAGCCAGGGCGGCCCCCAATCTGTTCTCGCCTGCATCGGACGGTATCATGAACACGCCCGAAGTGATCCAGTCCCGGCAGCTGGGCAACATGGCCTACTTTAAGCCGGCCGTGGCGCTTACCCTGCTGCGCAATCATGTGCTGGGACCAGAACGGTTTGACGAGGCTTTCCGGGCATACATCCACCGCTGGGCTTTCAGGCATCCCACCCCCTGGGATTTTTTCCGCACCATGGAAAATGTGGCCGGGGAAGACCTGAGCTGGTTCTGGCGCGGCTGGTTCCTGCATAACTGGAAGCTGGACCAGGCGGTAAAAGACGTGAAGTACCCCGACAATGATACCACCAAAGGCGCCCTGATCACCATAGAGAACCGGGAGCAGATGGCCATGCCCGTAGTGGTGGCGGTGAAAGAAAGCAACGGCAAGACCAGTACGATAAAACTGCCTGCAGAAATCTGGCAGCGTGGCGGCACCTGGACCTTCAAGGCACCTTCCACCACCCCTGTTACAGAAGTGGTGATAGACCCGGATGGGGATTTCCCGGATATTGACCGGTCAAATAACAGATGGGGGATGTAGGAAGCAGGAAGCGGGAAGTGAAAGCCTCCCGCTTCCTATTTCCTTAACAGGCGCCAGAGCAGCTGGACGATGCCCAGGTGTACGACGGCCGGCGTGTGTATAAACAACCTTGCTTCCTGCAGCAGGCTGGCATATGCGGTATTCATGCGCAGTGATTTTTAGCGGTCCTAAAATTGCGGTAGCTATCCCGGGTAATGCAGTGTGGAGTGTGTGCAGGTAAAACCGATCTGTTTGGTCTGTATCTATAGCATTCCATACAAATATAGCCTGTATTCGTTGTAAAAGCAATATTACCGGAACAGTTTTTATTCATTCGCTTTATATCCGTAGTAATATGAACAAAACAGTAGCGCTTGTTAATGCCTGGGCGGCGTACGAGGAGAAATACCCGGATGGCAGCATCACTGATTTCTGCCGCTATCACCTGCTGCGGCAAAAGCAGGAGGAGCAGGCAGATATCGTCCAGCAGGCCGGCGGGCTGCAGCCGCTGAAACCGGAAGGCTTACTGTTCAAGACAATGGGTCGCATTGTAAGGCTGCACCAGCTCTATGCCCGTATTGCGCTGGAAGGTACCGGCATCAGCCAGTTCGAGGAGTTTGCCCTGCTGCACGCCATCACCCAGCTGAAAAATCCCCGCAAATCGGACGTGGTCTATGCCACCATCTACGAAATGTCTACCGGTACGGACCTGCTGAACCGCCTGCGCAAAAGCGGCTACATCACGGAAGTGACCGACCCGGCAGACCGGCGCTCCAAGCGGGTAAAGATCACCGCTGCCGGCGAAAAGGTGCTGCAGGCTGCCGTAAAGCGGCTGAGCCAGATGATCACCATGATGCTGCACGATATGGACCTGGACGATGTGCTGCTGTGCGTGCAGCTGCTGAAACGCCTGGAAATAAAATTCTCCGGGCGCTGGCCGGAGGACAAGGGCCGCTCCTTTGACGAAATCTACACCAGCGTGATGTCCGAATAAACGAAAAACCCTGGCAGGAATACCAGGGTCATGTCCTACTACATGCTTGTATTCAAAAGTGTTTGCGCACTTTGTTCAAAGTGATCCTGCAGCTACCCATTATCAGTTGCTGCCACATTTTACTAAGACCTCCTGTACCACACAGCATTCCCGGGAAGGGTATCATGGGGCGGGTACGGGAATGTGTCATGCGGCAAGGTGTCATGTGGCGGATAGGGAAACGTGTCATGCGGGGGATAAGGGAACGTGTCGTGCGGCAGCGTATCATGCGGGGGACGGATGGTGTCATGGCCCGTGCTGTCAGCCAGGGCGCTGAAGGCCTCCAGGCCGGCTTTCTCGAGCGTGTTCTCTTTGCTGCACGCGGTGGCGGCAATAATGAACCCACCGGTGAGCATCAGCAATACATGAAGTTTGTGCATAAGATAAATGGTTTATATCCCTATAAGACAGGGGCCAGGAGCGGAAAGGTTGGGTGGTAGCCAGGATCTTTTCAGCGGCCCAGCGGAATGCGCAGGTACAATTCCAGCAGGCTGTTGTCCTGCACGGCCTTTGCGGCGCCTTTGAATCCCCCGTCGCCGCCAGACCGGAGCAATGCCGCCCGGTAGCGGATGCCGGCCTGCATACGCGGCCTTAGCTGGCAGGCCGCGTCCAGGCTCCAGCTCAGCTGGTGAATGCCCGGCAGCCGCCCGGCATGGAAAGCAGGGGTGCTGAATGCCGTTTGCTGGTTCAGGGAATCCACTGTTACTGCTCCGTTGCTGGTAACTGCGCTGTCCGGGCTGCCGCCGGGCAGCGCATAGCTGTATGCCAGCCCGGTGCGCAGGATTACCTTGCGCGTTGCATAGGCTAAGTGAATGCCGGCAGCGCCCGTAAGCACCTGCTGCAAGGTATAGGGAGTGGTAACGGTATCCTTCCGGTACAGCGTGATATTGCTGCCTATGGAGTCGACCCGTTCATTGCGCACCGCCTCGTGAACAAAATGTTTGTCGTACCCGGTAATAAAGCCGGCATTTACCTCCGGCTGCAGGGACCAGCCGGCCCCCAAGGGGAAAGTGTACAGCAGCCCGGCATTGATGCCAAAGGCGCTGCTGAAGGGGTACAATAATCCCGCCTGTACTGCCCAGCGCCGGGGGGGTCCCGCTTTGCCGGGGGGTGCGGCAAGCAGCGGCACGGGTAATTGCCGGCGGTGGCTGCCTGCTGCCAGGGCAGGTACCTGCAAAGCATATAAATTAATAGTAGGCAGGGCATGCAAGCCGTTGCTGATCAAATGGTTGGAAGGGGGCGCTCCGTCCCTGCTGCCAGCAGCGGCCCTGTTGGCTGTATTGGCCCGCGAAGGTGCGCCGGGCAGTGGTATAACCGGTTCATTACCAGGCGCTGTACCGGTATTTGTTCCAGTACCGCTGCCGGCATTAACGGGAAAGGATATATTTCCAGCGATGGATGGACGAGCGGCCGGGCGGCCAGCCCCGGCAGGTGCAGCTGCAGTACCGGGCAGGCTGGCGGGGCCCGGCGCCTGCTGCCCCGCCCCGTTGGTGGCAGCGGGCGGTGGAAGCAGCGCAGGCATGCCATTATTAACAATAGCGGTCCCGCTGGCGCCGGCTGTTGCCGGCAGCCGGGCAAGCTGTGTATCCTGGCTGGCTGCTACAGGAGTACGCGATGCGGATGATGTGGCAGCAGGGCCTGCAAATACCATGGCGGTATCTGCAGGTGTGAACTGCTGCGCGGTATGATCGCCTGCCTGCCATATAAACCAGGTAATAAGCCCGCAGGCCGCGGCCCCCAGGGGAGCAAGCAGGGCGGCGCGGCCCGGGAGGAACCGGCGCGCAGGCTGCGTATCCGCCTCCTGCTCCTTATCCAGCATGGCGGCCATACCGGCCCAGGCCTGCTGCTTCAGCTCCTGCCCGGTATCCGGGGCGGGCTGCTGCGCGGCTTTCTTCAGCCATTCCTCGATATGTAAGTGCTTGTCATCCATGCAGTGCGCTCACGTGCGTTTTTAATATTCTTTTGCCCTCGGCCACATGCCATTTGGACGTGCCGGTGCTGATGTGCAGCAGCGCAGCGATCTCCTTGTGGGAATAGCCTTCTATTATAAAAAGGTTGATCACCACCCGGGTCACCGGCGGCAGCCGCTGCAAGGCCAGCAGCAGGTCCTTGTATCCCAGCTGGTCAGGATCGTTGGCATGCAGTATATGTTCAGGTATTTCCGCGGTGGGCTGCTCCTTCGTTTGTCCCTGTCCGTGCCTGAAATAGTCCGCCACTGCATGTACCATGATCCGGCGCAGCCAGCCCTCAAAGCTGCCGCTATGGCGGTAATCCCCTATTTTCCTGAATGCCCGCAGGAAGCCGTTGTTCAGGATGTCGATGGCCTGGTCCCTGTCTGCCGTGTAGCGCCGGATCATGGACAGCATGCTGTCAAAAAAAAGGTAGTACAGCCGCTCCTGGCTCAAACGGTCGTTCCGGCGGCAGCCTTCCAGCACCTGGTCCAGGTCAACGCAGGCTTTATGATCGATATGTCCGGTCAGGCTAAGTATGAAATAGAATTATGAAACAGGATATATGATACAGGCAGCAGGATGCAGCTGTACAAAACAGGCATGTACGGTCTGCTTCCCGCCTCCTGCAACAAAGACAGTCATGCCCTTTAGAAAGGTTGGGTACAGCCGGAATTTTTTTTACGGCCTTACATATACCTCGATGGTGGCATTGGTAGGACGGCGGGGCGCCAGGAACTGGTCTACCTGCCGGTAATGCTTTTTCAGCTCGTCACGCAGGGCAAAGGGGAAGAAATTGTTCAGGCTTGGCGCGTATTCATACAGCACCAGGTCATAATGATGCTGCCGCACTTTCTGCGTAAAGGCCTCCAGCTGCCGGTTGAACATGCCTACTCCCAGGTGGTACCACAGCGGTTGATCCTGGCCGGTTTCCAGCCGGAAGGGCATGGCATGCGCCAGCGGTGTTAACTCGGTCATGTTCAGCACTTTAATGCCATCCTTCTTTTCTTTTACTACCGGCATGTTCAGCACCCTTTCCATTCCCTGCACAGTAGAAGGCGGCATGTATATTTTCTCGAACTCCGGCAGGCTGGAAAAGATCCATTGGGAGGTGGGCACATCATGGGTAGTATCCGTGTTCAGCATAAAGTTGCGGCGGGATACCACGTTCTCCTCGCCGGGTGCAGGATACCCGGGTATGGTTTCCGTAGTGGCGGCAGGTGGAAATATGCGGGCTACAATGCGGTCTATGTATTTCCAGAAAGTGCCGGACCACCACAACAGCACCAGCAGCGCGCCGGCGATAAAGGCCTTGCGCCGGCCCAGGTCTACCTGCTGGATGGCGCTGAAGCGGGCGCACAAAAAGGCAAAGGCAAAGCTGTGGAAAAAGATGTTATTGTCGGGCGGCGTGTAGCTGGTTACCTGGAACAGGGCGGCCTCCGCCAGTATGCCCAGGGTGAGCAGTGTAAACAGCATGGCGGTCTTGTTCTGCCAGAAAGCCCGGAAATTGCGCAGAGCGGGCACCAGGCTCAGGACGATCAGTAGCAGGTAGAACTTGATCCACTGGGACGCGCCCAGTATCTCCTCTGCAAAATCGCTGACAGCCAGCCGGGAATTATGGGGCGGCTGCCCGTGGTTGAACCAGTAGCCGAAACCGTAGCGCGTAAGCGGCGCAATGAAGATCACGGCTACCAGCAACAGCAGGCCCAGGAAAAGGGGGATATCCCACCAGCGTTTTTCGTACAGGCTGTTGTACAGCAGCAGGGCCAGGCACAGGAGCAGGGCCAGCCCGCCCCCATCCTGCTTGGTGAAGATGGACAGGAACACGAACAGGGCGGCCAGCGCCAGGTACAGCCACCTTACCCGTCCTGCCGGGCTGGTCATGAAGCAGAACAGGAAGGCCAGCCCTACCAGTTCGTATACGATCACGGTATGGTTATACCAGGGCCAGAAATTGAAAAAGGAATAGGACAGCACAAATACCAGTACGGACAAGGTACGCACTGCCGGCGCCACATCCAGCTGCTTTAAAATAGCGCGGAAGGAAAAGCCGGCCATTATATTGATCAGCACCTGGGCTTTCACCAGGGATATCAGCTGCGGCCCGAACAGCTTGAAGAACAGGGCCGGTATGATCCAGAAGCCATAGCCCAGCGGCAGCCCGAAATCCTTGTAAGGCACCTGCCCGGACGACAGGCGGTAGGCACCCTCCCAGGAAAGGAAGATATTGACCCGGTACGGGAAAGTAGCAAACAGCGGCACCAGCGCCAGGCCTATAATGATCAGCGACTCCACTACGGTAAAGGCGCTACGTTTCCGGTAAAGGGATGACCCTGATATCATAATGGGGAACATTTATGATTTTTGAAAGGCCCAAAAATAAAGTAAAAAGGCCTTTTCCATTTACTTTTTACCTTTTTACTTTTAATCGTATCTTGCCGCGGAATCAATTACCGTTTATCCCCGTGCAGTATCTGAAACTACTCAGGCCCCATCATTGGGTCAAAAATCTGTTCCTGTTCATCCCCCTCTTTTTTGCAGGAGAACTGTTCTATCTGTCGGTCATTGGCAAGCTGATAGTGGCCTTTTTTTCGTTCAGCCTGGTGGCCAGCAGCGTCTATATTATTAATGACTACAAGGATATTGAGGCGGACCGCAAGCACCCGGTGAAATGCAAGCGTCCCCTGGCTTCCGGCGCAGTGCCCAGGCCGGCCGCCCTGGTGTTCCTTGTGCTTTGCCTGGCCCTGGGCCTGGGCCTGGCCTGGTATGTGAAGCCCAAATTCCTGTTCGTGGTCAGCATCTACTTTGTCCTCAACCTGTTCTATTCCCTGGGTTTGAAAAATATTTCCATCCTGGACATCATTATCCTGTCCATCGGTTTTGTGCTGCGCATCAAGGCGGGCGGCATTGCATCCGATACGGCCGTATCCTCCTGGCTGATCGTGATGGTGTTCCTGCTGGCATTGTTCATGGCCGTGGCCAAGCGCCGGGATGATGTGCTGATCCGGCATGCATCCGGGCAGGAAATGCGCAAGGCCGCCAAAGGCTATAACATGGACTTTATGAATGTAATGCTGGCCCTGCTGTCAGCGGTGATCATTGTGTGCTACCTGATGTATACCCTGGACCCTGCTACTATGAAGCGCTTTGAGACCTACCGCCTTTATTATACCACTCTTTTTGTTATTGCCGGATTATTACGATATTTGCAGATAACCTACGTGGACAACAACACCGGGTCTCCTACCAAAATCCTGTACAAAGACCGTTTTATCCAATTAACCATAGCCCTGTGGATCCTGAGCTTTTATGTGATCATTTATTTACCGGCAAACAAAAGTTTTTTTGACTAATGCAAAAACGGTTAGCAAATTGGGGGAATTACCCCGTGGTTTCCTGTGAAGAGAGCTCCTTTTCCAGGGAAGACCAGCTACAGGCGCTACTGGATACACCCTCCTCCTCCCTGATAGCCCGGGGCAACGGCCGCTGCTATGGCGACGCTTCCCTGGGCGCGCACAGCATCTCCACCCTGAAGTATGACAAAGTGCTGCACTTTGATGTGAATGAAGGCATCTTTGAATGCCAGGCCGGCATTACGCTGGACCAGGTGCTGGATATTATTGTGCCCAAAGGCTGGTTCCTGCCCGTAACCCCCGGCACCAAATTCATTACTATAGGCGGCGCCGTAGCCTCTGATGTGCATGGCAAGAACCACCATGTGGACGGCGCCTTTTCCAACCATATTGTAGATATGGAGGTGATCACCACCCGCGGCCCGCTTACCTGTTCCCCCCATACGGAAGCAGACCTTTTCTGGGCCACCTGCGGCGGCATGGGCCTTACCGGGGTGATCACCCGCGTGCGGTTCCGGCTGAAAAAGATCGCCACCTCCTACATCAAGCAGCGGCAGATAAAGGCCCGCAACCTGGAAGAAGTGATTCGCCTGTTCGAGGAATACCGGCATTACACCTACTCCGTAGCCTGGATAGACTGCCTGCAGAAAGGCGACTCCTTTGGCCGCAGCATCCTGATAGTGGGAGAACATGCGCAGCCCGAGGACCTGTCTGACCGGCAGCGGCAGGCCCCCCTGCAACTGCCGGAAAAAAAGAAGCTGACAGTGCCTTTCAACCTGCCTTCCTTTGTGCTGAACACCTTTACGGTAAAGGCGTTCAACTGGTTGTACTATGCCAAGAACACCAAAAGGGAGATCAATAACGTGGTATCCTACGAGCCGTTCTTTTACCCGCTGGATGCTTTCCTGCACTGGAACCGCGGCTACGGCAGGGCGGGCTTTGTACAATACCAGTTTGTACTGCCCCTGGAGCAGAAAGACGGGCTGATCGCCATCCTGCAGCGCATCAGCAGCAAGGGCTGGGGCTCTTTCCTGGCAGTGCTGAAGGTGTTCGGCAAACAGGACAGCCTGATCTCCTTCCCCATGGAAGGCTATACGCTGGCGCTGGACTTCCCGGTGCGCAAAGGGCTGCTCCCCTTCCTGGACGAGCTGGACGCGCTGGTGCTGCAGTACGGCGGCCGGCTGTACCTGTCTAAAGACGCCCGTATGAAGCAGGAGGTGTTCTGGCAAAGTTATCCCCATGTACAGCGGTTTGCCGACATTGTGAAGCAGTACAACAGCGAATACAGGTTCCGGTCCCTGCAATCGGACCGGCTTTTGCTAACCAGCCATTAGTTATTAGCTTTTAGCAGTCCTAAAAGCTTTCCTTAAAAATTCGTTACACTTATATATTAATACATAGATGCCTACTGTTTTAATTCTGGGGGCGGGGTCAGATATGGCTGTAGCCATTGCCCGCCGGTTTGCCGCCGCAAAGTATGACATACAGCTGGCTGCCCGCAACACCTCCTTCCTGCAGGCGCAGCAACAGGACCTGCACATCCGCTACGGCGTTGCCGTCAGCGCTCATGCCTTTGATGCCCTGGATTTTAACAGCCACGCGGCCTTTTATGAAAGCCTGCAACCGCGGCCTCATATTACCATCTGCGTATTTGGCTACCTGGGCGACCAGGAGCTGGGGCAAAGCAACTGGCAGGAAGCGAGCCGCATCCTTCATACCAATTACACCGGCGCAGTGTCTATCCTGAACATTGTAGCCAACGACTATGCTGCGCGCCGCGAAGGCATGATCATTGGTATCAGCTCCGTGGCAGGAGAACGCGGCCGGCAGAGCAACTATCTTTACGGCAGCGCCAAGGCCGGCTTTACGGCTTACCTCAGCGGCCTGCGCAACCGGCTCTTTCACCAGGGCGTGCATGTCATGAGCGTACAACCCGGCTTTGTATACACCCGCATGACCGAAGGCCTGCAGCTGCCGCCGCTGCTGACCGCCCGGCCGGAGGATGTGGCCCAAGCCATTTTAAAAGGGATACCCTCCAGGAAAAACGTGCTGTATGTGAAGTGGTTTTGGCGTTACATTATGCTGATTATCAAATTAATACCGGAGTTTATCTTTAAAAAATTAAAATTATAAAGTAATGCTCACAGACCATTGGCGCATAATGACTGATGAGTGAATACCCGGTATTTTACTTTCAATAAGGCAGTCTGCTCCTGCTGATAATTATTAGCTAAGCCGGACAAACTGCTGGTAAACAATGATCTATAAATGTCTGCTATTGCTTTCTTTGATTTTGATGGTACCATTACCCGGCGGGATACGCTTTTTGAGATCATCCGGTTCCAGCAGGGCGCTGTTGCCATGTATGCAGGATTACTGGTGCTTTCGCCCGCGCTGGTATTGTTTAAATTAAAGGTGCTTTCCAGTCATACCATTAAACAGATCGTGCTGCGGCATTTTTTCCGGGGCACCCCGCAAGCGGCCTTTACGGAAAAGTGTGCGGCCTTTTGCCGGCAGCGCCTGCCCCGCCTGCTGCGCCCGGCGGCCCTTGCCGCCATACAGCAGCACCTGGCGCAGGGCCACCAGGTGGTGGTGGTGACCGCATCGGCCCAGGACTGGGTAGCGCCCTGGTGCGCTGCCATGGGCATTACCTGCATTGCCACCCGCCTGGAAGTGAAAAATGGCCGGCTGACCGGCAATATCGAAGGGCTGAACTGCAACGGCGACGAAAAGGTATGCCGCATCCGGGATACCTATGACCTGCAGTTATTTGAGCATGTGTACGCCTATGGGGACAGCAACGGGGACAAACCCATGCTGGCTATTGCAGGGACGAGGCAGTATAAGCCCTTTAGATAATGTGCAAATGTGCTAGTATGCGGATGTGCAAATGAAAAATGCAGCAAACGGTTAGCCCGTCTGCTGCATTTTCATTTATTAATTTAATGTAATTATAATATCCGCTTCAATTCATCTGCACATTTGCACATCCGCATATTAGCACATCATTTACGCTGCTGCCTTATACTCCGTTTTCTTCACCTTTGCGCTCTTCAGCTTGATGATGCCCAGCCAGTTCATGGCTTTCATGACCGGGTAGGTAGGGTCCAGCTCAAACCATTTCTTGGCAAAGTTGGGGCTGTCCTTGAATTTGTGGTGGTTATTCTGGAACAGCTCTCCCAGCAGCAGGATGCCCCAGGGGGAAGTGTTCCTGGAATGATCCCCGTTATCGAAATTGCTGTAGCCGTACTTGTGGCCGCACCAGTTTACAATAGCGCCCTGTACAGGCCCGATCAGGAAATGTACCGGCAGCAGCAGGAACCAGATCCAGCTCGGCGCAAATGCAACGTAAAAGGCGATGTAGCCCAGCGCAAAAACGGTACGGGTGATCATGTGGTCGCCAATGCGATCCATAGCGTCCCATTGCGGCAGCGGCTCTTCCATGAACTTGGCGTCCGGCACCCGCTTACGGGTCACAAAATCATTATAGATACGGCGCGTTTGCACCATCATGGTCCACACGTCCTTGAAGAAGTGCGGGGAATGCGGATCGTGCTCGGTATCGCTGTATTCATGATGCATACGGTGCATAACGCCATATGCCCTTGGTATCAGGTAGGAAGAGCCCTGGAAGAACCAGGTGCAGAAATAGAATACCCGCTCCCAGCCTTTGCTGGCGGTATACATCTGGTGGGATGCGTAGCGGTGCAGGAAGAATGTGTGAAAGAACAATGATAAGAACCAGTGCACACAGAAAAAGATCAGAATCGCAGTCATCAACTTACTTTAAAAAATGAACATTAAGGAGCAAAGGTACATTATTAATTAATAATGAATAGTTAATAATTAATAGTACCTGCCGCCTGCTTCCTGACCGTCACCCACCTGAGCTCCAGCAGGTTCAGTCCGTTGTTCCGCATCCCCTGCACATAGGGCTGCAGGAAATGAACGGCCTCGTCATAGAATACGGGCACCACCGGCGCGTCCTCCACGATCATCCGGTCCATGGCCCGGTACATTTCGTAACGCAGGGAATCATTGGTTTCCTGCAGGGCCTGCTCATACAGCCGGTCATAGGCCGGGTTGGTATAGCGGGTATAGTTGGGTGGGGCGGGATTCTTCCCGTAGAAAAAGGCCAGGTAGCTTTCGGCATCCGGGTAGTCTGCTATCCAGGTGCCGCGGAAGAACAGGGCCGCCGATTTGGCGGTTTGCTCCAGCAGCAGGCTTTTCTGCACCACCTCCACCTGTATGCGCACCCCTATTTCCTGCACCTGGTTGGCAATGTAATTGGCCAGGTCCGCATACATGGGGATGGTAAGCAGCCGCAGTTCCGGCAGCCCCCTGCCCTGCGGAAAACCCGCCTCTGCCAGCAGCTGCCGGGCCAGGGAGGGGTTGTAGCGGTATCCTTTTACTTTTTCCGCATCAAAGGAGGGCAGGCCACGGGGCACAAAGCCTGCGCCGGCTGGTGTGCCAATGCTGTTGCGCAGGTAGGTCATCAGCTTCACCCGGTCAAAACCGTAGTTGATGGCCTGCCGTACTTTTTTCAGGCGGGTGGGCGATTGCTGCACCACGGGTTTGCTGCTGTCCAGCAGGAAGCCCAGGTACTCCACGTTCAGGTAAGGGCTTTTGGCCAGCACCATTTTCCCGGCCCATTTTTTTTTCAGCTGCCCGGTCTTGGTCAGCACCTCATCCTTGAAGGAGGCGTCCAGGTCGTTCATAAAATCCAGCTGCCCCTGGCGGAACAGCAGGAACTCGGTAGCCTTGTTGTCCAGGAAGGTCATTTTCACCGCATCCAGGTAAGGCAGCGGCCGACCCTGTGCGTCCTTTTCAAAATAACGCGGGTTGCGGTGCAGGATGAGGGCCTGTCCCTCCTCCCATTGGTGGAACAGGAACGGGCCGGTGCCGCAGGGATGCCGGCGGAAATCCTGCCCGTACTTTTCCACCACTTCCCGGGGCACAATGGAGCAGTACTGCATGCTCAGGATGCCCAGTATGGGATGGAAGGGCTGCAGCAGCGTAAGCTGGAAAACGGAATCGTTCAGGGCCTTAAATCCCTTGTCAGGGTCTACCTTGCCGTTGAACACCCAGGCCCCCGGCGATGCGGTGGCCGGGTTCATCAGGCGGCGAAAGCTATATACCACGTCGTGGGCGGTAAGGCGCCGCCCTTTGCCGTCAGGAAAAGCCTCGTTATCATGAAAGTAAACGTCCGGGCGTAAATAAAAGGTGTAGGTCAGGTGGTCTGCAGACTCCTCCCAGCGGATAGCCAGGCCGGGACGGATCACCATCTGGCTGTCTGGCTCCACCAGGGTGCTGTACAGCTGGTGCACGGCCCAGATAATGGCCTGGCTTTTGGCAAAGGCCGGGTCCAGGGTAGTGATGCCTTCTACTATGTTGCAGCGGAACACCTGTTGCTGATGCGCCGGCCGCGACCGGCAGGCACACAGCAGCAAAAGCCCCATCCCCCAACCCCAGTTCCGGAAGCGGGCCGGCCGCCAGCTCTGCGAACGGTTACCCCACAGCCGGGCGATGGCCGTAATTTGAGCAGCTGGATACCGGGACCCGGGATTTGGGAATTTGGACATTAAAATGTTACATTTTACATTGCAAATTAATATCTTTCCGCCCAAAATATACTGCCGAATATGCGTGGAATACCTATGCTTGTTATGATGGTTTTGATCACGGCGTTACATGCCGGCGCACAACAAAACACCCCGCTTAAAGGAAAAAAACAGCCGCATTTCACCCATGCAGATACCCTGCGGGGCACTATTACCCCCCAGCGTGCCTGGTGGGATGTGGTGGGGTACGACCTTCATGTGAAGGTGCACCTGGAGGACAGCACCCTCAGCGGGTACAACACGATCACCTACCAGGTATTAAGCCCTGACAGCGTGATGCAGATAGACCTGCAGGAGCCGATGGAGATAGACAGCGTGATACTGGATATTGACAGCCTGAAGATCAGCACCCATTCCAAACTGGACTTTACCCGGGATGGCAACGCCTTTTTTATACAGTTCAAAAATGCAGAGAAAAAGGGCACTACCCGCAAACTGACCGTGTATTACCACGGCAAGCCCCGCCAGGCCGTGAATGCCCCCTGGGATGGCGGCGTGGTATGGGCGCGCGACTCCCTGGGCCGCCCCTGGATAGCTACCGCCTGTCAGGGACTGGGCGCCAGCGTGTGGTGGCCCAACAAGGACCACCAAAGCGACGAGCCGGAATACATGACCATTAACGTAACCGTGCCGCAGGAGCTGACCAACGTATCCAATGGCCGCCTCAAGCTGAAGATACCCAACAAGGACAGCACGGTCACCTATGTATGGACCGTGAACAGCCCGATCAATAACTATGATGTGGCGCTGAACATTGGCCACTACAAGGAGTTCAAGGACACCTATTCCGGCGTGGCCGGCAAGCTTGACCTGGACTACTGGGTGCTGGACTACAACCTGGAAAAAGCCCGCAAGCATTTTGAAGTGGTAAAGCCCATGCTGGGCTGCTTTGAATACTGGTTCGGCAAATATCCTTTTTACAAGGACAGCTACAAGCTGGTGGAAACCCCGCACCTGGGCATGGAGCACCAGAGCGCGGTAGCCTATGGCAATAATTACCAGATGGGCTACAAGGGCAGGGACCTTTCGGGTACCGGGGTGGGGCTGAAATGGGACTTCATTATTGTGCATGAAAGCGGCCACGAATGGTTTGGCAACAACATCACCAGCAAGGATATTGCCGATATGTGGGTGCACGAGAGCTTTACCAACTACTCCGAGACCCTGTTCACCGAATGCATGTATGGCCCCGAAGCTGCCGAGCAATACCTGATCGGCTGCCGCAAGAACATCAAGAACGACATTCCCATTATCGGGCATTACGGCGTGAACAGCGAAGGCTCCGGCGATATGTACTACAAGGGCGGCACCATGCTGCACATGATCCGCAAGATATTTGACGATGACGAGCGCTTCCGCATGATGCTGCATACGCTGAACACGGACTACTACCACAAAACAGTAACCGGTGCGCAGGTGGAGCGTCATATTTCCCAGCATGCCGGCCGGGATCTCAGCAAGGTCTTTGACCAGTACCTGCGGGATACCACCCTGCCGGAGCTGCAATACCGTATTGTAGGCCAGGTGCTGTACTTCCGCTGGTCGTCCGACATCAAGAACTTTGACATGCCGGTGAAGGTAACGGTTGGGATCAACAACTACCAGTTCATTTATCCCGGCCCGCTGTGGGCTACTGCCAACCTCAGCTACATGGACCCGAAATACTTCAAGGTAGATCCCAGCTTTTATATTAAGGTAAGGGAGATGAAAACGGTGAAAGAGATGAAGGATGCGTTGAAAAAATGATGTGCGAATGTGCGGATATGCAGATGTGCAGATGAATGGACGCAAATAGGAGATTAATTAATGCCTCCGCTGCATTATCATCTGCACATCTGCATATCCGCACATTACTATTGTTTTTTTACGATCTTGAACGCATGATCCCACTTCCCGGTGCGGAAGCCGATAGCGCTCCACAGGATGCAGAGGGGCTCTATATTGCGGCTCATAATGATCCTGCCCATATCGGCTACATCCTCCCATCCCATCTGGTGCAGTATTTCCGTAACCTGCTTTTTGGCCGCGGGGTTGTTGCCGCAAATGAACATGGTGGGCTTTTCCCCGTCCTGCCTGCGCTGGAACATGATTTCGTGCCCTACGCAGCTCAGTGCCTTTACCACGCTGGCATCCGGCGGCAGCCAGGCCTGTATCTGCTCCCCGGCAGACGACAGCCCGCTTACGAAGGACAGGCGCCCTTCCTCATCCGGCCCTTTGCCATCCAGGGGATTGGTAACATCCACTACGGTCTTCCCCTTGAAATTCCAGATGCCTGCCTGCTCAATGGCGCTTTTGGCGCCGGTCCAGCTAACGCAGATCACCACCAGTTCACCGGATGCAGCTGCTTCCCGGAAGGTGCCGATAGTGGCCCCGGCGCCCTGGCGCCTGGCCCATTGCTGTAATGATTCTTTGGCGGGATTACGTGTTCCAATAACGACATGGTGACCCATTCCTACAAACCCGGCGCCTAACGTGAGCCCTACGGCCCCACTGCCCAGGATACCGATTTTCATGACGCAGTATTTACAGGAAGATAGTAATTAATGTGCAGATGTGCAAATATGCTGATATGCTAATTTGCTGATGGATTGGAGCGGATATTTAATGAGGCGTGATTGATCAATATAACTTAATGATCCCATCAATCGCTGCATTCATCATCAGCATATCAGCACATTCGTACATTAGCACATCCGCACATTATTACTGCAGGTAGCTCAAAAACCGCTGCATCCCCTGTCTTTTGGCCGGTGTCAGCGGGTAGCTGATATGATGGGTGTAATAGGCCGTCAGGTCAAACAGCGGGTAAGGATTTTCCGCTACTACGGCGGGAATATTATGAATGCCGATGCTGTTGGCATTATTGAACTCCTGTATGAAAGCAATGGGCAGCGGTTTGTTGCTGACCCAGGCGGCAAATACGAACGGCAGGCTGGTAAAGCGCATCCAGGCTTCGGCCAGGTCGTAGATGTAGGGCGATCTTTTGCGCTGCTCCAGCGCGCGGTCCCCGATCACCAGGCCCGCATGGGTGTCTTTTATCAGGTGCTGGTAGTCGCCGGAGGTTTGCACCAGCTCAACGTTCAGCTTCCAGTGGTCGCGCACCAGCAGCTTGAGCAACGCTACGGAGGTACGGCTCTGGTAGTCCAGGTATATCCGTTTGATCTCCCGGAGGGGCACGTCGCTGAACAGGCATACCGATGCTACCGGTCCCTCCGCTCCTATGCAAAAATCTGAAATGATATGATGCTCCTGCATTTTAGGGATCACCGCTACCGGCACCAGCGCCACGTCCACGCTGCCTTCTATCAGCTGCCGGGCTATCATGGCCGGGTAATCCACAGATAATTCCATCATCTTCATCACTGCATGATCCCTGAAACCATACAATAAAGGCCTGGTGTTCAAATAACTTACTGCCGCTACTTTTACTTTCCGTTCCAATTTCTGTATTTTTGGGGCCAAAATTAAAAGAAATCCCAAACTCCCATATCCAAATTCCAAAATAGCGGCTCAACACCCGCTTTTTATGGCCGCCTGCTGACAGCGAAAAGCGCCACGGCAGCCGGGATCTGGAACCAGGGAGGAGGATTGGCACGTACGATTATGATACTACAACCTTTGACCGCCATCTCACCACTGGACGGCCGTTACCGGAAACAACTGGAAGAGCTGGCCGCCTATTTCTCCGAATTTGCGTTGATCCGTTACCGTGTACTGGTGGAAATAGAATATTTCATTGCCCTGGCGGAACAAAAGGTGTTCTCCCTGCCCAAAGGCAAAGCGCCGGCCCTGCGGAAAATATACCAGGACTTCAGCCTTGAAAATGCCCAGCTGATCAAGGAAACGGAAAAGATCACCAACCACGACGTAAAGGCAGTGGAGTACTTTGTAAAGAACGAGCTGAAGCGCCTGGGCCTGGAAGACAGGCTGGAATGGGTACACTTTGGCCTTACCTCCCAGGACGTGAACAATACCGCTACCCCCCTGCTCTGGAAAGAGGCCGTAGAGCAGCTTTATATGCCTGCCATTGCCAACCTGGTGCTGGAGCTGAAAAAGATGGCCAAAAGCTGGATGAAAGTGCCCATGCTGGCCCGCACGCACGGGCAGCCCGCATCTCCCACCATACTGGGCAAAGAGGTGATGGTATTCGTGGAAAGGCTGGAAGGGCAGATCAAGCTGCTGGGCGACGTGCCCTTTGCAGCCAAGTTCGGCGGCGCTACAGGCAATTTCAACGCCCACCACGTAGCCTTCCCGAAAGTGAACTGGGAAAAGTTTGCGGACAAGTTTGTGAACACTGTCCTGGGCCTGCAACGCATGCGTTATACCACCCAGATAGAGCATTACGATAACCTGGCCGCCCACTTTGATACGCTGAAACGCATCAACAATATACTGATAGACTTTTGCCGCGATGTGTGGACCTACATTTCGCTGGACTACTTCAAGCAGAAAGTAAAGAAGGACGAAGTAGGCTCCAGCGCCATGCCGCACAAGGTAAACCCCATTGATTTCGAGAACGCGGAAGGCAACCTGGGCCTAGCCAATGCCCTCTTTGAGCACCTCAGCGCCAAGCTGCCCATTTCCCGCCTCCAGCGCGACCTTACGGACTCCACGGTGCTGCGCAACATGGGTGTGCCTTTCGGGCACAGCATGCTGGCCCTGCGCTCCCTGCAGAAAGGGCTGGGCAAGCTGATCCTGAACGAAGCCAGGCTGCAGGAGGACCTGGACAATAACTGGGCCGTAGTGGCAGAAGCCATACAAACCGTACTGCGCCGCGAAAACTACCCGCAGCCTTACGAAGCCCTGAAGGAGCTGACCCGCGGCGGCGACCGGATCAACAAGCAAACCATCCACCGGTTCATTGACGGCCTGAAGATCAGCGCCGCGCTTAAAAGGGAGCTGAAGGGCATTACACCGGCGAATTATACAGGAATCTGGAAGTGATGTGCGGATGTGCAGATGGAGTGCCGCGAAGATATTTATTTAATATCCGCTTTTATGCATCTGCATATCCGCACATTGGCACACCCACACATCAAAAAGCATCCTCAAAATGCGCCAGCTCATACTTTTCCCCTTCCGTAAAGGTAATGGCAATAATATCAAAGCGTATAGCCGCAGGGGTTTGGCCGGTCTTTTCCAGGTACACTTCGGCAGCGCCCTGCAGGTACTGTCTTTTCCTGTAATGCACGCTTTCTTCCGGCCAGCCGTACAGGCTGCCCGTGCGGGTCTTTACTTCAAAAAACACCAGGCAGTTGTCCCGGCTGCCGATGATGTCTATCTCCTTGCGCCCCCATTTCCAGTTAAGATGCAAGATGCTGTAGCGCTGCTGCTGTACATAGATCCGGGCGATCTGCTCTCCTTTTTTGCCCAGCTCATTATGGAAAGCCATTTTTTCAACTAATTTTGAGGCCGGTTTTCATCATTGATCATCAATTAAAAATGCCGGACGTATCATGCAGAAAAGCGAAGGCGTTGGGCATTCAGCATGAGCGTCTTTAAAAATTAAATCTACATAAATGGCTGCAGTTGAGAAAAAGTTATTCAGACTGACCGGTAAGGTACAACACTATGCATGGGGCGGTTATTCCTACATCCCGCAATTACTGGACATGCCCGCAGGCAAGGAGCCTGCCGCAGAGTACTGGATGGGCGCCCATCCCAGCGCGCCTTCCGTGATACAGCTGAACGGCGATACCACTACGCTGGACCAGCTGATCAGCCGGCAGCCGGCAGCCTTTCTCGGGCAGCAGGTATGGGACCGCTTTGGCGAGCTGCCCTACCTCTTCAAGGTGCTGGATGTAAAGGACATGCTGTCCATACAGGTGCACCCTACCAAGGCGGAGGCAGAGAAAGGCTTTGCCCGCGAGAATGAGGCCGGCATCCCCCTGGGCGCGCCGCACCGCAACTACAAGGACGCCAACCACAAACCGGAGATCATGGTGGCGCTGAGCGAGTTCTGGCTGCTGCATGGATTTTTACCGGAACACAAGCTGGCCGGGGTGCTGGACAGCGTGCCGGAATTTGCTTCACTGAAAAGTATATACGAAAAGGAAGGCTATTACGGTTTGTACAAAACCGTTATGGAAATGCCGCAGGAGCAGGTGAACAGCCTGCTGCGCCCGCTGGCGGAAAGGGTGCTGCCCGCCTACCAGGCCGGCACGCTGTCCAAAACCGATCCCGCCTTCTGGGCAGGCCGCGCCATTGCCAACGACCCGCAGGGCATGGACCGGCTGGACCGGGGCATCTTCTCCATCTACTTCTTTAATATAGTACAGGCCCAGCCGGGCGATGCCGTATTCCAGGACGCCGGTATCCCGCATGCTTACCTGGAAGGCCAGAACATAGAGCTGATGGCCAATTCAGACAACGTGCTGCGCGGCGGCCTTACCCCCAAGCATATTGACGTGCCGGAGCTGCTGAAGCACACCCGCTTTGAGGCCGTGCAACCGCAGATACTCAAAGGCGAGGCAGCCGCCAGCCCGGCAGAAAAGGTGTACCCCTCTCCTGCCCCCGATTTCGTGGTAAGCCGCATTGCGCTGCAACCCGGCACCATATACGAACATACCAGCCAGGCGGCGGAAATACTGCTGGTGCTGAGCGGCGGGGCCGTTATTACCGGATCGGACCAGCTGGAGCTGCATAAAGGGCAGGCCGTGTTCGTAGGCAGCGGCGAAACTTACCGCATAAGCGGCAAAGCCCTGCTGTACAAGGCCACGGTGCCCGTGAAATAATTGGTAACTTTACCGTAATTTAGCAATACCTGTAAATTGTTGACTAATGATAAGACAAAAGACCTCTTTACCAGAAATACTGCTAATTGCAGGGTTAATATTACTGGCCGGCCTGAGCCGCCTGGTAACCAATGAGCTGCAGCTGTGGAACTTTACCGCTATCGGGGCCAGCGCCCTGTTTGGCGGCATTGTGATAAAGAACAGGCGGCTGGCCTACCTGCTGCCCCTGGCTACCCTGTTCCTCACAGACCTTTGCTTTGAGCTGTTCACCAATATCAATGGTTTCTACGGCGGCGCCATGTTTTTTGTATACGGCGCTTTCCTGCTCATTACCTGGATAGGCACCCGCATGAAGCAGGTGAATGCGCTCAGCGTTTTCCTGGCTGCTGTGGGCACCGGCGTGCTGTTCTTCCTGGTCACCAATTTCGGCACCTGGCTGCTGGGCAATATGTACCCGCATACCTTCAGCGGTTTGATGGCCTGCTTTGCCGCTGGCGTTCCCTTTTACCGGGATGACCTGTTTGGCAGCTTTTTCCTGAATATCATCCTGGGCAATGTATTTTACAGCGCCCTGCTGTTTGGCGCCTATGCGCTGGCAAAGCGCTTCGTTTTCAGGCAGCAGCAGCAACTGGCTTAATATTTACAGCATAACTGATGCATAAAAAGGTCCCGTTACCAGCTGGTAACGGGACCTCTGCTTTTATAACAGCATGGATGCCTGGGGTTGAATGGATGCTTGGGGCTATAACATCCAACAGAAACTGATGCCTGCGTTATTGAACCTATACTTTTCGTCCGTAGTGGCACGCAGGTAATAATGTTCATCCGGGTATTTATGATCGATCACCGGTTCGCTCTGGTCCTCCTCCCCTTTTATGGTGTTGAGGTTGTACTGTATGCCCACTCCCACGCGCGTTCCGGGAATTTTATAAACTGCGCCAAAGGTCCATTTGGTGATAAAGGAGGGGAATGCAGGGTCTTCCTCCAACGTAAAGCCCGGAGTCAGCACTTCATGGCTAAGGGGAATGGCCATCATGTCAAATCCATACATGCCATAGATCACCAGGCTGCGGAGCGGGATGTTCAGCCCCCCGGAAAGACCCAGTCCCAGGCTGCTTTGCTGTACGCCTACCCTGTTGCCGGTAGTAGTGTTGTTCAGGCCACCTACCGTGTATTCATACACGGGCGACACCATATAACCGATCCTGGCTTCAAAGCTCAGGAAAGCCCGGTGCCCGTTCACCCCGAAAAAGGCCCCCATGGGGCTTTGCTTATGGGGATTTGTAATATTGCCGTAGCTGCCCAGCAGCCCGGTGTAATTCACAAAGCCCTGTACAAAGCGGGTTTTCTTGTGGGGATCTGCGGCCTCAATAGCCTTTTCCACGGACTCGCCTGCCTGGATGATGGCTTGTACGCCTCCTATCAGGCCGTTAATATTATTGATCTTGGACTGTACCCGGCTGGTAGCATACAGCTGCTGCGCCTGCTGGTATTTCTGCAAGGCCTGTGGATAGAAAAGGGCGCCCCGCTCATACAGGGAGTCTCCCTGCGCTTCCAGGTAACCGGCCTGCCACCTATTCAGCTCCGCCTGCCTTTTCCACCTGTCGGGGTCTTCGCTTTTCTTTTTTGAGGAGGAGGAATAGGAAGAGGA
>Ga0164243_10000191_pt1 | contig 140380 bp, 144 predicted proteins | sample OricompcompostOP_FD_108781 | JGI IMG/M metagenome (GOLD analysis project Ga0164243, IMG submission 108781) | Organic Plus compost microbial communities from Emeryville, California, USA - Original compost - Organic plus compost (OP) | ecosystem: Engineered > Solid waste > Mixed feedstock >...
AAGCTCAAGCACTTCCGCCGCATCGCAACCCGCTTCGATCGGCGCGCCAAACACTTCCTCAGCTTTCTCCAACTCGCCGCAGCTATGCTGTGGATGCGATGAATGTCGATTCAGCCTAGAGCAGAAATTCGCGAAGGACGGCATACAGGTCGAACTGTCCACCTTCGACGGCGGCTCCGCCGCTTCGGTCGCGCTCGGCTCCGGCGCGATCGACTTTACCTATATCGGCAACAACCCTTCATTGCGCCTCGCCGCGACCGGCGCGGACGTGAAGCTCGTCGGCCTTTCGAGCTGGGTTCGTTCGAACGAGACGCAGGTCATCGTTCGTCCCGACTCCCCGATCCAGAAGCTGGAGGACCTGAAAGGCAAGAAGGTCGCCTATCTGTTCGGCACCGTCCGCCATTCGACGTTCGCCAAGGCGTTGAAGTCGGTCGGGCTCGACCTCGGCGACGTGGAAGGCGTCAATATCGGCATCGAGAATTCCGGCCCGGCGCTGGTGCGCGGCGACATCGCCGCGATCGTGGAAAGCACGGGTTCGGCCCAGAAGCTGGTCGAGGCCGGCCAGGCCCGCCTGATCTACGATGCGGGTGTTTCAGGCAAGCCGGAATGGGCCGTCCCGCACCTCATCAGCGTCAATGGCGACTTCGCCCGCAAATATCCGGGTATCGTCACGCGCCTGCTCGCCGCAGATATCGCCACCGCCCGCTGGGCGGACGCCAATCCCGACGAGACGATCGACATCTTCGTGAAGGAGACCGGCGAAAGCGAGGCTGCAGTGCGCGCCACCTATCCGGACGGCAAATTCTGGCAAGATCCGGAGATCACCGACGAGGCCGTACAGGCGCTTCAGGGCGAGGAGGCCTTCATGGCCGAAGCCGGCCTGTTGAAGGGTAAGGTCGACTACCAGCGCTGGGTCGATCGCTCCTTCCACGACGAGGCGTTGAAAAAGCTGGCGGCAAGCAACTGACGCCCCGTCAATGCCGTCGATGGATTTGAGAGGCCGGTTCGCTCCAGGCCGCTCGCACCGTCTTTGATTTCGACGTCCGAGCCTCGCATGGACGATGTCCTGGCGAGGAGGCATTAAGAACCGTCACCGCCACGGCCCTGAGGCCGTGGCCCGCGGCGCTAGCCGCTCAGGCCTGGCGCTGGGCCTCGTAGCGGCGGCGGGTTTCCTCGTTCATGGGATAAAGTCCCGGAAGCTGCACGCCACGCCCGACCTCTTCCATGATCCATGCCTCCATGCGTTCCTGCTCGATCGCCTCCTCGACGATCGTCTCGCAAAGAGCGGCGGGAACGACGACCGCGCCATCGTCGTCGGCGACGATGATATCATCGGGGAAAACGGCGACGCCGCCGCAGCCGACCGGCTGCTGCCACCCCACGAAGGTGATGCCGGCGACCGACGGTGGAGCGGCGACCCCGTTGCACCAGACAGGCAGGCCCGTCGACAGTACCCCGGCGACATCGCGCACGGCTCCGTCGGTGACCAGGGCTGCGACGTTGCGCTTCGCCATGCGGGCGCACAGGATATCGCCGAAGATGCCGGCATCGGTCACGCCAGTCGAATCGACCACGGCGATGCAACCTTCGGGCATGTCCTCGATAGCGGCGCGGGTCGAAATCGGCGATGCCCAGGATTGCGGCGTCGCCAGATCCTCGCGTGCCGGGACGAAGCGCAGGGTGAAGGCGCGGCCCACCAGGCGCGGCTGTCCGGTGCGGATCGGGCGCGCGCCGCGCATCCAGATGTTGCGCAATCCCTTCTTCAAAAGAACCGTGGTCAGGGTCGCGGTGGAGACGGCCGAAAGGGCCTCGATGGCCGCGGACGATACGGTACTGGCGGATTCGCTCATTCGAAGTGCCTTCAAGCTGGTTCAGATGCTCGGGATGAAGCCGCCGTCGACACGGATGACGGAGCCGGTGAGATAGGAAGCGCGTTCGCTGGCCAGGAACGCCACGACGTCGCCATATTCGGAGGGACGCCCATAGCGGCCGACGGGAATGGCAGCCGTGCTTTCGGCGCTGACCTCCTCGACGCTGCGGCCCTCGCGCCTGGCTTTCTGCTCGTCGAGGAAACTTATGCGTGGCGTGGCGATGCGGCCCGGCAGCACGATGTTGCAGGTGACGCCGTCGCGGCCGACTTCCCTTGCCAGCGTCTTCGACCAGCCGACAAGCGCGAGCCTCAGGCTGTTGGACACGCCGAGATTGGGGATCGGCGCGACCACGCCGGACGATGTCGAGGTGACGATGCGACCCCATTTGCGCTCGCGCATCCCCGGCAGCACACGATCCGTGATCGCGATGACCGACATCACCATGGACTGGAAATTGCCGGTCCAGAGACTGACCGGCTGGCCGGATGCAGGGGTCGGCGGTGGGCCGCCGGTATTGTTGACCAGAATATCGATGCCGCCGAGCTCGGCCTCGATATGGGAGACCTTGCCGTCGATGGCGTCGAGGTCGGCGAGATCCCATTCGAGCGGCAAGGCTGTCCCGCCGCTGTCGCGGATGGCGTCGGCGGTTTTGGCCGCTGCCTCGGCATTGATATCGGCCGCGACGACCTTTGCGCCTTCCGCCGCCAGGGCCGATGCAATCGCGCCGCCTAGTCCACCTCCGGCTCCGAAAACGAGAGCCGTCCTGCCTTCGATACCCAACTGCAACGTCATTTCTCCCTTGCTTTCCGGCCAGACTCGACCGCATTGACACCAAAGAAAATATCTTCAAACCTTGGTTCAGACATAAGGGAAACTATCGCCTTGGATACCCGCTTTCTCGAGACGCTGGTCGCCATCGTCGAACTCGGGTCGATCGCCGAGGCGAGCCGCCGGCTGGGGCTCACCCCGGCGGCGCTGTCGCAGCGCATCAAGGCGCTTGAAAAGGACATCGGCGTCCCGCTGCTGGCGCGCTCGGGCCGTGTAGTGCAGGCCACGGCGGCGGGCGCAGCGATCCTGGCGCGCTCGCGCGAGCTGATCCGCGACGCGCGCGAACTGCGAAGCCTGGCGTCCGGCGGAAAGATCGCCGGCGAACTGCGCCTGGGCGCCATTTCGAGCGCGATGACGGGGCTTGCGCCGCCTCTGATCCGCGCCATGACGGAGCGGAGCGCCCATGTCGAATTCTATCTGCGCCCGGGCTTTTCGGGCGAGCTTTTCGATGCGGTCGTCAGCGATCGCCTCGACGCGGCGATCATCGCGCGGCCCTCTTTCGCTATGCCGAAATCATGCGACTTCAGGGTGCTGCGCGAGGAGCGGCTGATCCTGGTGGCTCCCCGCGCCCTTGCCAAGAGGAACCCACACGACATCCTGCGCACCGAGCCCTATGTCCGCTATGACAGCGCCCAATGGGGAAGCCGCCCTTCGGAAGACTATCTGCGCAGGCAGGGGATCGCCACGAACGACCGTTTCGAACTCGATTCCCTCGAAGCGATCGTCCTCATGGTCAACAGCGGCCTCGGCGTTTCGCTCATCCCCGAATGGGCGCCGCCATGGCCCGAAGGGCTCGACCTGGTGCGCATGCCCCTGCCGGCGCCGGCGCAGCCGCGCCAAATCGTGCTGGTGTGGACCCGCGCCGACGCGCGGCGACGCCTTGTCGGCCTTCTCCTCGAAGCCGTGCGTGACGTCGGCCTTGGAGAGCCCGCGAAGGATCGTTAACACGCAAAGCATGCAACCGGCCCGCGGACGCGCCTGTGTCGGCCGGACACGCACCCCAACAAGGCCTGCGTTGGCGTTGGCCAGCGCGACATGTCCGCAAAGGGCGACAGGAAACGCGGAGGCAGATCTCCTCCCGCGCCCACCTCGCCGTCAGACAGAATACTCTTCGATCAGGCCGTCCTTGGGTTCCAATCCCAGGCCCGGCTCCTGGCTGACGTCCAGCCATCCGTCTTTCGGTTGCGGCACGTCCTTGAAGATCGCGTTGTAGGCCATCCATTTATGGAAATGATATTCGACCAGCCCGCCGTTGATGAGGCCGGCATGCAGCGCGATGTTGTGCGGCCCGTTGCCGTTTCCATGACTCAACGGGACATTGAAGGCGCGGGCGATCGCCGCGTTGCGAACCGCGGCCGTGATGCCGCCGTCATTGTTGATGTTCGGCTGGATGAAGTCCACCGCGCCTGCCTGTAGAAGCTGAAGCGTCGAGAATTTCTCGTTCTCGGCCGCCGCAATGGGAATCGAGATGCGGGATCTGAGATGGGCGAGGTTCGCGGGATCGTTGTAATGGATCGGCTCCTCGATGAAGGCGATGTCGAGCTCTTCGCACATCTGGCAAAGCTTCATGGCCTGCGCCAGGTTCATGCGCAGATTGCCGTCCATCGACAGCTTGATGTCGGGACCGACCGCCTCGCGCATGGCCGCCATGCGGTGATAGTCGTCGACAGGGTCGGGAATGGCCTGGCGCCCGACCGTGTTCTTGAGATGGGTGCTGCCCAGCGTAACGAGATGCGCGGCCTCCTTCGCCAGTTCCTCGCGCGAGTAGACCGGCGCGCCGTCATAGGCGGCGCCGTGGGTCACGTAGACCGGGACGCGATCGCGCGCTCCGCCGAGCAGATGGTGCACCGGCTTGCCCAGCGTCTTGCCCTTGATGTCCCAGCAGGCGATGTCGATCATGGCCAGCGCGGCAACGAGCATCCGGCCGAGCGGGCGCTCCCATGTATGCCGGTCGAAGAGAAGCGGGATGCGATCTGTCCGGAACGGATCGCAGCCGTATTCGATGATCCTGGGCGCTATCCACTTCTCGATCAGATCGACGGCCGAGTGATGCGTATAGCCGCTCGTGGAATACCCCTTCACGCCGTCATTGGTCTCGATTTCCAGAAGAAGCGCCGCTTCCTTGTTGGGCAGATCGCGGTAAGGAGGCGGCGGAATCGGGATGCCCTTGAGGTTGTGAATCCGGATCTTCGCGATCTTCTGCCTGCTTTCGACGACGTCCGTCTCGAACAGGAATGTGTGGTTGAGCATCGTCTTCCTTTCAGTCTTGCGGAGAAGGAGCGGCGGCTGTCACCGCCGCTCCATCGGATGGGTTGGTCGCGTAGGCCCGGAGCCCCTCGCGAATGTGGTGGCGCATGGCCGCTTCGGCGGCGGCGGGGTCCCTGCCCTCCAGTGCGTCGACGATCAGCCGATGTTCCTCGGAGCGATGATTGAGCCTGCGCTGGTCGCGGGCATTGACCAGCCGGTAGCGCGCGAGCGCGAGTTGCAGGCCGTTGTGGATGCGTTGCACGCGCGCCAGGCCGGAGAGTTCGACGAGACGCGAATGGAAAAGCGTGCCGAGATCGAAAATCCTGTCGATGCGGGCTGTGCCTGACAGCCTGCTTTCCGCATCGGCGATGGCGTTGACAACCTCGCGCAGACCTTCCGTGGAAACACGGCCGTCCATGACCCTAGCCGTCACCTCGTAGGCGGCCAGCCCTTCGATATGCTCGCGAAGACGGACGAGTTCGAAAAGCTCCTCGCTGTGCAGCGGCGCTACCCGCAAGGTGCGGTTGCGCAACCGGACGATCAGGCCGAGTTCCTCAAGTTGCTTGAGCGCCTCGCGAAGTGGTGTCCGGCTGACACCCAGTTCACGCACCAGCGCTTCCTCGGTGATCTTGCTGGCGGGTGCCAATTCGCCCTGTACGATGCGCCGCGAAAGCTCCTCGAAAGCCCAGCCGGAAACGGAAAGCGTCTCGCCGGGGCGCGCCAGCGAAAGGGCGGCCGTCAACTCAGGCATTCCTGGTCCTCCTCATGTTCCGATACCAGCGGATCGCCGGCGTCAGCGCACCATAGACAACAAGCAGGATGGAAACGGCGAAGATCGCGGAAGCGATCGTGCTTTGCCAGAACACGCCGACATCGCCCTGACTGATGATCAGACTGCGCCGGATCGCACGTTCGAGAAGCGGGCCGAGGATGACGCCGAGCAGGAAAGGCAGCATCGGGTAGCGCAAGCGTGTGAATATCCAGCCGGCCAGACCGAACAACACGCCGATGCCCACGTCGGCGACATCATTGTTGATCGAGTAGATGCCGAAGAACACCACCGAGATGACGATGGGAAACAGCAGGGACACCCGGATGAAGACGAGAGCCGCCAGAAGCGGGATCAGCGCCAGCGTGAGGAACACAAGGGTCAGGTTGCCAATGTAGAAGGTGCCGATCAGCGTCCAGATAAACTCGGGCTGCTGGCTGAAAAGCTGCGGTCCGGGTTGGAGACCCAGCATCAGAAGCCCACCGAGCATGACAGCCGTCGTGCCGGACCCGGGTATGCCTAAGGTGAAGAGAGGAATCATGGCCGCATAGGACGCGGCGTTGTTGGCCGATTCCGGCGCCGCCACGCCTTCGATCGCGCCTTTACCGAACTCCTCAGGGTGGTTGCTGGTGCGTTTGGCGGACGCATAGGCGAACACGGTCGCCGCCGTCGCCCCTGCGCCTGGAAGAACGCCGACGACAAAGCCAATCAGTGAACTCCAGAACAGCGTCCATTTGCAGAGCAGGAAGTCGGAAAAGCGTGGAAACAGGCTCGCCATCGAATATTTGGCCGTTGCCCGGGCGTTCTGGCCGGTATCGGCGAGCGCCGCGAACATCTGGCCCAGGCCATACATGCCGACGACGATGATGGTGAAGTCGATGCCTTCAAGCAGATGGATGTTCTGGAATGTGAAGCGCGGCACGGCGTTGATCGGATCAAGCCCTATCATGGCGACCCAGAGTCCGACGCCCAGGCTGAGGAATCCCTTGATCATGTCGTCGCCGCCCAGAACGGTGACCAGGCAGAGCGCCAGCACGATGACGGCCGTCATCTCGACAGGGCCGAAGGCGAGCGCAGCCTGCGCGACCCAGGTGGACAGGAAGGTCATCAGGATGAGGCTGATCAACCCGCCGGTGAAAGAGGCGTACACCGCCATGCCGAGCGCGCGCCCCGCCTCTCCCTTCTGGGCCAGCGGATAGCCGTCCATGACCGTCATCATGGCCGCCGAGTCGCCCGGCACGCCGATCAGGATGGAGGTCACCGAACCGCCATACATGGCGCCGTAGTAGACGCCGGCGAGACCGGCGATCGCCACCGTGGGGTCGAGATTGACGATGGTCGGAAGAAGGATGGCGACGCCCGCGGCGGGGCCCAGCGCCGGCAGGGCACCAACGAAGAGACCGAGCAGAACGCCGACCAGAACGGCAAGCAGATTCTGGGGAGCGGAAGCCGAAGCAAGGCCGGCAAGCAGAAGGTGAAGGGTATCCATTGTTCGACCCGATCAAAAGCCGAGCGGGCCGCTGGGCAACAGCAGGCCCAGGAAGCGCGCGAAAACGAAATAGCAAACCGTCGTGAACAGCACCGAGCTCAGGATCAGCGTCGCCAGCCATCGCAGGTCGGCGCGCCAATGAATCATCAGCGAGACGCCGACCATCAGAAAGGGCAGCGGCAGGAAAGCGCCGAGTTTATCGAAGCAGGCGATATAGACGCCGATCAGGACGATCGTTCCCAGAACCCTCGCGACTTCGGGAAGCTGAATGCTGCCTTCAAGCCTGAGCGCATCGGGCATCGCCCCGCGCAATGTTCTCGCCAGGTTGGCGATGGCGAACACCAGGATCAATATGCCCGCCACCAGCGGGAACGTCCCCGCGCCTGGCCCGATGTCGCTCGTTACACCATAAAGGATGGCTTCGACGATGACATATGCGCCGAAGAGCGCGGCCGCGACCGAGGTCGCGATATCAAGCTTCGCAAGCTGCACGTTCGTCCTCCCGGCCGATCGAAAACTTCGATCGGCCAATCCATGTGCCTATCGTCCCGAACCTGATCGGACGGTCACTTGATCAGACCGGCAGCCTTCATCTGTTCACGGAAGGCGTCGGTGGTTTTGTCGAAGAGAGACTCGAGATCATCACCCGCCACGTAGGCAGACTGAAGATTGTATTTCTCAACATAGTTCTTCTTCCATTCGTCCGATGAGGCGAGCTTTTCCAGACGCGTCTGCCAGTACTTCAGCGCTTCGTCCGGAACATCCTTGGGCATCACGATGGCGCGGAGCTGCGTGTGCACGATATCGTAGCCGAGCTCCTTGAAGGTGGGCACATCCGGCAGCGCCTCCAGGCGCGTGTCCGTGGACACGGCGAGCGGACGCAAATCCTTGCTTTCGATCTGCTGCAGGATTTCCGACGGATTGCCGAAGATCGCATCGATATGACCGCCCAGGACGGCGCTCATCACGTCGCCCGAGCCGTCGAACGGGACAGACCGGATCTCGAGCCCGCTGGCCTTGTTCAGAAGCGCCGCAAGAATCGTCTGGTCGTTCACGACGCCGGTCGTGCCGGCGGAAATCGACTTGGCGGCGATGAGATCGGTGAGCGTCTTGTATTTCGATTTCGCACTCACCGCGAGTACGTAAGGGTCCTGGGCGATCGCCGCGACAGGCGTGAAATCGGCGGGTCCGACCGGACTCTGGCCCAGAAGCGGCGTGGTGAAGAAACTCGAAGCGGTGGTCTGCAAGACGTAGGGATCGCCTTTGTGCTTGGCCGTGTAGCTATAGGCAATGGCGCCCGACCCGCCGGGACGATTCTCCACCAAAAGGGTCCGGTCGACGAGTTTGAGATCGCCGAGTTCCTTGGACACCGTGCGGGCGAAGATATCGCTGCCGCCGCCGGCCGAACTCTGGACCACCAGCGTCACGTCCCTTTCGGGGTAATCCGCCGCCGTCGCGGCCGGTGAAACCATGCCAAGGGCGGCAAACGCCATGACAGTGCGGCCGAGGCCACTCAACGAAACCATATGTTCCTCCCGATAAGTGAGAAAGACCTCGCAAAGCGAAGCCGAAGGCAAACCTCCCGTCTACCTGAATTCTTGTATACAGAAATTGCCGACGCAGTGAAGAGGCATTTTTTTGATTTTATGAACCTGGCGTGAAATCCGGCCTGATTGCCCAAGGCGATGGAACCGAGCGGGGCAAGGCGACACTTCAGAAAAATCCAACGTTCGAGCAGGAAACAGGGCAGTTGCGCGATTCCAGCATTGGCGCCCACCGCCTCAACGGTGCCGGTGTCGATGCTAGGAAAATAATTTTTCTGTCTTCTAAACCTGCTATATCATATGTTCTGCTTTATACTGTCTCGCCTTAAAAGCGCCCGAAACGGACGAATTCCGGGTTTGGCACAGAAGGGAAGCATGACTGCCGTGATCAATCATAAGACAGGCGGGGTCTTCGCCATCGCGCCGACGCCCTTTCTTCCCGACGGCACGCTTGACCGGGGCTCGATTGCGCAGATGGTCGACTTCTACCGTGCGGCAAAGGTCGACGGGCTGACGATATTGGGCCTGCTCGGCGAAGCGCCGAAACTTGAGCCGGAAGAAAGCGTTACCATGGTTCGCGAGGTGCTGGCTGCCGCAAAGGGCATGCCGGTCGTCGTCGGCGTCTCGGCGCCGGGCTTTGCCGCGATGAAGCGCCTTGCGGCGGAGTCGATGGCGTTGGGAACGGCGGGGGTGATGGTGACGCCACCGGCGGCCATGCGCACCGACGACCAGATCGCCGGCTATTTCCGCCAGGCCGTCGCGCAGGTCGGCGCCGACGTGCCGATGGTGCTTCAGGATCATCCCACCGTCACCGGCGTCGTCATGTCGCCCGCCGTCATCCGCCGCATCGTCGAGGAGAACCCGTCCATCGTCATGCTGAAGCACGAGGATTGGCCGGGGCTCGAGAAGATCTCGACGCTGCGGGACTGGCAGGCCAGGGGCGACATGCGTCCGATCTCGATCCTGTGCGGCAACGGCGGACTTTTTCTCGACTGCGAGATGGGACGCGGCGCCGACGGCGCGATGACCGGCTACGCCTTTCCCGAGATGCTGGTGCGCCTTGTCGCCCTGTCGCCGAGCCAGCGGGAGGCGGCGCAGGATATCTTCGACGCGCATCTGCCGCTGCTGCGTTACGAACACCAGTCGGGAATCGGCCTTGCCGTGCGCAAATACGTGCTGTGGCGGCGCGGTGCTATTGCTCACCCGACCCTGCGGGTGCCTGCGCCGATGTTCTCGGACAGGACGAGGAGCGAAGTCGAGTTTCTGCTCGGGCGTCTCGGCGTCCGCGATCCCATGTGCGCGGTGCCGCCGGTCGCTTGATTCCAGGGCGCGCGCCGGTGGGCGGCGCTCAGGCGCGCTCGACGATGATCTTGAGGACGTCGCGATCACCGTCCCAATAGGGCAGCGCCGCCTCGGCCTCGTCGAAGGGAAAGACTCTCGAGATGAGGGCGTCGGCGGCGGCGCCGATCGTTTCCAGGTGCTCGATCACGGCATGGAAATCGTCCAGCGTCGCGTTGCGCGATCCCATTATGTCGAGTTCCTTCAGGTTGAAGAACTGGGTCTGGTAGGTGACCGGCGTCTTGGAATAGCCGACATAGACGACGCGGCCGGAAAAGCCGGCCAGATCGACCGCCTGGGTGAAGGTGGCGGGCAGGCCGACCGCCTCGAAGGCGACATCGACGCCGTCATCACCAGTCAACCGGTTGATTTCGGCCACGACTTCCTCGCCGCCCGCCGGCAAGACGTGGGCAGCGCCGAACCTCATGGCCAGGCTGCGCTTCTCCTCGCTCGGATCGATCGCGATCACGCGTGCGCCGCGCGCCACCGCGCCGATCAGCACGCCCATGCCGATCATGCCGCAACCGATGACGGCCACCGTATCGTCCGCCGTGACGCGCCCTCGACCGACTGCATGAAAGCCGACCGAAAGCGGCTCCACCAACGCCAGGTGGCGCGGTGCCAGTGTTTCGTTGAGTATGAGCTTTTCGGCCGGAACGTTGATCTCCTCGGCCAGCCCGCCGTCCTGCTGGACGCCCAGCGTGCGGTTGTAGCGGCAGGCGTTGACCCGGCCCTTGCGGCACGACGCGCATTTGCCGCAACTGGTGTAGGGCATGACGATGACGCGCTTGCCGACGGCATAGTCCGCGCTCACGCCCGGCCCCGCCGCGACGATCTCGCCGCCGATCTCGTGACCGGGGATGCGCGGCAGCTGCACGAGCGGGTTGAGACCTCTGAAGGTATTCAGGTCGCTGCCGCACAGGCCGACATGGCGCACGGAAACCCGCACCTCTCCCTCCCCCGGCGCGCCGAGCGGCACGTCGTGGAAGCGCGTAACGTTTTCCTTCTCGATCCGCAATGCCCTGGTCATCATGCTATTCCTGAGGCCACCGGTCCCGATGCGCGCCAACATCGGCGTGGTTGCCATATTCGTGATAGTTGGAAAGGGCGCGAAGCGCTCCCACGAAACCGCGCGAGCACAGAACCGCAATGACGGCGACGTGTAGCACGGTGCCCCCGAACATTCCATTCGGAAAGGACCGGACTTCGCAGCGGTTCCGTATCGCGCGCGCCATCGCCGTGGATCGCACGAGTCGGATGGTTCGCTCTCGCCATTGTCCGTCTGTCGCTCTATGACAATGCTTACGCTTACGAACGTTGAGGGAATTCGTGCCTTACTCGTCGCCTCAAGCCGTCGATGGCCGGCTGACACGTTCCGCCATCTTTCTGGTGATGACGATTGCCGAAGGGGACCAGAGAGAAGGCACGGTGCGGGGCCTGCTCGGGGATCTCGCCGGGCTGGTCCGTGCCGTCGGTTTCCGAAACCCGGAAGGACAATTGTCCTGCATCGCAGGGATCGGCAGCGGCGCATGGGACCGGCTCTTCGGCGAACCGAAACCGAGGGATCTGCATCCCTTTCGGGAGATCCACGGTGTGCATCACGCGCCGGCCACGCCCGGCGACCTGCTTTTCCACATCAGGGCGCCCGGCATGGACCTGTGCTTCGAACTGGCGGCCCAGATCGGGTCGCGCCTGAGCGGCTCGGCCTCGATCGTCGACGAAGTGCACGGCTTCGGCTATTTCGACCAGCGCGACCTCCTCGGCTTCGTCGACGGTACAGAGAACCCGACCGGGCGGGACGCCGTGCAGGCGACGGTCATCGACGGCGAGGACGCGGCCTTCGCCGGCGGCAGTTACGTGATCGTCCAGAAATACCTGCATGACCTCGACCGCTGGAACGCCCTGCCGGTGGAGCAGCAGGAGCTGATCATCGGCCGCAGGAAGCTCTCCGACATCGAGCTCAGCGACGAGGACAAACCCAGCTACGCCCATAACGCGCTGACGTCGATCACCGATGAGAACGGCGAGGAATTGCAGATCCTGCGCGACAACATGCCTTTCGGCGACATCGGACGGGGAGAGTTCGGCACCTACTTCATCGGCTACGCGCGGGCGCCGCAGCGCATCGAGCGCATGCTGGAAAACATGTTCGTCGGCGATCCGCCGGGCAATCACGACAGGATTCTCGATTTCAGCCGGGCCGTCACCGGCACGCTTTTCTTCGTGCCGTCGACGGATCTTCTCGAAACCCTCGCGGCCGGAGGCATCGTGCCGGCGGCACCGGCAGCCGCAGACACGGCAGATAAAACTCGATCGGACGGATCGCTTGGCATAGGCTCGCTCAAGAGCGGAGGCAGGACATGAACAATCTTCTGAGGGAACTGGCGCCGATCTCAGAGGCGGCCTGGGCAGAGATAGAAGAGGAAGCCAAGCGCACCCTCAAGCGCCATCTCGGCGGCCGCAAGGTGGTGGACATCTGCGGACCGAAGGGCTTCGACCTGTCGGCCGTGGGCACCGGCCACGTCAAGCGGATCGATGCACCGGCCAAGGGCGTCGGCGCCGTCCAGCGGGAGGTGAAGCCGCTGGTCGAACTGCGCGTGCCGTTCGAACTGTCGCGGCAGGCGATCGACGACGTTGAACGCGGATCGCAAGATTCCGACTGGGACCCGCTGAAGGAAGCGGCCCGGCAGATCGCCTTCGCGGAAGACCGCGCGATCTTCGATGGCTACGCCGCGGCGGGCATAAGGGGCATAAGGCAGGAGGCGAGCAACGAGGCCGTCGTCCTTCCCGCAGCCGCGATGTCCTATCCGCAGGCCGTGGCGCAGGCGGTCAGCCGGCTTCGCCTTGCCGGCGTCGAGGGACCGTACGCGCTGGTTCTCGGCCAGGGTGCCTATACCGCGGCCAGCGGCGGCAGCGACGACGGCTATCCGGTGCTCGACCATGTCGAGCGGCTGGTGGACGGCGGCATCGTGTGGGCACCGGGGATCGAGGGCGGCGCGGTGGTCTCGACCCGCGGCGGCGATTTCGAGCTCGACATCGGGCAGGACTTCTCGATCGGCTATCTGAACCACAGCGATACGGCGGTCACGCTCTATCTGCAGGAGACGATGACGTTCCGGATGCTGACGGCGGAGGCGGCCGTGTCGCTCGATCCGGCCGCGGCCTGACCGGAGCCGGTCGACGGACCTGCAACGATGATCGAGCGCAGCATGGCCACGACGAACCCGCGCAAGCGGAGCCAGGCTTGACCCGGCAGCGCAGCCGCCGCGGCGGCGGACGCCCCACCATTGCGGACGTGGCCCGCAAAGCCGGCGTCGGCGCGATCACCGTGTCGCGGGCGCTCAGGGAGCCGGCGCGGGTTTCGCAGGACTTGCGCCGGCAGATCCAGCGCGCCGTGGACGAGCTGGGCTACGTGCCCGATCCGAACGCCAGGGCGCTGGCGTCGGCGCGCGCGGAGGTGTTCGGCGTGCTGGTGCCGTCGCTGACCAACAATGTCTTCGCCGAGGTGGTGCGCGGCATCTATGACGGCCTCTCCGACAAGCCTTACCGCATCCAGATCGGCAACACACATTATTCGGGGATGGAGGAAGAGCGGCTGTTGCAGCTCTTCCTCAGCCAGCGACCGGCCGCGCTCATCGTTTCCGGCATAGACCAGACGAAAGCGGCCCGGCGCCTGCTGGACAAGGCGGGATGCCCGGTGGTGCAGATCATGGAGACAGGGCCGGACCCCGTCGACATGCTGGTCGGCTTCTCGCATTTCGACGGCGGCCGGGACGCCACCCAGCATATGATCGACACGGGCTATCGGCGCATCGGCTTCCTTGGCGCCCGCATGGATCCGCGCTCGCAGCGCCGGCTTGCCGGCTACCGCGCCGCGGTGGAAGCGGCCAGCCTGTTCGATCCGCGTCTCGTGACGACCACCCCCGTCCCGTCCAGCGTGTCGCTCGGCCAGGAACTGTTCCGCGAGGCGCTGGCGAAGGTGCCGCGGCTGGATGCCGTGTTCTGCAACAATGACGACATCGCCCTCGGCGTGCTGTTCGAATGTCACCGTGCTTCGATCAAGGTGCCGAAGCAGATCGGCATCACCGGGTTCAACGACCTCGACATGATGCACGTCGCCTTTCCCTCCGTCACCAGCGTGCGCACGCCGCGCTACGATATCGGCTATCGCTCCGTGACGATGGCGCTTGCCGAACTGTCCGGCGAGAAGCCGAACGAACACGTCGTCGATCTCGGCTTCGAACTCATGCCGCGCGAAAGCACCGCCCGCTGATTTTGTAGTCGGCAACCAGAATCCATCTTTACAGGCGAGTTATGGTAGCGCTACCATCAATCTGTCTTGGATTAAGATGGCGGCTTGGTGGGCGGCGGATATGAAGCCGGTCACGGCAGCCAAGAGGTATGCCGCCCTTGAGGAGGGCGGCGGAAATCAATCGGGAGGATTATCTATGAAACACGCACTTCTTGGCGGCGTTTGCGCCGCCGCCGCACTTGTCATGCTCGGATCGTCCGCGCTGGCCGATCCGGAGGTCGTCCAGGGACCGGCCGCGCAGCCGGACTGTTTCGCGCCGTGGAAGGCGGACACGCAATTCTTCAAGTATCCGAAGAAGGACGGTCCGTATCGCATCGCCCTCGCCAATGGCTACATCGCCAACACATGGCGCATCCAGATGGTGCAGACGGCCAAGGCCTACGCGGCCCAGCCCGACGTTGCCGCCAAGCTCAAGGAGTTCAAAGTCGTGTCGACCGGCGAAGACGTGCCGGCGCAGATTTCGGCCATCAACAACTTCATCGATTCCGGCTTCGACGCCATCGTGGTGGACGCGCAGAACCCGACGGCCTTCACGCCTGTCATCAAGCGGGCGAAGAAGGCCGGCGTCGTGCTGGTCGCGTTCGACAACACGCTCGACACCAAGGACGCCATCAACGTCAATGTGGACCAGAAGGGCCTTGGCGAACTGTGGGGCAAATGGCTGGTCGATCATCTGCCGAACGGCGGCAAGGTCCTCGAGGTCCGCGGCGTCGCCGGAACCTCGGTGGATACCGATCGTCACGCCGGCATCGCCGAAACCCTGCAGGGGTCCGGCAAGGACTTCAAGGTCACCGAGGTCATGGGCAAGTGGGATGACGGCGTCGCCCAGAAGGCGGCGGCTGACGCCATCGCCACCAATGGCCCCTTCGACGGGATCACGGCGCAGGGCGGCGACACCGGCGTGGTGCAGGCAATGATAGACGCCAAGCATCCCTTCGTCCCCTTCGGCGGGGAGACCGAGAACGGCTTTCGCAAGTTCTGCGCCAAATATGCCTCCGAAGGCCTGAAATGCACCTCCGCCGGCAGCGGACCGGCACAGGTCGCGGTGGCGATCAAGACTGCGATCGCCGCACTCGAGGGCGAAGTGGTGCCGCAGGAGATCAAGTTGCCGCTGGCGATCGCCTCCGACCCCGATTTCAAGGAAGGCCAGGATTACTTCCCTAAAGAATCCGACAACTTCTTCGTCGGCAACTCCTTCCCGTCCTGCGGCATCAACTTCACGGCGCAGGAGATCATGGGCCAGTCGAAGGAAAATCAGTAGGTTTCGCGCCTTGACGCCGCGGCGAATATCGTCGCGGCGTCTCGGTCCTATTCGAATGATCTTGACCCAGGTCGTGCCGCCGGAGAAGCCTGATGAACGATGCGGTTGCGCCGCTCCTCCAGATGGAGGGCATCACCAAGAGCTATGGCGGTGTCAGGGCGCTTGAAGACGCGAACCTTCGCGTCGAGGCGGGAACGATCCATGCCATCCTCGGGGAAAACGGTGCCGGCAAGTCGACGCTGATCAAGACCCTGTCCGGGGTCGTCGCGCCGGACGCCGGCGAGATCAGGCTCGACGGCCGGCCGATTGCCTTCGGCTCTCCCGCGGCCGCCAACGCTGCCGGGATCGTCTGCGTCTTCCAGGAACTGTCGCTGATCCCGGAACTGAGCGTCGCCGACAACATCGTCATATCCAATCCGCCGAAGCGCTTCGGCATGATCGATCGCCGCGCCCAGCGCCGCATCGCCGAGGAAGCGCTGGCGCGGGCCGGCGCCTCCGACATCCATCCGCTCGCGCTGGTCAAGGACCTGCCGCTGTCGCGGCGGCAGATGGTCGAGATCGCCAAGGCGCTGGCGCGCAAGCCGCGCATCCTGATTCTGGACGAGGCGACTTCCGCCCTGACGGCCGCCGACGTTTCAAAAGTGTTCGGCGTGCTGAAGCGGCTGCGGCAGGAAGGGCTCGCCCTGCTCTACATCTCGCATCGCATGAACGAGATCGCCGAACTGGCAGACCACTGCACCGTCTTTCGCAACGGCCACAACGTGGCGAGCTACAAGGCCGGCACGAAATCCGACGACGAAGTCGTGGAACTGATGATCGGCCGCGAATACAGCAACGTGTTTCCGGCCAAGCCTGCGCCGCGGCCGAAGGAAGCGGCACCGCTGCTGGAGGCGCGGGGGCTGTCGTGGGCGGGACGGCTGCGCGACATCTCCTTCGGCCTCCGTGCCGGCGAAATCGTCGGCCTCGGCGGTCTGGACGGGCAGGGCCAGCGCGAATTGCTGCTCGCCTTCTTCGGCGTGCTGCGCGGCCTTTCGGGCGACATCCTGGTCGACGGCAGGACGGTCTCGATCTCGAGCCCGGCCGAGGCGCGCAAGTCTGGCATCGGCATGGCGCTGATCCCCGAGGACCGCAAGACCGAAGGGCTGATGCTGCCGATGACGGTACGCGACAACCTGTCCTTCGCCGCCCTCGACAGGCTGACCCGGAACGGCGTCATCGACCGGGAGGCCGAACAGCGGATGATCGACGAGATGGTCAGGCTGCTTGCCATCAAGACGGGCGGGCTGGATATCCCGGTCGGTGCGCTTTCGGGCGGCAACCAGCAGAAGGTGGTGATCGCCAAGTGGCTGATGCGCCACCCGCGCATCATCCTGCTCAACGACCCGACGCGCGGCATCGACGTCGGCACCAAGCAGGAGATCTACCAGCTGCTGCGCCGGCTGGCGGACGAGGGGGCGGCGATTCTTTTCTACTCGACCGACTATGACGAACTGATCGGCTGCTGCGACCGCGTGCTGGTGCTCTATGACGGGGCGGTGAAACGAGAGCTTGCCGGCGACGAGATCACCGAGCATGCGCTGGTGGCGAGTGCCCTCAATATCGGTGATGAAGTGGAAGTGAGGGTCGGCGCATGAAGGACTGGCGCTACTGGTTCGCCGAACAGCGCGGAACGCTGGCCGCGCTCGGCCTGTTCATCGTCATGTTCGCCATCTACACGGGCAACCATCCGGCCGGCTTCAGCGCCAATGTGGTGCAGACGGCGGCCAACAAGGGTGTGCTGCTCGCCTTCGTCGCCATGGCGCAGACACTGGTGGTCATCACCGCCGGCATCGACCTCTCGGTCGGTATGATCTTCCTGCTCAGCAACTGCCTCGCCTCCTGGCTGGTGGTCGGCACGCCGATGGAAACCACGCTCGGTGTGCTGGCGGTTCTCCTCGCCGGCATCGCGTGCGGAGCGGTCAACGGCGCCATCGTCATCTATGGCCGGCTCCAGCCGATCGTCGCCACCATCGCCACGGGCGCCGTCTACTACGGCATCGCTCTTCTTCTGCGGCCGTTCCCCGGCGGTTCTGTGAACGAGGACCTCGCAGACGCCCTGACCGGCGAGGTGTTCGGTGTCGTCCCCGCCAGCCTCGTGGCCCTGTTCGTCGTCGTCCTGGTGATATGGGTGCCGTTCCGCCGTTCGGTCCTAGGCCGGGGCGCCTACGCGGCCGGCTCCTCCGAGGCGGCGGCCTATATGTCGGGCGTGCCGATCCGCCGTGCCAAATTCGCCGCCTATGCGCTTTCCGGCCTGCTGGCGTCGATCGGCGGCCTTTTCCTCACCTTCTTCACCTATACGGGCGAAGCTGCCTTCGCCAGCGGCAACGCCTATACGCTGTTTTCCATCGCGGCGGTGGTGCTGGGCGGCGTTTCGCTGATGGGCGGACGCGGCAGCGCGGTGGGTGCCGTCTTCGGGGCGCTAGCCTTCCGGACCATCGGTGACCTCTTGTTCGTGTTCGATTTCGATGCGCTGTGGCAGCCGCTGTTCCAGGGCGTGATCCTGCTGGTCGCCGTCAGCGTCGGCGCGTTCGGACTGTTCAGGGTGAAGAACCGGCTGGAGTGGTTCCTATGAGCGATGCGACTCCCGCCAAGACAAGCAGCCGCCTGCCTTCCTTCCTGCGCCGCACCGATCCGGCGGTGCTGACGGCATTCGCCTGCATCGTCGTGCTGCTGCTGGTCGGAAGCCTCTATTCGCGCAACTTCCTTTCGGTCGAGTACCTGCTGCAGCAGCTCAAGGTCGCGTCCTTTCTCGGGGTCATCGCCACCGGCATGATGCTGGTGATCCTACTCGGCCAGATCGACCTCTCCGTCCCCTGGTCGGTGACCACGGGCGCCATGATGGCCTGCGCGGCGGCGGCCTACGGGCCGGCGGGAACGGCGCTGGCGATCCCGTTCGGCATCCTGTGCGGTGTGGCCATCGGTCTCGTCAACGGTATCGGCGTGGCCTACCTGCGCATTCCCTCGATGATCATCACACTCGCCGTCAACGCGGTCGCGCAGGGGCTGATGGTGGTCTACACGGGCGGTTTTTCCCCGCAGGATTCTGCGACCGCCGCGATGCGCTACATCGCCACCGGGTTCCTCGTTCCCGGCATCCCGAATGCGGTGCTGATCTGGGCTCTGGTGGCGGCTGCCACGGTGTTCCTGCTGACGCGAACCGGCTTCGGCCGCGCCGTCTACGGCATCGGGAACCGCGAGCGCGCCGCCTATCTGTCGGGCGTCGACACGCGCCGCGTCGTGCTGATCGCCTTCGCCCTCTGCGGCGGCCTCTCGGCCTTCGGCGGCGTGCTTCTGGCGGGCTATGCGTCGAAAGCCGCGCAATCGATGGGCGACGTCTATCTCCTGCCGTCCATCGCCGCCGTGGTGCTCGGCGGCACGTCGATCCTCGGCGGGCGCGGCTCGTATCTCGGCACGGTGGCCGGCGTCGTCCTCATCACGCTTCTGCAATCCATCCTGTCGGTGATGCAGATGCCGGAAGCCGGCCGCCAGATCATCTACGGCGTGGTCATTGTGGCGATGCTCCTGCTCTACGGGCGCGCGCCCGCGAGCCGCTGATCCGATGGCGGGGACGGAATCGCCCACGATGCCGCCGCTGGCGGCCGTCGTCATGGGCGTGACGGGCAGCGGCAAGACCGCGCTCGGGCACGCGCTCGCCGAACGCCTCGACGCGGTTTTCATCGAAGGCGACGACCTGCACCCCGCCGATAACGTCGCGCGCATGGCACGCGGCGAACCGCTGACCGACGATCTGCGGGCCGGGTGGCTCGATGCCATCGGCCGCGCAATCGCCAACGAGATCGACGGCGGCCGCAGCGTCGTCGCCACCTGTTCCGCGCTCAAGCGCGCATATCGGGACCGGCTGCGCGGCTTCAGCCCCGACATCGTCTTCCTTTACCTGAAGATCGATCCCGCCACGGCACGGGCGCGCGTCGCGTCGCGTCGCGATCACTTCATGCCGGCGAGCCTGGTGGAAAGCCAGTTCGCCATATTGGAGGAGCCGGCGCCCGCCGAACAGGCTGAAACACTGGACGCGACGCTGGCAGTCGATAAGCTGGAAGAAACAGCCCGAAAGCGCCTGAGCCAGCCATGATGATCTTCACGGTCATCTTGCCCTGATCTGTCGGCAAGCCGGTTTCTTCTGCCGCTCGATGTCGATCGAACAAATCAAGCCGATTTCATTGGCGATTTGTTAAGCAAGGGCTTCTTCCACCTTTCGTTTACCAATCGGATTAACGCAACCGAAATCGGTCTCGCACATGATCGGCCCACGGTTCGAAAAGAAACCGGCTTTCGAAAGTCACACTGGGCAAACAAGGAACATCATCATGACGAAGCTTCTCTCGCGTTTCTACAAGGACGAGTCCGGCGCTACCGCCATCGAGTACGGCCTGATCGCCGCGCTGATCGCGATGGCGATCATTGTCGGCGCCGGCATGCTGGGCAACTCCATCAACGACAAGTTCGAAAAGATCAGCAACAAGCTGAATACCAGCGGCAACGGCAACCTCTAATACGGCGCCATTTTCAGCTGTTCGGAAGGGCCGCCGTTGGGCGGCCCTTTCTCGTTTTGCGAGGAAAAACAACTTGCCCGTTGGCCGCGGCATCCGGCCATCCTATATCAAGGGGCATGAACGCAAAGCGCAGCCTTGCCCATCCAGCGAAAGCGGCAATTGTCGCCACCGTGCTTGCTGCCGCGGCTGCGCTCACCATCTCGGCCCATGCCGACGCGGATGCGCTTCCGCCGGCCGGTTCGAATGCGCAAAGCGACGCCGGGCAATTGAGGGCGCTGGAGAACAGGATCCAGCGGCAGCAATACCAACAGCGGCAACAACAGTATCGCGCCGAGGACCGCAGCGCGGTGCCGCTGAACCGGCGGACGCCGCAGGTTCCCGTCATGAAGCCGAGCTGCCAGATCCGGATCTACGGAAACAGGACGATTCGCGATTGCCGCTGAGCGATCGTCGCTGCCTTACAGTTCGCGCCGGATTTTACCTTCGAGATCGCCTGTTCGGCATGGTCCCCTTAAACGGGTGTCGCTTTCCGGACGACGGGCCCTTGGCTCTTTGCAATTATTAGCCGTCTATGTTCTTAAGACGATCGAGAGACATCCGTGCGACCCCGAATCAACGAACCGGAAATCATGGCTGCGACGAAGAAGGAAGCCTTGCGCAAGGCAAAGAAAGGCGAACGGGTGCGCCAGGTGGCGGCCATTCCCTTTCGCCTGACGCAAGACGGTGGACTTGAGGTGATGCTGGTGACCTCGCGCGAGACAAGACGATTCATCGTGCCCAAGGGCTGGCCGATGAAAGGGAAGAGCGGGCGCAAGGCGGCGACCATCGAGGCGGAAGAAGAGGCAGGGGTTGTCGGCAAAACCCTGAAGGAGCCGGCGGGGACCTATTCCTACTGGAAGCGCCTCGCGGCCCGGTTCGTGCGGGTGGACGTGACCGTCTATCTCCTTGCGGTAAGTGAAGAGCGCGCGGACTGGCGGGAACGCGGCTCGCGGCAGCGCTCCTGGCTCTCGCCCGCCGACGCGGCCCTGCTGATCGACGAGCCGGAACTGGCGACACTGGTGGCCGCTCTGGAGGCGCCGGCCGAACTGTAGAGGCCGGCGACCCATAGCCGCCACCGCCTCGACGAGCGGTCAGGCCGCGAAGCGCTGTGCGTCGGAACCGTAATAGGCGACGTAGCGGCTGGCGATCTCGCTGACCGGCAGGACCACGAAGACGTCGACCGTCGAAAACTCATGATCGATTACGCAGCCGTCACCGATCCGGGCGCCCACGCGAAGATATCCCTTGACCAGCGGCGGCATGGCGGCGATCGCCGCCTTGGCGCTGACCGCCTCGATCGGCATCAGGTCCATCGGGCAATAGCGGCCCGGCACGGCCCGGATGTCCCAGGCCGCATCGGTGCGGCAATGATGCGCCAGATAGGTCAACGCCTCGGCATGAGCGGCAGGGTCGGTGCCCCGGAACGAGGCGCAGCCCGTCATGACGCCGATCCCGTGGTGGTTGATGTAGGCCCAGATGCCTTGCCAAAGGACCTCGATGGTGCGTTTCGACCTATAATCGGCCAAAACGCAGGAACGGCCGAGCTCGAGGAAACGAAGGCCCGGATGGCGCGCCACGAGGCCCTGAAGATCGAACTCGTCCTCGGAATAGAAGCCTCCGGAGGCGGCAGCCTTTTCCTGACGCAGGAGCCTGTACGTCCCGACGATCCGCTTGTGCGCCGGGCCGGATCGGCCCGTATCCACGACGAGAAGATGGTCGCAGGCGGCATCGAAACGGTCGGCGTCGCGCCGGTCCAGCGCATCCGCGCGCCCCTTGCCCGCCCCGAGTTCATCATAGAAGACGCGGTAACGCACTTCCTGCGCAGCGGCTATCTCATCCTCGTTGCACGCCAGACGGACTTCGAGAGAACCGATCCGGCCCAGGGCGGCTCCGTCCATGATGTCGTGCGCTCCGATGCCCGGAACGCCCCTTTCAGCATTGGTCCGGGCTTCGGCGGTTCGAACTTCGGCCGGCGGCATGTCTGCATGCACGAGCGATTCTCCTTCGAGCCATCCCTCTTGGCGCGGGGATACAGTTTGGGTGCAACAGGACTGTGACAGTACTGTGATAACAAAGGGGGAGCAATGGCGCAGGCAGTTTTGTCGCTGCCGAACGGCGTCGCGATCAGATGGCGACCTGTTCCTGGACCGCCTGCACCAGCATTTCGGGATCCAGCGGCTTGGTGACGAAACCGGTGGCGCCATGCGCCAGCACGGCATGGCGGGTGCGCTCCTGGCTGTCGGCCGAAAGCACCATGATGGGCAGCGGCGCGACGCCCGTTTCCTCTTCGTGCCGACGGATCGCCGCAATGGCGTCCATGCCGTCCATGAGTGGCATATGCAGGTCCATCAGCACGACGTCGTAGCGGCGGCGATGTCCGGCCTCGACGACCGCCTCGACGGCTGCCTTGCCGTTGCCGACGACCTCGACCCGGTGTCCGGCTTTCTGCAGCGTGGCGCGCGCCAGCATCGCATTGATGTCGTTGTCCTCGGCGATAAGCACCGACAGGCCGGGGTGCCGAGACAAGACCGGCTCCGCGGGCTCCAGCGGCAGCGGGACCGGAGACGGCGCCTTCATGCTGCCGCGGCTAGCCATCAGCACGCGCAACAACGTTTCGCCGCGCACAGGTCGCGCCAAAAACGTCGCATAGCCGTTTGCGCGGAATTCGCCGAGCATGCCGCGGTCCGCCGGCGCAATGAGCGTGATCGCCTCGCAAGCCGGAAATCCGTTGCCACGCAGATATTGAAGCGTCCGGCCGTCGACCTGTTCCATCGCGGCATCGACCAGAAGGGCGTCGCATCCTTGCGCGAATGCCGTCGCCTGTCCTGCCGATTGCGCGATGTCGGCACGGCCCCCATGCGCGCATATGGTGGCGGCGATGGCTTCCGCTTCGATCGCGTTCGCCGAAACGATGACCGCGCGATAGCCGGCAAGCAGGTCTTCCCGGTTCGACGGCGCGTCGACGGCTGTCGTGGCCGGCACCTCCAGGACGAATTCCGCTCCCTCTCCCGGCCGGCTCGACGCTGACAGCGTGCCGTCCATCGCCTCGGCAAGCCGGCGGGAAATGGCCAGTCCCAGGCCCGCGCCTCCATGCCTGCGCGTTGACGTGCCGTCGGCCTGCTCGAATTCCTCGAAAATGCGTTTCATGTCGGCCTCGGCGAGGCCGGAGCCGGTATCCTTCACCGAGAAGCGCAGGCGATCCACCGGTTGTGCACCTATCCGCTGGATGGCCACAAGGACGCCGCCGAGATCGGTGAACTTGATGGCGTTGCCGATCAGGTTGAGCAATATCTGCCTTATCCGGCCGGGATCGGCCGTGATGAGTTGCGGCACGTCGGGGGCGACCTGGCAGCCAAGGCCAATCCCCTTGGCGAATGCGCGTGCAGCGAGAAGTTCCACCACATTGTCGGCGATCTCGCGCGGCGACATGGGCTGCGGCTCGGGATCGAACCGTCCCGCCTCGATCTTGGAATAGTCGAGCAGGTCCTCGATCAGCGCGAGCAGCGCGCTTGCCGAGGTCGAGATCGCGCCGACATAGGTGCGCTGCTCGGGCGAGAGACTGGTGTCGGCAAGCAGCTTGGCCATGCCCATGATGCCGTTCATGGGTGTGCGGATCTCGTGGCTGACGGTGGCCAGGAAGCGGGACTTGGCGCGGCTGGCGAATTCCGCCCGCTCGCGCGCCGTGATGAGCGAGGTTTCCGCCTGCTTTCGCGCCGTGATGTCGCGTGCGATCGCCCTATGGGAGACGGCGCCCGTTTCCTCGTCGCGGATCGACAGCTCTATCCAGGAGAACCAGCGCTGGACGCCGCCGTTGTGGAAGACGACATCCGTGGACGACAGGCAATCATGGCCGAAGAACGCAGCGTCCGGCACCACCCCCACCTCGATGCCAAGCTCGGTCAACGTCTTGCCGGCGAGATCGCGGGGATCATGCCCCACAAGATCTGCAAACACCTGATTGGCATAGACGATGCGGCCGTCCCGGTCGCGATGCACGACGATGTCGCCAAGCGCGTCGATGAGGCCGCGAAAGCGTTCCTCGCTTTCCCGCATCTCCCACATGCGGTCGGCCAAAGTCTCGATCTCGACGCGGCTGCGGGCTGCAGTATCGTCCAGGAGCGACGCCGCCCGCCGCTCGGCGTTCCTGGCACGAAAATACGCGCCCAGTCCGGCCGCACCGAGTGCCAGAAGGCAGACAGGGATGAAAAGCGGCGCTTTCGTCAGATAGGACAGCCCGGCGAGCACCAGCGTCGCGACGAAAACGAGAAAAGGAAGCCCCTCGCGCTTTTGCGGAACCAGGTCGGGAGACAATGGCGGAGGCGAGATATAGGAACGCTGGGCCGCCGGCTGTTCCTCCACAGGAGCGCCCTTCGGTCTTTCCGGTTCTGCCAAGGCGGATTCCGCACCCATGCAGCGGTCATGCCACAGACAGATTATGGAAGATTTCGGCGGTTCGTTCGAATTTTACCGAACCGGCGGGTTTGCGGCCCTTTGCCTCCCCTACCGGAAAGAGGAAAACCTACATGTCGACGACCACCCGGCCGCGTATCTTGCCATCCACGATGTCGTGCGCCGCTCCGACGATGTCGTCGAAACCGATTGTGCGTGACAGTTTGCCGAGCTTTTCGAGGTCCAGATTCTCGCCGATCCGCCGCCATGCCTCAAGACGCAACGCCTTCGGCGCCATCACCGAATCGATGCCGAGCAGGGAGACGCCGCGCAGGATGAACGGCGCGACGCTTGCCGGCAGATCCATGCCGCCGGCGAGTCCACAGGCCGCCACGGCTCCGCCATAGGCGCTCATGGACAGGACGTTGGCCAGCGTGGTCGAGCCGACGGAATCGATCCCGCCCGCCCAGCGCTCCTTTGCCAGGGGTTTCATCGGTCCGGTCAACTCGTCGCGTGCGATGACCTCGGCAGCGCCAAGATCGATCAAATAGGGGCTTTCCTTGCCACGGCCCGTCGAGGCAACGACGTGATACCCCAGCCCGGACAGGATCGACACGGCGACGGAACCGACGCCGCCGGCAGCACCCGTCACGATCACCGGGCCGCGATCCGGAGCGATGCCGTGCCGCTCCAGCGCGATGACCGACAGCATCGCCGTGTAGCCGGCGGTGCCGACCGCCATCGCGTCGTGCGCGCTCATGCCGTCGGGCAGCGGCACCAGCCAGTCGCCCTTGACGCGCGCGCGCCCGGCATAGGCGCCGTAATGGGTCTCGCCGACACCCCAGCCATTGAGGATAACTTGGTCGCCCTTACGCCAGTCGGGATGGTCGGAAGCGATTACCGTGCCGGCGAAGTCGATGCCGGGAACCAGCGGCCAGCGGCGCACGACCGGCGCCTTGCCGGTGATGGCCAGACCGTCCTTGTAGTTGACCGTCGTCGCCTCGATCGCGACGGTGACGTCACCCTCCATCAGATCGGCGTCGGTCAGGTCGACGACATCGACCGACTGCCGCTTGTCCTCGTCGCGGGAAACCAGGATCGCCTTGAAACTGTCGGACATCGTTCCTCCTTGCGGTGACTGTCAACCTTGCGGCGCGGCCGCGACGCGGTCAATCGTTCGAAGGTCGGGGGTCGGTCCGGCCGAAACCCAGCAGTTCGTCGAGGATCACCAGGCCGGCGCCGATTGTGATGAAGGCGTCGGCCAGATTGAACACGGCGAAGGACCAGACCGGCGTGTGGAACAGGATGTAGTCGATGACATGCCCATAGGCGGCCCGGTCGATCAGATTGCCGACGGCGCCGCCGACAATCAGCGCGAAGCCGGCCCGCGCCATGATCTGACGCGGCTGCGTGCGCAGGGCAAGATAAAGCACGAAAGCGGCCACGGCGATCGAAACGGCGATCAGCCCCGCCGCGCCCAGAAAGGCGAACATGGAAAAGGCGATGCCGGTGTTGTAGGTGCGGTAGAGCGCCAGGAACGGCAGAACCTCGACCGGCTGGTGCATGGTCAGGCCCGTTTCCACCAGATGCTTGATCCACTGGTCGAGCGCCACGGCCACGACAATCAGCAGGACATAGGGCGCGAGCGACTTCAGCTTCACGATCGGCCTTCCAGTTTCAGCGCCGAGCGGCGGATCTCGTAGAGCATCACGCCGGTGGCGACCGCAAGGTTTAGCGAATCGGCCCGGCCGGCCTGCGGAATGCGCAGCAGGCGGTCGCAATTTGCAGCAAGATCTTCGGGCAGTCCCTGCTGCTCGTTGCCCATGACAAGCAGGACCGGCTTGCCAGCGAAATCCACTGATCGGTAATCCACGGCACCTTTAAGATGCGTGCCGACGACAAGGCCGGAAAAGGAGCCTCGCCAGGCAAGGAAGGCTTCGAGGCTCGCCTTCGCCACAGGCACGGCGAAGATCGAGCCCATGGTGGCGCGCACGGTCTCGACCGCGAACGGGTCGGTGGTGTCGCCGACGAGGATCACGCCTCTGGCGCCGACCGCATCCACCGTGCGGATGACCGTGCCCAGATTGCCGGGGTCGCGCACCCTGTCGAGCGCCACCCAGACGTCGCCGTCCGTCGGGCGGATATCCTTGAGCGACATGGTTTTCTGGGCGAAGACGCCGACGACCATCTGCGGATTGTCGCGCCGCGTGATCGCCGACAGCACCTTTTCAGACACTTCCAGAACTGTGCCGCCCGCAGCCACCGTCCGCGCCGCCGCCTTTTCCACGGCGGCGTTGCCGCGGCCCGCCTTCGCGAAGACGAGCGTGCGGATCAGCCAGCCAAGGTCGAGCGCGTCGATCACCAGTTTCAGGCCTTCGGCCATGAAGGCATTCTGCTGGTCGCGGAATTTCTTCAGCGCCAGCGCCTTGATGTCCTTGACCAGCGGGTTCGCGAGGCTGGTGACCTCCTTCACCTGCCCGACGCGGGGATGCCTTTCGGGCGTGTTCATGAAGCAACCCATCGCGAAAACAGGGAGGTCGAAAGCGCGCGGCCGGCGGACTGCTCGCGGATGATGAGTTCGCCCGATTCGACCCGTCCGCCCATACCGGCGAAGCTGTCGCGCATCAGGGCATGAATGGCAAAGAAGGAAGCGCGGATCGAGTAGGCCGTCAAAACGACGGCGAGCGGGCGGGGCGACAGGATGGAGCGGCAAAGCTCCACCATCGCGGGCAGGCCCTCGAACAATTGCCAGACCTCGCCTTTCGGGCCGCGGCCATAGGCAGGCGGATCGAGCAGGACGATATCGTAGCGGTTGCCGCGCCGCGCCTCGCGCTCGACGAATTTCATGGCGTCCTCGACGATCCAGCGGATCGGCCTGTCCGCCAGCCGCGCCACTTCCTGGTTCTCCCGCGCCCACTGAACCGCCCTCTTCGAGGCATCGACATGGGTGACTTCCGCCCCCGCCTTCGCCGCGACCAGCGAGGCAAGCCCTGTATAGCCGAACAGGTTGAGCACCCGGACCGGCCGCCGGGCCGCCTCGATCAGGCCGGCCATATGGTCCCAATGGGACGCCTGCTCTGGGAATACGCCGACATGGCGAAAGGAGGTGAAGCGGCCGAGATAATCGACGGCGCCATGCCTCATCGGCCAGGTCTCGCCGAGCGGCGAGCCCGGAAAGCGCCAGCGGCCCATGCCTTCCTCGTCGGTGTCGCCGGTGAAGACCGCGTCGGCCTTGCGCCACTCCTTTTCGGGCAGCGCCGGCCGCCAGATCGCCTGGCCTTCCGGCCGCTCGATCCTGTAGGGGCCGTATTGCTCGAGCTTGCGCCCGTCGCCGCTGTCGAGCAGGGCATATTCGGCGTTTGGCAGCACTTCGAGGATCAGCGGCAGGTGTTCCGCCGGCAAGGCGCCTTCGCGGCGCGGCGGCCGGATCCCACCCGGGTCTTCCCGCTCCGCGGGCTTCTGCCGTTTCCCGTCCTCGGGGCGCTGCCGATCCTGACGCGGATGCGGCGCTTCGTCCGCCGGCCGCCTGGACGCGGAGCGCTCTGTGCGATGATCGCGGCGTCTGTCGCGGGGCGGTTTCAAGAGGCCGGCAAGCTCCGGAAAGGATCGCGCCGCTTCTGCCACAGCGCGCCGATGCGCGCAACAAAGGCATCCACTCTGGACAGGACGCGCTTTCCCGAAGCCATGTCAGCGCCTATCCTCCCCGGCAACGCTCTTGACAGCAACGCCATGTCCCGTTCCGAACGCCTGCTCGATCTCGTCCAGACGCTGCGCCGGCACCGCCGCCCGGTGAGCGGTCGCGCGCTGGCAGGGGAACTCGGCGTTTCGATCCGCACGCTCTACCGCGACATCGCCACCCTGCAGGGCCAAGGTGCGCCGATCGAAGGGGAAGCCGGCGTGGGCTATATGCTCAAGCCTGGCTTCTTCCTGCCGCCGCTGATGCTCGACGACGAGCAGATCGAGGCGCTGGTGCTCGGCGCGCGCTGGGTCGCCAAGCAGCCCGACCGGCGGCTGGCCGAGGCGGCGATCGACCTTTTGGCCAAGGTCGCGGCGGTGCTGCCGCAGGATTTGCGCGAGATGCTCGACGCTACGTCGCTGCTGGCCGGACCGCGCCTCGTCCAGGCCGAAGCGATCGACCTCGGCGTCGTGCGCGAGGCGATCCGGCACGAACGCAAGCTCGGCTTTGACTACACGGACGCCAACGGGGCGGTGTCGCGGCGCCTCGTCTGGCCCTTCGCGCTCGGCTTCTTCGACAAGACGCGGGTGCTGGCGGCCTGGTGCGAAACGCGCAAGGATTTCCGCCACTTTCGCGCCGACCGCATCTCTGCGATGGTGCTGACGGAGTCGCGTTATCCGCGCCGCCGTCAGGCTTTGCTGAAGGATTGGCGGCGGAACATGGATATTCCCTCCCCTGCCTAGCGAATGCTGCCAGAATCTGACAGCAGCCGGTTCTATGGTCCCCGTATCGCAACCGGAGACCACATCCATGCACACACCGAATTTCGTTATCCTCTATGTCGACAAGCCGCTCGAAAGCGCGGCGTTCTACACCGCCCTGCTCGGCCGCGAGCCCGTCGAGGCCTCGCCGGGCTTCGTTCTCTTCGCGCTCGACAAGGGTTTCAGGCTCGGCCTGTGGCTGCGACAGGCGGTAGAACCCGCCGCGACGGACAAGGGCGGCGGCGCGGAGATCGTGTTCGCGCTGGACGCGCCTGAGGCCGTCGACGCGATCCATGCGGCGTGGGCGGCGCGCGGCCTGCCGATCGCGCAGGCGCCCGCCAACGTGGATTTCGGACGCACCTTCGTCGCGCTGGACCCGGACGGGCATCGCCTGCGCGTCTACTGGCCGAACGACTCGCAGGCGCGGCCGGCATGACCGCTCGGTGGCTCGCCGTCGCGTCGGCCGAGCATGTGCGGCGAGGCCGGCAGGGCGGCTTCATGCAGGTCAATCACGGCAAGGCCGCGCCGCTCAGGCGCATCAAGCCGGGCGACTTCGTCGTCTACTATTCGCCCAGCACCGTGATCGGAAAGAAGGACGGGCTGCAGTCCTTCACCGCCATCGGCGTCGTCCGTGCCGGCGAACCGTACCAGGGCGAGATGGGTGGCGGCTTCACGCCGTTCCGGCGCGACGTCGATTGGTCGGACAGCAGGGAAGTGGCGATCGCACCGCTTCTCGACCGGCTAGACCTAACGGCCGGCCGCGCAAACTGGGGCTATCAGCTTCGTTTCGGGCTATTGCCGCTCAGCGCGCACGATCTTCGCCTGATCGCGGAGGCGATGGGGACGGACACGACGCCTAGAGGCGATGCTGCCTGAGCGAACGGTAGACCGCGATGCCGGCTGCCAGGTCTTCGAGGGCCGCGCCGACGGATTTGAACAGGGTGATCTCGTCGGCGCTTTCACGGCCCTTTTTCTCGCCGCGCGTCAGTTCGGCGAGATCGGCCACGATCGCTTCCGGCTTCAGAACGCCCGAAGCGAGCGGCTGGACGATATCGCCGGCTTCCTTGGTCGCGCCGGCGCGGGTGTCGACATAGACGCGCGCACGACTGATCGCCTCGTCGTCGGCCTCGCGCATGTCCGGCGTGAAGCCGCCCACCAGATCGACATGGGCGCCGGGCTTCAGCCGCGCGCCCTTCACCAGCGGCGTCGTCGAGATGGTGGCCGACGAGACGATATCCGCCTCGGCGAGTTCGGCGTCGAGATCTTGTGCGGCCTCGGCGGGCAGCCCCTTCGCGACCAGGTCGGCGACCACCTTCTCGGCGTTGGCGGGCGTGCGGTTCCAGATCCGGATCGTCTTCAGGGGGCGCACCGCGGCGTGCGCCTGGGCAAGAAAGGGCGAGAGCGCGCCGGCGCCGATCACCAGCAGCCGTTCGGCATCCGCGCGCGCCAGATAAGAAGCGGCGAGCGCGGAGGCGCAGGCGGTGCGCCATTGCGTCAGCCGCTGGCCGTCGATCAGCGCCTGCGGCTCGCCCGTGCGTCCGTCGAGAAGCAGATAGAGGCCCATCACCGCCGGCTTGCCAATGGCGTTGTTGTCCGGCGAGACGGTGACGATCTTGACGCCGATGTGCCCGTCCTTCGAGGTGCCGGCCGCGTTGAAGTCCGTCCAGGCGGGCATCAGAAGTAGGGTCGAGGCGGCACCGTCGGGCTTCTCCACCCCATGATGATGCCGAACCGGCTGCACAGCCCCGTCGCGAAAGGCGGCGCGGAGCGTTTCGACCAGTCCGGAAAAGGTCAGTGCGCGGTCGACGTCGTCGGCCGATAGATGAAGCATGGGAAACCTTTCCTGCCGCCTTGCAGGGCGGCTCTCAGCTTGACGGTCCGGGCAGCGCCGGTCCCTGCGGCACGCGCGTCGCCGCGGCCTGCCGCAATCCTTCGGCCTCGATGCGGCGCTGCCGCGCGAGCTTGCGGTAGCGGCCCTGACGAATCCAGGTCACGACCGCTCCGACGACCATGCCGATCGCCAGCGCCACGAACAGGAAGATGAAGAAGGGCAGGCTGACGGTGAGCGAAGGATTGCCCGGATTGAACGGATCGACGGTGAACGCCACCATCTCGCGGTTCGCCACCGCCAGCGCGATCAGGATGACGGCCAGCGGCACGAAGACAACGATGAGAACGAAACGGTTGAACATGACGTCGCCTTCGAAGTTCGGGATCAGGCGCTTTTGCCCCCGTTCAGCCTTTCCCGCAATTCCTTGCCGGTCTTGAAGAACGGCACCCACTTTTCCTCGACCTCGACGGACTCGCCCGTGCGGGGATTGCGGCCCACGCGCGCCGGCCGGTTCTTCACCGAAAAAGCGCCGAATCCGCGCAATTCGACGCGATTTCCCTCGGCGAGAGCGTCGGTGATTTCGTCGAAGATGGCGCCGACGATGTTCTCGACATCGCGCAAAAACAGATGCGGGTTGCGCGCGGCGATGATTTGCACAAGCTCGGACTTGATCATGCGGAGTGTCCCCGAAAAACTCGAATTATAAGAATGATTTTATTTGCTTTTTCGCATGGGAGGCAGCGGGGTTCAAGGGTGCCAGACCGAGACGAGACCGTCAAGGAACAAGCGGTCCGCGCCAAGCCGGTCGAGAACGTCGCCGCTGTTCTCAGGCAATCCGAGCAGTCGGCTGGCGGTGCGTACCAGGGCTTTCGAGAACAGCCAGCCGCCGTGTCCGCCGGTGTCCTTCCATTCCACGACCTTCAGCTTGGTGTCCACGCCCTTCGTGCCGAGCCATGCGACCGCCTCGTCCTCACCGCCGACCTCGTCGATCAGGCCATTCGTGACGGCCTGCCGGCCGGTGAAGATCGAGCCGTCCGCCAGGGCCAGAACCTGGGGCTTCGTCATCGCACGCCGCTCGGCGACGATGCCGACGAACCAGTCGTAGCTGTCCATGATGAGCTTGCGCACCATAGCGCGTTCCTCGTCCGTCGTCGGATTGAACGGCGACGGCTCGGCCTTCAACGGTGCCGACTTCACCTCTTCCAGCTTGACGCCGATCTTGTCCATCAGGCCGGTCACGTCGGGATACTGGATCAGCACGCCGATCGAGCCGACGATGGAGGACTTGCGCGCCACGATATGATCGGCGGCGCTGGCGATCATGTAACCCGCCGAAGCAGCCAGTGTGCCCACCTGGGCGACAACCGGCTTATCGCCGGCCAGCTTGCGCACCTCGTCGAAGGTCGCCTCGCCGCCGGCCGTCGTGCCGCCGGGCGAATCGACGGCGAGGATGACGCCCTTGACGCGCGGCGACTTGCGGATCTTCTCGAGCCGCTCGATCAGCTCGTCATCCTCGGTGATCGTGCCGTCGATGCGGACCTTGGCGATGTGATCGACGGCCGCGCCGCCGAATTCGTCGCCGTAGAGCCAGGCCGAAATCGCCACCAGGGCAAGCGCGATGACGGCGATGGCCGCGACGCGCCAGAAGGTCAGCTTGCGCCGCAGCCGGCGGCGGTCGATCAGGTCGTCGGCTCTGGAAATCATCGTCCCGGTTCCGTGTGCTGGCCTCGTTCTTAAAGCAAGGGTGCGGCCGCTTCCACCGCTTTCGGACCCGTGCGCCGTCACACGATGTTGTTTCCATCGGAAACATAAGGTTGTGCGCCGCAACAACGTTGAGACACATTTTTGCGGTTTTAACCGGTTTGTGCTTGCTTGAGCACAGGATCGTTACGACTTATAGGCCAGGATCAGCCAAAGGGTTCGCCATCCGCAATGCTCGCGCCAGCGACAGATCCCACTGCATCGGACGAAACGGCCGCCGCGAAGGCGGACGTTTCGCCTTCGCGCGCGCGCGCCTTCGGTAACGCGCAGCGTCATTCGCGGCGCGTGCGTCTGCTGAAATTCGCGCTGCCCCTCGCCGCGGCGCTGATCGCCGTCGCCTTTCCGCTCTATTCCTACCTGATGGCGCCCGTGTCGATCGCCGTCAATGCCGACAGTTCCGCTCTCACCGACGGCAAGCTGGTGATGGCCAACCCCAAGCTGCAGGGCCTCACCAAGCAGAACCTGCCCTACTCCATGATCGCCAAGCGCGCGGTGCAGGACATAACGAAACAGGGCCTGATCGAACTGGAAGGCATCGACGCCACGCTGCCCCTGAACGCCGATCTGAGCGCCAAGGTCGAGGCCGCGCGCGGGCTCTACAATCGCGACAGCAACACGCTCGAGCTTTCGCAGGACGTTACCGTCACCACCTCCGACGGCATGGTGGCCAAATTCAAATCGGCCTTCCTCGACATGGGCAAAGGCATTATGAAGACGGATGACCCGGTCGAGATCACCCGCGACGGGTCGCGCATCGCCTCCGACACGATGAACGTCGAGAACAACGGCAAGACGCTCATATTCGAGAAGCGCGTGCGGGTGAACATCGATCCGGCCAGTCTGAAGACGGCCGACAACGCGAACGGAGCGGCCCATGCAGCCCAGTAGGCAGCCCAGTAACTGGAAACAGCTTGCAGCCGCCGCTTGCGGCGCGTTTCTTCTCGCCGCCGCGCCCGCCGCGGCGCAATCGGGCGGCGCCAGCGCGACCGGCCTGAAGCTGTCCAGCGACAAGCCCATCCAGATCGAAAGCGACAAGCTCGAGGTCCATCAGGACCAGAATGTCGCGATCTTCACCGGCAATGTCAGCGTCGTGCAGGGCCCCACGCTGCTCAAGGCAGGCACGATGAAGGTCTACTACGTCAAGAAGGAAAAGGCCGATGGCGCGGACGCATCACCGACCTCGGCCATGACCGGCTCGTCCGACATCGATCACATAGAGGTCAACGACAAGGTCTATATCAAGTCCGACGATCAGGTCGCGACCGGCGACAAGGGCACGTTCGACATGAAGACCGAGGTCCTGGTGCTGTCGGGCGACAAGGTCGTGCTGACGCAGGGGCCGAACGTGCTGGTCGGCTGCAAGCTGACGGTGCAGATGAAGACGGGGTTGGGGCAGGTCGAAGGCTGTGGCGGACGGGTTCAGATGTCGCTGACCCCGGATTCGCAGAAAAAGAAACCCTGAACCCGGCATGCTGCAGTTCCTGAAACGAACCGCCGACAAGCCGGCGGCACCGGCTGCTCTTACCGGAGATCGCGCCGGCAAGCTCAAGGGCACGCTGATCGCCCGTGGCCTGACCAAGAGCTACAAGGGCCGCACCGTGGTCAACGGCGTCTCGCTCGGCGTGCGCTCGGGCGAGGCCGTCGGCCTGCTCGGGCCGAACGGCGCCGGCAAGACGACCTGCTTCTACATGGTGACGGGGCTGGTTCCCGTCGATCAGGGCGCGATCGAGATCGACGGCTACGACGTCACCTCCATGCCGATGTACCGGCGCGCGCGCCTCGGCATCGGCTACCTGCCGCAGGAAGCATCCATTTTCCGGGGCCTGAGCGTGGAACAGAACATCCGCGCAGTGCTCGAAGTGGTGGAAAAAAGCCGCAAGGAGCGCGAGAAGAGCCTCGATTCCCTGCTTGACGAGTTTCATATCAGCCATCTGCGCAAGGCGCCGTCCATGTCGCTGTCGGGCGGCGAGCGCCGCCGCCTGGAGATCGCCCGGGCGCTCGCCAGCAAGCCGGCCTACATGCTGCTGGACGAGCCTTTCGCCGGCATCGACCCGATCGCGGTCGCCGACATCCAGCAACTGGTGCGCCACCTGACGGCGCGCGGCATCGGTGTGCTGATCACCGATCACAATGTGCGCGAGACGCTGGGCCTCATCGACCGCGCCTATATCATCCATGCCGGCGAGGTGCTGACCCACGGCCGGGCCGAGGAAGTCGTCGCCAATGCGGACGTACGCCGGCTCTATCTCGGCGAAGGCTTCACCCTCTAGCCGCATCCGCTTGCAGCGGCGCGCCTCAGCCCGGACTCGACTTCAAGGCCGGCATCGGCGCCGCCGATAACCGGACGCTAACGTCGCCGCGCTATGCGTCGCCTTGACAAGCAAAAGACGGGCCAGTTTCATGCTGGCGCATTCTTCGGCAAACGAGGCTACCGGACAGAGTATGGCGCTTTCCGCCAAACTGCAGCTCAGGCAATCCCAGTCGCTGGTGATGACGCCGCAACTGATGCAGTCGATCAGGCTGCTGCAGTTCACCCATGCCGAGCTGGAGCACTTCATCGACGAGGAGATCGAGCGCAATCCCCTGCTCGAGCGCGCCGATCCGCAGGAGGACGCAGCCAGCGACCTGGCCCGCAAGTCCGATGCGACCACCACTGATGAAGACTGGAACGACCAGTCGCACGCCTGGAGCGCAGAAGCGATCTCGGACAAGCTCGATTCCTCGCTGGAAAACCTGTTCCCGGACGACCCGGGCCGGTCGGACAGGCTCGGCCCCGACCTGTCGGCACAGTGGAAATCGGCTTCCGGCAGCGGCATGGGCGGATCCGATAGCTTCGATATGGAAGACATGGCCGCTGCCCGAGAGACGCTGCGCGACCATGTCGGCGAGCAGATCGCGCTGACCTTCGCCGATCCCGCGGCGCGGCTGATCGCTGCCGAACTGACCGACGGGCTGGACGAGGCAGGGTATCTGCGCATGGAGGCTGCGGAGGTCGCCGAACGGCTCGGCGCCGATGCGGCCACGGTCGAGGCCGTCCTGGCGAAATGCCAGACCTTCGATCCCGTCGGCATATTCGCTAGAGACCTTGCCGAATGCCTTTCCCTGCAACTGGCGGCGCGCGACCGGCTCGATCCGGCCATGCGGGCGCTGCTCGCCAATCTCGCCCTTCTGGCGCGTCGCGATTTCGCGACCCTCAAGCGGCTTTGCGGCGTGGACGAGGAGGACCTCCTCGACATGATGGGCGAGATACGCGTGCTCGACCCGCGCCCCGGAACCGCTTTTTCCGGCGGCGTCAGCGACGCGATCGTCGCGGATGTGGAGGTGCGGCCCGCCAGCGACGGCACCTGGGCGGTGGAACTCAATTCCGACACGCTGCCGCGCGTGCTGGTCGATCATATCTACTACGCCCAGGTATCGGGCCATGCGAAAGACCAGGCCGAGAGGGACTTCCTGTCCGAATGCCTGCAGAATGCCAACTGGCTGACCCGCAGCCTCGACCAGCGCGCCAGGACCATCCTCAAAGTCGCGTCCGAGATCGTGCGCCAGCAGGACGCCTTCCTTGTCCACGGCGTGCGCCATCTGAAGCCGCTGAACCTGCGCACGGTAGCCGATGCGATCGGCATGCATGAATCGACGGTGAGCCGGGTCACCGCCAACAAATACATGCTGACCCCGCGCGGCGTCTTTGAACTGCGCTATTTCTTCACCGCCGCCATCGCTTCTGCCGAAGGCGGCGAAGCCCATTCGGCGGAAGCCGTGCGCGACCGCATCCGGCAATTGGTCGACGAGGAAAAGCCGCAGGACATCCTCTCGGACGACGCCATCGTCGATCTGCTCAAGGCAAGCGGGGTTGATATCGCCCGCCGCACGGTGGCCAAGTACCGCGAAGCCATGAATATTCCCTCTTCCGTGCAGCGGCGACGCGAGAAACGCGCGCGCGCACATGCCGCCGACGCGTGATTCCCCATTCTTTCCACAACCGCCGCGTTTCGTTGACAAGCCGGGGGGAAGTGGGTAGAAGCCCGCCCGCATGAGACGGGCCGATGCCCGCTACGCACGATCCGTCCGATTGTCGGCCGCTTGCGGAAGGAGACGGAAGTGGCGGACATTGAACGGACAGTCGGGAATCTTGAACGTAAAAATCGGCGCGAAAACCGCCCCGCGGCTTGTGCGGGCGGGCCACGAGTATAAACTCCCGGCAGTGTGAAGCCTGGGCAGGAAAGGTCAGTTTCGAATGACTCTGCGCATATCGGGAAAGCACATGGATGTGGGCGACGCCTTTCGCGTCCGCATCGATGAGCGGATCGGCGACGCAGTCGGAAAATATTTCGATCGCGGCTTTTCGGGACATGTCACCCTCATCAAATCGGGATCGCGCTACACGGCCGACTGCATGGTCCGTCTGGATTCCGGCACATCCCTGCAGGCTACCGGAGACGCACAGGATCCGACGCAGGCCTTCGAAACCGCCGCCGACCGCCTGGAAACCCGGCTGAGGCGCTACAACCGGCGCATGAAATCGCATGGCACCGCCGGCAACGGCGAGGTCCTCGACATCGCCTATGCGGTCATGGAGCCGCTCGCAGACGACGAGGAAGACGTTCCCCAGAACTACGCTCCCGCCATCGTGGCTGAATCGACAGTGGCACTGAGGACGATGTCGGTCGCTTCCGCGGTCATCGAGCTGGATACCAAGGACAGCCCCGTGCTGGTTTTCCGCAATGCGGGGAACGAGCACCTGAACATCGTCTATCGACGTCCGGACGGCAATATCGGCTGGATAGACCCCTCGACCAGCAAGGTCGCCCAGGGCTGAGAGCCGGCCACCGCCACTCGTTCGGCGACGGCAGGCGAAAAAAGGGATTTTCAAATGGATTTGAGCGATCTGATCGACGTTCCGGCGATCATGCCGGCGTTGAAGGCCAACTCAAAGAAACAGCTGCTTCAATTGCTCGCGGAGCGCGCCGCAGCCATTTCCGGCATTCCCGAGCGGGAAGTGTTCGACACCATTCTTCAGCGCGAACGGCTGGGATCGACGGGCGTGGGCAACGGCATTGCCATTCCACACGGCAAGCTTGCGGGGGCGAAGCATATCACCGGCGTTTTCGCCAGGCTCGAGACCCCCGTGGATTTCGAGGCGCTCGACGACCAGCCGGTCGATCTCGTCTTTCTTCTGCTGGCTCCGGAGGGAGCCGGAGCGGATCACCTCAAGGCGCTGTCGCGTATCGCGCGCGTGCTGCGCGACGCGGACACGGTCGCCAAGGTCAGAGGCGCCCGCGACGCGACGGCCATCCATGCGCTGCTGTCGCAGACGCCGGCTTCGCACGCGGCGTGACAACGCTCTTTTTCGTGATGATTGTCGACAGGGCCGCCCGCGAGGCGGCCCGTTTCGTTTCAGACTCCGGCGTCGCCCTCAGTGCAGGGCGACGGTGACGAGATCGTTCTCCATCGCGCCGGCCAGCGCGCGGTCGCGCGCGTCGGAGAGCAGGATCGGCTCGCCATTGGCGCCGAACAGCGCCCACAGTTCCAGGCCGGGCGTGATTTCCGACAAGCCGGGGAAGCGGCCGCGTAAATCGTCGCTCGAAACCTTCCTGACATATGCGACCGAGCCTTCGCCGAGATGGGCGAGCTCGCCGCTGGTCATGATCTGGTCGTTTTCAATTCTGGTCATTTCAGCCTCCTTTCAGCGGAGCCCCCGAAAGAGCAGTTCCGCATGAGAGCCATCGGCAAGACTCAGTCTTTCACCGATATGTTTATTTTCCGTACCAGCCGTTCGGCCTCCGGGCGGTCAAGATCCACCGAGAGGAGCCCGTTCTTCAGCTCCGCTCCGATCACGCGCATCCCGTCTGCCAGGACGAAACAGCGCTGGAACTGCCGCGCCGCGATGCCGCGATGCAGGTATTCGCGCTCCGTATCGTCGTTCTGCCGGCCACGGACCACCAACTGGTTCTCTTCGGTGGTGATCTCCAGGTCCGATTCGGCGAACCCCGCCACGGCGAGGGTTATCCTCAACCGCTCGGCGCTGCCCTCGGTTCCGGGCAGACGCTCGATATTGTAAGGGGGGTAGCCGTCGCCGGACTTGGCCAGACGCTCCAGCGTCTTCTCCATCGTGTCGAAACCCAGCAGAAGCGGGCTGGAAAACGGCGTCATGCGTGACATGTTGCTGCGTCCTCTTGAGAGCGACATCAACCGGAAAAACCCGACTGGCATTTTTCCCGTTGGTGTTGATATGGTCCGTCGCGCGGACGAGTTCAAGCCTCAATCGTTTGCCTTCCGCCCGAGCGCCTCGCCCCAAAAAGACTGCCAGAACAAGGAAATGTGAATGCCCATCCCCCGCAGGATCATCATCGACACGGACCCGGGCCAGGACGACGCCGTCGCCATATTGCTCGCGCTCGGCAGTCCCGAGCTCGAAATCGTCGGCATCACGGCCGTCGCCGGCAACGTGCCGCTCGGCCTCACCGAGAAGAACGCCCGCAAGATCTGCGAACTGGCCGGACGGCCCGACATCAAGGTCTATCCCGGCGCGGTCCGGCCGCTGGTGCGTCGCCCGGTGACGGCCGAGCACGTTCACGGCAAGACCGGGCTGGACGGCCCTTCGCTGCCCGAGCCGACGATGCCGCTTCAAGAGCAGCATGCCGTCGACTTCATCGTCGAGACCGTGATGAACGAGGAAAGCGGCTCGATCACGCTCTGCCCGCTCGGCCCGCTGACCAACATCGCGCTCGCCCTCAACCGCGAGCCGCGCATCGCCCCTCGCATCCGCGAGATCGTCCTGATGGGCGGCGGCTTCTTCGAGGGCGGCAACGTCACGCCAACGGCCGAGTTCAACATCTATGTCGATCCGCACGCCGCGGACGTGGTGTTCCATTCCGGCATTCCGATCGTCGTGATGCCGCTCGACGTCACCCACAAGGCGCTGACGACGGCGAAACGCGTCCAGGCCTTCCGCGCCCTCGGCAGCAAGGTCGGCGAAGCCGCCGCGGCGCTGCTCGATTTCTTCGAACGGTTCGACGAGGAGAAATACGGCACCGACGGCGGGCCGCTGCACGACCCCTGCGTCATCGCCTACCTGCTCAGGCCGGAGCTTTTCAACGGCCGCCAGTGCAATGTCGCCGTCGAAATCGCCTCGGAACTGACGATGGGCATGACGGTGGTCGACTGGTGGGGCGTCACCGACCGGCCGAAAAACGCGCTCGTCATGCGCGACATCGACGCCGACGGTTTCTTCGCGCTGCTGACGGAGCGGCTGGGACGGCTGTAGCCGCGCTCCCTCAAGCCAAGGCGGTCAGCCCAGAGAATTTCCGGCGGCACGGCCGCCTTCCCTGACCACTCTCCTCAAGCGAAGAAACTCACTTCGCCCTGGAAAAGGCCAGCCAGACGCCGCCGCCGATCAAGAAGCTGCCGCTCAACCGGGACAACAGCCTGATCCTGCCGGCGGTGAGCATGCGTCCGGCGCGGCCGGCGGCGACCGCATAAGCCGAATCCGACATGGCCGCTAAGACAAGCGCGGTGCTGCCCATGATGACGATCTGCAGCGCGTGGTTGCTGGCGGGATCGAGGAACTGCGGAATGAAGGCGCCGAAGAAGATCAGCGTCTTGGGATTGCTCAGCGCCACCATCAAGCCCTGCAGGAAGAAGCCGCCGCGCGGTCTGCGCGCGGTGCCGTCGGCGTTCAGCGCGCCCCTGGAGCGCCACATCTGCACGCCGATGTAGATCAGATAGGCCGCGCCAAGCAGACGCACCCATTCGAACCAGTGGCCCATCGCCTCGATCGCCGAGGTGAGCCCGACGCCGACGATGCCGATCATGATTGCGATGCCTGCCTGCGTGCCAGCCACGTTGGCGAGCCCGGCGCGCGTGCCGTGACGGATCGAATTGGCGACGATCAGGGTCACCGTGGGGCCGGGCACCAGGATGATGACGATGCAGGCGGCCAGATAGGCCGCATAGACCGAAAGCGACATGTCTTCTCCTCGCCGACCCGTTGGTCAACGCCATCAATGCACGCGCAGGACACTACGGCAAGCGCGTTAGACTGGCCCCGCACCGGCACGCCCCGCACCGGCACGCCACGGCAGCGCTGCCTCATAAGCGGCGGCGGCGCGCAGCACCGCCATGTCGCCGCGCGGCCGACCGATCAATTGCAGGCCCATCGGTTTGCCGTCGACACTGAAGCCCGCCGGCACGTTGACGGCGGGAGCGCAGGCCAACGTCGCCAGCGAGCAGACCTGTATCCAGCGGTGATAGCTGTCCATTGCCTGTCCGCCCACGCGATCCGGCCAATGCACGCCGGCATCGAAAGGAAAGACCTGCGCGCTGGGCAGCGCGAGGAAATCGAAACGCTCGAACAGCGACAGGAACGACCGATGCCAGGCGGTGCGGACGCTGGACGCCGCATGGATCTGCGGCGCCGTCAGCCTGGCCGCGCCTTCGGCCTCCCACAGGGCCTCCGGTTTCAGCAAAGGCCGCTTGGCGGGATCGTCCGCCAGCATTTTCAGGGCGCAGCCGCTGGTCGCCTGCCTGAGCGTGACGAAGGCCTGCCACAGCGCCTCGAAGTCGAAATCCGGCAGCAAGGGCTCGGCTTCGAAACCTGCCTCGGCAAAACGCTTCAGCGCCTCTTCGCACAGGCGAAGCACGCCATCCTCCATCGGAAGGACGCCGCCGAGATCGCCGAGCCAGCCGATCCGGCCGCCTTTCGCCTGCTCGGCGAGGCCATCGAGAAAGCCGCCGGTGTTTTCAAACGAGAGCGGCGCGCGCGCATCATAGCCGGTCTGCACGTCGAGCAGCAGCGCGAGATCGGCGACGCAGCGCGCCATCGGCCCTTCCACACCCATCTGCGCATGGAAGACTTCCGGCATCGGCCCGGCCGGCACGAGGCCCTGCGACGGACGGAAGCCGTAGACGTTGTTGTAGGCGGCGGGATTGCGCAGCGAGCCGCCGAAATCGCTGCCGTCGGCAAGCGGCACCATGTCGAGCGCCAGGGCCACCGCCGCGCCGCCGCTCGATCCGCCGGCGATCCAGCGCGGATCGAAGGCATTGAGCGTGACGCCGAAGACCGGGTTGTAGGTGTTGGAGCCGAGGCCGAATTCCGGCGTGTTGGTCTTGCCGATGACGATGGCGCCCGCCTCGCGCATGCGCGCGACGAAGAATTCGTCTTCGTCCGGTACGAAATCGGCGAAGATCGGCGAACCGAAGGTGGTCTTCAGTCCTCGTGTCTGGGCAAGGTCCTTGATCGCCACCGGCAGGCCGAACAGCGCGCCGGCCCGCGCGGCGTCGCCTGGAGGAAGCGCGTCGGCAGCGTCGGCTTCGCGCAGGATGTCGTCGCGCCCGCGCAGCGACACGACGGCATTGACCTTGTCGTTGACGGCCTCGATCCGGTCCAGAAAGGCCGTCACGACCTCGCGGACGGAAAGCCTGCGCGCCTTGATGCCGGCGACCAGTTCGACGGCGGGGAGCCGGCAGATATCACCGGCAAGCGGCACGGTGTGGCGAGTCTCGGGACGATTGGCACCCATGTCAGGCCGCCTTCCCGAGAGCCGCATCGACGTCTTTCGCCTGCGGGATCGCGGGCTGGGCGCCCGGTTTGAGGCAGGCCAGCGCCCCGGCCGCCGCGGCGCGGGCAAGCGCTTGCCCGAGCGGCCGCCCGGAAGCCAGGCCGGCAGCCAGATAGCCGCAGAACGTGTCGCCTGCGCCGACCGTGTCGACCGGCACGATCTCCAGCGACGGAACCTGCAGGAACTCGTCGCTGCTCGCAGCCATGGCGCCTTCGCCGCCCAGTGTGACGATGACGGTGCGGCCGCTCCTTTCCACGAATGCGCGCATGCGCGCGGCCCTGTCGCCTCCCGGCAGGGACAGCGCCTCGCTGTAGAGATCGAACTCCGTCTCGTTGGCGACGACCACGTCGGCCTTCGCCAGCAGGCCGGCCGACTCGGCGCGGAACGGCGCCGTGTTCAGCACCGAGACCGTTCCGACGGCGCGCGCCATGTCGAGGGCAGCCGCCACCGTCGCCAGCGGTATCTCGTGCTGGAGCAGCAGAACGTCGCCTTTGGCCAGGAAAGCCTTGCCGAGATCGCCCTCCAGAACGGAGGCGTTCGCGCCCGGCACCACCGCGATCATGTTCTCGCCGTCGGCGCCTACGAGAATCAGCGCCGTGCCGGTCGAGGCATGCGTCTCGCCCACACCGGAGAGATCGATCATCGCCGCCTTGAGGCATTCGAGCGCCTCGCCGGCGAAATTGTCCTTGCCCACCGCGCCGACCATCCTGACCTTGGCGCCCGCGCGGGCGGCGGCCAGCGCCTGGTTGGCGCCCTTGCCGCCGGGCGCAGTGGAAAAGCCGGAGCCCGGCACCGTTTCGCCGGGACCCGGCAGACGATCGACGGTTGCGATCAGGTCGAGATTGATCGAGCCTATGACGATGACCATGAAACGCAGACCCTCCCGGAAATCGCCGGGAAGGTAGCTTGCGCCGACGGGAATGGAAATGGGCCAGTGCGGGTCAGACGGCCGGCATGGTTCAATGCGTTCCTGTCTGCCCAGCCTCCCAGCCGAGGATCGCCCGCTTGCGGGTCAGTCCCCAGTGATAGCCGGTCAGAGCGCCCGATTTGCCGATCGCGCGGTGGCAGGGGACGACGAAGGAGAGCGGGTTGGCGCCGACCGCGGCGCCCACCGCGCGGCTGGCGGACGGCCGGCCTATGCGCTCGGCAATCGCGGAATAGGTGCAGGCATGGCCCATCGGGACGTGCAGCAGGGCTTCCCAGACCCGGAGCTGGAAATCGCTGCCGATCATCACCACGCGCAACGGCTGGTCGGCCCGCCATTTCGCCGGATCGAAGACGCGGGCGGCGTAGGGAGCGGTCGCCGCCATGTCCTCGACATAGGTGGCGTTCGGCCAGCGGCTGCTCATGTCGGCGAAGGCCGCGCGCTCCCCGCCCGCATCGGCGAAGGCCAGCCCCGCCAGCCCCCGGTCGGTGACCATGACGAGCGCGATGCCAAAGGGTGAGATGTGATAGCCGTAACGGATGGTCAGGCCCGCGCCGCGGCTCTTGTAGTCGCCCGGCGACATCGCCTCATGAGTGACGAACAGATCGTGCAGGCGGCCAGGGCCGGACATGCCGAGTTCCAGCGAAGTCTCGAGCAGCGGCAAGCCGGAATCGAGCAGCTTGCGGGCATGGTCGAGCGTTACCGCCTGCAAAAAAGCCTTCGGCGACAGGCCGGCCCAGCGCGTGAAGAGTTTCTGCAGGCCAGTCGGCGTCTCGCCGACAGCATCGGCCAGGTCCTCCAGCGAGGGCTGATCGCGATAGTCGAGGCTGATCTTCTCGACGGCGCGGCGCACCACCTCGTAGTCGTCGCCTTCGGGCGTGACGTCCCTGTCGAGGATAGGCTGGGGCTTCAGCGGCATGCGTGCATTCATAAGCGTATGGACGGTCATGGCAATGGTCTCCTTGGGTGGCAATATCGGTCTCCTGCCATCGCCTCTCCACCCGAAACTTGCCTTGCCGGACCGTCCGCCCGCATAGTGCACGCGGGGCGAGCGGAAAGGTGACCATGACCGACCGCAGACACGCAGTCGCCGCGTTCTTGCTTGCGCCGCTGATCGTCGCCGCCGCGATTGCCGTTGCGGTCCTCTTCGCAACGGCGAGCGGCCACGCGGGCGGTTTGCAGGCGGCGTTTCATATGGCGCTCATCGCCTTCGTTTCCGCCGGCGGCATCGGGCTGGTGCTGGCACTTGTCCTGGGCGTCCCTACCTATCTGGCATTGACGCGCCTGCGGATCGTCTCGCCGTGAGCGACGACGGCCGCTGCCGCGCTGATCGGCGCCTCGTTCCCGTGGCTCGCGCATTTTCTCCTGCTCGATCCGTCGGCGAGCCTGTCGGCCAATAGCTGCCGGAGCGTCCTGAACGGCGTGACGACTGCCTGCGGCTACCGGCAACTGGCGCTGGACACGATCGTCCCGGCGCTGATCGGCGCAGGCGGCGGACTCGCCTTCTGGCTGGTCTACAATGGCGGCTGGCGCATCAAGGAGCGCCGAATGTCCTAGCGCGCTTTCGCCCGCGCCAGCGCCCGCGAAAAGGCGTCGGCGAAGCTTTCGCGGTCATCGGGATTGAGGAACGAGCCGATCGCCACGTTGCGCCCCCGCGATTCGACTTCCATGCCGGTGATACCGATCTCGGCATGGCGGGCCACGGAAAAGCGCGACCAGAACGGATTGAAATGATGCTGCTCCGACTTGCCCGACGGCGCCACTTTGAGAATATCGAGCGCGGTGCGCGACACCGACACCTCCTCGCGGGCGCGCGCGGCACGATAATTGAGCCGGAAAGCGACGTAGAGGGCGACCACATCCAGTCCGAAAAAGCCGAAGACCGGCCAGGCGCCGTGGGAAAGCATGAAGATGCCTGTCACCGCCCAGCCGAAGACGAGGGCGCCCATCAGAATCATGAAGCCGGCGCGCCCGAGCGAGCGGTGCGGCGTCAGCAGCGCCTTGAAGAAGGGCTCGTCGGCCGCGAACCCGTTTTCAGGGACAGGACCATTTGTCTCGTTCATGCTGTAATATTATAGGAGCCTGATGGCCAATCCCAAGTCGAAAGATCGTCCCGCGTCGAAATCCCGCTCTGGCGCAGGCCGTCATGGGGGAACCGGCGCAAAGGGCAAATCGGGCTCGGCCCGGTCTTTTTGTCTCTACAGCGCCGCCGAGGTGCATGAGATCTTCCGCCGCTTCTCGGTGCAGCGGCCGGAACCCAGGGGCGAGCTCGAATACACCAATCCCTTCACCCTGCTCGTCGCGGTGGTGCTGTCGGCGCAGGCGACGGACGCCGGCGTCAACAAGGCGACGCGCGCGCTGTTCAAGGCGGCCGATACGCCCGAAAAGATGGCAGCGCTGGGAGAAGAGAAAGTCGGCGACCATATCCGCACCATCGGCCTGTGGCGCGGCAAGGCGAAGAACGTCGTGGCGCTGTCGCAGGCGCTGATCCGCGATCACAACGGCAAGGTGCCGGCGGATCGCGACGCGTTGGTGAAGCTGCCCGGCGTCGGCCGCAAGACCGCCAATGTCGTGCTCAACATCGCCTTCGGCCAGCACACGATGGCGGTCGACACCCATATCTTCCGCATCGCGAACCGGATCGGCCTGGCTCCCGGCAAGACGCCCGAGGAGGTCGAGCGGCGGCTGGTCGAGGTCATTCCCGACCACTATATGCGCCACGCCCATCACTGGCTGATCCTGCACGGCCGCTATGTCTGCAAGGCGCGCAAGCCCGATTGCCCGATCTGCGTCATCGCCGACATCTGCAAGGCAAGCGTCAAGACCACCGCCATCCCCGCGCCCTTGGCGGAGATCGCCCCGCTGGGGCCGGTCGAGCCGATCTCCTGACTACAGGCCGTAACCGCGCGCCATCGCCGCCGCGAACACCAGAATGAGCAGGAAGACGATCGCTTCCCAGCGCACATAGGCCCTGACCGACGCGTATTCGGCCTGCGGGACCTGCCAGTGCGGATCGGCGCTCGCCTGCCGATGCCATGACAGGAAGCGGACCGTCGGCACGATGGAGAGCAGTCCGACGCCGGCGAAAGCGGCCATCTTGGCCCAGAACACCCAGTTATAGACGTAGAACTCCCAGCCTTTCAGGCCCCAGTAGACACGGCTCGCGCCGACCGCGACGACAAGCATGGCAACGATGCCGTAGTGGCGGTCGATGCGCGCCAGCCGCCGCAGCGTCGACGGCGAAAGCTCGTTGCGCAGCAGGACGAATTCGGCGGCGATGATGCCGGCCAGCGAGAACACGAGAAGATGGTGCAGGATGGCGAGCACGAGGTCGGTGGTGTCCATCGTCTTTCCTTCGTTCGGCGCAAAAGCGGCGTGCGTGGGGGCTTGAGCGCGCGAAACTATCATCATGCCGGACGAAAGCCAGCCGTTCCCGGCTCGTGGCCCTTGCCGCGTTCACGGCAACTGGTAGGCGATCTCACACAATAGGACGACCAGCCATGACCCAACGCTTCCTTGCCGCGCCGGTGCTGGAGACCGGGCGCATCGTCCTGCGGCCGCACCGCCTGGACGACTTCGAGGCCTATTGCGCCATGGGCGCCGACCCGGCCGTCTACCGCTTCATCGGCGGCAAGGCGCGGACGCGCGAGGAAAGCTGGCAGCGCTTCCTGCGTCACGGCGGCATGTGGTCCATGCTCGGCTTCGGTTTCTGGGCGATCGAGGACAAGGCCACAGGCCGCTTCATCGGCGAGGCCGGCTTCCATGACCTCAAGCGCGACATCACGCCATCGATCGAAGGGGTGCCGGAGGCGGGATGGTCGCTGGCTTCCGACATGCACGGACAAGGGCTGGCGACCGAGACCATGCGCCGGATGCTTGATTGGGGCGACGAAAATCTCGAGTGCCGGCGCACCGTGTGCATCATCGATCCGGCCAACGAAGCATCGCTCAACATGGCGGCCAAGCTCGGCTACCGGGAATCAGCCCGGACCGCCTACCATGAGCAACCGGTGATCCTGCTGGAACGACAACAGGGTTGAGAGCTTGCGCGCGTTCAGGGGATGTCTTCGGGCCTGCGCCCCGGACGGGCCTTGTAGGCGGGGATCGACCAGCCGAATTTCAGCGCGCCGCCACGCACGGCGAAGGCGACAGCAAAGCCTGCAAGCGCCGACACGGGCTGCGCCAGTCCCGCCATGTCGCCCAGGGTGAAGACCGAGGCGCCGGCAAGCGCGGCACTGACATAGATTTCGGGGCGCAAGAGCACCGACGGCTCGCCAGCCAGCAGGTCGCGCAGGATGCCGCCGAAGGTCGCAGTCAGCGTGCCCATGACAATGGCGACGACGGGCGAACCGGTGATGGTCGACGCCTTGTCCGCGCCCATCACGCAAAACGCGGCAAGCCCGACAGCGTCGAGCCAAAGCAGCAGCCTGTAGCGCGATTCGACGAGGTGCGCGGTGAAGAACACGATGATCGCGACCGCCACGCAGATCAGCACATAGTCGCGGTTGCCGATCCAGAAGACGGGAATGTTGAGGATCAGGTCGCGCAGCGTGCCGCCGCCCACACCGGTAGCGGCTGCCAGGAACAGGAAGCCGATGATGTCGAGTTGCTTGCGCGATGCCGCCAATGCCCCGGTCGCCGCAAAGACGGCGACGCCGGCATAGTCGAGGACAGTGACGAGGGTCATGCGGTGCCGGCGAGTTTAGGGCAGTAGGGCAGTAGGGCAGTAGGGCAGTAGGGCAGTAGGGCAGTAGGGAACAAATGCTGCTCGCCAGCTTTCGTCAAGCGACGATAGGCCTTCGGCCCGAGATGGAACGGTACCGAAGCTCTATCCTACTGCCCTACTGCCCTACTGCCCTATTCCCTCACGCGTCTTTCTCGGCCTGCTCGTTCACCGGGCCGGGCTCGGCCGGCGCCTGCTTCGGGCCACCCTTGGAGACGCCGACCATGGCGGGCCGCAAGACCCGTTCGCCGATCGAATAGCCGGGCTGAACCACCTGCAGCACCGTATTGGCCGGAACCTCCGGATTGGGAACCTCGAACATCGCCTGATGGAAATTGGGGTCGAATTTCTCGCCCTCCGGCTCCAGCTTTTTCACGCCGTGACGCTCCAGCGCCGACAGCATGGCGCGCTCGGTGATCTCGACGCCCTCGATCAGCGCCTTGAAACCGGCATCGCCGGATGCCTTCGCCTCTTCCGGGATCGCGTCGATGGCCCGGCGCAGATTGTCGGAGACCGACAGCATGTCACGCGCGAAATTGGCGATCGCGTAGGCCCGCGCATCCTGGACGTCGCGCGCGGTGCGCCGACGCAGGTTCTCCATCTCCGCGGCAGCGCGCAGAGCCCGGTCCTTCAATTCCTCGTTTTCCTTCAGAAGCTTGACCAGCGCCTCATAGTCGCCTTCCACGCCGCCTTCGGCGCGCACGGCATCGGCTTCGGCGATGTCGTCGAGAGCCGCGTCCAGGTCGGGGGCGCGTTGGTCTTTTGCCTGATCGCTCATTGCGGTTTTCCGTTTCGTCATGTCGCTCTGGATTTGCGCCCGATATCGATGTTCAGGGCGCAAAAATCAAGGTCAAAGCCCGGAACTTGTCCTGAATCAGGATAACGCCCGGCCGACGGAATCTGTTCGATTTTAATTCAAATTTTACCGTAACCGCCGGTTGTGCTTGCCACTATGGTGCAACGCGGGAACCATTGGGCGATCGGGGGAGTTTCGAAGCCGACGAATGGGATTGAAACAAATGACCCGGAACACCGGAGAAAGGCAGACAGGGCTCGCAGCCGACATTCGCCGCCAGTTCGGCGACGGATCGGTCAGACGCTTCGCGCGCTCCCTTCCGGCCTTCAAGGTGGTCGACGATATTCCCGGCCACCTGAAGACGCTGCTCGATCAGGTCGAGCGCGCCGAAGGCAAAACCAGCGGGAAAGGGCCGAACTGGCAGGAAGGGTGAAGGCGCCTGGCGCTGCCAGTACGACTCAGCAGCCGGTCACGCCGCCTTCCTGCTGTCGCGCATGAGCGCTTCGCCATGACGAACCTCGGTGCCCAGCACCTTCAGACATTCGCGCATGAAGGCCGATAGTCCCGGCCATCCCTTGGCCGAGACGAGGTTGCCGTCGACATGCGCGCCATCGGGCGCGACGTCGATGTATTTGCCGCCCGCCAGCGTCACTTCAGGTTCGCAATACTGCAGGGCGGCAACTTCGCGGCCGCGCACGACGCCATCCACCGCGATCAGGATCTGCACGCCGTGGCAGATGGTGAAGATCGGCTTGCCGGTTTCATGGAAGTGCCGCACGATCGCCTGCACGCCCTTGTCGATGCGGATATATTCCGGCCCGCGACCGCCGGCGCAGTAGACGGCGTCATAGTCCTCCGGGCGGACCTCCGCGAATGTCTTATTGAGATAGTAATCGTGGCCGAGCTTTTCCGTGTAGGTCTGGTGGCCTTCGAAGTCGTGCAGCGAGGTCTTGATCATCTCGCCCGCCCGCTTGCCGGGGCACACGACATGGACGCTGTGGCCGACCGCGTGCATGGCTTGGTCGAAGACGAATATCTCGTATTCCTCGCTGAACTCGCCAACGAGCATGAGGATTTTCTTGCCGGGCATTTTCCCCTCCCAAGGAAACAGCAGTCAGTTCAGTCCGCATGGTAACTCGGGAGGAAGAAACGGTCAAATTGGCCTGACCAGATTAGAGGGCCATAGAGGTCATGTCCGGCGGACATCCTCTATTAAAGCATAGGCTGAGGCAATCTGGTCAGGCCAATTCAGGCCTATATGGACCGCATCAGGCCGCCGTCCACCCGCAGGCTCTGGCCGGTGATGTAGCCGGCCGCGTCCGACACCAAGAAGGCGATCGTCGCGGCGATCTCCTCGGCGGTGCCGTAGCGCCGCATTGGAACGCTGTCGCGGCGCTCGTCCAGTTGCGGCAGCGAATCGATCCAGCCGGGGAGCACATTGTTCATGCGCACGTTGTCGGCGGCGTACTGGTTGGCGAACAGCTTGGTGTAGGCCGCGAGCCCCGCGCGGGCGACTGCCGATGTCGGGAACATGGAGGCCGGCTCGTCCACCCAAGCGGTGGAGATGTTGACGATCGCGCCGGCCTTCTGGGTCGTCATGACCGGAGCGACGAGGCGCGTGGCGCGCACGACATTCATGAAATAGACGTCGAGGCCGGTGTGCCATTGCTCGTCGGTGATCTCCAGCAGCGGCGCTCGCGGGCCGTGGCCGGCGCCGTTGACCAGCGCATCGACGCGGCCCCATCTGTCCAAGGTCAGGTCGAGGAAGTGCTTGAGGTCGTCGTTCGACTGGTTGGAACCGGTGAAGCCGATGCCGCCGAGTTCCTTGCCCAGGGCCTCGCCCTTGCCGGACGACGACATGACGGCGACGGCATAGCCGTCCGCCGCCAGTTTCTTCGCTGCCGCGGCGCCCATGCCGGACCCGCCGCCGACGATCATCGCCACTTTGCTATCGGCCATCATTCCGCTCCTCTTCGATTTCGGCGCCCAGCGCCTTCATCAGGCCCATGAATTCGGGGAATGAGGTGGCGATCATGGTGGCGTCGTCCACGATCACCGGCTTCTCGGCCGCCAGCCCCATGACGAGGAAACTCATGGCGATGCGATGATCGAGATGGGTTTCCACGGCCGCTTCGCCGACGGCGCCAAGTCCCTTGCCGCCCGGCACGCCGCGCACGGCAAGCGAGGCCTCGCCCTCCGTGCAATCGACGCCGTTCCGTTTCAGCCCGGCAGCGACGGCGGCCAGCCGGTCGCTTTCCTTCACCCGCAGTTCTTCCAGCCCCTGCATCAGCGTCTCGCCCTCGGCGAAGGAGGCGGCCACCGCCAGCACCGGATATTCGTCGATCATCGACGGCGCGCGCTCCGGCGGCACCACGACGCCCTTGAGGTCGGAGGCGCGCACGCGCAGGTCGGCCACGTCCTCGCCCCCTTCGTTGCGCGGATTGAGCACATCGATCAGGCCGCCCATCTCCTGCAGGGTCAGCAGCAGACCCGTGCGGGTCGGGTTCATCAGCACGTTCTCGATGACGATGTCGGACCCCGGCACGATCAGCGCCGCCACCAGCGGGAAGCTGGCCGAGGACGGATCGCCGGGCACCGCGATGACCTGGCCGGCGAGCCTGCCCTGGCCTTCGATGAAGATGTGGCGCACGCCACGCTCGTCGGTCTCGACGCTGATGTTGGCGCCGAAGCCCTTCAGCATCTTCTCGGTGTGGTCGCGGGTCATCACCGGCTCGATCACCGTGGTGATGCCAGGCGTATTGAGGCCGGCCAGGAGCACGGCCGACTTCACCTGCGCCGAGGCCATCGGCACGCGGTAGGTGACGGGAGCGGCATGCTTCGGTCCGCGCAAGGTGATCGGCATGCGGTCGCCGGGAGCGGCCTTCAACACTTGAACACCCATCTGCCGCAGCGGATCGAGCACACGGCCCATCGGGCGCCCGGACAGCGACGCATCACCGATGAAGGTCGTCTCCATGTCGTAGGTGCCGACCAGCCCCATGGTGAGGCGCGAACCGGTGCCGGCGTTGCCGAAGTCGAGCGGGCCTTCAGGCTGGAGCAGCGCGCCGTTGCCGGTGCCGCGGATGATCCACTCGTCGTCCTTCTTTTCGATATGCGCGCCCATCGCCTTCATGGCGGCGCCGGTGCGCATCACGTCCTCGCCTTCCAGCAGGCCGGTGATGCGCGTCTCGCCGGAGGCGAGGCCGCCGAACATGAAGGAGCGGTGGGAGATCGATTTGTCGCCGGGCACGCGCACACGGCCCGAAAGCGGCGGCGACCGCCTCGCGGTCGCAGGGTTCGGTTTGGCGTCATGCGCCATCGTTCAATGTCCTGGGTGTGTATGGCCGAGTGAGAACTCAAAGCCGGGTGGTCGTTTTTGCGAGGTCTTCCTAACATGCGCACGACCCGGCGTCATCCCCGAAATGGCGGCAAAACCGGCATTCGACAAGGCCAGGATTAGGCTTTGACAGCACCGTAAACTGCGGTTAAGGGGACCGTTCTTTCTGTACGAGGCTTGCCGTGGCGAAAACCGAACTTGGCACAAAACGCATCGACCCGGAAACGGGCCGCAAATTCTACGATCTGAACAAGGATCCGATCGTTTCGCCCTATACGGGCAAGAGCTATCCGCGCTCCTATTTCGAGGAGGGCAAGAGCAGCATCGACGATGAGGACGAGGTCGAGGACAAGGAAGTCGACAACGAGGACGAAGGCGCCGAAATCGTATCCCTGGAGGATGCCGACGAGGAAGCCAAGGGCGGCGATGAGGCGCCCGACCTCGATGACGACGACGATGATGTCGACCTTGGCGACGATGACGAGGATACCTTCCTGGAAGACGACGAGGAAGAGAACGACGACGTTTCCGACATGATCGGCGTCGGCGACGACGACGACGAGAGCTGACCTGGCTTTTGGCGACGGCGCACAAAAAGCCGTTCGCCCAGGGCTTGCTATTGACGCAGCGCGGCGCTAGAAGCCGCCTGCACTTCGCGGACCGGTTCCCAAGCCGGTTCACTTCCGCCGGAAACGGCGCCGGCCATGCCGGAAGTGGGGCCATAGCTCAGTTGGGAGAGCGCTTGAATGGCATTCAAGAGGTCGTCGGTTCGATTCCGATTGGCTCCACCAAATTTCTCTATATTCACGGTAATTCGCTTCGCTCACGCCTCCGATAGGGCGGGCGAAAGCCCGGGCCGAAGCCGCGACCTTGTCCGGGTTCGGGGTTTTTCCGCTCCGAGTGCTTAGAACGCGACCTTCAAGGACGCGCCAAGGCTGCCACGCCATACGTCGTCGATCTTGTAGGGGGTTATCGCGGTCACGCCGAGATTGCCGCTTCGCATATCGCCGGTTTCGAAGCCGCCGACATAGCTGACCGCTGCATTCAGCCCCAGAATGACATTCGGCGCGATCTTGTGCTGGAGCCCGACCCCGAGCCGGGCGGCCGGGCTCAAATGAGTGTGATCCTCGACGTCCGAGAGAAACAACCCCGTTCCCCTGTCCGTTTCCACAATGCCCGACAGCGAATTGATCGAGAGACCGAGACCGGCATTGGCGCCGATGGTGGTTGTATCGGAAAGCGCCCAATCATGGGCGAGATTTGCCAGGACGACATTGCTGGTCGCGTCACCGTCGAAATCGGAGGTGACACCGTAGAGGGGGAAGCTGGCATCCCAGCTCACGCCACCGCGAATATGCTCATAGCTGACGAAGGCAGACCAGGAAGGGTCGAACCTGTAGCCGACATGCCCGCCGATCCCGACGGTTCCGTCAAACCGCACATTGCCGACCACGCCGCCGCCTGCGAAAGCGGCGCCCCCGTCGGTTGTGCTGGACGATCCGGAAGCCAGCCCTCCCGACATGTCGAGACCGGCGAAGAAATCGCTGTCTCCGGCCCATGCCGAGCCGGGAACAAGCAGGGCGAGCCCTACAACCAGGTGCAGTCTTGACATCATGGCCCCCACAAAGAAGGCCCAGCATGATGCGTCATGGTTAACTGTCGGTAACCTTGCAACACGGCTCGCCCCGCACACCGCCGAGGCATGTTCCCCGAAAGGGCAACATTCGGCCATGCCACGCCGTCCTTGTCGACGTGCAGCCCTGTCGCGAAACAGCCCGCGCGAATGCGGGCCGTTTCCGACGTTCTTCCGTCATCACCCGGTGCCGGGCATTTCCGGCGCTGCCGGAATCACAAAGCCCCGACGATATCCTCCAGCCGGATCGGGAAGCGGCGGACGCGGACGCCGGTAGCGTGCCAGACGGCGTTGGCGATCGCGCCCACCGTGCCGGTGATGCCGATCTCGCCGACGCCCTTGATTCCGAGCGGATTGACGTAAAGGTCCTCCTCCGGCACCAGGATCGCCTCCACCGACGGCACGTCGGCGTTGACCGGCACATGGTATTCCGCAAGGTCCGCATTCATGATGCGACCCGTGCGGCGGTCGGTGACGGCTTCCTCAAGCAGCGCGAAGGACGCGCCCCAGATCATGCCGCCGTAATATTGGGAGCGCACCAGCCGCGGATTGACGATACGGCCAGCGGCGAAGGCGCCGACGAGGCGGCTCACCCTGATCTGGCCGAGTTGCGGGTCGATCTTGACCTCGGCGAAAACCGCGCCGTGCGAGAACATGGCGTGCGCCTCGGCCGAAGCCGGGTCGCGGGCGGCGCTTGCCTCGGCAACCACCTCGCTGCGGCGTGCCCGCGCCAGAATGTCGGCATAGCTTTCGCTGCGCGTCTCGTCGTCGCTGCGATACAGCCGGCCACCTCGCGCCACCACGCCGACATTGCCGGCGCCGTAAAGAGGCGAGGCGGGATCGGCCGTCGCCAGTTCGCCGAGCCTGGCCAGCGCCGCCTCGCCGGCGTTGAGGATCGCCGTTCCCGCGCTCGCGGTGTGGGCGGAACCGCCCGCGACGCCGCCGTCCGGCAGGGTCGACAGGCCGGAATGCAGTTCGACCTTGTCCGGGTCGAGGCTGAGCGATTCGGCCGCGACCTGCGCCAGCGCCGTCCAGGCGCCTTGTCCCATATCGGCGCCGGCCGTTTCCACCAGCGCGGTGCCGTCGGCCCGCAATGTGGCCCGCGCCGATGCCGGAAAATGCGGGCAGGGAAACAGCGCCGTGCCCATGCCCCAGCCGACCAGGTAGCCGTTCTCGTCGCGCATCCGGCGCGGCGCCAGCGGCCGGTTCGACCAGCCGAACTGCCTGGCCCCTTCGGCGTAGCATTCGCGCAGCGCCTTGGACGAGAAAGGCTTTCCCGTGCCGGGCTCGACCTCGGCGTAGTTGGCGAGCCGGAAGTCGAGCGGATCCATGCCACAGGCTTCCGCCGCCTCGTCCATTGCCACCTCCAGGGCGGCGGAGCCACTGGCCTCGCCGGGCGCGCGCATCGGGCCAGGCGTTCCGACGTTCAGCCGCAGGCCTTCATGCTCCGCCAGGATGGCGGGGCTCGCATACAGCGTCAAAGAAGCGTTCGCCGCCGGCTCGATGAAGTCGTCGAAGGTCGACGTCGCGCCGAGTGACTTGTGATGAAGCGCGGTGATGCGGCCTTCGCCATCGGTGCCGATGCGTATTGTCTGCCAGGTGCGGCCGCGATGGCCGACCGGGCCGTACATCTGGGCACGGGGCAGCGCGAGCTTGACCGGCCGGTCGAGCATGCGCGCGGCGAGGATGGCGAGGATCTGCGGGCCGTTGAGGATCGCCTTGGAGCCAAAGCCGCCGCCGAGGAAAGGCGAGCGGATGACGACGTTTTCCGCCGGAATGCCGAAATAAGCGGCGTAGGACGCGCAACTCATCGCCAGTGCCTGGCTGGGCATGTCGAGCGTGACGTGATCACCGTCCCATCGGGCGACGACGGCGTGCGGCTCCATGGCATTGTGGTACTGCGGCGGCGTGACGTAGTCGGCCTCCATGACGTGGGCGGCGTGCGCCAGCCCCGCCTCGATATCACCGAAAGCGGTCCGTGGCGGCGCGCCGACGCCGACACCCTGGGGCGCGTAGCGCTGACCGTTGTTGAGACCGGTCAGGGCCGTCTCAGCTTCATATTGCGGGTCGAGGAGCGCTGCTCCTTCCGTCGCCGCCTCCAGCGTCTCGCCGATCACCAGCGCGATCGGCTGGTTGACGTAGCGGACCGTGTCGTCCTGCAGCACCTCGACGCGAAAGCCGAAGGGCGGCATCTTCTCGTCAGGATCATGCGCCAGCGGCGGACGGTTGGCCGGCGTGATGACCTCGACCACGCCGGGATGGGCCTTGGCGGCCGCGACATCCAGCGCGGTGACGCGGCCCCTTGCGATACGGCTAGCGACCGTCACCGCGTAGAGAAGACTTTCCGGATTGTTGTCGGCCGCATAGGTTGCGCGGCCGGTGACCTTGAGAACGCCATCGCGCCGTGTCAGTGGCTGGCCGGCGCTCGATCCGTGGCGGCGGTGAATGGGTGTTGGAGAAACGGCTTCAGGCGACATGGCTCGCTCCGGAGGTTACGGCGAAGGGGGAGGCCGGCAGCGCGGGCATCGTTGCGGGTGTCCCTTCCCATGCGAGGTGCAGGGCGCGCGCCACGATGCGGCGCGCCAGTTCGATCTTGAATTCGTTGTCGCCGGAAGGCCGCGCTTCCGAAAGCGCCACCGCTGCGGCCCGCGAAAAAGCTTCGGCCGTGGGCGCCTTTCCCTTCAGGAAGGCTTCGGCTTCGCGCGCCCGCCACGGCTTGGTGGCGACGCCGCCAAGCGCGATGCGGGCTTCGCCGATCGCGCCACTCTCCGGGGCGAGCGCCGCGGCTGCCGACACCACGGCGAAGGCATAGGACGTCCGCTCGCGCAGCTTCAAATAGCGGGCATTGCCGGCGAAGGCGGCGGCATCGGCCGGCAGCCTGAGCGCGACGATCATCTCGCCCGGTTCCAGCACGGTCTCCTGCTCGGGCGTCGAGCCCGGGAGGGTGTGCAGCGCGTCCAGCTCGATCTCGCGCACGCCGTGCGGTCCCTCCACCTCGACCACTGCGTCGAACGCCACCAGCGGCACGCAGAAATCGGAGGGGTGGGTGGCGATGCAGTGCTCGCTCCAGCCCAGCACCGCGTGAAGGCGGTTCTCGCCGCCAAGCGCATCGCAGCCGGAACCGGGAACGCGCCGATTGCAGGCGCTGGCGAGATCCTGGAAGTAGGCGCAGCGCGTGCGCTGCATCAGGTTTCCGCCGACGGTGGCCGCGTTGCGCAATTGCGCCGACGCGCCCGAAAGCAACGCCTCGGCGACCGACGGGAAGGTGCGCTGGAAGCGCTCGTCATAGGCAAGGTCGGCGTTGCGGACCATGGCGCCGATGCGCACGCCGCCGTCCTCCTGCCATTCGATCGCGCCGAGGCCGGGCAGGCGGGTCACGTCGACGATACGCTGCGGCTTGGTCACGCCGACCTTCATCAGGTCGAGCAGATTGGTGCCGGCGGCGAGATAGGCGGAGCCGGGGACCGACGCTTCCGCCACCGCCTCCGCGACGCTTTGCGGACGGATGTAATCGAACCGGTTCATGCCGCGTCCCTCCGGCTGCGCTGGGAAATGACCTGCTGGGCCTCCTGAACCGCTTCGGTGATGCCCTTGTAGGCGCCGCAGCGGCAGATGTTGCCGCTCATCAGTTCGCGGATGCGCTCTGGGTCCTCACCGGCATGGCCCTCGGCGATGAGGCCGACCGCGCTCATGATCTGGCCCGGCGTGCAGTAGCCGCACTGGAAACCGTCATGCTCGATGAAGGCGGCCTGAACGGGGTGCAGGACTTCGCCCTCGGCCAGCCCTTCGATCGTGGTGACCTCCGCGCCGTCCAGGCTGACGGCAAGCGCCAGACAGGAATTGATGCGCCGGCCGTCGACCAGCACCGTGCAGGCGCCGCACTGGCCGCGGTCGCAGCCCTTCTTGGTTCCGGTGAGATCGAGCCTCTCGCGCAACAGGTCGAGCAGGGTGACGCGCGAATCCTCAAGGTGGAGTTCGTGCTTGCGACCGTTGATGGCAAGGCTGATGGAGAGTGACATATGTTACTCCATTCAGTGTTTGTGGTGTATGGATCAGGACCACCGGCAGGCGGCGAAGGAAGATGGGCGCGGGGAAGGATCCATAAGGAGCGGTCCTCGGCCCTGAGCGGGAATGCGTGCCTTTGTGCGTCTTCCCGATCTGCGCTATTTATACGGAGGAACCCTCCGTTTATCAAGAGGGAAATGACCCCTGGCTGAAAAAATGGGATCGGACGGCGAAAAGACAAGACGCGAAAAACAGACCGGGCGAAAACCGCGCGCGGACTCCCTGCGCAACCGCGACCTGCTGCTGGAGGCGGCTACACAGGTGTTCAGCGCCGGCGGCCCGCAAGCCAGCCTGGAGGCCGTGGCGCGCCGCGCCGGCGTCGGCATCGGCACGCTCTACCGTCATTTCCCCACGCGCGAGGCCCTGTTCGACGCGGTCTATCGCCATGAAGTCGATCATCTGGCCGAACTCGCCGGTCAATTGGCGCAGGACACCGAACCGGTCGATGCGCTGCGGCAATGGCTGCACGCCAATGTCCGCCTCGTCGCGACCAAGAAAGGCATGATCGAGGGACTGCAACTGGCGGCGCACGGTTCGTCCGACCTGAAGGCCTATTCCTTCGGTCAGCTCACGCGATCCATCGCCCTGCTGCTCGACCGCGGGATCGCGGCCGGCGCGCTGCGCGCCGACATCACCCCGGACGACCTTTTGCGCGCACTGCTCGGCATCCTCTATTCGCAGGGGCCGGACGACTGGCGCCCGGCAGTGCTGCGCCTCGTCGACGTGTTCGTCGACGGATTGCGCAGGCGCTGAATCAGGCCGGCTTTTGCTTCCAGACCCAAACGATCGGGCAATATGGCGCGGCGGTAAATTTCGGTTACAGCCGGTCAATTCGACGGCTCAGGATTTGAACTGGCGGACCGCTGGCAGCAAAAAGAAAGCGTTCAGTCAAATCGCTCGCTGCGGAACAGGATGACGCAGACCCTCGACGACATTTTCAGGCCGTTGTGGCTGACCGCTCGATTGCTGGTCGCCTGTTGGCCGCAGCTCCTGCTCATCGGCTGCCTGGGCATGGTCGCGCACAATTTGCTGCTCTACGGCGCGGTTTCGATCGGCCTGGGTTTTCCGCTCGGCGGCATGATCGCGCTGTCGCTGGTCGTGCTCGCCAAGCTCATCGTGCTGGTGATGATGTTCGTCGTGCTGCGCCCCCACCTGCCGGAGCTGGCCGCACTCAGGCGGTCCGCGCTGGGCGCGGAGGACCGGGCAAGGAAAGAGCCGGTGCTGGCGATCACCGCGGCAGCCGTGCTTCCCTTCTTCGCCTACTACGCGGCCTGGGGCTTTCTCAGCGATACGGTCAGGGAGTATTCGCGCCGCGCGCTGGCCGCCGCGGAACTCGGCAAGGCCCACGATATCTTCGCCATCCTGCAATCGGGCGGCGTGGCTCTTTCGATCGTCCTGTGCTGGCTGGTGCGCTTCTGCGCCAAGCGGATGAACGCGCGCGCCGGGCACCCCTACTGGCGCCTCGTCGTCGTCGCGACCGACGCGACATGGATATTCATCGGCCTTTACGCGATCGGCGTGTGGAAGGACGATTTCATCCGCTGGCTCGGCGCCGGCTCGCTGCTGCAGCAATCCTTGATCGACAGCCTGTCGCCAGTCACAGCGGCCTACGCGGCAGGCGGTTTCGTCCCAGTCGAATTCCGTCCCTTGTCGTTCGGCATGCAGCTTCAGAACCTCTTTTTCTATGCCCTGCTGCCCTTGGTCTGGCTGGTCATGGCGGCCATCATCAACGGTTATGAACTATCGGCACCCGCTGCCCCGACATCGACGCCGTCGCGATCGGATGGCTGGCGCAAATGGGCGCAGGACTTCGCCAGGCACTTCCTCGGAGGCTATCGCAATCGCTACGCGCCGGTCTGGACCTGCCTGAAGCTGACGCTCGGCGCGGGCCTTGCGACGCTGATCACGTTCGTCGTCGCCTATCAGGCAATCTCCTGGACAGGCGCGTGGATGTGGTACGGGCTGACGCGCCTGATCGGCGCGCACGATCTGGCGATCTGGCAGATCTTTGCGAGCATCATCAGCCTGTTCATCGGCAGTCCGAGCGAACTGGACGGCGGCATCCTGCTGGACGCCGTCCGCATCGCCCTGCTTGCGGCTGTTCTGGAAACGGCCGTAGCAACCGGAGCCGACTCAAGACCCGTCACTGGCGAGGCTCGCTGACGCTCAGATAGGCGGGCAGCGCCGTCAGCATGGCGATCGACAGCGTGAGATCCCGTGCCGAAGCAGGGACCGTGAAGCTCGCAGCCATCAGGGCAGGCTTGCCCGGCGCGGCTGCGGCGAAGGCGGGACCGCCGCACAGGCTGCGTTCTTCTGCCTCGGGATACGTCTTGCGCACCGCCGGATCGGCGAACAGGACCGGCTGCCACGTCCGCCCGTCGCCGTCGGCCAGCAGCACCTGGCAGGGCGACGAACCCGCCGCCTGCGGATCGGCGGTCGCTGCCTCGAACTCGGCAAGCACGACGGCATGTCCCTGTCCGCCGGCGAGACGGGTCAGGCGGGTCACCGTCCAGCGCGCGCCGGCATAATCGATGGCCTGGCCGACCGCCGCCGGCACGGGCTCACGCCCATGCTGCGCGCGCCAGGCGCGGACATCCTCCCAGCTCTGTGCGGCAAGCGCGGCGGGCAGCGCCACCACCAGCGCGGCCATGCTCAGCCAGTAGCCGCGGTGCGAACGGCCTATCCCTGCGGAAGGATCGACCATGGCTGCCCTTCCTCGTTGCGGCGGATGGTGAGAGCCGGCTCGATATCGGCTTCCGACGCGTCCGTGGCGATGCGGATCTCGTCGTCCAGCGGCATCAGCTTCGAGCGCGCAACCACGACCGTGCCGCCGTTCACCGCCTCCGGCGGCATCTCGAAGACAAGCAGGAGCGGGCGCGGCAGGCCTGGCTGGTAGACGTCGCCGGGCATCATCTCGATGGTCGCCGGAATACGGTCCGTCAGGATGTAGCGCACGCCGCGACGGCTCAGCCATTCTCCCGAAATCAGGGAAAGCGTCTCGAACTTCGCCTCGGCCTTGCCCTCGGCCACCACCCATACGCCGGAGCTCGTATAGGGTTTTGTCTTGCCAAAAGTCTCCACATTGAGGGTGCGCGCCACCCTCACCCTGTCGAGCGACAGCCTGAAGGCGCTCGCCTCGACGTCTTCTCCCATGCCGCCCCAGGAGACGATCGGCGAGGTGATGTCGCTGTAGAGCGGGCGCGTGTGCTGCAGCGCATAGAGCGCCGCGGCGGCAAAGGTCACGGCGAGGGCGGTCCGCATCATACCCGTCACGGTGCCTGCTCCACCGGCAGTTCGACGGTCGCGACCGCGTCGGCGTCAAACCAGTCACTGGCACCGTAGAGATTGTCGCGCAGCTTGTAGATCTGGCCGTTGATCGTGAGGTTCAGCCTTTGCGGGACCGGATTTCCTTCCGGCCACTCCCAGGCAAGCGTGACGCGCTCCGGCATGCCGGGGTTGAAATGACCGGCGAGCCCCTTGTCGCGGTCGAGATAGTCCGTCGGCGGCTGCAGCGCGGCTTGCGGGACGTCCAGCGTGACGGCGCGCGACAGAAGATTGCTCGGCGTGGCGGACTGGTTCACCACGTCCATGTCCACCATGACCAGTCTCGTGGGTTTCCACGGCGGGATTCCGGTCGGAGGCGTTGTGCCGCTGCGTGCCGAGCGCAGCGTCACCAGCCAGCGCCCGGTGTCGATCTGCTCGCCGGGGACCGCTTTCGGCGTCCGCGGCGGATGGGCGGCCTCGTAGACGGCGAGCGAGAACGAGAAGGCCGAAGCGGCCAGCCCGCCCAGGCCGGCGATGAGGAACGCAAAAAGTCTTTGCCGGATTGTCGTTCGTGATGGTTCGGTCATGCAAGCCGGTCGTCGCGCCGTCGCCCAAGGGCGAACCTACACGACCCGACGACCTTGCCGCGTCACAACAATTGTTACAGCGGGTAAGAACGGTCAGGAGCCACGGAGCGCCTGCCCATCTCATCTTTCCGGCGATACGATGCAGGCAGACACTTCATTGTCGCCGGCATGCCGGAATATCCTTTTGCCGGTTCTCCGATTTCCTGAAGACTGGAAAAGATTCGTCTGAGATCTTTGTGCAGGTAGAAGTGCGCCGGATTGTGTTCTGCTTGCACTGGATTTCATTCATATCCATGCGTTCATTCACGCAATGCTGGCCGTATCGCCCTGACAAACTGTTTCTCTATGATTCAAAACGTGTCTCGCTGCCTTGGAACCGGCAGGAAGCCGCCGCATTTGCTGCCACATTTCGCGAGCTTAACCGGGCCTTCGATAAATGGAGCAATCCCGAAGAATGCCGTCTTACAGCCGCGCCGCGCTCGCCGCGTCCACGCTCGCTGTCGGCCTTATGGCCGGCCTTTCCGCAACCCCAGCCCTCGCCAAGTGCGGCCGCGCGTCCTGGTACGCGCTGCACTCCCGCACGGCCTCCGGCGAACGGATGAATCCGTCGGCCCTGACAGCCGCGCATCGCAGTCTACCCTTCGGCACGCGCCTGAAGGTCACCAACCAGCGCAACGGCAAGAGCGTCGTCGTGCGCATCAACGACCGGGGTCCGTTCATCAAGGGCCGTATGCTCGACCTGTCGCGCGGCGCCGCCCGCCAGATCGGCATGATCAGTTCCGGCCATGCCTCGGTCTGCACCGCGCGCTTGTGATTTCCATATGCCGAGCCGGGACTGAGTCCCGGTTTCGGCCCAGCCGCCCGGCGTGTCGACCGATAGCCGACTTCGCCTTGGTCGTGCGGTTTTCAACGAATTGGACGAAAGTCCCGTCCGACTGCCGCGACGTCATCTATTGCGCTGCAGCAATTTATCGCTAACCTCGCGCCCCTATCATGAAGGTCCGGCCTCGCGCCGCCCACTTCGCTCGCAGCGAGGCAGCACAGTCGATGTTCTACCAGCTTTATGAAATAAACCACGCGGCCCTGCAGCCGGCGCGTGCGGTGGCCGACGCCGTTCGGATGCTCTACACCAATCCGCTCAATCCGTTCGCCCATACGCCGTTCGGCCGCACTGTCGCCGCCTCCGCGGAACTGTTCGAGCGGACGACCCGGCGCTATGCCAAGCCGGAGTTCGGCCTGGACAGCACGGTGGTGGGCGGGAAGACCGTAGCCGTCACGGAAAAGATCGCCTGGTCCAGGCCGTTCTGCAGGCTCATCCATTTCGAGCGCGCGCTGCCGGCCTCACCCGTTGCCGATCCCAAGCTCCTGATGGTGGCGCCGATGTCGGGTCACTACGCCACACTGCTGCGCGGCACGGTCGAGGCCATGCTGCCCCATGCCGACGTCTACGTCACCGACTGGACGGACGCCCGCATGGTGCCGGTGGCCGAGGGCCGCTTCGATCTGGACGACTATATCGACTATGTCATCGAGATGTTTCACCATCTCGGCCCCGATACGCATGTGATGGCGGTGTGCCAGCCGTCCGTGCCGGTGCTGGCGGCCGCGGCGCTGATGGAGGCGGCGGGCAACCGGTTCGCGCCGGCGACCATGACGCTGATGGGCGGCCCGATCGACACGCGTTCCAACCCGACCGCCGTGAACCTTCTGGCCGAGGACAAGGGCACGGCGTGGTTCCGCGACAACGTCATCATGCCCGCGCCCTGGCCGATGCCCGGTTTCGGCCGCGAGGTCTATCCGGGCTTCCTGCAACTGTCCGGCTTCATGAGCATGAACCTCGACCGCCATATCATGGCGCACAAGGATTTCTTCATGCACCTGGTCAAGAACGACGGCGACGGCGCCGACAAGCACCGCGACTTCTATGACGAATACCTGGCGGTCATGGACCTGACGGCCGAGTTCTACCTGCAGACGGTGGATACCGTCTTCGTCAGGCATTCGCTGCCGAAGGGCGAGATGACGCATCGCGGCACGCCCGTCGATCCGGCTTCGATCCGCAACGTCGCGCTGTTCACGGTCGAGGGCGAGAACGACGACATTTCCGGACTCGGCCAGACCAGGGCCGCGCACGACCTGTGCGTGAACATACCGGCCGACCGCAAGGCGCATTACATGCAGCCCAGGGTGGGCCATTACGGCGTCTTCAACGGCTCGCGCTTCCGGGCCGAGATCGTGCCGCGCATCGTCGACTTCATGGCCAGCCACCGGCGGGCGGAGCGGCGGCCCGCCAGGCCGCGGCTGGTGCGCAGCGCCGGCGACTGACCGGCGGCAGTCACCTTCGGCACCTGTTGCACAAGTGCCGCTGTCACGGCCATGTGAGTAACCATGCCGGCAAACAGGCCTCCCGCTTAATTGACACGGACTGTAAATCGCCTTTAACGTTTCGTTAACGAACAGGGGCGAGCGGGGACATGTATTCCTCACCGAAGGCGCTTGGTTTGCGTTTTTTCGCGGCGATCGCGGTCAGCTTGGCGTCGATCGGGGCCGCGGTCCCGGCGGCCGCCGGCGGCGCGATGGCGACCGGAGGCCTGACGTCCCAGCCCATCGGCCACTACGAATTCTGCAAGGCCAACCCGGCCGAGTGCTCGATCCGCCCGGCGGACCTGAAGCCCGTCGCCCTGACGAAAGCCGTATGGAGCGAACTCGCCGGCGTTACCGTTGCGGTCAACGCGGCCGTCAAGCCGATGAGCGATTTCGACATCTACGGCAGGGACGAGGTGTGGGCCTATCCGGACAGAGGCGTCGGCGACTGCGAGGACTACGTGCTGGAGAAGCGCCGCAGGCTGAACCAATTCGGCATCTCGCTGGCCGACCTGCTCATCACCGTGGTGCGCAAGCCGGACGGGGAAGGCCATGCGGTGCTGACGGTACGCACCAGCAAGGGCGACTACATCCTCGACAATCTGACCGACAAGGTGCGGCCCTGGAACCAGACCGGCTATCGCTTTCTCAAGCGCCAGGCCGCAGACAACACCGGTCGGTGGGTCTCGATCCGCGACGGCCAGGCCGTGCTGGTCGGCTCGGTGCAGTAACTTTAAGACTTCACCTATTCAGCCAACATATGCTTTGGTGAGTGCGTTAACGGCCGCTACAATTGCCGTATCAATGGCCTTATTCCCGAGCGACTTTGCCCGATCCAACAATCCAAAGACCCAAGACTTCGCCGGCTTTGCATTTTCGGCTGCGGCCGCGGCCTCCCGAAGGTCTGCGACTAAACCTGATGCTTTCGTTGTATACTCGTTAGGGTCGACAGATATAATCATGCCGGTTGTTGAAGTGCCCTTTGGTCCAGCGGATACCGAAATCCGAAGCCCTGTTGCCGAGCCTCCGTTTCCTCCCGACACATTGATACTTGCTCCGACCAGATGTATCGGCGCTCTCTCAATTTGATCGGCCAATGCGGACAGCACCTTAGCGATATTCGTCATATCCTGCTCCATTTCGGCTTCTTCAACCGACATTTCACGCCGCCTGTGCCATCCGGTCGGTGGCCATCCGAGAGGAAATCGCTTCCGCGACATGGATGCGGCCGACCGTGTCGGCGCCGTCGAGGTCGGCCAGCGTGCGCGCGACCTTCAGCACGCGATGGTAGGCGCGCGCCGAAAATCCCAGCCTGTCGCTGGCGTCGCCGAGCAGCGACAGACCGGCCCCGTCGGGCGTCGCGATGCGCTCGATCAGCGACGGCGCGCACTGCGCATTGGTGGCGGCATCCGGCACGCCCAGTTCCTCGAACCGCTCGCGCTGCACCTGCCTCGCCCGCGCCACGCGGGCAGCGACGGCAGCGCTCGGTTCCGCGCGGCCGGGACGGATCAGATCGGCAGCCGAGACCGCCGGTACCTCGACCCTGAGATCGATGCGGTCGAGTAGCGGGCCGGAGATACGCGCCTGGTAGTCGGTGCGGCAGCGTTCGCCGCGCGCGCAGCGATAGCCCGGCTCGCCGGCCATGCCGCAGCGGCAGGGGTTCATCGCCGCGACGAGCTGGATGCGCGCCGGATAGGTGATGCGATGATTGGCGCGGGCGATCATGCACTCGCCCGTTTCCAGCGGCTGGCGCAGCGCATCCAGCGTCTGCGGCGTGAATTCGGGAAATTCGTCGAGGAACAGCACGCCGTGATGGGCGAGCGAGACCTCGCCGGGCCGCGCCCTGAGCCCGCCGCCGACCATCGCCGCCATGGAGGCCGAATGGTGCGGCGCGCGGAAGGGCCGCCGGTCGGTCAGTCTGCCCTCCGCCAGTTCGCCGGCGACCGAGGCGATCATCGAGACTTCGAGCAATTCCTTCGGCGCCAGTGGCGGCAGGATCGACGGCAGGCGCTGCGCCAGCATGGACTTGCCGGAGCCGGGCGGCCCGACCATCAGCAGGGTGTGCTACATTAATATCACGACAAACACCGGATATTAATACGGAGCGGATACCCGTCGAGATCATGCCTAAAGCCTATTCCTACATACGTTTCAGCACCCCCGAGCAGGCGCGTGGCGACTCCCTCCGCCGACAGGTTGAGAATGCCGAGAAGTGGGCATTTGACAAAAAAATGCAGATTGACGAGTCGCTGTGCGAGTTCGGTGTTAGCGCCCATCGTGGTGCCCACGTCGAGCATGGCACTGTGCTCGGAAAGTTCTTAGATCACGTCCGGAGCGGCAGGGTTGAAAAAGGTTCTTACCTGATCGTTGAATCGATGGACCGCCTTTCGCGTGAGGCCGTCATGCAGGCCCTTCCTCGCTTCATCGACATCCTGAATGCTGGAGTCATTGTCGTCACGTTGAGCGACGGACAGGTCTACTCAAAGGAATCCATCGACCAGAATCCTTATCAGATCATGGTGTCGCTCGGGCCCATGATCCGGTCACATGAGGAGTCGAAGCTTAAGAGCGAGCGCGTTGGCGAGGCTTGGGCGAAAAAGCGAGATCGCGCCCGCGCTGGAACACATCTGATGACCCACCGCACTCCGGAATGGATAAAGATCGAGGGCGGGAAGTTCGTCCTTCGGGAGAAGCGCGCCGACATCGTGCGACGCGTCTTCCAAATGACGATCGATGGCCATGGGCGTCGCACCATCGTCAACCGCCTGAATATGGAGCAGGTCCCCACCTTCCGCGCTCACGAAGACAGGAAGAAGAGGCCGACAGGCTGGCAGACTTCAAGCATCGCCAAGATTCTCAACAGCCGCGCCACCTTCGGCGAGTATCAGCCCGGCATCGGAACGACAAAATACGGTACTCACAGGCCCGAGGGCCCGCCGATCAAAGACTACTATCCGGCCGTCATCGACAAGGAGAAGTTTGATCAGGTGCAGGGTGTCATTACTTCCCGCCGTTCCGAGCGCGACGAAAACGGTGTTGTCATCCGTCGCGGCAAGGGTGGGCGTCTTGGTCACGGTATAGCGCACCTCCTCCGGGGGCTGGGGCGTTGCAACCGCTGCCAAGGCCCTATGCACATCATTAACAAAGGGGCATCCCACGGCGGCCTCTATTTCGAATGCTCGACTGCTCGCCGAAAGGCCGGTTGCGATAATCAAACCCGCTGGCGTGTTGACGACATCGAGCGGCGGCTACTCAAGCACCTGTCGTATATCGATGCCGACGCGGTGCTTGCGGGCGACACCCCGTCCGACGAAGTGCAGCGGGTTGCCGGGCTTCGTGTCCGCCTTTCCGATTTGGAACGGCAGCGCGATAACGTCCTAGGTGTTCTCATGACCGGGGACCCGGCCGCCAAGGCGGCATTTGAAAGGCTCGCCGGCGAAGTTAAGGAAGCGTCCGCCGAGCTTGCAAAGGCTGAAACCGCTTTGGAGCGGGCCGCTGCCGACCCCGGCTTGAAAGCACGGCTGGCCGAGGCCGTAGACCTCAACCGCGCCATGTCCGAGGCCGAAGGCGAGGAGCGCACCGCCATCCGCTTCCGCCTCGCCGAGCAGCTTCGGCAGCTTATCGAGGTGGTCGGGTTCCATCCAGAAATTGGCGTCTATGCCAAACTGAAACCGCGCCCCGATGTCCCGGCCGATCGGGTCCCGTATTCTTACGGCTATGGTGGACGTTGGACGATGGCCTTAGATGACGACAGCGACCCGCACGGCCAGGATTTCATCCGTCAAGATGACGACTACGACGACGACGGCCGGACAGCCGCGCGGACCCTCGCTTTCCTCCAACGCAAACTTGCCGAAAGGGCGGGCGGCGCTTCGTAGGCGCTGCCTCCCACCGCCATCGCCTTCCTGATTCAACCGCTCCGCGCCGTTCTTACTGCCTTCCTACGGCGGCCGCTCCGCAACGTTCATGGACAAGCGCAAGCGTTCCCGATGGTCATCCAACTACCTCGCTAGACTCGCCCTCCAGGGCTTCCAGAACGGCCGCATCGGGCGGCCGACACAGGAGGCCTAAAATGGCAAGGAAGCAGGAAACCACCGCACCCGCGAAGAACCACCCCTCGCACGGCGTCTTTGTAGTCGAAAACGACGGCCCCAACGCTTTTTGGACCCGCATCGGTTGCGCCTGGGCGCACAACGATGGCGAAGGCTTCAACATCCAGCTTTCCGCCGTCCCGATGTCCGGCCGCATCGTCCTCCGGACGCGCAAGCAGGAGGCGGGGGAGTGATCCCCGCCACGGCGCGGGCCGAAATGATCGCGAATTTCCGCGCCAATTTCGGCAAAGGCCGCACGACGGATTTCAAGCCCGTCGTCAAAATCTTCGACCCCGCCGGCGGCGCGACGTGGCTCCTGTCGGAGCTTGGTCCCGACGAAATCGCCTTTGGGCTCTGCGACACCGGGCAAGGATGCCCTGAAATCGGATATGTATCCGTCCACGAACTCGCCGCGCAGCGGAACCGCCTAGGGCTCCTCCTCGAAATCGATCGGCACTTTCGGCCGACGAAACCCTCTCTGAATACGCGGCCGACGCCCGCCGAAAGGGACGGATCGCCGCCTAGGCGATCCAACTCCCCGGCAAATTGCTTCAAATCGAGTTTGCACCTATCGGTGCAAGACCTCTTTCCAGGGGCTCCGCCGTCGCTACGGCGCTGTTTGGATTGCGCGCTCCCGGCTCCGCCCCCTCCGCTGCGCGGAGTCCCTTCGGGCTGGAATGAGGACTTTTTTCCGTGGGTTCAGATACCGCCCGACCTCGCCGAGGGCATCAGATGGGCATTTATTCGCGACCGATTCTTTCGTAAAGGCCTGAATCATGGAGATTCTGTCCGTTCATGCCTGCCCGCCGATTTTGAAAATTGACCGCGCGTCGGAGGTGGACAGCCCCGCGTTCCGGCTTCGCCGTCGCATACTAACGCTCCTCAGGCCACCTTGTTGAACCGAGCGCGCCGGCCGCGAATTTGCTCCGCCGCCTGTCTGGCTTCCGTCCCTATTCCGGACATCCAGACGGCTCCGCCTTATGCGCTGCACCCTTGTCTAGGGCGGGCAGATACCGACATGAAAAAACCCGCCTCCGAGGAAGCGGGCCTATCCCCTTCATGATCATCTTGTCCCGGCTACATCGTAGTCCGATGATCATCGGCTGGCACGCCTACAGGCACACGATGGTGGCATTCTTCGATCGTGCCTGAAAAAGTACCTGCAAATCTGGAGCTATTTGAATAGGTTCATCGGGAGGTGGCAGTTCAGCTTGATTCATCCTGCGGGGATGAGTGGCGCGGAGGGGAATGTTGGCGGCAGGGACAGTTGCGGATGCGGTGTCGGCCTATGGCGCATCGCTGAAGCCAAAACTTTCTAATCCTGCGATCGGAGGGCAACCCGAGGACCAGCTTCGCGGACCGCTGGAGCTTCTGGTCAAGTCGCTCGCAGAGGTCGGCGGCTTCCCCGCCGGTGCCGTCCACCTTGTCGGCGAAACCAGCCTTGCCGACATAAAGACCCGCCCGGACTTCGCCGTCACCGCCAACAAGGCGCTGGTCGGCTTCATCGAGGTCAAGGCACCGGGCAAGGGTGCCGATCCGCGCCGGTTCACCGATCCGCACGACAAGGCGCAATGGAGCAAGCTGAAATCGCTTCCCAATCTCCTCTACACCGATGGCCAGTCATTCAGCTTGTGGCAGGACGGCGAGATTGTTGGCAAGATCGTGGTGCTTGAAGGCAGCGTCGAGAGCGATGGCGCGAAGCTCGAAGCGCCGGATGCGCTTCTGCCGCTAATCGTCAATTTCCTCACCTGGAAGCCTATCCCGCCCACCAACGCCAAGCAGCTAGCGCGGATTTCGGCGCGACTCTGTCGCCTGTTGCGTGATGAGGTGATCGAGCAACTGGATCGCAAGAGCCAAGGCCTGACAGACCTCGCAAGGGACTGGCGCAGGCTGCTATTTCCCGAAGCCAACGATGATCGTTTCGCAGACGGCTATGCCCAGGCCGTTACGTTCGGCCTTCTGGTCGCCCGAGCTATCGACATTCCGCTTGCCAGCGGCATCCACCAAGCCGCCTATCAGTTGCGTGGCTCCAATTCACTGATCGGCACCGCACTCGGCCTGCTGACCGACGATCCGGAAAACCAGAAGGCGCTGGAGACGTCGCTGGCCACGTTGACGCGCGTGCTGAACGAAGTGAACTGGCACACCATCAGCAAGGACAGGCCGGAGGCATGGCTCTACTTCTATGAGGACTTCCTTGAGGTCTACGACAACGACCTGAGAAAGCTGACCGGTTCCTACTACACGCCGCCGGAAGTGGTGGCGGCGATGACGCGACTGGTGGACGAGACCTTGCGCGGGCCGCTGTTCTCGCGTCCGGCGGGTTTGGCCTCGACCGATGTGACGCTGGCCGATCCGGCCATGGGCACAGGCACCTTTCTGCTTGGCGTAATGCGCAGGATTGCCGCGACCGTCGAAGCTGATCAGGGCAAAGGCGCGGTACGTGGCGCGGTCGAAGCGGCGATGAGCCGCCTGATCGGTTTCGAGCTCCAGTTTGGCCCCTTCGCGGTCGCCCAGCTTCGCCTGATCGCCGAGTTGCAGGCTCTGACAAAGCCGGATGGGAAAACCCCGCCGAAGCTGCCCGATTTGCAGCTTTTCATCACCGACACGCTCGGCAATCCCTATGTCGAAGAGGACACGCTGGTGCAGAGCGGGCCGATCGCGCAGTCCCGTCGGGAGGCCAACCGCATCAAGCAGCAGCGCGACATCACCGTTGTGCTTGGCAACCCGCCCTACAAGGAGAAGGCACGCGGCATGGGCGCCTGGATCGAGCAAGGCAGCGGTGAGCCGGATTTGGTCGCGCCGATGGACTGGTGGGCACCACCGCCGGAATGGAAGGTCGGCGCGCATGCCAAGCACCTGAAGAACCTCTATATCTATTTCTGGCGATGGGCGACGTGGAAGGTCTTCGGAACGGGCAACCGCGCAGCGACCGGAAACCCGGACCGTGACGAGGAGGGTATCGTCTGCTTCATCACCGTCGCCGGCTTCCTGAACGGTCCCGGCTTCCAGAAAATGCGCGACGACCTCCGTCGCACCTGTTCCGACATCTGGGTGATCGACTGCTCGCCGGACGGTTATCAGCCGGAGGTACGCACCCGCATTTTTCAAGGCGTACAGCAACCCGTCTGCATCGTGCTAGCGGCGAAGCCGCTGGGCAAGGATCGGAATACGCCTGCCAGGGTGAGGTTCCGCGCGTTGCCCAAGGGGCCGCGCGGGGACAAGTTCACGGCGCTGGAGGCGCTGACCCTCGACGCGCCTGACTGGCAGAATTGCCCCTCTGACTGGCGCGCGCCGTTCTTTCCTGCAGCGAGCGGCGACTGGGCAACCTTCCCGCCGCTCAAGTCCTTCTTCACCTATGACGGATCCGGGGTGATGCCAGGGCGTACCTGGATCATCGCGCCGGATAGGCAGTCGCTTGCGGCACGCTGGGGCCGCCTGATTTCCGAGAATGACACGGTGAAACAGGAGGTGTTGTTTCATCCACACCAGGGCGGCGACAAGACCGTATCGAAGAAATCGCAGGGCGGACTGGCAGGTCATGAACATCGTGCGCAGGCGGTCAAGGATGATTCTCTGCCCGTGGTCGCTCCTGTCCGGTACGGTTTCCGTTCGTTCGATCGTCAATGGATCATTCCGGACAATCGACTCATCAATCGCCCGAATCCCGCGCTGTGGAGTGGCTACTCGCCCCGACAGGTCTTTCTAACGGGGTTGGAGGCGCACTCGCCGACTTCCGGGCCAGCGGTAACGTTCACCGGGCTTATTCCTGACCTGCATCACTATAAAGGTTCTTTCGGCGGGCGCGCCCATCCCATGTGGCGTGACGCGGCGGCGAAGGTTCCGAACATCCCACTACAACTGCTTGGCGTGCTGGCCGATGTCTATGGACATCCAGTGTCGGCCGAGGATGTTATGGCCTATCTGGCGGCGGTGATGGCGCATCCGGACTTTACCGCAAGATTCCAGGACGATCTCATTCAGCCCGGCCTGCATGTGCCGCTGACCGCCGATCCGGCGCTGTTCGCGGAGGCCGTCGCGATCGGTCGTCGAGTCATCTGGCTTCACACTTACGGCGAGCGCTTCGCCGATCCAGCTGCCGGGCGGCCGAAGGCACCGCCGCGCATGCCTGAGGGGGCGCGGCCGTTCATTCCTGAGGGTGGCGGCATTCCAGGCAGCCCGGACCCGCTTCCCGATACTATGGAATACGATCCAGCGGCTCGTCGGCTGCGTGTCGGCAACGGATTCGTCAACAACGTGTCGCCGGAAATGTGGGCCTATGAAGTTTCCGGCAAACAGGTTGTCTGGCACTGGTTCAGCTACCGTCGGCTTGACCGCACGCGGCCGCAGATCGGCGACAAGCGCCCGCCTTCACCCCTCGACAGGATACAGCCCGACCATTGGCTTGCCGAATACACCAGCGACCTCATCGACCTCCTCAACGTGCTGGGGTTGATGATCGAACTGGAGCCGGCCCAGGCCCATCTGCTGGAGCGCATCCTGAAGGCCGAGCTCATTAAGGCCGATCACCTGAAAGTGGTATTGGGTGCCGGAAACAACTGACAGGCTTGCGTCAGGAAACCGGGGATAAGCCGACCTATTGCCATCGCATGGCCTGATTGGCTGGGGCATAGTGCGAATGAGGAATCGCATCGGCAGGATCATGGCCAGCAATCAGTTCGACCTCTTCGGCGCCGACCAGCCGGAACTTTTCGATGACGACGCGCCGACCGTCTACTATCACGGCGACCCCGACCGTGTGCGCGCGCGGCTGCACAGATTGATCGCCGAGGCGCGGGCGGCCCAGACGCTGCCGTGGGATGCCGACAGCGTGCGACTCTACACGAAGATCGTGCCGCAGATGGCGCTCTGGCTTCCAGACGAGGAAGCCGCTCAACTTAAATTCGAATTCGAGACTGAGATGGAACGGCTTAAGGCTGCATAGCCGATCCGGGTCGAGGGCCCCCGACTCCTAACTTTGCGCATCCTCGAAAATCGATACCTGCCCGGATTCATCATATCCCAACGGTTTCGTGACATACATCACGAAAACCGGGGTTTGCGATGTCCGTCATTTTCCGAAATCGAACCCCTTGGGACGAGGGTGTCGCTTGCTATCGGGTCATGTCGACCTTCTCGGGGATCGGCGCAGCCTCGATCTCTTGGGACAACGACCTGTATGAATTCGTCGCCTATGCGGAGCCTTCCGCCTTTCCGGCGCATGTGCTGCACTATCGTCGCGGAGCCGGTCGGCCGAAGTACATGCCCGATCCAGACCAGGCGGGCTTGGAGAAGCCGGAACGGGACCAACGGCTGTTCGACATCAGGAACGTGGTCGATTTGCCGGAGACCGGGATCGTCAACTGGGGCGACATCACGCAGATCACCGACGACGATCTGGCCACGCTGGGCAAGGTGCATATTCTGGAAGGCGGCAGTCCGTGTCAGGCTTTCAGCTTCGCCGGTAAGCGCAGAGGCCTGAACGATCATCGTGGCAACGTGTTGCTCGCCTTCTGCCTGTTGGCTGAGCGGATGCGGAAAATCAACGGTCTGGAATTCGTCGTATGGGAGAATGTTCAAGGTGTCCTCAGACCCGAAAAAACGAACGGCTTTGGATGTTTGTTGGCGTCGCTCGCCGGAGAAACCAGGGGTCCGCTGGAGCCTCCAGGGGGTAAATGGTCGAACGCGGGTCGAGTGTTTGGACGTCAAAAGCGGCAGGTTGCCTGGCGAACGTTGGACGCGGTTCATTGGGGCATCCCCCAAAAACGTAAGCGTGTCTTCGTTGTCGCAAATATTGGAGGAACCCACCGAGGATTCGGAATACCTGACCAAATACTTTTTGAGCCCGAAAGCAGCATCTGGCATCCTAAACAGGGCCTTAAAACGCGACAGGCAGTCTGCTCTACCTACAGACGTGGTGACCGCCTTGAATACCGTAGCGCGGAAAAGCGACTCCGAGACCCCAAAGTAATCGCCCGGCTCGATGCCGAAGCATCGAAGAATTGGATTGGGAAAGGACTGCCGGCAAACGCCGCTTCCGCACTCGACATGAAATCCCAACCCGCCGCGAGCGGGCAAGCCTATGCCCTGACGGCCAGAAACGAGAGCAATCCCCAGGCCGTCGCCTACGCGCTCGCGGACGACTATGTACCCAAGGCGTCGAGGGATACGGCGTTCACGTTGATGGCAGGATCGCCAACGGGCGGGGGCCATAAACAGATGATCGTCCAGAAGGTCGCCCACCCGCGCGAAGCAGGAACGCCGGTCGGCGACATGACGAAACCCGCCCCCATCATTGTGGGCGTGCAGAATTCGGGGACCCTCTACGCGCGTGGTGCGCAGCCGGCCGGCGTGTCGTCGGAGCAGAACTTCCTGGTCATCACCAAGGAGGCGGAAAACACCCCTCCGGAACAATGGACCGTGCGGCGCTTCACGCCGCTGGAATGCGAGCGCTTGCAGGCTTTCCCCGACTATTGGACCGACGTCCCGTTTCGGGGCGAACTCGTGACGGACGGTCACCGATACAAAGCCATCGGCAATTCCATGCCATGCCCTGTCATGGCCTTCATCGGTGAAGCGCTGTACGCGCATATTGATATGATGCACGTCGTCCAGGATGATCCCGACATCCTGCGTCGAAAGCGCGGCCGACCGACCAAGGGCCAGCGTGCCATGACCGCCGCCGAGCGGCAGCGGCGACGCCGCGAGCGGTTGCGAGGACAAGATGAAGGTTCGACGGTCCGCAAGCCGCCGCTGGACTATCACACGAAGATGGCGCTGTTGTCCCATGTCGAGGACCTGCGGGAACTGATCGAAAAGCCCTCGTTAGACGTCACGTTCAGCTTGGCCATCCTGTGGGATGCCATCGACAAGCTTGGCCAAGCCAAGCCATTGTACTGAACGGTTTCGTTTCGACTGCGGAACGTTTGGCCGGCCGGCTTGCGCCATTCTCTCGGCCGGATGACCATCATATCCAGGGAAAGAAAACCCCGCGTCAACGGCTGGCAGGCCTCGGCGGGGTTCAGGTGGCAGGACGATGGTCGGATCATCCATTATTGCGGTCAATAGCCGAAGGACGCGCCTCGGGTGAGCGCCCGGCTGGGATATGTCCCAGCCTCACCGGAGCCCATCTCTACCACACCATGTCAACAATTAGATATATCAGCCTCCGCCCGGCTGCGGGCGGCGAACACCAACGCCGCGCCTTCCGGCATGGCAGCGTTCGACGCTTTCGCGCATGTGCAGACCCTTCACCCGCGCAACGGTCGCCTGGATGGCGGAAGACGTCGCGGCACCGTCTCGTTTGGCCAGCGCATCGCCGAGCCTGGAGAGCGGCACTGGCGAGAATGGAGCGTCGATGTATCTGAGGCTCCGTTTGTTGCGCGCGATCTCATAAGGCAGGGTGAGGCGATCGATCTCTATTTCTCACAGAACACCTTCCTTGGCTGGCGAAAGCTGGCCCAGCTTTCGACGCTTGGCGCGCTCTACCAAGATCTCGACTACCAGAGGCGGGCAACCCATGCCGGCAAGGAACCGCGTGTCGTCGCCGAGGGCGCGCTTGTGGCGTTGGACGACGCGGGCATTCCTCCGCCGTCCTTCATCATGCGGACGGGGCGCGGCCTGTGCCTGGTCTGGCTGCATGAGCAGCTTCCACGCAGGGCCTTGCCGCGCTGGCAGGTGGTGCAGAAGCGCCTCGCCGACGTCCTGACCCCGTTCGGGTCGGACAAGGCGGCGCTGGATGCCGCCCGCGTCTTTCGCGTCTCCGGCTCGCTCAATTCCCGAGCCGATCCTCTCGACGCCGAGGTGCGGCCGATCTGGTGCAACGGCACCGCCTCTACACCGTTCCGGCACGTATTCTCGGACCTTGCCGACGAAGCGCTGCCCTACACACGGGCGGAACTTGTCAGCCTGTCGGCCGAGCGAGCGAAACGACGGGGCGAACGAAAGGAGGTCGGACAACCGGCGCGAACGCTGACAATCGCCACCTGGGCGGAAACTATGCTGTCGGACCTTCAGCGGCTTCGTGCCCACCGCTATCCAGAGGGAGCCATTCGTCCTGGTGAGCGCGACAAATGGCTGTTCTGTGCCGCCACCGCCATGTCATGGCTGTGTCCGCAGCAGGTGCTTAAGCGGGAGCTCTTCGCGCTTGCTCATGAGGCCGCCGGATGGGAAGGCAAGGAAACACGCAGCCAGATGTCGGCAGTGTTGGCGCGGGCCCGCATGGCAGCGGCCGGCCAACGACAGGAATGGGACGGGCGGGAGGTGGATCCCCGCTATCGCATGAGGGCGTCGACGGTCATCGAATGGCTTGAGATCGAGCCTGGCGAGATGCGTGAGGCGGGGCTCAGGATGCTGGTCGATTCCGACCGTGCCCGCGAGATCGTGACCGAACGGCAGCGGAACTCCCGACACCGTAAGGGCGCGCAGGACCGCACCACAGTCCAATCGGCGCGCCTGGAACTCGGCCGCAAGGCTCGCTTCCTTCAGGCGAGTGAAGGTCTGACCGTGCGGGACCTCGCCGACAAGCTCGGCGTGTCCGCCTTCCAGATATCGAAAGCGATCGCCGAGGCGAAGGCAAAAGACGGATAAATCCAGCTTGGAAAAACAATGCGTTAGCGTTTCGTCACGGTATATGGTGGCGTAGCCCTACCGATACGGAGCGAAGCGACCCGGCCTCATGAAAATAAAGGGGCTGGGATGATTGGCTCTGCCGGAACTGCCGGGCACTGTGACCCTTGTGCGGGCGGGCATCGTTTTGCACTCGTGCATGTCGCTTCGCGAAATCGTGACTTTCGTCACGAAAATCGCCGCCCGCATGTCCTAGTCCCGATCTCCTTCCCGTCATTCGTTCGGTCGTCTCCGCCGGCGCTTGTCGCATGCACGGATCGGCGTCAGCCTTGGAGGAAGCCAGCAATGGGCGGTGCTACGCCCGTCCCGCTGACAAGGGGGAGGAGACCTCCCCCGTTGACCCCCACGCCGCCGGAGGCGGGTATGACAGGAGAAGACAGGATGACGATTGACACTTTCGAGCATCAGGTCCGGGAAAGAGTCGAGGCCCTTCTGGGCGGCGCAGCCCAGGACACGATCACCGGGGCGACGTCCGTGCGATGTGCGGCGGGTCTCGTGGTGGGAACCCTCGACGGGCTGACCACGCTGAACGAAGAATCAGCGTGGAGCTATCTCGATCGACATAACCGCAAGCTCGTGCTCGCCCTGCGTGCCGCTTATGCCGACAGGCTGCATGGCTGGTCGCCAATGCCGCACCGTGAAAGTCGGTTGATTGCCAACAGGCAACGGCAGGCGGCTGTGGGGCAATGCCTCCTGGCCGCCATCCGTTTCAGCCCTCCCTGCGGGGCGTTGTCCGAAAGCGCACAGGAGGCGCTGGAGGAATTGCGCGATCTTCTTCGCGAAGAACGGGACCTCGATCCGGCATCGTTCCGAACGGAAGCCGATGCCGGAGAGGTTGCGGCTTGATGAGCACCACCACGACCCTGCGCCTAACCCGCGACGAGCGTGCCGCGCTCGACGCCGCTGCCGAGGTGGCGGGGCTCGGGCCGTGCTCCTATGCGCGGCAAGCGGTCATGCGCGCCGTGGGCCGTGCGGTATCCGTGCGACGTCGGCCGGACAGCCTCGCGCGGGCCATCGGTCAGGCGCTAGGCGATCTCGGGCGGATCGGCAACTTGCTGAACCAGATGGCCCGCCATGCCCATGTCGGTGGAAACGTGCCGGCGCAGCCGATTGAGGATTGCGGTCGGGAACTGTCTCGCCTGACGGGCGCGGTCCTTGCGCTCAGGCAGGAGCGTTCCAGATGATCGTCACGACAACCCGCCACGGCCGCACGGCCAGAGACGCCCGCTATCTCCTGGCGCATCTGTCAAAGCAGGACGGGCAGCGGTCGCGCGTCGTCACAATTGCCGCGCCGGTGCAGTCCGCTTCCGAGGCGCTGGACTACATGCAGGCCTTACGCGACGGATCGCGCGCGACGGTCGCATGTCACCATCTCAGCCTGTCCCCCGATCAACCCATGACCGACGAGCAGCGTGACGAGGCGATCACGCGTGTCCTCGCTGCCATGGGGGCCGAGGACCACGCTCACGTCGTCTGGGAACATGCCGGGAAGGACAGGCGGGGCCGAGACGTCGATACACACTACCACATCGTTGTCGCGCATGTGGGGCCAGACGGGCGCGCCCTTGATGACGGGCGGTCCTATGTCCGGCTTGAAGCCGCCGCCCGTTCCCTAGAATTCGATTTTGGTCACGAGACTACGGCAAGTCGCCACGCCGCTGCCGTCGCCACGGAACTTGATCGCTTAGGCCGACAAAACGTTGCTGCGCGAGTACGCGGCGAGGCTCCGCCGGAATCACCCGCGTCGGCCATGTCGTCGCAGCAACGCGCGCGATCCACGCGACATGGGATCGACCTTCCCGACGTGCGCGACGTCGTGCGGCAGGCATGGGCCGCCAGCGACGGAGCCGCTGCCCTTCGGGCGGCGCTCGCCGAGCATGGGCTTGCCGTCGCGCCAGGCAACAAGCCCGGCGTGTGGATCGTCACCGGGCCGGAGGGCGTGACGCTCGGATCGCTCGACCGCCTATCGGGAGAACGTCGCCGAACGGTGGCGACACGGATGCAACAGGAGGATTTTCGTGACTCGGCAGACGCAACAGCCACCCGCCATGCGGGCATTGAAGGCGACCTACGACGAAGCCCGCGCCGGCCGCGAGGCGGCCGAGGCGCTGGGTCCGCTGCTGGCCCTGCTGGAGCCTCCGGAACCGGGAGAGGCAAGCCCGCTCCAGGAAGTGACGGACCTGTTGAGCGCCATCCTGAGCAACCAGGAAATGACCTTGAAAGCGATCGAGGCATTGGCGGCTCGCGTCGACGCCACATTCAGGAAAACCTGACCGTTGCCATGTTCGCGCTGGCAGCGCGCGACCACCACATCCGGCGCGCCCTGTGGCGGGTACGGTGGCGACGTCAACCGCGCCTGAGACATCTTCAGGAAGCACGGCGTCTTGCCCGCCTTGACCTGGACGAGCTCCGCCGCGTTGCCGAGGAAATCGGCCGCCGGATCACGGCGTTCTTGGTCGGAACGGTGGAGCCGCGACGGGAAACCCGTTCCGAAGCTCTGGCGCGGTTACGTCGTGAATACGAAGCACAAGCGAGGCGGCACGTGACAGTAATCGTCACTGCGTCCGATTCCGATCCGGTTCCGGCCTACAGGCCGCATTTTACGAGGAGGGGGAAACAATGGCCGAAACCATCATGACGAGGAACGACGGGAAGAAGCGCAGGACCTGCCGGGATCGCTGGCGCTACCATTGGCACCAGCAACGCCGGAAATTCGCCGATCCTGCGATGTCCACGACGGAAAAGCTTTCGGCACTCCTGCTGTTCCTGATCGGCAGCGCGCCGGCTCTGCCTGTCCCGATACCACGAACCACGCCGATGCCGCAGCCCTTGCCCGCTCGTGCGGACGTCTCGCCGGAGCAGGACGAGCGGGAGAGCGGCGAAGGCGGGCAGCAGGTGCTCATGCGGCCGAGGGCAGCGCATGGGCGCTATCGCTCCCGGCCGTCCTATTCCAGGATCATGCGCGATTTATCTCGACCTGCGCCGGCAGCGCGCGCCGATGCGGCCGAGGCGTTGCTTGCACGCGTGCCGATGGAAGCGCTTGATTGGGTCTATATGCTTATCCGCGAAGGAGACTGGAGGAATCTCCGTCTAGTTCTCCAACCGGGTATGACCGACGTCGAGGCCGACGAAGCTCTGAAGATCGCCGCACGTGAGGCCAGATTGCGGGAGATTGCCGACAAGGATGACGAAACACCCGACGACGACCCGAAAAGAAAGCCACCTTGATCGAGGCTAATTTCGTGACGAGAGACACGAAAATAGACTTCTATCACTCACTAAGAAGTATGGCACTTACCCGCCCAATTTCCCCAGCGTGGCAAGGTCTGCATCGTCTTGCGCCCGCGAGACTACCGGGCGGACGTTTCCCAGATATTTTCGATTAACCGCCGTGCCCTGATAGGGGCTTTTTTTGTCGAGCGAGAACAGGCGAGCTTGAACTACTCGGCTGCCAACGACTAGCTCGACCGGGTTGTTACTGTGATTAACGAGCTCTAATGGGATACAGCCCCGGAACGAAGGTTGGATCATGGTGTTTAGTTGCACGCCCAAGCGACTGTAGCTGCTTCGAGTGATGATGTCGGCATAAACGTCAGCGGGAAGCCCGACATATTCGAGTGATGTCGCCAGCACGATCTGACCTGGGTATAGGATGAACTTCTGGCCGACATCTCTTCGCGTAGCTCGAAAATAGGACGACACGCCGCGTCTAGTGGCAGAAAGTTCGACCGCCGGTTTTCGTGTCAAGAGAGAAACAAGGAAGTCTGGTCCTAGGCGCAGGTCAACGCTTACCTCCCCAACCTGGGTGGTTTCAAGCAGAGGATCGATGTAGAGTCGTTGCTGGCTGGTCAATGTCAGCCTTCGTCTTATCTCATGGGCTTGAAGCAGCGGCATGCCAAGCCTCCCTGATCGCGAAATTCCGGATGGATTTTTCGGTGAGGTCGTTCACGAGCGCTTCGACGATACCGTCGCGTCGGTCAGATAGCTGCCAGGGATTGAGCCGTTTGTCGATAGCGTTGAAAAGGTACGCCCACGCGCTATCGTACATGCCGTACACCTGTTCGATGGATGACGGGACAAATGTCCTGACATCGTTGAAGTCGTGGGCTACATCCACGAGATCAAATACCTTCGTCAATGTCGGCAGGCTTAGTGCCGCGAGCGCATTCTGGAATAGGTCGATGGTGGGGTGCGCGGTGCCTGCCAAGAAGGCATCTACCAAAGCGGCGCGCTCGGCAGTAGCGGGATGAGTGATGCTGGCCGGTGCATTTGGAGCGATCGCCTCCAGCGCGGCGATGCTTGATCGGCCCACGAAGGAGGCACCGAACAAATCGGCGAAATGCTCCATACGATAGGTAAGGTCATCAAAGCCTGCTGGCGCAATAGGTGTGGGGTTCAAAATGGCCGAAACCTGTGTCACTCGGTACTTGAGGTCGACGAAATGGCCTAGCTCGTGAAAGAGCGGTACGCAGAAGATCGGCTTGTGCGCATAAATTCGAGGCACGCCTATCATGACAACCGGCAGCTGGAACCCTTCGGCATCATAGTCCGCGATAGACGTCTCGATGAATTTCCAGGGATCCAGTGGCTTTAGATGAAAGTTGTGATCCTCGGTGAGCGAGGTCACAATCGCCGCGTCGCTCAGTCGCCAGCGACGGAGAGCGTCGGTCAGGCAGAACACTACCTCAAAGGGAATCTCGTTGTTGGTGCTTCCCGATAGGTAGGACTGCACGGCTCGACAGAGGTATGCAAAGTTTGTTTCGATAGCGTCATCATACTTACCCGGGCTAGCCAGAACGTGCTCGATAGCCCCGATAAAATGACGAGTGAATTTATGGACCCGCTCGTCGAAGTAGGCGGAATCGTCAAGGGCGCGAAGGGTATTGGCTACCAGGTGGAGGTCAACGCGTGGGCGCAAAACGCCGCTCCGCGGCTAAGATGTTTTTCGCGGTGCCAGGCGATAGGTTGTCTCCCTTGGCGTCGAGTTCAACCGCGTTTAGGAGCTCGGTCGACTCCTGCAGATCTAAAGCGAGTTGAATCGCCTCCGGAAGGGTCGTCGCATTGATCGTGCTTGGATCCCGAACGATGCCGATTGCCTGCAACAGGACGGTTTTCATGTAGGCCGAGAGCTTCTCTGGTAGGTTGCGCTCACCACTCAAAATCTGAAGCGCGACATGGAAAGGAGCTGCACTTTGGTTGCGATCCATTGATGTCGCTGCCAGCATGATGCGCTCCTCATTTGCCCTGCTTGGTTAGAATCGATCCGCGACTCCTCGTCAAGAGGCGGCTGTGATGCGATCCGTGAATCTAAGCTCGTTATGAGGGAGCTTTGGTCCTGTGACGAGCCACCATGTTTGCAATTCTATACGTCATTTAGCGGTTGAGATTTCAACGCTGCCCGCCCATCAGTATATTTCGTCAATAGCCGCTTTGGTGCCCCTACCTCGACGGAGAAATTTAGCGGTCGATGCGAACTCTCATATATTCGCGGGTTCGGCACGAGTCTTACAGGTTCTCGAAGGCTGGCCGCTCCCGGTTAGCGTCTGCCCATTCTGCGAGACTGTTCGGCAGGAACAGGCGGGCGTACTCCCTCTCCTGGTCTTTCCCGGTGTTCCTCGCGATGACGAGCAAGATGCCATCGTGTCGGACCTGCCGTTCGACCGAGAACGGCATCGGATGGAGCGGGTGCGTGGCCCATTGCCTGAGATTGTCGACGTGGTACTCGCCGAAGAACTGCGTCGTTGTCGACATCTCCCAGCGGAGGCGCTGCAGCTTCCTCCTGGCCTCTCCGATGTAATGGACGGCCTTTGTCGCCTCGCCCCTCTGGAGCAGGCCGATGGTCATGTCCATCGCCTTCTCTTCGTCGTCGCAGCCGTCGAAGGAGAGCAGCCATTGCTCGTAGCGCCGGAGGTCAGAGAGTGGCTTGTATGATGATCTTACCAGCGCCTCGCCCGCTAGCGGCCCGAAATGGTAGTCCGTCGTGATCTTCTTCGATGCTCGCTCATTGTAGAGCGCGGCGGGATTGTCCCGGACTTCGTGCAGGAGGTATTCACCGCCGGCCTTGCGCACCTGTCGGAGGGCCTTCTGCACGGTCGGCGCGCCGCGCGAGAAATCGTGATAGATGCCCTCTACTTGCTTTGCGACGTCCATGAGCGTCCGGATCTCCCCCAGCGTCCTTGGGACGTGAACGAGTTTCGCTAGGAGGAAGTCTTCCTGCTGCCGCCGAAGGTCGTCCTGCTTCTTCTTCGAGAAGGCGGCATGCCGGATTTCGGCGGTTGCGCAGTCGTGTCCGATGATAGCGATGCACTGCCGGGCGAAGATGAAGACGAATGCGCCTTCTAGGAACTTTTCCCGCCGCTGGCACATCGGGCAGGGAATGTAGTCGCCTTCTGGTCGCTTCTTTCGATCGACGGCGAAGGTTTCGATGACCTCGAAAGGCTCGTTCTTGTTGAGACGACCCCAGTAAAGTCCCGGAAAGGTCTCGGGCTCGTAAGTCTGCTTAACGTGCTCAATGAAGGGTTGCCGGAGATGGAAAGGGGCCTCGCGATATTTTGCGTGACCGTGGTATTCTTCAGGAAACGTGTACTCTACAGGCTTGCGCGCTGCTGCTTCCATGGTGGGTTCTCTTCCCTGTTGTTTGCCATCGTCTCCTCCCTGGCTGATTGCGACTCATGCGAGTCTGGAAGCGAATATAGTAGATTCCGGTTTCCGCCCGGAGTCCGAAATACATTCTGGTGTCAGCGGTCGGTGGAACCTGGGGAAAACTGTTCCGCGATTGTTCCGAAAATCCGTGTAACAGAATGGCTGCTAAGCGATGAGCAACCACAGGATAACGGTTGTCGCCGCCGCGCCCGCCAGAAACGGGCCGTGTCGCCGTAATTCCCAGCCGAGATATTCGCCCCACGTCAAGGACGTCCGCCAGCGCCGGAAGCCGGCGCGCTGCGCCTCCTCGTATGCCTGGTCAGCCCGCCATCCCGCGCCGGAATCCTTGTACTTCTTGGAAATTAATGTAGCCAATCATCAACCTAAAAGACCCGCCAGACATTAGTCATTACTAAATCACTGTATGGGGGTGGTTTCCGGCCTCACCGCTTCTGCGTCTGAATCTGTCTCGAATTTGCAGATGATTTTCGCCCTTCGCCCAAGGACTCGATGTCTCGGATCGTCTAACGTGATCTCGGAAAGGACGGAGGGGCGATTGTGAGAGAACTGTTTTCAGCTTCGGCTGCTATGGCAATGGCGGCTTCTATTACCGTTGCCGCGGCCGACGGCTTCGTCACAGACAAATCGCTCCTAGGCGGATACGACTGCTGGCCGACCGCGGCCGGCGGCGTCGACTTCGAGGAATCGACAGGCAAGTGGGAAGGCACCGCCTTCAAGGTCTCGGGCGAACATTTCCGCGTCCGGCTGCTGCCCAAGGAGATTGTTGAGGTCGATGATATGGGCGAGATGCGCCAGGCCATGGGCCATGTGGTCATCTTCACCCGGGAGAACGAAAACGCCATCTGCCACGGAGAGCCACCTGACGGCGACCTAGTGTCCGTCATCGCCGCCAACGGCGTGTTCGGCTGCGGTAGCATATTCGGCGACTTCTCGATGAGCCTGTCGAACCTGCGCTACAAAGAATTCCATACAACCGGATATCTGGGGGGACCGGATGCGGAAAGCGACACTCCAAGCGTCACCGTCGGGGAATGCAAACAAGTCGAATGACGGCCTGCAGGTTATTGGGGCGGACTACGACGAGGTGTTCACGGACATGGTGCGCATCCCCAGCGCGCACCGCATCAATTTCGACAACACCGAGATTCCGAACGGCACCGTCATCCGCATCGATCACGGCGGCAAGACTGCCTACGCGATTGTCCGCGGCATGGGCGAGAGGGCAGATGCCGTGATCCAGATAGACGAATTCATGCGGGATCGCCTCGGGGTCAAGCTCAGGGGAAAAATCCCCTCCTGCTGCATCCGGTCGGCCACCCCATTGGAAAAGGTGTTCTGGTATTGCAGAGCGACAAACCCGGCGGTGCATGTCCCGGCGTGGCTGGCTGTCATCTCCATCGGGCTGGGCGTTTTTTCGATCGTACTTTCTATCGGGCTTGCCGTCAGTGGCTCGTCATAGAAAGCTTGGTTGTTTCGATTCATCCAGGCGAAGCACGCCGAGCAACTGCCATATCTTCGGATAGGCCGCCATGTTGCCGACGGCGAAGGCCATGCCCTTCTGCGGGTATTCCACGTTGAACCGATGGTCCATCCAGTCGAGGGCTTCCTGCTCGGACATGCCGAGCTTGTTGCGCGCGTTGTAAAACATTGCGTGCGCCTCCCAGTCCCCATTGGAATAGTCATGAGGAGCATCGGCATCCCGGAAGCGGAACCTGAACTCGTAGGGCGACGGCTCGAGCGCAGCCAGTTCGTCGTCGAAGAACGATTTCTGCGCCGCTGCCAGCCTGTAGGATTCGCGTTCCTCATCCAACTGCGCCGCGCTCTTCGCCTTATATGAGAACCTCGGCTCAAGCGGACGGATCAGCGCTAGGGAGTCGCCACGGTCGGCGGCGGCCTTCACGGACGGCAGGATGACCGGTCCGAGGAAGTCCGCGCGCTTTTCTTTCGGCAGTTTCTTCCCGATGGCGATGGTGTCCTCGAAAACCCGGCAACTCTCTCGGCGGGGGTCGCTCGTCGGCCTCACGTACTTGAAGGTCACCCAGTCCCAGCGCTTGAAGCTGCTCTCGGCGCTGAGGTGCCGGAACCTGACCGGGAAGAGTCGCCTCCATTCGCCTTCCGCCGTCACTCCCGCGCAGCAGACGGTTTCGCCGTGCTTTTTACTGAGGTGCGGCAGCGCCTTCACAAGGATGGTAACGCGGCATTCTTGAGGCGTTGCGGACATAGCGATCGGGATCGTCTCCGTAGAGGTCCATGACCTCGAAGTCGGCAACTTCCGTCATGGCCTCCGCGACGATGGACCTGTGGCAGGTCACCGGATCGCGTTCGAAGCATAAGAGGCACGTAGGCTTTTCCCCCGCCACGGCCACCAGCTCCTTGAGGGACGACTGGGCGTCGCCGGAATCAAGGTGTGCCGAATAGATAGCACGGAACTGGTCGAAAAGTCCTGCCCTGGCCGCATCTCTCCCCGGCTTTGGGTCGCCGAGATCGATAAAGTGCAAGTATTCGATGCCGGCCTCCTCCAGCCGGGCCGCCAGAGACCTCTTGGAGAAGCCCTTCTTGCGAGACAGAGCGACCGCCCGAACGTCGGCAACGCGCTCCACCCCTACCGCCTTCAGCGTCGAGACGAAGCGCTCGATGTCCGTTCCTTCGTATCCGATGGTATAGACGACGCTCATCGCACCCTCCCGATTCCGCCGTTCGAATACTTGCATTCGGAGCTTGCGTCGACCTGTGAGGGCGCGGCGGGGAGTCACAGTTTGTTTCATAGACGATGCTTCAATCGACCTTCACCTGCAACGGTCGCCGTCGCCGCGCCCGCCAGAAACGGGCCGTGTCGCCATAATTCCCAGCCGACATATTCGCCCCGCGTCGGGAACATCCGCTAGCGCCGGAAACCGTTCCGCTGCTCCTTCTCGTATGCCTGGTCAGTTCGCCGGCCCACGTCGGAACCCTTGGAATCTTTGGAAATTAATGTAGCCAACCATCAGAAGGTTATGACCACCGGCCGCCGCCACCTCCAGCGCGCGCTTGGCGCTTTCCTGGCCCTTGATGTCGGCGAGGTCGGGCAGGTTCTGCGCGGCCTGCCGCACGCCCGCCACGGGGCGCGACAGCACCTGGTTGCCGCGGAAATGGTTGGCGACGGCGATCAGGCTGCGCGGCGCGAGCACATCGAGTTCCTCACCGGCCCAGGCCGCCTCCGGCCCGCAGCCGTGCGGGCAGATCAGGCCCCGCCCTTCCGCATTGGCGGCGATCGCTGCCGGCAGCGCGCCGGACACGGCGGCAATGGTGCCGTCCAGGGACAGTTCGCCCAGCACGACGTAACCGGCCAGCGCATCGCCCGGCACGGCGCCGAGCGCAGCCATCAGCCCGAGCGCAATAGGCAAGTCGTAGTGGCTGCCTTCCTTGGGAAGATCGGCGGGCGCGAGATTGACCGTCACCTTCTTAGACGGCATCGACAGGCCGGAGGCGTGGAGCGCCGCCTGCACGCGCTCGCGGCTTTCGGCCACCGCCTTGTCCGGCAGGCCGACGATCGACATGCCGACCTTCCCCGGCGCGACCATGACCTGCACGTCGACCGGAACGGCCTCTATGCCCTGGAATGCAACCGTGCGAACCCGCGCAACCATCGTTGGCCCCCGTCTCCGACAGGCCGCCTTCAACTATCGGTCGCGAAACCCGGCGGCGAGCAAGACAAGCACGGATCGGTGATCGGATCAAGAACATTTCATGAACAACCACACGCCTGGGCAGAGATGCGGTTGCAGCCGGTTGCAAAGATCGGAACGAACGGGAGACGTTCGGATCTGTCCGCGGCCCCGTCCGACCGGCGGCCACGGCATGACGAAAAAGACGCCTGGCGCGTCTGGCGGGAGGTAGATCAGGCCCGCTTGGCCTCCACCGCGTCCCAGAACGCTGCTGCGATGTCGGCGCCGCCGAAGCGCTTGACCTCGCGGATTCCGGTGGGCGAGGTGACGTTGATCTCGGTCATCCAGTCGCCGATCACGTCTATGCCGACGAGGATGAACCCACGCTCCTTCAGTGACGGCCCGATCCGCGCGCAGATCTCGCGTTCGCGCTCGGTCAGCTCGGATTTCTCGGCGCGGCCGCCGACATGCATGTTCGAGCGCGATTCGGTCTCGGCGGGGACGCGGTTGATGGCGCCGACCGGCTCGCCGTCGATCAAGATGATGCGCTTGTCGCCCTTGCGCACGTCCTTCAGGTAGCGCTGCACGATGAAGGGTTCGCGGAAGAGCTGAGAGAACATCTCCAGCAGCGAGCCGAGATTGCGGTCGGCCTCGGCCAGATGGAAGATGCCGGCCCCGCCGTTGCCGTAGAGCGGCTTGATGATGATGTCGCCATATTCGCGGCGAAAGGCGGCTACTTCCTCCACGTCCTTGGTGATGAGGGTTTCCGGCATGAGGTCGGGAAACTCGGTGACGAAGATCTTCTCCGGGCTGTTGCGCACCCAGGCCGGGTCGTTGACCACCAGCGTCTTCGGATGAATGCGCTCGAGCAGATGCGTGGTGGTGATGTAGTTCATGTCGAAGGGCGGGTCCTGGCGCAGCAGGACGACGTCCATCTGCGAAAGATCCGTGCGCACTTTTTCTCCGAGCGAGAAATGATTGCCCTTCTCGTCGCGCACGGTCATCTCCTCGACGCGCGCGAACACCTTGCCGTCGAGCATCGCCAGACGGTCGGGCGTGTAATGGTAAAGCCGGTGGCCGCGTCGCGCCGCCTCCAGGGAAAGCGCGAATGTCGTGTCGCCCATGATGTTGACGGTCGAGATGTGATCCATCTGGACGGCGATGTCGAGGGCCATGAGGTTCTCCGAAGCGGTGGGAAATCATCTACAGAATCGGCGAGGCGATGCCAATCGTGCCGTTGCGGACCGGACGGGTACAGACAACATATGTGATCGCATCATCAATTTCTTAAACTGCTTGCCTGTATGAAATCTGGAAGGCCACCGCTTTCGGGACAGCTGCACCCGTGGAGTGAAACGCATGAATGCCGTCACCAAGCTCAACCGCCGCACCGCCGCCGTGATAGAACTCACCGTCCTGATGCCTTGCCTCAACGAGGCCGAGACGCTCGCTCTCTGCATCGGCAAGGCACAGGCCTTCCTGAAGCGCGCGGGGATCGCCGGCGAAGTGCTGATCGCCGACAATGGTTCGACCGACGGCTCGCAGAAAATCGCCGAGGCGCTCGGCGCGCACGTGGTCCCGGTGGCACAGAAGGGCTATGGCGCGGCATTGCTCGGCGGCATTGCGGCGGCGCGCGGGCGCTATGTCATCATGGGCGACGCCGACGACAGCTACGATTTTTCGGCGCTGGAGGCCTTCGTCGAAAGACTACGATCCGGCGCGGACCTCGTCATGGGCAACCGATTCAAGGGAGGCATAGACGAAGGCGCCATGCCTCCCCTGCATCGCTATCTCGGCAATCCGGTGCTGAGCTTCATCGGGCGGCTGTTCTACCGGATCGACACGGGCGACTTCCATTGCGGATTGCGCGGTTTCAGAGCGGATTCCATCCGCGCGCTCGACCTGCGCACCAGCGGCATGGAGTTCGCGAGCGAGATGGTCGTCCGCGCGGCGCTCGCCGGCCTGCGCATCGAGGAAGTGCCGACCACGCTGAAGCCCGACGGGCGCAGTCGCGCCCCGCACCTGCGCACCTGGCACGACGGCTGGCGGCATCTCAAATTCCTGCTGATGTACAATCCGCGCTGGCTTTTCTTCATTCCCGGCACGGCGCTCGCCGGCATCGGCCTGGTGTTCGCGGCCCTTCTCGTTTTCGGTCCGCTTCGGGTCATCAACAATTTGTCGCTCGACCTGAACACATTCGTCGCCGCCTGCTTCGCGGTCATCACAGGCGTGCAGCTGATCACGTTCGGCGCTATCTCGCGCCACTACGCCCATATGACCGGCATACTGCCCGAAAGCCGCCGTTCGACCTGGCTGTCGGGCTATCTCAGCACCGACAGGCTGGCAGCCAATGCGGGGCTTTTGTTCACCGCCGGCATGCTCTTCTTCGGCTATGCCGTAGCCCGGTGGGCATCGCTGGGCTTCGGCCCGCTGGACAACTCGGAAATCCCCCGCATCGTCGTCCTCGGCCTCAGCCTCGTGGTGATCTCGTTCCAGGCCTTCTTCTCCGCTTTCCTGCTCGGCGTGCTGGAAATCCCCCTGAAGCGCGGAGCGGCGGGGCGGCAATGAGCAAAGAGGCCGCAAGCCACTTCGTCGCGCCGCGTCTCGTCCGCTTCGTCGTGGTCGGTGTTGCGGCAGCCGGCATGCTCTTTATGCTGGGCTGGCTGCTCATCAGCGCAGGCCTTTCGCCATTCGCTGGCAGCCTCATCGCTTATGCCGCGACCTTCCTGTGCGCCTATACGGTGCAACGGGGCTGGACGTTCGGGGGCCTGCACAGCCATGCGCACGCCCTGCCGCGCTATTTCATCCTGCAGGTAGGCTGCGCGGTTTTTTCCGGGCTGATCGCGCATGTGACCGCAGCGGGATTCGGCCTGCCGCCATTGGCCATATCGGCGGTCATGACGGTCGCGGTCAGCGCTGTCAGCTATATCGGATCACTGTGGTGGGTCTTTCCTGCCGGGAAGGCGATCTGACGGTTTTACGGTTTTTTGAGCGGCTGCGCGTAGTCTCGGTTTTCAGCAACGAAGCCCAGATCTTCAGGACTACCCGTGATGACAAGCATTTCGGCTTCCGCATCAAGGCATGCTTCCGCTCCGACGGCCTCGACCTGGCAGCGCGACCTCATCCTCGCGCTCGTCGCCGCCCTGCTTTCCGTCGCCGTCCAGGCCGCCAACGGCTTTCCCACCCTGACCAGCCCGCGCGGCGACAATGACAGCATGCTGAGGCTGGTGGAGGTGCGCGACCTGCTTGCCGGGCAAGGCTGGTTCGACCTCCATCAGTACCGCATGGGAGCCGAAGGCGGGTTCATCATGCACTGGTCGCGGCTGGTCGATGCGCCGATCGCCGGCCTGATCCTGCTTGCCCGGTCGCTGGGCGCAAGCGTCGCCACGGCAGAGACGATCGCCTCGATCGTCTGGCCGGCGCTGCTTTTCTGCCTGACGCTGTTTTTCACCGTGCGCGCTGCCCGCCGTTTCGGCGGCGCGCGTGCAGCCCTGCCGGCGCTCGTCCTCGGCGCAATGGCGCTTTATTTCCTGGGCATCTACAGCGCCGGCGCGCTCGATCACCACAACATCCAGATCATGCTCACCATGGCGGGCCTAAGTCTCCTGCTTTCCGCGCCGGAGCGGCGGGGAGCGGCGTTCGGCGCCGGCGTCGCGGTCGCGCTTTCATTGGCCATCGGCATGGAAACCGCGCCCTACGTGGCGGCGGCAGGTCTCGGCGTGGCGGGGCTTCTTGCCTTCGGCGGCGACGGCGAAAGAACCGTGGCCCGCGATTACGGCCTTGGTTTCGCCGGCATTTCCGCCCTTGTCTTCGTTGCCACCGTGCCGCCTTCCGGCTGGGGGCAACCCGCCTGCGACGCCTATTCGGTCGTACAGTTCGCGCTCGGCACGGCGGGCGGCCTCGGCCTTGCCGTCGTGGCATCCTTCGAACCGGCGTATCGCACACGCACGCGCCGGATCGCGTCGCTTGCCGCTCTGGCGCTCGTGGTCGCTTTCGTGCTCGTTCACTTCTTCCCGCAGTGCATGGCCTCCCCCTATGCCGGTCTCGATCCGCGTTTGAAGACGTTGTGGCTCGACAATGTCGACGAGGCGCAGTCGCTGTTCAAGCTTCTGGCGAACGACCCCGCCTCCGTCGCCGCTCGCTACGCGACGCCGCTGATCGGTCTCGTGCTGCTGGTGTCGCGGCCGGCCCGCGCCGGCTGGCGGCGCGAGGACTGGCTGGTCCTTTCAGCGTTGCTCACCGCGTTTCTCGTCAGCGCCTGGCAGGTCAGGGGCTCCAACTTCTCGATCGTCTACGCCGTCATTCCGCTGGCGGGCTGGGTCGGGGCCTGGCGTGAGCGGGCCAATGGCAGCCGCTCGACGGCCATCCAGTTGCGCATGGCGATGGCGTGGATCGTGTCGGCCAATGTCTGCTGGACCGGCCTGGCCGCGGCTGCAACCGTCGCGGCGGACAACGGCGTGAACGAAACCGGCGCCGCAAGCGCGCTGGGCAACGCCGCGATGTCAGGCATGGCGGACCGCGGCCATTGCGACCGGGCGGCCGACTTTGCCCGGCTTTCAGCGTTGCCGCCGACGACGGTCCTGGCCATATCCAACCTGGGGTCGCCGATCCTCCTCTATACGCATCACCGGGCACTCGCCGGCCCCTATCATCGCAATACCGAGGGCAACCTCGCCGTTCTCGACGCATTCACGGGACCGCCAGACAGGGCCAAGGCAATGGTCGACGCCCGGAACGTGGGGCTGATCGCGCTCTGCCCCACCGATCCCGAACAGAAGCTGCTGGAGAGGCAGGCCCCGGACGGTTTTCTGGCGGCCTTGGAGCGCAACGAGGTGCCGGGCTGGCTCGAGCCGATCGACACGCACGGATCGCTGCTGCGCCTCTACCGCGTCCGCTGATGTCGGTCCGAAGGGCCTCCACGGCAATTGTCCGGCAAATGAACGTTTCCTAAACGGTTTCATGGCAGGGTTGCCGCAATTCCGGCATCAGAACAGGAAATCCGATGCAAACGTCGTTTGGCACCGGGCAAACAAGCAGGGACAGTGCGGATCTGGCTTTCACCGATCCGCTGACCGGCCTCGGCAACCACCGCCGCTTCTTCGACAAGATCGACCGGCTGATCGCCGAGCGCGCGGAGGATCCGGCCCCCTTCACCGTCGGCATTCTCGACCTCGACGGCTTCAAGCCCATCAACGACCTGTTCGGCCACAGGGCCGGCGACGAGATCCTGATGCAGGTCGCCATGCGGCTGCGCGCCTCGATGGACAGCAACTCCATCGTCTGCCGCATCGGCGCGGACGAGTTCGCGTTCCTCTATCCGCTGGTGTTCTCCGAGGAAGCCGCGACCGAGCGGGCGCGCATGCTGATCGAGATCCTGTCGGCGCCCTATGACGTCGGCGAGCGCACGGCCCGCCTTTCGGCCTCGGTCGGCTGTTCGCTGTTCTATTCCGGCGACGAGACGACGGAAGTCCTGGTCCACAAGGCGGAGACCGCGCTCTATCACGCCAAGCGCTCGGGACGCGGGCAAGTGATGGTCTATACGCGCGAGATGGAGGAAGCCGCCAAGCGCGTCACCCGTATCGAGCAGGCGCTGCGCCGCGCCGTCTCTGCCGGCGAAGTGGAACCGCATTTCCAGCCGATCGTCGACCTAGCCACACGCCGCGTCATCGGCTTCGAGACCCTGGCGCGCTGGACCGACCGGGACCTCGGGCCGGTTTCCCCTTCGGTCTTCATTCCGATCGCCGAGGAGCGCGGCATCATCGGGCCGCTGTCGCAGCTCGTGCTGCGCAAGGCGACCGAAGCGGCGCGAAGCTGGCCGAAGGACCTGTTCCTGTCCTTCAATCTGTCGCCGTCACAACTCGTCGACCAGAACACCGGGCTGCATATCCTGTCGATCCTCGACCGCACTGGCTTCGATCCGCGGCGACTGGAGATCGAGATCACTGAGACCGGCCTGATGAACGACCCGGCCTCGGCGGAGAAGATTGTCGAGGACCTGCGCCGCGTCGGCATTCGCGTGTCGCTCGACGATTTCGGCACCGGACAGTCGTCGCTCGGCCGGCTGCGCGAATTCAACTTCGACAAACTCAAGATCGACCGGGCCTTCGTCTCCTCCATCCTTGAAGACCGCCCGTCAGAGCACATCATCCGGGCGATCCTGGCCATGTGCGAGGGGCTCGGCATGGACGTTGTGGCTGAGGGCATCGAGGAAGAAGCCCAGGCCGACCGGCTGGTGCAGTTCGGCTGCACGGGCGGCCAGGGCTATCTGTTCGGCAAGCCGGCCGACGCCGACACCACCCTCGGCTATCTGCGCGACACGTTCCGGGGCGCGCTGCGCGCCAAGGCTGTCTGAACCGGCGGCCCTCCCGGTCGTCACGTTCCTTCGGAACGCTTTTGTCCGACAAAAGATGCGAATCGGCGCGTTTGCCGCTTGCTCTCGAAGCACCGGCGGCTAGGATGCGCGCCGGCCGCTGAACGCGGCACTGACAAATCCCGGAAGGAATGCACTGATGATGCCATCGGCTCGGTTCGGCGACCTGGAGGGCGCATCCGTCCTCATCACCGGCGGCGGTTCCGGCATAGGGGCGAAACTGACCGAAGGGTTCGCATTGCAGGGCGCCAAGGTCGCCTTCATCGACATCGCCGAGGAGGAAAGCCGCGCCCTGTGCGACACGGTCGAGAAGAGTGCGGGCAACCGGCCGCTCTATCTCAAGGCCGACCTGCGCGACATCGAAGCGCTGCGCGCCGCCGTGGCTCGGGCAATCGACGCCAACGGACCCGTAACGGCGCTGGTCAACAACGCCGCGCGCGACGACCGCCACGCGGCCGAGGACGTCACGCCCGAGAGCTGGAACGGCAATCTGGACATCAATCTCAGGCCGCATTTCTTCACCATCCAAGCGGTGACGCCGGGCATGAAAGCGGCCGGCAAGGGTTCGATCGTCAACTTCACCTCGACCTCCTTCATGCTCAACATGGGCGACATGCCTGCCTATACGGCCGCGAAGGCGGGGATCATCGGCCTCACCAAGGGCATGGCCGGCCGCTACGGCAAGGACGGGATCCGCGTGAACGCCATCGCGCCCGGCTGGATCATTACCGAGCGCCAGCGGGAGTTGTGGGTGACAAAGGACAAGCTTGACGCCCATATCGGCCGCCAGGCGATCCCGAAGATGATGTTGGCCGACGACATGGTGGGGCCGTGCCTGTTCCTCGCGTCGGACGCGTCGGCCATGCTGACGGCACAGACGCTGATCGTCGACGGAGGCCTGCTTTGACCACCCCGGCGATTGCGGCCGCCGACTGGGGTACCACGCGGCTGCGGCTGTGGCTGCTCGACGCGCAGGGCAATGTGGTGGCCGAAAGGCGCGGCGACGACGGAATGACCAGCGCCCGCGAGAAAGGGTTCTCGACCGTCCTCGAAGACCATCTCGCCGCGCTCGGCGCGCCCGACACGCTGCCGGTGGTGATCTGCGGCATGGCGGGAGCCCGCCAGGGCTGGTTGGAAGCGCCCTATGTCGACGTGCCGGCGACGCTGGCCGAGGTCCTGCGGGGCGCGGCGCGCGTCGATGACGCAAGGCGCGACATCCGCATCGTGCCCGGCATGGCGCAGCGCCTCGCCGAAGCGCCGGACGTGATGCGCGGCGAGGAGACGCAGCTTGCGGGGGCGAAGCTCGCCGGCAGGGGCCGTCATCTCGTGTGCATGCCGGGTACCCATTCCAAATGGGTGCGGGTGGAAGACGGCGGCGTGGCCGGCTTCGGCACCTGGCCGACCGGCGAGCTTTATTCCGTGCTCGCCGCCCATTCGATCCTGCGCCATTCGCTGGGCGACCGTCCGGCTTCCGTCGCCGCCGACAATTTGCATTTCCGCAGATGGTGCGAAACAGCCCTGGAGAATGGCGGCGACGTGTCCTCGCGCCTGTTCTCGATCCGCGCGGCGGGCCTGCTTCAAGGGCTTGGTCCCGACGACGCCGCAGCCTGTCTTTCCGGCCTGCTGATCGGCGGGGAAATCGCCTCGGCCAGGCGGCGTCATGAAGCCGGCAAGGAACCGATCATACTGATCGCATCGGGCGCGCTTGGCGTGCTCTATTCCGCGGCGCTCGGCCTGGCAGGCCTTGAAATCCAACCCGTGGATGCCGACGAGGCCGTGCGCGCCGGCCTGTTCGAGGCTGCAAATCACAATGGAATGATCGCAGGGGGAACGACCGCATGAGCCCGACCGCACCGTTTCCGTCGCTCAAGCGTGGGCTAGTCGCCATCCTGCGCGGCCTCGATCCGAAGAACGCCGTCGCGGTCGGCCAGGCCGTCCATGCCGCCGGCATCGAAGCGATCGAGGTACCGCTCAATTCGCCACAACCTTTTGCCTCCATCACGCAGCTTGTCGAGGCGCTGCCGGCGAACGCGTTGATCGGCGCGGGCACGGTGCTTTCGCCGCAGGACGTCGACGACCTCAACGAGGCGGGCGGGCGGCTGCTGGTCAGCCCCAACATCGACGCCGGCGTGATGACGCGCGCCGCCGACCACGGCATGGTCACCATGCCTGGCGTGTTCACGCCGACGGAGGTCTTCCAGGCGATCCGTCTCGGCGCCTCGGCGCTGAAGTTCTTCCCCGCTTCCGTGCTGGGCGCGGGCGGCATCGCCGCCGTGCGCGCCGTCCTGCCGAAGGACGTGCCGATCGGTGCGGTTGGCGGGGTCTCCGAAAAGGATTTCGTAGGCTACAAAGCCGTCGGCGTCACCGTGTTCGGGCTAGGGTCCAGCCTGTTCAAGCCCGGAATGAGTGCCGAACAAGTGGGCGAGCGCGCCCGCGCGGCGGTCGCCGCCTGGGACAGCGCCTTCGGAGGCGGAGCATGAGCGAGGTTGGCGTCTCGATCCTGTCCGACCATGTCTGCAAGCTGGGTGAGGGCCCGAGCTACGATCCGGCCACTGGCGTGCTCATCTGGTTCGACATTCTAAACGGCCTGCTGGTCGAACATCGTGACGGAGCCGGAACAAGGACGCATGCGCTCGGTCGCATGGCCAGCGCGGTCGCCGTGGTCGATCCGGACCGGCAGCTCATCTCCGCCGAGGACGGGCTCCATCTGCGCGAGACGGCGACCGGCAGGCTCACCTTGCTCCAGCCGATCGAAGAGGACAATCCGGCGACGCGCTCCAACGACGGGCGGGTGCATCCATGCGGCGCGTTCTGGGTGAGCACGATGGGCAAGAAAGCCGAGAATGGCGCCGGCTCGATCTACTGGTTCTTCAAGGGCAAGTTGCGGCGCCTGTTTTCCGGCGTTTCCATTCCCAATTCCATCGCCTTCTCGCCGAACGGCGCCATCGCCTACTATACGGATTCGGCGACCGGGCTGCTGATGCGCACCGATTGCGATCCTGCAACCGGCCTGCCGCGGGGCGAACCGAAAATCTTCGCCGATCGGGGCGGCCGCAGCGGCGACCATGACGGCTCGGTGGTGGACAATGAAGGCGTGTTGTGGAATGCACGCTGGGGCGAGGCTCGCGTGACTGCCTATGCGCCAGACGGGCGGCTGATGCGGTCCATCGCCATGCGGGCCAAACAGGTGACATGCCCCGCCTTCTTCGGCCCGAATGCCGACCGGCTGGCCGTCACCTCCGCCTGGGCCGACATGGACGACGCCGCGCGTGCAGCCGACCCTCATGCGGGCAAGACCTTCCTGATCGACCTGCCGGTGCAAGGCCGCTTCGAACCACGAGTCGTCCTCTGATCCGACGTCGCGCCGGCAGCGGTGACATGTCGGTTTTTCTCCAGGACAGACCCGGTCAGGGTGCGAGAATGGCCGCGCATTCAAGGAATCACCAGCATGTCGTCGGCCGAACTGATCCTCGTCTATGAGCCGGAGCAGGCTTGCCGCGAGCGCCTTGAGGCGAGCGGCATGGACGCGCCCGCTGCCGCCGAAATCTCTTCCTATCTCGCGCAATCGACCGATCTTGCCGCCGAGTTCGAGGCGATCGCCTTCGAATGCGCCCGTCGCGACATCACCTTCGTTCCGGTGCAACTGGACGACGCGGCGAAGGTCCTGTCCGAACGCGATCCCACGACGACGCTGGTTTGGTCGCTGACCGACGGCATCGCTTATTTCCGGGGCGGTGCCGCGCCCGCGCTGGCGCGCCTCAACGGATTGAAGACCTTGGGCGCCGAGGATTCGCTGTTCGCGCTCTGCCAGGACAAGTTCCGTTCCGGCGTGGTGCTCGGCGCACTCGGGCTTCCGGTTCCGCCGGCGGGTCTTGTGCGCGACGGCGCATGGCTGGCGCCCGCGCCGGCATCCAGAGACGGCTGGTTCGTCAAGCCGAACCGGCTCGGCGCCAAGATCGGCATCTGGCCGGAGTCGCATTGCCGTGAACTGCCGCAGGCATGGGAGATAAGTCGGCGCATCTTTTCCCGCTACTGCGACGACGCCGTCGTCCAACCCTATGTCGCGGGGCGCAATGTGCGGGTCAGTTTTCTCGCTATCGATCCGGAAATGCCGGCCAGCGAGGCACTCGGCGTCTTCTTCGTCGAGTCCGGCGCAGACTTCCAGACCATGGAGGACAGCCTCGCGCTTTACGGCGGCACTGGCGCCGCGGCGAAGGCGGAGAATCGCTACAGCGAGCCCGATCTCGTGCCGGTCGCGTCCGTCCAGCCCGAAGCGGACACCAGGATCCGCGCGCTGTGCCTCGATCTCATGAAAAAACTCGGCCTGCGCGACGTGTTCTCGGTCGATCTGCGCGTCGAACCGGACAATACGCTTCACCTGATCGAATTCGAAGTGTGCCCCGGCCTGCCCTGCTTCGACTTCCGCGCCTATTGCCGCCGGCAATGGAACATGAGCCTGCCCGAAGCGATAGCGGCCGCCGCAGCGGCCCGTCTCGCCATTTAAGGCGTGACCGCCGCGCGGAAACCCTCGCTCGCCTTGAGAAGCCGGCGCGTATAGTCCTGCGAGACGTGATGCGTGGCAAGGTCGGAGGCTTCAAGGTTCTCGACCGTCTCGCCGGCCTGCATCACCATCAGCCGCCTGCACATATGGTTGATGACGGCGAGGTCGTGGCTGACCATCAGGAAGGTCAGGTTGCGGTCACGCCGCACCTGTTCCAGCAGATTCAGCACTTCCGCCTGCACGGAGGCATCGAGCGCCGAGGTCGGCTCGTCCAGCAGCAGGATCGACGGTTCGAGGATCAGCGCGCGGGCGATCGCCACACGCTGGCGCTGGCCGCCGGAAAGCTGGTGCGAATAGCGGAAGCGGAAGCCGGAACCGAGGCCCACCTCGTCGAGCGCGCGGCGGATGCGCCGCTCGCCCTCGCCGATGCCATGGATGGCGAGCGGCTCCTGCAGCAGTCGGTCCACCGTCTGGCGCGGATGCAGGGAGCCGTAGGGGTCCTGGAACACCATCTGGACCTGCCGGTAGAAGGCCTTGTCGCGGCGTTTGCCGAGCGGCTTGCCGTTGACTTCGATGGTCCCGGCGGCAACCGGGGCAAGCCCCACGATGGCCCTGAGCAGGGTCGACTTGCCGGAACCGGATTCGCCGACCAGCCCGAAGGATTCGCCGGCCTGGACCTCCAGGCTGACGCCTTTCAGCGCGCGGAAATGATCGAAGACGACTTCCAGACTGGAGGCGGAAAGGGCGGTGGTCATGGACGCTCATTCCCGAGGAATGAACCACGCTGAAAACGATTTATCATCGTGCCCACTCCGCCTGCCGCTCCAGCACCGGCAGTGGGTGCCGGTCGGCGCCGATCTTCGGCATGCAGTCGAGCAGGCCACGCGTGTACGGGTGCTGTGCCCGCGATAGTTCCGACGCCTTCAACTGCTCGACCACCTTGCCGGCATACATGACGACGACGCGGTCGCAGAAGGAGGACACCAGGCGCAGATCGTGCGAGATGAAGACCAGACCCATGCCGCGGTCGGCGACCAGTCTGTCGAGGATGGCCAGCACGTCCAGTTGCACGGTGACGTCGAGCGCCGAGGTGGGTTCGTCGGCGATCACCAACTCCGGCTCGGCGATCAGCATCATGGCGATCATGGCGCGCTGGCCCATGCCGCCGGACACCTCATGCGGATGCAGGTCGAAGACGCGCGCCGGATCGCGGATCTGAACGGCGGCCAGCATGTCGAGCGCGCGGGCCTTCGCCTCGGCTTTCGACACCTTTTCATGGGTGCGCAGCGTCTCGACAATCTGGCGGCCGATGGTCATGACCGGGTCGAGCGAGTATTTCGGATCCTGCAGGATCATGGCGATGCGCTTGCCCCGCAGCCTGCGGCGTTCGGCTGGCGGCGCCGCCAGAAGATCGATGCCGCCAAAGTCGAGTTTCTTCGCCGTCACCTTCGCCTGCGGCGGCGTCAGGCCCATGATGGCGCGGCCGGTCTGCGACTTGCCCGATCCGGATTCGCCGACGATGCCCAGCCGCTCGCGGCCGAGTGAGAAGTAGACGCCGCGCACCGCTTCTATGCTGCCGGTCCGGGTCGGGAAGGTGACGCGCAAATCTTCGACGTCCAGCAGCGTGTCGCTCATCGCCCCTCCTCACTGATCACCGCTGCGGGGATCGAGCGCGTCGCGCAGCCCGTCGCCGAGGAGATTGAAGCCGAGGCTGACAATCAGGATGGCGACGCCCGGCACGCCGGCGACCCACCACTGGTCGAGGATGAAGCGGCGTCCCGACGCAATCATGGCGCCCCATTCGGGCAGCGGCGGCTGTGCGCCCAGGCCGATGAAGCCGAGGCCGGCGGCGGTCAGGATGATACCCGCCATGTCGAGCGTCACGCGCACGATCAGCGAGGACAGGCACAGCGGCATGATGTGGCGAAGCACGATGCGGAATGGCGAGGCGCCCATCAGCTCCACGGCCTTGATGAAATCGGAATGGCGCACGGTCAACGTCTCTGCGCGGGCGATGCGGGCGTAGGGCGGCCATGAGGTGATGGCGATGGCGAGCACGGCGTTCTCGATACCCGGTCCGAGCGCCGCGACAAAGGCGAGCGCCAGGATCAGCTTGGGGAAGGCCAGGAAGATGTCGGTGATGCGCATCAGGATCGCGTCGATCCAGCCGCCGGCATAGCCCGCGACGGCGCCGACGATAAGCCCGATGGGCGCCGCGATGATGGCGACCAGTACCACGACATAGAGCGTCCAGCGCGAGCCGTAGACGATACGCGAATAGATGTCGCGGCCGAGATCGTCCGTGCCGAACCAGTATTCGGCGCTCGGCGGCAGCAGGCGGGCGTTCTTGAGGTCTCCGATATAGGGCGAGTGCGTGGCCAGGACATCGGCAAGCGCCGCCACGGCGAGCAGCGCCAGGATGATGAACAGCCCAAGCATGGCCAGCCGGTTGGCGGAGAAGCGCCGCCAGGTGACGTAAGCGCGGCCAAGCCGCGCCTGCATGCGCGATGCCGGCCGCTCCGACAGCAGCCATTCGCGGCGAGATATTCTTGCGGCCTCGGAAGTGGTCATGGACAGGCCTCCGATGCTCGACGACTGTCCAGGATACTCCTAACCCCTCCCCTCAAGGGGGAGGGGGAGCTGCCGCACGCCAAGTCCCCCTCCCCCTTGAGGGGAGGGGTTAGGGATGGGGGTGACCTCCAGCGAAGCTCTGTTCTCATCGCACCTTCGTCCTCGGGTCGAGCAGCTTGTAGAGCAGGTCCGACAGGAGATTGATGCCGATGAAGACCGAGCCGATGACGATGGTACCGCCGAGCACGGCGTTCATGTCGGCGTTCTGGAGCGAATCGGTGATGTAGAGGCCGATGCCCGGCCAGGAGAAGACGGTTTCCGTCAGCACCGAGCCTTCGAGCAGCCCGGCGTAGGACAGCGCGATGACCGTCACCATCGGCACGGCCGCGTTGCGCAGCGCATGGCCCCAGATGATGCGCCGCTCTGACAGGCCTTTGGCGCGCGCCGCCACGATATATTCCTGTGTCAGTTCGTTGAGCATGAAGGAACGCGTCATTCGGCTGATATAGGCGAGCGAGAAATAGCCGAGCAGCGAGGCCGGCAGGATGATGTGGCGGAAGGCGTCCCAGAAGACGTCCCATTGCCCCTGCCAGGCGGAATCGATCAGGTAGAAGCCGGTGATCGGCGTGAAGGTGTACTGGTAGACGATGTCCAGCCGGCCCGGAAACGCCACCCAGTTCAGCCTGGCGTAGAACAGCACCAGCGCCAGCAGGCCCAGCCAGAAGATCGGTACCGAATAGCCGATCAGACCGACGACGCGCACGAGCTGATCAATGAAGCTCCCGCGCTTGACCGCTGCCAGCACGCCGAGCGGCACGCCGAGAACGGTGCCGATGAGCGTGCCGACTGTCGCCAGTTCGATGGTCGCGGGGAAGACCCGCCTGATGTCGTCCATGACAGGATGCGTGGTCAGGACCGAGGTGCCGAAATCGCCGTTCAGTGCTGCCTTCAGATAAAGCCAGAACTGCTGGATCAACGGTAGATCCAGGCCCATCTCGCGGCGCGTGCGCTCCACCACGCTCGCCGGCGCGCGATCGCCGAGCACGGCCAGCACCGGATCGATCGGGATCACCCGGCCGATGAAGAAGGTGACGGCCAACAGCCCGAGATAGGTCGTCGCCGCGATCACGAGGAAGCGGCCGATGCCGCTCGCGACCGCGAGCGCGCGACGGTTACCGCCGCGCGTCTCAGCCTGTTGTTCGACAGCACTCAAGGAACGAGCCTTTCGAGCTATTCCTTCGAGACCTCGCTGACGAAATTGGTGTCGAAGCTCGGGCCGAGCTTGAAGCCCTGGAGTTTGCTGCTGATTCCCGCCACTTCGATTTGCTGGTAGATAATCGCGAATGGGCTGGTGTCGAGCACCTTCTGCTGCAGCTCCTTGTACATGTCCGCGCGCTTGGCCGAATCCTTCTCCAGCAGTGCCGCCTCCGTCTGCTTGGTCAGGTCCGGAATATCCCAGGCGTTGCGCCAGGCGAGCGTCGCTACCTTGCCGTCGTCCGAATTGTCGGGATTGGACGCGAAGGTCTGGGCATTGGAGTTGGGGTCGAAATAGTCCTGGCCCCATTGGCCGATATAGATGTCGTGATTACGGGCGCGATACTTGGTCAGGGTCTGCTTGCCGTCGCCGGGAATGATCTCGATCTTGACACCGGCCTGGGCCGCCGTCTGCTGGATCGATTCCGCCATACCGGTGGTCGGCTGGCCGACGCGCACGTCCATCGTCACTTTGAAACCGTCTTTCAGCCCCGCCTTCTCGAGCAGTTCCTTTGCCTTGGCCACGTCGAGCTTGTAGGGGTTCTCGTCCAGTTCGCCCAGATCGCCCTTGGGCAGGAAGGTCTGGTGGATCTCGCCGATTCCCTTGAGCAGGGTCGAGCCGAGCGCGTCATAGTCGATCAGGTACTTGAACGCCTGGCGCACTTCCGGCTTGGCGAGCGTCTCGTTCTTCTGGTTCAGGCTGATGTACCAGACCGTGCCCTTCGGGGCGCTGGTGGTCGTCAGGTTGGAATCGCCGGCGATCGCGTTGAGGTCGTTGGGCTCGAGATTGCGCGCCACGTCGATGTCGCCGTTCTGCAGCGCCAGGCGCTGGGCCGAGCTTTCCTTCATATGGCGATAGATGACGCGGGCGAGCTTGGGTTTGTCGCCCCAGTAATTGTCGTTGCGCTCCATGACGACGGCCTCGTTGGCGCGCCATTCGCGCAGCTTGAAGGGCCCTGAGCCGGCATAGCCGGTCTTGAGCCATGCATTGCCGAAGTCGTTGTCCCATTTGTGGTCGTCGCTCGGCGTCACCGCCTTCGCATGCTCCTTGACCAGCTTGGAATCGACCACCGAGCCTACCGTGGAGGATAGGCAGTTCAGGACGAAGCTCGGCGCGTAGGACTTGTCGACGGTGAACTGGAAGGTGGTGTCGTCGATCGCTTTGGCTTTTTCGGTGACGTTATCGCCGTTGATCCCGAACTGGTCGATGATGAAGGCCGGGCTCAGGTCGAGCTTGACGGCGCGCTCGAAGGAATAGGCGACGTCGGCCGCGGTGATCGGATTGCCGGAAGCGAATTTCAGGCCCGGCTTGAGCTTGAAGGTGTAGGTCAGCCCATCGTCGGAAACAGTCCAGCTTTCGGCCAGGTCGCCCTTGACCTTCGAGGTGTCGTTGAGGTCGAGGCGGACCAGAAGGTCGTAGGTGTTGCCGGTGACTTCGGCCGTGGAAAGCTCGAAGGCCTCGGCCGGGTCCATGGAGATGATGTCGTCGATGGCGAAGCCCTCGACCAGCGTGTCGGCCGGGGTGACCGCGAAGGCGGGCGACGCCGCAAGGGCCGCCGCAAGGGCCGCGCCCGCGAGCCATACGCGGGACTTGAAAGCGAACTGTTCCATTTTCATGTTCTGTGTTCCCTGTTGTTGTTCCGGATTCGTGACCCGGCTGCTTCGCGGTGCGGTCCGCGCCGATCCTATAGACGCCGGCCGACACACCGAAACCTCGACCTTATCCGGCCCGCAAGCGCACGGCAACGCGCTTGGCATCGCCATGCCGAGACAAAGACGCGTCGATCCGCTTGCGATCGCGGCAATTCCGGTCCGTGCGAGCCCTGGCATACAGCAAACCGTCAACTGGTCCTGAGCGGCAGAAGGCACGCTTGCCGGATGGTGTCGTTGACAAGCGGGCGGCATCCCGCCGACATGGCGGGAACGCGGTCGTCAGCGATTGCAAACCGTCACCACGCGGTTACGCCGGGACAGGACGAGGCGCGGCCGGAAGAGGCGCCGGGCTTCTGCCGCAGCAGATGCGGACCGGCGCGTTGGAGAAAAGGCGCGATGGCACGGCTGAGTGCGGGCATCCTTTTCCATAGACGGCAAGGCTCCGCCCCGGAGGTCCTGCTCGTCCATCCGGGCGGACCGTTCTGGGCGCGCCGCGACGAAGGCGCGTGGTCGATCCCCAAAGGCGAGTTCGTCGAGGCGGAGGAAGACGCCGAAAGCGCGGCCCGGCGGGAATTCACGGAAGAGACCGGCTGGCGCTATGACGGCCCGCTCCGGCCATTGGGCCGCGTGAAGCAGGCGGGCGGCAAGACCGTCGTCGCCTTTGCCGCCGTTGCCGATTTCGATACCGCCGCGCTCGCCTCCAATAGCTTCGAGATGGAATGGCCGCCCCGCAGCGGCCGCATGCAAACCTTCCCGGAAATCGACCGGGCCGGCTGGTTCAGCCTCGACCAAGCCCGTCGCCTTATCCTTGCCGGCCAGCGACCGCTGCTCGACGCGCTCGCCGACGCCGGGGCGCACGACAGGCGTTAAACTTCCACGGCGATGACGGCGGCACAGTCGCCCGCCTTGATGAGGCCGGGGAAATGGCGCGCGGTGAGGATGCCCGTCATCTTGGCCCGGATTTCCTGCGGCGCCTGCCCGGTACGGCTGGTGGCGTGGATGCAGGCCACCACGTCGCCTTCCTTGACCGGATCGCCGAGATCGACCAGCGTCTCGACCATGCCGCCCTCCTCCGCGAAGGAGAAGCAGTCGCCGGACGGCATGTCGAGCCATTGGGTCGGCGTCGTCTCGACCTCGCCCGCGACGATCCCGGCATGGCGAAGGACATTCATGACGCCACGCCTTGCCACCCGCACCGTGTGCGCCCGCGACGTGCCGCCGCCGCCGAGTTCGGTGGTCACGAACACCTTGCCGAGATCTTCGGCGGCGGTGTCGTACATGCCGACCGCGTCGATCTCCAGCATCTTCATCGAATAGGGGGCGGAGAACGCTTCGACGGCGGCGAAGGCTTTTTCCTCCTGGGTCTTGTCGGGCAGGATATGCGCGGCGCAGAACGGGAGGAAGTCCAGCGTCCTGCCGCCCGAATGAAAGTCCAGCACGATATTGGCGCGTGGCAGCAGTTCACGCTGAAAATAGTCGGCTATCTTTTCGGTGACCGTCCCGTCCGGCCTGCCGGGGAAGGCGCGGTTCATGTTGCCCCTGTCGATCGGCGAGGTGCGCGTGCCGGCCTGGAAGGCCGGGTAGTTCATGGCCGGGACGATGATGACGGTGCCAGACACATCCTTGGGATCCAGCGTGCGGGCGAGTTCGAACAGCGCCAGCGGCCCCTCGTATTCGTCGCCGTGGTTGCCGCCGGTCAGAAGCGCGGTCGGCCCGGTGCCGTTGCGGATGACGCAGATGGGGATCATCACCGACCCCCAGGCGCTGTCGTCGCGGCTGTAGGGGAGGCGCAGAAAGCCGTGCTGAGCGCCGTCCCTGTCGAAATCGACGGTCGGCACGATTGGTGTCGGCCTCAACATGCTCAGCATGGCATCAATCCTTCACGAACAGCTTGCGCGGCACGTTAGCCAGGCATTCCACGCCATTGTCGGTGATGAGGATGGACTCGGTGATCTCCAGCCCCATCGTTTCCAGCCACAGGCCGGTCATGAAATGGAACGTCATGCCGGGCTTCAACTCCGTGCGGTCGCCGGGGCGCAGGCTCATGGTGCGCTCGCCCCAGTCCGGCGGATAGGAAATGCCGATCGGATAGCCGGTGCGGTTGTTCTTGACGATGCCGTATGTCTTCAGGACGGCGAAGAAGGCGTTGGCTATGTCCTCGCAGGTATTGCCGGGCTTCGCCGCCGCCAACCCCGCTTCCATGCCTTCCAGCGTCGCTTTCTCGGCGTCGAGGAAGGCCTGCGTCGGCTTGCCCAGGAAGACGGTGCGCGAGAGCGGGCAGTGGTAGCGGTTATAGCAACCGGCGATCTCGAAGAAGGTGCCTTCGCCCGCCTTCATCGGCTTGTCGTCCCAGGTGAGATGTGGGGCGGACGCGTCGGCGCCCGACGGAAGCAGCGGCACGATCGCCGGATAGCCGCCGCCGATACCGTCGACGCCGCGCGTGCCGGCGTCGTAGATTTCGGCGACGAGATCGCATTTCCTCATGCCCACCTCGATCTTGTCGACGATGCGCTGGTGCATGGCCTCGACGATGCGCGCGGCCTTGCGCATATAGTCTATCTCGGTCGGGCTCTTGACGGCACGCTGCCAGTTCACCAGCGCGGTGGCATCGGAAAACCGCGCGTTCGGCAGATGCTTCTGCAAGGCGGCATAGGCGGCAGCGGAGAACCAGTAATTGTCCATCTCGACGCCGATGCGCTTGCCGCCGAGACCGCGCTCGGTGAGCACCTGCGAGAGGTAATCCATGGGATGGCGCTCGGTCGACTGGACGTAATGGTCGGCATAACCGACGATGTTGTCGTGGGCGAGATAGGCGGTGCGCTTGGCGCCGTTGGCATCCTGGCCGCGCCCGTACCAGATCGGCTCGCCGTCCGGCGGCACGATGACGGCCTGGTGCACGTAGAACGACCAGCCGTCATAGCCGGTCAGCCAGGCCATATTGGACGGGTCCGAGCAGATCAGCACGTCGATGCCCCTGGCGTCCATCGCCTTGCGCGTCCTGGCGAGGCGGTCCGCATATTCCTCGCGCGTGAATTTCAGATTGGGCTGCATTGTCTTTCCTCGTTTACGCGGGCGCCGCCCGTCGTCAGCTCTCGAAAACCGTTCCCGCGCCCACCGCTTTGGCGCGATCCCGCGCCAGCGTCGCGATGGCCGTGTCCTGGACGCCGGTGCCGGTCAGGTCGGCCACGGTGATGTCGGAGGCCGTGCGCCTGCCTCTCTTTTTGCCGGCTATGATTTCTCCCAGTTCGGTGACTTGCGTATCGGCGGACATCAGCCCGGCGTCGATGGCGTGATGGAGTTCGCCGAGGCGCCGTGTCTGGCTGGCGCTGTCGGCGACATAGAGGTCCGCCAGCTTCAGGATCGCCGGCGCAATCTCGTTCTTGTGCTCGGCGTCCGAGCCCATCGCGGTCAGGTGCTGGCCGGCGGAGACGAAACCGGCATGGATCAACGGCTCGGCGGCGGGCGTTGTGGTGACCAGCACGTCCGCACCCGCCGCCGCCTTCGCAGCATCGGGCTCCGCGCGCACCATGATGCCGAGCTTTTCGCGCAATTCCGCCGCCACCCTGTCGGCCTTGAACGGATCGCGTGCCCAGATGCGCGCTTTCTCGATCGGGCGAACCAGTTTCAGTGCTTCCAGTTGCAGGCGGGCCTGCATACCGGCGCCGTAGATAGTGGCGACCGCGGCATCCTCGCGCGCGAGGTGTTTGGCAGCCGCCGCCCCGGCGGCGGCCGTGCGCACGTCGGTCAGGTAGCCATTGTCGAGCAGCAGCGCCTCGACCAGCCCGGTCGTCGCCGACAGCAGGACCATCATGCCGTTGGTCGAGGGCAGGCCGATCTTCGGATTGTCGAAGAAACCGGGGCTGATCTTGATGGCAAAGCCGTCAAGGTCCGGCACATAGGCCGTCTTCACGTCGACCTCGCCATGATGTTCGGGAATGTCGAGGCGCAGGATCGGCGGCATCGCCACCGGCAAGGTGGCGAGCGCCCTGAAGGCATTTTCGACGCAAGCGACGGCGTCGAGATCGAGCTTCACGACCGTCCTGAGATCGGCCTCGGTGAGGATCGTCATGCGGGTCATGCCGCCCGCTCCCGTCCGTCGCGCCATGCACCGCTGACGATGTCGCGGTGAAGGTTCATGTCCACATTCCTGCCCGACAGCACCGCGACCGTAGGTCCCCTGGCCTTGACCTTGCCCGCCAGCAGGGCGGCGATGCCGACCGCGCCGGCGCCCTCGACCACCTCGCGCTCCTCGGCGTAGGCATGACGGATGCCGGCGGCGATTTCGGTCTCGGTCAAAAGCACGAGGTCGTCCAGAAGATCGCGACACATGGCGAAGGTCAGCCGGTTTTCCAGCCCGATGCCGCCGCCGAGCGAATCCGCCAGCGTTCTTTCCTCCTCGACGTCGACCGGCCTGCCGGCGTCGAGACTTGCCTTCATGGCCGCGCCCCTCGCCATGGAGATGCCGACGATCCGCGCGTTCGGGCGGAGCGCCTTGACCGCGGCGGCGACGCCCGACGCCAGGCCGCCGCCCGAAACCTGGATCAGCACGGTCTCGACATCCGGGGTCTGCTCGACGATCTCCAGACCGAGCGTCCCCTGCCCGGCGACGATAGCCGGATCGTCGAAGGGCGGGACCATGACGAAGCCCTCGTGGGCCACCAGCCGCTCGGCCTCCACCTGCGCCTCGTCCTGGCTCGCCCCGACGATGCGCGCTTCGGCGCCGAGGCGACGGATCTCGACCAGCTTGTTCTCCGGCACCAGCCGCGACATGCAGATAACGGCGGGAATGCCGCGCCGCCCGGCGGCCAGCGACAGCGCGCGTCCGTGATTGCCGGTCGAGGCCGCCGTCACGCCGCGCGTTCCGTCCGACAGCAGCGCGACGGCGTTCGACGCGCCGCGCAGCTTGAATGCGCCGGTGGTCTGGCGATGCTCCAGCTTCAACCGGACGGGCACGCCGAACCGTTCGCTCAGCGACGGCGAGTCGACCGTAGGCGTGGCGACGATGTCGCCGGCGATGCGCGCCCGCGCGGCTTCGATATCGGCAAGGGTGACGAACGGCACCGCCATGATCTCACGCCGGCCCCAGCGGCAAGGTCATCAGCCGGCCCCATTCGGGATGTACGGTCTCGTCGCCGCAAAGCCTGAGGCAATTCCAGGCGCTGGCCTGGTTGGAGGTGACCACCGGCCGGCCCAGTGCTTTTTCGATCTGCGCCGCCACCAGTGCCGAGCGCAGGGCCGTGCAGGAGACGAACAGGGCCTCCGCGTCGGGATGGGTGGCGTCGCGCGCGAGATCCACCAACGCCGACGGCGCGATGCGGGCCATCTCGCGGTCGTCCTCGAAGCCGAGGCAGGTGAAGGAGGCGATGTCGAAACCGTGCCCGACGAAATAATCGGCCATCGGCCGGCTGGTCTCGACCGTGTAGGGGGTCAGGACGGAAATGCGCCTTGCGCCGAACGCCCGCAGGCCCCGCACCGCGGCCTTGGGCGGCGTCACGACCGGAACGCCGGGCTTCGCCGACGCGATCGCGGCCTCGACTTCGGCGTCGCCGATGACGACGGAAGCGGACGTGCAGGAATAGCAGATGGCGTCGAGCGGCTCGTCCGGCAGGATCAGCGCGGCGCCGGCGGCGAGCGCAGGCTGCATGCCGCGCAGGTTCTGCGGCGTCGTCGGATTGGCGTAGGGAATGCGCGCCACATAGACCCCGATCCGCCCGCTCGCCACCATGCGGGCGAAATCGACCTCGCTGGTGTGATCGGTGGCGAGGATGATCAGGCCGACGCGCTTTTCCAGCGGACGCGCGTCGAGAGGCGGACGGCTGCCCGATATACGGATTTCCGGCATGTGTTCCATGTCACCGCTCCACGCGACCGTAGCGCCGTTCAAGCCAGCGCAGCAGGACGACCGAGAACAGGCTGATGACGAGGAAGAAGGCGCCGACCAGCGTCATCGGCTCGACATAGCGGTAGTAGGTGTTGGCCACCGACTTCGCCTGGTTCATCAGCTCGAGCACGGTGATGGCCGAAAGCAGCGGCGTCTCCTTGAACATGGCGACGAAATAATTGGCCAGCGCCGGGATCATCGGCGGGATGGCCTGCGGCAGGATGACGTGGATCCAGGTCTGGCGCGCGGTGAGATTGCAGGCCTTCGCCGCTTCCCACTGGCCGCGCGGCACATTGTCGATGCCGCCGCGATAGACCTCAGCCGCATAGGTTCCGTAGTGAAGGCCGAGCCCGATCACGCCCGCCACCAGGGGCGGCAGCAGGATGCCGATATCAGGCAGCACGTAGAAGATGAAATAGAGCTGCACCAGAAGCGGCGTGCCGCGGATGAATTCCGCGACGAAGCCGACCGTGCGCGCCAGGACGCGGTTCTCGGACCGGCGCGCCAGCGCGATCAGCAGGCCAACGATCGCCGCGACGATCGAGCCGAGGATCGTCGCCAGAATGGTGATCCTGACGCCCTCGAGGAGCGTCGGAAAAATCTGCCAGACGAAATTCCAGTCCCAATCCATGACGCTACGTCCTCACGCCATCGAGGCCGCGCGCCATGCGCCGCTCCAGGCCGCGGATCGCCCAGGTGATCGCAGAAGCCATGATGAAATAGAGGATGAGGATGGTCGCGAACGGAAACATCGTGTCGCCGGTCTGCGACCGTACCACCTGCGCCTGGAAGGTCATGTCGGCGAGCGAGATGAGCGACACCACGGAGGTCGCCTTCAACAGTTCGATGGCGTTGTTGCCGAAGGTCGGCAGCATGACCAGCAGCGCCTGCGGCAGGATGACATGGCGCATCGACTGCCAGCGGCCGAGATTGAGCGCGGTGCAGGCCTCGTACTGTTCCTTGCCGATCGACTGGACGGCGCCGCGGACCACCTCGGCTGCATAGGCGCCGACATTGAGGCCGAGCCCGAGCACGCCCGCCTGCATGGGCGTCAGCTGGATGCCCGCCAGCGGCAGCACGAAATAGACCCAGAACAGTTGCACGAAGATCGACGTGCCGCGGAAGAACTCGATATAGGTAGTGGCGAGCGCCCGCACGGCGAAGAAGCGCGACAGGCGCCCGAGCCCGGCGGCGAACGCCACCACCAGCGCCAGAACGGACCCCATCAGCGTCAGTTCGACGGTGACGACCGCGCCCTGCAGGATCAGGTTGAGATAGCCGAACGTGTCGGTCATGGGGTTTCCGGTTGGCGGAGACGTTGGAACTGCATTCTTCCCCGCATTTTCGCGAAGAAGACGCCGGCAGGCAGATGGAGGGCGGTGCCAAGCTTGCAGAACATGGCTCTGCCCCTCATCCGACCCTCCGGGTCACCTTCTCCCGCAAGCGGGGAGAAGGAAAAAAAGACCTCACTTCGCCGCGCAGAGCTTGTCGCGCGTGGTGGACATCGCGGCCGCGGCCGAGAAGCCGTAGGGCTCGATGATCTTGGCGAACTCGCCCGACTTCTTCATCTTGGCCAGTTCCACGTCGAAGGCATCACGCAGCGCCGTGTCGTTCTTGTTGAAGGCCGCACCATCGCAATACACCGGAGCGCCCTGCACGGGAGCGACGACTTCGAGGTTCGGATCGTTGGCTTTCTTCATCAGGTCGTTGATCGACAGCACAGGCAGCGAATAGGCATCGATGCGGCCGTCCTGCACCATCTTGAGGCCACTCTGGCCGTCCGGCACGACGATGACGCGGTCACGCGGCACGCCGGCGTTGAGTGCCAGCTTCTCTTCCGTGCCGCCGCCGGGCGCGCCGATGGTGGCGGAGCTGTCCTTGGCGATGTCCTCGTAGCTCTTGAAGCCCTTCGGATTGCCTTTCTTGACCAGCAGCGCCTCGGCGTCGCACAGCACCGGCTCGGAATAGGCGACCGCCGCGCAGCGTTCCGGTTTCATGAACAGGCCGGCGGTGATGACGTCGAAACGGCCGGCCTGCAGGCCGGGGATCATGGCGCCGTATTCGGAGATCGAGGCGACTACGTCGGCCACGCCGAGCTTCTTGAAGATCTCGCGGGCGACGTCCGGGGCAGCACCCGATACCTTGCCGTCTGCGGCGACGGCCGTATAGGGCGGCTCGTTGGCGATGGCGAGGCGCGCGAAACCCTGCTTCTTGAGGGTCTCCAGCTTGGCGTCGTCCGCCGATCCCGGCGCGATGGCGGCGAGCGTCGTCACGACGGCAAGGCCGGCGACCGCGGCCAGATTCACAAACTTCCTCATTGTTCCCAGCTCCTTGGTTTTTGGTTCATTCGTGGTTTGGGCGGCGCGCCGCCCGACATGCGGTCAGACCCGGTGTCCGGCCGCGATGATCTTCTTCAGGAAGCTCTGCGTGCGCTCCTGCTTCGGATGGCGGAAGATGTCGTCCGGCCTGCCTTCCTCGACGATTCGGCCCTTGTCGAAGAACAGCACCCGGTCGGCGAAATCGTGCGCGAAGCCCATCTCGTGGGTGACGAGAAGCATGGTCGTGTCGGTCTCGTCGGCGAGCTTGCGCATGACGTTGAGCACCTCCTCGACCAGTTCCGGGTCGAGCGCGGAGGTGACCTCGTCGAACAGCATGATCTTCGGGCTGAGCGCCAGCGCGCGGGCGATGGCTACGCGCTGCTTCTGGCCGCCCGAAAGCTGCGCCGGCATCGACTTCGCCTTGTCGGCAAGGCCCACCATGTCGAGCAGTTCCATGGCGCGCTTCTCCGCGGCGGCGCGCGGCGTGCCCTTGGTGAGGATCGGCGCGAGCGTGATATTGTCGAGCACGCATTTGTGCGGAAACAGGTTGAACAGCTGGAAGACCATGCCGATCTTCTCGCGCATGCGGGTGAGATGGCGCTCGTCCGCCGGCATCAACTGGCCGTTGCGCTCCATGTGATAGAGATGCTCGCCCTCGATCTGGATGTGGCCGGCGTCGATGCGTTCCAGCGTCATCAGAATGCGCAATATGGTCGTCTTGCCGGAACCGGACGGGCCGATCAACGCCAGCTTCTCGCCAGGCTTGACCTCCATCGACAGACCGTCGAGCACCCTCAGGGCGCCGAAATTCTTGGAAATGGCGTCGATCTTGATGATGGGCGCAGTCAAACGCGTCCCCCGTCCTGGACTGACCTTCTCGCTCTTACGATGCGGAAGGCCGAAAATCATGTCAATCAGGAAAATAAAATCATGACAATATTTCCGATTCCGCACAATTTTGCGGCGAAACGCGCCTAGATTGCGAGCAGCAGATGCTCGGGATCGCCGAGCAACAGACGGGTGACGACGCCGAGGCCGGCGCGCAGTTCTCCTTCCGTCGTCGAGCCCAGCGATATGCGCACGGCCGGCTTCCAGGGCGTCTCGGCGATACGGAACGACATGCCGGGCGCGATCGCGACGCCCTGCAGGCGCGCCTGCGCGACGAAAGCTTCCTCGACGCGATCGTGCGGCAATTCCAGCCAGACATGCAGGGCATCGCGGGCGGTCCGGTAGGCCACGCCCTCGAGCGCTTCGGCCGCGATCTCCAACCGGCGCCGCAAGGCTTCGCGTTGCCAGAGCACCAGGTCGAAGGCGGTGCCGTCGGCGACCCATCTGGTCGCGATCTCCGCCACCATCGGCGTCGCCATCCAGTTCGACACGAGATGGCGGTTGGCGACGGCGGCAACATAGCGGTCGGGTGTCGCCAAATAGCCGATGCGCAGGCCCGGCACCGTGATCTTGGAAAAGGAGGTGACGTAGAGCGTACGCTCCGGCGCGAAATAGGCGACAGGCGGCGGACGCTCCTCGACCAGCGGACCCAGCACGTCGTTCTCGATGACGGCAATGTCGTGCCTGCGCGCGACCTCAGCCAGTTGCGAACGTCGCACGGAGCCCATCAGCGTGGCCGTCGGATTGATGACAGATGGTTGCACGAAAACGGCGCGGATGTCCGACATCCGGCAGGCTTCGTCCAGCGCTTCGGGGATGATGCCGTCGCCATCGATCGGCAGGCCTTCGAGATGGAAGCCGAGATAGCGCGCCAGCGGCACCAGGGTATGATGGCCGATGGCCTCCGTGGCGACCGTGGAGCCAGGCGGCGCCACGCTCATCAGCGCGACGGTCATGCCGGCGGTGGCGCCGTTGGTCAGCGTGACGTTCTGCGGCGACACGTCGAGGCCGCACAGTTTCAGCCAGTCGACCGCCACCGCGCGGTGGCGCGGGAACACCGTGTTGGGACGGAAGGAGAGCGCCGAGCTTGCGGGCAGGGTTTCCGCCAGCCAGGCGAGGGCCTGCTTGAGGCGCTCGTGGTGCATGGTCTCGCAGACAGGCTTGAGGATCGACAGGTCGATCAGTTCGCCCAGCCGTTCCGGCAGATAGGGCGGTTCCGGCTCGCGGCGCTGCGTCTGCACGAAGGAGCCGCGTCCGATCTCGCCGGAAACCAGGCCGCGGCGGATCAGTTCCTCATAGGCGCGCGACACCGTCTGGACGGACAGATCGAGGTCTTCCGCCAGCGCCCGGTGCGTCGGCAGGCGGGCGCCGTTCGGCAGCCTTCCGTCATGGATGGCGCGAGCGAACTGGTCGGCCAGGGAGAGGTAGGCCGGACGGCGAATGAGGGTGGGATCAGGCTGCCACAATGTCATGACTTATTAGAGATCGAAATCAGTGCAATTGACAATCGAAATCATGCGCCTGCATGGTGGCGGCGCAACGAAAACCGACGCCGATGCCCACGCCAAAACTCGACGCAATCGACCTGAAGATACTCGACGCCATCCAGCGCGACGGCCGCATCACCAAGCTCAGGCTGGCCGAGACGGTCGGCCTGTCGCCGACCCCTTGCTGGATGCGGCTGTCGCGGCTGGAAAAGGCCGGCGTCATCTCGGGCTATCACGGCAAGGTGGCGATGCGCGCCGTTGCCCCCGTCGCCACGGTGCTGATGGAGGTGACGCTGGCCAACCACCGGCAGGCGGATTTCGACCGCTTCGAGCGGGTCGTGCGCGACACGCCGGAGATCGTCGCCTGCTGGTCTGTCGGCGGCGGCGTCGACTATCTCGTCAAGGTGATGGCACGCGACATCGACGCCTATCAGCGGCTCGTCGATTCGCTGCTGGAGCGCGAGATCGGCATCGACCGCTATTTCACCTACATCGTCACCAAGACGGTGAAGGAGGACACCCTGCTGCCGGTCACGGAGATCGTGCAGGGCGGCTGAGCGGCCGATCGGAGACCACGAGGCCAGAGAAACCGCCTGCCGCGCTCCCGCCCGATAGAGAAACTCTCTATGCGGCGGCCCGGCAACAGCCTCTCTCTCGCGCAGGCGCCCCATAAACTGGGCCGGCGTCACGGAGGTTTCGCCTATGTCCGCTCATGCCCATTTCGCCCGCTCGCTGCGCCACGACGCACTAGACCGGCTTTCCGATCGCCGGCTCTACCGGGAACTCGGCTATGTCGACGGCCAGTGGACGGCCGGTGATTCCGCCGACAGCTTCGAGGTGACCGACCCCGCCACCGGCACCACCGTCGCCTTCGTGGCCGCGCTCGACGCGGAACAGACGACCAAGGCGGTCGACGCCGCGGCAAAAGCCTTTCCGGGATGGAAGACGCTGTTGCCGCAGGAGCGGTCGAAGGTCCTGCGCAGATGGTTCGACCTGATCGTGGCGGCGAAGGAGGACCTTGCCCTCATCATGACGCTCGAACAGGGCAAGCCGCTGGCCGAATCGCGCGGTGAGATCGACTACGCCGCCTCCTTCGTGGAATGGTATGCGGAGGAGGCCAAGCGCGTGAACGCCGAGAGCGTCACCAGCCATTTGCCAGGCGCCGAGATGATCGTGCGGCGGGAGCCGCTCGGCGTGGTCGGGGTCGTCACGCCGTGGAATTTTCCGTCCGCCATGCTGACGCGCAAGGCTGCCGCAGCGCTTGCCGCCGGCTGCACCATCGTTTCGCATCCGTCGTCCGAGACGCCGCTGTCGGCGCTGGCGCTGGCCGAGCTCGGCGAGCGGGCGGGCCTGCCCGCCGGCGTTTTTAACGTCGTCACCGGCGACGCCGCGACCATCGTCGGACGGCTGTGCGAGGATACCCGCGTGCGCGCCCTGAGCTTCACCGGCTCGACCGAGATCGGCCGACTGATCGCGAAACAGTGCGCGCCGACGATGAAACGGCTGGTCATGGAACTGGGCGGCCATGCTCCGCTCATCGTCTTCGACGACGCCGGCCTCGACCGGGCGGTGGCGATCGCGATGGACGCCAAGTTCGCGACCTCCGGTCAGGATTGCCTGGCGGCCAACCGCATCTATGTCCAGCGCGGCATCCACGACGCCTTCTGCAAGGCCTATGCTGAACGGATCGAGGCGTTGAAGGTCGGCAGCGGCCTCGACGACGGCAGCGACATCGGCCCGCTGATGCACGAACGGGGCGTGGCAAAGGTCGAGGAGCAGGTGGCCGACGCGCTTTCGCGCGGCGCCCGCCTGCTCGCCGGTGGTCAGCGCGGCAAAGCCGGCCCACTTTTCTACCAGCCGACGCTGCTGGCTGACGTTCCCGCCGATGCGCTCATCATGCGCGAGGAGACGTTCGGCCCGGTCGCCGCCGTCACCCCGTTCGACAGCGAGGCGGAGGTGGTCGCGCGCGCCAACGACACCGAATACGGGCTGGTGGCCTATGTCGTGACCGAGAACGGGGCGCGCCAGCGGCGTTTGGGCCAGGCTCTCGACTACGGCATGGTCGCTATCAACCGAGTCAAGATCACCGGCGCGCCGATCCCCTTCGGCGGCGTCAAGCACTCGGGCCTCGGACGCGAAGGCTCGCGGCACGGCCTCGAAGCCTTTACCGAGCTCAAATATATCTGCCTCGATCTGGCGTGAGCCGCCCAGCACGTGGCGAGGCGAAACTGAAAAGGAGAAAAACATGCTCGAACAATCCAACGAACTCACCGCCTGGGATCGCGACCACTTCTTCCATCCCTCGACCCATATGGGCATGCACGCGCGCGGCGAGACGCCGAACCGCGTGATGGCCGGCGGCGAAGGCGTGACGATCTGGGATACGAGCGGCAGGAAGAGCCTCGACGCCTTCGCCGGCCTCTATTGCGTCAATGTCGGCTATGGCCGCCAGAAGATCGCCGACGCTATTGCGGCGCAGGCGAAGAGCCTCGCCTACTACCACGCCTATGTCGGCCACGGCACCGACGCCTCGATCCGGCTCTCCAAGATGATCATCGACCGCGCGCCCAAGGGTATGTCGAGGGTCTATTACGGCCTGTCCGGCTCCGACGCCAACGAGACCAACATCAAGCTGATCTGGTACTACAACAATGTGCTCGGCCGACCCGAGAAGAAGAAGATCATCTCGCGCTGGCGCGGCTACCACGGTTCCGGCGTGATGACCGGCTCGCTGACCGGGCTGGCCGGCTTCCACAACGCCTTCGACCTGCCGCGCGCGCCGATCCTGCACACGGAAGCGCCCTACTACTACCGGCGCGAGGACCGTTTCCAGTCCGAGGAGCAGTTCGCGCAATATTGCGCCGACCAGCTCGAAAAGCTGATCCTAGCGCAGGGGCCGGAGACCATCGCCGCCTTCATCGGCGAGCCGGTGCTGGGCACCGGCGGCATCGTGCCGCCGCCGAAGACCTACTGGCAGAAGATTCAGGCGGTGCTGAAGAAGTACGACATCCTGCTGGTCGCCGACGAGGTCGTCACCGGCTTCGGGCGTCTCGGCTCCATGTTCGGCTCCGACCACTACGGCATCCAGCCGGATCTGATCACCATCGCCAAGGGCCTGACCTCGGCCTACGCGCCGCTGTCAGGCGTCGTCGTCGGCGAGAAGGTGTGGAAGGTCCTGGTCGAAGGGTCGGACAAGCTCGGACCGATCGGCCACGGCTGGACCTATTCGGCGCATCCGATCTGCGCGGCGGCGGGCGTCGCCAATCTCGAACTGATCGACGAGATGGGGCTGGTGAAGAACGCCGGCGAGACGGGCGCCTATTTCCGGGGCGAGCTCGCCAAGGCCGTCGGCGGCCACAAGAACGTCGGCGAAGTGCGCGGCGAGGGTATGTTGGCGGCGGTGGAATTCGTCGAGGACAGGGACGACCGCACGTTCTTCGATCCCGCGAAGAAGATCGGCCCGCAGGTCGCGGCCGCGCTTGCCGAGCGCGGCGTCATCGGTCGCGCCATGCCGCAGGGCGACATCCTCGGCTTCGCGCCGCCGCTCTGCCTGACGCAGGAAGAGGCGGACATTGTCGTGGCCAAAACGGCCGAAGCAGTGAAGGCGGTCCTGGGCTGAGGCGGGTTGGGCTTTCTCAGTCTCTTCGGATCGCCTCCGCAAAAAGGGCTGCGCCATCGCATATGGAATTTTCTTCCAATGACACTGTCGCGCACCCCCACCCCTGTCCCCTCCCCACAAGGGGGAGGGAGACGCTGACACCGCTCTCTTACCCAAAACCACCAATGTCGGTGCGTGGTAGCGCTGCCACCAAATTCCCCTCCCCCTTGAGGGGAGGGGTTAGGGGTGAGGGTACTACGCCAGATGGGATAGCCCTGCCCTGTCGAGGGAGAGTTCCCTAAAAACCCTGAAAAACAAGGTAGCTGCAGACTTATGATTTCCTCGCCTCGCCTCCCCGCCGCCATGGCCGCCGTGCTGCTTACCGGTCATGGCGATCTCGACAAGCTCGTCTATCGCACCGACGTGCCGGTGCCGAAGCCCGCGCCGGGCGAAGTGGTGGTGAAGGTCAGTGCCTGCGGCATGAACAACACCGATGTCTGGGTGCGCAAGGGCGCCTACGGCACGGAGGAGGACGCCGCCGCCGTCTCCACCTGGAGACGGCAGGGCAACACGCTGACCTTTCCGCGCATCCAGGGCACCGACACAGTCGGCACCATCGCGGCGGTCGGCGAGGGCGTGCCGGCTTCCCGCATCGGTGAGCGGGTGATGGTCGATTTCTCCATCTACAACCGCGACGACGATTCGCTGGCCGACATCGACTATATGGGCCACGGCCGCGACGGCGGTTATGCCGAGTACCAGGCGCTGCCGGCCGAGAACGCCCATGTCGTCAACACCGATCTCACCGACATCGAGCTCGCCACCTTCTGCTGCGCCTACCTGACCGGCGAACAGATGCTGGAGCGCGCGGCGCTGAAAGAAGGCGAACGCGTGCTGGTGACGGGCGCGTCGGGTGGCGTCGGCTCGGGCATCGTGCAGCTTGCCCGCGCCCGCAGCGCCATTCCCTACGCGGTGGTCGGCAAGGGCAAGGAGCAGGCGCTTCTCGACATCGGCGCGGAGGCCGTGATCACGCGCGGCACGCCCGACCTGATCGGTGCGGTCAACGAGGCGACCGGCGGCAAGCCGATCGACGTGGTGGCCGACCTGGTCGGCGGCGCGATCTTCAACGACCTATTGCGCATCCTGAGGCCCGAAGGCCGTTACACCACCGCCGGCGCCATCGCCGGTCCGGTCGTGCAGCTCGACCTCAGGACCATGTACCTGAAGCAGTTGCAGCTCAACGGCTCCAGCCAGGGCACGCGCGCCGATTTTCGCCGCATCGTGCGCTATATCGAGGAAAAGAAGATTCGCCCGCTGGTCGGCGGGGTCTACAGGCTCTCCGATTTCCATCGCGCGCAGACCGACTTCATGGCGAAGGATTTCGTCGGCAAGCTGGTGGTGGTTCCCGACGCGGTCGCTGGATAGCGGAAATCCGCCCTTCCGGCCGGGACAGGATCGCTTCGGCGGCAGCCTTCCGAGCAGTTTGTTAACAGGTATCGGCTAAAGGTCGATTGGATCAACCCAATCGCCCTGCCATGGCGCACTTGACCTTCGATGAGTGCCGATTGCCGGAGCCGCCGATGCCCGACAAGCCTCATCACAGCGCGGAGACGGCCGACCCGGACGCCGGATTCGGCGCACCGGCCGGCGTCGTCGTCCTCGGCGGCGCACATGGCACGCTGGCGCTGGCGCGCAGCCTGGGCCGCAAGGGCGTGCCGGTGTGGCACGTGTCCAACGACACGCCACTGCCGGCATGGTCGCGCTACCTGGCGGGGCACAGCGAATGGGCCGGCCCCGATTCAGGCGGCGCCCGCGCCTTTCTCACCGAACTTGCCGGCACGGAGGGCCTCAAGGGCGCACTGCTCGTTCCCGGCGGGGACGGGGAGGTCCGCTTCCTTTCCCAATCGGCCGACATGCTGTCGAAAAACTACCGCGTCATGCTGCCGCCTTGGGAACGGCTGAAATGGCTGTGCGAGAAGCCCCTGCTCTATCGCCGCGCGGAGGAGCTCGGGATCGACATCCCGCCGACCTACCGCTTCGGCTCGCTGGACGAGGCCGCGGCCGCCGATATCCGGTTCCCGGTAGTGTTGAAGCCCAATATGGGCGGCGGCGACAACCGTTTCTCGCGCGCCAAGGTGGTGCGCGCCGACGACCGCGCCGGCTTCACGGACGCCTATCGCGACGCGGTCGGACAGATCGGGATCGAGAACGTGGTGGTGCAGCAGCTCGTTCCGGGCGGCGGCGAATGCCAGTTCTCCTACGCGGCGCTGTGGCTGGACGGAGCGCCGGTGGCCGAGTTCACGGCGCGGCGCGGCCGGCAATATCCGGTCGATTTCGGCTACACCTCGACCTTTGTCGAAATCGTCGCGGAGCTGGAACTGGTGGAGGTGTCGCGGCTCCTGCTCGCCTCCAGCGCCTATCACGGTCTCGTCGAGATCGAATACAAGCGCGATCCGCGCGACGGCAGGCTGAAGCTGCTCGACGTCAATCCGCGCTGCTGGTCATGGATGAGCCTCGCCGCGGCCGCAGGATGCGATCTCGGCGGGCTGATGTGGGACGCGATCAGGGGATTTCCGGTCGAGCGCCCGCAGGCCCGCATCGGAACGGCCTGGATGTATCTGGTGCGAGACATGGTCGCGGCGGCGGTGCTGGCTTCGCGCGGCAAACTTCGCCCCGGCGATTATCTGAAGTCCTTCCCACGTGTCGGAAGCTGGGCGACGTTCGCGGGCGACGATCCCGTGCCGGGACTGATCGACATCCCGCTCACGGCCTGGCGCGTGCTGACGCGCCGCATCCTGCGCTGACCGGGCGGCGGCCGTGGGCTTGAAGAACAGGATCAAGCGGTTCGCCATCCAAGGCGGGTTGGAGGCCGTGGCGCTCACCCGCGCCTGGAACGCATGGCCGGCGGCTGGCGGGCGCGGCGTCCTCTTCACGCTGCACCATGTCCGCCCCGCCGAAACCAAAACATACGATCCCAATGCATTACTGTCGGTGACGCCGCAGTTCCTCGACGAGGCGATCCTGGCGGCGCTCGACAGCGGCCTCGTTCCGGTCGCGCTGGAGGACCTGCCGGCGCTGCTCGCCGACCCGTCCGACAAACGCCGCTTCATCTCCTTCACCCTCGACGACGGCTATCGCGACAATGCCGACCACGCCGCGCCCGTCTTTCGTCGGCATGGCGTATCCTACACCATCTTCATCACCAAGGGCTTCGTCGAGCGCACCCGCTCGCTGTGGTGGGAGACAGCGGAGGAGTTGATCACGAAGGCGCCGACGATGAGATTCGATTTCGGCGACGGCGTCGAAACCATCGCGATGGAAACGCCGGCCGGGAAGACGGCAGCCTTCGAGCGCATCAGCACCTTTATCCAGACCGGCGACGAGGACGCAAGGATCGCGGCGCTCGACGCCGCCGCGCGCGCGCAGGGCATCGAGCCGCTCGCCATCACCGACCGGCTGGTCATGGACGCCGGCGAACTGAGCGCACTGGCCAAGGACCCGTTGGCGCGGTTCGGCGCGCATACGCTGACCCATGTGGCGCTCGCCCGTGTCGACGGGGCGAGACTGCGTGAAGAGATTTCGGGATCGGCGGACGCCGTTGAATCCTATGTCGGCAAGCGCCCGACCACCTTCGCCTACCCTTACGGGTTTCCAGCCGCCGTGGGCGAACGCGAATTCGAGGTGCTGAAGGCCTTGGGATTCCGTGTCGGCGTGACCACGCAGCCCGGCGTGCTCGGGCCGTGGAGCGTCGAGCGGCCGACGGCGATCGCCCGCGTGTCGCTCAACGGCCTCTACCAGAAGAAGCGCTACGTGAAGGCGCTGATCTCCGGCATTCCGTTCCGGTTGATGTAGGCTTACGCGCTCCGGCTGGCCGGATCGAAGCGGAACACGGCGTAGTCGATTCGGCGCACCGCGTCGAAAAATCCGGGCATGCGCGGGACGGCCAACTCCTCGAACATGCCGCTCGCGCGGATCGCCGGGCGCGCCCAGTCGATCGCCTGATGGCTGGAACTGCCATAGACCACGAAGCAGCGGCGCGGCGTTTCGCGTAGCGACGCGACAAGGTTGTCGAGCACCGTGTCGAAGACATCCTTCGAGAAAGGATTGTAGAAGTAGACCACCAGCGGCGTGTCGGGAAAGGCGTAGGCGGCAGCATCGCCTTCCACCACAAACAGCGTGCGGCACATCTGCGAAGGGCTGCGATAGGCCGCGATATTGCGGCGGGCGATTGCCACCAGCTCGCGCGCGAACTCGACGCCGACGATGGCCTTGAACGGATAGTGCGAGGCCAGTAGCAGGGTGCGCGACTTGCCCGAGCCGATGTCGATGAAAGTGGCGTCCGATAGGTCGCGCGGCAGGTTTTTCATGATGAAGCCGAACGACTTCGGCGAAGTGCAGACGCACTCGTTGCCCTTGTCGCGATTTGGCCCGACGACGTCCAGCATGGCGAGCTGGATGGAGCCGGCCGTATCGACGCCGTGGGCACGGTCCCATCGCCGCGCCAGCCGGTCGGCTATCATGTGGCGAACGTTGCGGCCGACGAAGCGCGCGCTTTCGCGCAAGCCGTGCTGTCGAACGAGACGGAAGGGCTCCATCGGACCGCGCTCGCGCAGGACGGCAAGCGCGCGGCCGAGGCGTCCGCTCGATCGGTCGTAGACGCCCTGCCTGTCCTGGCGGCCGGTCATCGCCATCCGCTCTCCCTCTGGTCGGCTTCGCGCACCTGTCGCCTGGCGCCCTGTTTCATGTCGCACCACGCAGCACACCGGCGCGTAGCTTCAGCCGTCCGGCCAGATCGACGATGGCGCGGCGAGCGGGCGGCTCCAGGAAGGCCGCGATCAGCCAGGCGACGAAAAGCAGCGCCGCAACCAGCAGGGCGAAGACGAGCCACCGGTTGCCGGCATCGGCGAAGCGGGTGAAGACGGCATAGCCGATGTGCTGATGCAGCAGGTAGAGGGGATAGGTCAGCGCGCCGAACCCGTAAGCGAGTGCCGGACGGATCGGCAGGACCGGAGTCAATGCGGCCAGCGCCACCGCGCCGCAGGCCAGCGGCGCCATCAGCGCTACACCCCATGCGGGGCGCACCACGCCATAGTCGGCGACCATGCGCGGCTCGATGACGAAGGTTGCGGCGATCCCCCATGCCAGCGACAGAACCAGTAGCACGGCCGTGCGGCCATCAAGCCGCCGGCGGGCGTGATAGAGCACCAGGCCGAAGGAGAAGAAACCGGAATATTCGGTGATGAAGAGCTTCGTCACCGCGCCCGAATGAAGGAAAAATTCGTTGGCGGCCGACAGCGCCAGCCAGGCGAGCACCGCGATACGCCAGCCGCTGCGGAACCAGCCGGCGCAGAGCAGCAGGAACACCCAGCCGTAGAAGACGATCTCGTAGACGATGGTCCAGTAGGCGCCGTCCATGAAAGGCTGCCCGGCGAGCCGCGAGACGATGATGAACTGCGCCAGCCATTGCGGCACCGTCGGCGTCGGGATGCCGGCGACAGGCCAGGCCAGCAGCACCAGCGCGGTAACGGTCGCGCATGTCACGAAAGTCGGCCAGAGCCGAGCGACCCGGCCCGCCGCGAAATCATAAGCCGAGCGGTTTTCCGCCGACAGCGCGATCACGTAGCCGGAGATGGCGAAGAAGACGAGTAGGCCGGTGTCGCACCACATGGCGACGGGCGCCAGTTCGGGAAAGCCGACGCCGTCGCCCTCACTTGAGATCGCCATGCGGAAGCCGTAGTGGAACAGCAGCACCATCGCGGCCGAGAACAGCCGCAGCAGGTCGAGATTGTAGAGGCGCGTCGCGGATCGGGACTGCATCGGGCTCGTTCGGCTCACCGTCGGCCGGCGGCCGATCGTTTCACAGGCTAGCCCGGAACGCCCTTAGAATTCCTTGACCGGCAAGGTAAAACTTGTGCGAACGGGCGCGCTCAAACGCCCTCGACCAGCACGATCTCGCCGTCGGCTACCTGTTGGCGGATAGCGGCGGCGCGCTGGTATTCCGGCGAATGGTAGCAGTCGCTGGCGATCTGGAGCGTCTCGAACTCGATGACGACGTTGCGCGCGCGGCCCTCTCCCTCGGCCTTCTCGTGCGCGCCGCCGCGCGCCAGGAACCTGGCGCCGTATTTGTCGAAGGCAATCTTGGAGGCCGCGACATAATCCTTGTATTTTTCAGCGTCGCGCACATCGACGCGGGCAATCCAGTATCCTTTCGGCATGTCTTCTCCCTCAGGCTCTATCGTAGTCCCTTGACGGGACCGTCGCGGTCTCAGGCCGCGTACATTTCTTCCAATATGGCCTCGGCGGCGGCGCGGCGGTCGGGCGCGGCGACGATCGGGCGGCCGACGACGAGGTGGCTGGAGCCGTTGCGGATCGCCTCGCCGGGCGTGACGACGCGGCGCTGGTCGCCACGCGCGGAGCCGGCCGGACGAATGCCCGGCGTCACCACGGCCATGTCCGGGCCGACGATCTTGCGCACGGCCGCCGCCTCCTCGGCCGAGCAGACCACGCCGCCCATGCCGGCATGCAGCGCCTGTTCGGCGCGGCGCAACACCAACGTGTGCGGATCGTACTCGTAGCCGGCGTCGATGACGTCGCGCTCGTCCATCGAGGTGAGCACGGTGACGCCGAGCAGGGTGAGGTCGCTGCCGCGCGCGGCCTCGACCGCCGCCTTCATCGCCTTCGGATAGGCGTGGATGGTCAGCATGGTCATGCCCATCTTGACGATGTTCTCGACGCCCTTGGCCACGGTGTTGTCGATGTCGAGCAGCTTCATGTCGAGGAAGACATTCGTTCCGCCGCGCGCCAGCTCACGGGCGAAATCCAGGCCGCCCGCAAAGGCGAGCTGGTAGCCGATCTTGTAGAAACGCGCGACACCGTCGAGCTGGCGCACTACCGCCTCGGCGTCCTTCACGGTCGGCACGTCCAGCCCGACGATCAGGCGCTCGTGCATCGAGCCGGCCGTCACGGGACCCGCGTCGACAGAAGGTGCGAGGTTTCCAGCAGCGTGCGGCATAGGTACTCCATCGAGTGTTGCATGCGTTCGTCGGTGAAGGCGCCGTCTTCGCCGAAGGCGCTGTCGCCGTCCGGCACAGAGCATTCCGGCGCCACGACTTCCATCTGGCAGCGCACCAGAACGGCGCGCAGATGATTGATGGCGCGAATGCCGGCGAACCGCCCCTGCGAAGACGAGCAGAGGCCGGTCGGCTTGCCGGCCAGCGGCCGAAACGGCTTGCCGGCGTCAGTGCGAACCCGGCTGATCCAGTCGACCGCGTTCTTGAGCAGCGGCGGAATCGAGCCATTGTATTCCGGCGTGGCGATCAGGACACCGTCATGCGCGGCGATCTGGCGGGCGAGGCGCATCGCGTTTTCGGGAATGCCCTTTTCCCTTTCCAGATCCTGGTCGATGATCGGCAAGGAATAGTCCTGCAGGGAAATGCGCGTCACCTCCCCGCCGAGCACGGCAAGGGTCTTCTGGGCAATGTCAGCCGTCCTGCCGCTGAAAGCGCCAACACGGTTCGAGCCGGCGAAGACGAGAATCCTGGGAATGGACGGCATCGGTGCTCCTCTCCCACCTATAGGCGAAGCATCGGCCGAATCAAGCGGGCTTCAGTGCGGACGGCGCCGGTAGACCCAGAGCTGCGTCGGCGGGATGTTGCGGACGATGAAGTCGAAATGCTTGACCTCATAATCGCCTCGCCCTGGCGGAATGGGCGAGAGAGGGCCGTAAGTGAGTTGCACCACCGGCCTGCCTTCGGGAATGCGCGTGAGCAGGCTTTCCAGATAGGCGATGCGCTGAGCCACCGGAAAATTGAGGAGCGGCACGGCCGAAATCACCGCATCGAAGGTCAGGTCGCGATGGTCCCCGAGAGCTGCCGAGAGATTGAAGGCATCGCCTTCGATCACGTTGACGCCGGGATAGAGCCGGCGCAGGTGCCGGACGAACTCGGGGGAATATTCCAGCGCGTAAAGATCGGCCGGCTTCACGCCGCGCGCGAGGATGGCGCGGGTGATGACGCCCGTGCCCGGGCCGACCTCCAGCACCGGCAGGCCGGAGGCCGGATCGATCACCGAGGCCATCTTGCGCGCCGTGACGGAACTGGTCGGTATGATGGAGCCCACGGCCTTCGGCCTGTCGATCCAGCCCTTGAAGAATTTCAGCTCGTCGTCGAACTTTTCGGCGAGCGCCTTCTTCAAACCGTGACTGCGTGCCATCAGCGACTCTCTTTCTCCATCCCCCGCGCGTTCCTTAGCAGTTGACGCGAGGGGAGCAATAGAGAAGCGACATAATAGGTCGCGGACAAGACAGTTTTTGACACTACCGGCCGTCGCCGAAGGACTCGAAGAAATCCTTCATCCGGCTGAAGAAGCCGCTGGACTGCGGCGAATTTTCCTTGGACGAGAGCTGCTCGAATTCCTCGAGGAGCTCGCGCTGGCGCCTTGTGAGGTTCTGCGGCGTTTCCACCGCGGTCTGGATGTAGAGATCGCCGACATTCGGCTGGCGCAGGACCGGCATGCCCTTGCCCTTGAGGCGGAACTGACGGCCGTTCTGCGTGCCTTCCGGCACCTTCACGCGGGTCTGGGTGCCGTCGAGCGTCGCCACCTCGAAGGAGCCGCCGAGGGCGGCCGTGGTCATCGAGATCGGCACCTTGCAATAAAGATCGGCGCCGTCGCGCTGGAAGAACTCGTGCGGCTTGACCGACAGGAAGATGTAGAGATCGCCTGACGGCCCGCCGCGCAGGCCGGCCTCGCCCTCGTTGGCGAGGCGGATGCGGGTGCCGTCCTCGATGCCTGCCGGAATGTTGACCGAGAGCGACCGCTCCTCGGTGACGCGGCCCTGGCCGGCGCATTTCGGGCACGGGTCCTTGATGGTCTGGCCGCGGCCCTGGCACTGCGGGCAGGTCCGTTCGATGGAGAAGAAGCCCTGGCTGGCGCGCACCTTGCCGTGGCCGTGGCACATCGAGCAGGTGACCGGCTGGGTGCCGGGCTTGGCGCCGGTGCCGGAGCACTCGTCGCAGGAGACCGAGGCCGGCACATGAATCTGCGCGGTCTTGCCGGCGAAAGCCTCTTCCAGCGAGATTTCCATGTTGTAGCGAAGATCGGCACCGCGCTCACGGCCGCCGGAAGAGCGGCGGCGACCGCCGCCCATCATGTCGCCGAAGATGTCCTCGAAGATGTCGGCGAAGCCGCCGGCCGCGAAGCCGTGCGCGGCGCCGTTCATGCCGCCATGCTCGAAGGCGGCATGGCCGAAGCGGTCATAGGCGGCGCGCTTCTGCGGGTCCTTGAGGCACTCATAAGCCTCGTTGATTTCCTTGAACTTGTGCTCGCAGGCGTGATCGCCCGGATTGCGGTCGGGATGGAACTGCATGGCGAGCTTGCGAAAAGCCGACTTGAGTTCCTTTTCATCGGCGCCCTTCTGGACCCCGAGCGTCTCGTAGAAATCCGCTTTCATGAATTCGTCCCGGTTCCGAAGCCGGAAGGCCCCTTATGGCCAATGTCTTCGAGCATTGTTGCCACCAGTCGCTTTTAAAAGACTGGCCTCCGATTTAGGCATCAAGCGGCTGCCATGCCAGACCCCGCCAGTGTTTTGCCGCCTTTTTTCGATGAAGTTTGCAAAAAAGCCCGGCCTGCGCCGGGCTTTTCGCTGTTCGTGGCCGTCCGGCTGGGTCAGGCGGACTTCTTCTTGTCGTCGTCGTCGAGCTCTTCGAAGTCGGCGTCGACCACGTCGGAGTCCTTGGCCGCGTCCGCCTTGGCGTCAGCCTCGGCCGCCTCGGTCTGCTGGGCCTCGTACATGGCCTGGCCGAGCTTCATCGAGGCTTCGGCGAGCGTCTGGCTCTTGGCTTCGATATCGGCAGGATCGTCGCCTTCGGTCGCCGTCTTGAGAGCCGCTATGGCGTCGGAGATGGCGGTGCGATCGGCCTCGGAAACCTTGTCGCCATAGTCCTTCAGCGACTTCTCGGCCGAATGGACCAGAGCCTCGGCCTGGTTGCGGGCCTCGACCAGAGCCTTGCGCTTCTTGTCGCTCTCGGCGTTGGCCTCGGCGTCCTTCACCATCTTGTCGATGTCGGCGTCGGACAGGCCGCCCGAAGCCTGGATGCGGATCTGGTGCTCCTTGCCGGTGCCCTTGTCCTTGGCCGAGACGTTGACGATGCCGTTGGCGTCGATGTCGAAGGTGACCTCGATCTGCGGCACGCCGCGCGGTGCGGGCGGGATGCCGACAAGGTCGAACTGGCCGAGCAGCTTGTTGTCGGCCGCCATCTCGCGCTCGCCCTGGAATACGCGGATCGTGACCGCGTTCTGGTTGTCCTCCGCGGTCGAGAAGGTCTGACCCTTCTTGGTCGGAATGGTCGTGTTGCGCTCGATGAGGCGCGTGAACACGCCGCCCAGCGTCTCGATGCCGAGCGACAGCGGCGTCACGTCGAGCAGCAGAACATCCTTGACGTCGCCCTGCAGGACGCCAGCCTGAATGGCGGCGCCGAGCGCGACGACCTCATCGGGATTGACGCCCTTGTGCGGCTCCTTGCCGAAGAACTGCTTCACGACTTCCTGGACCTTCGGCATACGGGTCTGGCCGCCGACGAGGACCACTTCGTCGATCTGCCCGGCCTGAAGGCCGGCATCCTTGAGCGCTGCCTTGCAGGGCGCGATCGTCCGCTGCACCAGATCATCGACCAGCGTCTCGAACTTGGCGCGGGTCAGCTTCAGCGTCAGGTGCTTCGGACCCGAAGCATCGGCCGTAATGAAGGGCAGGTTGATCTCCGTCTGCGCCGAGGACGACAGCTCGATCTTGGCCTTCTCGGCGGCCTCCTTGAGGCGCTGAAGGGCCAGCTTGTCGTTCTTCAGGTCGATGCCCTGTTCCTTCTTGAACTCGTCCGCCAGGTATTCGACGAGGCGCATGTCGAAATCCTCACCGCCGAGGAAGGTGTCGCCGTTGGTCGACTTCACCTCGAACACGCCGTCGCCGATCTCGAGGATCGAGATGTCGAAGGTGCCGCCGCCAAGGTCATAAACGGCGATGGTCTTGCCGTCCTTCTTGTCGAGGCCGTAGGCGAGCGCGGCCGCGGTCGGTTCGTTGATGATGCGCAGGACTTCCAGGCCGGCGATCTTGCCGGCGTCCTTGGTGGCCTGACGCTGGGCGTCGTTGAAATAGGCCGGAACGGTGATGACAGCCTTCTCGACCTTCTCGCCGAGATAGCTTTCCGCCGTCTCCTTCATTTTCTGCAGGATCATCGCCGAAATCTGCGAGGGCGAATACTTCTTGCCGTCGGATTCGACCCAGGCGTCGCCGTTGTCGCCCTTGACGATCTTGTAGGGGACAAGCTTCTTGTCCTTCTCCGTCACCGGATCGTCGTAGCGGCGGCCGATCAGGCGCTTGACCGCGAAGATGGTGTTTTCGGGGTTGGTGACCGCCTGGCGCTTGGCCGGCTGGCCGACAAGGCGCTCGCCGTCGGAAGTGAAAGCCACGATCGAGGGCGTGGTGCGCGCGCCTTCCGCGTTTTCGATGACCTTGGCGTCCTTGCCGTCCATGACGGCGACGCAGGAATTGGTCGTTCCCAGATCGATGCCGATTACTTTAGCCATTTTGTCGTTCTCTCCTTCAAGCAGGCTTTCAGGACCCTGTCAGGCGTTCCGGCGAAAGCCCCTGTTCACAAGAATTCCGCAGCGTGCCATGCGTTCCGCACAGCCCCTGCGGTTGTGCGGCGTATATAAGAACAGGCCCATGGGAGCGCAAGCGTTCTGCGCCGGATTTGCAGGATCGCGGCAGTCCTCGCGAAGACCCCTACAGAGCTTTGGCCGCCGCCCGTCCCGCGGCACGGCCGGAAAAGATGCAGCCGCCGAGAAAGGTGCCTTCGAGCGCGGCGTAGCCGTGCATGCCGCCACCGCCGAAGCCGGCCGCCTCGCCCGCCGCGTAAAGGCCGGAGACCGGCTTGCCGTCCGCACCAAGCACGCGGCTGTCGAGATCGGTCTCCAGTCCGCCCAGCGTCTTGCGGGTCAGGATGTTGAGGCGCACCGCGACCAGCGGCCCGTTGGCGGGATCGAGAATCTTGTGCGGCCTCGCTGTGCGGATCAGCCGGTCGCCGAGATAGTTGCGCGCGCCGCGCAGCGCGACGATCTGCGCATCCTTCGAGAAAGGATTGTCGAGCTGCATGTCGCGGGCGCGGATTTCCCGCTCGATCCTGTCCGGGGCAAGAAGCGGCTCCCCGCCGGCCAGCACGTTCATCCGCTCGACCAGTCGGGTCAGGTCCCGCTCGACGATGAAATCCTCACCTTTCTCCATAAAGGCCCTGACAGGGCCGGGGATGCCGCTGGTGGCGCGGCCTAGTACCTGCCGCCAGCTCTTTCCCGTGAGATCCGGATTCTGCTCGGACCCCGATAGGGCGAATTCCTTGCGGATGATCTTCTCGGTCAGGACGAACCAGGAATGGTCGTGGCCGGTCTTCCGCAGATGCGCCAGCGTGGCGAGCGTGTCGAAGCCCGGATAGAGCGGCGGCGGCAGGCGCCTGCCGGTCGCGTCCAGCCAGATCGAGGAGGGGCCGGGCAGGATACGGATGGCGTGGTCGGTCCAGACCGGCGCCCAGTTCCTGATCCCCTCGACATAATGCCACATACGGTCGCGGTTGATGAGATGGCCGCCGGCCTGTTCGGCGATGCCCAGCATCCGTCCATCGACATGGTCCGGCACGCCGGTGATCATTCGCTTCGGCGGCGCGCCGAGCCGCACCGGCCAGTTTGCCCGCACCAGGTCATGATTGGCGCCGATGCCGCCGGAGGCCACGATGACGACCGGGGCGTTCAGCTCGAAGTCGCCGGTGACAGTGCGGGAGCTCTTGCGGCCGCGCTCGACGTCGCTGGCTTCGAGCATGGTGCCGCACACGCCCGTGACCGTGCCGCCGCTGGTAACGATCTCATTGACGCGATGCCGGAAACGGAAGGCGAGCCGGCCCGCCTTCTCGGCCTCGCGGGCGCGGGCCACGAACGGCTCCAGCACGCCCGGTCCCGTGCCCCAGGTGATGTGGAAGCGCGGCACGGAATTGCCGTGACCCGACGCGTTGGTGCCGCCGCGCTCCGCCCAGCCGACCACCGGAAAGAATTTTACGCCCCGCGCCGCCAACCACGCCCTTTTTTCGCCGGAAGCGAAATCGACATAGGCTTCGGCCCATTTCCGCGGCCAGGCATCCTCCGGCCGGTCGAAGGCGGCCGTGCCCAGCCAGTCGGACAGCGCCAGTTCGTGCGAGTCACGGATGCGCATACGCCGCTGCTCGGGCGAATCGATCAGGAAGAGCCCGCCGAAGGACCAGAACGCCTGTCCGCCCAGCGACTGTTCCGGCTCCTGGTCGAGGATGACGGCCTTGCGTCCGGCATCGACAAGCTCGCAGGCAGCGACCAGGCCGGCCAGACCGGCACCGACGATGATGGCGTCGGCGTTCCGGCTCATGTCGAAACAGCCAGTTTTGGCAGGAATTTCCCACCACCCCTCAGAGGGGAGGGGAAGCTGCCGCACATCAAGTCCCCCTCCCCTTTGAGGAGAGGGGTCAGGCGTGGGGATATATTCAGGCCGCGTCGCATGTCAGTTGAATGTACTAGACTCTCTCCCAGCCATCCTTCTCGCCGGCACGGAAGATCGCATCGATCATCTTCTGGTTGAGGATCGACTCCTCCAGCGTGAAGACACTGTCCTCGCCGCCGGAAGCCGCCCGGGCGAAAGTCTCGACCTCCAGCCGGTATTGCTGGGTGCCGGGAAAGCGGAAGACCTGCGCCTGCGTATGGTTCTGGTTGAAGAGTTCCACGCGATGGTCGTCATAAAGGCCGGCGTTGAAGGGAGAGGCGACCTGGATGAACCCCTCGTCGCCGTGGAAGACCATCGATTGGCGCGCCGCCATCTGGGTGGAGAGATAGAACGACAGTTCGAAACCGTCGAAGCCGGCGCGGATCGAGGAATAAATATCGGTTCCGAATTTCTGATCCCGCTCGATCGTCGCCTGCACGCGGACCGGCTCCTTTCCCGTGGCGAAACGGGTCGAGACCGTCGGATAGACCCCGATGTCGGGCAGCGCGCCACCGCCGAGATCGAGCTTGTTGCGCATGTTGCCCGGATCGACATTGTAATAGCTAAAGGCGCCCTGCACATGGCGCAGGCGGCCGATGGCCCCCGACCGGATCAGCTCGCGCACCTTGATCCATTGCGGGTGATAGACGACCATGAAAGCCTCGCATACCAGCACCTTGTGCCGGTCGCGCAGCCCGATGAGCGGCTCGATGTCGCCGGCCTTCAGTGCCAGCGGCTTTTCCACCAGCACATGCTTGCCGGCTTCGATGGCCCTTGCGGTCCATTCGACATGCTGGGACGTCGGCAGCGGGATGTAGACGCCGTCCACCGCGTCCGAGGCCAGCAATTCATCATAGGAACCGAAAGCATGCGGCGCGCCGAAGCGGTCGGCCAGTGCCCGGGCCTTGGCGGGATCGCGGCTGGCAACGGCCGAAAGCACGCCGTTTTCGGCATCGGCGATAGCCGGCAGCACATGTTCGCGCCCGATCTTAGCCGTCGACAGAACACCCCAACGGAACATCTTTTTCTCCCTGCATTTGCATCCTGCGAAGGTGTGCCTGAAATCGGCAGGAATGCCAATGGCAAGGGAGGAAGCGTCAGCCGCGATGGCCGGACAGCGTCATGTCGAAATCGACCACATTGGAATAGATCGGCGTCCCGACATCCATGCCGTAACGCGAGCGCAGCACCTTGCCGACCACATGGAACAAGATCCTGCCGCCCTTCAGGGCAACCAGTTCCGCGGTGAATTTTTCAGTGCCGTTCCTGCCGCGCGCCGCGAGCTGGCCTTCTATCGTCGCGCTCGCTGCGCCGCTGCGCCGGACCGATGTCGAGCGGAAGCGGATTTCCGACGCATTGGCGGCATCGAACACGGCGTCCGAGCGCAGGAAACTGTCGACCCGGCCCTGGCCCGTCATGACGCTCGCCGGATAGATGGTGATGTCGACCGACGAGCGGCCGGCATCGCGATCGTCGATCCGGATGGATCCCTTGAAACGAGCGAAGCGGCCCTTCAGGGCGCCGCCGGCCGCATTGGCGATGGAAAAGCGGATGGAGGAATTGCCGTCGATGGCATAGCGCCCGGCGGCGTCGCCAAGCGAGACGGCGCCGGCAGCCGGTTGCGAAAACATCAGGCACACGAGGGCTGTCAGCGCCGCTGCCATGAAACGGGACCCCTGCATGCCAGATACTCCTTTTCAAGCGTGTATTCGTTCGTCAACGACGGCGGGGGCCGCTTCATTCCCGGCCGCGAAACCTGTGCACGAGCGACGGCGCGATCATGCGCGAGAGCACGCCGTCACGACGCCAGACGCCGTGCCAGAGCGCGGCGGTGGCATGGACGGCCACCAGGGCGATGCCGGCCCAAGCCAGACAGTCGTGGATCCGCGCCCAGAAGGCCTCGGCCGCGTCGGTCCTGATCAGAGGCAGATCCGGCATGACGAAGAGATTGAACGGGACGGACGGAATATCGAGCACCGAGGCCGACACCAACGCCCAGCCGGTCAGGGGAACCGCGATCTGGAATCCATAGAGCGCGGTGTGGGCAAGCCGGGCCGCCGTGCGTTCGACCCGGCCATTTGAAACAGGCGCGGGCGTCGGATTGCCGAGCCGCCAGCCCGTCCGCATCAAAACCAGGCCGAGCAGCAGGAAGCCGCAGGATTTGTGCCATTGGATCAGCTCGAAGGCGAGGCGCTGGCTGGCGACGCGCTCCATCGTCAGGCCGAGCGCGAACTGCCCGACGAAGAGAACCGCGACCAGCCAGTGAAAGAGGATGGCCGGCCAGCCATAACGGTTGGAGGTGTTGCGGATCAGGATCGTCATCAGCGGCAAACGTCCGCCGCATGTTCTTTCTTCCCGGCCAATGCAGTACGGACCCGGCTGGCCCCGTGGACCAATCATTCGGCAGCGGCTTGTCTCGAACCGGCCGACGCAGGCACTATCTATCCTCGACCACAGCAGGGAAGCCGCCATGAAATCGCGAAAGCTTGGAACTGAACTGGCCATCAGCGCCGTCGGCCTCGGCTGCATGGGCATGAGCCACGCCTATGGCGGGCAGGACGAGGCCGATGCGATCCGCACGCTTCATCGCGCCGTCGAGCTCGGCGTCAGCCTGTTCGACACGGCGGAAGTCTATGGCCCGTTCACCAACGAGGCGCTGGTCGGCAAAGGGCTGAAACCTTTCCGCGACAAGGTCGCGATCGCCACAAAGTTCGGCTTCAACATCGTCGAAAGCGAGGACGGGCCGAAGCAGGTGCCGGGCCTGAACAGTCGCCCCGACCATGTGCGTGCCGTCGCCGAGGCGTCGCTGAAGCGGCTCGGGGTGGAGGTGATCGACCTTCTCTACCAGCACCGGGTCGATCCGGACGTGCCGATCGAGGAGACGGTCGGCGCGATGGCCGATCTGGTGCGCGAGGGCAAGGTGCGCGCGCTCGGCCTGTCGGAGGCGGGCGTCGCCACGATCCGCAGGGCGCATGCCGTGCACCCTATCGCCGCCGTGCAGAGCGAATACTCCCTGTGGACGCGCGATCCCGAGGGCGGCGTTCTCGACGTCTGCCGCGAGTTGGGCATCGGTTTCGTGCCGTTTTCACCGCTCGGGCGCGGTTTCCTTGCCGGCGCGATCCGTTCCGCCGACCAGCTTGGCGACAAGGATTTCCGGCGTGGCCTGCCGCGCTTCGAGGAGGAGAACATCCGCCGCAACCTGGCGGCCGTGGAGAGGCTGGAGCAGCTTGCGGCGAAGAAGGGCAAGACGGCCGCGCAACTGGCGCTCGCCTGGGTGCTGGCGCAGGGCGACTTCATCGTTCCGATCCCCGGCTCGCGCAAGATCGCCAATCTGGAGGCGAATGTCGAGGCGGCAAGCGTCGCGCTGAGCGACGATGAGATCGCCGAGATCGGCGCGCTGGTCACGCCCGACACGGTCGCCGGCAAGCGCTACGCAGCGGCGGCGATGGCGCAGACGAACGGGTGAGCGCTTGAGGGGTTAGCCTCGCAGCACGCCGCCTGTCTGCTTGCCGACATTGTCGACGATGCGCCTGGCGAGCGCCTCGAAATCCTCGTCTGTGAGCGTGCGCTCGGTCGGCTGGATGGCGACCTCGATGGCGACCGACTTCTTGTCGGAGCCGAGCGCCGCGCCCTCGAAAACGTCGAAGACATTGACGCCGGTGATCAGTTTCTTGTCGGCGGCAAGCGCGGCCCTGGTCAGCGCACCGGCTTCCACTGTCCTGTCGACCACGAAGGCGAAGTCGCGCTTCACCGCCTGGAACGGCGACAGGTCCAGCCTAGGCTTCGTTTTCGTCGCCTTGGCCTTCGGCTCCGGCACGGCATCGACGAAAACCTCGAAACCGCACAGGGGGCCGCTGACATCGAGCCCTTCCAGTGTCCTGGGATGGAACTCGCCGAAATGGCCGAGCACGAGTTTCGGACCGAGTTTTATCAGGCCGGAGCGGCCGGGATGATACCAGTCCGGCGCGCCCGTCTCGATCTGCAGCCGATCGACCGGCGCGCCGCAGGCTTCGAGCGCTGCGATCGCATCGGCCTTGGCGTCGAAGACGCCGACCGGGGCGGCGTTGCCGTCCCAGTCGCGACCGCTGCCGGTGAGCCCCGCGGTGCCGCGCCGCACGCCGGCGGCGACACGGCGCTGCCCTTGCGGCGTATCGTTCTCATAGGTGCCGGAAACCTCGAACAGCGCGACGTCGCCATAGCCGCGATCGGCGTTGCGCCGGGCGGCGGCGATCAGTCCTGGCAGCAGCGAGGGCCGCATGTCGGACATGTCGGCGGCGATCGGGTTGGCGAGCTTCAACTCGGGCCTGCCGCCGCCGAACAGTTCGGCGTGCCTTGCCGGAATGAACGACCATGTCAGCGCCTCCATCATGCCGCGTGCGGCAAGCGCGCGCCTGGCAGCGCGGGTTCGCACCTGCAGTGTGGTCAGGATTTTCCCGTTGACCGCGTCATGGCCGGCCAGCGGCTGCGGCGCGATTTCGTCCACGCCATGCATGCGCATCACCTCCTCGACCAGATCGGCCTTGCCGTCGACATCGGGCCGCCATGACGGCACGATGAAGCGAACGGTGCCGCCGGTCGTGTCGCCGACGGGCTGGAAGCCGAGGCGCGTGAGGATCGCCAGGCTCTCGTCCCGGCTGATGTCCAGGCCGGTCAGCCGCCGGACCTCCGAGAACGGGAAGTCGACTTCGCGGTAATGATGCCCGCTCTCGCCGACGATGTTTCCTTCCGAAGCGGTCGGCTTGCCGAGCACGATTTCCGACCGGGTCGGCCGGCCGCCGCAAAGCTCCGTTACCATACGGGTGGCGAGTTCCAGGCCGGCGCCCATGAATTCGGGATCGACGCCGCGCTCGAAGCGGTAGCGCGCGTCGGTGACGATGCCGAGCGCGCGGCCTGTGCGGGCGGTGGCGATGGGGTCCCAGAGCGCCGATTCGATCAGCACCTCCGTCGTCGCCTCGTCGCAACCGGAATGCTCGCCGCCCATGACGCCGGCGATCGATTCCACCCCCTTCTCGTCGGCGATGACGCACATGTCGGGCGTCAGCGTGTATTCACGGCCGTCGAGCGCCAGAACGGTCTCGCCCTCGCGGGCGCGCCGCACGACGAGGTTTCCCGAAACCTTGGCCGCGTCGAACACATGCAGCGGACGACCGCGGTCGAAAGTTATGTAGTTGGTGATGTCGACCAGCGCGTTGATGGGACGCAGCCCGATCGCCAGCAGGCGCTGCTGCATCCATTTCGGCGACGGTCCATTTGTCACGCCGCACACCAGCCTGAGCGCGAAGCCGGGGCACAGGTCCGGCGCTTCGATCGTCACCTTGACGGGGCAATCGCCTTCGCCGTCGACCGGCTCGACAGCGCCCGGCTTCAGTCGGCCGAGACCGCTGGCGGCGAGGTCGCGGGCGATGCCGTAGACGCCTGTCGCGTCGGGATGGTTCGGCGTCAGGTTGATCTCGATCACCGGATCGTCGAGATGCGCGTAAGCCGCGAAGCTGGTGCCGATCGGCGCGTCGGCGGGCAGGTCGATGATGCCGTTGTGCTCGTCGGAAATCTGCAACTCGCGCTCCGAGCACATCATGCCGCGGCTCTCGACGCCGCGGATCTTGCCCACGCCGAGCGTCACGTCGATGCCGGGAACATAGGTGCCCGGCGCGGCGAAGGCGCCCACCAGGCCGGCGCGGGCGTTGGGGGCGCCGCAGACCACCTGCACGGGCTGGCCGCCGTCGCCGATATCGACGGAGAGCACCTGCAGCTTGTCCGCGTCGGGATGCTTTTGCGCCGTCAGCACCCTGGCGATCACGAACGGCTTCAGGGCCGCCTTGTCGTCGACATGCTCGACTTCGAGGCCGATGGCCGTCAGGCGATCGACGATCTCGCCGAGCGAGGCGTGGGTTTCGAGGTGATCCTTCAGCCAGGACAGGGTGAATTTCATTGCTTATGTCTCTTCCGGTCTCGGGACGCTGCTCTTCAAATGACGTGGCAGCCCGTCGGGCATGTGAACATAGGGAAGCTGCTCGCGAACCCAGGCGTGCAGCGCCGGCTTGAAATAGGCGGGCTGGTCAAAGACGCCGAGCATGAACCAGACCTGGTCCGGCAGGCGCTCGTCCACGTAGGCGATCGGCGAGCCGCAGATGCCGCAGAAGGAACGCGCCACCGGGCCGTTCTCGAACGTCTTCAGCGTCTTGCCGTCGAGCGCCACCTCATCGGCGCGGAAACCGACGAAGGCCGAGACGGGCGCGCCGCTTGCCCTGCGGCAATCGCTGCAATGGCAGTAGCTGACGTGACGCGGCTCGGCGCTCGCCTCAAAGCGCACCGCGCCGCAGCGGCAGCCGCCGGTGTGGGTGGTGAAGTCGTCCATGATTCCGCTTTCTCTCAGCGCCCACGCCCTCAGATCATTCCCGCGACCGAGGGCGGCACGGCGCCGGGCGCCTTGCGGCCAGCCAACATGCCGTCGATTGACAGGTCCTCGTCGACTTCCGGCCAGTGCACTCCGTCCAGCATCAGCTTGACGGTGTTGCGTTGCGCGGGCGTCGCCTTGAGAAGGCGTGGATACCACCACAAGGGCGTCGATACCTGGCGCCCGTCGGCCAAGCGAACGTGCAGATCGTGCAGATCGCACCAGGCTTCCACCGGCCGGTCCTTTTCGGGATAGTCAACCGAAGAACTCATTCCATGCCTCCAGGAAACGCTCCCTGTTTTCGGAAACGATCTGCATTATACGGCGCAATTCCGTTTCATTGAAACCGCCCGTCTTGGCGACCTTGATCTCGCGAAGCCAAACCTTGGCCCTTTTATCGTCCCCGTCGATATGAATATGCGGTGGTTCGTTCCAGTCGCCGGAGAAGAAATGGAAACGATAGCCGGCAACACGTAAAACGGTCGGCATCAGCCGCTCAGCCCGCCGAACAGCGTCGGCATGTCGAGCGGCCGGAAGCCGTAATGCGACAGCCAGCGCACGTCGGCGTCGAAGAAGGGCCGCAGGTCCGGCATGCCGTATTTCAGCATGGCGATGCGGTCGATGCCCATGCCCCAGGCGAAGCCCTGGTACTCGTCCGGGTCGAGTCCGCCGGCGCGCAGCACATTGGGGTGCACCATGCCGCAGCCCAGGATCTCCATCCAGTCGCTACCCTCGCCGAAACGCACCTCGCCCGGCCGCGAGCGGTCGCACTGGATGTCGACCTCGAGGCTGGGCTCGGTGAACGGGAAGAACGACGGGCGGAAGCGCATCTTGACCTGGGGCACCTCGAAGAAGGCCTTGCAGAACTCTTCGAGCACCCACTTCATGTTGGCAATGTTGGCGCTCTTGTCGATCACCAGCCCCTCGACCTGGTGGAACATCGGTGAATGGGTCGCGTCCGAATCCTGCCGGTAGGTCTTGCCCGGAATGACGATGCGGATCGGCGGCTTCTGAGCCTCCATGGTGCGGATCTGAACCGGCGAAGTGTGCGTGCGCAGCAACTTGCGCTCGCCGTTCGCGTCAGGTTGGAAGAAGAAGGTGTCGTGCATCTCGCGTGCAGGATGGCCTTCCGGGAAGTTCAGCGCGGTGAAGTTGTAGTGGTCGGTCTCGATGTCCGGCCCTTCGGCGATCGAGAAGCCGAGGTCGCCGAAGATCGCCGTGATCTCGTCGATCACCTGGCTGATGGGATGGATGCGGCCGCGCTCGGCGGGAGACTGGCGGACCGGCAGGGTCACGTCCACCGTCTCGGCCGCGAGACGCGCGGCGATCGCGGCGTCTTTCAGCTCGGCCCTGCGTGCCGCAAGCGCCTCGCCGACCCGGTTCTTCAACCCGTTGATGGCGGGACCCTTCACCTGCCGCTCCTCGGGCGTCATCGTCCCCAACGTCTTGAGAAGTTCCGAGACGGACCCCTTCTTGCCGAGCGCGGCGACGCGAACGGCCTCGAGCGCCGCTTCGTCGCCGGCGGCGGTGATGTCCGCCATCACGGCAGCCTCGAGCCTGGCGAGGTCTGGATTATCGAGTGCGATTGTCATTGCCGTCCATCTTTCCTGCCGAGGGCGCCCAATCCGCCCGAACCGGGGCGGTGGCGTTGCCTGAGCTTTCTTCCAGGTTTTCCTGCACCGAAGAAAGGAACCCCGTACCCGCCAGAAAGCGGCGCAGGTCGGCTCCCAGCTTGAACCGCGACGCAAGGCGCCCGGCACTCATGAGCAGCTTCATTCCCTTCAGCGTCCGGCCGAGCTGCCGGCGCGTTTCCAAAGGAGCCCGCGACGTCCAGGCTTCCCATGCACGCATCGGGGTTTCCGGCATCATGGCGAGATCTGCGACGAAGCCGAACAGGAAAAGCGCGTCGCGCGCCTGCGCCCGCACCAGGCTCATGGCACGGAGCGGATTCTGCTCGAAATCCATGAAGCCAACCCTGCCCTCGCGCAGGAACATGTCGCGCGGGTGAGGCCGGCCGTGAACAAGGCCCGCGGCGTGTACGGCTGCCATGCCGTGAGCCATGGCGACCAGAAGCGCATCATGGGCGACGGCGGCGCCCTGACTGCGGAATTCCTTGAGACGCCTCTCGACCGTCGGTCCACAGTCCCCGAGAACCAGCAGGCCTGCGCCTTCGTAGAGCAGGTCGGGAACGTCTATGCCCTTGGCCTGGAAGGCGCGTAACCGCTGGGCTTCCCCCCGGCTCGCGGCTTCACCCACTTCCGGCGGCGAGGGCCGGTAGATGGAGCGCGGAAGAACGATCGACATGGCCGCATGCGCGTAATGGCCGGGATGCAATTGCTTGACGGCCTTCTTGACCCAGACCTTGCGGTCGCCGAACGCGAGACTTTGAATGCGCTTCTGTGCCCGCGACGCAAGCGCCGCGAGCTCGATCACGTTCAGCGGTTCGGTTTGCGGACCCGTCATATCCTCATTACCCAAAACAAAACCCGCGCCAGCCCTGCCAGCGCGGGTTTCCCAATGTCAGACGTCGAGGCTTGGGAAGCGGCTGGCGATTCCTTAGCCGCATTTGTCCTGTACGGGACTGCTTCGCAGCCCGCCGGAAAATGCTCTAAGCGACAGCGCTTTCAAAAGCGTTCGGGGTCGTGTCCTTCAGATACTCCAGCGCCGTCTTGGCCTTGGCTACCAGTGCGGCGAACGCCTGCGGCTCATGGATGGCCATGTCCGACAGGACCTTGCGGTCAATCTCGATGCCGGCCTTGTTGAGGCCGTCGATGAAACGGGCATAGGTCAGGCCGTGCTCGCGAACGGCGGCGTTGATGCGCTGAACCCAGAGCGCGCGGAAATTGCGCTTGCGGACCTTGCGGTCGCGATAGGCGTATTGCAGCGACTTCTCGACCGCCTGCTTGGCGATGCGGATGGTGTTCTTGCGACGGCCGTAGAAACCCTTGGCGGCTTTCAGGACCTTCTTGTGCTTGGCGT
>Ga0164243_10000193_pt1 | contig 139996 bp, 121 predicted proteins | sample OricompcompostOP_FD_108781 | JGI IMG/M metagenome (GOLD analysis project Ga0164243, IMG submission 108781) | Organic Plus compost microbial communities from Emeryville, California, USA - Original compost - Organic plus compost (OP) | ecosystem: Engineered > Solid waste > Mixed feedstock >...
GAACAGGATGGTAATGCTACTATAAGTGATACAGGTGTTGGTCGCAACGCTAAAGTATTTTTGACAGGGTCAGCAAGCTGGTTTAATTACTTCAGTTAGCGGTTTGGTGCCGCAAAGCTAAAAATTTTATTAAAAAAAAGAAAAATATCAGCAGTAATTATTACCGGGATACGGTTAATGCCGCCGCTGATAAAAAAAGCTGTTCCGGGTAGCTTACCCGGAACAGCCATGCTTATGCCTGCTTATTATCTATCTTATATTATTGCTGCTGTGCTTTCGGCTTTCTCATGATCGCTACGATCTCTACCACGAAGCCACCTATAATTAGAATGGGTGCCAGCGTGATGCGGCGGAAGCTGTATACCTCATCTGCATTGAACACATGCGGATCAGGGCTTTTGCCCCCCGCCATCAGCACAAATCCCAATAGTATCAGCGCCAGTCCGGCAAACATGATCAGGTAGCTGGTCCTGTCAAAAAGGAACAAAGAGGATTTTGATTTTGCTGTATTGCTTGTTGTTTTTATTGCCGACATGCTGTTTGGTTTAAAAGACCGAAATTATAAAAAAACAGGGACTCCGGAGGTTAATAAAGGTTAACGACCTTAATACAGGTCGTCTATCTTCAGCTTCAGGTACTTGAATACGGAGCGGTGCGTGCTGATAAGGGAGATAAGCACGCCCAGGGCAATGATACCCGCCATCAGCGCGATAAGGGAAGCCGTATCGTTCAGCACGCGCATCTCAGGTATCTGGTTCTCGACCGAGTACTTAAGGATAAGCAGTCCCAGCACGGCCACTACCCCGCTGAGAAAGCCGGTAAGCACCGCCCTTTTATTAAAGGGCTTCGCGATAAACCAGCGCGTGGCGCCTACCATCTGCATGGTCTTTATCAGCAGCCTGTTGCTGAACATGGCGAGCCGAACGGTATTGTCTATGATCACGATAGCCGCCGCGAAAAGAATCACGGCAATTACCGCGAGCACGATGCCTATCTTGCGCAGGTTGCTGTCGAGCTTGGACACCAGCTTCTTATCGTATACCACTTCGCGTACGATATTGCTCTGCTGTATAAAAGCGGTCACCCTGCTGAGGCTGTCCGGATTGATATATTCGGGCTGCAGCTTCAGGTTAATGGAAATGTACAGGGGATTAAAATCAAGCAGGCCGGAAGCCATAAAATCCTCGTCTTTCTCCCGGATATAATTTTCCATGGCCTTTTCCTTGCTTATATACTCCACCTCCTGGACAAAAGGCTGCTTTTTCAGGATGGTTTCCAGCTGCCGGGCCTTTTCGTCCCGGGTCTGGTCGTGCATGATCACCTGCAGCTCGATATTGCTTTTGAATTCCCGGCTCAGGGCCCTGCCGTTCAGGACCATCCAGCCTATAGCGCCCAGCAGGAAAAGAACAAGGGAAATGCCGATTGTTGAATATATATAGGAGGAAGTTTTCTTCACGTCGTATAAGCAGGTTTATGTATTGATCGTTTGTCGCAAAATTGCAAAAAAAAACAGAAAGATAAGGATATTTATACAGCTGCCGCTACCACCTGAGCGCCTTAAGGTCCTTAAAAAAGGCCTTTTCCTGTTGTCCTATCTGCTGCAGCATGCTGCTTAGCTCGCCATAGGATACCAGGTCGCTGGTACGCGCTTTGCAGATACGCGCCGCGCTGTAGGCAAACTGCCGCCACTGGTCGCCGATTGCCGTATACCTGCCGGAAAGGGCCGCAAGATCCTCCCGGCCGAGATAGTGAGCCGCCTCCTGCAAAAATGCCGCATACAGGAACCGGAAACCGCCGCCGCCCGTACCTATCTCCTCCTGCATCCTGATGATATTTCCCAGGTAAAGCGTACACTGGCGCTGTGTCAGCTTTTGGGGGTACTGCGCTATTTTTTTCGCCAGCAGGAAAATGGCATTGGTACCAAACCAGGGTACCGGGGGCGACAGCATAAAGAAGCAGGTCTGCCGGATGCCGTCTTTGATACCCTTGCTGAGATCAACATGGCGGGGAGCCTCCGTTATATAATACATCTTACCCCGGGGTTCGGGAAAGCCCCTGGCAAAACGCGCCTTGGAAAGCGCTTCCGGCGCAATCCTGGCCGGGAATTCCAGCACCGGGTCGCTGACCAGGTACTGCCCGTTTTCCTTACCGTACACCAGCAGGTTATGCGCGTTGAAATGGAAGCGGAAGGCTTCGGGCATATAATCCAGGTAATACACGCCGGCCATCAGCCCGGCGGGTATGTCCCGCTCCAGCACCGAATCGAGCGCCTGCTCAGCCCGCAGGGGATCGCGGAACGATTCCATGCGGACCTTAACGCCAAGACGCTGGGTAACGCGTTTAAAGATATAGCCCGGCCATATCCTGAATGTGGTGCCGGGAATGCCGCTTACTTTTACAAAGGGCAGATGACCAAAGAAGATGCCGGCCCCTATGCCGAACACCATGGGCTCCGATATATCGATGCCCTGGTGCCTTAACAGGTTGGCAGTAACGCCGCTCTCGCAATGGGCATGCTGGTGATGAATATTATGAATGGACAAAGGCGTAATTTTTACAGGCCGGGACCGATAAACAGGAAGGTTATAAAGGCTGCTTTAATTCTTCAACGGTAATATTGAATACAGAGGCGTAACGCTCCAGCGTAGCGGCATCCAGCTTTTCGAATACCGCCGGTCTGAAATGTCTTTTCACCTGCCATTTCCATTTACGCATATAGCGGGCCAGTACGGGCAATTCCATCAGCGAGCGGTGCATATGGTAAGCTACAGGGCTCAGCTCCCTGCGCCGTACACGTTCCCGGATATTGTTCAGCTCTTCTTCTACGGCATCCCAGGCCTGCCTGGTAGCCATGTTCTCCACCTCCCAGCCTTCCGAGTTTACCTGTGTATAGGAACCGTCGTCGCGGGTGGCATACACCAGCTTGCGCATATCGCTTTTACCTTTGAAGCTCTCCTTGTCGTTAGGAACATCCCTGATATTCATACTTCGCTGTTTAATGATCCGAAGGAAAATCTTTTTAAAATCAGCAACGCTTCACCGTAGCGAAGCGTTGCACCATATTTCCTGCTACAGAACGCAGCTTATTTGTTCATCGTATTTTTTGCTTCGATGCTTAAGGTAGCATGCGGTACCGCTCTCAGGCGGGCTTTATCGATCAGCTTACCGGTAACGCGGCAGATACCGTACGTCTTATTTTCAATACGGATCAGCGCTTTCTCCAGGTGATTGATGAACTGGATCTGGCGGCCTGCCAGCTGCGACAGCTGCTCACGCTCCATAGCGCCGCTGCCGTCTTCCAGGTGGTTAAAGCGGTTGTCCGTATCATCCGTACCGGCCTCGTCCTTGCGGGTGATCAGCGCCTGGTAGTAAGCAAGGTTTTCACGCGCGCTTTCAAGACGCTTGGTGATCAGCTCTTTGAATTCATTTAGCTCTTCGTCGCTGTAGCGGTATACTGGACCTAAATTCTGCTCTGGCTCATCCAATAATGAGCGTTTGGTTGGGTTATATTCCTTCATAGTTACTCCCGGTTGTTCTGCTTGTTTTTCTTTTTTCTCTAATTTCCGATGGGCAATAACACCCGGTTTGGACATTTCTACGCGTGGTTTGATCCGCACCGCATCCCTGATCTCCGGTTTTGGCGGAGGAGGAGGCGTTACGGCGGCTTTCCGCACAGGCGTTGCGCCAGTTTTGGCAGGGGCCTTGGCAACCGCCACTTCCTGCTGCTTTTTAGCAGGGGCGGTATTTTTCTTCAATGCTGCTTTCGTTGTATGTGGTTTTGCTTTCTTATCATTCACTGGCCTGGCGACTACCGCTTTTGTAACCGGAGCTTTAACGGGAACGCTTTTTTGTGCAGCCGCTTTTTTAGCAGGGGTCGCCTTGGCTGCAGCTTTTACAGGAGCTGCCTTCACCACGGCCTTCTTGGGAGCAGCTTTTTTAGCAGGAGCTGCCTTTTTAGGAGCAGGCTTGGCAATGGCTTTCTTGGCCGCCACCTTTACCGGCGCTTTTTTGGCTGCTGCTTTTTTAGCAGGGGCTGCTTTTTTTACCGGCTTGGCTACAGCAGCTTTTTTAGCAGCCGTCTTCGCAGGGGCAGCTTTCTTTGCCGGGGCTGTACTTTTTTTCGTAGCCACAGTCTTCTTGGCTGGTGCCGTTTTCTTTGCGGGTTTAGCCGGAGCCGCTTTTTTTACCGGTTTAGAAGCTGTTTTCTTTGTCGTGGCCATGACTATGAATTTTTAGTAATTAACACTTTTAGGGTTGTATCGTTCACCTCAATTTCAACACCTTCAGCCTCTGCTTCAGCAACCAGTTCAATGGTATCTGCTAAAATCTCGGAACGAATATAATCATTATAATTAATGATTGCTGCTTTCAATGGCTCATATTCCTGGATATGTACCGCAATCCTGTCTGTAAGCTCGAGCCCACTGTCCTTTCTTATTTTCTGTATCCTGTTCACCAGCTCCCGGGCATTGCCTTCGTCCCGCAGTTCAGGTGATATGGTAATATCCAGCGCAACGGTAAGCGTATCTTTATTGGCAACTGACCATCCCGGTATATCTTCCGCTATGATCTCCACGTCTTCCAAGGCGATACGGACCAAGGCGCCTTCTGCTTCGATATCCGCAAAGCCTTCCTTTTCCAGCTGTGCAATATCGTGCTGCGACATGCTGCCGATAAGCGCTGCGACCGTCTTCATCTTACTGCCCACTTTCTTACCGAGCTTCTTGAAATCCGGTTTTATTTTTTTCCTGATAAAGCCTTCCGTATCGGTCAGGTATTCGATACCCTTTACGTTCACTTCCGACAGGATAATATCGGCAACCTTTCCGATCTGCTCCTGTATATGCCCGTTAAGCACGGGTACCAGGATCTTCTGCAAAGGCTGACGCACTTTTATATTCACTTTTTTGCGTATCGACAGCACGAGGGACGATATATCCTGCGCCAGCCGCATCCGCTCTTCCAGGTCCCCGTCTGCCGCAGCAGGATCGGCTACCGGGAAGTCGGCATGATGGACCGATTCCGCAGCGCTTCTGCCGGTAACCCGGTTCAGGTTGTTAAAGAGCCAGTCGGCAAAGTATGGCGATACCGGCGCTATGAGCAGCGCCAGCTTTTCCAGGCATTCATATAAGGTCTGGTAAGCGCAGATCTTATCATGCTCATACTCGCCTTTCCAGAAACGGCGGCGGCAGAGACGTACATACCAGTTGCTGAGCTGCTCGTCCAGGAATACTTCGATAGCACGCCCCGCCTGTGTCGGTTCGTAATCGTCCAGGGCCGCAGTGACCTCCGTAACAAGCGAGTTAAGCGAAGAAAGTATCCAGCGGTCTATCTCGGGACGCTCGCTTAGTGGAATATAGGCTTCCCTGAAAGAGAACCCGTCCACGTTGGCATATAAAGCAAAGAACTGGTAAGTATTATATAATGTTCCGAAGAACTTGCGCTGTACCTCTTCAATACCCCTGATATCGAATCTCAGGCTATCCCAGGGTGACGCATTGGTGATCAGGTACCACCGTGTGGCATCGGCGCTGTATTGTTCAATTGTTGCAAAAGGATCGACCACGTTGCCGAGGCGCTTGCTCATTTTGTTGCCATCCTTATCCAGCACCAGCCCGTTGGAAACAACGGCTTTGTATGCCAGCCCGGGATATTGCTCATCGCCGGCAGGAAGCCCTGCTTTTTGCAGCTCTTCCTGCACGGACTCCTTTAACAAGGCGCCGAGGGCATGTAGCGTATAAAACCAGCCGCGTGTCTGGTCTACACCTTCTGCTATAAAATCTGCCGGGTAGTTCCGGGCAAATATTTCTTTATTTTCAAAAGGGAAATGCCATTGCGCGTAAGGCATGGCGCCGCTGTCGAACCATACATCAATAAGATCAGGCTCCCGGGTCATCGCTTCGCCTTTGGACGAGGCGAGAACAATATTATCTACAAAAGGTTTATGCAGGTCAAGATGCCCGCTGCTGAGGTCTTTATTGATATCGCCCCCCAGCACCTCACGGGCCCTGGCGCCTTCTGCCAGCAGCTCCTCCACCGAACCGATACACTTCGTTTCGGCACCATCCGCCGTTGACCATATAGGCAAAGGCGTTCCCCAGAAACGGCTGCGGCTCAGGTTCCAGTCCACCATATTTTCCAGCCAGTTACCAAAGCGCCCTTCTCCTGTAGCCTTTGGCTTCCAGTTGATGGTCTTGTTCAGGCTCACCATCCTGTCTTTAAGCGCCGTAGTGCGGATAAACCAGGCATCCAGCGGGTAATAGATCACCGGCTTGTCGGTACGCCAGCAATGGGGGTAGCTGTGCTCGTACTTTTCCACTTTAAAGGCGCGGCCTTCCAGCTTCAGCTTTACAGCTATATCAATATCTACATCAACATAGCCCGGCTGATCTTTATAGTTCTTTACATAACGGCCGGAAAACTCACCGGTACCCTCAACAAATTTCCCCTGTTTGTCCACGAGGGTGAATATGCCGATATTGTTGGCTTTGCCCACCTTAAAGTCATCCGCACCAAAAGCCGGGGCCGTATGTACAATACCGGTACCATCTTCCGTCGTAACGAAATCGCCGGTTATTACGCGGAAAGGATCGCCGCCGCTCAGCTCCGGCCGGTTGCTGTCAAATGGCAGCAGCTGCTCATAACGCTGCCCTTCCAGGTCTTTGCCTTTATATTGGGCTATTACCTTATAAGGCAGCTGCTTTTTCTTCAGCAGCTGATCGAATGCCGGTTTAAGCTCCGGATCATGCTCAATAAGGTTATCATCCTTATCACGTTCCAGCCAGTTGGTTACCGCTTCATACAAAGCATTATTCTCTCCTTCCGTCCATTCGTCGAGGTGCTCGGGAAAATATTTATGCATCAGGGCCCTGGCCAGTATTACGGTACAGGGTTTGCCCGAATACGGGTTAAAAGTTTTAACGGCAACATAGTCTATATCCGGCCCTACCGTAAGCCCTGCATTGGACGGCAGGGTCCAGGGCGTGGTCGTCCAGGCCATGTAGAAAAGCTCAGCGGACTTCTGTATCCTGAAAGTATCGCTCTGTATGGCTTTGAACATCGCCACACAGGTAGTGTCCTTTACATCTTTATAGGTTCCCGGCTGGTTCAGCTCGTGGGAACTGAGACCGGTTCCGGCTGCGGGCGAATACGGCTGTATGCTGACGCTTTTATACAGCAGGTCCTTCTTATACAGCTGGGAAAGGGCCCACCAAAGCGATTCTATATAATTATTATCGAAAGTGATATAAGGATCGTCGAGATCGACCCAGTACCCCATCTTTTCGGTAAGGTCGTCCCACTTATCCTTGAAGCGCATTACGGCTTCCCGGCACTTCCTGTTATATTCCTCCACCGATATTTTCTTTCCTATATCCTCCTTGGTAATGCCCAGCTCCTTCTCTACGCCCAGCTCAACGGGCAGGCCATGCGTATCCCAGCCGGCCTTCCGCTTTACCTGGAATCCTTTCATCGTCTTATAACGGCAAACAAGGTCTTTTAAAGTGCGGGAAATAACATGGTGAATACCGGGCATACCATTGGCGCTGGGAGGGCCTTCATAAAAAACGAAAGGCTTGCTGCCTTCGCGCAACGAAATGCTTTTTTTAAAGAAATCCTGCTCCTTCCACGTACGTAGCCAGTCCTGTTCTATGGCCGGCATATTTAACTGCTTGTATTCCTGATATTTCTGCACCATGTATAGTACTCCCTAAACTAAAAATAAGGCGCAAAGTTAGGAAAATAATTCATATTATGAAACCCGGATCTCGGGGATGGGCGAGACAAAATGAATTAATAATTATATAAAACCGGCATGGGATCAGCCCCCGGTAATTTGTTTTATCAGGACCCAGGACAGGATGATCAGCAGCAGGACAATTAAGATGTAGATCCAGGCATGACGGTCGGGCCTGAATCGTCTCCGTTCCCGCCGCAGGGTCTTTTTTTCCTTTATCTGGCGGCGAAGGCGAAGGTTCAGCTGCGTTGTAATATGGCTGATCTGCTCCTTATCCTTTATACCGGCAAGCCCTTCCACTGCATCATTCAGAAACGGATCTTCCAGCAGTATCTCCTCTATGAGATGCTGCTCATCAGCGGGCAGGCGACCCTGAAGGTAATGGAGCAGCTGCTCTTCGCTTAAACCCTTATCCGGGCCCGGCTGGTTATATTTTTGTTTTGAACGGCTCACTTCATATGGTTGATGCTGTCCGCTCCCGGAGCATCCAGCTTAATTTTAAGATTTCTTTTCCCGTTCTGGATATGGCTCTTTACCTGGCCGATCTCCCAGCCGGTCAGGCTGGCAATTTCCGCGTAGCTCTTCTTTTCCAGGTAAAACAGCATAATCGCTTTCTTCTGCTCTTCTTTTAAACCCTCCAGCGATTGCCTGAGCCTTTCCGTATCCTTTACCTGCTGCCAGTGCAGCTGCTCGGGAATTTCTTCCGGCTGCTCCAGGTATTGCAGCTGCTCCTCGCCGGTAAACACTTTTTTATCCCTCAGTGCGGTAAGACACTGGTTTCTCGCAACCCGGTACAGCCAGCCGCCTAAATTTTCAATCCGGTATTTTGCCGCCTTCGACAGGGCCTTCAGAAAAACCTGCTGTACCATATCCTTCGCCGGCTCCTCCTGCTTCAGGTACTTCATGCACACACCGAACAGCAGCAGGGTATAACGCTCCAGTATGATACCCAGCCATTCATTATTGCCGTCAGCATAATAGCGCTGCAATAGCTCATCATCTGTTATATTGGAAAACCGGGTATTCAAAACCTTCTGCCATTTACAGGGAAGATGCAAACGTATCGATTTTCCATAAAAACAGGATAATTATTAAAGTAACCCCGCATATATATTTCTCATCCGATTCGATACTTTTGTAGTTTTTGTCATTCCTTGCAAGCGATAGTTTATGCCCGATAATTTTACCGGTAAAAAGAGCTATATAAAACAGGTTACCTTAAGCCTCCTTCTTTTTGTTTGCGGGGTCTGCATACTGTACCCTTTCTGCAGGTATTATGTAGATCCTGACGGAGCCGCTTACCTGGTCATCATCAAACGGTACGCCGACGGCGATTTTGTAACAGCAGCCAACGGCTTATGGAGCCCTTTTCACTGCTGGCTGAGCGCCTTGCTGGTAAAGCTGTCCGGGATGGGATGTTTTGATGCCGCCCTGGCCGTTAACTGTGCCGGCGGCTTAAGCGTGATCATGCTCAGCCAGCACATTTTTAACAGGTTCCGGTCCGGCAGAACGGAGCAATGGTGCATGGCCCTCTTTTCCGGCATATACTGGGCCTACGCGATGTACTGGCAGCTTTTATGCGATGTGCTGGGTGTGGCCTTCCTCCTGTCGGGAATCCTTGTCCTGCTGAAAGAAGATTTTTTTGAAAAAAGGAAATACTGGATACTGTTCGGCATCCTCAATGCCTTTGCCTACCTTTCCAAGACCTATTCATTTTATTTTATTAACCTGCTGCTCCTTATAATATTAGGCCTGAGCATAAGGAGAAAGGAAATCAGGCCGGCTAAAGCGCTCAGCCTTTACCTGACCAACCTTTTTATCATACTTATAATTGCATCGCCCTGGATATGGCTCCTGCACGAAAAATACCATATATGGACACTGAGCCTTGCCGGCAAGCTGAATATGGACTGGCTGCTGGTCGGTACGCAGATATTCCGTGACGATATAAAGGTCCTGGTTCCTCCGCCCTTCCCCGGGTCTGTGGTCTATATGGAGGATCCGTACTGGGTACAGGGAGGCTGGCACCATTTGTGGGATTCGCCAAAGCTCTTTTTTCGCTTTTTCCTGCGCATAGCTTTTAATTTCACGGAATGGACGGAAGAGATCAATCACCTCTCTTATTTTTACGGCATAACCTGGCTGACCACCTTCCTGCTGCTCCTGAGCAGGAAGCGCGATGAAGTGCTGGACAGGAAAGATAAGCTGATGGCGCTTATACTGCTTGTTTTCCCTGTTGGCTTATGGCTACTGCACATCGAGGCCCGCTACCTCTGGCTTACGCTCCCTGTCGCAATAATACTCGGCCTGAAATACTTTGAGCGGTTCCTGTTTCCCTATCTCTCCGGATACTGGAAGCATTTCTTTATTGCTTTCTATTTCCTGTCATTTTTACCGGGCGCAGCGGCTGATGTCAGAACAATGGTCAATACCGGGAAAGCGGAATACCAGGTGGCGCAAAAGCTGAAAGAGCTGGATATCAAAGGGGCATTTGCCTGCAATAAAGCTTCGGCATCCGGCATGCTCAGCAGCGTGATAAGGCTGGCCTATTTCAGCGACTGCCCGTTTTACTATTACCCATATGCTGTATGGAGCACAGGCCAGATCATAGAAGATGCCAAAAGATACCATGTAAAATATTATTTTTATTTTTATACAAACCCGGACGATGGCTACGTGCTGACCGGCAAAGACGGGGTTCCGTTCCCGGAGCTTACCGGTGGCAGGATAGAAGGACTTAAAGTTTTCCGGCTCGAAAACTGAGAGGGACAGGAGATACTTTTTTAGGGGATTACAGAAATAAATGCGGCGAAATTTCAGAAAAGCGCCGAAATATTTACTTTTGCAGCCTGATTATTAATAAAATTAAACAATAATTAAACGAATGTTTCCTTTCCTGTCAGGGACGGAACGAAAACTTTGACGATGGCAACTACAGCAGATATCCGGAATGGAATGATAATTAAGCTCGACGGAGCGCTTTACAGCGTCGTGGAATTTGGCCAGAATAAAACAGCGCGTTCCGCTGCTAAGGTCTGGGCCAAGCTGAAAGGCGTAGACAACAGCCGCACCATTGAGCATACCTGGAATTCCGGAGATACCTTGTTCCCTGTTCGCGTAGAACGCCGGAACTTCCAGTTCTTATATAAGGATGACAGCGGCTTCAACCTGATGGACAATGAGAGCTTTGAGCAGATCGTTGTGCAGGAGAGCCTGGTGGACCGCCCTGATTTGTATAAAGACGGACAGGAATGCTTTGTGCTGGTGAACACCGAAACGGAGCTGCCTATGAGCGTAGAGCTGCCAGCCAGCGTCAACCTGCGTGTGACCTATACTGAACCCGGGCTGAAAGGTGATACCGCCACCCGTACGTTGAAACCGGCTACCCTGGAAACAGGCGCTACCGTGAATGTCCCTTTATTTGTAGACACTGATGAGCTGATAAAAATAAATACAGTTACCGGCGAATACGTGGAGCGCGTAAAAGAATAATATCTTCCGGCTAACCTGATAGGGTTAGCTGTCTTTTTGTTTAAACTGTTATATAAGGTCAGCCTGCGGGGTTTCCCACCCGGTTTCCGGAGGCGGCCGTGATATATAAAATAAAAAAAATTATGGAATTTAAACAGATCCAGGAGCTGCTTAAGGCAGTAAACAAATCAAACATCAGCGAGCTTTCCATTAAAGACGGTGATTTTGAGATCACGATCAAACAGGCAAATACAGAAACCCAGTTTGTTGCAGTACAGGCGACAGCCGCAGCGCTGCCCGCGCCTATGCCCATGCCGGTTCAGCAGCAGGCCCTCCCGGCCCAGCAGCAGGCGGCAGCCCCGCAACCCGCCGCAGCTCCCGCCGCCGAAAGCAATACCGTTACGATCAAGTCTCCTATGATCGGGACTTTTTACCGCAGCTCCGGTCCCGACAAACCGGCCTTTGTATCCGTAGGCGACGAGATCAAACCCGGCCAGGTACTGTGCATCGTTGAAGCTATGAAGCTGTTCAATGAGATCGAAAGCGAGATAAGCGGACGTATTGTAAAGGTGCTCGTAGATGATGCAACACCGGTTGAATATGATCAGCCTTTATTCCTGGTCGAACCGGCTTAAGCCTACCGGAAGCCATCAGGCATTATAAATAAACCGATTTTCGCAGTGATAGGCAATATCGCTGCGATAAATTTTTTAGCTAATTAAAATTTCATGTTTAAGAAAATACTGATTGCTAATCGTGGCGAGATCGCCTTGCGTATTATCCGCACCTGCAGGGAAATGGGTATTCAAACCGTAGCTGTGTATTCTACTGCAGATAAGGACAGCCTGCACGTACGCTTTGCCGATGAGGCGGTTTGTATCGGCCGGGCGCAAAGCTCAGAATCTTATCTGAATATACCCAGCATAATGGCCGCTGCAGAGATCACCAATGCCGATGCCATACACCCGGGATATGGTTTCCTGGCAGAAAATGCCGGCTTTGCGGAGATCTGCGCCAAATACAATATTAAATTTATAGGGCCCACACCGGACATGATCCGCTCTATGGGCGATAAGATGACCGCCAAAGAGACCATGATCAGGGCCGGTGTACCGGTGATACCCGGCTCCGACGGCCTCCTGGAAAACCTGGAAGAAGCCAAAAAGCTGGCCAAAGAGATGGGCTATCCCGTTATCCTGAAAGCTACAGCCGGCGGTGGCGGCAAGGGCATGCGTGTGGTTTGGTCAGATGAGGAAATAGAGCGCGCTTATAACACGGCAAAGGCGGAAGCTGGCGCCTCGTTTAAAAACGACGGCATCTACATGGAAAAGTTTGTAGAGGAGCCGCGCCATATCGAGATACAGGTAGCGGGCGACCAGTATGGAACCGTTTGTCACCTGAGCGAGCGTGACTGCTCTATTCAACGCCGTCACCAGAAGCTGGTAGAGGAATCTCCTTCGCCGTTCATGACGCCGGAGCTGCGCCAGAAAATGGGTGAAGCGGCCATCAAAGCTGCAGCGGCCATTAATTATGAAAGTGTCGGTACCATTGAATTCCTGGTGGACAAGCACAGGAACTTCTATTTTATGGAGATGAATACCCGGATACAGGTGGAGCACGGCGTTACGGAAGAGGTGATCAGCTTTGACCTTATCAAAGAGCAGATCAAAATTGCCGCAGGTATTCCCATCAGCGGAAAGAATTATGAACCTACCATGCATGCGATCGAATGCCGTATCAACGCAGAGGATCCATATAATGATTTTCGCCCAAGCCCTGGTACCATTACCGTATTGCATACTCCCGGCGGACATGGGGTAAGGGTAGATTCCCATATATATGCGGGGTATACCATTCCTCCATATTATGATTCCATGATCGCCAAGATCATTGCCGTGGCACAAACGCGGGAAGAAGCGATCAGCACAATGGAACGTGCGTTGAGCGAATACGTGATAGAAGGTGTAAAGACAACTATTCCCTTCCACCAGCAGCTGATGCGCAATGAAGACTTCAGGAACGGTAACTTTACCACCAAATTTATAGAGACCTTTGAAATGAAATAAGTTTTCAGGTGTTTGAAGAGCCCGCAGCGTACTGCGGGCTTTTTCATTGCCTGCCGGAATACACAATTCGGTTTTAGCGAAATTCCCGTTAGCTTTGCTTTATGACCAATGCATCCATATCCGATATATTCGACCTGCTTTCCAAGATCATGGACATCCATGGCGAGAACAGCTTTAAGTCGAAATCGTACAGCAGCGCGGCTTTCCGCCTGGAAAAACTGGGGCAGCCATTAGCGGAAATGAGCCAGGAGGAGATCAATTCCATTTCCGGCATCGGCGAAGCCATTACCAAAAAGATCACAGAGATATTAACAACAGGCAGGCTGGCCCTGTTGGAGGAATATATAATGAAAACGCCTCCGGGGGTTATAGACATGCTCTCGGTAAAGGGTATCGGGCCTAAAAAAATAGCGTTGCTGTGGAAGGAGCTGGGGCTGGAATCGATAGGAGAGCTGGAATACGCCTGCAATGAGAACAGGCTGGTATCGCTGAAGGGGTTCGGAGCCAAAACACAGGAGAGCATCCTGAACAGCATTGCCTTTATCCGGAATAACCAGGGCTTTTTCCTGTGGGCTGAAGCGGAAGGTACCGGGCTAAAGATACAGGAAGCGCTATCAGCACATTTTCCCGGGAAACAGGTTTTACCCGCCGGTCTTTACCTGCGGCAATTCCCTACCCTGCAGTCCATTGAATTTGTTACTGATATACAGGCAGAAGATCTCAAAACATATTTCGCTACCAGAGAAACCGCGCTTTTTACGGAAGAAGCCGGTCTGCTTACGATAACGGCAGCAGGCACACCTGCGCTTAGCTTTTATATAACCAATACTGAAAACCTTCAGGCAACCGTTTTCCGTAATAGCTGTTCAGCGGAATTCCTGGAGGCTTTCAACAGCAAATACACCATTGCCGAAACCATAACGACCGAAGCCGAGCTGTTCAGCGTCAATCAGCTGGCCTATATACCGGCGCCATTACGCGAAAGCGCTGCGATGCTTGACAAGGCCGTACAGCATAATGTACCCGAGCTGATACAGGTAAAGGATATCAGGGGCATCATACATGCCCACTCTACCTGGAGCGACGGCATCAACACCCTTGAAGCGATGGCAAAAGCCGCACAGGCAAAAGGATTCGAATACCTGGTGATCAGCGACCACTCACAAACCGCCGTATATGCAGGTGGATTAAAACCGGAGCAGATTATCGCGCAGCATCAGGAGATAGACGAACTTAACCAGCAACTGGCGCCATTCAGGATTTTCAAAAGCATTGAATCGGATATACTGGGAGACGGATCCCTGGATTATGCGCCTGAAGTGCTGGCATCTTTCGACCTGGTGATAGCATCGGTCCACAGCAACCTGAAGATGAAAGAGGATAAAGCGATGCAAAGACTGCTGGCAGCTGTCAGAAATCCCTATACTACTATCCTGGGACACCCTACCGGAAGGCTGCTGCTATCACGCGACAGCTACCCGGTCAATTATAAAGAGCTGATAGACGCCTGCGTTGAACATAAGGTGGTGATCGAGATCAATGCGCATCCGCGCCGGCTGGACCTGGACTGGGCCTGGATAGGTTATGCGCTGGATAAAGGGGCGATGCTGTCTATCGATCCGGACGCGCACTCTATAGAAGGGATGGATGTAATAAAATATGGTGTGCTGGCCGCGCAAAAAGGCGGGTTAACGCCATTGCAGAACCTGAGCTCCAGAACATTGCAGGAAATGGAAAGCTTTATCGCCGCTAAGAAAGGAGTATTGAGCGCTTCCGTTTATTAGCACCCAAAGCAATACACCGATTATTTTTCAGATAAAAACAAATAACTATGACTATCCAACACGAAGAGAAAGATAATAAGGGGCGGTTTTTCGTTCATGAAGCGGGAAAAGATCTTGCGGAAATGACCTATGTACGCAGCGGGGATGATAAGATCATTATCGATCATACCGAAGTAGATCCTTCGCTCAAAGGTCAGGGAGTGGGACAAAAGCTGGTACAGGCTGCTGTCGAAAAAGCTCGGAAAGAGCATTTCAAGATAATGCCGCTTTGCCCTTTTGCCAAATCGGTATTTGACAAGACGAAGGAATATGAAGACGTGCTGTTTTAAGCAGTGATTAATCGGCTGTATCTTTCCAGGAGACCGGCAATCAGTTTTTGCCGGTCATATTGCTCCTCGATCAGCCTGCGGGCTTCCTGACCTATTGCCGCAATCAGCGGAGGATCGTTTACAGCCCGCCGGACAGCGGCAACGAAATCTGCAGCTGTGTCGGCCAGCAATATATGCCTCCCGTTTTCCGCCTCAATACCCTCTACGCCTACGGAAGTGGTTATGATCATTTTCCCCATGGCCATGGCCTGGAATATTTTAATACGCACCCCTCCCCCGGAGAGTAGCGGTACTACAAGGATACTCTTATCACATTCAAAAGCCAGGGCATCGGGTACTTCTCCCAGGACGATCACATTTTCCATGTTCAGCTGAAAATACCGGTCCGGCATATTGCGCCCTGCCAGGTACAGCTTCAGCCGCGGTAATTCTTTTCGCAGTACCGGCATTACCTGTTCCAGCAGCCAGTCTACGCTTTCCTGGTTAGGCAGCCAGTCCATAGCACCTATATGGTACAGGCTGATATCCTGCGGCGGTTTATAACCATAAAAAGGCAGGTTGCTGATATCAATGCCAAAAGGGTGAAGGAATAAAGGCACGCGGCATCCTAATTTCTTATAGTCGTCCTCATCCTTTCGGGAGATAGGCAGCACAATATCGTAATCGTTGATATGCTGCAGCTCGAACCGCTTCAGTCTCCGGGTAAGCAGGGACAAATACCATTTTTTCAGCGGATTCGTTGCCCTGGCAGCGAGCCGCTCCCAGATACGGTATTCAATATTATGCTGCCTGATGCTGATCTTAGCTTTGCTGTTTTTCCGGATCACGGGGATATAAGGCACCAGGTACAATCCTTCCAGTTGTACAATATCATAATCCGCTTCCTTCAGCAACCGGATAAGCGCCTTTTCAAAATCGGCGGAAATAAAACGGGTGATATTATAAGATTTGCCGGAAAAGAGGTTAAGGAAAGCATCCAGTGGACGGACACGGTTATCGACTTTGATAACTTCAAAGCGCTGCAGCCTGCGGTATAAGGCAGGCAGCTTACCTGTATCCACCCAATGCCTGGTCGTATTCATCGCCAGCATGCTCAGAAGAACGCCTGCATCCAGGTAACCTTCCGTATAATAATGAACACCGATATTGCCCCCGTCATTAAGCGGGTAAGGAATACGGTTAGTCAGCTGCAGGATTTTCATGAATTATTTTGCCGGATATTAAGAAGATCATCATGCCCGGCCGGCAAAATTAATATTTCCGGTCTGAATCAATCGCGGGCATCCAGTTTTTCATATACCGAATTGTTGCTGACAAATTCAGGTACGATTTCCTTCATTTTACCAACCGTTTCCATATAGAGGTGATTTCCTGCCAGCTTTACCAGGTCTTCCACCTGGTTATACACGGTGGCAAAATCATATTCCCGTACCTGGGCGATCAGTATCTTTTCATGATAGGTGGGAAGCGTATTTTCCGAGTTGGTCAGCAGCTCTTCATACAGCTTTTCTCCCGGGCGAAGGCCTGAATAAACAATTTTGATATCGCGCTCTGGCTCCCGGCCCGACAAGCGGATCATTTTACGGGCAAGGTCCACAATCTTGACCGGGCTGCCCATATCAAATACAAATATTTCTCCTCCCTTGCCCATGGTACCGGCTTCAAGCACGAGCCTGCAGGCTTCAGGAATAGTCATAAAATAACGGGTGATCTCGGGATGTGTAACAGTAATAGGACCACCTTCCTCTATCTGCTTTTTAAAGCGTGGTATCACAGATCCGTTAGAACCGAGCACATTACCAAAGCGGGTAGTGATAAACTTGGTAATATGCATAGGGGCTACGCCCGATATGTGGCCTTTTTTATCTGCCAGGTGGGTATAATAGGATTGGGTGAATATCTCCGCGATACGCTTGGACGCTCCCATCACATTGGTAGGATTAACAGCTTTATCCGTAGAGATCATAACAAATTTTTCTACGCCATAGGATACAGATAGTTCTGCCAGAAGCTTGGTACCCATTACATTGTTCAATACGGAGGCTGATGGATGCTCCTCCATTAATGGAACATGCTTATAGGCAGCGGCATGGTAAACGATATCCGGTGCAAATATTTCAAAAACCTGTTCCAGCCTTACCCGGTCACATATATCGCCGATGTAAGTGCGTACCGGCACGCTCTCCGGCAGCGACAGTTTCAACTCGTGCAAAGGCGTTTCCGCCTTATCAAAAGCTATCACTACGGCGGGGTCATGTGAGAGCACCTGCTTGACGATTTCCGAACCGATAGAGCCAGCAGCACCTGTAACCAATACTTTTTTACCTTTCAGCTCTTTCCCTACCTCTTCATTCTTGATCCTGATTACCTCGCGTTCGAGCAGCTGCTCAATATTAATATCCTTCAGCTGGCGGGTATCGAGCGTATTGTTGATCCACTTATCCGTGGAAGGTACCTGCTGAACCCTTATATCCAGTTCCAGGCAGATATCCACCACCTCGTTCAGCCGCTGCTTCCTTATATAAGGATCCGCGATGATCAGCAGGTCAACACCTTCCTTTTTCAGCTTCTCAAAGTTGGCATAATTCGCACGCAGCACCGGCACATTTTCTACCATCTTTCCTATCAGCTTTTCGTTATCGTCAACAAAGGCAATTATTTTCAGATCGGATTTGCGGCTGTCGGATATCATTTTCTTGGCCAGCATACCATCATGTCCCGCGCTGAATATGGATGTTTTGGCGCTTTTCCTTCTCACGGTAAAAAAGTAATGAAAGACCCTTTTTACCGCGAGCCTGTACAATATTTGGAAGAAGTTGACGCAGAGAAAATATATAAATATTACCGAAAGCGGGAACAACAGCTGGGAAGATCCTGAGATATTTTCTACAAGCAGGAAAATAAGACAGGCTATAGTATTGATCATCAGGAGCCTTCCTGCATCCTCCAGTGTTGTGTAGCGTACAATACCTGCATAAGCTTTAAAAGCGACAAGCAGGCAGACATTCACAACAATATTGATGCTGATAATTTTGGCAAACGGGAAAGCTCCGGCAGCCGCAATATCAAAATTGAACCTTAGCAAAAAGGCAAGGGTCATCGAAATTACACAGCAGGCAATATCCAGTAAAAATATTGTCCACCTGGGGGCATAGCGTATACGTGGGTTCAGCATATGATCTTATTAGTTAAGTAATAATCGGTAGTTAGGGCAGTTATATTTAATAACTAACATAAGATGACGCGTGCACAAAGTTACAACATATTAACACAAAATGTTTTTTATTTTTTTCTTATAAGATTTTTCCGTTAGATATTCACCATACCAAACTTATTTATTGCTGGCAAATGGCCAATTTGTAGCTTTGCAGCATATAGACCAGTTGTTAATCAATATAGTTGGATACCATTCAAATATTTAGACGACATTTATGCGCATTTTAATGGTTTGCCTGGGGAATATCTGTCGTTCCCCTATTGCAGAAGGCGTATTAAGGGCCAAAATCCTGCAAAATAACCTTGACTGGGAGGTCCGCTCAGCGGGTACCGAATCCTACCACATTGGCGAAGCCCCCCACAGGTTTTCTCAAAAAGTATGCCATAATTCCGGAATTGATATTTCAGGATTGAGGGCAAGGAGATTTGAAATCACCGATTTCCATAATTATGATAAGATATATGCTATGGCTGAAGATGTGCTCCGGGAAATAAAATACCTGTCAGGCGCACATTTCCGGGCAGACAAAGTAAATCTTTTTCTGAATGAGCTGTATCCCGGGTCCAACAGGTCGGTACCGGATCCCTGGTACGGCCCGGAAGACGGTTTCACCGAAGTATATGAGCTCATTGACAGAACCTGTGATGCTATTATCCGCAAATACAAATAAGATCAAAATAAAAATTTCCATTTAATGAAACCTTCCATTCCCCAGGGTACCCGGGATTTTTCGCCTAAAGACGTCCGTCGCAGGCAGTATATATTGAACACGATCAAAAAAGTTTTTGAGCTTTATTGTTACCAGCCCCTGGAAACGCCATCTATGGAGAACCTGTCTACACTGATGGGCAAATATGGCGAAGAGGGCGACCGGCTGATATTCAAGATACTGAACAATGGCCTGAATGATCCCAAAAATACTGACAAGGCGAAAGCCGCTTTTGAGAATGTCCTGTCCGGGAAAAATGACACTAACCTTACAGAGCGGGCACTCCGGTATGATCTTACCATACCGTTTGCCCGGTATGTGGTCATGCATCAGCATGAACTGTCTTTTCCTTTTAAAAGATACCAGATGCAACCAGTATGGCGGGCTGACAGACCCCAGCACGGCCGGTATCGTGAATTCTGGCAGTGCGATGCTGATATAGTAGGCAGCACATCGCTTATTAACGAGGCAGAATTGCTTTGTATCTATCAATCGGCATTCCATGCCTTAAAGATCCCGGGAATAGCGATAAAGATCAACAGCCGGAAAGTGCTGGCAGGACTGGCAGAATGCTGTAATGGCACACATCTGCTGACCGATATCACGGTAGCGCTCGACAAACTGGACAAGATCGGCAGGGAAGGTGTGGAAAAGGAACTGGTACAAAGAGGGCTGTCGGAAGAGCAGGTTACATTTATATTCCGCTACCTGGACATAAAAGAAGGTTCCAACGACGAAAAGCTCACCCGGATGTCAGAACTGCTCAAAGAGAGCAGTGTCGGGCGGGATGGTATAGAAGAATTACGGAATACGCTTACATACCATGCGGCGCTTTGTAATGAAACCCCGGAAAGTAAAGTAATAATTGATTTCACACTGGCGCGCGGACTGAATTATTACACCGGAATAATTGTGGAAGTAAGCACCAACGCAGTGAAAATGGGCAGCATAGGTGGCGGTGGCCGTTATGACGATCTTACCGGCTTGTTTGGTCTCAAAAATCTTTCCGGGGTAGGTATCTCTTTCGGGATCGACCGTATTTATGATGTTATGGAAACGCTGCAGCTATTTCCTGAGACACTTGAATCTTCGACAAAGCTGCTGTTCGTGAGTATAGAACCTAGGGCTGAAAATATTATTTTCAGCTACCTGAAAGAATTAAGGGCAGCCGGCATTGCAGCCGAACTATATGCAGACGGCGGCAAGTTCGACAAGCAAATGAAATACGCAGATAAACGTAATATACCGTTTGTAGGCATCGTAGGCTCAAGCGAGCTGGAAGAAAATATTATTAATCTCAAAAACATGAAGTCGGGAGAACAGGTAAAGATGAACATTACCGGTGTGATTGATATGATCAAAACGCAATAAGCGTGGTAATGAATACTTAATACGGATCAATGCAGCTGTTTATGATCTTTGCCGGCTGTACCATCTAAATGCGGTACATAAAACCTCATCAAAAAATTCCTTATGAAGATCCATAAACTGGGATTGTTGTCATTATTCCTCTACCCAGCCTTTAATGCGTCGGCCCAAAGCAAGGTACCCCGTCCAAAGCTGGTAGTCGGTATTGTTGCCGACCAGATGCGCTGGGATTACCTGTACCGTTATTACGACCGTTACGGAAGCGGGGGATTAAAGAAGCTGATGGCAGAGGGATACAACTGCCAGAATACGATGATCAGCTACCTGCCCTCTTTCACAGCGCCCGGGCATACGGGCATCTATACCGGCAGCGTGCCGGCGCTGCACGGGATTGCAGGTAACGACTGGATCGATAACCGGACAGGAAAAGAATGGTACTGTACGGAAGATACTACCGTAAAAAGCGTCGGCGGAGGCGCAGCCGGGCTGATGAGCCCTGCCAATATGCTTGCCTCTACCATCACTGACGAGCTAAGGCTGGCAACTAATTTCAGGGCAAAAACGATAGGTATATCCCTCAAGGACCGGGGAGCTATTCTTCCTGCAGGGCATATGGCAACGGCAGCTTACTGGTATGATAATGAAACGGGGAATTTCATTACCAGCACCTATTATATGCAGGCGCTCCCTGAATGGGTAACGCAGTTTAACAGCCGTAGCCTGAATGACAGCCTGATGCAGACCGATTGGAATACATTGTACCCGATAAATACGTATCATCAGAGTATCGCTGACAATAACCCTTATGAAGGAAAAGCAAAAGGTGAAAGCGCACCGGTATTCCCTCACAGGACATCTGCAATGATGAAAGATAAAGGGGCTATCCGCTCTACACCATTTGGCAATACCCTTACGCGGATGATGGCGGAGGCCTGCATCAATGCGGAGCAGCTGGGCATGGATGAAGAAACGGACTTCCTGGCCCTGAGCTTTTCCAGCACAGATTATATCGGTCATCAGTATGCGCCTAACTCAATAGAAGTGGAAGATACCTATCTGCGGTTTGATAAGGAAATAGAACAACTGCTGAATTTCCTGGATAAAAAGATCGGTAAGGATAACTATGTAATATTCCTTACTGCTGATCATGGTGGCGCGCACAATGCCTCTTTCCTGTCGGACAACGGATTGCCTGCGAAAGCCGTTACCATCAACCTGGTGAATGCAGAGCTGAACCGTTTCCTGGCAAAGGAATTCGGCGACACCGCCATTGTAAGGTCCCTTATGAACTACCAGGTGTTCCTGGATGAAAACATCATTGCCGCACACCATCTCGACAGGAGCAGGATACGTCATGAAATCATGCAATGGTTCAGGACACAACAAGGTGTTACCTACGTAATAGATATGGAAGATATCGGTCAAAATCCCCTTCCCAGCTTACTAAAGGATATGACAGTGAATGGCTATTATGCCCATCGCAGTGGCAGTATCCAGATCATACTGGATCCTGCATGGTACAGCGGCCATGCAACCACAGGTACCACCCACGGCAGCTGGAACCCTTATGATACGCATATACCGCTTTTGTGGTACGGATGGCATATCAGGAAAGGAGCAACTTTTAAAACTACCTATATGACCGATATTGCGGCCACGCTTGCGGCGTTGTTGCATATACAGGCGCCTAACGCCAGTATAGGTACCGTAATCAATGAAATAGTTCAATAAATCGGTTATCCATGACAAAACTATCCGTCAATATAAACAAGATAGCCACGCTTCGCAATAGCAGGGGTGGCAATAATCCTGATGTAATACAGGCAGCAAAGGATATTGAAAGCTTTGGCGCCGATGGTATTACCGTACATCCCCGCCCGGACGAAAGACATATCCGGTATGCGGATGTACGGGAGCTCAAGCAGGTTGTAACCACTGAGTTCAACATAGAAGGCAATCCTGTAGAAGACAGCTTTGTACAGCTGGTGCTGGAGACCAGGCCAACCCAGGTTACACTCGTACCGGATACAAGAGGGCAGCTTACATCCAATCACGGATGGGACACCGTAAAAGAGCAGGCTTACCTGAAAAGCATTATCCCTGTATTTCAGAAAGAAAATATCCGGGTATCCATTTTTGTAGACCCTTCTGTGGATATGGTTACTGCTGCCAGAGATTGCGGCACCGACAGGATAGAGCTGTATACCGAATTTTATGCCCGGCACTACCTGACAGACAGGAACATGGCAATAAAAGATTATATTGCAGCAGCGGAAGAGGCTCAAAAGCAGGGACTTGGTATTAATGCAGGGCATGACCTGGACCTTAGCAATCTTCAGTATTTTGCGCAGCAGATCGGGCAATTGCAGGAAGTAAGTATAGGCCATGCGCTTATCAGCGATGCCCTGTACTACGGGCTACAGAACACCGTACAGCTTTACAAAAGGCAACTCTACATATGAGTCATGGAAATACTACCGGTATATAAAACTTTGACGGCGGGGAAGCCTGCCGTATAGCTGCCCTATATATATACAGCATATTCGCCACAAGGTCAAAAAAGAATATGAATGATCTTATTATGAATAAGAAAAAGCTTGTAGTATTGACCGGCGCCGGAATAAGCGCTGAAAGCGGCATCAGGACTTTCAGGGACGGGAACGGCCTCTGGGAAGATTACAATATAGAAGATGTCGCCACACCACATGCCTGGAAACGCGACCCCGGGCTTGTGCTCCGTTTTTATAACCAACGCAGGAAGGATGTACTGAAAGCCGTGCCTAACAGCGCCCACTTTGGCATCGCAGCTTTAGAGCAGCTTTTCCAGGTAACGGTCATTACTCAGAATATAGATGACCTGCACGAGCGCGCCGGCTCAACTAATGTGCTGCACCTGCATGGCGAGATATTAAAAATGCGTTGTGAAACGGACGACAGGAAGCTCTATGATATCCGAGAAGATATACACTTAGGCGATCATTCAGAAAACGGCTACCAGTTAAGGCCGCATGTAGTCTGGTTTGAGGAGCCGGTACCTATGATAGGAAAAGCTATACCGGAGATGAAAAGCGCCGACCTGTTCATTCTGGTAGGATCATCGTTGGCTGTATATCCCGCAGCGGGCTTGCTGGCTTATCTTCCGGATGATATACCTAAATTCATTGTGGATAAAAGTATACCACCGGTTCATTCATACAGCAATATCATACCTATTGAAAAGCCTGCTACGGAAGGTATAGCAGCAATAAGGAACCTGCTGGAAAAAGGACAGTACTAAACTGACCAGAGTTTCCTCAGCAGCCACTCAGCCGAAACTACCAGCAGGATAATTGCAAACAGCCACTTTTTATCTATCAACGGTTGTGAAGTATCCTGCGTATGGATTACCGGCTTTATGCCCGGATTATTCCTGATGCTGTCGGTAACTGCTTCCATATCAGCCATAGTAAAAAATGCACCACCCGTCTTTTCTGCAAGCCGGTACATCATTTCGAAGTCAGCATTACTACGTAGTGCTTCAAGTGGAACAGATTCTACAAGAAAAGAGCCTTCGCTTGTATAAGATCTGCCATTGTGCTGTGTTGTCCCTTTATACGAATAGCTTCCGGGCGCCAGCAGGCCTACGTTCAGGCGATAGCTGTTACCGGTTTTCTCAAATATATAACTTAAACCCTTGCCCGTGCTGTCTTTCAGCTCGATCCTGGCTTCGGGTATATTTATAAGTTCACTATTGGCATTTTTCAGCTCTGCATAAAAGTAAACAGGCTCATTGTCGCTGATAATGTTCTTGTCCATAAAGACACGGAATGGCTGGTTATCCTTCCGGGCACTCAGCAGGCTTGCCGTTTGCCTGATCAGCTCATCAACCACTTCATGTTTCTTAAAATATTTATACTCATACATCCGCCACCGCCATAATCCTTCACCAGCAAGCACAGCCTGTGGCTTATCGCCGGAGCGGGCCAGCCAAAGTGGGTAATCGGTCGCTACGTTGCCTATCTGCTGCCGGAACAATACCTGGGCATCGCCTGCAGAAGCATATTTCCCGTAAGGAACCTGCAAAGGAGGCATAGCTGACAAGACCTCCCTTACATTAGCCGGGAGTGTGAAGTAGGGAAACCCGGCATTAAATAACGGCTGCGCGTCATTCGCCCTGCCCGCCCCGGTTATCTGGAGCAAAGACTGCTGCCGGTTGAAGAGGTTAAGGTCAGACTGCATTCCAAGTATATGCCATACAGGAATATTTGCAGCCTCTGTAAGCGATACCGGTAACTGGTGTGCTATAATTAAGGCGTAGGAAGCAATATCGGCCGGTAGCCTCCCGTTATCAGCAACGGTTACCTTAAACTGAGGAGCACTTTCAAGCGCTGCCGTTATAGCTGCTATATCAGGGTGTGGCGCCAACGCAGCAATCAATATCTTTACCTGGTCATCAATTACATTTACAAAAAAGTCCCGCTTGTTATTTTGCCTGTTCACTTCACCCGCCGCTTCAGGTAGTACCAGGGTATATCTTTGATATCCTTTGACATTGGCTTTGACCTCAAAGCGCACGCTGCCGGTTAACCTGTCCTTATCGATTTTTAGGGGGGTCCGCGCCAGGGCAGCGCCATTATGCATCAGCACAGCCTCGGTAACCAGACCGTTCAGGCGGTCCGCTCTTATATCCGCCATTACTTCAAAGCTGTTATTCAACGCAATAGTTTTATTAGCGAGTGTCCGCATTACGCTGATATCCTTAGGTGTAGTACTGTCCCCGAGAGCAATGGCAAATACCGGCACCGCCTTTCCTGCAGGAGCATACAAGGGATCCGACCCTTCATTAAAAACACCATCGCTGGCAAGTATTACCGCCCCTATATTCCTGTCGCCGTATTGCTCGGTAACGTTAGTTATGGCCCGTTCTATATTGGTACTCCTGTCTGTATAGCTGAAACTATTCCCCTCGTATACATCCGTACCAAATGCGACCGGAACTACCGTATAATCTTTCCGCCAGCGGTCCGTCAGCCGCAAAACCCTGTCCCGGTATGCAATGCTGTCTTTACCCAAAGCGGAAGCTATAGACAAAGACTTATCCTGGAGCCAAATCAGCAAAGGCTTTTCCGTTTCATGCTTTTTAAAAGAAAAGGCCGGGGCAAGCAACAAGGCGGCGGTAATAAAAAAAGCAAAGAACCGCAATAGGGCAGGCAACCATTTTACGGGGATATCTTTCTTCCTGTCTTTCCCGAATACCAGCAAGGCTGGGATTACCCCTATTGCAAAACAGATCAGCCAGTATAAAAAAACCATTGCTTAAACCAAATACAGTCAAATATTAAATGTGCGCAGCCGGGGCATATTATTCACCAGTAAAAATAGGCAAACACCACTTGTAAACAAAAACTGTTTATAAACAAAATCAGCCGGATAACTGATCTTTATAATAATTTCACGTCATAATCAGGCAGACCGACATGGATCTTAAAAAATTCAAAGTAAAAGCAAACCGCAATAAGCAACACCTTACCGCATTCCTGAAAAAGCTGGATGAAGTTGTACCCGAGGGTATGCAGGGAATCGTTGCGGAGGAGGATATCAAAGTATGGACAGCTACCGATTGCACTTCGTGCGCTAACTGCTGTAAGACCATGACACCGACCTTTACGAAGAAAGATATAACCAGGATAGCGGCTCATTTGGGTATGACAGCCAAAGAAGTCTTTACCCGGTGGCTGGAAAGAGAGGAAGGTACCGGCGATATTATCAACAGGAGCCTGCCTTGCCAGTTTCTTGTAGATGACAAATGCAGCATTTATGCGGTACGCCCGGAAGACTGCGCAGGATTTCCGCATCACGACAAAAAGCCTTTTGATGCTTATAACGATGTGTATATACAGAACGTGCATCGCTGCCCGGCAACCTATACATTAGTATCGCTGCTGAAGAAGCGTATCGAAAGGGACTTTGAATGGGAATAGCAAGTACTACTTTTTTCCTGCATCAAAGACATACTGGATGATATTGCTGCCCATCTGCAGGGCCTGCTGTCTTTTTTCAGCACTGTCGTGATGCACTTCGGGGTCTTCCCATCCGTCGCCAAGATCACAGTCATAAGTATAAAAACAAACAAGCCTTCCCTTGTAAATGAGGCCGAATCCTTTAGGTTGCTTACCATCATGCTCATGGACCTTAGGAAGACCATTGGGGAAACCAAACTTCTGATGATATATCGGATGCGTGAAAGGCAGCTCCACAAAATCCAGCTCAGGAAATACTTTTTTCATTTCCGGGCGTACATAAGGATCAATACCAAAGTTATCATCAATGTGTAAGAAGCCGCCGCTTTCCAGGTATAGGCGCATATTCTGCGCTTCGGCATCACTAAAAGCGATCCGGCCATGACCTGTAGCATGCACAAAGGGATAATTGAATATTTCAGCGCTTCCTGGCTCTACCTGCGCTTCCTGGAGATTAAGGCCTGTTCTCAAATTCTGGTTACAGAAAGCGGCAAGATTTTTAAGCGAAGTCGGGTTTGCATACCAGTCTCCACCGCCACCGTAAACCAACAGGGCAAGCTTCATTCCCTGTGCGCCCAGGATAGCAGGAACCAGCAGCAGCAAGGCAGATAACAATAGTTTTATTTTACCCATAATTCAGCGCATTAAAAGCCACACACCCGTATAATGCTGCCGTTTCCGTTCGCAGCCGGTTAATGCCAAGACTGACGGCCTGGTATCCGTGGTGCAAGCATAAAGATACTTCTTCCTCTGTAAAATCGCCCTCCGGCCCTATCATCAGGACAAGGCTTTTTCCCGGCTGTATGCTTTGCAGAAAGGGGATCTTTTCGCTTCTTTCGATACAATGCGCAATCAGCTTTTGCGGTATACCTGCGGCTCCCGGCTGTGTTACAAACCGTTTGACAGGCAAAGCTTCATGCAGCTTTGGCAGGTATACCTGCTGCGACTGCAGCATTGCTGCAACCAGTATCTGCTCCAGCCTTTCAGCCTTTAGCTTTTCCTTTTCTGTTCTTGCGGTCACCAGCGGGTATATATGTCCGATCCCAAGTTCCGTAGCCTTCTCCAGGAACCATTCATTACGGCTGTTATTTTTGGTAAAAGCTATCGCAAGCGACAATTGTACCTGGCGTGGTTGCTGTGTCTCCGTATGTTCAATTTTCACAAGGCAATGCTTTCTTTCCGGCGAAAGGATCGTGCAAATCGCCTTTGATCCTGCTCCGTCAGTCAGCAGCAATTGTTCTCCTGCCCGCATACGCAGCACCTGCACACAGTGCTTCGAGGTCGCTTCATCTAAGATAAGCGAGCTCATATCCTTTTTCAGACCGGGTTGATAAAAATAGGGCAGCATATCAGTCGTTATACTTATCAGGCAGTGCATAAACGATCCGGAGATCTTTTTGAGGAGCGGCGGTTGATTTTTCGAACTCCTGTATCATAATGCTGCGGCCCGGTATATAGTTGAGCTTCTGCGAGCGGTAATAAACATTGCTTTTTTTCAGCGTTTCAATATAGACGCTCTTTGCACGATGATTAAAGCCATCCATAACAATGATCATTTTCTGTGTATATTCATCAGGCGACCTGGCTTCATAATTAAAATTCACCAACCCGTTTACCTGGTCTTCAGCCACACTGAAATTGTATTTGCCCATAAATTTCTGACTGCTTATATCAGCCTCATCAAAAGGCTTTCTTATGGTGTTCCATAATTGTTTATCCAAAGGTACAAAGGAAGTATCTGTTGTTCCGTTAAGACTGATAATACGGGTATAGGTAAAAGGCTGGCCCTGCAGGGTATTCCATTGATCGTCCAGGAACTGCCTGACAGACATGTAACCATCTTCTTCACCGGAGGCGCTCTTTTTTTTATCCTTACAGGCGCACAGGCTTATAAGCAGCAACAGGGCGATAAACGGACAGATTCGTTTCAGCATCCGGCAAAAATAGGAAATCGGCTAAATATTCCTTTTTCGGGCAATATTGTTATTTTTGGCGGGTTATGCGATCACAGCATGTGATCAATTTAAAAATTCTTAAAATAATTGCCATTACAATGTACCAAACGCTGCTTACAGAATTATCAGGAGGTATCCTGACCATTACCATTAACCGCCCCGACAAGCTGAACGCGCTTAACAAAGAGGTAATTGAAGAGCTGGGAAAAGCGCTGGATGAAGTATACAATAATCCCGAAATACGGTCGGCTATCATAACCGGTTCCGGTATGAAATCATTTGTAGCCGGCGCCGACATATCAGAATTTACCGACCTGGATGCACATGGGGGAGCCGCGCTTGCCAAAAAGGGCCAGGAGCTCGTCTTCAGCAAAATAGAAAACGCTCCCAAACCGATCATCGCGGCTGTCAATGGCTTTTCCCTGGGCGGTGGTTGTGAGCTGGCTATGGCCTGTCATTTCAGGACAGCAAGCGAAAGCGCAAAATTCGGACAGCCGGAAGTAAATCTTGGGCTGATCCCCGGGTACGGCGGTACTCAGAGACTGGTACAGCTTATCGGTAAAGGTAAAGCTATGGAGTTGCTGATGACGGCAGACATGATAAAGGCAGACGAAGCAAAAGCATTAGGATTGGTCAATCATGTATTTACGGCAGAAGAACTGTTGCCAAAAACCCGGGAAATCCTGCAAAAGATACAGACAAAAGCACCCCTGGCAATCGGCAAAATAATTGCCCTGGTCAACGAAGCGGCAACCGTGAGCGATACCGGCCTCAGCAATGAGATAAAGGCTTTCGGCGAGTGCTTTGCCACAGAAGACAAAAAAGAAGGCACTGCGGCCTTCCTGGAAAAAAGAGCAGCTGTCTTTACAGGGAAATAAGGGAGTATATATAATACCTAAGAAGGGCTGCAGCGAATAACTGCAGCCCTTCTTGCGTTTACGGATAATAAAGTATAGAGATATGATCAGGATGCCTTTTCCGGTATTACTACAGGCATATTTTCTACTTTGCTCATCTTACCATAGCCGCCAAGCACATTCCGCAGGTTATGGAACCCCTCCCGCTTTAAAAGGGAGCAGGCGATAACGCTTCTGTACCCTCCCGCACAGTGAACATAAAGATTGGCTTCTTCATCTACCTGCGACATATTAAGCGGGTTTACCAGTTCGCTGAGCGGAATATTCTGCGCATCCCGTATATGACCGGCATCATACTCGTTTACTTTACGCACATCCAGTACCTGCAGCTTGTCATCAAACGGAATATCCATGGCCAGCTCTTCCGGCTCCACATCAATAATCATATCTATAGTACGACCTGATGCTTTCCAGGTATCGAAACCACCATCGAGGTACCCCAGCACCTTATCAAATCCCACACGCGCAAGCCGCACCACTGTCTCTTCTTCCTTTCCAGGCTCTGTTACCAATATCAACGCCTGGCCGAACGGCAGCAAGCTACCCGCCCACTCGGCAAAGCGGCCATCAAGCCCGATACTGATCGAGTCTGGGATAAATCCCTCTGTAAAGACCGTGGATGCTCTTGTATCGAGTATCCAGGCCCCGTCATTTTTCTTCTGCAGGAAATCATCTACAGACAATGGCGTCAACGACTGCCGCAGCACAGCGTCAAGGCTTTCGTATCCTACGGCATTCAGCTGGGCATTTACGGGAAAATAAGCCGGGGGAGCGCTCAACCCGTCTGTCACTGCCGCTACAAATTCCTCCCTGCTCTGATCTGACAATGCATAGTTGGTAGCTTTCTGCGTACCGATAGTGCTGAATGTTTCTTTACCCAGATTTTTACCGCAAGCTGAGCCTGGCCCGTGGGCCGGGTAAACAATTACATGATCCGGCAAAGTTTTAATTTTATTGTTCAGCGAATCATACATCATAGCCGCCAGCTCCTCTTTGGTCATATTGCCGCTAAACAGATCCGGTCTGCCCACATCGCCGACAAATAATGTATCTCCGGTAAATATGCAGTATGGTTCATTTTTTTCATCCAGCAACAAATAGCAGGTACTTTCGAGGGTATGTCCCGGCGTATGCATTGCTTTGATCCTGAGCTGTCCGATGGAAAATTCCTCACCATCGGCAGCCATATGAAAATCAAATGAGGCATTGGTCTGCGGCCCATAAATGATCGTTGCCCCGGTTTTCCTCGCCAGGTCAAGGTGACCGCTTACAAAATCTGCATGAAAATGCGTTTCGAAAATATATTTGATCTTTACCTTATGTTCTTCTGCAAGCCTGATGTATGACTCCGTATCTCTCAGGGGATCCACAACCGCAGCCTCCCCGTTATCGGCTATAAAATAGGCTGCCTCACTCAGGCAATTCGTATATAACTGTTGTACAAGCATAGATTCTTATTTAAAGGGCTGCAAGCCATTTGGCAAAAATAAGCAATTGATATGGCACGTAATGATAATAGCTTATAGAAAAAACAAATATCAGGTTAGCTGCTTACGCAAATTATATTGTTAGCTGTCTGCAATTTTTATATATACTTTCCTGCCGGCTATCATAAAATAAGGAGGCTCAAAACCAGGCATATAGGTAGCCCGGATAACTTTTTCAATATGTTCCTGCCCGTCGTTCAGATCCAGTTGCTTTATACCGGCTATCTCGTGGCGGTAATGCAGGGAAGTGGTGCGTGCAGCAAGCAGCTGCTCCTGCGGAACAGGGGTGAATTTGCCGGAAACCAGGTCCGGAAATGATTCTTTAAAAAGAACCGCCGCATGCTCCAGTGTTAGGGAATAAAGGTCATTTACCCAGCAATTTTCAGGTATGGGGAACCTCCGCTCAAATAACAGGTCCCCATGATCTATACGGGTGTCGATCCTGTGCAGGGTCACGCCAAACTCCTTAACGCCGTCAATAATCGCAAAGGAAAACTGGTTACATCCCCTGTATTCGGGCAGCGGTGCCAGATGCAGGTTAACGGCAATGCGCCTGGCCTTTCCAATATGCCCGGACTTCAGCAGCTCATGATGTTGAACGGAATAAATAATATCACATTCAGGAATATCATCCAGACTGCCCAATAGCGGGATATTGTATTTCATTGCAAGCTGACTGAGATCATTATCCCCGTTAAACTCTTTCCTGAGCTGCGTACGTACAGCAATTATTTCTATATCAAGCTGTGTACTGTTCTCCAGCAGGTAATGCAGGCAATGGTACCCTATCGGCTTAGATCCCAGAAAAACAATCCTCGTTGGCATAGCATACAAAGGTAAAGCTTAATTGTTCAGCCAGGCAATCATACCATTCTATACAATCAAATTTTCCTGTTATGTATTTGGCAAAATCCGTTTGAAGCTTTGCCGTATCTTCGTGTATTATGTCTACAGCAACTGCCAGGAAAAGAAAACCGGTACCTGTACCTGACGAAGACGCGATCGTCATACAAGGTGCCCGCATGCATAATTTGAAAAATATTACGGTTTCCATTCCCCGGAATAAGCTTGTTGTTGTTACAGGGGTTTCCGGCTCAGGCAAGTCGTCGCTAACTATGGATACACTGTTTGCGGAAGGGCAGCGCCGCTATGCCGAAAGCCTGAGCTCTTATGCAAGGCAATTCCTGATGCGTATGGATAAGCCTGATGTGGATTTTATAAAGGGCATCTGCCCGGCAATCGCCATTGAGCAGAAAGTAACCACCCGCACGCCAAGATCTACCGTTGGTTCCATGACGGAGCTACAGGACTACCTGCGCCTCCTGTATGCCCGTGTCGGCAAGACATTTTCGCCGGTATCCGGAAAAGAGGTAAAAAAGGACGATGTGACCGATGTTGTGGACTTTATACAACAGCAGGAGGCAGGCACCCGTATACAGATACTGGTACCTTTCCGCACACTAAGCGGGCGAAGCATAGCGGAAGAGCTGAACATCCTGCTGCAAAAGGGGTTTTCCAGGATCTATGTCAAAAAGCCAAAGGAAGCAGCAACCGTACTGAGAATAGAAGATATACTGGAAGATAAAACCATAACTGATAACAGAAAAGCAGAAATATACCTGCTGGTGGATCGTATCGTTGTCAAGGCGGATATGGATGAAGATGATATCCACAGGATGGCAGACAGTATACAGACAGCCTTTTATGAAAGCGACGGCGAATGTATCATCGAGACCGATAATCCGGCCACGGGGAAAATACTCCAGCACTTCAACAACCGTTTTGAGGCCGATGGTATAACATTTGAAGAGCCTTCACCTAATTTCTTTTCCTTTAATAACCCATACGGGGCCTGCCCCGTATGTGAAGGATTCGGACAGATATTAGGCATAGATGAAGACCTGGTAATACCCGATAAAAGGCTGAGCATTTATGAAGACGCCGTAGCCTGCTGGAAAGGGGACAAAATGAAGGAATGGAAAGAAGCATTCATCAGGACAGAAGGAAAAAAAGGCTTCCCTATCCATAAAGCTGTATCAGATCTGAACGATGCCCAGCTATCTGTATTACAAAAATGGATCGACGACTTTTTCAGGATGGTGGAAGAGAACTTATATAAAGTGCAGTACCGCGTGATGCAGGCACGTTACCGTGGCCGGACCAAATGTCCTACCTGCGGCGGATCCAGGCTGAGGCCCGATGCATTGTATGTAAAAATAGGTGGGTTAAATATCGCGCAGCTTTCAGATATGCCTGTCGGCGACCTTAACAGCTGGTTTGAAAAACTGAAGCTGAAGCCGCATGAGCAGCAGATAGCCCAGCGAATTTTAACCGAGATCAACCAGCGGCTCAAAACCCTGCTTGATGTGGGGTTAAGCTACCTTACCCTTAACCGTCTTGCCAACTCATTGTCGGGCGGTGAGAGCCAGCGTATACAGCTGACCAGGTTCCTGGGCAGTAACCTGACAGATTCCTTGTATATACTGGATGAGCCGAGCATCGGCCTGCACCCCAGGGATACGGCGAGGCTGATCCATGTGCTGAAAAACCTGCGCGACCTGCACAATACGGTTGTAGTTGTGGAGCATGATGAAATGATGATGACGGAAGCAGATCATATTATCGACATGGGTCCCCTGGCCTCCCATCTCGGCGGAGAAGTAATTGCCTATGGTAATTATGAAGAAATTATCCATAACGATAAAAGCCTCACAGGGAAGTACCTCTCCGGGCAGCTTCGGGTTCATGGAACGGCAACAGATATAAAAAGCAAAGCTTCAAAACGCAAAGCCCGCAGTTTTATAACGATCGAAGGATGCCGGCAGCATAATCTTAAAGATATTACGGTATCATTCCCGTTGAATATGCTTTGTGTGGTAACAGGCGTAAGCGGATCGGGGAAAACCACGCTGGTAAAGCAAACACTGTACCCTGCCCTGCTGCGGCACCTGGGCGAAGGCACCGACAGGCCCGGTCTGCATAAGGCGCTCAGCGGCGATCTGAACAGCATTGCCCAGGTAGAAATGGTAGACCAGAATCCTATCGGCAAATCTTCCCGCAGCAACCCGGTTACCTATATCAAGGCTTATGATGAGATCAGGAACCTGTACGCAAAGCAAAGGATCGCTAAAATGCGGGGATTCCAGCCAAAACATTTCTCCTTTAATGTCGACGGCGGGCGATGCGACACCTGTAAAGGAGAGGGAGAGGTAATTGTAGAAATGCAGTTCTTAGCGGATGTACACCTGCTTTGCGAAAGCTGTAAGGGGAAACGTTTTAAAGACGAAGTGCTGGAAGTAACCTACCGTGAGAAAAGCATACATGATGTGCTGGAAATGAGCGTAGATGAAGCCATTGAATTCTTTAAGGACGAGAAAGCCCTTGCCGGAAAACTACAGCCGTTAAGCGATGTCGGCCTGGGGTATGTAAAACTGGGCCAATCAAGCGATACCCTGAGTGGCGGGGAAGCGCAGCGTGTAAAGCTGGCTTCTTTCCTGGGACGGGGTGTAACCAAAGAAAAAATACTCTTTATCTTCGATGAGCCTACTACCGGTCTTCATTTTCATGATATCAGCAAGCTGCTCCGGTCTTTCAATGCATTGATCGAACAGGGGCATTCCATGATCGTGATCGAACATAATACCGATGTGATCCGTAATGCAGACTGGATCATCGATATCGGCCCTGAAGGAGGAGCCGGCGGTGGTGATCTGCTATACAGCGGAGCTCCCGAAGGTTTGAAGCAGGTAAAAGAAAGCTATACAGCGAAATATCTCTAAAGATCATCCTATTATTCAACAGGCCATCTCCACAGGTGGCTTGTTTTTAATAAGCCACTATAGCAAAATCCGGTGCTCTTAAGCTTAGCTACAGAAGGCTTCTGAAGCTGCCGTGCTCTTTCAGGTAATTGATCTTGGACAGGAACATGACGGCCATCTTTGCCGCCCTGGATTTTGCTTCTTCTGCCACAGGTCCGTCAAAGTGCTGGTCCAGTGTCTGATCGAACAGCAGCAGCCAACGGTTGAAATGCTTCTTTTCCAGCGGTAATTGCGCATGGGGCATAAAAGGAGCGCCGGAATAAGTATGGTTGTCCAGCAACACCGTTTCCCAGAAACGGTACATCTTTTCCAGGTGCGGCTGCCAGTCATCCTTGATGATACCGGCAAATATCGGCCCGATCAGGTCATCAATCCTTACTTTTTCATAAAAGGAATCGACAAACAGCACGACATCTTCCCTTGTACTAATATCTGTTTTCAAACTACACTTTTTTGATATAATAAATACTCCAATACCGCCCGTAATTATTAACAATCCATGCGGCAGTATGTTTAGCGAGCAGGGATACGGCAAATGCCGGCGCGAAGCCGGATGCTGTGGGATATTCGCCTGAATATTCTTTGAAAGGCATTGCCGCTATGCCGCTGAATAATTCATTCCTCAGACAGGCATAATTTTCTTCTGATGTACCAGAACCATTGGCGCCATACAGCAGTACCTCACCTTCCGCCGGTAGAAATGCCCCACGCTCCATAAAAGACCGGCTTGCCGCCACAGCAGAGGTAATATTATCCGCGGTAAACATTTCAAAAGCCGCGATCTTGGCAAGCGAGGCAGTACTGCATTTCCCCGAAAGCAGGTAAAAGTGCGCCCCTTCCCCGGCAATGATATTCTTATTATAAACGCCCAGCTCTGAAAGGATAGCAAAGCTGGTATCGGTGCACTCATCCACTGCCCCCGCCAACACGCTGCTACCCTCATGGTCCTTCAGCAACAGCTCTGCATCCAGCAAGGCGCTCTCAAAGGAATGACCTTTATGCACGCAAGTCATATTATGTGCGTTGCATTGAAGACTCAGGGCAACCTGGCCGCCTACCGTATTATGTGTAGACTGGATAAATGCGGTAGGATTCAGCATATCTTCTTCCTGCCTGATCATTTTGTCCAGGAAGCTCTCCGAATCCTGCAGCATGCCATAAGCGGTGCCAATATTGATAGCCGCGAGATCTTTAAAGTCATCAAGACATAATTTTGCCGCCGCCACGCCTGTCCTTACGGGCTTGCTCATCCTGCGCAGCTGCATAGGCGGGATAAGGCCATTATAATCCGGTTCTGTACAGGACATGCGCCCGTTAACTATTTCCGGCTGCAGTAGCTGCCCGGCACCGGTAAATACGCCTGCGGGACTAATACTGCAAATACGGTCAATATACATATGCTCTGTCTTAATTAATTGTTTTAAACAGGATCGACATCGGCAATAACCTGTAATGTCGAATTACCTTTTTGCTGCATCACATGGTTAACAGCCACAGTTATCCACTCCTTTACCTGCTGGATAAAAGCAGCATCCTTGGGTACCGTCAGCCATACTTCCTGCAGGTAATAATTGCGTACACGCGGCACCAGCGCCGGCGCCGGGCCTTTTACCGCTACACCGGGCATTTTGGTCAGCTCAACGGCAAGAAGACCTATACCTTTAGCCGCTTTTGCTTCATCCCTGTGCCTGCAGATGATCCGTATCATCCTGGAAAACGGCGGATAGCCAAAAGCTTGCCTGGCTGCCGTCTCGGCCTGGTAGAAAGAACGGTAGCTGTGTTCTGACACCCAGTTAAGAACAGGGTGCTTCAGGTTATAGGCCTGTATCAGCACCTTTCCTTTACCATCAGACCTGCCGGCCCTCCCGCTTACCTGCTCCATCAGCTGAAAGGCCCGCTCATTTACCCGGAAGTCAGGATAACTGAGCAGGCTGTCTGCGCTAAGGATACCAACCAGGCCTACGTGATCAAAATCCAGCCCTTTTACCACCATTTGGGTACCCACCAGGATATCGATTCTTCCTTTTGCAAAGTCCTCGATCATCTGGGCCTGCTTATTCTTTCCCCGGACACTGTCCAGGTCCATACGCGCGGTTTTCACCTTGGGAAAGATACGCTGCAGCTCTTCTTCAATCTTTTCCGTCCCGAAACTTTTGCTGGTTATACCCATGCTGCCGCATTGGGGGCAATGCCTGATAGGTGCGGTTTTAGTACCACAGTAATGGCAATGCAGCTTATCCGTCGACTTATGATAGGTAAGCGACACATCACAATTCTTACAGTGCGGCACCCACCCGCAAACACCGCATATCAGGAAAGGTGCATAACCTCTTTTATTCTGGAAAAGTATGACCTGCCTGCCCTGCGCCAGCGTTTCTTTTACAGCATTGAGCAGATCCAGTGTAAGCAGTGGTGACAATGCAGCCTGGAAGTTTTTTGCCGAAACTACTTCAACTCCGGGCATGGCAACATTATTGTAACGCCCTTTTAAGGCCACATAACTATACTTGCCTTGCTGTGCATTCAGGGCGCTTTCTAAAGACGGTGTTGCTGATCCCAGCAAAACCTTCGCCTGATGCAGGGATGCAAGAAAAATTGCGGCATCCCGCGCATGAAACCGGGGAGCCGGCTCATATTGCTTGTAGGAAGTTTCATGTTCTTCGTCCACGATGATGTACTGCAGGCTCCTGAATGGCAACCAGAGCGCAGAACGTGCGCCCAGCACTACTTTATGCTTCCCCTCCTTTACCTTATTCCATATCTCTACCCTTTCATTATCACTGAACCTGGAATGATAGACACCAAGCTCATCTCCGAAATAAGACCTTAGCCTGGTTACAATCTGGGTGGTTAAGGCAATTTCCGGCAACAGGAAGAGGACTTCCTTACCGGCAGCAATAGCTTCCTTTATCAAACTGATATACAGCATTGTTTTCCCACTGCCTGTTACACCATGCAGCAATACCACATCGTTTTCCGTCCAGCCGGTTTTAATGTCAAGCAAAGCCTGCTCCTGCTCCCTGCTCAGCTGCAGCACATCATCTTTTTGCCCTGAGATAAAACCGATCCTGTCCACGGCGATCAGCTCTGTTCTCAGTACTCCTTTATCGATCAGCGCCTGTAGCTGAGCCGCAGTTGCTTTTGCTTTTTTTAAGAGACCGGCTACCGGCACTGCGGTATCCTGCTGCTTCAGCTGGAAGAACTGCATCAGCAGGCTTAGCTGTTTGGGCGCTTTCTCCAGGTCAGTAAATACCTGCTGCAGCAGCAGTTCATTCTCATATCTCTTTTCAAGAAAAAGATACCGTTCTGTTTTTGGTTTATATCTTTCTTCCAGGAGCTCAACAACAATAGCTACTTCCTGCTCCAGCAGCTCGTTGATAACCGGTGCTATATTCTTTCCCTCCAGCAGCTGTCTCACTTCGCTAATGGTAAGCCGTTTGCGTACATGCAGCGCTTCCGCGATTATAAAAGCATCGTCGCCCAGATCAAGCGGAGGTTCCTGCAGCGACTCATTCCAGGAAAGCAGGGACTCGCTCATCAGCTTGAGATGAGCAGGCAGGGCTGCATTCATTACCTCACCGATACTGCACAAATAATATTGCGCAATCCATTGCCAAAACCTGAGCTGCCGAGACGTTACTACCGGCTTTTCATCAATGATGTTTCTTACAGGCTTTACGTTATACTGTTCCGGACGGTTATCATGTATATGGACCACGATAGCCGCATACAGCTTATTTTTCCCAAGGCTTACTTCTACCCTGATGCCCGGCTGCATTTTACCCTGCCATTTTACAGGCACGCCATAGGTAAGGGTGCCGGCAATATTTAATGGTAAAACTACATCGACAAACTGCAAGGATAAGTGTGGTTTTGTATTGCCTGCAAATTACTAATAAAAAAAGAAGACACCATTTTCGGCCAATGATGTCTTCCTTCCTATAGTCAATCCTGCTATATATTCATTTCGTAGATACGATATTTTTTATACACTTTGCTGTTGATGTGCTCCAGGGAACGGTTCATCATATCATTATGCTCCAGTATCCAGGATGCTTCGGCCATTACTATGCCTTTTTCTATACCTTTCTTCATAATCCCGGCATAGAAGCAGGCCTCAATACCCATTTTACGATAGGGCTCAAGCACACCCAGCGCCATTACCCGCAGGGCGTTGACTTTTCCTTTACCCAGCAGGAGCTTAAATATGCCGGTGGGGAACAGGCGTCCGCGTTTTACTTTGATAAGCACCTGGTTAATGTCGGGAAGACAGAGAGAAACCCCCACTACCTTGCCATCGTGCTCGGCCACCAGGCAATAATCAGGGTCTGCGATAAGCTTCAGGTCCTTGCCCATAAATTCAAATTCCTCTTTGGTCAACGGCACAAAGCCCATATTCTTATCCCAGGCAGCATTATATACGTTCCCGAAGCTGGCCAGCTCTTCTTTAAATCGTTTTCCCAGGTCAATCTTCCTGATAATGATCCCTTTTCCCTTCAGTCTCTCCACCAGCGCATCATATAACCTTACGGGCTTATCGCCAACATCTTCTTTATAAAGCGCATGAGCCAGAAGATCCACTTTCTTTTTAAGCCCGTAATTTTCCAGCAATGTGCTGTAATAAGCCTTGTTATAGGGCATCATGATCTTGGGCGGAGTGTCAAACCCCTCAATCAGCAACCCACAGGCCTCATTGGTGGAAGGATTTACCGGCCCGATCAGTGTTTTCATGCCTTTACCGATCAGCCAGGCTTTCGCTACATCAAGCAAGCTGCCGGCAATGTCCTGATCATTGATGCAGTCAAAGAAGCCAAAGAACCCGTCCTGGGAATTATTGAACGTATTATTGTTATTATTAAGTATCGCTGCAATCCTGCCGACGATTTTCCCATCTTTATAGGCAAGGAATAATTGCATTTCAGAATGCAGGAAGAAGGGATGTTTGGCGGGGTTCAAAAGATCTCTCTGCGCCATAAACAGCTCCGGCACATAATTAGAATCTCCCTCATTCAGATCGTGGGGGAAATCAATAAAGCGCCTGAGATCTTTCCCTTTAGCAGGTATGGGTACTATTTTGATCATCGGTTCAGGAATGGATGGTTTTGTTTTTTGATCAAAAAAGAGAACGCTGAATTATTACTTCCAGCGTTCTGTATTATTTGTCATTGTTAGTTTTACAACGGTTTTATACTCTTTCTTTGACTGTGGTAATGTCCAGCTCTTTCGCCAGCTTCGTCAGCTTACCGATAGCTTCTTCGATCTGTGCAAAGGTATGGGTTGCCATCAGGGAAAAACGAATCAGGGTACTGTCTGGCGGTACCGCAGGGGATACGACAGGATTAACGAATATGCCCTGCTCCTGCAGACCACAGGTGAGGTTAAATGTTTTTATATTGTCGCGGACATAGATCGGGATGATCGGGGTCTCGGTAGGTCCAAGATCAAAACCTTCATCCAGCAGCAGCTTTGTAGCATACCTTGTATTGGCCCATAGTTGCTCTATGCGCTCCGGCTCGGATTCTATCAGGTCCAGTGCGGCCAAAACACTCGCAGCGGAAGCAGGTGTCATACTCGCGCTGAATATAAGCGAGCGGGCATGATGCTTCAGGAATTCAATTACCGACTTATCAGCAGCCAGGAAGCCACCCAGGGAAGCCAGGGATTTACTAAAGGTCCCGGAAATAATATCTACTTTATCGGTAAGTCCGAAATGGGAAGCTGTTCCCGCGCCTTTCTCACCGATAACCCCGAAGCTGTGCGCGTCGTCAAGCATGATGCTGGCACCAAATTCATCGGCGATCTTTACCATTTCCGGTAACTTAACGATATCGCCTTCCATACTGAAGATACCATCTACCACGATCAGCTTTATAGCCTCTTCAGGGAGCTGGCTCAGCTTTTTGCGGAGATCGCCCATATCGTTATGGGCATATTTAATCACTTTAGAGAAAGAGAGCCTGCTTCCGTCGATAATGGAGGCATGGTCGTACTCGTCCAGTATCAGGTAATCATTACGCCCCGTAAGGCAGGATAATGCGCCCAGGTTAACCTGGAATCCCGTGCTGAATATCACAGCTGCTTCCTTACCTACATAAGCCGCCAGCCGGTTTTCCAATTCTTCGTGAATATCAAGGGTACCATTGAGAAACCTGGACCCTGCGCAACCTGTACCGTATTTTGCTGTAGCTTTTTGAGCGGCTTCAATAATCTTGGGATGATTGGTAAGTCCCAGGTAAGAATTGGAACCGAACATTAACACCCTTTTCCCGTTAATTAATACTTCAGTATCCTGTCCTGATGAAATAGGTCTGAAGTACGGATAAATACCTTGTTCGCGGGCCTGAGCCGGAGCTGTGTAATTTGCCGCCTTTTGTTGTAACCTCTTCTGCATGTAAGGGTATTTGAAAACGCTAAATTAATATAAAATTAATTCAGTGTCGCGATTAAATTCCCGGATACGAGTTATCCGGAGATATAACCAGCATTATTTTATTATGGCAAAAGCCAGATTAAAAAAAATAAGGCGACAAAGATAAATCAACCTTTTAAATCTAAGATAAGTGTTAAAAAAAATAATTTGTAAGCAAACCGTTAACAAATAGAATTTGAGCAGATAATCATCTTGTAATAAGATAGATAAGAATTTAAAATGTAAATTATATTTTTTACCAATCTTTTTTCCGTCGTAGCTTTTTTTCGCCTTGGCGCTTCTTTATTTCGAGCCTTTTTTCAATTACAGCTTTTGAAGGCTTTGATGCGATGCGCTTTTTAGGTTTTATGATACTCTGGTTTACCAGCGTCAGCATTTTTTCAAGCGCTTTCTTTTTGTTGGCGAGCTGTGAACGGGAATCGCTTGACTTAATGATCAGTATACCTTCCGAATTGATGCGGTTGCCTAATTTTTCCTGAATACATTCTTTCTGCGCTGCGCTAAAGTATTCCGACGCCTCAATATCCCAGTAAGCCTCGGCGAGGGTCTCAACCTTATTTACATGCTGCCCTCCTTTACCGCCGCTCCGGGCAGTACGGAAAAATACCTCTGAAGAAAAATCGATCATCACGCCTTCCTTAATTTCCCTTTTTCATAAGTAATGCCTTTAAAATATTCCACCTCCATCATCAGCTTCCGCCTGTTCAACGCAGTAATGATCTTAGCGGAAAGAGCAGATACGGGCGACAGCACAAATATTCCCAACATCAGCAGCCGTTTAAAGGTTTTCAGCACCGGTTTACGGGCTGTATCACCTGGTCCGCCCTTGGCACGGGCACGGGCAGCCCATTTAGGAAACTGGCTGATACCTCTTTTTTCCAGAACGATCAGTCCCGGCCGGAGGCTTACAGCACCTATATCCAGTAAATTCTTCTGAAGGTCTGAAAAATCGCCTTTTTTTAAATGCTCCAGTATAGGCTTGCCAAAGCGCTCTGCCTCCCTGATATCATGCTCCGAAACACCGGCAGCCGGCAGGTTGCCCGATGCTTCTTTCTGTCCCTTAAAGAACCAGCGGAGAGTAGTAAGCAAGGAAACCAGATTAGGATGCTTATCTTCCAGTACTATATTGCCTACGTGCCTGGCCCCTATCTCCGCCAGCGCGTCCTTTACTGTTTCCTGCGCATTAAGCCACATATTACGGCAACCGATCACTGTCACTACCGGCTTCCCCTTCATTACCTTTGCCCATTCGCTTTTCAGGAACGAATTGGAAGGGTTTGACTGGGAAAGGAACCAGGGCTGGTAAGCATAAACCACCAGGTCATAATCTGCTCCATTCAGCTCCGGCATAGGATGTATCTCAGATGGTATCTGCAGGACACATTCCGGCATCGCATCAAAAAAAGTATCGGAAGTCCAGGGGAAAGGGAAAGGTTTTACCGGCCTTATTGCTGCGAAATCTATAGCCGCTTCAGCCTGTATGTCTTTCAGTACCTGGTCAAGTATCTGCCTTAGCTGCCCGCTTTGGGTATAGTATAGCGCAAGTATCTTCATAATATCGGTGTATATATCTTAATGGCATTTACGGTGAACATCAGGCTACTGTCAAATGTACATAAGCATAGGAGAAACGAGCGCTTTCCGGGATCATCATAAGTATTTTTTCTCCTTTTTTTAATCTCCCGGAAACAAACAGCTCCTCCAGCATAAGAAAGGGAGAGGCAGCGCCTACATTTCCAACCTGGGTAAGATTGGTGAACCATTTTTCTTCAGGCAGGTCAATGCCATTCGCAATATTGGCCGCGATAATGTGCTTTCTGAAGAATTCTGAGGACATATGCGGCAAAAAGTAGGTGATCCGGCTAAAATCCAGGTTGCGCTTCAGAGCTATGCTTTTAAGAAATTCAGCGCCCTTTAAAACTATATGCTCGCTAAGCAATCTGGTATCCTGCTTAATGGCAAAAACACTGTTATTGCCCCAGTCCTTCACATCCACATCATTCCAGCCGGTAAGCGAGGCGTCCTCATTCTTAATACTGCCGGAATACATACAAGGTTCCAGTTCATTGGCAAAGGAGGTAATCTCGATCCAATCTATCTTTAAAGATGGGCCGCTTTCACTTTTTTTATTCTCGAGCAACAATGCCCCGGCCCCATCACTAAGCATCCACCGGAGAAAATCCTTTTCAAAAGCGATATAAGGATTTTTCTGCAGTTGTTCCAGTGTTTCCGATTCAACATGAAAACGGGAGGCGTGCATCCAGGAAGAAACTTTTTCAGATCCGGCGCTTACAGCATTGCTTGCTTCCCCTGAGGCTATAGCCATCCAGGCATATTTTAATGCCTGTATACCGGAACAGCAGGAACCAGCCGCACTGATGATCTCTGCGGGTTTCCTCCTCAGCAATCCATGGACCATAGAAGCATGTGAGGGCACTATCTGGTCAGGGGAGCCGGTACCACATGCAAGTATTTCCACATCAAGGCCCGGAACATCTGCCAGTAATTTCTCAATGGCCGCTGCAGCCAGCTGAGCATTGCTATGGGTACTTTTCCCGTCTTTAAAGGCGTAATACCGTTGTTTTATCCCATTGCTTCTCAGCACCAGCGCCCGGGCTTTGGAGGGCTTTCCATTGATCTTTCCCAGCACCGTCTCCATTTCATCATTATTTACAGGATCATGTGGAAGGTACCGGGCAATACGGGTTATAAATACTTCTTGCATTTACTACTGATGATTTTCTCTGGCAGTTTACAGGTTATATATTGGAGTTTTACGCATAAAATTCCGCACGCAAAATTAATAGATTTGGCAGTAACATTTATAATTTAAGAATCGGGCTCTGAGCGTTTTTTTGAATAGCATATTCTTTTTAGCTACTTTTACACACCGAAAATTATACGATTAATTATGGCAAATCAATTACTATCAGGTAAAAAAGGAATTATATTCGGCGCCCTGGATGAACGCTCTATTGCCTGGAAGGTAGCATTGCGTGCGGTTGAAGAAGGCGCACAGATTGTTTTATCGAATGCTCCCGTTGCGTTACGGATGGGACAAATAAAGGAGTTATCCGCGCAATGCGGCAATGCGCCGGTTATCGGTGCCGATGCTACCTCAGTAGCTGATCTTGAAAGCTTATTCAACCAGTCTACCGAACATTTTGGCGGCAAGATAGATTTCGTGCTGCATTCCATAGGAATGTCGCCCAATATACGTAAAGGTTTTGCCTATGATGGTACCAATTATGATAATTTCCTGAAAACCCTTGACATCTCAGCTTTATCCCTGCATAAAGTGCTGCAAACTGCTAAAAAGCTGGATGCATTGAATGAATGGGCTTCCGTTCTGGCACTAAGCTATATCGCAGCGCAGCGGACTTTCCCCGGCTATAACGATATGGGAGATGCAAAGGCCCTGCTGGAAAGCATTGCCCGCAGCTTTGGCTACCATTACGGGTTTGCCAAAAAGGTAAGGGTAAATACCATTTCACAGTCGCCTGTACCGACAACAGCCGGCTCCGGAGTTACGGGCTTCGACGGCTTCTTTCACTACGCAGATAAAATGTCGCCTTTAGGAAACGCCAGTACAGAAGACTGTGCTAATTATTGTATTGCTATGTTCAGCGACCTTACCAGGATGGTAACCATGCAGAACCTATTCCACGATGGCGGCTTTTCCTTTACCGGCGTAAGCGAAGGCATTATGGAAGAAATGATGAAAAATTCCTAAGCAATAACAACAGATAATTGAAATTTCCCGCAGCTGGTTCATAATGTCCGTATAATCGCTGCGGGAAATTTTATACAATAATTCAAGGTTCAGACCGTTTTTGATCTATGTTAAAGTTTACAAGGTTCATTTTCAGCATCGCTGGGCTTTTAGCGGCTGTAACCTGTACCCGGGCACAGGTTACAGGAGGGCAATACGCATTTGAGTTCCTGAGAATGAGCAACAGTCCGCACGTATCAGCGCTCGGAGGCTTTGCGCCTGCTAATCCCGACAAAGATGTTTCTCTTACTTTGCAAAACCCCGGTCTGCTCAACCCAAAATATCATAACCAGCTTTCCCTTAATTACAATATTTATTACGCGGGAATAGGCATTGCCAACCTGCAGTATGCATACCATGTAGCCCCGCTTAACACGGATTTCAGCCTTGGAATACAATATCTCAACTATGGCACATTTGCCAATACGGACATGTATGGCAATGTACTGGGCGATGTGAGGGCCAGCGACTATTCCATTAACTTTTCCGCATCCCGGAAATACCTGGAACACTGGAGGTATGGTGCGACGGTCAAATGGGCAAACTCAAGGCTTGCAGATAAATCTGCAATGGCCCTGCTCGCGGATGTGGGTGTGGTATACGAGGACACTGCCAATCTGTGGACAATAGGCCTGGTAGCAAAGAATATGGGGTTCATGCTAAAGCAATACAACCCGCAGAACCGGGCAGAGCCTATGCCGTTTGACCTGCAGCTGGGTATTACCAAGCAGCTGCGGAACCTGCCGCTACGCTTATTCATGGTAGCCCATCACTTGTATGAATGGGACATCCGCTACAATAACCCGGCCGACAAGGTGAATGATAACTTCTTTGAAGAAGAAACGACAGAGGATAAAAGCAAGCATATCGCCGATAAGATCTTCCGCCATTTAAATTTCGGGGCTGAGCTGATCCTGGCCAGGCGGGTGACAATTACCGCTGCCTACAGCCATTTGCGCCGGAGCGAGCTGGGCGTAAATGATGCGAAGGCTACAGCAGGCTTTTCTTTCGGAGCAGGTATCGATCTTAATAAAATCACTGTCAGGTACGCACGCTCATATTATTCTTCTGCCGGCGGCTATAATGAACTGGGGCTCGCTTTCCAACTGAACAAATTTTTCGGTATCGGTAAAAAGACGGAGCCCTGGGGCTGGAATAAAACTTATTAACCGGTTGGCGATATACGCGTAAAGGCGATCCTCGTAAGGATCGCCTTTACGCTTAATGATACTGCCTTTTAGGGAAAATACTTATCTGCCAGCAGAACAAAAGCTGCCATGGTCCAGGCTCCGAGCTTCAGCTCCCGGTGATTGACAGTTTCAAATATATCATTCCTGCTATGGTGAAGGTCAAAGTAGCGCTGTGAATCCGGCAGCAGGCCCGCAAGTGGAACTCCCTGCTTTTTCAGGGGACTTATGTCTACCCCTCCTTCTTCCTGGGAAAAATCATGAATGCCATATGGCAGGAAAATACCGGCCCATGAACGGACTATCTGTTTGAGCGGGTCCGGCATTTCAAGACCTATTCCCCTGGGTACAAAACCGCCGGCATCGCTTTCCATGGCCAGCACATGCCGTTCTTTACGTATAAGCGCGCTGTCAGCATAAGCGGTCCCGCCTTTAACTCCATTTTCCTCATTCATATACAACACTGCCCTGATGGTCCTCCGCGGTTTTATGTTAAGCGCTTTTATCGTCCTTACCACTTCGATCGCCTGTACACAACCAGCCCCGTCATCGTGAGCTCCCTCCCCTACATCCCATGAATCCAGGTGACCACCTACAACGATGATCTCTTCCTTTTTGCTGTCACCTTTTATTTCCCCGATCACATTAAAAGACATAGCTGTTCCCGTCGTTTTACAATGTGACAACAGCTGTGCTTTTACCCGCCCTGACCTGCAGGCCTTGCTCAACGCATCAGCACTTGTATTCCCGATAGCAACGGCAGGTATATGCCTGACACCGTCATTGTATTTTGAAGAACCTGTATGCGGCGCTGCATCAGGACCGGTGCTTACCGATCTTATAATTACAGCGGCTGCACCTCTTGCTGCAGCCTTATTTACCGCTACCCAACGATATTTTACCGCATCTCCATAGCCTTCGAATGTATTGATGATATCCTGCCGGAAACGATAGTCAAAGAAGATAATCTTATCCTTTATCTTTTCCGCATCCAGTTGCTCAAAAGTGTTCAGATCCGGCACACATATGACGTCCCGTTCCATGATCTTACCATCGGTGCCATCTGTATTGCCCAGGGAAAGCATTTCCATATCGGTAAAATTCTTACCATCCAGTTGCACTTTCAGGTATTCCTGCCCCCGTATCCAGCGGGGAACCTCAACAGGCTGAAGCCATACGCTGTCAGCACCGGCGGCAAGCATAGCCTTTTTCCCCCATTCAACAGCCTTTTCCGCTTCGGGTGAACCGCTCAGCCTGTGCCCTACCTGCTTGGTGAGTACCTTTAAATTTTCATAGCAGGTAGCATGAAGCATAATTTCGTCGGAAACGGTCCTGAGCAGTAATGAGTCTTCCTGCCGGGCAAAGGCCAGGTTTGCGATAAGCAATAATATAAATGTAAAAGTCCTTTTCATCAGGTAAAAATAAGGACAAAACTCATAAAGCTAAAGTTCGTAAGTTTGACAACATAATATTTTCAATGCCGGGCGATCCATCTTTTCAGCAATACAGGATACAACAGATAATTCCCGAAACACCCGCTGCTAAAACGTTCGTGCTGCAGCCGGTATCAGGCAGGGTCTATCCTTATAAGGCTGGTCAGTTCCTCACCTTTTCATTTGAAAAGATCCATGGGGAAGAGCGGCGGTCCTATTCTATATCTTCTTCGCCCGTGTTGGATGAGCCGTTGTCCATAACCGTTAAAAGAGTTGAAAATGGTGAGTTTTCCAGGTATTTTATTGATCATGCCACCGTTGGCGATACGCTTACCTGTACAGGAGCAGGAGGACTCTTTATACTGCCGGAACACATTGCCCGTTACCGCCAGATCTTTTTCCTTGCAGCCGGAAGCGGCATTACACCTTGCTTCTCGCTTATTAAAACATTGCTGGCTACACAACCGCATATATCCATCATACTGATATACAGTAACAGGAGCGCGTCTGATACCATATTTTATGACCAGCTTATCAGGCTATCGGAAAAAAGCCGGGGAAGACTGAAAATAGATTTCCTGTTCAGCTTCAGCAATAACCTGCTTAAGGCCAGGCTCAACAACAGCCTGCTTACCGCTATGCTGTACGAGCATAGCAATACGGATTTTGAAGATACGCTGTGCTATATCTGCGGTCCTGTAGATTATATGGATACGGTGAGCATAACCCTGCTCACAGAAGGAATGCCTGCCCGGAATATTTACAAAGAGAATTTCACGTCCTATAAACCGGATATTGAAGCCGTGCCGGATGATACATCAGCACATTATGTATCCATACACACCAATGATGGTATCAAAACCATTAAGGTACAATACCCGGTATCCATACTGCAGCAGGCAAAAGCGGAAGGTATCCATTTACCTTACAGCTGCCAATCAGGGCAGTGTGGCAGCTGTACAGCAAAATGCGTCAGGGGCAGAATATGGATGGCTTATAACGAGGTACTGACAGACAGGGAGATAGCAGACGGCTATATTCTTACCTGCCAGGGCTTCCCGGTAGAAGGAGATGCGGAGATCACTTATTAAGCCATCAGCAGGAATACAGAAGGTATCTTATGTAGGTCCGGCGCCTGCTTTTTCCAATCAGCTACCGGTAAGGTTTTGATCATTTCCTTGCTGCCGGTAATATCTGAAGCGATACAAATGCGTGTAGTATGCCTGCAGGTACGCAATAATTCCTGGAGCAGCTGATTATTGCGATAGGGTGTCTCGATAAATATCTGTGTTTCATTTCTGGCTGCGGAAACCTGCTCCAGCTCCTTTATTGCTTTGCTCCGCAGGGGCTCCTTCACCGGCAGGTAACCGTTAAAGCGGAAGCCCTGCCCATTAAAGCCGGAAGCCATCAAAGCAAGCAATACCGAGCTCGGCCCTGTCAAGGGGATGACTTTTGCATTCAGCTCATGCGCCTTCCTTACCAGTACATTACCCGGATCGGCCATGGCCGGGCATCCGGCTTCGCTCATGATACCAACGTTTTGCCCATCTTTAAGCCATCTTTCCAGGAGCTGAATATCCGGGGCTACCTGGTTATTAATCTCTGCAAACTGTATATCTTCAATAGGAATATCCCTGTCAATACTTTTCAGGTAGCGGCGTGCCGTTCTTATATTTTCAACAAAAAAATACCGTAGCCCAGCGCTTTGCTGTTTTACCGCCCCCGGAATTGTATCCAGGCCGTTTTCTGATAAGGGAACAGGGATGAGATAAAGATTACCTACAGACATGATAATACCCGGCTTTAAACAATTTTGTGCAAATATCGGTTACCGAAATCAAAAGCGGGCGGTTTTTGTAACCGCCCGCTTTGGTATATGCTCAGTGAAAGCATTATTCATCATCGTCATCGCTCTGGCTTTTGCGCTTGGATCTGACTTCGTCGGACACCTCATTATAAATAGCGCGTGCTTTTTTGGTTGGCAGGTATATCTGGAAACCAAATTCAAAAGAAAGCCTGTTAACGGTAGCTGACGAACCGAAGCCAACTGTCAGGTTATATTTCGCCAAAGCCTCAAGACCGATATTGGGCGTAATGAAATACGCCACGCCTGGTCCTACACCGAGGTCAAGACCATTTGTAGTAATCGCATCGCTACCGGACACTTTGGTATTGGTACCACCGAAACCGGCGTTTGCCTCACCGAAAAAGCGTGTATGCTTCAGAATTTCATATTTTTTATCTCCAAGATAATAACGTCCAAAAGCTCCGATCCCGTAACTTACTGTAGTACCCCTGTTTTTAGCATAGTCTACACCAAGCTTCACCAATCCTCCGATAGCAACATTATCCTTTACAAAATATCCGAGGCGTGGGTTTAAATTAAACTTAACGCTTGCCCCATTTTGCAAACCGATATCGAGGTTTGCCAGGTTAGCGCCAACCATTAAATTGCCCTGCTGGATCTGGGCGTGAGCTGCAGTGCCTGCTATACAAGTACCTGCAATTAACATTGCGTATAGAGCTGTTCTCTTCATAGAATAAAATTTTGTTGACAATAGTACAATAATCATGCCAATAAGTTGAACGCTTTTTTAAACAAATTGTAAAAGGATATTGATTTTCAACATTTAACTTCAAATAAAAAGGTAAAAAACTGGAATCTTCTCTTGCATATTAGTTGTTAAAACAGTTTCTTTGTCTCATAACCAATAAATGCTATTATGAAAAGATCTTTCCTGTTTACCCTTCTTTTTGCCGGCCTGAGTTGTAACCTGTCCGCCCAGGAGGCAGATACTGCAGAAACCGAAGAACCTGACGACAGCACAGAAGTGATTACGACCAGTATCAGCAGGCCGTTTCACTACGACAACATAGTTAAAATCAATGCTACATCCCTTATTGTCAAGAATATATCCTTGCAATATGAGCGTATCCTGGATAAGAAGATGTCCCTTGCCCTCGGTCTGCGTCTCATGCCCAAGACCAGCCTGCCCTTCCGCGGAAGCATTGAGAATGCCATTGATGAGGAAGATGTGGAAACTTTAAAATTTATTCACGAAGCACGTACCGGTGGATTTGCCATTACCCCTGAATTCCGTTATTACCTGGGCGCCGGTTATGGTAAAGGATTTTACCTGGCTCCCTTCGTACGGTATGAGCGTTTTAATATAGAGTCGATATACCCTTTTACGGATGAAAATGACGTATCCAGGGATCTTGATTTTAAAGGCCATAATTCTACCGTAGGCATAGGATTGATGGTCGGCTCACAGTTTCGCCTGAGCGAGCGTTTGACGCTTGACTGGTGGATACTGGGTCCTTATTATACCTCCAACAGCATTAAGCTGACCGCATCCGGCTTTTCACTTTCTGATGAGGGTACAGAGATGCTCCGGGAAGACCTGGAAGACATCGAGATCGCATGGCTGAAAGCGAAAGCAACGGTGGAAAATACCAGTGCGGAATTAAAGGCGAGCGGCAGCTTTGCGGCAGTAAGGGGCTTCGGGCTATGCCTGGGCTTTAAATTCTGATTACAGTTCAACAGCAACCAGCTAAAAACCTCCCGGAATGTGCGGGAGGTTTTGCATTTTTAAAAATTTGTATCAATAGCCGCTTCTACTTCCGATAAGGTACATCAGGCGAAGGGAAAAAACATTGTTGAACTGCTCGTTACGGCCGAATCCTCCCGCGTTATTCCTGATGGAAAGCAGCGAATACTGGAACCTCGGGCAGACAAAAAAACCATTATAGATATGAATGTTACCGGTCATTAAGAAACTGAAGTCTATCTTATTGAAAGGATACCCGTTACGGACAACTGTTCCGCTTGCCTGCTCCAGCAGCTCTTCATAAAACGCAAGGTAGCCAACACCAAGCCCCAGCCCGAAACCGCTTTTACGTGCGCCCCTGAAATAGTTGATCTGGAAAGGCACCTCAGCATAGTGCAGGTTGATTGTCTGCCTGTTAATCCCATATTGCCCCACGGGGTCATTACCCCTGGAACCTTTCTGGGAATACAGCACTTCCATGCTTAGCGCGATAGTCCCTTCTATAGGAAGATCCATATTCCGGAAAGGAAGATAGATGATACCGCCTGCATTGACCCCGACCTTATTGTATCCTTTATAGCCATCGCCATCGACCTGGGTAAAATTAACACCGCCTATAAGTCCCGCCACCATCTGGGTGTACTGTTCATCATAATACTGCGCATTCCCTTTTACGACCGGCAATAACATAACCAGCAGTATTGCTATGATTTTAGTACTTTTGTTTGGTAAAAATTGATACCCTGGGGTTGCTGAAAAAAAAGCGGGAGCCGAAAAGCCGGATTTCATATTTTTATTGGAATTACAAATTAAGAATGGGGTATATCTTCAAACTGCTAGTCTGAAAATAAAAAATGAGCTTCAAATATACACCAAACACACTTAAAAAGCTGGAACAACTTTTTGAGGAGGCACGTTACAGAATCAGGTATGAGAAAGGGAATTTTAACTCCGGCTATTGCATACTGGAAGATAAACGCATTGCCGTTATCAATCGCTTTTTAAATGTCGAGGGACGTATCAATGCGCTCCTGGAAATATTGCCTTCCGTACCCGTGAAAGAAGAAGAGCTGAGCGGCGAAATGCTGAAATGGTACAGGCAGCTGACAGATACGGCCAGCAGTGATTCCAGCAACTCTGTACAAACCAAAATAGACCTCGACTAACCGTGCAAGTAACTTTTCTCGGAACCGGCACTTCCCAGGGAGTACCATTTATCGGCTGCAGCTGTGCTGTATGTACCTCAACGGACAAACGAGATAACAGGCTACGATCATCGGTATGGATCAAAAACGCACAGTCAAGCGTGGTGATAGATACCGGCCCGGACTTCAGGTACCAGATGCTCAGGGAAAAGGTGGGTTCTCTGAATGCGGTGTTGTTTACTCATGGCCATAAAGATCATGTGGCAGGCCTTGATGATATAAGGGCTTATAACTACTGGCAGAACAGCGCGATAGATCTTTATGCCGATAATGCTACCAGGGATACGCTCAGGAGGGAGTTCCATTATGCCTTTAATGGTGACAACTACCCGGGAATTCCGCTACTGAACCTGCATACAATTACGGGCGATGAAACCTTTACCGCAGGAGGGATAAATTTCCTGCCGGTCAGGGTAATGCATTACCAGCTGGGCATACTGGGTTACCGGTTCAATGATTTCACTTACATTACCGACGCCAATTATATTGCACCCGACCAGATTGCCAGGATATATAAAAGCAGGATACTGGTATTAAATGCGTTAAGGCATGAGCCGCATATATCGCATTTTACGCTGGGGGAAGCAATAAATATGGCCAGGGAAGTAAAGGCCGAACGTACTTATTTTACGCACATAAGCCATCAGCTGGGCCTGCACAAAGATGTTGAAGCAGCCTTACCCGAAAATATGTTTCTTGCTTACGACGGGCTTCAGCTCAATATTTAGACATTTATTTATCAGCCTTGGCATTATTATACGATACAGGTCTTTTTCTTTATGCGACGGCTATTCGCATAGCTGCGCCGTTTAAAGAGAAAGCGCGGTTATTTATCCGTGGCCGCAGGCACCTGCTAAAAGAGATACAAGTGAGGCTTTCGGAAGAAAAACGTACCCGGGTATGGATCCACTGCGCTTCACTCGGGGAATTTGAGCAGGGACGTCCCGTGATCGAGGCAATCAGGAAAATGCACCCGGACCTTTGTATTGTGCTGACTTTCTTTTCTCCTTCAGGATATGAAGTGAAAAAGGATTATTCCGGGGCCGACTATGTTTTTTATTTGCCGCTGGATACGTGCAGAAATGCTGAAAAATTCATCAGCTATATTGACCCTGCTTGCGCGTTATTTGTAAAATATGAGTTCTGGTATCATTACCTGGCCACGCTCCATCAGAAACAGATACCGGCTGTACTTTTTTCCGCGATCTTCCAGGTACGGCACCCTTTTTTCAAATGGTATGGCCGCCTGCACAGGAAAATGCTTGGTTACTACAAACACATATTTGTCCAGGATGATTACTCCGCGGAATTATTAAAAAAGATCAATATAAATAATGTAAGCGTTACAGGAGATACCAGGTTTGACCGCGCGGTACAGGTTGCCGCTACGGAACGTCAGTATCCATCTATTGTACAATTTAAAGGAGACCGGAAATTGCTTATTGCAGGCAGCACGTGGACAGACGATGAGTTACTGCTGAAACAAAGCATGGATGAGGCCCCGGCCCGTTATAAACTGTTGGTCGTGCCCCATGAAACAGACGAATCCCATATACAACAGATAAAAGAGCTGTTTAAGGATAACCGGGTATGCCTATGGGATGATACGCCTCATGCACTACAGCAATCCGAGGTTTGCATTGTCAATACCATAGGACATTTATCTTTTCTCTACCGGTACGCCGATGCCGTCTGGATAGGCGGCGGCTTTACTAAAACAGGCATACACAATATAATAGAGCCTGCTGTTTACGGCGCTCCGGTCTGCTTTGGCCCTAACTATAAGCGGTACAGGGAAGCGATAGAGATGCTGAGCGCCGGCGGCGCCCATACCGTTTCTGACAGCAGGCAATTTATAGATTGGCTGAACAATGAAAAAGCGTTACTCCGGTCAGGAAGTAACGCTAAGCAATATGTTCTGGCACAGCTGGGCGCAACAAAAAGCATAACAGACTATCTTGAAGCAGAAAAATGCTTTTTCAGCACTGAGAAAAAGCTCTGAACAGTTTCATCGTCTTCTATCCATTTATTGCTTGCCGCAATATTTGTGACCAGCCAGCTATAAGCTTCTTCATAACTCCGGAATCGGTTTAATGTATCCAGCGCCTCTTCATATCCGGTTTTATGATTATTGAACAGCTCATTTAAAAAGAGATATTTATCATTAATACCGATCCCGGATCTTATATCACGGGTACTGGTTGTGGCCGGAATATGCGGGACAATATCTACGGGCTCCGCCGGTTGGGGTATTTCAATATTTTCAATGGGCTCATTGATTACCGGTTCTTCTTCTACAAGTACAGTATCAACCGTTTCTTTATGGTTAGCGGGATGTGGTGGCTCAAAACTGATCCCGCTCCCTTCTTCCCGGATAAGTTCTTCTACCTGCTGCTCCGGGTTCCCGGTCGTAATATCCGGATGCCCGGCAATTACAGGGGCCGGAAGACTTATCGGGTTGCTCTCAGCTGCATTGTCGATAACAGCTACGGCATTATCATCTTTGCTCCTTTCACCAATATGATCATCATTTAAAGACGGCAGGTTACGCCTCCACTCCAGCAGATCGGCATACATTACCCTTGTATAATCCAGCATGAGATCAATATCTATAGCCGTTTTCCGGTGGCGGGCGCCGTATAGCTCCTGCAGCCGCTGCAATATATCCTGAATACGTTCCACTTCTTAATGTTCTTTAGTTTTTAAATATGGAATAATCAGGGAACATCCATCCGCAACGTTTTGCTGAAGGACTTCCCGGAAGCATCTTTTCCCGATACCTGCCATTGAATATTACTCAGTACTATTTCAGTAGGCTCATCACCCGCATTTCTAACTGTTCTTATTGCTTTAAGCCAAGCTTGTATGGTTTTGCCGGATGCTTTTCCCTTTCGCAAAGAACGGTCTGCCGCATTCTTCAGCTTAGTCGTATTAATTTGTGCAAACTGCAGCCTGGCCGGGGTTTCAATATCCACTTCCCTGCTGCCACCTTTATTACTTACTTTTACCGGCTCCCATTCAGATGTAAATAAACCAAGATCAGGCAACTGTACTTTCCCTAATGCGCCCTCCAGGATAAGTTTTGACTGGTACCTTTGCCGTACGGTTATATCCTTAATATTTCCGGAGAAGACAAGGCGGCTGTCTTTTATATTTCCGGAAGTAATAGCATAGCTTAAACCGGTGGCTGTAACCGGGTTCTGCTTTTTATATTCTTTTGCATCAATACCGGTAACAGTAATAGTATAATTCCCGCATTCTATCTTATAACCTTTGACCGGAGCTGCTGCTGGAACTTCAGCCACTGGCGGGGCCTTTTCCACCTTCTTGGGCGTATCCTGCATAGACTTCTGCGTAGCGGCAGCCGGTTGAGCCCATTCTATATCGCCTACCATATCGCGTAAGTATTGGGAATCGGTTTCTGTAACTATGGTAGCAGAATCCCCCAGGATAACCGGGCCGCTTTTTCCCTGTATGCTGGCTGAGCTACAGGAACCCAGGAAGAAAAAAGCAGACGATATGCCAGTCCACAAAATGTAATGCTTCACGTTTTAACGGATTTGAAAGCGCTAAGATATAACAGGATTCCCAGCCCGCAAAAACGATAGGAAAAGAGCCATCAAGCAGGAACAACCTTGCTTTTTTTGAACCTGGTGTCCCAAAGCCTCTTACACGCCTTACAAAGAGCGCTATCATGTTGCGAATAAGCGTTTGGTCTCCCGAAAGCTTAGCACCAGGCAGCCTCATAGCCATATCCTTTCATAATTTGGTTTTGTCCGGTTTTTTTCCTTATCTTTGCATCCCGAATTTACCAAAAAGGGGGTATTACTATGCTTATATTAGATGCAAAAGATTGTGAGAACATTGACAAGGCGCTCAAAAAATATAAAAAGAAATTTGAGAAGTCACGTACTTTGAATGAATTACGTAACCGTCAATCATTCACAAAGCCTTCGGTTGAACGCCGCACACAGATCCTGAAAGCTGCTTATCGTCAGCAGATTCTTTCCGGTAAAATTGAACTGTAAAAATCTGCCCGGCCTGCGGTAGTTTGCTACGGCAGCACCGATGCAAAATAAAATTCCCCGAAAGGATTGTAAATAGGTTATATTTACAATCCTTTTTTATTGGGCAGATTTGAGCACTTTATCAATTCATATACCTGAATTCCTGCGGTACATCCGGTACGAGAAACGGATGTCGGAACATACCTTTTCAGCCTATGCCAATGACCTTAATGAATTCCGGCAGTACCTGTCTGACACTTACCCCTTACTGGAGCAGGTCACAGAAATAGAGCTGTTCCATATCCGCTCCTGGATTGCTTACATGGCAGAAAAGAAGGCTGGTGCGCGAACGCTGCAGCGCAAAAGCTCCGCGCTCAAATCTTTTTTTCATTATCTCCTGAAAAACAGCATTATCAAACGCAATCCGGCTAAAATGGTACGGACACCAAAACCACCCAAAAGGCTGCCCGTCTTTCTTGAGGAAAAAGAAACACAGGTGATATTAGCAGCTCCTGCACCTGGAGAGACCGAGATGGAAACTGCTACCGGTAAACTGATCATTGAATTACTTTACCAGACCGGGATAAGACGTGCAGAACTCTGTAACCTGAAAGAGACCGATATTGAAATTTCCCTTAAACAGATACGGGTTTTAGGAAAAAGGAACAAGGAAAGGCTGATTCCCGTAAATAATTTTCTTCTGGCCGACATAAAAGAATATACAGACCTGAAAAGAAAAACCTTTAACCAACCTACGCCATTCTTGTTATGCCTGAAAAGCGGGAAACCTGTGTATCCAAACTATGTTTACAGGGTAGTAAAAACCTATCTGCAACAAACAAATCTTTCTAAAAAAAGCCCGCACATATTACGGCACACTTTTGCTACCCAGCTTTCCAACAATGGTGCGGATCTAAGCGCCATAAAAGATTTACTTGGACACAGCAGTCTTGCCGCGACTCAGATATATACTCATAATAATATTGAAAAATTAAAAGAGCAATACCGAAAAGCCCATCCTAAAAGTTGATTATTACGTAATAATACCTTAGATTTACATAAAGAAACCCCATAAGAAATCTACAGATAAGCAAGAATAGATTTTTTCATTTTTTAACTATAAAATAAAAAGAATCATGAATGTACAAATTCAAACCGTGCATTTTGATGCGGATCGTAAGCTGATTGAGCATGTTCAGAAAAAGTTAGATAAGCTTAAGACTTTTCATGATAGAATAACGGGCGTAGAGGTATTTCTGCGGTTAGAAAATATGTCACAAAAGGTCAGGGATAAGATCGCCGAAATAAAAGTGAATATTCCGAAACATTCGTTGTTTGCCAAGCATGAATCAAAAGGTTTTGAAGAGTCTTTCGATGGTGCATTTGATTCTATGGTTGCCCAGATAAAAAAACAAAAGGAAAAACTAACAGCCTAAACAATAGGCGACTCCATTAAAAAAGGCCATCTCACGGGATGGCCTTTTTTAATGGAGCTAAAGTGCGCCGAGTATTTTCCGAAGAATCTCTTCATGCTCTTCTTTACTCAGCTCAAGCTTTTCCTTTGCAAAATTCATATCATCAACGTGGTTTATGGGTAGTAAATGCATATGGGCATGTGGTACTTCCAAACCTATTACAGTGATACCGCACCTCTTACAGTCAAATGCCTTTTCAATTGCTTTTGCTATCGGCCTTGCAAAAAGCAGCCATTTCTCCAGGTACTGATCCGGCACATCAAAGATTTTGTCCACTTCAACTTTAGGGACAACCAGGACGTGCCCCTTTACCAGGGGGAAAATATCAAGAAAAGCATAGAAATACTCATCCTCGGCTACTTTATACGACGGTATTTCCCCGGCTATGATTTTTGAAAAAACGGACATACTGTGTAAGGAATTAGATGGTAATAGCTTCGATTTTAAATTTCATGCTTCCAGCCGGGGCTGCAATCTCCACGGTTTCTCCGACGGCTTTTCCCAGCAATCCCTGGGCGATTGGAGACCCAACTGAGATTTTACCGGATTTCAGATCTGCTTCTTTTTCTGAAACAATCTGGTACTCAAGTGTCTTTTTAGTTTTGAGATTGGTAATGGTTACTTTACTTAAAATAGAAACTTTACTGGTATCGATATCCTTTGTGTCAATAACACGGGCATTGGCTATAATATTTTCCAGCTGTGCCACTTTGGCTTCATGGAGGCCCTGCGCCTCTTTGGCAGCATCATATTCTGCATTTTCCCTTAAGTCTCCTTTTTCTCTTGCTTCAGCTATTGCTTTGGCAATTTCAGCCCTGCCCACAGTTTTCAGAAGAGTCAATTCTTCGCGCATTTGCTCTAGAGATTCCTTCGTAACATAGTTAATCGCTGACATACAAATCTACTTTTTTATTATTTGAAATAAAACAAAACACACAACGCACCCACTGTATGGGCGCGTTGCATGTACAGAAACCAAAGGTAAGCTTTTTTGGTATTTAAACCAAGGCTATAGCTACTTAAAAGAATGTATATGCGCGGCTATTTTTTTCATAAGCGCAAAGCTCATTTTATAAACCGCCTGTACACTGTAACCTCCTATATGAGGGGTTCCGATAAAATTATCCATTTTCAATATTTCCTCGGTCATCTGCTTCAGATCACCCTGCATCAGCGATATCGGCTCTCTTTCCCACACATCTAAACCCGCTCCTGAAATTTTCCCGGTTTTTAATCCCTGATACAGAGCCCTGGTATCTACTACTTCCCCCCTTGAAAGATTAAGCAATACAAATGACCTACGCATATTATTTAAGAAGTCAGGGTTAAAGTAATGGTAGGTATCCTTATTCAAAGGCACATGAAAGCTGACAATATCGCAGTGAACATATATTTCATCCAAGCTACCGCACACATTCAATCTGCTGTTGTCCTGTTGGATATTTACATATTTATCATAAGCGTAAACATTTACTCCCAGGCTCATTAGCTTATCAGCAAATGCCTTACCATTATTGCCATAACCGATTATACCCGCAGCAAGTCCTTCGATTTCATATCCCCTGTTCTCGTCACGCTTCCAGATACCCAGCCTTACCTCCTGCGCAGCCCGGAAAACGCGATGCTGCAGTGCAAGTAATACTCCCAATGCCTGTTCGGCAACAGAATTCGCGTTACCTTCCGGGCTGCTGAAGCATTTTATCCCCTGCGCTGCGGCATAATCAACATCTATTATTTCCATACCGGAACCCATCCTGCCAACCCATTTCAGCCGCCTTGCAGCGCTTATCAGTTCTCTGTCAATGGGTAGTTTATTTGAAGTAATGATACCTTCAAACTCATCTATAGAATTTATTGCCTCCTTGTAATTAATATGAAGATCCGTAACACAGTCATAACCTTCTCTTACCAAAAATTCAGCCAGGATAGGGTGAATGACCGTTGCGATCAAAACCTTTCTTTTCATGATGCAAAATAACGCTTGTACATATCCACAAATTCGCGAACCTCAAGCTGCTCAGCCCTTTTACCAAATATGGGATCATCCGGAACACCAGCAGGGAATAGAGGCTTTAGCGCATTACGCAGGGTCTTTCGTCTTTGGCCGAACGCGGCTTTAACCATTTTAAAAAAGGCTGGTTTTTCTTCAATATGAAAAGGATTCCCCGCATTACTAAGCCTGATAACACCTGATTTTACTTTGGGCGGAGGTGTAAAGCAATTTTCATGTACATCAAAAAGATACTCCGTCTTGAAGAAAGCCTGAATCAGCACACTTAGTATCCCATATGTTTTGTTGCCGGCCGGCGCTACCACTCTTAAGGCGACTTCCTTCTGAAACATACCTATCACTTCGTCAACGGCATCTTCCCATTCCAGTATCTTAAAAAGTATCTGTGATGATATGTTATAGGGAAAATTACCGATTATAGAAAAATTATCGCTGAATGGTCTGCGGGATTTCAGGAAATCCTGGTGTATCAATCGTTCTGCCATTCCCGGGAAGGTAGCCTTGAGATAGATTACCTTTTCCTTGTCTACCTCAATCGCTTTATAATCTATATGCTCAAGCCTGAGCAGATATTTTGACAAGGCGCCACCACCAGGTCCTATTTCCAACAGCCTGACATGATCGCCGGCAGAAAGACTGGCCACTATTTTCCTGCACATGTTTTCATCGTGCAGGAAATGTTGTCCAAGGCTCTTTTTAAGTATCAGCATATTGCAAAAATAGAGCTTAATGAGGAAAGTGTGCAACGGCACACATATTTATTAAAATCAAGAAGGCTTCCTGCAATTGCAGGAAGCCTCTTGGTATTATGCTATTGCTAGCGTATCTTATTTTTTAGTTCCCAACTGTGGGTGTGGAGGAGGCAGGTTAGATGGACCTTCTTCTCCAGCCATAGCAGAGCGATACATTACTGAGTTAACATCGCCGGCTGCGCCAGTGTATTGGAATATGAAACGATCACGGCTGATTTGCTGAGTTTCGCTCATGTACTCGATTACCGCATTAACGCGATCCCAAGAACGCTGCTGCTGTAATTTGCTGTTTCCAGCGTTACCAGTTACAACTACTTTACAAGTAGGGTTAGCGTTCATCTGAGCAGCTAATGTAGCAAGCTGAGCCTGTGCAGAAGCATTCAGTTTAGCAGAGTTGTTACCGAAAGAGATAGAACCTGCCATTATGTTAGAACAAGCTGAAGTAGTTCCTGCAGGGAAGCAGCTAGGATCTGGGCATGGGCATTTACCAACACCATCCGCATCAACTGGCTGACATTCAGTAGGAGTAATCAGTTGCTTGTCTTTGTAATCAGGCACACCGTCACCATCTGTATCCAGCGGACAACCTGTAGCATCAACTTTCACCCCAGCAGGAGTATCAGGACATTTGTCAAACTGATCAGTTACACCGTCACCATCTGTATCAGGAAGAACCGGATCAGGAAGGTTCATGTGGCGAGGATCAGCAAGCTCGTTGTAGATGTGATCCATCGGGTTAACCCACCACAGCGGAGCAACACTCTTCTTGGCATTACCCAGGTTGAAGCCGAGACCGATAGAAGCATAGTTAACGATATCTTTATCGCCGGAAAGACCTCCACCACGCTTAGGATCCATCTTAGTTCCGTCCAGCTCATCCAGGCCATACCAGGTAATTTTATCCTCAATTTGCAGGGATACACGGCTACCTAATTTGAATTGGACACCAAGACCACCCACCAGAACAGGGCTTACAGTGTTATCGCCCATATTCCAGGTACCACGCTCACCTGTTGTACGTTTGCGTTTAACCAGGTAATCGTAATCGGCATCTTTCAAGTAATCCTTGTAGAGCTCGTTTCTTTTATCGATAGCTGGGCCGTTAGTATTTGCGCTGATATCTTCCGCATCCATTTGATCGAATACTGTGTTAGCTCCAGAAGTTGCTATTTTAGTCTGCCATGCAGAAAGACCACCACCGATAAATCCATAAAGGCTTGCGGAGTTCTGCGCTTTATGCCATTTGATATTATTGATTGCACCTACTACCTGAAGTGTAAGCTCATGCGCGGTAAACCTGTAGTTATTATACACATTACCACCTGCAACTTCTGCAATATCATTCCAAGGCAATTCATTGCTGGCAGGACGGCCACGGTAATCAAAACCAGAAGCTCTCTGATAGTTATACTGTAAACGCAGTGAAACAGCATAGCCAATGGCCTTACGAAGAGAAGCGCCAAAGCCCATCGCGTCTAAAGGTTTAGCAGCAGTAAATGGTGTTTTAGTCGGAACATCGCCAAAGATATTGGTAAGACCTGCGCTTATACCCAGTTCCCACATATTGCGGGGCTTTGCAGGGAAAGCATACTTGTGGTCCAAATATTGACGTTGTTGTTCCATTCTGCCGGCTGGAATATAAGCTGAATCCAGCGCATCATAGCTTTGACCGCGGTAAGTCATATCTCTACCCGACCAGGAAGCTGAATTTGATTCTTGTGCGAAAGCCGGTTGTAAAGCTAGTGCTGAACAAAATCCTGCTAACAAGAGGTACTTTTTGTTGACCATAACGAGAGTTGTTTATTTAAAAAATTTTACTTTAAATATACTACAAATTTCAGACAAAGGTATAGTAGCAATTTGAAAAAAAAAAATAAAAATATAGTTTTTTTCTTTTCTTATAGTCTACAGATTAGCTTCAAATGCGACCCGGACAAGAATAATATTTTTATATTTTTATTATCAGGCCCCCTGTATTGAATCCCCGGTTTCACCAGCACCAAAACATATTATGTTTTGTCAGTATAGCTAAATTTTACTATAAATACTTTTCACCTTTTAACCAAGTCATCCTTGAACAAAAACTGTGCCAAACCCTTAGTTTATTTGACTCCTTACTTTTTACTTATTACTTTAGCAGCTTTATTTGCACCTGCATAATCAGATGAAGAACATCACTAAAGTAATTTCTGAAGAACTTATTCTCTTCGAACAGAAGTTTGCCGAAAATGTTCGCAGCCGGAGTCCGCTACTGGACAAAATAATGCGATTCATTATCCGTCGCAAAGGTAAACAAATGCGCCCCATGTTTGTTTTCCTGGCAGCTAAAATTACAGGAAATATAACAAATGCCACTTACCGGGCAGCCTCTCTTATTGAACTGCTGCATACAGCGACATTAGTGCACGATGATGTTGTGGATGATGCAAATATGCGCAGGGGCTTCTTTTCCATCAATGCCGTATGGAAAAACAAGGTCGCGGTGCTTGTAGGGGACTATCTATTGTCAAAGGGCCTTTTATTATCGCTTGATAACAATGATTTTAACATTTTAAAGATTGTATCAAACGCCGTAAAGGAAATGAGCGAGGGTGAATTGCTGCAAATTGAGAAAACAAGGAAACTGGATATTAAAGAGGATGTTTATTTTGATATTATCCGTTGTAAAACCGCTTCGCTATTAGCTTCTGCCTGCTCGGCCGGCGCCTGGTCGGCTACTGAAGATCAAGCTGCGGCAGACATGTTTCGTTTGTTTGGTGAAAAGATCGGTATCAGCTTCCAGATAAAGGATGATCTTTTTGACTACGGTCATGACAATATAGGCAAACCTACAGGCATTGACATAAAGGAAAAGAAAATGACCCTTCCATTAATTTATACACTGCAAAAGGTAGATGCCGCCACTAAAAAAAGGATTATTTACATAGTAAAAAATCAGAATACCGATAAAAGTAAAGTACAGGAGGTGATCGATATCGTGGTAAAAAGCGGGGGAATTGAATATGCAAAACAAAAAATGGTAGCCTACCAGGAAGAAGCTATAAAAATCCTCAGGCAGTTTCCTGCGTCAGATGCAAGGACTGCCATGGAAGATCTGGTTACCTACGTAACTGAAAGAAAATATTAAACCTTCCCGGGCGATGACACACCCTATTGGCATTTTTGATTCGGGCTATGGAGGCCTGACAGTCTTCAGATCTATTGCGGATCTGCTGCCTCAGTATGACTATATTTACCTCGGAGATAACGGCCGGGCTCCCTACGGGAACCGTTCTTTTGAAACCGTTTACAGGTACACCCTACAATGCGTAGAATGGTTTTTTGAAAAAGGATGCCCCCTGGTCATCCTTGCCTGTAATACCGCCTCTGCAAAAGCGTTAAGGACAATTCAACAAAAAGACCTGCCACGTTTGGGTGGGGCCAAAAGAGTGCTTGGGGTTATCCGTCCTACAGCGGAAGTTATAGGGAATTATAGCCTTACAAAAAAAGTGGGTATACTGGGTACCAGGGGTACGGTCAATTCACAATCATACTTAAAAGAAATTGAGCACTTTTACCCGGATGTGGAAGTTTACCAGCATGCCTGTCCCTTATGGGTGCCCTTTATAGAAAATAATGAATATCAGGGCAGCGGTATAGATTTCTATATTCAAAAGGATCTGAACGAGCTTTTTGAGCAATCTGCCGGTATTGATACGCTGCTGCTGGCCTGCACCCATTACCCATTGCTGGAAGAAAAAATTAAAAAATTCGTCCCGCCGGAAGTAAAAATAATTTCCCAGGGAAAGATTGTTGCCGACAGCCTGAAAAATTACCTGGACCGCCATCCGGAACTGGAGCAATCTATTACCCGAAGCGGTAACCGTACTTTTTATACCACGGACGATAATATCGATTTTGAAGAACACGCAACCCGTTTTTTCGGAGAACCGGTAAAGGCCGGTTTTGTTCAGATCGGCAATGAGTGTACTTAGTTACCGCTGAGATATATGCGATCAAAAGGCTGCTGTATAATGCCGCTTTCTTTAGCTTTAGCAAACAAAGTGTCAATAGCGTTCCTCCCCTCTGTCCCTAAAGAGGTTGTATATTCGTTTACATACAGATCTATATGCTTACGCATAACCCCGCCATCCATTTCCTGGGCATTGTTTTTGACAAAGGGAGACAAAACAGGATAGCTGCGCCAGCTCTCAGCCAGGCTCCGCCTGATAGCATCTTCTACTTTCAACGCAATGGCATAATCCATATCTTTTCTCACACATATTCCTCCCAGAGGAATGGCAGCCCCGCTCTCTGATTCCCACCAGGCCCCCATATCGATCAGCTTATCAAGCCCCCGCTCCTGGTAAGTAAAACGGCTTTCATGAATCACCAGGCCGCAGTCATATTTCCCTTCGAGAACAGCATTCTCGATCTCACTGAACAGCACCTCGGTTTTATTGTCCGCCCCCGGAAAAGCTAATGTGAACAGCAGGTTCGCAGTTGTGTTAATACCCGGAATAGCTATTTTTGCCTGCTTCAGGTACTTATGCAATGACTCATGATCAGGGAATAAAGGCCCGCCTTTTTTCCGGATCAGTAAAGGGCCGACACCCCTGCCTAAGGCACTCCCGCAATCCAGTAGGGTATATTTGTCCGTAAGATGGAGAAAAGAGCTGTAGCTGAGCTTGGTTATCTGCAGGCGACCTTCAAAAGCCCATTGATTCAATGTCTCGACATCTTCCATTACGAAATCAAACTCCAGCCCGCCTGCAAAACCCGGCTGGTTAACCATCGCGTCGAAAATAAATGTATCATTGGGACAAGGGCTAAAGCCCAGGGTAAGATCGTTCATAAGAAATCAGTTAAGGGCAAAATTAAGCATAAGAAAGAAGCTAAGTAGTTTATTGGCTATATTTGCATGTAAATGTGAGCCGCAGTTTCGGGGCTAAGAATGCTAACACATATCTGTATTATGAAAATAATTATTGCTATAGATGGTTTTTCTTCTTGCGGAAAGAGTACGCTGGCCAAAGAGCTGGCAGAGCAGCTGCATTACACATTTATCGATAGTGGTGCCATGTATCGTGCTATTACTTTATACTTTTTACGTGAAAATGTACCATTCAGCAATATTGAGGAGGTAAAAAGAGCATTGCAGAATATAAACCTGCATTTTGAACTGAACAAAGAAAATAAGCGGTCCGAAATATACCTGAACGGGGAAAATGTGGCATTACCGGTAAGGGATATGATTGTCGCTGAAAAAGTAAGCGAGGTAGCCGCTATTAAAGAGGTAAGGGCCTTCGCGGTTTCCCAGCAACAGGCTATGGGCAAAAGAAAAGGTATTGTAATGGATGGGCGTGATATAGGTACTGTTGTATTTCCCGATGCAGAGTTGAAAATTTTCATGACTGCAGATCCGGAGATACGCGTTAAGAGAAGATTCCAGGAACTACAGGCAGTGAACCCTTCCATAACGCTTGACGAAGTTAAGCACAATCTTGAATTGCGCGACTATATCGACAGTAACCGGGAAGAAAGCCCGTTAAGAAAAGCAGATGATGCGCGTATACTGGACAATAGCGATCTTAGCCGTGAAGAGCAATTAAAAAAAGCATTGCGCTGGGTAGAAGAAACAATGGTATCCGCCACCACTGCCTGATAACAATCGAACAATAACGCTTATTAACCCACAGAAACCTTGCCGGTTTCTGTTTTTACAGATTTCTCAAAAATATCCTCCCTGTTCAAGGTTGAATTTCCTGTTTACCCTACAGGTGATAAGTAAGGGTTTCCCTCAAACATCAACATTGTAAATGTTTCCGATCTTGACTTGGGCAAGTATCAGGAACATATACCCAAAGAGCCTTTAATTATTGAAAGGTCCTTATCATTTTTGCTTTATTCAATCCGCCGGTCTGCCTTTACGCCTTCGAATTCGCAGAAAAATTCAGCAATAAGTGTTTGTCATTTTTGTGTCAAAAAAGCCATCCGATAAACGATCTCCCAAAATCACCAGCTACTTTTGCACCCATAAAAGATCAATTATGAAACTTAGATACATTCTGGCTGCGGGAACAATATCACTTGCAGCTGCTGCTCAGGCCCAGGAATGGATGCCGGACACGATCAATACCGGTTTAGGATATAGCCAGGACGGTTTTTATGACCTGAACTCCACACAAACCGGCTCACAGGTCAATAACAACTGGGATATCGCATTTATGACCGGGGACCTTATGAGTGCGTCGATAATCGTAAACCATGCGGGTAATGATAAAAACGCAAAGCTATATGTGCTTGATGTAGATGCTGAAGCAAGCTTCGGTACCGACCTTACGGCAGATACTGCCGGAAAGACTGGCGCTGAGTTTGAATTACAGAACTCAAATACAGACTGGTATACCGGCGCTTTTAACCAGAACTCAACAGGTGGTTTCAGTTATGGCTGGGGCGATTATGATATGTCTACGCACTATATAAACGGCAATAAAATATATGCTCTGGTAAATGGCTCTGGCGCCTACCAGGTATGGATAGAGCAATATAAAGCAAGCTTTACCGATACTGTAAGAGCCTGGAAATTCCATGTAGCGAAGCTGGATGGCACTGAACCTTCTGATGTAACTTTCAAACCATCTCCTGATTACGACAATAAGCTTTTTGCTTATTATGATTTTACCACCAGGGCGTTTGTAAACCGCGAACCGGATATGGATAACTGGCACTTATTGGCTACGAGATACTTGGACGCATACGATGGACCGGGAGCATCGGGAGCAATGATGTCAACAACGGGTATTGTTACCAATACTAATGTTGAGATAGCGAAAGCATCGCCCCTACTGCCTGAAGATGCAGACTATCTTGATTACAGCGATAGCTACGATACCGTAAGAAATGTGATTGGCGGTAAATACAAATTCGTTGATTATGAAGGAATGCCTCCGGGCTGGGTGCTGGAAGATTCCCTGAGCTATTTCATAAAAATAAAGAACGGCACCGGGGCGGGAGATATATGGCAGGTTTATTTCGATCATTTCCCCGCATCTACCAGCGCATCGACTGGTGTTGATGTAAAGATCGGGCTGCAAAAGCGCAAAGTCTATGAGCAGCCTTCAGACATAAAAGAGGTGAACGATCTTGTAAGCACAATTGTACTGGCCCCTAACCCCGCATCCAACGGGTATACACACCTGCTGATAGATGCCAGACAGAATATCAAAGATGCACAGATTACTGTTACCGATCTTGGCGGGCGTGTAATCAGTCAATATGCTAAAAATATAAATACAGGATTCCAGCAACTGGACCTGAATATAAGCAATTATTCCGCCGGCATGTATTTCATAAAAGTAAGCGCCAGAGGCTGGAGCAATACCCAGAAGCTGATCGTAAGATAAACTGCGGGTAATTTAAAATTGAAGTGCTCCGGTGGCCGATAAGCCTCCCGGGGCACTTTTTATAACATCAGCAATGCCAAAGAAATTTCTATTAGCCTTTATTCTCAGCGCTGCCTTTTTTACCCTAAGCGCACAAAACGTCACCGTTACTATCAGGGATGCCTCAGGTGAAGCACTTACCGGCATAACTATAACCGCTGCTGACAAGAGCAGGAAGACAGTCTCATCCGCCGTTTCAGATGAGATGGGCAAGGCTGAATTGAGCATAAGCAATTACCCCGCCAGTATCTCCATTGAGGACCTCTTTTGGAGGAGCGAGGAAACATTACTGACTTCAGTACCTGCAGGAACCATTACCCTGCAGGCGTATAAGAAAAACGCGGCTATAAACGAAGTAGTAGTAACGGGTGTAGGAAGACCCACAAGGCTGGACGAGGCTGTTTCCAGTTACCGGATCATTTCAGCTGACGATATCAGGGCTATGGGCGCTGTTACTTTGAATGACGCCTTAAGAAACCAGCTGGGCATTAATATTTCGCAGGATGGCGTGCTGGGCAGCCAGATAAATATGCGCGGGCTCAGCGGCAGCAATATCAAGATACTAATAGATGGCTTACCTGTAAATGGTCGGGAAGGCAGCAATATTGACCTCAGCCAGCTGAACCTGGCCAATATTGAACGGGTAGAAATCGTACAGGGGCCGATGAATGTTATGTATGGCAGCGACGGTATTGGCGGCGTTTATAATCTGATCACCAAGACGAATCAGAAAAGTGCGAGCGCCGGCGCCAATGCCTATTATGAATCGGTAGGGAGATACAACTTTGGTTTTGATCTGTCGAAAGCCTGGGGGAAACATAACCTATCAGTAAATGGTACCCGTAACTTTTCCCAGGGATGGGACCCGAATTATGATACGGTACGTAATCCGTCTTGGAAACCAAAAGAGCAGTACATCGGCAATCTTAAATACACCTATCGGCTATCTGAAAATGCCACAATCACTTACGGACTTGATTTCGTAAGGGAAAACCTGACTATTAAGGGTCCTATGCCGGAATATTATTTTGAAGATAACCGAACGGCTTTTGATACCTATCTCGCTACTACCAGGCTGATTAACAGGCTGCAGCTTAAGTGGAGAACAGGGGCTAACGGCTATTGGGAAAGCAATAACAGCTACGCCAGGTATTACCGGAAGAGGACTACTTATCTTACAGACCTGAGCACACTCGACAGAAAACTATCCACTAACGACGGCGACCAATCTGTCAATTCTTTTGACAATATAACATCACGTACTACTTATAATAACAAAACAGGTATATTTAACTATACATTCGGCTATGACATCAACCTTGAATTTGCCAAAGGCGTTGAAAAAATAAAAGACGGCAATAAATTTATCGGCGATTACGCATTATTTCTTACTGCCGACATTAAAGCATTCAATACATTGACACTGCAGCCTGGCTTCCGGATTATCCATAATACAGTCTACCAAGCGCCCTTATCGCCCTCCCTGAGCCTCCTGTATAAACCTGCACGTCAGCTGCAGGTTCGCGGCTCTTATAGTCGCGGCTTTAGAGCGCCTGCGTTAAAAGAACTATACCTCAATTTCTTTGATACTAATCACGATATAATAGGCAATTCAGATTTACAGGCCGAATACAGCCATCACTACCAGGTGTCGACCGGCTACACTTTCTTTGAGCGTAATGGCAATAGCTTTACGACCACGATTACAGGGTATTATGATGATGTAAGGAACCAAATACTATTGGCAGATGCAAGTGATTCCTTAAAAGAAATCTATGGGGTGGATACTGGAGAAGTATTATACATATATTCAAATGTCGGTCGTAGCAGGATACTTGTACTACAGTTGAATAATGAGCTTAAATATAATAATTTGCATCTTACTGCAGGAATGAGTTATACAAAAAGCTTCCAAACTCTTTCTTATGATGACAACGGAGAACAGCTGGCTGCCATTACTCCTAGCTTCCATTACTTTGAACTCAATGGATCAGCCCGCTACGAAATAAAAAAATGGAAAGCTGGCATTTCATTGTTTTACAAATATACCGGAAGCCAGCCTCAGCTTGGCATGATCGATGGCGGTAGCATCTTTGGCAATAAACGTACAAATGACTATCATAATATCGATATATCTGCGGAAAAGCGATTCTGGAAAGACAGGATACAGCTTACAGCGGGGATAAGAAACCTGGCTAATATCAGTGTATTGGGATTCTCAGGCGTTGGTAGTGGGGGGACTGGTGGCAGCGCACATAGCTCAGGCAGACCTCTCCTTACTACTGGAAGAAGCTTCTTCTCTTCGTTAAGAATTCAGCTGAGTAAATAACCGGAACAAAACAATAGAAAGGCGCTTATTAGGATAAGCGCCTTTTTAATGGTTATTCATTTGTACTTCTCAGCGTAGCACCAGCTTATTATCGTTGATCATACGACGCAGGTTGATCAGGGCATAACGCATCCTGCCCAACGCAGTATTGATACTTACACCGGTGATATCGGCTATTTCCTTAAAGCTCATCTCTCCATATACGCGCATTATTACTACTTCCCGTTGTTCTTCGGGCAACTGGTCCACCAGCTGCTGTACACAGAGCTCGGATTCGGTCCTGATCATCCTGCTTTCAGCGTGATTATCCTCCCCTACCGGCATTATATCAAAAAGATCACCGCCGTCAGGCAGCGTAACTTTCACCTGCTGCTTCACCTTCCTGAAATAATCGATACAAAGGTTATGGGCAATACGTAAAGCCCAGGGTAAAAATTTACCTTGCTCCGCATACCGGTCTGCCCTGATATTATTAACAATTTTCAGAAAAGCATCCTGAAACAGATCCTCGGCAATGAACTTATCTTTTACCAAAAGATAAATTGCCGTATAAACGTTGCTTTTGTAACGATGGATCAACTCGGCGATCGCTATATCGTTACCCTTTTGGAATAGCTGTACTAAAATCTGGTCTGAATGCTGCTTCAGGCTATTGGACATGAGTTTTCTACAATAAGGTTAACAACAGTACTGGCAACCGCTAAAGATAGCTTGCGTGCCGTATAGATTACATGTAGAAGATTAGCCTATAAGCGTTTTATTGAAGGTGACAAATATAATATCTTTTTTCAAAGGAAGCGTTAAAAAGGAATTTTTAAGTTAATTTTTCTCAAAATCAACAATAATGTTCCGGCGCCCTTAAAAAAAGACGACATATAAGTGCAGGACGTTGGGAGCGGAAGATAATTTTCAAAGAAATCTTAATTATTTACCGGCAAAGGAGAAGTCGGCAATAACCGGGAGGTGGTCGCTTAGCGAGACATCCGCCCTTTTGTAGCTCTCCGCTTTCAAAAAAGATTCATCATAAAATATATGATCAATGCGGAGCGTAGGGATAATAAATCGATAAGTACGTCCCAGTCCGGCACCCTTGCTTACAAATGGATCAGCCAGACCTCCTTTAACTTTCCGGTAAACATAAGATCCCGGAACATCATTAAAATCCCCGCAGATAACCCGCGGCAAATCTGTTTCCTTCCTTACGGAGTCAATGATATTTGCCTGAGCTGCCCTTTCGGCAAAAGCATCTCTTAATTTAAACAACAGCAGTTTGGATTTCCTGCTCTCCTCAGCAACGGCGCCTTGCCTTTTTACAGATTCAATGTAATTAATATCATCATCCTTGAATCGTACCGACCGCAGGTGCAATACGTTCAGGTTGAAAGAGCGAGTGCTGTCTATAATCACATCGACACTCATCATGTTATAAGTTCTCTCGCCAAGGATATATTTACGGGCATTGGATAAGGGATATTTTGAAAAAACCGCATGCCCGATCCTGATTACTTCTTTTTTTCCTGCAGAAATATTCATAAACCGCTTGGGTGCCTGGTTTTCTTCGGAGAATTCAAAATAAGGATAGCCAAGCTGCCTTATCTGGAAGGTATATGGCTCTGCATTAACGGCCTTATCCATATAGTATTCCTGCAAACAGAGTATATCAGGATTCTCCTTCTTAATAAGTTCCAGTATCTTGGCCTGGGCCCCCTTATCGCGGGTCCATTCACCGAGATCAAACAAGTGCACATTCCAGGTCATGATCTTTAATCCGGCGACATCTTCCGCCAGTTTTTTATTACCGAAAAAATGAAACCCAACCAGGGGCTTTACTACCGGAAAACAGACGATAATTGTAATTAATGATATGAGCGCCCTCCATTTTTTATGCCTGTTGAGCAACCACAAAACAATAAAGAAAATATTAGCTGCTGCAGCGAATAAGGGAGTAAAGCTTAGTAAACTCAGAATGGAAGGACTACCTGATACATCCCGCAAAGACACCCAAAGGCACATCAGCAGCCAACATGCGACAAGAATGTTGATCAGCAGGTAAAAGCTCCTCAGGACTCGAAAGAAAACGGGGGACTTAGCCAAGACAGGATGTGCTTATAGTTAAAGATAACTTGATTTTCAGGATTCCGGTTCCTTGCTGGCCTTCATCAGCGCTTCCTTCTCTTCTGCTGTTAATGCGCCGTACCCCTTTTGGTTGATCTTATCCAAAATAGCATCGATATACTCTTCGGAATACTGCTCTTTCTTCATTTTAATCGCCTGCCGGTTCTGCTCCTTTATCCGGCTGGGCCAGGGTTCTTCATTCTTCGGGGTAAAGATATCCTGTATCCTGTTTCCCATCCTGTATAGCCATGCACCCGGCTTGTAGCCCGACTGTAATAGTTTTATATAGCCAAATCCTGACACGGCGGCGACAGCCAGCAATATCAGTACGGACGATTGCCTGTTGATAAGCGATAAACAGCTTAGGAGTATATAGATACAGATCAGCAGCCAAAGCGGAATAGCCATGCGCTCTCCAAGATAATACCTGTATTTAGGGGCAAGCGTAATGGCTGCAACTGCAAAGGCCGTAATTCCGGGCTGGGCTGTCAATATCAGCGCCTGGCGACCGGGTATCTGCGGCCAGGCAAAAGTAAAAATAACATAGATAATGCCGGAAATCAGCCCGCTCATAACAAACAGGGGAATAATTTCCCTGTGGCCGACCAGGGATTGTATCACAGAGCCGAAGCAATAAAGCCAGAGCATATTGCTTAACAGGTTCCAGAAAGACTCGTGTCCCAGGAAATAAGTAACCAATACCCAGGGTTTGTGCATAAACACATCTGCAGACTGTAAAGCTACCGCAGGCAGAACCTTGGAGCTAAAAACAAACTTGGGTTCTGATGAGATCACGGTCAGTATTACGCTCACCATATGCAGCAGTATAAAACAAACAGCGCAGAAAATTACCAGGTGCAGGACCGCGTTATGCCTGTAATTAGGTGCAAGCGGTGAATAGGAACGTGTCGTAAACGCGGTTTTCATGCAAATCTGATATATACAGCAAATTAAATAATTTTCATAGAAAAGGAACAACCATCAACAGCCCGCGTTGAGGGAACCTTACAGTTTAACCCCATGCTAACACGCTAATAGTAATAAGTATTGCGGTTATTCCGGTTCCAGATACGTAACAGGATAAAAGCAAAGAGCATGCCACCAAGATGCGCGAAATGCGCCACATTATCTGCGGGATTGCTCCTTAAACCTGCAAGCAGCTCTATAACGGCATAAATGGCTACAAAATATTTAGCCTTGAGCGGGAACAGGAAATAAATATAGATCATCATATTCGGGAAAAGATACCCGAAAGCAAAGAGCAAACCGTATATAGCACCTGATGCACCTAACATTGGGGTTACCATCGGCATGATGCCTATACTTCCGCGCTCCTCACTTAATGTTTGCATGACCAAATCGTGCTGTGTGCGGGCATCAAACTGACTGAACCAGCTAATGCTGGCCGCATTTTCCCAGGAAAAAACACCGAGATAGCACATGGCAGCGCCGATACCGCAAACCAGGTAAAAAATAATAAACCTTTTGGAACCCAGGACATTCTCAATAACATTGCCAAACATCCACAGGGCAAACATATTGAAAAACAAATGCGATATGTCCCCGTGCATGAACATGTGGGTTACCAGCTGCCATGGTTTGAAAAGCGGGGATTTCCAATGGAACAAAGCCAGGTAATAATCCAGGTCTATTATTTGCAGGTTTTTCAGCACAACGGTTGCCAGGAAAACAATGACATTAATAATGAGGAGGTTCTTTATAACTGGCGGCAATATCTGGAATCCGCCGGGACGGTATGTACTCATGAAGGCTTTTTAGCTTAAAAATATAACAGGTTCAAAATTAAGAAATCCGCTCCACTATGGGATAAATTAAAAGCCGGCGCTTTTACACCGGCTTTACAGGACGAATATGTAATAATTTGTCAATTCAGTTTTGCCGGGGCGATAAGCTGGAATTCGGGGATCAGCACGGTAAACAGCTTTTTATTGCCCATATTTTCCATACTGTAATGCCCGTACATCTTTCCCATGTCGCTGCGCAGGTTGGCTGCGGATACATATTGATAAGACTCGCCCGGATCCAGGATCGGCTGGCGGCCGACCACACCCTCTCCTTCCACTTCACGATAACTGCCATTCGAGTCGATGATATGCCAGTGCCTCCGGAGCAGCCTCACCGGGACAGAAGATAGGTTTTCAATAGTGATGCGATAGGCGAACAGATAATCTGAGCTGAGCGGGTTGCTCTGCTCCGGCTGATAGAAAGATTCTACGGTTATACTTACCCCTTCTGTGACTTGTTGTACCATTTCCAGCAAAATTTTAAAAGTAATCAATCTTTCATTCATCCGCCTGAGATTATTTTAATGCAAAAATACCATTGATGTATATATTAACTAAAAGATATTACTGATAGCCTCATTGGAAAGCTCATATTCAAAACCCTTTTGTAGCAGATAACGCAAAACTTTTTGTTTTCGTATTCCGGCATGCCGCTCTGTCCGCAACTCTTTAAATTTCTTTATAGCCAGCTGATGTATAGAATTCATATATTCATCTTCATCAATTTCCTTTAATCCCTGCCGGATACAATATTCGGAGACCTGCTTCTGCATGAGCGCCTGTATTATTTTCTTTCTTCCCCACCGGTTATTCCTGTACTTGCCCCTTACATAAGACCGGGCGAAGCGCTCCTCGTTTAACAACCCAGCTTCGATAAGCTCTGAAAGCACCTGCTCCAGTTCCGCCCCACGGGCGCCTAGCTCCACCAGTTTATACCTTACTTCACTGTGGCAGCGTTCCTGGTAATTGCAATAATGGCTTATTGCCTGCTTTATTAAAGACACCTCCGCCATCAGCTTCCCTGACCTGGTTCAAGAAAATGTAATATTTCCTCCACATAAGTCCTTTCATTGCTTAACCTCGGCACTTTGTGCTGCCCGCCAAGCTTACCTTTGCTTTTCAGCCAGGCATTAAAGCCCCCTTGCTGCATGCGATGCACGACCGGCATTCTCAGCGCTATATCCTTATGCCGTTTGGCTTCGTAATCAGAATTAACAGCCTGCAGCGCTTTGTCCATCTCTGTTACAAAGGTATCCAGTGAAACCGGCAGGTGCTCAAATTCGATGATCCACTCATGGGCGCCATTCTCCGTTCCGCTCATGTAGACCGGCGCAGCTGTATAGTCATTTACAATAGCACCGGTAATGCGTGAGGCTTCCGCTACAGCATGATCGCTGTTATCAACAATCACTTCCTCTCCGAAAGCATTGATAAAATGCTTCAGCCTGCCGCTTACTTTGATACGGAATGGCCTTAAAGAAGTGAACTGGACCGTATCGCCTACAAGGTATCGCCAAAGCCCCCCGTTAGTACTGATAACCAATGCATAGTTTTTGCCTAACTCCACTTCTTCCAGCTTCAGGGTTTCCGGATGCTCTTTACCGTATTCTTCCATAGGCATAAACTCATAGAATATCCCATGGTTTAAAAACAGCAGCATACCTTCTTCCGTAATATCATCCTGGGCGGCAAAAAAGCCTTCCGATGCATTATATGTTTCCATATAGTGCATTTTATCTGAAGGGATCAGCTGCTCAAACTGCTTACGATACGGGGTAAAGCTGACTCCGCCATGAATATACAGTTCCAGGTTGGGCCATATCTTGTGCAGATCGTGTTCTCCGGATATTTCCAGTATACGCTTTACCAGCACCATAGTCCAGGTAGGCACACCTGCTATATAGGTAATATTTTCATGAAAAACACTATAGATAATTGCCTCGATCTTTGCCTCCCAGTCATCCATTAAGGCAACAGACAATTCCGGCGCTCTCATTACCTGCCCCATTAAAGGCATATTCTGGAGCATAACTGCTGAGAGATCGCCAAAATAAGATTCCGCGTTCAGCTGGTTTATCTGGTGACTCCCTCCAATGGTAAGGCATTTTCCACTGACAATACCGCTTTGAGGAAATTGCCTCAGGTATAGAGCCAATACATCTTTTCCTGATTTAAAGTGATTATCGTCGAGCGAATCCTTGCTTACCGGGATAAATTTGCTTTTATCGCTTGTGGTACCGCTGCTTTTCGCGAACCAGTTAACCGGTTCGCCCCAGAGCACATTCTGCTGCCCTTCCAGTATACGCTGTATATAAGGCTTCAGGGAATCATAATCATTTATAGGTACCCTTTCTTTGAATTCCCTGATAGAATTAATATACTCAAAACCAAATTGCTTCCCGTATTCTGTAAACTGGGCACTGCCAACAAGATAATTGAACACCTGCTTCTGCGTATCTACAGGGTTCAGGGCAAAATTATCTATAGCGCTTGTGCGCAGCTTTATATAACTCTTTATAGCAGGGCTAAGAATGCTCATTAAATGACTATTAAAACAGAACAGAATATTTAAACGCCTTGCTACACTCCTGGTTCAATGCTCTCGCGGGTAATACCAGCCTGCATGCTGCGGGTAAGATGGCTATATCCCGTTGCCTGCCAAAAATATTCAACTTTTACGGTTTTTCAAGTATTTGTTTACCCGGCGCATCAGAAATGTTGTTACCAAAGCATTGCATATCACAGCATGTAATCAAAAAGGGGCACTTATGTGCCCCTTACTCCCACTATTTGACTTAATTGTCCCTTTATTTAATCTTTGTTTTTATATGATTCCGGATCTTTCTTACATAGTCAAAATAACCCGTTTCCATCCTCAACCAGAAAATAATAAACACCCCTACGCCCGCGATCAGCATTGAGAGCGGCGGCCATATGCTCTCATTTTCGTTTATAAAATACAGGATGCAGGCGCCAAGTACGGCAAACAGGCAAAAGATCACGATAAGGTACGGTCCGCCTACATCTATACGCCGGGGCTTAGCGGAGATCACCACCTGGGTCCCTTTATTCCCCCGCCCAAATTCCACGTGGGTTATCGGTAATGTTTTTACAGAATTAATATCCTCGGCATGTGGAATAATTCTCAGCATATTTTCTTTTTCCAAAACTTCAAAATCGAGATGATGTACCTGGAGGTGGGAACCAACCAATCGTGTTTTAATATCTTCGGCAGGGAGCGCTGAAGAATACCTGTACTTACGATTAAAGATCATAGCAATTCATTTTAATGTGAGAGATGAGAGATTTAATTTCAATACAAGATACGCATATAAATAATAATTTCAAACATTTCTTCAAAATAAAGTAAGTGCTTACACATCAAAAATATATTGCATTTTAAAAACAAATATAACTGAACAATAAAAACCTATAACCCTTTAATATGCCGATCATAAGAAAATTATATGTAGCTTTATTGCGCTATCAACTTATAAAACGCCTATATGAACAGATTTTTAAAAACTTTGTTCTTGCTCTTGCCTGTTTTCAGTTTTATCCCCGCCTTCTCTCAAATACAGAAAGGTGATTTCTCACTTGAGTTGGGTAAAAGAATGATAAAATTTCACTCCGGCACCGATTCACTGAAAATATATCTTGACCGTCATAATACCTGCCTGGTCTATGCCCGGATAAAGCCGGGAATAAGCAAAAAGGAATTACAGGGCAATGGCCTCGCAATACAGGACTACATTTCAGATCACGTTTTCAGTGTATTATTATCGGCTCAGAGCAATATTACCCAAACAGGGATAGAAGCATGGGCTGAAATAGCCCCCGCTGACAAAATCAGCGATTATGTCCTGGAAAATCTGGAAAGCACGCCGGAAACGGATATTCTCATCGCTGTTACAAAAGAGACAGCAGAAGCTGAAATACGAACTTTGCTGGAACTATCAGGGGCGAAGCCTGCATCAGAGCAGAAGTGGAAAAGCCAGCATATCTGGGAAGCAACTATCCCTTCCGCAAAAATAGCCCAGCTGGCAGACCGGCATTGGGTACGGTATATCAATCCAAAACTTACGGATATAGCCTTCAATAATCAGGCAATCGGTTATACAAATTCAGAAATTGCTCATCAGCCCGTTGCGATAGGCGGGTACAATCTCTCAGGCGAAGGTATTACTATAGGCGTAGGTGACGATAGTGACCCGCATCATATTGACTACAACGACCGTATTATCAGCTTTAATCCCCGTTTATCCTCCAATCATGGATTCCATACCACAGGAACAGCAGGTGGGGCCGGGCTTAGAGATGAGCGGTATGCAGGCTATGCCCCCAGGGCTAACCTTATCAGCCATTTTTTCAGCGGCATATTTGCCTACGCCCCTACGTTTATGCATGATTTTGATATGCATATCACTAATAACTCTTATGGCGCCATACTTGGCAGCTGCAGCTACGCAGGTACCTATGATATCTATTCCCAGTTTCTTGACCAGCAGGCAAGGGATAACCCGGAACTAATGAACGTTTTTGCTGCGGGAAATGATGCTTATCTTACCTGCTCGCCTTTTCCACCGGGATTTGCCACGGTAGCCGGAGCCTACCAAAGCGCCAAAAATGTACTTACCGTAGGCAATATAGGGAAATCCATCCTCTTACTCAGCACATCTACCAGCAGAGGTCCTGTTAAAGACGGGAGGCTGAAACCTGAAATAACAGCGGTAGGACAAGGGCTTATCTCTACCGGTTTCGACAACGGCTACTTTTCCAACGGGGGCACCAGCATGGCATGCCCTAATGTTGCCGGCGCGTCAGCATTGCTTTATCAACGATACAAACAGCTACATGGGGTCTATCCCGAATCTGCCCTTATAAAATTGCTGTTGATGAACGGAGCAACTGACATCTATATACCCGGCCCCGATTTCCGCTATGGGTTCGGCCTGATGAACCTTGGCCATACATTGGTGATGATGGACAGCGTGCGATATTTCTCAGGTATACTTAATACCGGAGAAGAACAAGCCTATACCATCACAATTCCGCCCAATACATCCAAAGCAAAAATAATGCTCTACTGGCATGATGCCGATGCTGCTCCCGAAGCGCCCAAGGCATTGGTAAACGACCTGGATATTAAAGTAATGACGCCTGAATCCTCAACCAGGCTCCCGCTGGTATTGAACCCGGCTCCTGCATTGGTAGCACAACCGGCAACAGAAGGTGAAGACCATCTGAACAATGTAGAGCAGGTAACCCTGGAAACCCCCTCAGCAGGCACCTATACGATCAAAGTCAAAGGCAATGATATCCCGGTAGCCGATCAAAAGTATTATATAGCTTACGATCTTGTTCCTGTTGGGGTGACAGTGCATTACCCGTTTGGCGGAGAGGCGCTGGCCTCAGGCGATTCAGTATTTATCTATTGGGAAGCCTCTAAAAGCGCGCATACGTTTACTGTTTCCTATTCTGCTGATAACGGCACATCCTGGAACACACTAAAAAACGACATTGCAGATACCAGCAGATTTTATGTCTGGTATATACCGTCTGACATTGCATCCGGCGAGTGCCTTGTCAAAGTAGAAAAGAACGGCACTGCTGAACAATCGATAAGCAAGGCCTTTACGATAATCGGACGCCCCGTGGCAACGCTGGCTCCTGTGGCGGAACAATGCCCTGGTTCTGTCAAATTTAACTGGAGCGGTATAGCTAATGCTACCGGCTATAAAGTTTTTATTAAAGAAGGCGGGGAAATGGCCGAAAAAGCCACTGTTCCCGCTACACAAACTACGTATACGTTCCGCGGACTTCCATTTTCAGAAGAGCAGTGGGTAGCCGTGGCACCAGTCATAGCCGATAAAACCGGCATGCGCTCCGTAGCGATCAACCGTATTCCCGGCGATGGCTCCTGTACGGGCATCGGTGTGTCCGGAGATCTCGCAATAAGCCAGATAATAAAGCCGTTGCAGGGTCGGGAAAATACTTCATTGCAATTGGACGCGGCAGAAATACTAACTGTACGGGTCCGCAACCTGGATGCTGTTGCGGCAACAAGCTATAAAGTATCTTACCAGCTTAATGATGCTCCCTGGCAATCACAAACCTATAGTGCAGGCATAGCTCCCGTTGCTTCGCTTAACGTCAATCTCGTTTCTGTTCCGATGGACCTTTCTGCTACAGGCATATATAATTTAAAGGTGGCGGTAACCAACCTTGCAATAGCGGATCCGGTAAACAGCAACGATACCGTTGTGATTACGCTAAAAAATCTGCCTAACCCCCCAATCGACCTGGACAGCGACTATATTGAAGAATTTGAAGGCGTCGGAATAAATAAAACAGGTCCTGAATTTGGCATAGATGGCGCCGATCGCTGGGATTTCCTGCAATCGAATAAGGGCCGCATCAGGGGGTTTGTAAACTCCGACATTATTATTTCCGGCAACAGGTCTTTAAGCTTGGACAATTCGGTAAACCAGCGTTACAGTCTGGCCGCCAGCAGCCTCAATACCATTACCGGAACATTCAATCTTACCGGATATGACATATCTGGTATCGAGCTGAGATGTGAATTTGACTACAGGCTGCATGGCGTTCCAAAATTTGACACCGCAAACGAAGTCTGGATACGGGGAAAGGATACTGATCCCTGGATAGCCGCCTTCCGGTACGATACCACGGGAATAGGTGCTGTAAGGCATTCAGGCTCTGTATCCTTTAACGATCTGCTGCTGGCAAACGGGCAAACCTTCAGCAGCAGCACACAGGTAAGGATAGGTCAGTACGACACTTCGCTTATTTCTGCTCCTGACTATGGCAACGGGCTTACCTTCGACAATTTTAAAATATACCGGGTAACCAATGATGTAGAACTGCTGAGCATAGACTCCCTGTTCCGGCAGAGCTGTGCGCTAAGCAGCAATACCCCGCTAAAGATCAGGGTACGCAATACGGTATTCTATACGCTGCATAATATCTCTGTATCCTATAAACTTGATGATGGCCCTGTCGTTATCGAGATGATTGATTCTATCCGGGGAAAGGATACTGCTTTTTATACCTTTTCCAGCCTGATGGACCTGAGTGGCCTGGGTGAGCATACGCTATCGGTCTGGGTACACATGGAAGGGGACAGCTATACAGGCAATGACAGTATTTTGGAATTGCCGGTACATAATCAGCCATTGATCACCAGCTATCCTTATCTCCAGGATTTCGAAGCAGGAAACGGTTACTTTTATACGGGCGGTACCAATAGCAGCTGGGAATACGGTACTCCGACGGCAAGCGCCATTAACCATGCGGCAAGCGGTTCGAAAGCGTGGAAGACCAATATTGACGGGATATATAATTCAATGGAAACGTCCTTTCTTTATTCGCCCTGCTTTGATATAAGCGGCCTAACAAAGCCCGTGCTAAGCTTCAGCCTCGCTTCGGATATAGAAAGCAGGAGCGAATCGCTCTTCGATCTTGCGTATGTGGAATATTCCAATGATGGCGAGAACTGGCAAAGACTGGGTAAGCGCGGAGAGGGGTACAACTGGTATAACGACACTGCAGATGTCTGGGCCAGGAACGGAGAGACCTACTGGCATGTCGCTACCATTCCGCTCCCTGCATCAGACATTATCATGATCCGTTTTGTGATGAACAGTGATCCTGGAAGTGAATTTGAAGGAATCGCTATAGACGACATTCATATTTACGACCGGCAATATCCCTTGTTTAACGCGGCGGCGCCGTCTTCCCCTGTCACAAAAAATGTGGCGGCAGCTTCCTCAGCAGATTTTACTATATCAGGTAAAATAGCGGCGTCCATCAATAACCCGGGAAGCTCATTGGGCGATGTTGCTGTGCAGGCATATAAGCATAGCAATTATGTGCTCCCGGACAGCACCCAATATATCCTGCCTAAAAGCTTTACCGTAAATCCGGCCAATACCCCGGGCGAACCGGTTACGCTACAGTTGTTTGTACCCGATGAGGCCGTAAAGACATTAAGGGAAAATGCCAGCTGCCTGTCATGCCCAACGGTCCGGGAAGTTTATCAGCTGGGTATCACCAAGTACAGCAACAATGATCAGTCATTGGAAAACGGTAAGCTGGAAGATAATAATGGCGGAAGCTATAGCTATATCAAACGTTCTGATGTACGTTGGGTACCTTACGATATAGGCTACTACGCCGAGGCAATGACCAGTTCCTTTTCCGAATTCTGGTTCAACGACGGTGGGCCCACAGGTACCTTAGGTATTGACCAGAAAGCGGTTGAGCTCAATGCGGCCCGTAATGAAGCGCGTTCCGTACTGCTTGACTGGACCAGCTATATAGATACGGCTGTGCTGCAATATGAACTCGAAAGCGCCGGTAGCGACCTTGCCTTTTCCCAAATATATACCATGACTGCCGTAAATACGGCACCACAAATGTATATGCACACAGATAACCCCAGGATTGACGGACCATATAGCTATTACAGATTGCATTATCAGCTTAAAAACGGGACCTGGTTCTACAGCAATACATGCAGGATAAACTGGGATGGCGCAGCCGGTAATATTATTGTTTACCCCAACCCGGTAAGCAATGGCCTGCTTACGATCGACTGGCTTAAGGGGAATGATGCGCCTTTAAGCTGGAGTATGCATGATATAAGCGGTAGAGTAGTTACCTCCGGCAAGATAGAACATGATCCTTATGCCGGTTCATTTACCATTAACATGAATGATCTGGGAATCGCGGCCGGTATCTATATGCTTAAGATACGAAACGGCAGAACGTCCTGGAAATTCAAAATAGTGTATCAGTAACAAACTCTGTAAAAGGGAGATCAATATTAATATGGGCCTTTCCCCCTTCAGGGAAGATACCGTAAACAGCAGAGCCTGTTCCGCTCATTGCTGCGTATACAGCGCCCTGCTGATAAAGCTGTGATTTTATTTGTGCCAATACCGGGAAATGAGGGAATACAGTCATCTCAAAATCGTTGAAAATACAGTGCCGCCATTCGGTTAAAGGAATTGAAGCAATTGCCCTCAGATCAGACGCAGCCGGCTTTGGCCTGATATCCCGGAAAGCGGTCACTGTGCTGATATGTACGGCGGGGCAGATAAGCTGTATATTGTAGCCTTTAAGACTTAGCTCCAGCGGTTCCAGCAACTCTCCTCTTCCTGCAGCAAAGCAAGGCCTGTTAAGTAAAAAAAATGGACAATCGCTCCCCAGCGAAAGTGCATAGTCAAACATTCGCTCAGCGCGGATACCCAGTTCAAAATAACGTTCGAGCAGCCGGAGCATGAAAGCGCCGTCAGCTGAGCCTCCGCCCATACCGGCCCCCATGGGGATTGCCTTATGCAGGTAAATGGCAACCGGTGTTACCTGACCTGGGTAATCACGTTGCAGCAGCTCAAATGCTTTCAGCACAAGATTGCTACCTGTATCCCCGGCTACCGGCAATCCGCTGATATTAATACTGGTCTTTTCAGCAGGCACTATTTCCAGGACATCTTCAGCTTTTACGGGATAAAAGACGGTTTCCAGGTTATGATATCCATCATTACGGCGCTCTGTTACAAAAAGACCAAGGTTTATTTTAGCATTAGGAAAAACGACCATCACGACTTTATTTATTCATAAGAATATTCCAGTAAAAAGAAGGCTTACGCAGCAATGACCGGACATCAAGATCAGCAAACATGCTGCTCATCGTTTGCTGCAGGGAAGGGCTTTTGCTGGCTTTGTTCACTACCAGGTTAAACAACCAGGGGAAGTGTACCAGCCGCTGCATCGTATGACTAAGCTGTAATTCCTTACCTATCCTTTTAAACAACACATCATCATAATTCGCGCTGAAAAAAGCAGCATCCGTTTTCTTTTCTTCTACTGATTTAATGGCAGCTTCGGCAGCGAGCATACCGCTGTACAAGGCATTCCCAATGCCTTCCCCGGTAAAAGGATCAATGAGCGAGGCGGCATCACCGGTAAGCAGGAAATTAGCACCCGAGACCTTACTTTTTTTTGTGCCTGTCGGCAACCCCCATCCATATATTTTGTCTATCGCTTTTGCGTTGCTAAAACGATGTTTGATATTAGGATTACCTGCTATAGCCTCCTGCATCTTTTCGCGTAGATTGATCTTCTTACTTCTCACTACCGCCGAATCGATCCCGACACCGACATTAGCGCTTCCGCCGGGTAACGGAAATATCCAGAAGTATCCGGGAAGCGTATCTTTTAAAAAATGAAGCTCAATAAAATTATCAGGATGCATATCGCTGACACCTTCGTAATAGCATCGTAAGCCAACCATAGAGGTCTTGCTTACTTCATTTTGCTGCATCAGCGTCTTCCGGGAAATTCCTTTATCGCCGTCAGCGCCTATAAGGATATTACAGACTATTTTCCGATCCTCTTCCCCTTCTTTAAATGCAACTTCAAATCCGCTGTCACAGCGGGTTATAGCCTGCACATGGGCATTCTGAATAATTGTGTTACAGGAAGAAGGTAATTTCTGAAACAGAAAATGGTCCAATACCATGCGTTTCGCAGTAAAACCCGGAGGACGCTCCAGGGCTGTCCTTCCTCCCCCAAATGGTATATCAATTCCTTTTCCGTTAGGCGCTACAAATTTGACGCCATAGCTGGGCAGGAACTTATCGGCCGATGAAAATATTTCTTCCAGGAATTCCGGATTTGCCTTCCTTAATACAAAAGCCGTTTTCCCGCTACAGCCGTCACCACATACCTTGTCTCTGGGATAAACGTCTTTTTCAAGAATAATGTGCCTGATACCTGCCTTTGATAAAAACATGGAGGCTGCAGCGCCGGCGGGCCCGCATCCGATTATAGCAACCGGGAAAATTTGTGTCATTTTAGTAAGGGTTATTATTGCAGATCCGCTTTAATCAGGTTGATGAGGTCCCGCTCCATATCGAGCGTTACCTGTTCGGTAATTCTGCCGGCCTCTTTCCCGTCTTTTATTAAAATAAAGGTAGGCACATTGGATATGGCATACTTTTCTTCAACATGATCTTCAGCTTTTTTATCCCTGTCCAACGCAATGAGCGTAACCCGGTTTTCAGGATAACCTGTCTTCTTTATAAGCTCATAAAAAGGTGGCAGAAGGTCCCGGGAATCAGAGCACCATGTTCCCATAAAGACAATAATATCGTACTTAACCAGGTGCTCTTTCAGGAAATCCAGCGAAGCTTCATCCCTAAAAAAACCGTGATCCTTAGCTATATCCGCAAATGCAGGTAACTTTATAAGATCCGGCCAGGTACAATATCCCTGGTAAATACCACCGGCATCTTCTTCGTCCGGCAATATTTTAAAGCCATGCTCCTTCTGCGCTGAAGAATTATACGACATAAGGAATAACATTATAACAAAGAGGTAACGCATAGTATAAGTATATCCGCAAGCTTACAGCTTGTCTCTCATTTCGGTTAATATATCCTTTAATTTGGTCAATGATGTTTTCAGGTCCAGCTGAACCTCTACAACATCTTTATCCTTCAGCTTTTCCTTCGCACCCTTTATCGTGTGCTTCTTTTCTTTTACCAGGTGGTGGATCAGCCGGAGCTGGTTAATGTCATCCACATTATACAGCCGGTCGCCTTTACGTGTTGTACGTGGCTTAAGCTTAAACTGCGTAGTCCAGAAGCGGATATGTGAATTATTAACACCAAACAGCTTTGCAACTTCCCCGATCGAATAATACCTGCTTTCTAGTTGCCATTCAGGCAGCCCTTCATCTTTTCCTGCTGCCACCGGTTCAACTTCATTCATTTGCGATATGTCCCTGCTATCATCAATAGCTGTCTTTCTCGTAGTTTTTTTTCGCTCTGTAACACCCTCAAAAACGATACCGCTTCCTATAACCGGCTGCTGAAGCTGTGCTGCCGGCATTTCTTTATAAACATACTGGGTATAATCAGCCTGGATAAGCGCCGCTCTCATTTGCTGGTCCAGGACAATATCAGATTCGTTCACCGTTTCCTCACGGATCGGCTCTGCCTGATTTTCATCCTGTGCAGCCCCTTCAGCAGCATCGTTGTCCGCACCGGATTCTGCTGCTACATCCGTGATTACAGGATGCTCATTACTGACTTTCGCCTTTTTGCCCGCTTTGGGCCTGGGCGGAGGAGGCTGGAAATCATCATCATCAAACAGCGTTAATACTTTCGGATCCATAATAATTTTATTTCATTGATTAAGCCGGCAGTCAGATATACAAATGTAACTGATAATTAGGGATCACAAACGCAGGAAACGTATAATGCAATAGTTTTTGTAAAATTGCGTTTTGAATGACAGGCCAGGTGTTAAAGAAAAGTTCAATTAACGCGGGTTTAACCCGCTGCGCTGTATACAGGTTTTATATTTGTAATATCTAAAAAAGATTAGTTTTTCATAAGACTGCCATGATTCGAAAAGGAATAGCGGGAAGTTTGCTATTAGTCTTTGCAGCCATCATATCGTTTGCACAGGAATTTACTGCGGCTGCAAGCAGCAAAAAAATAGGTATTGAAGATCAGGTCAGGGTCACCTACAACATATCCGATATGAACAGCATTGAAGGCTTTGAAAGGCCTGCCTTTGCCGGGTTCGTGGTGGTAGGCACACAACAGTCCATTAATATGGGGGCCTCTTTCAGCCTCAGCTATATTTTAGAACCTGTAAAGAAAGGCGTGATCAGTATTCCTCCCGCCCGTGCCAAAGTCAATGGCAAGATCATTAATTCCAATCCTGTAAGTATCGAGGTTGTAGACGGCTCCCTGGCTCCAAAAAGGCCTGCAGCAGCGCAGAGGCAAAGAACCGTCTCGCCCTGGGGCGACGATGACCCGTTTGAAGACATGAACCGGGCTATGGCGAGGATGATGGAAGATAACGACAGGGCTATGGAAGAAATGATGAGGCAGCGCCAGCGGATGATTGAAGAATATATGCGGCGGCAGGGCGGCTCCCCTTATCGTCAGTTGACTGAAGAGGAAATTGCCAGGAATATTTTTATAAAAGTGGATGTTGACAAAACCTCTGCATTTGTCGGTGAGCAGATCACTGCCAGCTATAAACTCTGTACTCGCCTGGGCTTCGAATCCGCTATGGTATCCAAGCTACCAACCCTTTCAGGGTTCTGGGCCCAGGATTTTGATATACCTTTTCCACCCAAGGCAAAGCTGGAGAATATAAACGGCCTGCCTTACAACGTAATGCTGTTAAAGAAAACGGCGTTATTCCCCACACAGAGCGGCGTGCTGGAACTGGACCCGGCCAAGATAGACTGCAATACGCAGGTAGGCACCCTGCATCTCTCGAGCCCTGTGGTAAAAATAACGGTAAAGCCGCTGCCGGTTGATAACCAGCCACCCGGCTTCACCGGCGCGGTAGGCAATTTCACAGCCGATGCCAGGGTCAGCCGTAAAGATTGTACTACAGACGATGTGGCAACGCTGACTTTTACAATAAGCGGGAGCGGTAACCTCAAGCTGATTGATAATCCGGTTATTGACTTCCCCAAAGAGCTGGGTGTGTATGACCCAGAAGTAACCGATACGATTACCGGCCGTAGTCCTGCCATAACCGGGAAAAAGATATTCACCTACAATTTCAACCCGCAAATGCCTGGGACCTACGCTATTCCTCCTATAAATTTCACTTACTTCGACGCAAACGCTAAAACTTATAAAACCGTTACGACACCTTCTTTTGAGATAAATGTCAAAGAAGGGAAATCCTATCGTCAAAACCTGGCGCTGGACAAGAAGCTTCCCCGCGATATTCATGATATCATAAAGAATGACCAGCAATTTGAAGCGCCGCCTGGAAAACCATGGGCTGGAAAAGCCTGGTATTGGTCGGTATATAGCTTGCCGGTATTGAGCTTTATCGGGCTGCTGGCATGGCGCAAACGCAGGGAGGAATGGGAGCAGAACGCTGCTTTATTTAAAAACAGGAAAGCCAATAAAGTAGCCTGGAAAAGGCTTGCCATGGCCCGTAAGCTGTTGTCCGAGAAAGAGCATACACAGTTTTATGAGGAGATTTCCAAAGCCATATGGCTTTACCTGAGCGATAAGCTCTCCGTCCCTATCTCAGAACTATCCAAAGAAAATATTACCGCGGAGCTTAGCCTGAAAAATGTTCCGCCGGAACATATCGACGCTACCAGGAACCTGATAACCGAATGTGAAATGGCCTTATACAGTCCTTCGGGCGGCAAACAGCAAAAAGCACAAACATTAAACGAAGCCACTTCCATTATTACCCGGCTGGAAGATACCTTAAAGCAGCAATCCTGACCAGCCTAATAAAATAAAGTATTATGCGCGCTTACAGATTTCTATCTTTATGCATAGCTATATTGCTCCCCCTCCAGCTACTATTGGGGATGAATAGCTATTGCGCTGCCCAGGCTTCCTCGCTGTGGCAAAAAGCGAACAGCTACTATCAGCAAAAACAGTATGATAGTGCCCTATCCTGTTACCGGCAGATAGCCGCGACCGGCAAAGTGAATGCGGGCCTCTTTTACAATACTGCTAATGCTTACTACCGCCTGAACAGGATCGGATCTGCTGTCCTGTACTATGAAAAGGCTCTTCGCCTGGAACCGGATAACAAAATGATCGCCGACAATCTTCTATTGGCAAAAAAGCGGATAGATAACCCCGTAGCGGAAGTACCTCCTGTATTCTTTGAACGCTGGTGGCATGGGTTATTGCATGCTGCAGGTACCAATGGATGGGCTGTTATACTATTAACGTTGTTCTGCGGCACAGTAGCCCTGATATATCTTTCAATAGCAGGAAAGATCAGGTACTCAGGCCGCTGGATCGCATTTTCTTCATCGCTGCTGCTACTGACCGGCCTTATTACTTTTTTCAGCTACCAGGATGCTGTCAACAGCGGCAGAGCTGTAGTAATGGCTGCGAATACATCTTTGCTGGATACACCAAAACCCGGCTCAAAAATATCGTCTAATATACCCGAGGGCACTACAGTAAAGCTGATACAGGAGAACGGGACATATGTAAATGTAGAGCTGCCCAACGGCAGAAGGGGCTGGGTGAGCAGCAGTATGCTGGAAAAAATCTGAACAGGTATATAATTGAGTATTTCATAGCTTTGCTTATCGTTCTGCGATCCGGAACGGTTGTGCAATTTTGTCTAAGCAAACTAAAAATTAACCAATGTCTAAACAAGAAGAACTACAAAGATTGCTGCAACAACGCATCGTTATCATAGACGGCGCTATGGGTACGATGATACAGCGATACAAATTACAGGAAGCAGACTATAGGGGTGAACGTTTTAAAAACTGGCAGGTTGATGTAAAAGGCAACAATGACCTCCTTTCCATAACCAGACCTGATATCATAAAACAGGTTCATCTTGAGTACCTGCTGGCAGGCGCGGACATCATAGAGACCAATACCTTCAACGCCCAGGCCATTTCTCTTGCCGATTACCAGATGCAACCGCTGGCTTACGAGCTGAATGTAGCGGCTGCCAGGCTTGCGAAAGAAGCTATAGAAACTTACAACAGCATGTCGGAAATCAAAAGCCGGCCATGCTTTGTAGCAGGAGCCATCGGGCCAATGAACAGGACGCTTTCCCTTTCTCCTGACGTTAATAATCCAGGGTACCGTGCCGTAACTTTTGATGAGGTTGCCGCTGCTTATACGGAACAGATAAAGGGGCTTGTTGATGGCGGAGCGGATATCCTGCTGGTAGAAACTATTTTCGATACGCTGAATGCCAAAGCTGCGCTATTTGCTATCCGGGAATACTTTGACGCTAACGATATCAATCTTCCGGTAATGATCTCGGGAACTATCACCGACGCTTCGGGCCGTACCCTAAGCGGGCAGACCCTGGAAGCATTTTATATTTCCGTAGCACATGCAAATCCTTTAAGCATAGGGTTAAACTGCGCATTGGGGGGAGCAGAGATGAAGCCACACGTGGAGGAACTGGCTCATATCGCGTCCTGCTATGTAAGCGCCTATCCTAATGCGGGACTACCTAACGCAATGGGCGAATACGATGAGACGCCGGATATGACTGCTTCTATTATTGCCGGTTTTGCACGTAACGGCTGGATCAATATTGCGGGAGGCTGCTGCGGAACTACTCCTGATCATATAAAAGCTATCGCGAACGCCCTGAAAGACATTGCCCCAAGGCCCTTACCTGTTATTGAAACAATGCTATAAGTTGTGTAACTATTGCCTTTGCTGCAGGAAACTGGCAGCCATGCGTTCGATGGTTCGCGGCAACGGCCTGTAAGTAAATGAAGGGAATTTCTCCAGGAATTTACGGTTGTCGTAAAGATGCCGGCTTTGTGCTGTCCTTGCCGTTTCCCTGGTTATGGTGCTTTGCCTGCCGGTGATCCGGCTTTTGATCACCATCAGGCGCCAGACCAGCTCCGTCATCCACTTACCGGATCTGCGGTGCGGAGGTTTCCGTTTCAAAGCCTCCGCCATATGGGTAAACACCTCTCTGTAAGGATAGTTGCCGGCATTAAGGATAAAACGCTCTTCCTCGAGACCGCTGTTCATGAGCAGCACCATGGCATCAGCCACATCTTTCACATCTACCCACCCGTTAATACCTTCAGTATACCAGGGAAATTCACGGTAAACGATCTCCATCAGGTGCGCCGACCCTTTACTCCAATCGCCCTCTCCCAAAATAATAGAAGGATTGACAATAACGGCATTCAGTCCTTCTGCAATCCCGCGCCATACTTCCATCTCCGATAAAAACTTGCTCCGCGCATAGGCTGAGTTCAGCCTGCTTTCTTCCCAGTGCGTTTCTTCGGTGATCATGGTGGCCCCAGAATTTCCATGGCCCGTTGTCCGGCCCAATGCGGCCACCGAGCTTACGTGTACCAGGCGGGCTGTATCTTTTTCCAATAAAGCGTTGACGAGATTTGCGGTCGCTGCCACATTATCCCGTATCATCTTTGCATGATCCCGGGAATCAAAGGATACAATGGCTGCACAGTGGTAAACCTGGGTAATTTCTTCCAGCGCCTCTTCCAGGGAAAATATGTCGAGCATATCGCAGCGGCGCCAGGTAATACCCGGGAGATCGGTATCCGGCTTACGGCTATTATACAATGCTCTTACCGGCACCCGCTTTTCAACCAGTGACTGTAACAGGTGGTTACCCAGGAATCCGCTTGCGCCGGTTACAAGAATCAAGAATGGAAATTTTTATAATTTTATCAGACCCGGTATTACTTTAGCCGGATACGAATTGCCTTAAGAAACGCACATCGTTCTGTGAATACAAACGCAGATCGTTTACCTGGTAACGGATCTGCGTGATCCGCTCTACCCCCATGCCAAAGGCGAAGCCACTGTACCTTTCGGGGTCAATATTAAAATTCCTCAGCAGATCCGGATGAACCATGCCGCAACCCAATATCTCTACCCAGCCGGTATGCTTGCAAAGACTGCACCCGCTTCCGCCGCAAACGGTACAGCTTATGTCCATTTCAGCGCTCGGTTCTGTAAAAGGAAAGTAAGAGGGCCGGAAACGCACTTTTGTATCGGCGCCAAACATCTCTGTAACAAAATAATATAATGTCTGCTTCAGGTCAGCAAAAGAAACCTGCTCATCCACATACAGTCCTTCACATTGGTGAAAGAAGCAATGCGCTCTTGCGCTGATCGTTTCATTACGGTAAACGCGTCCGGGGCAGATCACCCTTACAGGAAGCACTCCCTCTTCCAGCACACGCGCCTGGGTGGACGAGGTATGCGTACGCAGCAGCCAATCGGGGTTTTGCGATACATAGAAAGTATCCTGCATATCCCGGGCCGTGTGATCCTCGGGCATATTTAGGGAAGTAAAGTTATGCCAGTCATCTTCTATTTCAGGACCTTCCGCCACACTAAAGCCTAAACGTTCGAATATTTCGATTATCTTATTTTCTACAATACGCAGGGGATGCCTGGTACCCAGGGGTATTTCATCACCCGGCAGCGAAATGTCTTCGAATTTATCAGCTTTCTTATTTCCCTGCTGCAGGTGGGCATACTGTTCATAATGCCCCTCCGCGAGCTGCTTGAACGCATTCAGCATAAGCCCCGCCTCTTTTTTCTGCGGCCCCGGCACATCCTTCATTGCTGCGAAGACGTCCTTAAGTATACCTTTCGTTCCGAGAAACTTAATCCGGTACTGCTCCAGTTCTTCCGCATTCGCAGGCACAATATTCTTTATTTCTTCCGTATAGGCGTCTATACGTGCTTTAAGCGCTTCCATAATATTTGGCAAAGATAAGCTTATGCAGCTATTAATAAGTTATGGCTTAAAAAGGCTTCCCGGCAGATTAAGTGTACAAACCGCCATTAACAGAAATTACCTGGCCGGTAATATAGCCGGCGTCTTTTGAAGCCAGGTATCCTGCCAGCGAGGCCACTTCCTCAGCTTCCCCGAAACGTTTCATCGGTATCAGGCCCGCCAGTTCTTTCTCATTCAGATCCTCTGTCATATCTGTCCTGATAAACCCGGGTGCAATTGCATTGACCGTAATATTGCGTTTAGCCACTTCCTGCGCTAACGCTTTAGTCGCACCGATCATACCGGCTTTGGCCGCAGAATAATTGACCTGTCCCGGCATACCCTTGATCCCGCTTAAGGACACAATATTGATAATACGTCCGTACCTGTTCATCAGCATCGGGCTCATGACCTGCTGGGTAACATTGTACATACCCTGCAGGCTGGTATCCATTACGGCATCCCACTGCTCATCTTTCATAAACGCAAGCAGCGCATCCTGCCTGATACCGGCATTATTGACAAGCACTTCTATTACAGCTTCCTTGTTCTCTTCCTGCCATTTGCCTAATATGCTTCTTACAGCTGTCCTGGATGCGACATCAAAGGAAAGCAGGATAGCCTCCCGGCCCTGCGCCCTGACACCGGCAGCCGTCTCTTCGGCAGCAGCCTCGTTGCCCCTGAAATTTATGATCACCGGGTAGCCTGCTGCGGCAAGCTTTATACACACCGCTCTTCCTATTCCACGCGAGCCACCGGTTACCAAAGCATACTTCTTCATCACAAAAATTTATTTTTTAATCCTGATTAATCGATCAGCCGTGCCAGTTTAGTCAGGTCTTTGTTTTTAAAATTATAAGACAGCTTACTATATCGGGCATACAGCAATTTACCATTACTGCTGTCAAATATATTAATGTATTTATCACTGCTGCTTTTGGTATAGACCAGATACTTAACTGCCTTTCCCTGCAGTATTAACCTGTTCAGCATCTCATCCGAAATAAATTTCACGGGAAAAGGGTAAGCATTAATAATATCTTCATCACTATTCTCCTCTGCATTCTCCGCACCGGTAAAAGGATTGAATTTCACCCGTACATATTCAGGAATATACAGGGTATCTGTCCTTAAAGATTTTAAAGCCTGTTCATCTTCCTCTTCAGAGTATGGTCCGCGCTCCTCGTTCCCGGAGAGATATTCATTTACCGTATAAAGGTAGCCTTTAAGAAATCCCGGTCCCCAATTGTAAATTACAGCATCATTATAGATAAAAGATATCATCTGCCCGCTGAAATCAGCATTCTTTTTGTTTGAACTTTTCATCGCAGTGAAAAAAGACTGATTATCAGGATAAATAAGGATGCGGGCAAAATAAAGCTGCCTCATGCTCCCGTTTTTCTTTTTTTCCGGCATCCAGAGGTCATAGGCAAGGTGCATATTGGCAGGGTTGGCCAGTCCGCCCTGCCGCTGTACCATATAACCACCGAAAGAAAAAACAGAATATCCTTCCTTATTAATATAGCCGCTCATCTCCTCCGGACGGATGATCCTGAAGGGTGTAATGGTCCATACCGACTTTATAGCCTGTTCAAACTGTTCCAACCGGTCGTAATCCTTATAAGGCAGGGTGAAAAGTGTAATCGTCTTTTTTAATGCAGCCATATCATCTCCTGCGATTTTCCCCGCACGGTTCATAGCAGCTATTTCGTTTGAACCTATCTGGATCTGCGCGTTTAACAGGCATGCCGGCAGTAACAGGAAGACAATAAGACTTATGATTTTTATTTTCATAGGAGGATGTTACCGGGCGCGAAGATAATTTAAAGACTTAAATTAACGAAGCATGCCGGAGAGGCGGAGAGGCAAATAGCTGATTTCCGTTATTTTTGCCAGCATTAAATACTTCTGCCCTGAACAGCATATACCTGGATACCCCTATAGAGTTCCTGAAAGGCGTTGGCCCGCTCAGGGGGGAATTGCTGCGCAAAGAATTGGGTATTGCTGTTTTTGCAGATCTCCTGCAGCATTTCCCGTATCGTTACATCGACAGCGGCCAGGTACAGGCTATCAGCCAGGTATCACCCGAAATGGAATATGTCCAGCTGAGGGGCATCATTACCAATGTAAGCGAAGAAGGACAGTCATTTAAAAAGCGGCTTACCGCTACCCTTTATGACCGTACGGGGCAATTAGAACTGGTGTGGTTCCAGGGAATAAACGGATTAAAGAAAAGCATACAACCCAATACGGCTTATACCGTCTTCGGAAAACTGTCTTACTTTAACGGCTTACCGACCATATCACATCCGGAGCTGGAAATATATGATCATAGCCAGGCAACACAGCACATGACCATGCAGCCGGCCTACCCTACTACAGAAAAGCTACGGGCCAAAGGACTGACCAATCGCTCCATTGCCAAGCTTACACAGGCTGTTCTTGAAAAGCTTAAGGCCAGCGACATACCTGAAATACTTCCAATACCGATAGTGGAAGCGTATAACCTGTATGGCCGTTACGAGGCTTTCCGGGAAATACATTTCCCTAAAAACGAGCAAAGCAGGCAGTTGGCTGAACGCAGGCTTAAATGGGAAGAGCTCCTGCTTACCCAGCTAAAGATCGCCAGAATGAAGACCGGTCACCGGCAGCAGCCTGGATGGAATTTTAATAAAGTAGGTGACCACTTTAATACATTTTTTGAACGGCATCTGCCCTTTTCACTGACCAATGCCCAGAAGCGGGTATTACGTGAAATAAGACAGGATACAAATAGCAGCAGGCAAATGAACCGTCTCGTGCAGGGAGATGTTGGCAGTGGCAAAACCATTGTTGCCCTGATGAGCATGCTGCTCGCGGCGGACAATGGCTTCCAGGCATGCCTGATGGCGCCGACCGAAATACTGGCACAGCAGCATTACCAGGGTATAAAATCATTGCTGGAGCCTATGGGAGTACCGGTAGCCCTGCTTACCGGAACGGTAAAAGGAAAAGACCGCAAAACCATACTCACAGGCCTTGCAGACGGGAGCCTGCCTATCGTAATCGGCACGCATGCGCTGGCAGAGGACACGGTACGGTTTAATAATATTGGCCTTGCCATCATTGATGAACAGCATAGGTTTGGTGTAATGCAACGGGCAAAGCTCTGGCAAAAGAATAATCTTCCGCCGCATATTCTTGTTATGACTGCAACGCCGATCCCGCGTACGCTCGCCATGACAGTATACGGCGATCTTGACATATCCGTTATTGACGAGCTGCCACCTGGAAGGAAGCCAATACAAACAATGCACCGCAGCGAGAACTTCCGCCCCAGGGTAATGGAATTTCTGCGGAGCGAAATTGATAAAGGACGACAGGTGTATATCGTATACCCCCTGATCGAAGAGTCAGAGAAAATTGATTACGAAAGCCTCCTCGCAGGGTACCAGCAGGTGAAAGCCTGGTTTCCCGACCCTAAATTCAGGGTGGCTATGGTTCACGGTAAACAGCCACAGGACGAGCGGGAACGGAATATGGAAAGGTTCGTATCCGGCGATGCCCATATACTGGTAGCCACAACGGTTATTGAAGTGGGTGTTAATGTCCCCAATGCTTCAGTCATGGTCATAGAAAGCGCAGAAAGGTTCGGACTGTCCCAGCTACACCAATTGCGCGGGCGTGTAGGACGCGGGGCGGAAAAAAGCTATTGTATCCTGCTGACCGGCTACGAGATATCAAAAGAAAGCCGTCAGCGTATGGATATTATGGTACGTACCACAGACGGATTTGTGATTGCCGAAGAAGACCTCAAAATGCGGGGACCGGGCGATATATACGGAACCAGGCAGAGCGGAGCGCTTAATTTTAAAATTGCAGATATTGTAACCGACGTTGCGATAATGGAAGAAACCAGGCCTGTCGCATTAAACATATTGCAGGCAGATCCTGAACTATCTTTACCCCAGCATGCGCCGCTGCGTAACATAATGCAGCAGGGGAAAGGTAACACGCAGCATCGCTGGGATAAAATCAGCTGATGAAAACCATCATTTTTATGTTTACAATTGTCATACCTACCTGGAATAATATAGCACATCTTAAGCTGTGTATTGAAAGCATCCGCAAAAATTCGGCCTACAGGCACCAGGTTGTCGTACATATAAATGAAGGAACGGATGGTACGCTCGAGTGGGTAAAGGAAGCGCATATAGACCATACTTTTTCGGATAGCAACATCGGCATCTGCAAAGCTGTTAATCTTGCCGCTGTTCTTGCCAGCCAGCCTTATATTGTATATATGAACGATGATATGTATACCTGCCCGGGCTGGGACAGGGCTATAATGGAAAAGATACAAGGGTTAGACACCGATCTTTTCCTGATGTCCGCTACAATGATAGAACCCCGGGATACCGGCAATAATTGTGTAGTAGTAGCGGATTTCGGCAGGGACGTACCTGCTTTCCGCGAGCAGGAGCTGTGCAGCAGCCTGCCCCGCCTTGTAAAAGAAGACTGGAACGGATCGGCCTGGCCGCCAACGGTTGTCGCCAGGAAGTACTGGAATATTGTTGGCGGCTACAGCGTGGAATTCAGCCCCGGTATGAGCAGCGATGATGATTTTGCCATGAAAATGTGGCATATCGGCTGCCGGTACTTTATGGGGATCGGTGCCAGCAAGGTCTATCATTTCCAGGCAAAATCTACCGGCAGGATAAAAAAGAATGACGGCCGCAGGCAGTTCAGGATGAAATGGGGTTTTAACCAGTCTACCCTGAACAAGCATATGATCCGCAGGGGAACGCCATATACCGGCCTGTTGCCCGAACCTGACGCGGGGCTTATCCGGAAGGAAAAAAGACGGGCCTGGCTAAAGCTGTTGCTGAACCGGTAATGGCCAAGGAGTGTCTGCCGTTTTCATTTATCTTTGCAGGATGAATCTTGAGGCTCCAGAAAAAATACTGAATTTTATTGACGGGCAATTTGTCGGACCTGCTTCGGGCAAATTCTTAGATAATGTAAATCCTGCTACAGGACAGGTGTACAGCCATATACCAGACAGCAATAAGGAAGATGTTGAGGCTGCTGTAACCGCTGCCGGAAAAGCCTTTGCCGCATGGAGTACAACAGCACCGGATAAACGCTTTAAGATCCTTAACAGGATGGCAGAGCTGATAGAAGAAAATCTTGATGCGCTGGCGCTGGCAGAGACGAACGACAATGGCAAGCCTTTATCCCTGAGCAAAAGAGTCGATATTCCCAGGGCGTCGGACAATTTCCGCTTTTTTGCCACCGGCCTGATGCATTATGCTTCGGAAAGCCATAGCATGGAAGGGAAAGCTATCAATTATACATTGCGCCAGCCTGTCGGTATTGTAGGCTGTATTTCCCCCTGGAACCTTCCGCTCTATCTGTTTACCTGGAAAATAGCCCCTGCGCTGGCCATGGGGAATTGTGTTGTTGCCAAGCCGTCCGAAGTTACTCCTATGACCAGCTATCTGCTTTGCCATGTTGCAAAGGAGGCCGGGCTGCCTGACGGCGTGCTGAATATTTTGCACGGAACCGGTCCCGACTGCGGTTCTGCTATTGTCAGCCATCCGAAAATAAAGGCTGTTTCTTTTACAGGAAGTACCAGGGCCGGTAAAGATATTGCTGCAATCGCCGCTCCTATGTTCAAGAAACTATCACTGGAGCTGGGAGGCAAAAATCCTAATATCATTTTTGCAGACTGCAACTGGGAAAAAATGATGCGCACGACGCTCCAGTCTTCCTTTGCCAACCAGGGACAGATATGCCTCTGTGGCAGCAGGATCCTGGTAGAGGAGAGCATTTACGAAAAGTTTAAAGCCGAGTTCATGGAAAGGGCCAGAACATTAATCGTAGGCGACCCGATGCAGGAAAGCTCAAAACAGGGCGCAGTAGTAAGCAAAATGCATTATGATAAAGTACTTGCCTGTATTGCACTGGCAAAGGAGGAAGGAGGCAATATATTATTGGGAGGCAAGCCGGTAAAGCCGGAAGGTCGTTGTGCAGACGGTTATTTTATTGAGCCAACTATTATTGAAGGCCTCGGGCCGGATTGCAGGACAAACATGGAAGAGATATTCGGTCCCGTTGTAACGCTGCAATCTTTTAAAACGGAAGAGGAGGCGCTGGCATTGGCTAACTGCAGCGACTATGGACTGGCTGCGACTATATGGACCGAGAATATAACAAGGGCGCATCGTATTGCCGCTATGGTTCAAAGCGGGATTATCTGGGTAAATTGCTGGCTGTTACGTGATTTACGCACACCATTCGGCGGGTTTAAAAACTCCGGCGTAGGACGTGAAGGTGGCTGGGAAGCCATGCGCTTCTTTACCGAGCCTAAAAATGTCTGCATAGAGTTATAAAGCAGCATAAAACCATAAGTAAAGGGGACTCTCATACAGTCCCCTTCATTATTCTGGCACTTCGATTAAATCACCAGTAACTCATAAAAATCTTCCTGCCGAAGATACTGGTTGGCCAGCTCCTGTACACGGACCGGTGTAATTGACTTATAAATCCCGATATTCCTGTGAAAATCTTCTTCGCCCATATCATTCAGGATAAGATTTTTCCAACGCTGCATAATGGAGAACGGTCCATCCAGGTCGCCCAGCAGGCTACCCAGCAGATAGTTCTTGACCAACAGCAATTCTTCATTATCTACAGGCTCTTCCCGTAATACCCTCATTTCTTTATATACTTCCTCTATTGTCTGCTCACATACATCCCTGCCGGCTTCCGTCGCGATCAGTAATGCGCCGTCATGCTTAAAGTTATAGAGATGGGAGTAGATGCCATATGTAAACCCTTTCTCTTCACGTATATTTGCCATCAGCCTGGAGCCGAAATAGCCGCCGAACAGGGTATTCAAAACAATCATGGGTGCGAAGTCGGGATGCTGCCGGGTTACGAATTCACGGGCTATCCTTACCGCACCCTGCACTCCTTCCTTATCATTCATAATCCTGTGCTTTTTCTCTGCCATAGGCGCTTTAAGAATAGCCGGCTGGTTAAAAGCAGCGGAGCCATTCCATACATCCTTTCCAAAAAAATCCTGCACCAGCTGAACATCAGCAGCTGTAATATTCCCGGACATGAAAATGCGGCAATTGGCAGAGGTATAGGTCTCCTGGTGAAAACGGCGGATTATATCTGCGTTCAGCATTTCAATATCCGGCGCTTCGGAATACCTGCCATAAGGATGTTCCTTACCAAAAAGAAAAGCATCAATATGCCTGTTAGCTACAAAATCACATTGTCTTAAGTTCACACTCAGCCGTTGCAAGGCATTCTGCTTGTATACCATCAGTTCTTCTTCAGGAAAAGAAGCGTTTATTATTATTTCCCTGATTACCGGCAGCAACGAGGGTAAATGCCGGGTAAGCGTATACAGGGTAACAAAAGCATAATCGTTATTTACAACTACCTTCAGCGAGGCACCATAGAATTCAATTGCTTCATTCAGCTGTAATGAAGTATGAGTATCGGTACCATTTTTAAGTAACGCTGCCACAGCCTGTGCAACTGACACGGCAGATTCCTGCCAGAGCCCGGCATTAAACACCCAATCTACCTGTACCACCTCCTGCGAACCCGCATTCAGCCAGTATATGGGGATGCTGTTGTCGCATAAAGTTTTATTGCATGGCTGAAGATAAAAGTCAAAAGTTACCGCATCCCGGATTTCCGGCGCCTGAGTTCTGTTTACCATGTCGCGAAATTAAGGTAAGCTATTTAATAAAATGATTTATACCGTACTTTTGCACGCAACACTGACTTTGTTAGCCAGCGGCCGGTTACATAAAAAATTAAAAAAATATGAATTTCCATCTAAAACAAATTCCGGAACGTACACAATCTCCCCGCTCTTATGGATTAACTATGGTTATGGATAAAGGAATGGGTATTCCGGATGTTCAGAATTTCCTTTCAGTGGCAGACTCTTATGTTGATATTGTAAAACTTGGTTTTGGAACTGCTTATGTTACCAATAATCTCCGCGAGAAACTGAGTATTTACAGCAAACACCAGATCCCTGTTTATTTCGGCGGAACCCTGTTCGAAGCATTCCTCGTCCGTAACCAGCTTGACGATTATATAAAGGCCGCACGCGATTACGGTGTCGACCTTGTAGAAGTTTCGGATGGATCCATTTCAATTCCTCATGAAGACAAATGCAAACATATTGCCCGCCTGGTAAAGGAAGGGTTTAAGGTGTTATCTGAAGTAGGTTCTAAAGATGCATCACATGTAATGCCGCCCTATAAATGGATTGAGCAAATGTCTGCCGAGCTGGAAGCAGGTTCTTCTTATGTAATAGCAGAAGCAAGAGAAGCAGGCAATATAGGTATTTACAGGGGTACCGGAGAAGTAAGAGAAGGGCTTGTACAGGAAATACTGACCAAAATACCTGCTGAAAAGATTATCTGGGAAGCGCCGCAAAAAGCTCAGCAGCTATATTTCCTCGAGCTTTTGGGCTGCAACGTCAACCTTGGGAATATAGCCCCTAATGAGATTATCCCGCTGGAGGCTATGCGTATCGGGTTAAGAGGCGACACTTTTGATCTTTACCGTGACAAATAATAACTGATCATGAAAGGCCTGCTAAAAATGCAGGCCTTTATTATAGCGATCAATAAAAATCATATTCCCGTCTTTGTATATTCCACCGCAACCCGCCGTAAAAGAATGTTGATGAGGGCACTGCTTCCCCTGACTCATACTTACGCTGCAGGTGTCCTGCCCCTGCTTCCAGGAAAATGTTCGGTCTTATTTCATAAGCAGCATTAAAATTCAGGTATAGCCCGGTTAGTTTTCTACCTGTAATAAGGCTATAATCATAATCACTATTCCGGGTAGCGGACGGAGCAAATATATTGTTGCCCCAATTATCGCCGCGCGTGCTATCCGTTCCTCTGACTGAATATATTGCCTTACCGGAAAGATAGAGATTCCTGAGCGGCTGGTATTTTACAGACAAAATGCCTTCAGCAAACCCTGCGCCATAGGGATGGGCCAGCGGCTGGTTATAATGCGTATAGTTCGTTACGGTATCTTTTGCAGTATAGGTAAAGGGCCTCACTACATTCAGTTCACCCTGCAGATCAAGATTTTCCAAAGTAAAAGCATTGAAATACTTAGCTCCCAGCTGGACGCCAAACTGGTTGCCCCACCAGCCTTTGCCAAGCTCTGACAAGCTAAGGCTGTTAAAATATCCCTGCCCGTATACCTGGACAGCATTTAAAGCAATCGCTTTAAAATTAAAGCCCAGCGCAGTTTTGTTCTTACTACCCAGAGCCTGGGCAGCCGTCCTGTAGAAAATAACAGGGATCAGGTAGTCGGCCGAAAAATGATTGGCCTCTGCAAAGATGGTTGATTCAAAAATACCAACGTTCAACCAGCGGGTAGCATTGATGCTTAGCTGGTGCATGGCCGTATATTTGCGGGGCAATATCTTATCAAGCCCCCGTTTATAATCCGGAACAAGCTCTATGAACAGGTTCTCATAAGTTAGTTTCCACAGCCTGGAACGTAACCGGAGAAAAGTAGCAGGCGCGCCTATATCCGATAGTAGCAGACTCCTGATACCATCACCTATAAAATTCTTATCATAGCCAAAAGTAACATTGATGTGTTCTTTGAGAAGCTGGAAATCTATATACCCCCTTGCTATAAAGGCATCGTAAGTAGTCTGTCTGCGTGCATAATAATCAACTCCCGGGAAAGCGCTGTTGCGGCTTTCCAGCGCGCGCACATAACTCAGCCCCTTTTCCTGGTTATCCGAAAGGAAGGTATAAAATCCTACTTTATTCAAAATGCGCCCTCTCCATTCCACACCTCTGGTATTTATATAACCTGTACTGTTATTGCTGCTGTTTTCCGTAAAGAGTTGCGTATATATAACCGGGTTAACCACCATAAAGAAATTATCCGTATGCACATGGATCAGGTCGGGCTGCTTTTGATAGAAGTACTTCAGCACCGGCTTACGGGAATTAATAGCGCCGTCATCCCCCTCGGCTGTCTCGCTCCATTCCCCGCTTACCGAAAGCGCCCGCTCTATATTGCTGTAATCGATATCGCCTATCGGTTGTACACCAGCTACAGGGAAGCGTCCCTGCTGTCTTTGCTTTATAAAGAACGCAACCGCATCCTTCCGGCTTACCGGTTTCAATGCAGACGAATATTCTTCGCTCAGCGAGCCTCCCAGCGTTTCAAGCCGATCCAGCAACTGGTATTCCGGCGTCCCCATCTGTAGATAGGTGGTTTGTGCAAAAACTGCACCGGTCAGCAATAAAAATAAGATTAAAGAGTATATTTTCTTCACCTGTATCAGAGTTACCAGAGCCAAATGTAGCAAAAAATGCCGATGCGCCCCGCAAGGAGCAGATCTCTGGTACATTAGCTGTAAAAATCATTAACTTGCAGCCTTTCCACGCAATAAGCTATGATACCGATCCTGATTAAAAATGCAACAATTATTAATGAAGGCGCACAAACCCACGCAGATGTTTTCATTAAAAACGGATATATCGAGCAGATAGGGAGCGATCTGAATCCTTCCGGCAATTACAGGGAGATCAACGCAGAAGGGAAATGGCTGATACCGGGCATTATTGATGACCAGGTGCATTTCAGGGAGCCGGGCCTTACGCATAAAGCCACGATAGCATCAGAAGCCATGGCTGCAGTAGCCGGAGGCATTACCTCTTTTATGGAAATGCCTAACACCAATCCTCCTGCGACCACCCAGGAATTACTTGAGGAGAAATATCAGCGCGCTGCTGCAACTTCAGTAGCCAACTATTCTTTTTTTATGGGTGTTGCAAATGATAATGTAGAGGAGGTATTGCGTACTAATGAAAAAAAGAAGGATGTATGCGGCATTAAAATATTCATGGGGAGCAGTACCGGCAATATGCTGGTGGACAACTATGTAACACTTAATAAAGTATTTTCAGAAACGGAATTACTTATAGCGACCCATTGTGAGGATGAACGGATAATCAAAGCCAACAAAGAAAAATATCCTGATGCGGACAATGCCTCGTACCATCCGCTGATACGCAGCGCGGAAGCTTGTTTCGAATCGTCTTTTTCGGCTGTTCAGCTGGCCAAGCAACACGATACCCGCCTGCATATCCTGCATATATCTACGGCAAAAGAGCTGCAATTGTTTACCAATATGTTCCCGCTTAAGGACAAAAGGATCACCTCCGAAGTTTGCGTGCATCACCTGCACTTTACGGCAGATGATTATCCGCAGCTCGGAACATTGATACAATGCAATCCTGCGATCAAGTCTCCTGAAAATAAGGAAGCGCTATGGGAGGCTTTGCTGGATGACAGGCTTGATATTATTGCGACAGACCATGCTCCGCATACCTGGGAAGAAAAGCAGCAACCCTATGGCAAGGCCCCGTCAGGTCTTCCTTTGGTGCAGCATTCCCTGCAGATGATGCTTCATTACGTGAAGACGGGCAGGATCAGTATTGAGAAAGTAGTTGAAAAAATGTGCCATGCCCCGGCCCAATGCTTCAATATAAACAAAAGAGGATATATAAGAGAAGGTTACTGGGCAGATCTTGTACTGATAGCCCCTAATGAAAAGTATAGGGTCGAAAAGTCTAACATCCTTTATCAGTGCGGCTGGTCACCATTGGAGGGGATTACATTCCCCGCTACTGTTACCCATACGATTGTCAGCGGGAACCTGGTATTCGAAGATGGTAAAGTACACGAGGAAAAAAGAGGCTTACGGTTAGAATTCCATTAGTTAATGCCTCGGATAACAGGTCACGTTAGCAATAATTTTTCATAAAATTGCACCTGATTACAAATTTTTTTTTGTAATTAAAAAACATTGTTTAATCTTTGCATCACAGATTGGTTAATTACTTCCAACCTTTGACCAAAACAAAGCTTACTGCTTCTTCCCGGATAAGTTAAGCCTCTGACTTTTCAAATATTGATCTGATAATCAAAAACACCTCACGGATTTGTATATCCAAAAATTATTTTAGCAAACTCCCTCTTATACTGAATGGCTTACGACATTTTGCAATTGAACGACATGCTCGTTCCTGAACTGATAGACATTGCTGAGTCGCTGGGAATACCGGAGACGAAAAAAACAGACAAACAGAACCTGATATACCGCATTCTTGACAAGCAGGCGATACTCGCCTCAGGAGAAACGGCCGGTGAAGAAGATCAGCCGAAAAAGCGCCGGGGCAGGAAACCGAAAGAAGAAGAAAGCGAATCACCGAAAGCTGCCGAGCCTGTTCCGGTTGCAAAACAACAACAGGAAAGGCCACGGATAAAGAAAGAACGCAAGCCAAAAGAAGAACAGCCGTTACCGTCTGAAGCTACAGTACCTGCTCCAAGTGAGGAAGAAACAGAAGCACAGGTACCGGCAATACAATCTTTTCCTATGGAACCAGCTGCAGAACCTTCGAAGGAAAAGCAGGAAACCGAAGCATCGGCAGACCTCCAGGCAAAGGAGCAAAGCCCGCAAAACAAGCAACAGCGCAATAACCGGTTCCAGCAGCAGAATGAATCCCATTTCAATATTGAGTTCGATGGCATTATCCCTGGAGAAGGTGTGCTGGAAATGATGCCGGACGGCTATGGCTTTCTCCGCAGCAGCGACTACAATTACCTGAGCTCTCCGGATGATATTTACGTATCACCGTCGCAAATAAAACTCTTCGGGTTGAAGACCGGCGATACCGTTACCGGTAATGTACGCCCCCCCAAAGAAGGGGAAAAATATTTTGCCCTGTTAAAAGTTGAAAGTATTAACGGCCGCCAGCCCGAAGAAATAAGGGATCGTGTTCCGTTCGACTACCTCACACCGCTCTTCCCGAATGAAAAACTGAACCTGAATACTTCTGCCAGCAATTACGGCACCAGGATCATGGACCTGTTTACACCGATTGGAAAAGGGCAACGTGGTCTGATAGTGGCACAGCCTAAAACAGGTAAAACAATGCTGCTTAAAGAAGTGGCAAATGCTATTGCCGCCAACCACCCTGAATGCTACCTGATGATCGTGCTGATCGATGAACGCCCTGAAGAGGTTACGGATATGCAGCGCAGCGTCCGTGCCGAGGTGATCGCATCAACTTTTGATGAGCCTGCGGAGAAGCATGTAAAGGTATCACAGATCGCGCTGCAAAAAGCTAAACGCCTGGTTGAAGTAGGACACGATGTGGTCATACTGCTGGACTCCATTACACGTCTTGCCAGGGCGCATAATACCGTAGCGCCTGCAAGCGGTAAAGTTCTGAGTGGTGGCGTGGAGGCTAATGCTATGCAAAAGCCGAAGCAGTTCTTCGGTGCTGCCCGCAAAATTGAGAATGGCGGATCACTGACCATACTGGCGACTGCCCTGATCGATACAGGCTCCAGAATGGACGAAGTAATCTTTGAGGAATTTAAAGGAACCGGCAATATGGAACTGCAGCTTGACCGTAAGCTTGCGAACAAACGTATATTTCCTGCTATCGACATCACCTCCTCTTCTACCCGTCGTGATGATTTGCTTCTGGATAAAGAGACATTAGGCAAAATGTGGGTACTGCGGAATCACATATCAGATATGCATACCGATGAAGCCATGAATTTCCTGCTGAAGCAGATGAAAGGTACAAAAGGCAATGAAGAGTTCCTGGCAACTATGAATAAGTAAATAGCTAATCATATATAAAATCGGGCCATTTTCAATGGTCCGATTTTATTTTTAGTCTCTGATAATTCTGGTCAACTTCCCGAAGTCATACGCAAGTTATTTGACCAGGGCATTCTCCAGCTGCAGCAATGAGGTCTCGGATATCTTCACATTATAGGCGGCATCCGAAAGCCTTGCCAGGGCCGCAACATAGCTGCTTTCAGCTTCTCTCAGCTCCAGTGTGTTAGCAACGCCTACCCGGAAGCGGGCCTGCTGTATCATTACGTTTTCCTGGGCATATTTTATATTTTCCTGCTCCAGGTCCAATCCCTTCAAGGCATTATCATAGCTACGCCAGGCCGTTCGGTAACGCGCGGCAAGGCTGGTCGATAGCTGATCAACAATAAGCTCCTGCCGGGCAATTTCCTGCCGGGCAATTCTCTTTTGCCGCTGTAAATTAAAACCGCTAAAAACAGGAATACTCAGGTTCAGCGCGCCCTGGGGGCCGTAGGTCCTGTTAAATAGAGTGACACCGGCGCCGCTGTTCACTTTACTGTAATTATAGGAACCGGCCAGGTTAAGCAGCGGCAACTGTGCACCCCTGGCCAGCTGCCAGTCATATTCTGCCAGCATTTTTTGTTGTCCGGCAAGCTGGTAGGAAAAATTTGCCGCCAGCCAGCTTTGCTTATCTTTAAAGGTAAGCGCTTTGTTCAAATACAGGCTGTCCAGTACATCATAGTCAGCAAACTGGTCCCGGCCCATTGTTATCATCAAGCTATCCTTTGCCTGTCTCAGTGCCGCTTCCTGGGTAAGGTGCGCCGCCCTGCTGGCATTATAATCGACCTGGGCCTGCAGGTAATCCGTTTTTGCCGACGTTCCGATCTCAAACTTACGCCGGGCAATATCCATGCGGACCTTCGCCAGGGCCATGGCTGTATCTATGGCAACCAACTGCTGCTTTTGCCTGACAACAGCAGCATAGGCATTAATAACTGAAGCAACTGTGCTTTGTACCTGCTCCTTCAGGGCAATACCTCCGGTACGCTCAATTTCATCCAGGCGCTTTTTGTTGATGAACATACGCATACCGTCAAATAACGTCCAGTTCAGCAATACGGACCCGGTAAGCCCGCGTGAAGTAGCGCCGTCGCGGTTTTGCACCTGCCCGGATGCCAGCTCCAGCTTGGTATCGGACACGCTTCCGTTCAGACCGCCATTTAAGGTTACTTCCGGCAGCATACCGGCATTACCGATTGTATTATTGGCATGTGCCTGCTGAAGCTCATTTTGCGCGATACGTATATCGAAATTCTGCTCGAGCGCCGAATTGACGGCCTCATTCAGCGTCAGCAAAGACTGCATTTCACCGGCTTCCTGCGCCCTGCAATAGGTAACAAGGATAAATAAAATGCCTGACAGGATATATCTGAAATTCATAAAGGCGGAAATATATTTTTAATTTATTCTCCCAGCTTATCCGTTGCCGTAATCGTTTTTATTTTTCTGCGGGACAGGAAGGTGTACATTACGGGAACAATAAACAACGATAATATCAGCGAAAACATTACGCCACCAACTATTACAATACCCAATGGGATACGGCTGGTGCTTGCGGCACCTAACGATAAAGCCAAAGGCAAAGCTCCTCCGGCCATGGCAAGACTGGTCATCAGGATCGGGCGCATACGCATCTTGGCAGCCGTAACAGCCGCCTCCATTTTCGAGGCTCCCTGTTCCCGGATATGATTGGAGTATTCTACAATGAGAATCCCGTTTTTTGTAACCAGTCCTATCAGCATGATCATGCCGATCTGCGAGAAGATATTCAGCGTCTGACCGAATAGCCAGAGCGATAAAACAGCGCCCGCTATCGCCAAAGGAACTGTAAGCATAATGATCAAAGGGTCTATAAAGCTCTCGAACTGCGCGGCCAGCACAAGGTAGATCAGCACCAGGGCCAGTATAAAAGCAAAAGTCGTATTGGACGAGCTTTCTGCATAATCTTTGGAAGAGCCTGACAGCCCTGAAGAAAAAGTCTCGTCAATCACGCCCTTCTTTTGCATCCTGGCATAGATCTGCTGCATCTCCTTAATGCCATCTCCCAGGGTATATCCGGGCGAAGGATTAGCGGAAACTGTGGCGGACTTATAACGGTTATAATGGTATATCTGGGACGGGCTTATACTTTCCTGCGAAGAGATGACGTTATCCAGTGAAACCATTTGCCCTGATGATGTTCTTACATAGTAATACCTGAGGTTGACCGGCTCATCCCTGTTCGCACGGGTTACCTGTCCTATAACCTGGTACTGCTTGCCATTCATGGTAAAATAACCGAGGCGTCCGTTACTCAATGCCAGCTGCAATGCCTGGGAGACATCCTGCACCGATATCCCCAGCTGGGAAGCCTTGGCCCGGTCAATTGTAATCCTTAATTCCGGCTTGTTGACCTTCAGGTCAACATCTACATTCTGAAAAACAGGGCTGGCATTGACCTCATCTATAAATGCCGGGAGAACTTTTGTAAGCTTATCAAAATTTATATTCTGTAAAACAAATGAAATAGGCAAGCGGCTGCCGCCTCCCCGCTGAACGGCTATGGTCTGCTCCTGCACCGCATATGCCTGGCCAAAATTAAACTTCTGGAAATTCCTGTTCAGCGACTGAACTATTTCATCCTGGCTGCGCGTACGTTCTGCGGGCAGAGACAGCCGGACATTGCCCGACGCGCTGTTCACCGCACCCGCGCCGCTAAAACCAGGCGCGGTAACAGTAAGTACTGTCTGCTTTTCCGGCACCGAATCCATGACGAACTGTCCTACCTGGGATACATAATTATCCATGGCATCATAAGAGGTACCTTCCGGGGCTGTCATAGACAAGCGGAAACGAGAACGGTCCTCCAGCGGCGCCAGCTCGCTCTTGAGATCCGAGCCGAAAAAATAAATAGCGGCAAAGCAGGCAATAATACCGGCAGTAGCCAGCCAGCGGCGACGCATAAACCATTCCAGCGCTTTACGGTACTTATTTTCCAGTCCTTCAAAAAAAGGTTCCGACCAGGTGTAAAATCTTGATTTCCTGGTGGAATCCTTCCTGGACAGGAACACATTCAATACAGGCGTCAGGGTCAGGGAAACAAAACAGGAAATGATCACCGCACCGGCTACCACGATGCCAAATTCCCTGAAAAGCCTCCCTGTAAAACCCTGGAGGAATACAATCGGCAGGAAGATAATGGCCAGCGTTATTGAAGTAGCAATCACCGCGAAATATATCTCTTCGCTACCCTCCTTTGCAGCCTTACGCTTGTCCATTCCGGCTTCCATCTTTTTATAGATATTTTCCGTAACCACTATACCGTCGTCCACCACCAGTCCCGTAGCCAGCACGATGGCCAGCAGGGTGAGTATATTGATGGTAAATCCCATAAAGTACATGATGAAGAAAGCGCCGATAAGACTTACAGGAATATCGATAAGCGGCCTGATAGAAATGAGGAAATCGCGGAAAAAGAGATAAATAATGATCACCACCAATCCGAAAGCAATAAATATGGTTTCTTCCACTTCGCTGATAGAGTTCCTTATGGTAACCGTATTATCCATTGCTATATCCAGCTTTATATCTGCCGGAAGATCCTTTTTTATCTGTTCATATCTTTTATAGAACTCATCCGCAATCGCTACGTAATTAGATCCCGGCTGAGGTATAAGCGCCAACGCGACCATCGGCACACCGCTTTCTTTCAGAATGGTCTCTTCGTTTTCAGGTCCCAGCACAGCCTCCCCTATCTCGCTCAGGTGAATATCGCTCCCGTTTACGTTTTTGATAATAAGCCCTTCAAAATCTTCTTCTGTTTGCAGCCGGCCGATCGTCCGCACAGATAGCTCCGTCTGGTAACCGGATACTTTCCCTGATGGCAGCTCAATATTCTGCCTGTTCAGCGCATCCTGCACATCGCTGAAGGTAATACCATATGCCGCCATCCTCATCGGGTCGAACCAGAGCCTCATAGCATAACGTTTCTGTCCCCATATCTGGATGCTGCTTACACCAGGGATCGTCTGCAGCCTTTCCTGCAATACATTTTCGGCATAGTCACTCACCTCTAACTGATTACGGGTATTACTCTGCACCGTCATAGAGAGTATCGGCTGGGAGTTGGCATCCGCTTTTGAAACGACCGGAGGGGCGTCAATATCCTGGGGCAAATTGCGCAATGCCTGGGAAACCTTATCGCGTACATCATTGGCCGCCGCTTCCAGGTCTTCGCCCAGATCAAATTCGACAGTAATGTTACTGGTTCCCTGGCTGCTGACGGAAGAAATATTGCTGATACCTGCTATACCGTTAATTGATTTTTCCAGCGGCTCTGTGATCTGCGATTCTATAATATCGGGGTTGGCGCCGGAATAGCTGGTTCTTACATTTATAATAGGAGGATCAATGGAAGGATAATCACGTATGCCCAGGAACTTAAAGGCGATAAACCCGAAAATGAGTATAAATATATTGGCCACTACGGCAAAAACCGGCCTTTTGAGTGCTAAAGATGGTAAGCTCATTGGTTTAAAGAGGCTTAAACCCGCCAGGGCTTAATATTTATAAAAAAAACGGCTCCGCTTAGAACCGTTTTCTTCTTTAAGGTTTAATCCTCTTTAAAATTTTTCCGCATACCGGAATACCGGAATGATCAAAGGATTACTGCCAGGCTTTTAATAACTGCAGCAAGACGTACCGCATCATAAATTCTGGCTTCTGAAGCACCGTGCTGCTTTACAGATTGCTCATGTGAAGTAACACACATTTCACAGCCGTTAAGGGCGGATACCGCAAGACTTACCAGTTCAAAAAATTCTTTCCCCAGCACAGGGTTCATCATAATACTCATACGAAGCCCTGCCGGCGTATTATTGTAATACTGGTTCTGCGGCAGATAGTGCCTGAAACGGTAAAATACATTATTGGTATTCATAAGTGCCGTGCAGGCATGAATTTCAGCTATCTCCCCATCATGGGCACCTTCATTCTTCGCCATGGTCTCAAAAGCGCTGACCAGCAGTCCGGATCGTTCGTTGGCAGCTACCGAGAGCGCCAGCAATGCCGCTTCCTTCTTATTGAGATTGTTGCTTTTTAAAACTGCGGCAACATTCAGCTTCAGGTCTTTAAGAAAGCGGTTGTCCGCTGCTGCCAGCTTCTCCAATCCCCCGGATTTATAATCACCGGGAATATTCAGATCAGCAAAAAGGTTCTGAATTGTTTCGTTCATTATTATATGTTTTAATAGGATATGGCAAATCCCGTATTTAAAGTATAAAGCATAAAAAGAGATGTGAATATTAAGACACCGGTCCGAATATCCACATCTCCTGCAAAATCATCAATTAAGCCTCCTGCAATTGCTGCGTCAGGGTCGTTTCACCTTTTTTCCAGTTACACGGGCAAAGCTCGTCTGTCTGTAAAGCGTCCAGAACGCGCAGCACCTCTTCCACATTACGGCCTACGCTCAGGTCGTTGACATTCACCCAACGGATAATACCCTGCGGGTCAACAATGAAGGTAGCACGGTAGGCAATTTTCTCTTCGGCCTGTAAAATACCCAGCTCTTCCGCAAGGGATTTAGAGGTATCGGCCAGCATGGGGAATTTCAGGTCACGCAGATCGTTATTTTCCCTTCTCCAGGCAAGGTGAACAAATTCAGAATCTGTAGAAGCTCCTATCAGCACAGTATCCCTGTCATCAAACTCGCTAAATGCATTATTAAATGCAGCTATTTCGGTAGGACATACAAATGTAAAATCCTTAGGCCACCAGAACATCACCATCCACTTATCGGTATCGGTATGGATCGCGTTGGTAATATCTGCAAACTCTTTACCGGGCGCATCTGCATTCAAAGCTGACGCTACTACCGCTTTCTTCTTAAATTCAGGAAACTTACTACCTACTGAAGCTGTTTTGTTACTCATTTCTGTTTTTTATTTTTTATGGTTATGAAATATGTTCTTGTCTTACGCGGTGCAAAGTTCGAAAATGAATTTCTTTTACCGGAACTATTTTCACTATTAAAAAATAGGGATTTTCAATAGCTGTTTAAATAACAATTCACAATATTCTATAAGATATCCCGGAAAAGGCCTATGCAACTATTCATTTAAATTATTGTTTACCATTTGTGCAAAGATAATTTACCGCTTATTTTTGCCATCAGCATTTTCAAAAGGTTGATATTAAGTATAAATTGACCTATTTTATTGTTTACAAAAAATATATTCGCAATCATGGCACACACACTCCCGGCATTACCTTATGCCACAAACGCATTGGAACCTCATATTGATGCACAGACCATGGAGATACATCATGGCAAGCATCACCAGGCCTATGTTGATAACCTGAACAAAGCCCTGGAAGGTAATGATGCGGCTGATCTCCCGCTTGAAGAGCTCATGAAAAATATTTCAAAATATCCTGCTGCTGTACGTAACAACGGTGGCGGACATTATAATCATTCATTATTCTGGACAGTGCTCGGACCGGACGCGAAAAGCGCACCGGAAGGAAAGCTTGCCGATGCAATCAATGAAGCATTTGGCGGCTTGGATGCCTTAAAAGAAAAAATGAGCACAGCCGGAGCTACCCGTTTCGGAAGCGGCTGGGCCTGGCTGATCGTTAAAGATGGCAAGCTCGAAGTAACCTCTACGCCTAACCAGGATAATCCGTTAATGGATGTAGCGGAGGTAAAGGGTACGCCTATTTTCGGGATCGATGTATGGGAACATGCCTATTACCTGAAATACCAGAATAAGCGTCCTGATTACCTCAAAGCGATCTGGAACGTTATAAACTGGGACGAGGTTTCCAAAAGGTACCAGGCAGCAATTTAAACATGCAATCGTGTAATAAATCAAAAAGGTTGTGCCATGCACAACCTTTTTGATTTAATCCGATTATACTTTATACAGAAAATATGTATGTAATTTTCCTTTTAATTCTTACCCAACTATCGTACCTTCGTATCCGGTCTTCTACTTTATCCAAAGATTATGTTAATGTGACATAGGAAATACAGCTATATATTTCTGCTGAAATATATTTTAGGTATACCATGCAACCATAGTAGGGTAAATTATCTTTACAATTTTCTGAATTATGAGTAAAAAATTTTTATTCTTCCTGCTTGGAGTTTGTTTCAGCTACTCCCTATCCGCCCAGACCTCTTACGACCCGCCATTATTGACGACCCCGGTTGACGATACCTCTATCTGCCAGGGGCAATCATTACATATGCATGCAGAGATATCCCCTTCCAACCCGATAGGAGTGGATCCGGGTACGGGAGAAGGCGGGGGCAAAATAGATGATCTCACGGATGATGTATTCTCCGGGGTTGTGGATATCGGCTTTACATTCAATTTTTATGGTGTTGATTATACGCAATGCGTCATCAGCTCCAATAATTATATAACCTTTAATACCGGTCTTGCCGGTAGCTACAGCGGCTGGTCTATTACAGATGCAGCACCCAGCACCAATACTCCTGCCAATTCAATCATGTGCCCCTGGCAGGATATTAATCCTGCTTTGGGTGGTGTTGTTCAATACCAGACCATAGGCGAGGCTCCTAACCGGGTATTTATAGTTGAATACTGCAGCATCCCTATGTTCAGCTGTACGGATATAGTATTTTCCGACCAGATCAAGCTGTTTGAAGGCAGCAATATTATTGAAACGCACATTATAGAAAAGCCGCTGTGTGAAGAATGGAATGACGGACTTGCGATACATGGGCTTTCGAAAGATGACGATATTGCGCATATTGTTCCCGGCCGGAATTTCCCCGAGGCCTGGATGGCTTTTAACGATGGCTACCGCTTTACTCCTGACCCGGATGACGCCGATAATTATTTCATTGAAGCCATCCCCTATTCTCCTTTCCTGATGAATGTGACCAATGATGATATTGAGTGGTTCGAAGAAGGCAATCCTTATCCGATTGCAACGGGGACGGACGTGACCGTAACCCCAAGCGGGCCCACTTATTATATAGCAAGCATTACATCCGGCGGAGACTGCAACGGGGTAACCTATACAGACACTATTCACGTTGACTTCAATGCGATTTTCTACGACACTGTTTCAACAGCCATCTGCCAGGGAGAAACCTATGATTTTTATGGAACCCCGGTGTACCAACCAGGGCAATATCAGGCAACGGTCACTTCTTCCGAAGGCTGTGATACCGTGGTTACATTATACCTGACCAATAACCCATTACCAGATGTCCGTATAGCTGCGAATATGACGGATATATGCGAGGGAGAGACCGCGACAATATCCCTGACCAATCCTACCAATAGTGCTTCTTATCAATGGCAACGCGACGATGCCGATATTTCAGGAGCAACGGGCCATAGTTATGGCGCGGAAGTAGCGGGGGCATATCGCGTAAGGGGCACTACCAATAAAGGATGTATTGATATTTCCAAAAAAATAACCATTGTCGTTAATCCTCCGGCAGTTGCTGAAATTTTAAGCATCAGCGAGCAGGATGTCTGTATCGGAGATACGGTAAAGGTGAGTGCCGCTCCGGGCCAGGATTACCGATACCACTGGGCGCCGGAAGCATATTTCCGCTATACAAGCGGTTTTCTGCAGCAGGATGCTGATGCCGTGGTACCGGGAACCGGGGAGATATACCTTACAGCAACCAACTCTTTCGGCTGCCAGGATAAAGACACTGCTGTTCTGCTGGCACACCCCTGCTGCGATATATATACACCCAGCGCCTTCTCTCCTAATGGTGACGGCCTGAATGATTTTTTCGGTCCGTTGCTGCGGCCGGGACAAAAAATAGTTGCGTTGCAGGTGTTTGACCGTAAAGGCAGACAGATATACAACAATGAAAACCCGCAGAAAGGATGGGATGGCCGTTATCACCCTAACGGTGAAGATGCGGCCCAGGATGTATACATGTACCGGCTTGTATATACCTGTACCGACGGACAGGTATTTGAGACCAAAGGCGACATTACCTTAGTACGCTAACGGCTTACCGGTCTTGAGTATTATAGTTAACTTTGTCAGCCAGCCCTAAAAGGCTGGCTGTATTTTTACCAGAAAAACAGCCGTATACCGCGTTATCTTATGCCAGACACACCTGTTTCCTATGCAACGGAGCAAAATTTTTCCCGGCTTCTTGAGCAGCATCAACTCAGTGATAAATTGTTCATTGCCGCTATAAGCGGTGGCATAGACAGTATGGTGCTGGCAAATTTGTTGCTACGGTCTAAGGTCAAATTTGTTATAGCACATTGCAATTTTCATTTACGCAATGAAGAGAGCAATGATGATGAGCGATTTGTTGCAAGCTGGGCAAAAAGCCATGCGATACCGTACCATGTACAAAATTTTGACACCAAAAGTATCCTGGACGAAGAAGGCGGCAACCTGCAGGATACTGCCAGGAAGCTGCGGTATAACTGGTTTGAGCAATTACGAAAAGAGCTGAAAGCCGACCTGGTTGCTACAGCCCACCATGCTAATGATTCAGCGGAAACATTGCTGATGAACATATTCAAAGGCACAGGCATCAAAGGACTGCATGGTATCCTCTTCAGGCAGGGCAATATCATACGGCCATTGATCAGCTTTGAGCGTAAACACCTGGCGGCTTATGCATCTGAAAACAATATAACCTGGCGGGAGGACAGCAGTAACAAAAAGGAGGATTATACCAGGAATAATATAAGACATAACCTTATACCACTGGCAGAACGCATTTTCCCGAACGTGATTGAAAACCTGCAGAAGAATACCAGAAGATTTTCTGAGGCAGAGATACTGTACCGGCAAGCTATCGACGGCTACCGGAAAAAGCTGGTGGAAAAAAGAAAAGAAGATTTTTATATTCCTGTACTAAAGCTCAGGCATGTTCAGCCTGTCCATACTATAGTTTATGAGCTGCTGAAGGATTTCGGCTTCCAGCCATCGCAGACGGAGCAGATCATTGGTTTAATGAAAGCAGAAACAGGACGGTATATACAATCACCCTCGCATCGGGTCATACGCAACCGGGACTTCCTGGTTATTACTCCCCTCAGGGGAGAAGATACAGGACTGGTGCTCCTGGAAGAGGCGGACATTCTTGGCGGGAAGGAAATAATTACACGTGATTTTAAATTACATTGCAGCTTTCAGCAGTTCAACGGCGACCTGGAATCGGTAAAATCCGGCAAAGACATAGCTTTTGCGGATATAAAGCATTTAGAATTTCCCCTGCTGTTACGAAGATGGAAGAATGGCGATTATTTTTATCCTTTAGGTATGAGGAAAAAGAAAAAGGTGGCCAGATTCCTTATAGACCAAAAGATCCCGCTGCATGAAAAAGAAAAAATATGGGTGATAGAAAGCAATAAGCGGATATTATGGGTAGTAGGAGAACGTCCTGACGACCGTTTCAGGATTAGTCCGTCTACCAGGACAATGCTGAAAATATCTGTTACAGCATTATAACCTTTACCAAAAGCAGCAGGGAGGCCTTTTTCGGCTTCCCTGCTTTGTATTACTGAAGATCGGGCTATATATCGATCTTAGCGTATTTTGCATTTTTCTCAATAAATTCTCTTCTGGGTCCTACTTCTTCGCCCATCAGCATGGCAAATATACGGTCTGCCTCTGCGGCGCTTTCTATGGATACCTGCTTTAAGGTACGTGTTTCAGGATTCATCGTTGTTTCCCACAGCTGCTCGGCATTCATCTCTCCAAGACCTTTGTAGCGCTGGATATTTACACTGTCTTCTTTCCCCCCGGCTGCAAGCTTGGTAACGGCCTCTTTCCGCTCCTCTTCCGTCCAGCTATAAATGGCATCTTTCCCTTTCTTAACCAGGTATAAAGGTGGCTGGGCCAGGTATACGTGCCCCTGCTCTACGAGCGTGGTCATATACCGGAAGAAGAAGGTCAGTATCAGCGTGGCGATGTGCGAACCATCCACATCGGCATCCGTCATGATGATTATTTTATGATAGCGGAGCTTGGAAAGATTAAGCGCCTTGGGATCATCGGGAGTACCTACCGTAACCCCAAGAGCGGTATACATATTTTTGATCTCCTCATTCTCATATATCTTGTGCTCCTGCGCTTTTTCTACGTTCAGTATCTTACCCCTCAGCGGTAAGATGGCCTGGTAGGAACGGTCACGCCCCTGCTTGGCGGTACCGCCCGCCGAGTCTCCTTCGACAAGATACAATTCACAGCGTTCCGGATCTTTTTCAGAACAATCCGCAAGCTTACCCGGAAGTCCGCCCCCGGTGAGGACGCTTTTACGCTGTACCATTTGCCGGGCTTTCGCTGCTGCCGCGCGTGCCTGGGCCGCAAGAATTACCTTATCGATGATCAGCTTGGCAGCCTTTGGATGCTCTTCCAGATAAGCATCCAGTATACGGCTTACGCTTGTATCGACCACACCGCTTACTTCATTGTTACCCAGCTTTGTCTTGGTCTGTCCTTCAAACTGGGGCTCAGGCACCTTAACAGAAACAATGGCCGTCAGCCCCTCGCGGAAGTCGTCTCCGGTAATTTCCACTTTTGCCTTTTCAAACAGCTTGTTTTTATCCCCGTATGATTTGAACACACGCGTGATAGCCCGGCGGAAACCGGCTACGTGCGTACCACCTTCAATGGTATTGATGTTGTTTACATAGGAGAAGATATGCTCGTTGTAAGAGGTATTGTAGGTCAGGGCAACATCAACCGCTACATTGCTGGCGTCATCATGGCCTTCCACATAGATCGGCTCAGGCAGCAATGAATCCCGCTTACCATTGTTATCCAACATCTGCACAAATTCGACAATCCCCCCTTCACTGTAAAATTCCTCGCTGCGGGTATCTCCGTTTGCTTCATCCGCACGCTCATCTATCAAGACGATGCGGATCCCTTTATTCAGGAAGGAAAGCTCACGGAGACGCGCGGCAAGAATATCACGGTGGTATACGGTATCTTTAAAAATGGTGCCATCCGGCTTGAAATGCGTAATTGTCCCGGTCCGGTCGGTAGTACCGATTTCACGTACGGCGTATTCAGGCACGCCTTCCCGATACGACTGCTCGAATATCTTGCCCTCCCGATGTACTGTAACATGCAGCGGGTTGCTCAATGCATTCACACAGCTTACACCCACACCATGCAATCCCCCGGAGACCTTATAGGTGTTTTTATCAAACTTACCTCCCGCATGCAGCATGGTCATTACCATTTCCAGGGCCGATTTCCCCTCTTTCGAATTGATACCTGTCGGGATACCACGCCCATCATCCTCAACCCTTATCGAATTATCATTGTTAATCGTTACCGTAATATTTTTGCAGTACCCGGCAAGCGCCTCATCTATAGAGTTATCAACTACCTCATATACCAGGTGATGCAGACCTTTGATACCGATATCACCGATATACATCGAAGGCCGCTTTCTCACAGCTTCCAACCCCTCCAGTACCTGGATACTGTCGGCGCCGTAAACAGGTGCCGCCGCAGCTAATACTTCTTGATTTTCTGTATTCATTAGTATATTTTAAACAATGGTTTATACTATTCCTTTACAGGAGTAAAGTGATAAAAAAAATAAGCTTTTACAAGCTAGCAAAGTTACAAAAAAAAAGCGGCTTTACCCATTAAAATGCAGCCGATCATCCGCATCTGCCTGTAGCTGTAAGACTTGGTTTGCATGCAGCAACGATTAGAAAAACAAACAAATGCTTGTCAATTGATTATACTCTTTTGCCTTATAAATTCAGGTTAAGGCTGAAAGCATTTTTTATAGAACTTATATGTCTATCTTGTGTTTAAGTATAATAGCTAATCAACCAATAAGCCAATGCACGGATCTGCTTCATCAGGGCGCTATCTGCCAGTACCTGCGTTCTTTATTATCCTGCTGTTTTGCAGCCTGTTTTTTCATCCGGCGGGAGCACAATCGAGGAAAAAGACGATACGTATCCATAACCCGTCCTCAAAAATAAGGATAGCCAATTATAGCATTACCAGGATTGTTGATGACAGGCGAAATCCTTCGAATATCGGCTATATTACCACCTATTCCGCCAATAAGTTCCTGGCGGCAGAGCTGGAGCACCCGCCTGCAGAAGAGCTGGATATTTTTATAAGGGAAAATACCGAACAATCCTCCGGGGAAGCCGTGTCCCTGCACATTATCAACTTCTTTCTTTCTGAAGAAATGGCTGCCGGCGAAATGGCCAAAATACGCTTCCGGGTACATTTTGCCTTATTTAATAAAGACAATGAAAGGCTGCTCGATGCGTCAACAACAGGCGATAAGTTTACAGGACCGACACGTGGCGCTTTTGCCGGCAAGCTTATCGGCGAGCGTATAGAGACCCTGCTCAGGGAGCTGGATATTAATCTTCCCAGAGCTGTTGCCAGGTATAATGATCCCGCGCCTATGCCCGTATGGATCGTGCTCAATAATGCCCCGGAGGATAAAAACTTACTTCCCTTCAGTCGTAAACGTCAGCTAAATGTCAGTAACTTTGCAGGCAGAGAACCGGCAAACAGTACAGCATTGGCGGGAACGGAATGCGGGTTCAGCATGGAGTACCAGATAAGGGAGATGGATGGGGTATTAAAAGCCGTTGTGGAGATAACACCTTATTTTAAACAGTCTGCAGCATGGCTGAAAAAAGGCGCGGACCTGGCACAGGCAGGCGCCTACGCGCAAAACCAGTTTGACCTGGCTGCCATAATAACCTGTGACCTGGTTGATGCCGTTGATAAGAAAAAATTCACCTTCAGTTCGCTCAGGGAGGATATAGAAGCCCTGAGGGCAGCATACAGCGAAAAGATCAGGCAGGAAACCGAACTGCAGATAGCAGATACGGATGGCGGCAAAAAAATACCTGAGCTGGAAGACTGGATCGCAAAAACGGCATTCAATATGAAAAGTATTGACTGTTATGAATAAAAACCGACCGATAATCAAATGGAGGACCTGACCAACAGCATACAACACGAGACAGAAGTAATACGGGCGCCAAAACATTTTGTTCCCAGGATCATCTCCTATATATGCCACCCGGTGTTTATGCCTTTCCTGATGACCCTGGTGCTATACTATACGGGCAAATCAGGCTTTATAACAATGGCCAATACCCAACCTTTCTGGCTTGGAACAATTGCACTCAATACAATTTTCTTTCCATTGGTGGCAACATTGCTGATGCGGAAGCTGGGCTTTATACAAAGCATATACATGGAAGAGCCTAAAGACAGGATCATTCCCCTGATCGCCACTATGATCTTTTACTTCTGGGCCTACCAGGTTGTCAAGGCAGGGATGGCGCCGTTCTCCCTAAAGGTTTTGCTGCTGGGTTGCTTCTGGGGAGTTATCGCCACTTTCATGATCAATATTTTTTACAAAATAAGTATGCATGCAGTAGCGGCAGGAGGTGCGGTCGGCATACTCGTAGTAGTAATGATTACCGGCGGGGTCAATATGCTCCTGCCATTTATTGCTTCGCTGCTTATTGCCGGTGCCGTAGGTACTTCCCGGCTGCTGCTGGGCGCTCACAAGCCATTTGAGATATGGATGGGTTATATCACGGGTATCGCTGTGCAGCTTGGTGCAATGTGGTACCTGCTCTGATATGGCCGACCGGGAAACAGCTTTACGCTCAGTTCACCCCGAAGGTGCGGATAATTTTGTTGTTATCATCAAATATATACCGCACATGTGTATTCACTGATTTTGCCTGCCCGTCTTTGTTGATGTAATATTCATAAACGGAATACATATCATAGACATTATCCGATATCCGTTCGATCCTTACATCATGATTGGCATTATCGGAGGTTTTTGTCCAGGTATTATTATAACGGTTCATGAGCTCGCTTTGTGAAGGATTTTTTACGTCCCAGTACTGTTGCAGGTTTGCAGAAAAACAGCCAAGAATTCCCGGCATATCTCTTGCCTCCTCCGCCTTCAGCAAGGTCTCAATTACTTTTACCTTCTGCGGATCACGTTTGCCCGGGCTAGCCGTAGCAGCGGTGGCGGTATCCTTTACTTTCGCAGGTGGTGCAGCGCTTTGCGGAATATCTGCCCGCTGCCGGTCCGGCTGTGCCGTACTTACCGTGTCAGTTAGCGGCGATACGGCAGATCGTTCAGACATTTTATAAAACATGAAACCGCATATACCCAGCAAGGCAATGATTACCGACAGATAAACTATAGTTTTATTGCTCCCGCCCGCTTTTGCAGGCTGCACCGGGTAAGCAGGCACCTGCTGTGACGCGAAATTTCCGGCTTCCGGCATTGTTACAGATTGCTGGAATTGCAAAAAAGCAGCTTCATAGCTTTGTGCCGTCCGGCTGTCAATGCCCCAATGCAGGTAAAGCCCCTGCAACTGGCCCGCTATCTCATCATCCCTTAATGCAGCCCACCGGCTTTTCAGATCCTCGGTTGCAGGCGCGCTGTATTTCTTCATGTGCAGGAAATTGATGTATTCCCGTATATTCTTTGAGCTGATCATGCTATTGTTTAATTAGTAGTGCTTAAGGTATCTGCCGGCACAGCCATTGTATCAACCGGAGGTTTATACTTAAAGGCATATATCTTCCCGTTCCCATCCTCTATCGCCTCAAAATTCAGCGGAAGGTTAGCCTTACAATCGTAGAGATAGGCCGATCTCCCGATATTAAAGAACCGGTAGCTGCCGCCCAGGGGAACAGGATCGCTGTTGCTGTTGATCACCGCTATTTTCTCAGGAGCTACAAACCTGTTTTCCTTAATGTCACCTTCAAACCTGTAATAATACCCATCCGAAAGCCCTGCAATAATAACATATTTTATATTGTCCACAATAGTCTGCTTGAGCACCGCATAAGTCCTGTCCACTGCCGGCCTGGGAAGCCCTTCCGTATGTGTAACTATATATTTGTCCGCCATATCAGGATCAAGCCCCATCGAGCCTATGATTATCTTCCGGTAGATAGCTTTCAGGGCGGTATTCTCCGCTTTATTGTTTTTCACCTCTTTAAATGCGGTCTGGTAAAGACGGAACTCGTTATAATTATCAACCACGTAATTAGTGTTCACATATCCGGCAATACCTTTTTTATTTACAAGGTAGGCCCAGAAGCTTCCATCTTTCAAAAGCACTTTACGGCAGGGATAAGTCTTATCGCTGTTATCAATACTCCTGTAATAAATATTCTTATCAAATGCTTTCAGCTTCTGGTAGGAAGGAAGCTCGTTTTTCACCTCAAACAGGTCCATTCTTGCAACCATTGCTTTATTATCGTCCCTGACAGCGACATTATCCGTTATGGTATAGATATAATCAAGGGCAGAAAACTGCAGGTATTTATATCCTGTATAACCTGCTGTCACAATCAATACTGCCATCACTGACCACAATAACAGTCTTGGTTTCTTTCTGCGGGGAGCCGGGGCGGGCACATAGGCGGCAGGGGCAACAGGGACCGGGCGCGATACTACCTGGGGGCCGGCAACAGGTGCCGGAGCAGGCGGATATAAAGTATCCCGGAAAAAATTGTCGGTTTCTTTTTGCCGGTCAACAGCAGTTAAGCCCCAATGCCGGAACAGTCCATCCAGCTGTACCCCGATCTCATCTTCCGGCAAAGAGAGCCATCGCTGCAGCAGGTCGGCAGGCGGCGCCCCACCTCTTCTTTTTTTATAGAGATAAGTAATAAATTCAGTAACGTTATTCCTGTTAATGGTCATAATTACCTGTTATATGTTTTACCTATCAGCCTTATCAGGACATCATTGGGTACATGAATACCTCCTCCGGCGCTGATCTCAAATGCCGCGTGCACTACCTGCTCCTCGCGGCTATAGCCTATTTCGAACCCGAAATCACTTAAGCGGTAATGCAGCAATTCATTGTTACCGTTAAAAAAATCGCTTATGCTATCGCCGGTCTTTTTTATATCGACATAAAGTACCTGTTCCTTATAATTAATAACGGCGGCATTGCCATATGCTTTAGCAATAAGGGAGACAAAGGTATCTTTCTTCATTACATTGTAGTTATAGGTACCAAATTCCGGCTCGGAAGCTATAGTCTGTTCCCGCGTAGCGTTTTTATCCCCGGAAAAGGCAAGCACCATTATTACTGCCAGTATCACCGCAGCAAAAGTAAATAGGTATTGCCTCGCAGCAGCCTTCCTGTTTATTGTTGTCATTGAAAATAGTTTTGAAAAGACCGGGAAGCCATTGTTTGATTAATAATATCTGTCAGAAGTTTCCAATCGAAATCGCGGTTGTTGTCAATTACAAAGTACAGCGCATAAACTTTTGTATCAGGTCTCCCGATATTTTCAGCCTGCTGCAGGTCTTTATTGCTTATCCCAACCATCAGGCGCCTCGAATTTTTCGCACCCGATCCCTGTTCATTGATCGTCCCCGTTTTAGCATAAAAGTAAAATCCGGGATGTGTGGCTTTAAGACCGCCGATAGCATGAGCGGTACCGCTTCCGCCATATATCACATCGTTCATCCCTTTAAAAATATTTGCAGCCAGGAACTTATTAAAAGGCCGGTTACCGCCCCATGTACTGTCTGTTATCCAGGGCAAAACCTGATCTTGCTTCCTGGTGACATGAAGGCTGAAATTACGGTTTTGCGTAAGCAGGGAAAGATACATTTCCAGCATCTTGAACGGCGTGATCCTGTAAGGATAACCACCCAAAGCAGATGTTTTCAACCCTATATTAAAATTCTGGTTGGGTTCCGGGTAGGAACGTTCCGATTGCAAAAAGTCGGATTGTTCGGGAAAACTCCAGAGAAAGCTGCTGCTTTTATTTTTGACCAGCAGTTTATAAGTAGCCGTATCCGTAATATTAACCCTGGTATAAGCGGCCGGCGCATCCCCGTACCTGGCTTTCTCCCCGGTTCGCAATCCCGCATTTATCTCAAGCCCTTCGGCCAGTATAGAATGCTCATTGCCGAAGTATCCTTTTACCTTACTACGCTTGTCTGTACCAGGATCTGTAGCCGGCCATTTCCGGTTTTTTTCAGAATAGTTGGGAAGATAACAGGTAGCATTATTATAACTCAGAACAGGATAAACATTGTTGGGGCCTGCATTGCCGGCGAGCACATGCCTGATACTGGCTACACCCTTATTCAGGTAAGCGCTGCGCGGGTAAGAGCCCAGGAACATCATTACAGACTGGTAGAAGTTGCTGGAGGCTTCGATATACACAGGCAGGCTTATATTACCAGCCCTGTAATGGTCATCATTTTTCCAGGGCTTATTAAGCTTTAGCCCGCCATAGCTGTTATATTCTGCCATTACCGGTGGCGCCAGGTAAAGGTTTTCCCAACCCGCATTTACCTGCGACGCAATCACGGCAGCGATCAGCGGCTTTATTGAAGATCCTGGTCCCAGGTGCATAGCGAGAAAATTGCTGTTACCCCATTGATCCCGTTCATTCCTTACATTGCTGAAGAAGAAATGCTGCTGCATCAGGTCATATATCGTCGCAGCATCATTAGGATCCAGCTGCCGCTTATTGGTAACGTAATCTGCCATCAGCCTGATATTGCCGTTGCCGTCGGCAGCAATTACACTGAATTTAAACCGGTTGTTGTTTTTTGTTCCGCCCGCATAAGTATCTCTTATCTGGTCCTGTACATTATTGACCAGATTATAATCAAGGCTGATGGCGACATTGTTTTCCATAAGGCTATCACCCCTGTATGATGCTTTTACCGTGTTGGCAAAGTGATACATCCAGAAATTATTTTCCCGCTGGGGATAGAGTATCCTGTAGCTGCCATTTACCCATTTGCTCAGCGCAAAATGATTTCCGCTGTTACTGAAGCTGGTGACAAAGCTGCTCTTTCCCGAATTTACGGAAACCACATCATCACCGCGGCAGGAGTTGGCATATCCCGGTACACTCCGGGTTATGCTGCTTTTGCTGTTGTTGTAAATGAATATCTCGGCTTTGTCTTTCAGGTTGCCGGGAAGGCTTAATACCCCCACATTGCCCGGCTCATTAATAAACCAGGACACCGGCATAATAGCCAGCATGAGGCCCGTTGCAGGATCATTGCTGTAGAAAGGCAGGTTGGCCGTGCTGCTATTACCGTTAAAAGTGACATTCACGGCTTCGTACGGGTCGCTAAGCGATTCCGAGACCGTACCATGCCACACTTTCCTGTTCTCAATTGCAGGAAGCTCGAGATAAAGATGCTGGTTGTACAGCGCTGCGTAGCGCCCGTTATCATACAACATGTACAGCGGATTGTCTACCCTGAACGCACTGTTAGGCTTTTCGACCAGGCGCTTCAGAATGCTCCGGGTATAGGCATCGTTCACAGAATCTTTTATAAGATACCTGAACCGCGCATCCTGCTCCAGCGATCTGACCAGGACCGGATAGGTAATTTTCTTATGCCTGGCAGCAATACTATCCTGTATATCTATCAGGATGGCATTAAGATCGTTGTCAATATGACCTTGTGTTTTTTCTACCACAACAGAAAAATTATCATTGCTGAGCTCATTGCTTTTGACGGTGGTAAGCGCAAAACCTGCTACCAATGCTATAAAGAAAAGATAACGAAGCAGGTTGGACCGCAGTCTCAGCTGGTAAGAGCGGTAGGACTCAGGCTGCTGCATCAGAACGACAGCGAACAAGGCAAGGGGCAATACCACGCTTAGCTTGCTGGTAAGGCTGAGAAAAGGAAAATCCTGGCCAAAAAATACAAACCTGTTGGTCGCGGTAAGCCAGACAAATAAGCTGATCGTGAACAGTAATATTAACGGCAGCACACCTGCATAAGACCGGGAGCTAAGCCTGGAATAATCATCTCCTGCCGTTAGCCGGTAAGACATCAGGTAGAGGATCAGCGGCATCAGAATGAGAACAAGCGTAAGATACATCGTAAAGTCACCCAGCTCTCCGATCACGAACCTTGCCAATACAACATCCCGGGTTTGTGTATTATAGTTTACGCCTACCTTTGAATAAGGCCGGAGGTTAATGACAGACGTATTATCGTACTGCTTTCTTATGTATGAATTGATGAACCACTGGTTTTCGGCAGTTTCAATTATTTTCTTCGTCTGGAAGGATGAATAATCATTCTGGAGCAGCAGATCGCTGATGGGCTGGTGGATAATAGAAGCCCTGTACTGTACATGACGTATCGCATCCGTAGCCTTAGCCTCCATATAATTCCTGGAAGGGGGCAGCAGCAGCAATAAAGTATATATACCGGTTACCAGCAAAAATGCATAGCTGAGCTTTTTATGCGACCTGTAGAACAGCCAGCATACAGCTGCCGGTATAAACAACAGCAGCCAGATTACTATCAGCTTATAGGTGATCAGGTAATAAAAAAGGGATTTAAAAGACAATACGGCAAGGTATACGACCAGCGAGGCTATTCCGTAAAACCAGTAATTATTGGGGCGGAACAGCATGCTGCCTAAAGTATTCCGCTCCGAATCAAAGGGCTTTTTAAGAAAATTGAGAAAAACGTTCTTAAGGAGGATGAACAGGGTAAAGAGAATGGCAAATCCCCGGTCGGTTACTGCAAAGAATGCAACGGTAAGCAGGGTGATGACAAAAGCGGGGTTATTAATAAAATAATGCACATAAGCTTTACACCTGGTAAAAAAGCGTGTGTCCGCGGCCCGCACCCAGTCTTTATCAAAAGTAAAGTAGCGGTTGCTCAGGGTGGCAAAATAGCAATAACCGATTACAGGGATCAGTATAGTTCCGATACGTGTCCAGGCTTCAAAATGCAGCACCTTATCGTTCAGGATATAAATGGCGAAACAGATACCGGTAAAGGCGGCATAGGCAATATTGATCCTTTTCAGGGTGTACAAACCCCACCTGGCGGCAACGGGATCCCCGGCATCTTCATTTTTATTTTTGTACCACCTGTATAAGGCCAGGGCAACGAGGAAGAGGATTACCCAGATAATCGTCAGCGGCAGCGGCAGCCTGAATCCAAGGTTATAATCAAAATTCAGGATCGTATTTTCCAGTTCAAATTTGGAGATATTTTCTAATGGCGGGAATGTTGCCAGGCGCCAGTAAAGGATAAAGCGAAGGATCAGCAGGCCATATATCACGGCAAATATTACCGGCTCTATCCGCACCAGGTTTTTACCGGGGAAGAACAGGAGCAGGATAATAAAGCCTGTATATATAATTGCTGAAAATAAAAGCAGCCTGTTGTGGCTAAAGCCGTTATCGGAAAAATCCCTGAGCTGGAAGAGGTACCGGACACCGGGTTCAGATGATAGAAGGCTGAAACGGTTATTGGTTATTTTTCTATAGGTATTCCCATTATAATTATCCGTTACGCCAACCGACAGGGAATCTGACGGAATCCCCGACAGGTACTCGAGATTTCCATTGATACGCGCCCCGGAACTCAGCCCGTAGTTTTTAAAAAGGAACCCTTCCTTAAGTTCGCTGTCCAGTACATCGTCATTACTATTGGCAATAAACCTGAGATTCTTGATACCCGGGCGCTGCTCTTCCGCGGGGCCGGAAAGCCAGTAAGCAGCGGGATAGTCAAATATGAAAGCCAGGGAGGTTCCTGAATTGCCAATACCATACTCCCGGTTTTCGACCCTGGTCAGGTATGCTTTTTCATTTAAGTTATGAAAACCGACAAAGAACTTTTTATCATACGGTACAGACACAGCTACCGACAGTTGTGGCTGAACTGCAGCACCATTGACTGTAAGCGAATACCCGTTCTCAAGGAAGCTGCGTGACGGGAAAACGGAATATTGACGCCGCCCTTCGTTATCATAGTTGGCCAGCAGGTATGTCTCGCCCAGCTGTCGCAGCACCAGCTCCAGCACATGGTAAGTCTCGCCTTTTACCACATCATCATTATCATTATCCAGGAAAAGATTGTACAGGGTCTTACCTTCCTGCAATGCCTCATCTTCAATTGTCAGGCTTTCTTTAAAGGGCCGCGGAATATTCTCCTCTTCGGCAAATTCAGCATCGTTACTGCTTATATCGATATGGTACAGGACTTTCTCTTTTTGCGGCCCCAGGAAACCCAGCATACCCCTGTTTCGCTGTTCTAATCTTACCCTCAGCGTATTTTTTCCATTGGAGACAGAAAAATCATTGGTTATAAGCGTGGGAAAGATGTTGTTTACCGGTGTATAATGTCCGTCCTCTCCGGTTTCAGAAAAGACCGGCTCAAAAAATCCAGAAAACCTTAACGAGGCTGTGGCGCCATTATCCGCGACAACTATCTTCCCGGCTCCGCTGCTGTCTTTTTTACCCGCATAGAGTGTGAGATGCCTGTCAAAGGCAATGCCGTTATTGCTTATGCCATAATAATCATTATTATAGAACCAGGGTTTATCCCCCCCGGGGTTGGTAGTGAATTCGATGCAAAATATGCTGCCCAGGAATATTATGGTCATTAATACAAAGGAAAAAATGACCTTATATTTTTTAATAAGCGCGGCAGCCTTTATCTTAACCTCATCCGATCCTGGGTTATTGCTTACTTTAGCTGCTATCATATTTTCCAGGTTGATCTGGAACAGGTAGTAAGCCAGTGACGCTACGATAACAATGCTCAGGAACCAGCTGATAACGCTTCCCCAGAAGATGTTGAACAAGATAATAGCCAATGCGGGTATGGCTATGTACAACCGGGCTATTTTCATCTACAGGTTTTTTATTTTGTATCCTGATATAATGGCATCATCCAGCCCCGAAGACCGGTAATGCTTTAATATATCGATAAGCGCCTGTATATTCCGGGGCGTTTTATCAGGCGGTGTAGCACCGGTGATCTCGGCTACCTGCGCATCCCCACCCTGCTTTTGCTGCAACAGGTACCTGATATTAGCTTCATCATAATTCTGCTTCTTTGCAATTTTATACCGGGTAAGGCTCGCGAAATGCGCCGTCATTTTCATCATATTTTCTATGATCTCTTTCTGCTCGCCCCTGTCAATAGCAGCCCCCATAGGCGCCACCAGCTTATGAAAAGCTTCATTAAAATAAGTCCGGTCAAAGGTCTGCAATGCAGCGAGCTGCTTTTCCAGTTCCGCTTTAGCAGCTTCCGACTGCCGGTAATCCTGCTGAAGCTCTGTAAGCTGCTGCCTGAGCTTTTTAGCATCGGTATTTCTGGCGCCGGATGATCCGCCGGCCGTCTCAGCAGCAGGTACCACGGTTTGTCCAGGCCGGGATACATAACGGGTAATTACGGCGGTAATCACTACCAGCAATAATCCCGCAATACCTATATAGATCCAGTTCGGGTCTGAAGATTGCTCCCCGCTATTATTTACCTGCCCGGCGTCAATACCGCCGGCCGTCTCGTTTTCACCGTCAATTACATTCTCGGGAGAATCCATAGCGCCGGCCCCTTCACCAGCAGTGATCACCAGCTTTTTGCCGGCTTGCTGAAATGCCCTGGTGATAAGCTTTTCAGAAGGCGACAATGATTCCGGCATAGCGGCATACCGCTCATCAATGACAGCTTTATCTAACCGCAGCATATCCAGTATCCTGCGGTCATCGCCGGCATCCTTCAGCTTCAGCGCAGTGCCGGATTTATGTACGGGATAGGCTGCCGAGGCTGCATCCGTACTTATTGTCACAGTTTCAGCATTGGCCGATACCAGTATCTCCACATGCCGGGAATAGCCGGGAATTTGCCATGATTCCTGGGCCCGGAGGCTAAAGGAGACCAGGCAGCACAATAATATCAAAAGAATATTCTTCATATTTTTTTTATTAGAAAAATAAGGGGTTTTCTTTGCTGTCATCCTTATCATTATTGCCGGCATCCGGCGCAACGGGCACCGTATGGCTGACCCGGGCAATATCATCACGCTCCAGGCTGGCAAGGTATTTATCATCAATATAGTTGGGGAAAAGAGACGGCACTACCAGGCTAAGGTCGCTGTTATCCGCGTCATCAATTGCTTTCATGGCAGCAATGCTGTCAATCACACCGTCATGCGTCCTTCTCACAAAATAGCCTTTGTGGGTAAACTCTACATTCGCCTCGTAACGCGCGCCGGGCTGCCGGTTAAAAATATTGTTCCCGCTTATCCTGTATGTCTTTGAGCCGATAAGGAACTGGCTGTTTTGCAGCTTATCAAACCGGAGGTTATTATCAAACGTCAATACCTTCTCTACATGATCCAGGGTGCTGATATCATTAAAAAGGCGTGCCAGCAGCGATTTCCGGCTCAGAACAGGCTTCCTGGGCTCGGCAACAGGACTCTTATCCCCGGCCTGGTCAAATATCAGCTGGATCGGGTATCCTGTCATTTCCGAATTAAGCTTTATGGAATTATTAAACACCCCTTTGATACAGATCTCTTTAAGCTCATTGCTGTTCAGCAGGGTAACCATACTTTCGCTGATACCCAGCTCCTGGTTCAGGCTCTGCCTCATTTTCTCTACCAGCGGCTTAAACATAAAGCTGCGGCCGGTAAGTATTACCCCGGCACAGCTGAAATCCTTTTTATTTTCCTTGATCAGCTTCAGGTAGCTCACGGTATTGGCAGCAATAAAATCACAGGTCTCCTTTACATAGCCGTAAAAATCCGCAATGTTCTCTATATTATTCAAAAGGCTGATCAGCGTATTGATACCATCGCCGAACTCAATAAGATCCTTAAACCCGATATCGCCGCTCTTCGCATGGGCCCACTGCTCTCTGACCTGGTCCAGCATGCTGCTCCCCTTAAAATTGAACTTAAGCCGCTCCAGCTCGGCATAAAAGCTGTTCTTCCGCTCAAGGTCGTTACTGGTCAATACTTTGATGATCTTCTCCTTGATATACCTGATATCGGACCGGGAAGCATCGCTGTATTGTCTTATATAGTGCAATACTGTTTCGAATACCGCATAGGTGATCATATTGCCGGCGCCCGAAAAACCATTCCGGTATATCGGCTTCAGATCGAAAATGCTCTCTTTCCCTGTTCTGATGATGGAGAAATCGGTGGTGCCTTTTCCCGCATCAATAATGATATAATCCTTGTCCTTCTGAACGGCGACATTGCTCTTATTGATATAGCCGATAAAAGAAGCATCGCTTTCGGAAATGGTCAGCACTTCCCAGGCCAGGATCTTATCCTTATACTCCGTTTCGCTGAGCGTTCTGAAGATACTGCCCAGCTGGTTCTGGATATAGTTAATGTCGTTGGTATCATAGATATTGGGTACCAGGAGCATCAGGCGGATAAATCGCCGGGCATTGTTGTAACGTATAAATTCTTTTTTAAGGAAAGAAACGATCATTACTTCCAGTATCGTATTGTAGACCTTCTGCTTGATCTCGTTCAGCTTTATCGGGATATTGTATCCATCCTTTTCTATTTCAAAGCTGATCCCGTTCAGCAGCTCATCATGCTTGTGGATGATCTTAAGGTTAGGCAGCTGGTGGAAGCGCTGCCGGCTAAGCGTATTAAACCCGTCCTGCGTGTTCACCAGCATTTTAAGATTATTCGCCACATCTTTTATAAAAGCCTCTTTGTCTATGTCCTCGTATTCCCCGGTCAGCTGCTCTTTCAGGAAGAATATGGATTTATAAAAATTGGTGTTCTTTTCTTCCTGGTAAAAATCTACTGTCTCCTGCTGCGGCAGCCAGCCATTGCTTTTATGAAAGGACACTATGTTTTTAAAAAGATTCTCCGCTTCCGGTCTTTTTTCTGTCAGGTTAAAGTCATTGGTATATCTTTTAACCGCCATCTGGCTGGATTCCGACCCGAAATCCAGCGCGATGCCTAAAAATTGTGCAGGATGCGAAAGGTAAAGCTCCAGCTTATTGCCATACCTGCCCTTATCTGTTTCCAGCACCATATGGAGCACTACCTTGCTCCTGTCAAAAGGCTCCTGCGATATTTCCTTTACCTGCCTGCCCTTCAGGGCTATAACATTATTCTTCAGCTCAAAATCCAGCGCTACAAACTCATTGGCGTTTCCGAGCGTTTCGTGTACATCCGCCTGCGTATACCGGGGAGCCGTCCTGGCCTGCCTGGTTTCTCTGGGCCGGAAATCTTCAATGTCCTCATAGCTTACTCTCCCCGGCACGACGGCTGCCGGTTCACCGGACCCGGTTTGCATGGGTGCTTCTGAAGGTGGTACCTTAAAGACCATGGTTACTTCATTACCGGCATAAGTACAGGCGACCGCCATATCTGAAAGCGGTATATCCCTGGTATACTCAACAAATGTTTTAAGTATGCTATCCCTGGAAATTGAAAACAGGTTAAAATTTGTAAGCGCGGGCACCTCGATAATAAACCCGGCGGATGTAATTGCATCCCTGCCCGCCTCCGGCACCAGCTCAAGTATAATTTCCCTGCGGTCGTTAATGATGACCGGTAAAGAGTAAAAATTCATTTTCGGATATTTTATTTTATATAACAGGATGACCTGACAGCCCGTAATATACCTAACAAAGCTAAGGATCAAAATGTTATCATTACCTGATTTTAAGAAAAAATAAAAGATCGCCGGGATAAAAAGCATAGCCGGAGCAATACGCCCCGGCTATGCTTTTTCCATCGGTAAAATATTACTTCCGGTAAATCTTATTTTTAATGATTCCCCATTTATGTAACCTGTGCTGAACGGAGACCCGTAAAACGCCGAGGCCATATTTCATACTCCTGCTGAAGTTAATACTGGAGGCTTCTTCAAAATATTTGGTAGGACAGGTGATCTCGCCAATCTCATAACCTGCCATAAAAATCTGGGATGCCATTTCATTATCGAAAACGAAATCATCATTACAGGCATTATAATTGATATTGCGCAGCACCTCTGCCGAAAAAGCCCGGTAACCGGTATGGTATTCGCTCAGCTTCTGGCCCAGCATTACGTTCTCGAAAAATGTAAGGAAACGGTTGGCGATATATTTGTACATCGGCATGCCACCCTTAAGCGCCCCCTTGCCCAGGATACGGGAGCAAAACACCACGGGGTACAGGCCATTTGAAATGACATAGGAAACCGAAGGTATCAGCAGGGGCGTATACTGGTAATCGGGATGCAGCATGATCACAATATCAGCGCCAAGCTCCAGGGCTTTATTGTAGCATGTTTTCTGGTTGCCGCCATAGCCCTTGTTCTTTTCATGCCGTATTACATGCTTTATCCCCAGCTTCCTGGCCACTTCCGAAGTATTGTCCTTGCTATGATCATCTACGAGCACCACTTCATCAACAATATCAAATGGTATCTCCTTATAAGTACGTTCCATAGTAAGCGCCGCGTTATAGGCAGGCATTACTACTATTATCTTTTTACCGTTTAGCACGCGTATCGATTTGTTCAGTTAGTTGTTGACAATTTTCATACCGGTTGCGATCAGGTTGCTGGCCGCCTTGGCCAGGAGCGTATCCCTGCTGTCGTATACGTGAACCTCCGCATGCACTATCTTTTTCCCCTGGCGCACAATACCCGCCTTTGCAGTAATGATCTCTCCTTCGGGCGCAGCATACAGAAAATCCACATTCAGGTTCAGGCTGGTATAATGGATCTCCGCCTCCAGGCTCAGAACGGCCCAGCCTATCGCCTCGTCTATTACAAGCGACATCATGCCACCATGAATATTTCCATAAGGATTGCACATCTCCTTCCGTACCGGGACCGATATGGCTGCCTTTCCTCGCTCAACCTGCTCCAGCGTCAGCTGCAACCAGTTTCCCGCGGGAGACCTGGACCCGTTGATAACCGTACCCTGGTAAGATCGCAACAAATCTAAGGTTATCTTCATAAAATAAAAAACACGCAAAGCTACAATCTATTAACTTTGTTTCCTTAAAAAATATTACTTATGACTATAACTCAGTTGGAATATGTAGTGGCAGTGGCTACCTATAAAAGCTTTGTAGCGGCAGCCGAGAAGTGCTTTGTTACCCAGCCGACGCTCAGCATGCAGATACACAAGCTGGAGGAAGAGCTGAATGTCAAGCTTTTTGACAGGAACAAGCACCCGATCGCTACTACGGAGATCGGTGAAGAAATAGTGGCCCAGGCCAAAGTAATTCTTGCCGAATCTTCTAAGATACAGGAAGTTATCCATAAACGACAAGGGAAGGTTGCCGGTTCTTTCAGGATGGCCATCATCCCGACAATCGCGCCCTATATTTTACCGCAGCTGCTGGAAAACCATGCCAAAGCTCACCCGGATCTGCAGCTCATAGTTACAGAGATGCAAACCAACGACATTATCAGGAAGCTGAAAGACGATGAAATTGACTGCGCATTGCTGAGCACGCCTATAGAAGACACGCATATAAAAGAATATCCCCTGTTTTTCGAGCCGCTTGTTGCCTATTTCGGCCCAGATGAAGCGGCACTGAAACGCAGGCTTGCCCGGCCCGACGATATAGATATGAAGCGTATTTGGATGCTGAATGAAGGTAATTGCCTGCGTAACCAGGTCATCAACCTCTGCAGCGAGCACGTGGAGAAGCTACAGGAAGATCGTCCTTACCGCTACGAATCGGGCAATGTGGAAACGCTGCGCAAGATGGTGGATAAGAACGGCGGTATGGCTGTTTTGCCCGAATTAGCCACATTTGAGTTCAATGAGGACCAGGCAGAACGGGTACGCTATTTTGAAGAGCCTGAGCCGGTACGGGAGATCGCCATTGTGACCAACGACCATTTTGTCAGGCTATCTGTGCTGGAAACGCTGATGGACGAAATTTCAAAGCTTGTCCCGGAGAAGATGAGGGTGCAGAAAAAGAACAGGAAGGTGTTGCGGATCCAGACCGCTAAACTGTAAGATAACGATCAAATTAAAAAACGGGGCCCTGGTGCCCCGTTTTTTAATTTATAATGCAGCGGGCAGAATCCGGCTACTTTTTAATTCTGGGCCAGGCGTCTCCGCCGCCCAGCAGCAACAGCAGCAGCAGCGAGAGGCAGATCATTAACAAAGTAAATTTCATAACGCAGCTATTGGTTTATGGCTGCAAATCTAAAAACCAGTAGCGGCGGCCACAAGGGGAAATTCCCGGTTTTTATACGCTATTCCCCGGTTGTCCCTGTTCCATCCCGGGGTATTAGAGCATGCATTATACACCATTGCTATCGATCCCTGTATTTCGTCGAAAAGGATTTGATCCCTTCGGGAAAAGGCGGGGCAGGAAAGGTATACAAACCCCGGTCCTCTATGGCCTGGTCCTGCCCTTCCAGCTTTCCTGTATAATCGGAACGGAATACGCCAGGCTCAACCGTAAAAAGGATATGTCCCGCCAGGGCGCTGCCGGGATCGAGCGGCCGGGTGCTGATATAGCAGTTGTTATAGGTTTTTGCATTAGGCGTAAAAGGATTCGCAGCGGTCCATATATAGTAGCGCTTCCCTTTATACAATACCAGGGAAGTATCCTTTACTTCATAGCTGAAAAGGGTATCCTTTGCACCTCCGCCGCCAGGAATGATACAGCAAAGCGTATCGTTTACCCAGTTCGGTATCCAGTGCTTTTGCGCGAGCGTGACCGGCTGTTCCTTTTCCGGCCCGGGAGCAGGGTCATCTTTCGTAGAGCAGGCCGGGAATAAACATGCGGACAACAATACCAGCAGCAATTTTTTCATCGTATCTGAGGGAATTTAAAACCAGGCCAAGATAATAAACTGTCATCAGTAATCAAACGATCCCTGATAAAAACAACAGCGTACAGCCTTTCAGCAGATTAACAATTTAACCCGGCTTGCTGTTACGCAGCATTCAGCATATCTGGCACACTACCTTACCATCGTTATGATATCATAAGATAGGAAACAATAGTAAAAACAGTATGATCGAAAATCAAAAACTCTACTTTTAAGTGTTATCAGCCAAGGTGAGCTTACAGATCCGTTACTACATCACCTATTTTTAAAGGCTCTCCAGATATTTTCGCCAGAGCCTGATGCAATGCAGCGTTATTAGCCAATACTATTGCCAGGCTGCTAAACCATCCGTTCAGTCCACCCGGCGCGTTGGCCGGCGCCTGGTTGATGCCGTTCTTATTGCTGCCTTCCTTCTCGCCTATGGAGCCAAAGCCCGGCGGGCCGTCTATCCGGTTGGTAAAGCCTATTCCAAAAATTATTTTTGATGTAAATAGAACAGGATGGTCGGTTAACCATCCTGCCTAATCTGTCGTTTAGTAGATTGGGGTTAAATCAGTATTACTGCTTATTAAAGTAACTACTTGGACCATTACTACTATTCATAATTAGAAGTATATTTAATTGTGCATTTTTGAGGATCAAATATTGCCGAAGTCATCTCTCTGCCTTTTTCAACGCTATAGCCATATATATTTGCATCTATATTTTTGAGTTTCCTAGGATTGATCTTTTTAAAAATCTTTTCAAATTCGTCCTTTTTAAAGTGTACGACAAATATTTCGGTATGATCCCCCTGTATACTCATATCTGTTGCGTAACCCGTTATCTCAATACTATCAGAAATAGGCATTTGAATTAAGTTTTGCAATTTGCTCTTAGCCTCCTTTTTACTAATAGTATTATTACAACTAATTTCAATTGTGCATATCAACAATAAGGATATAAAAACTATTCTTCTCATTTTTTAGGTATTTGTTGGTAGCCATAAAAATAAATTGGGAAAGATCTGGCTTTAGGTGAATTAAGCCATCCGAAATCACGAACAAATGCACCTATGGCAGTTGCTAAATTTCTACCAAAGTTGTTGCTTCCTTTTTTTTGATCAAAGTCGTAAACATCTGGCATTGCCCAAACAGTGTTTTCATCTATCAAAACTACCTTAATAGAACCATAAACTAAACCTTGATTAGGATTTACAAAATCACTCGGAAAATCAAATTTCACATAAATTCCTGGATTCCCATCTTCTTCGAAGTCAGGATTATTAAATCTTTCTGCAGTCACTGATGAGGGTAAAATAATTTTTGTAAAATCAATATTCACACCTTCGCCATTACCAATATGCGCCCATTTATTTGCTTGCGATAACGTCATGGTACCTTCTGGTTTATCGGGGTTACGAGTACTGTTCCCATCATACCAGGCCCAAGAATGTTCGGGTGAAAAATTACCCGCAAGATTGGCCGCATATACATCTCTCATTCCCATAAGCGTAAGCTCTCGTTGTCTCATGGCTTTCAGTCCTTCCTCACGCTCTCTTTTCGCAGCCATTTCAAGCACATACCAACCATAACCCGTACCTGCAATAGAACCAGCCAACATGGCTTCCCGCTCCGGACCCGGCCCGTTATAGGGCCTTCTCATTCTACCAGCACCGAAACCTGATGGATCGTCTATCCGGTTGGTAAAGCCCGCATAGCCGGCATAAAAACCCTGCAAGCCCAGTGGGTCTATCACGCTCTCCGGCTGGTTGTTCATGGCCGCGAAGGAGCTCAGCATATCCGTACCGGCTGCCAGCGGGTCTACGCTTAAAAACCGTCCTATCTGCGGGTCGTACTGCCGGAAGCTGAAGTCCATCCAGTTCAGCTCCGTGTCCTTGATATAGACATTGCCCTGAGGCTTTACATATCTGGTACACTTATCTCTCTCAAGCAATTTGTAGGTCCATTCCTGGCTTGAAATAAAAGCGGGGCGATTAATTAACTACCCCGCTAATTCAATTTTTACTCGTAAAGACTTTGCTGCAAGCCTATGTTGCTTTCTATCCTACCTTTCAATTTATTTCAACATATCTGAAGCACTACCAAAATTCAATTAATTTCTATTTATAAATACTACCTACTTTCCTCTAATTTATAAAAGATTCTAGCTCGATTGAGAATGGAAACAATAGTATTGCTATCGTCTTTAAAATAAAATCCTATACTTTGTGAATGATGGAAATAAAAAAAGAAATTGTGTATTTTATTGTAAAAAATAGGACTATAAGGAGCTTTATGGGATAAAAGGCAGGTTAGTACAATTGACAAAAACTTATCCCAGTTCAAACATTTACAGCTACCAGAAAACCCTAGTTCTATTGATGATTCGCGCAGCATTGTTAAATATTGCTTTGTTTCATCGGATTTATCTTCTAAACTATAGTCATATTGGTCCGTATTTGGATTCCAAGTATCTAAGCAAAAGTCCCACCAAGAATCATTATATATATATTGAATTTTTATATTCGTCAAATAAATCGTAAAACATTATAGCTAATTCGCTAATTGCATTTTTTGTAGTATTTAAGTATATTTCCTTATAACTTGCTTTACTATCTGGGAAATAATCAAGATTCGCCCAGATCAAAGGAAATCCCTTTTCATCCGGTAATTTGTCTAGTATCTGCATTTATTTTACAGTATTTAAGTGCCCCCAGGGAATAAATGTACCTCCAGGCCCCTTATGTTTATTTATAATAAAATCTCCGAACTCATCTGCATCTTTAAACCAATTTAGACCCTGTTTGGATTCAGTAAATACCTTAAACTTACTACCTCCATGGCCAGCTTTATCAATCGTCCACCATAAACCGTCTGAAGCACTTTTATACAAAGTACCAAAAGTTTTATGGCTTTTAACAGCTGATGATCCTCCTTGAAAATTTTACTTAAGCTATCCTGTTTATTAGTGAAATATAAACCAATATTGCTAATGTCAAATATGTATCTGATATCGCCAAACTATTCCTTCCAGTAGATAAGATTAAACCATCTAGTAAATTTTTCATTATCTCTCATTTCGTCTAACGTTCTGTATTCTGTATAATTAGTATAACAATTCTCGGACAAGTTTAAACTAAAAGGTAAAGGGCTCATGTATCTCTCCAATTTTGGTAAGATAATGTTTCTGGTAGGTTCAAATAATAGTAATTCGGGCATCGAATATTCGTCAATATGTTCTAATAATTCAGACAATTCTTTTGGGGTATATTGAATATAATTAGAAGTGCTTTTTAATTCAATGTGTAATTCTATTTTAATGCCCTTTGATATTTCACTCGCAAGATTGACCGCTTTATTGAAATATTCAATGCAAACACTAAATATTTCCTTTTTGTTCTGGAAATCTATGTTCGGCAAAATTTCGTCTATATGCAATTTACATAACGCGCCGTCTTGTGATATAACAAGCAGAGATTTCTTAATCCATGTTTCAAAATCAAATATTTTCATTATAAAAAATTTTCTATCCAGTTAATAATTTTATTACTTATGTCCCCTTCACCGTGTTTCCAAGTCCCATCAAGATTGAAAGCTCTACCATCTTTAAGATGTACGTGAGGTTTTTGCATATGAACAGGTACATCATCAATAATTTGAGGGATATCAACGCGTTTTATTACTTCAGGTGCTTGCCCTTTTCGAACAGAATTTCGCAAAGCTTTCGCTAAAGATGAGATATTTTTTATTCCTTTTATTTTTGAAAAACTTGGAACTGGCGCAATACCGCCTACACTATAGTTCGCCCTTAAGTAATTCCCATTCCAATCATAATCAGCATTACCTGAACGCCCATCATTCAAAACCCAATTCACTTTACCCCAGAATCCATCAAAATCATCTACATGTTTCGGAGCAGGTATATCGTTGATAAAAGGATCATTATTAGGATTATAATAACCGCGACTGTCAACACCAACTACGCTGTACATATTATTACCATACTCGTCTTTACCCAGGTAAGTATGTTTTACGCCGAACCGATC